>ENA-OWPB01000002-OWPB01000002.1-human-gut-metagenome-genome-assembly--contig:-NODE-2-length-504219-cov-13.570084_pt1 | contig 504219 bp, 410 predicted proteins | sample MGYA00248260_ERZ651838 | MGnify/ENA primary metagenome ERZ651838 (study PRJEB26924, sample SAMEA4378304) | human gut metagenome | biome: human gut; feature: human-associated habitat; material: faeces... | reverse complement strand
ATACTCATGGAAAACCTCCCATTTCCCGATGTCCAAGAAATGGGAGGCAGTTCACTGTCCCCTTTGCGGTGGCTTGGGGCCGTGCTACTCACCGAGCATCTCTTTGAGCTTGGCTGCCACGGCGTGACCCAGGCTCTCGTGGCTTTCGGGCATCATATGCAGATAGTCGATATCGCCCGGCTCGGCAAACTCGGCGGCATTCAAAAAGTCGCAGCCAAACTGCTCGGCCACGTGCGCATAGTACTCGCCAAAATGCTCAGATGCCTCAACGGAATGCTCGTCAAAGTCGGTCATATACACATCGGCGATCTGCGGCTTGATCTTGATAGGAGCCATCAGCAGGATGCGCGGGCAAGGCGCAGCGTCGGTCCACGGAAACGCGCGGACGGCGCGAATCAGCGCCATGGCGCCACGGGCGATATCGGAAGCTGTCACGTTAAAGACCGTCTTACAGTCGTTGGTGCCCAGCATGATCACAATGGCGTCCAGCGGCTTATGGGCCTCGAGCAGCATCGGAAGCGCGCGAATACCGTTGAGGTTAGTGTCCAGATGGCACATGTCGTCGCGTACCGTCGTGCGGCCGTTGAGGCCTTCTTCAATTACATGCCAGCCCTCGCCTAAGTCACGTTGGACCACGCCACACCAGCGCACATCCTGCGCATAGCGCACCGCGGTACCGTCGCGCATGCCCGCCGGATCGTAACCATAGGTGTTGCTGTCACCAAAGCATAGAACGTTTTTCATCGTAAGCTCCCCACTCAATAAAAAGCCGACGGGAGCAGCCCCCGTCGGCTCGGTATATCGCATCACGCGCACCGTTTACAGGTACTTGCGCCAGTCGTCGTCATCCTCGTCATCCTCGGCAGCGGCCTGAGCCTGCTCGGCGGCACGGGCGGCTGCGGTGCGGGCGGCAACCTGAGCATAGGACTCCTCGTTGCGCTCGGGGAAGTTTGCCAGCACGTGCTCGAACTTGGCGAAGTCCTCGTCCCAGCGCGTAGAGGGCACGGCAAAGAAGACCTGCTTGACCTTGAAGTCGCCCGACGCGAGCTCCTTGCGGAAGAGCTCGGCCACGGCCTCGGCATCAAAGCCGTTGTTGTCGCAGCCCCAAGCACCCAGCACGAGCTTCTCGCGACCAAGCTCATCGCAGATGGCGAGCACAAAGCGAATGCGGTCGCGCAGGGCATCCAGCAGAGCATCGTCGCTCACGCGATACTCCTGGCGGGCGCGCCTAACGTTGGGCGCGGCGGCCACGATCACGTCGGCGTATGCATGCACGTGGTTGCGGTCGAAGCGCACCGCAGGCACCACCAGGGCGCGGTTACGATAGAGCTCGCAGTTGATGTTGCGGCGACGGTTCTCGCCGTACCACTTACGCTGCCTATCGAGAACGTTGTACAGATACGAATCGGCGCACAGCGTGGCCTCCTGGCCCAGATAACCCTGAATATATCCACCGCCCGGATTGGTAAACGAGGCAAAGGCGAGCACGGCCATGTCGCAGAACTGCGCATAGCCGCGACCGTTATCGAGGATTGCCTGCGTGGCGGAGGCATCAAGCACAGTGACCTCGGGCAGGACCGGAGCGGGCTCCTCAGCAGGCGCGGACTCAGCTTCGGCGATTTCCTCGGCAGGCTCCTCGACGGGCTCGGGCGCCGCCTCGGTCTCGGGCGCCGCCTCGACCTCGGTAGTCTCCGCGTTCTCGACGTCCTCGGCGACCTGCTCTTCGGCGGCCACAGCACTCTGAACCTTGGCCTTCATCGCCGCGACAAAGCCGGCAGGCATACCGTCAAACTCGCGAACACCGGCGAGCGAACGCTCGATATCCTTGGCGCACGCTTCGGACACAGTTGCCACGTGACGCTCGGCGGCCTTGGCACGGGCCTCGCGCTTGGGATTGGGCTGACCCGCTCGGTTGGACCTGCGGTTACGGTTCCTGTTGTCGACGTCTGCCATACGTGGCCACCTTTCCTGTCGCTGCCGCTATCGGCTTTTCCCATCCATGATACCCCGCCGCGTACAAAAAAGACGGCCCCGAAGGACCGCCTTTCACATCGTTTTACCGCGTCCGACAAGAAACGCTGCAATCCCCCGCGCTAGTCGCGACGACCGAGGATGTTCAGGATGCGCAGGAACACGTTGATGATGTCCACGAACAGGCTGGATGCCATGAGCACGGCGTTGGGCAGCGTGGGCGGCACCGTCGTTGCCACATAGGTGTCGTAGCCGATGAAGCCGGCAAACACCACGATCACGATCAGGTCGGTGATGGACTGCGAAACGCCCATGAACATCAGCACGATCTCGACCAGAATCGTAGCAAACAGGATGCCAAAACCAATGCCATACACACGCTGGAAGAACTTGGGGAAGGTCACGCCCAGCGCACCAAAGACAAAGGTGATGGCGGCCGTGGCGATAAAGGCAGTGTTGATGGTAGGCAGGTCGTAGTTGGCAAGGCCAAACGACGCGGTCAGGCCAAAGGTACTCGCAAAGATTACGTAGCCCACAAGGGACAGGCCCACGGACTGCTTGCCCGCAGCAGCCGACATCATGACCATGCCGACGATGGTTAAAATAAACGAGCCAAAGACCAGCGGTAGGGCGGCGCCGCTCATCATCATGCGCGCAAACGACATGGTGCTCGTAAAGTAGGCGCCGGCACCCATGGCGCAAAAGCCCAAGAAGATCAGGGCGGACATGGCGAGATTGTACGCGCGCGGCGACATCTCCTTGGCGCGGCTTGCGCCGGTCTCGACGGGGCCGTTCTGATAGCCCTGGATATCGTTCATACTTCGTCCTTTCAAAAAGCGCCACGACAGCGCCGTAGGTGACAAGATCCCTGCCATTGTACCCGAATGCCGTGCGCTCTTACCTGCGGCGCTCGCCCTCAAGCGTGCGGTCAAACGCCCATACCCACCAACGCATCACATGCGTCTGCGAGCCATCCGCCCGCTCACGCGTTTGGTCCTCCAGATACAACTCGGTCGCATGTCCGCCAAAACGCACCTTATAGGTTGCCGTACGAATGCCGTGAACCGTCAGGCCAAACCCAGTGGTCGAGACAATCTCGTCAATCGTAAAGCAACGACCGTCGACCCAGCAGACGGTGACCGGCACGACCTGTCCGCCCGCGAGGATGCGAGCCACGACGTCCACATACTGCTTGTGCACGCGCCGAGTTTTGCCATCTGTCTGTCGATATTCCATGCTTCCCATTATCGAACGCATGTTTGCATATTGTAAAGCGAACAGACTGTGGTTTTGGAATGTCGGAGCGAACGCGCGTGTCCGCATGGCGTGATAGCAAAAAGAACACCCACGGTCAACAGGGCTAATATTCAATTTTAGTGCCAAAAAATTACTTCTCCCATCAGAACTCGGCAAAGAAACCCGCAGGAGGTGATACGATTTATCATGTTTCTGTAACGTGCCTGCAAACTTCGAGAAAGCCCATATATGGACGTAACGTTCTCAACCTTCCTCGGCCAAATTGTGTCGAATCCAGTCCTTGCCGTCACCGTGATCCTCGCGTTGGGCGCCATCTTCGTCAATGGATGGACCGACGCGCCCAACGCCATCGCGACCTGCGTCACCACGCGCTGCATGCCCGCCCGCGCCGCCATCCTCATGAGTGCCGCATTCAACTTCCTCGGCGTGCTCATCATGACGCACTTTAACGCGAGCGTCGCCAACACCATCTCACATATCGTCGACTTTGGCGGAAACAGCACCATGGCGCTCGCCTGCCTGTGCGCGGCGCTGTTCTCCATCGTCGTCTACGGCGCCACAGCGTCGCGTTTTGGCATCCCCACCTCGCAAAGCCACAGCCTTATCGCCGGCCTGACCGGTGCCGCCATCGCCCTCGGCGGCGCGAGCAGCGTCAACGTCCACGAGTGGATGAAGGTCATCTACGGCCTGGCGCTCTCCATCGGTCTGGGCTTTGTCATGGGCTGGGTCCTGTGCAAACTCGTCTCTATTCTGTTTGCCGCCGCCAATAGGCGACGTGCCAACGTCTTCTTTAAATACGCTCAGATTGCGAGCGCTGCGGCCATGAGCTTTATGCACGGCGCGCAGGATGGACAGAAGTTCATCGGCGTGCTCTTTTTAGGCGTGGCCTTTGCCAGCGGCCAGACGAGCGTCGGCGATGCCGGCATCCCCATCTGGATTATGCTGCTATGCTCGGCCACCATGGGCATCGGCACCAGCGTGGGCGGCGAGCGCATCATCAAGTCCGTTGGCCAGAGCATGGTCAAGCTCGAAAAGTACCAGGGCTTCTCCGCCGACCTGGCGGGCGCCGCGAACCTGCTGCTTGCCACCCTTACCGGCATCCCCGTGTCCTCCACGCACATCAAGACCTGCGCCATCATGGGCGTCGGCGCCGTCAAGCGCCTTTCGGCCATCAACTTCGGCGTCGTCAAGGACATGATGTTCACCTGGTTCTTCACCTTCCCCGCCTGCGGACTCATCAGCTTTGTCATGGCCAAGCTGTTCATGATGTTCATCTAGTCAAAACGAGCGTCCATCCGGACCGCAAAACTTCGCCCACCCGTCTTCGCCTCGAAAGGACCCACTCATGGCAAAGAAACCCGATTCGTTCTACTTTGACAACTACGTCGCCTGCGCCGACCTTGCCGTCCAGGCCGCCGAGCTGCTTACCAAGATTTTCGAGAACTTCGATCCCGCGAAGATTCACGATATGCTCGACAAGATGCACGCGATCGAGCATGCGGCCGACAAGAAGCACCATGAGCTTGAGGACGCCCTGCTCACGGCCTTTATCACCCCGCTTGAGCGCGAGGACCTGGATCTGATGAGCTGCTCGCTCGACACCGTGCTCGACCGTATCGAGGGCGTCGTGCAGCGCGTCTACTTCACCAACATCCAGAGCATCCATCCCGACGCCATCGTCATCGCCCACAAGGTGACCGACGCCTGCCGCGCCATGAAGGACCTGATGGTCGAGCTGCCTAACTACCGCAAGTCCAAAACGCTGCGCGAGCTCGTCATCCAGATCAACACCATCGAGTCCGAGGCCGACGAGCTCTATATCAACGCCATGCGTAACCTGCACGTTAACGGCAAGGACCCGCTCGAGGTCATCGCTTGGCGTGACGTGTACGCCTTCCTGGAGTACTGCGCCGACTGCTGCGAGAATGTGGCCGATGTCGTGGATTCGATTGTCATGAAGAACAGTTAATTGGGGGCACATGTCCCACCGGTCGCGGGCCCGGCCACTAATAACCTTTTTCACTCCGGCTGCAAGCAGAGTCGTTCAAAAGGTTATTAGTGGCCGGGCCCGCTCCCTTATGCACCACCATTGGGAACTTTGGCTGATAGATTTAGCGCGACGGGGGTTTGGCTGAAGGGACCTTTGGTATCCGTTCGGACACTTTGGCCCTTGATGAGCGTTTGGCTGATTGCTGCTTTGGGTACTCTTTGGGTTACTTTTGGTTTGTTTGATTTTTAATTTTAGGAGGGCTTGTATGTCTTATTTGGATCTGGCTCGTGGTCGGTATTCTTGTCGTTCTTTTGAGGACCGTTCTGTTGAGCAGGCTGTGGTGGATGCCATTGTTGAGGCTGGGCGTATTGCTCCTTCTGCTTGTAATAATCATCCAGCCCGTGTGATGGTGCTGGATACGCCTGAGCTGTTGGAGAAGGCTGCTGCTTGTCAGCCTCGGTTTGCTCGTGATGGGTCTATCTTTGGAGCTCCGCTTGTCTTCCTTATTTGCAGCGTTACCGATGATGCTTGGGTGCGCCCGTATGACCAGATGAATTCCAGTGAAATCGATACGTCCATCGTGTGCGACCAGATGATGATGGAGGCCACCGAGCAGGGCCTGGGAACGTGCTGGGTATGCCATTTTAAGCCTGAGGTGGCACAGGAGCAGTTCAATCTGCACAAGGGCGTCTATCCCTATCACATGCTCGTCTGTGGCTATCCCGCCGACCACATCGCCGATCCCGAGCATCGCGAGGCCCGCACTATTCCCCTCTCCAACTTCCTCCTCAAGTAGTTTTTAGACATACCTTAAAATCTACCTTTTACCACGCGCCCTTCGCCGAGTTCTGTCCTATCGCATGCAGAGCTCGGCGTTTTGTTTCCCAACCCGTATACAGCCACAAAAAAGGAGCCCGCAGGTGCGAGCTCCTCTTAAGGACACTAGATTGTAGCTCTGATGCTAGTCCAGGTCGTCGGCAGCAAAGTTGTCGATCGGGGCAAAGGGATCGGCCACGGGGACAACCGGGTCAGCGACGGGCAGCGGCTCGGCGGGAACAGTCACCGCAGGAGAAGCGGCAGAACCGACCGGCGTGGAGGCCATGAGGTCGGCCGGGAAGGAGTTCTGGGCATCGTCCATGAAGTGCTGGATGAGCTTGAGATACTCGGCCTTGAACTCCTCACGGGAAGCCTTGAGACGATCGATTTCCTCGAGCTCGGCCTGCTTTTCGGTCAGAGCCTGGCGGATAACCTCGCGGGCCTTGGCGTCAGCCTCGTTGCGGATACGCTCAGCATTCTCGTTGGCATCGTTGACGATGGTCTCAGCGGTCTGCTGGGCAGCGATCAGGGCAGCGGAAATCTGGCGCTCCTGAGCGGAGAAGTCAGGGGCGGGAGCAGCCACGGGGGCGGCAGGAACGGCTTGGGCGGTGGCATCCTGAGCCTGGGCAAGCTGAGCCTGCGCATCGGCAAGCTGCTGCTCGGTAGCAGTCAGACGACCCTTAAGGTCGACGATCTTAGCGAGCATAGCGTCAACCTCGGAGGACAGTGTCTCCAAGAAGACGTCGACCTCGGCAGGATCGTAGCCACGCTTGGCCTCAGAGAAAGTCTGAGCCTGGATGTCTGCAGGGGTAATAGCCATAACAAGTCTCCTTTTTCATCGCCTCGGCGCTACACGCCCGACGTAAGTTACTAAGTCAGTTCTACACAAGTATACCTATAAGAAGCTGCAGAACCAGCCTCTGCACCAACTGCAACGCAATAATCGCAACGACCGGCGAAAAATCGATACCGCCCATCGGCGGAATGAAACGACGGAACAGGTTGAGCCACGGACCGCACACGCTATCGAGCACCGCAGCAATATCCTGAAGTAAACCACCCTGCTTCATGGGAATCCACGTCATAAAGCAGTAGACGACAATGAGCGTGGAATAGAAGTTGAACAGCGTGTTGACCAGCTGGACGATAGTGTAGATGTTGATGGGAATCTCCTCGTCTTGTCTTTACTTAAGGTAGCCGTCGGCACGAAGCTTCTTGAGATCGGAATCTTTGACCTCGCAACCGGCGGGCAGCACCATGAACACGCGGTCGCCTACCTCCTTGACCGTGGCGCCCAGACCGCAGGCAAAGCCGTAAGAGAAGTCCAAGACGCGCTTGGCAACTTCGGTGCGTACGCCCACAAAAATCAGTGCGACAGGCTGCTTGGTGCGAACGCGGCGCACCACGGTCTCCACGTCGTCATAGCTCTCGGGGCGCAGGACATAGGCCGGCAGCTGCGGCGTGGCGTTGATGATATTGCTCGCATAGGCCGAGGCATCGCTCGGCGCAGGCGCGGGCGCAGCGGCGGCACGGGCGCGGGTGTTCTCGGCGTAGCTCGACGGCGTGTCATAGGCACCAGGACGATAACCGCTCGCAACGCTGTCCTGCGAGCGCGAAGGCGGGTTATACGTCGTGGCATGGCGGGAGTCATCGCCGACCAGCTGACCGGAGCGCGTATACACGGCAACCGACTCAGCTTCACCGCGGCGCGTCTGACCAAGCAGGCCGTTGCTCGGCTCGTCTTGGGTGTAGAAGCCCTCGCCCGAAGCACCGCTGTAGCCGTTGCCCTGATAACCATCGTCATAGCCGTCATCGTAGCCGTAGTCGTCGTCCTGGCCATAACCCTGGTCGTAACCCTGCTGGCCGCCCAGGTGCATCTTATTTTTAATCTCGTCAAGGAAGCCCATGGTTGTGTCCTCTCGCGGTTTAGTGCAGGCGCCCCGATAATCAGTGCGCACTTCAGAGCCTTATTTTACTGCAAACTCCGGGCTAAATACTACCCTGCCCAGGCGAACGAGCGTAGAGCCCTCCTCAAGGGCAGGCTCAAAGTCCTCGCTCATGCCGCAGGAAAGCTCAGGCAGGTTCAAATCGGGATGCGCCGCCTCCAGCTCATCCCTCAGCTCACGAAGCCCCGCAAAGGTGCGGCGTGCCACATCCTTATTCCCCCGGGGCGCCATAGTCATAAGCCCCTGCACGCAAATTCCCTCAAGCTCCGCAAGCTCACCCGCGGCGGCGCGAATCTCATCGGGCGAAAAGCCTCCCTTCGACTCCTCACCACTCACATTGACCTCAATGAGCACACGCTGGAGGCCGGCGAGCTCGCCTGCCTCAATCTTGCGGACAGCACGGCTCGAGATCGCCTGCGCCAGATGCAGCGAACCCACCGAGTGAATCAGCTCGGCTGAGCCCAGCACCGCATTAATCTTATTGGTCTGCAGGTTGCCGATCATATCGAAGCGCACCTCGGGCAGCTCCGGATGCTCCGCCAGACCCGTGAGCTTGCGAACCAGCTCCTGCGGGCGGTTCTCGGCAAAATGGCGATACCCCGCCTGGATGGCGGCAACGGTCTCATCGACACCAACGGTCTTGGACACGGCAATGAGGCGCGCGGCGTCGTGGGGGCGGCCCGCGCGATCGAGCGCCGCATAAAAACGTTCCAGAATCTGCTCGCGGCGAGCGCGCATCAAGTCCAAATAGTTATCCATTGCCAATCGCCTCCGCTGACAGCCAAACAAGTAGTCCCATGCTAACGCAAGAGCGCGGTCCCGCATGTGCAAGGCCGCGCTCACTTAGGTATTTACAATCTTTCGACGAACGGGGTCACTTACTCCTCGTCGTCCTCGCCATCGTCCTCGTCCTCAAGATGATCGAGCAGGTAGCGAAGACCCTCGCTGACCTCGTTGGCGGGCACCTTGGCAACGTAGCGCGCGTCGACGGCGGGCCTCATGATAACACCCTCGCCCGAAGGCACGCGCATGCTCTCGAGCTCATCCTCGTCCACACGGGCGATATCGCCGGCAGTCATGCGCTGTCCGGTCAAAAGGAAGGTCAGACGGCAGGCGGCATCGATAGAGATCGAGGCAATGCGATCCAAGTAGCGCGAAACCATGATGGCGCGGCGCAGGTCGTCGTAGTTGCTGTCATCGTCCATAAAGTCGCCCGTATCCATACGGTTAAAGGTGCGGAAGAACTTCTCGTATGCCGCATGCACCGGCTCGTCCTCGACGGCCAGGTTGCAAATGATGGACATGTCGTTGGTGACGAGCGCAGAAAGCGACGAGCCTAGCACCTGGTACACGGCCTCAGCCTCGGCCTCGACCGTGCCGACAAGCTCCTGGGGCAGCGAGATGTCGGCCTTGATCATATGACGCGTGGCACGGCAGATCTGACGGACCTTATCGGTCATGCGCTGCAGGTTAAAGTCGACGTAGATGATCGTCTGAAGCAGGCGGAAGTCGGAAGCAACCGGTGACTGCGTGGCGATCAGGTTGTAGCAGACGGCCTCCAGGTTGGCGCAGCGCGCGTCAATCGAAAGCGTGCGCTTCTTGGTCTTGGTGGCGAGCTTGCGGTCGTCGGTCACATAGGCCTTCACGGCATCGTGGAGGGCCAGATCGACGGCCTCATAGATGCTCAGCATCTCGTGACGGGCCTCGACGAGCTGACGGGAAAACAGTTTGCGCATGGTTCACTCCAATCAGTTGGGTGCGGTCATGCCGCCCGCACAGTGAATACGCACCGGACTAGGTCCGATCGGCTTGGGACTAGTCGCACCGATCAGCCAAAGCGGCCGGTGATATAGTCTTCCGTCCGCGAGTCCACCGGGCTGGTGAAGATCGCGTCGGTTTGACCATACTCGATGAGCGTGGCGGGCTCGCCGGCAACTTCTTGCAAGAAGAATGCGGTGTAGTCGCTGATACGAGCTGCCTGCTGCATTGAATGCGTGACGATGATGATCGTCATCTCGGGCGCCAGCTCGGCCATCAGATCCTCGACCTTAGAGACGGACGTGGGGTCGATGGCGGAGCAGGGCTCGTCCATCAGAAGGACATCGGGCTGCACCGCAAGCACGCGCGCGATGCACAGACGCTGCTGCTGACCGCCCGAGAGCGCCAAACCATCCTTGTTGAGCTGATTGGATACCTCTTTCCAGAGGTTGGCGCGCTTGAGCGATTCTTCCACGATGTCATCGAGGTCGCTTTTGCTAGTCACGCCCTGCAGACGAGGGCCAAAGGCGACATTCTCGTAGATGGATTTAGGAAACGGGTTGGGCTGCTGAAAGATCATGCCCACGCGACGACGGAGGTCAACCGGGTCGACGCCCTCGGCATAGATATCATTGCCGTCGAGCGTCATGGTGCCCTCGACGCGCGTACCCTCGATCAGATCATTCATGCGGTTGATGCAGCGCAAAAACGTCGACTTGCCGCAGCCCGAAGGGCCAATGAAGGCGGTGATGGCGTTTTTGGCGATGTTGAGGTCAAGCCCCGTCAGCGCATGAAAGTCACCGTACCAAAAGTTGAAATCCTTGGCCGTGATGGCCGCTTGCTCCAGCGTGGGAGCGGACTGATAAACGGACATGGGACTCCTTAACTAGCGACGCTTGCGCGACAGGAAGCGCGCAAACAGGTTGAAGGCCAGAATGATCACCATCAGCAAGAGCGCGGTGCCGTAGGCTGCGTTCATGTTGATGCCATCGTTGGCAAGCAGGTACAGGTGAACCGTCATGGGGCGGCCGGAATCGAGCGGCGAAATAGGTAGATTGATGGCTTGGCCCATGGTGTAGAGCACCACCGCGGTCTCGCCAATGGCGCGGCCGATGGCGAGGACGATGCCCGTGGCAATACGGCCAAAGGCAGAAGGAAGCACAATCTTGGAGACAACCTGCCACTTGGTGGCGCCCAGGCCGTACGCGCCCCAACGGATATAGCGCGGGACGGCGCGAATGGCCTCTTCGGTGGTGCGCATGACGATGGGAAGCATCAAGAGCGCGAGCGCCAGAGCGGCCGAGACCATCGAAAGGCCCAGGCCCATGGCCTCGACAAACAAGGCGTAGCCAAACAGGCCCATAACGATGGAGGGCACCGAGGCCAAAGCGTCAGCAGCGTAGCGAATGAGCTCGACGACCTTGCCCTGCTTGGCGTACTCGGCCAGATAGACGGCTGCCAGCACAGCAATCGGCGTGCAGATAAGCATGGCGAGCGCCGTCACATAGACGGTCGAGACGATCGTGGGCCAAATTCCGCCCTCGGCGTTGACGCCCTGGGGCCAACCGAAGATAAAGTCGAGCGAGATATGCGGCAGGCCGTTAATGACCACATAGGCAATGATAGCGACAAGCACCAGCGTGGTGATGTATGCCGCGGCACGGAACACGCCAAGCATGATCTTGTTGGACAGGTCCTTGTTGATGCGGCCCTTCTTGCCATGGGAAAGGGCACGCTTGATGCGCTCGCGCGACGAGGTCGTATCGACCGTCGTGTCAACGGAATCGGACATAGCCTACCCCCTCTTCTTCTTGGAAATCAGACGGACGATGCCCACCAGCGTGGCGGAGATGATAAACAGGACCACGCCCATGCCGAACAGCGCCGAGCGGTGCAGACCCGAGGAATAGCTCATGTCGAGCGCGATCTGGCTCGTGAGCGTCGAGATGGGGCTCGCAATGCTGTCGGGAATAACCGGGGCGTTACCCACGACCATGAGCACGGCCATGGTCTCGCCGATGGCACGGCCCATACCCAGCACGATGGCATCCACGATACCCAGCTTGGCGGCAGGTAGCACGACCTTATAGATGGTCTGCCACTTAGTAGCACCCATGGCATACGATGCCTCGCGAATACCCATGGGAATGGAATTGAGGGCATCGATGGTGAGCGTGGTGATGGTAGGGACGATCATGATGGCAAGCACGAACCACGCCGTCAGCGCACCAAAACCAAGACCACCGGTCAGTTGCGCGATAAACGGACGGATGATGATCATGCCAAAGAACCCATAGATGATAGAAGGGATGCCGGCCAACAGGTCAACGGCAGGGCTGATGAGCTTGCGCACGCGCTTGCTGGCGATCTCGACCAGATACACGGCCGTGCCCACGCCTAGGGGCACACCCATGGTGAGCGCACCGACGGTCACCAGACCCGAGCCGGCAAGCAGCGACACGATGCCGTAGTGGCCCTCAGAGGGCGCCCACGTAAAGCTAAAGAAGTCCGCCAGACCGATGTCGGTAAAGACGGGCAGCGCCGAGTACGTGGTAAAGACAAAAATCAGGATGACGGTAACAACCGCCAAGAACGCGCAGGCAAAGAAAATCCACTGCAGCGCCTTCTCCTTGATATAGGTGCTGCGCGATACGAGCGCCAGCTCGCGCTTCTTGGGCGCCTGAGCATTCTGCTCAGTCTGGGAGTTTTCCTGTGCTTCCATGCTACTCACTCCCCTTCTCGTCGTTGGTGACGGGAATAAAGCCCGCCTCGCGAATCTGCTTGTCCATCTTTTCGGACGTCACGTAGTCGATGTAATCCTGCGCCTGCTGCGAAGGCGCACCCTTCACAAAGAAGTAAAGGTCGCGCGAGATGGGATAGCCGCCACTCGCGACCGTCTTCTCGGACGCCTCAACATGATTGACCGAGACGGCCTTGACCGAGGTCTTGGCGTTGAGGCCATCGACGAAGCCCAGCGAAATGTAGCCGATAGCCCCGCGCGAACGAGATACCACGTCGCGCACCTGGCCCGTGCCCGAAAGAACGGCGGAGCGGCGATCGAACGGGGTGCCGTCCATCACGATGGTGCGGAAGGCTTCACGCGTGCCAGACGCCTCATCTCGGTTGATAACCTGAATCCTCAGGTCCTCGCCACCGACTTCTTTCCAGTTGGTGATCTTGCCGGCATAGATATCGCGGAGCTGCTCGGTCGAGAGGTTATCGACGGGGTTGTCTTCGTTCACGATGACCGCGATACCGTCGTGGGCAATGACGATGGGAGTCAGGCCCAGATCCTGTTCGTCGGCATTGAGTCCACGGGAGGAGCTGGCGATATCGGCCGTGCCAGCGCTGACGGCTTCGATGCCAGCGGAAGAGCCCAAACCGGAAACGAGCACGTCGATGCCGGTCTCCTCCTTAAAGCCCTCTGCCGCAATTTCGGCGATAGGAAGGCAGGTCGTGGAGCCGGCCACGGTAATGGAAGAGGTAGAAGATCCCGAAGAACAGGCGCACAGCGTAAGCGTAAGCACAGCGGCGCTCAGGACCGATACGATCTTTCTCATAGCATCACGCCGATCGCAGCATGGCGCCCACAGGTGCCATCCTCGTTACGGTAGGAATAAAAGCGGTCGTTCTGACGCACAGTCGAAAGCTGGGTATCCACGATATTATCCGCGTCCACACCGGCATCTACCAGCGCTTCACAAATGGCAGCGGAAAGATCGAGCATGCGAGAGGCACTCGCATCGATGCAAGAGAACTCGACGGCAAAGCGATCCATGAGTTCCTGAGATACCTCATATTCGTCAGCCAAGATATGGGGGCCGATATAGGCGGAAACGTCGCTCGCATCGCAGCCGGCAGCATCGCAAAGCGCCTGGCACGCCTTGGCAGAAATACGTGCAATCGTGCCCTTCCAACCGGAGTGCACCACGGCAAATCCGCCAGGGGCCACCAGCACCACGGGAACGCAGTCGGCAAAGCAGAGCAGCACGGGCACGTCATGGGCCGTACAGACGATGGCATCGCAGCCCTCGGTAATCTGCTCGCGAACAGCCTCAAGATCGTCGGCGCCGTTCGAAGTCACCGTAACGATATGGTCACCATGTACCTGATTGGGCACGAGCAGATTATGCTCGCACTCAGTGGCGCCCATAGCTTCGAGCGCTCGACGACGATTTTCTTGAACAGCAAAGGGGTCATCGCCTACATGCGAGCCCAGGTTGAGCGAGGAGTACGCATCTTCAGAAACGCCACCGGTGCGCTCGGTAAAGGCAAAGCGGACATCGGATGTCGCGCCCTCCACCAACGTAACTCCATCATGGTCGACACGCGAAACGTTGTCCGCACGTGCTGCCATACTAAAGCCTCCTAATAACACAAGTACCGCGGCGTCGCCGCGCAGTCCGCGTTTATACGGCTGTCATACTTCCTTAAAAGGATACCCGCAGCGGTAGGGACCAAACGTAAAGGGAACGTAAGGAGATTGGAGGCTTTCGTTTACAAACGAGAAACAAAACGGGGTGCATCCAAATGGACACACCCCATGCAGGTCGTTGAGAAAAACGAACTAGAAGCTACCGCGCTTCAGGAAGTCGGGAAGCTCGAACTGGTCGTTGCCAAAGTTGGGCAGCTCGGTACCACCGACGTTGCGGGTCGGAGCGGCCTGAGCCGGGCTGGCAGCCGGAGCGGTGCGCTGCGGCTCAGCGGAGGCAGCGGCCTTGCTCTGAGACTGCTGAGCAGCAAAGAGCTCATCCTGACGGTTGACGTTGGAGTCGGAGAAGCCCGTAGCGATGACGGTGATACGCACCTGATCGCCCAGGGACTCGTCGACAACGGTACCGAAGATGATGTTGGCCTCGGGGTCGACGGCGTTGGCGACAACGTCGGCGGCGTCGCTGATCTCCTGGATGCCCAGGTCCTTGGAACCGGCGATGGAGAGCAGCACGCGCGTGGCACCATCGATGGAGCTCTCGAGCAGCGGGCTGGAGATGGCCTGCTGGGCAGCGTCGACGGCACGAGTATCCCCAGAAGAGGTACCGATACCCATCATGGCGGTACCGGCCTGCTTCATGATGGTCTTAACATCGGCGAAGTCCAGGTTGATGATACCGGGGACGGTGATGAGGTCGGTGATGCCCTGGGTGCCCTGGGAAAGGACGCCATCGGCAATCGCGAAGGCCTCGAGCATGGTGGTCTTCTTCTCGGCGATGTCGAGCAGCTTATCGTTAGGGATGACGATCATGGTGTCGACGCAATCGGAGAGGGTCTTGATGCCCTCCTCGGCGCTCTTCTTACGCTTGCGGCCCTCGAAGGTGAAGGGCTTGGTCACGACGGCGACGGTCAGTGCGCCGACCTCGTTCATCGCGATATCGGCAACGATGGGAGCAGCGCCGGTACCGGTGCCGCCGCCCTCGCCGCAGGTGATAAACACCATGTCGGCGCCAGCGAGCGCCTCGGCGATGTCGTCGCGGGACTCATCGGCAGCCTTGCGGCCAACCTCGGGATTGGCGCCGGCGCCCAGGCCGCGGGTAAGATCGGTGCCGATGTGCACCTTGATATCGGCATCAGAGATCGCGAGTGCCTGAGCATCGGTGTTGATGGCAACAAACTCGACGCCGCGGATGCCCTCTTCGATCATTCGATTGACCGCGTTGGTACCGCCGCCGCCGACGCCGACCACCTTAATGACGGCAAGGTAGTTGTTGATCTCTGTCTCGTGCATGTCGGTCCTCCGAACAAAGGTTATAGCCATAGCATGGGTCGACCCCTGCGCACATTAACCTTCAGGTTGAAAGTAAATGCAAAGGTAAACCGTATTATGTTTGCACATTATGAACGTATCAGTCAAATAATTGACCGTGAAAACCAAACAAACCAGATAAACGGCGTGGTATGGCCCCTCAACAAAGCATCAACCAGCGCTACGAGGTCGGAGCATTCCTAAATGTGTAGTTGCCCGGAGAGCGCACATTGATATACGTTACGCCCTCTACCTGCGAAAGCAACTTGGTGACTACGCGTTCCTTCTTGGCGATATCGTCCGAATCGCCCAGCGACACCTCAATGCCGTTATTGAGGTTTGCCGAGATGGCTTCGACCGAAGGCGTGGAAATATCCTTGACTTGTCCCAAGAACTCGCTCGAAAAACCACGCACATAATCCAGGCCGGCCTTAACGGCTTTGGAGTTCACCGCCTGGCCGGAAACCGGAGCGACATCCGCCGAGACATCAGTCAATAACACCGCGCCATAATGCTTGGCGAGCGCCAGCGCGGCATCGATTCCGGTCAAGGTATTTGAGCCCTGCCCTGTCGTGATGACGTTGCCCTGGTCGTCCACTTCGACCGACGTCGACAGCGGGGCGATCCAGGTGTCATCGTCTCCGATAGCCCAGGCAAGGTCGTCGGAGCTGATATACGCAATGGCGATAACTTTACGCTCCGTCGGCGTGATGATAAGCGTATGGGGAAACTGGCGCTGGACATCCACGCCCGAAACCCACGGGTTCTGCTTGAGATCCTCGGTAATCTGGTCGGGATCGACGTTAAAAAGCGACGTTCCCTCGGGCAAGTCGATCAGCTGGATAGCATCGTGCTTCGTCACATGCTCGCTGCCTTGAATCTGAATATCAGTGGCAGTAAACAGTCCAGAGTTGATCACCACGATGGCAACGACGACGAACACGGCCAAGACGGCCAGAACACCGCCCACGATTTTGCCTTTGCCTGTAACGACAGAAGCGGCGTCTGATGTTTTATTTGCCATCGCTCCAAGTGAAGATAACGGGTTGAAACCTTTTTTACTCGAAGGCTTCTTGGCGGTAGCCGGCACCGATGTCAGCGAGCGCGGTTTCGATGCGCCCAGCGTGAGACCTGGACGCGCCGCTTTAGTTCCCGTCGAGGGCTTGGGAGCTGCCATGGGACGGGCAGGCTTGGCGCCCATAACAGGCTTTGACGTCACCGAGGGACGCGAGGACTTTTTTGCGGCCGGACGATTACCGAGCTGCGAGCCGACGACCGGACGACTGGTCTGTCGAGCATGCCCGACAGACTTAGAGTGCGCGACGGTATTGCGTTGAGGTTTGGCAGGCGCGCCGGAACGCCCTCCGGCGCGGCGGAAGGTGGGTTTCGATGCTCTAGAAGCCGAGGAATTTAACTTCCGGTCTGAGCTCGATGCCATACGCCTCCCTCACCTTTCCGTGCACATGTCTGATAACCGCGGCAACGTCATCGGCCGAGGCAGTTCCGTTATTAACGATAAAATTAGCGTGAACGGGCGAAACTTCCGCGCCGCCAATCGAAAAACCCTTTAATCCACAATCCTCGATAAGCTTGCCCACACTCGCATCGGGCGGGTTGCGAAAGACAGACCCGCAGGATGCGCGACCCATGGGCTGCGTACGCTTGCGCCTTGTAAGGTACCGCTCCATGCGCTCGCGAATGTCGGCCTTGGGCGCAGGTTTAAGCTTGAGCACGCACTCGAGGATGATCTCATTGCGGGGAAGGCTACATTCGCGGTAGCCCCAAGAGATCTCGGACCCCGCATAATGCTTGATACCGGATGCCGGGTCAAACGTTACGACATCCTCAACCAGCGAGCCAATCCACTCGGTCCGCGTGCCGGCATTCATAGATATCGCACCGCCGACCGAACCAGGAATGCCAACGGCAAACTCAAGGCCCGAGAGGCTACGCGACAGGGCATCGTTGACCAGGCGCGCAAACATCACGCCCGCACCGACCGTCAGCGTACAACCGTCATCGGCAACAACCGTGCGCTGGAACTCACGTCCGAGCGAAATGACGGCACCGCGATAACCGCCATCGGCAACCAGCAGATTGGAGCCCTTGCCGATGATGACCCACGGCACCTGCTCGCGATCGAGCACCGCCACGGCGCGGCGGAGGGCATGATAGCTATGGCACGTCACAAAGAGGTCGGCCTTGCCGCCGATACGATAGCTCGTATGACGCGCAAGGCGCTCGTCCTCGATCACATCCGTGTCGATCATACCCGAGAGCGCCATGACGGCGTTAAACAGACCCATTAGACTTAAGCGTCTTTCTTGGCAGTCAGATACTCAATGAACTCGGGACCGACGGTCGTAACGTCGCCGGCACCCATGGTGAGCAGCAGGTCGCCCTCGCCCACCATCTGCTCGAGCTCCTGATTGAGCTCAAGACGGCTGGAGCAGTACACGACCTCCTTGCCAGGATGCTTGGCGCGCACGGTATCGGCGAGTATCTTAGAGGTGACACCCGGAATGGGCATCTCGCCAGCCGAGAACACATCAATCAGCAGCAGTTTATCGGCATTGGCAAATGCATCGGCAAAGTCGTCGCACAGGGCCTGCAGGCGCGAATAGCGGTGCGGCTGGAACACGACGTCGACGTGCCTGTAACCCAGCGACGAAGCGGCAGCAAGCGTCGCCTTGATCTCGGTGGGGTGATGGCCGTAATCATCGACCACGGTGATGCCATCGATATCGCCCACGTGGGTAAAGCGACGGCGGACGCCCTCAAAGCTCGAGAGCGCCTTGGCGGCGGCGTCGATGTCAAGGCCCAGGACATGGGCGACGGTGAGCACCGCCGTGGCGTTGAGCATGTTGTGGCGACCGGGATTGCTCTTAATCTCCACAGCGCGCTCAGTGCCGTCCTCAAAGCGAACGATAAAGTCACTCTGGATGCCCTTGACATCCGGGTGCATGCAGACGATGTCGTTGCTCTCGGCAAAGCCGTAGGAAAGCACGTGACGGCCCGTCGACTTGGCGAGCTCGACCAGATGCGGGTCCTCACCGCAGACGATGACGGTGCCGTCCTCGCCCACCAGGCTCATGAATTTGGCGAAAGTTGCCTCGATCTCCTCGATACCCGAGTAGTGATCGAGGTGGTCGGCCTCGACGTTGGTCACAATGACTACGTTGGGGTTCAGGAACAGGAAGGAGCTGTCGGACTCGTCGGCCTCGGCGACAAAGTAGTCGCCCGAGCCGTTCTTGCCGTTCGTGTCATAGCCCTCGACGATGCCACCGATCAGGAAGCTCGGATCCAGACCCATGCGGTCGAGCATGGTGGCACACATCGAAGACGTGGTGGTCTTGCCATGCGTGCCGGCAACAGCGACGGTGGTGTAGCCGTGACCCAAAGCAGAGAGCATCTTGGCACGGGGCCACACGGGAATACCAAGCTCGCGAGCGCGCACGAGTTCAGGGTTGGACTCCGGAATAGCGGTGGAGACAACAACCACGTCGGGCTTGACCTCGTCGATCGTGGCGGCCTCATGGCCCACATGCACCTTCACACCAGCGCGGGTAAGCTGGCGGATATAACGTGACGTCTTAAGGTCGGAGCCGGTAACGGCATAACCGCGCTCGTGCAGAACGAGGGCGATGCCGCTCATGCCGGCGCCGCCGATACCGATAAAGTGGGCGCTCTTAAACTCGGGCGCGGAGGTTGCAGTCTGGGAATCAGCCATGTGCTCGTGTACTCCTTGCGTAAACACTGCCTGTAACCCGTTAACTGTACCGCACCTACCGCATCAGCGCGAGGGCGACCGAAGATATCCCGTCTAACTAACGCAAACCCTCTACTGCATCCGCCAGAAGAGCGGCGGCTCTATCCTGAGCCAGACCACGCGCCGCCTGACGCATGGCGTCGCGCGCCGCCGCGTCATCGACCAGGTGCAGCAGCTCATCGGCAAAGGCAGAACCGTCGATATCGGCATCGGCGCAGAGCACGCCGGCCCCGGCGTCGACCAGATAACGGGCATTGGTGGTTTGGTGGTCGGCCGTCGCATGCGGGTACGGCACGAGCACCGAAGGCACGGCGAGCGCAGCGATCTCGGCCACGCTCGATGCTCCCGAACGCGATAGCACCAAATCGGCAGCAGCCAGCATGTCGCCCATGTTGTCGATGTAAGGCTGGACGCGGTAACGCTTCGCCTCCTCGAGCGTCAGCGCCAAAGCGCGCTCGGTCTCCTCAAAGCCGTCGGCACCCGTCGAATGCAACACATAGAGGTTCTTGCGCGAAAGCAGCTCGTTTTTGAGCGAAGCCACGCGCTCGTTGAGGTGCTGGGCGCCGAGTGAACCGCCAAAGACGAGCAGCAGCGTAGCGTCCTCGGGAACGCCAAGTGCCTTGCGGCCGCGAGCGCGATCGCCCTCGATCACCGAGCGACGTACGGGGTTGCCGGTCATGAGCACGTGGTCAGGGTCACCTTCGCGCTCAAAGACCGAACGCGCTGCCGGCACCGAGATGCACACGCGGGCGGCGTGGGAGTTCATCATCTTGTTGGCCAGGCCCGGAACAGAGTTCTGCTCATGTAGCAGATACGGAACGCCTGCGCCCTTGCACCACCCCAGCAGCGGAACCTCGACATAGGCACCAAAACCGATGGCAGCATCGGGCTTGCCGACCTTTGAGAAATGACTGGCGAGCGCACGCTTGGCCTTGTTGACACGCCACAGCGAGGTCAGCGCTGTCCAGGGACGGGAGCGGTCGAAGCCCGTGACCGTAATGGGCACAAAATCAAACCCAGCCTCGGGGACCAGACGACCCTCGAGCTTGCGCGACTGGCCCACGAACACAACGTGGTGGCCACGGTCATGCAGCTCCTCGGCCAAAGCGAGCGCGGGGTTAATGTGTCCTGCCGTGCCGCCGGCTGCAATAGCAACGGTCATCTTATCGGTCATGGTAGTCCCTTCGTACACGCGGTCCCTGGTCGTCGGCGCGCAAACGCGCCGACGGGTCCGAGTTCAAATCGATTCGATTATATCCGCCGCCCGCGCTGCGAGGGCTGGGGCGCTGCGGACGACCTTGCGGCGCCGTCCGCGGACGTGGACGAGCTGCCGGCTCGGTCGCAGAGCCATCCAGAACGGTAAAGCCGCTACGCGAAGGTCGTTCACCGCGCACGTGGGCCACGCCGGCGGTGCTCTCGTCCATAACGGCAAAGCTCTCACGGCGGCGGTCATACTCATCGCGGCGGGCGCTCTCGTACGAAACGCGCAGAATCAACCCGGCAAGCATAAGCGACACGATAATCGACGAACCGCCGTAGCTAATAAACGGCAACGGTTTGCCCGTCATGGGAAACACGTTGAGGATGCCAAGCGCGTTAATCAAAAACTGCACCGCGAGAATGACCGCGGAGCCAGACGCCATAAGCGCGCCCCGACGATCGGTCGCCTGCTCGGCAATGCGAAACGCCGAGTAGATCAGCATCGCAAACACCAAGAAGAACAGCACGGTTCCGACAAAGCCGACTTCCTCGCCAATGATGGCCAGGATGTAGTCATTGTGCGCCTCGGGCAGATACGAGTACTTCATGGTTGAGTTGCCGATGCCACGGCCGAACAGACCGCCCGAGGCAAAGGCCATGATGGCAAGCGTGGCCTGATAGCCGTCACCATACTCATCAGCCCAAGGGTTCAAGGCAACCTGAATACGCACCATACGGTACGGCTCTGCGACAAGTGCAATCACGATCACGAGAATGCCGAAGATTAGCACGCCGATGATAAATCTCGGGTCGAGACCCGCAAACAACGCCATGCACATGAGGGTCAGCAGGATGATCAGGACGGTACCGAAATCGGGCTGGATAAAGATCAGAAAGAGCGAAATGCCCAGGTAGATGCCCATCTTGCGAAGGAATTCGTTGATGTTGCCACCGGGCGAAAAGAAGCGATCAAGCATGATGGCCGAATACGCAATGGCAAATGGCTTTAAAAACTCGGAAGGCTGGAACTGAATGCCGGCGATGTTGAGCCAGCGCGTGGCGCCACGGCTGCCGCTGCCCACCAAGAACACCAGAAACAGTAGCCCTATCATGCCGATAAGGAAGATCCTAAGCACATCCTCCCCAAACCAGCTGTCCGGCAAAACGCGCACGATGGCAATCAGCGCCAGAACACCAACCACGGCAAACGCGGCCTGTCGACCCAGGAAAAACGTCGCCGAGCCATTCTCGTGCAGCGCCTCGACCGAAGACGCCGAGTACACCATCAGCAGACCAAAGCACACCAAAGTAAACAGGCAGGCCATAAATATCAGACGGGGGCGCATGATGCGGGCGGGAACGCCGGCAATATAGCGTTCGCTAAACGACTGCCTGCCACGACCGGAACGCGGTGTGCTGCGCCGCGAGGAAGCACGGTCCGAGTCGGGCCTCCTCATACCTTGTCGGGGGCTCTCCTCTCTCACCGGCAACCCCTATTCCATTTGCGATTTCGCTGCAGCGGCAAGCTGAGCCACGTAGTCCTTAAACACGCGGCCGCGCTCCTCATAGCCCGAGAACTCATCGAACGAAGAGCAGGCAGGAGAAAGTAAGATCACGTCGCCACGGCTCGACAGCGAACGGGCAACGTCCACGGCATCGCGTAGGTCATCCGCTTGGGCGATATCCACATCGCCATCGACATCGGCCTCGTCCATAGCGGCGGTAAAGCGCTCGCGCGCATCGCCAAAGCAGACGACCGAGCGCACGTTATCCATAACGACGCGCGCGAAGTCCGTGAGCGGCGTGCCCTTATCGTGGCCGCCGAGCAGCAAGATCACGTTGTCATCGGGAAATGCCGTCAGTGCCTTCTCGACCGCGTCGGTGTTGGTCGCCTTGGAATCGTTGACGTAGCGCACTCCGTCAATCTCGCCGCACGGCTCCACGCGGTGCTCGAGCGGCTGGAACGAGGCCAGACCGCGGCAAATGCCCTCGGGATTGGCACCGACGGCCAGGACAGCCGTGGCAGCGCACAGGGCATTGATAACATTGTGATGGCCCGAGATCTTGAGCTCGGATGTAGCGATGAGCGGGGTCTCGACGCCCTTCAGGCGCACGATCATCTTGCCATCGCGCACAAAGGCGACATCCTCACCCTCTGGCTCGTCAAAGGCGACCTTGCAGATGCGACGACCCGGCGTGTAGATGTACTCATCGAACTCGTGAATGCCGGCGTCTTCGACGTCGACGACCACCAGATCGTCATCGACCATATTGTCAAACAGTTTGATCTTGGCAAGCGCATAGTTCTTATGGCTCTTATGCCAGCCCAAGTGGTCGGGAGTGATGTTGAGCAGCACCGCCACGCGAGGGTGGAGCTCGGTGGTCGTAGCAATCTGATAGCTCGAGAGCTCAGCCACAAACCACTCGTTGTGGGCTCGGCCGTCAATCTCGTTGATAGGCGGCTCGCCGATGTTGCCGACAGCTACACTGGCCTCACCGGAAGCCTTGAGCAGATAATCGGTCAGCGACGTGGTGGTCGTCTTGCCGTTGGTGCCCGTGATGGCAATCCAGTTATCGGGCGACAGGCGATAGGCAAACTCGGGCTCACCCATAATCTGGGCGGCATGCTCGCGCCCGGCCTTAAAGAAGCCCGAGAACTCCGAGATGCCCGGGCACGTCACGCATACGTCATAGGCGCCCTCGACCTGTTCGGTCCCATAGACAAACGACGCACCGGCAGCCTCGAGCGCACGCGTGGCGTCATTGGGCTCAGAGGTGCCGCCGCCATACACGGTAACGGCGCTTACGCGCTCTGGATGTGCCAGCGCCCAGCGGGCGACATCGAGACCGGATTTGCCCTGACCCAAAACGAGCAGGCTAAAGACATCAGCAAGAGGCATGAAAGACCACTATCCCAACTGGAAGAACAGGGCAAGGCCAACGGCACCAAATGCCGCAGCGATAATCCAAAAACGGATGACGACCTTGGTCTCGGCCCAACCCTTCTTTTCGAAATGATGATGGATGGGCGCCATAAGGAAGACGCGCTTGTGCGTAAAGTGGAAGTAGACAACCTGAATCATGACCGACAGGGTCTCAACGATAAACAGGCCACCGATGATGAGGGAGACGACCTCGGTGTTAGTCATGATGGACGTACAGGCAAACGCGGCACCCAGAGCAAGCGAGCCGGTATCACCCATAAAGATGCTCGCCGGATAGCAGTTGAACCACAGAAAGCCCAGGCAGGCACCGGCACACGCGGTGCAGAAGATGGACAGGTTCACGTCTCCGTGCAAAAACGCCATGGCAGCCATGGCGAGCATGGCGATCATGGAGGTGCCGCCAGCAAGACCGTCAAGGCCATCGGTCAAGTTCACGGCATTAGAAAGACCGGCAATCATCAGCCAGCAAAAGACAATATAGAGCCACGGGAACGAATAGCCGCAGATGGTAGTCGAAAGTACGCCAAGGTCAATCGTCAACCCACCGGGAAAACGAATCTCGGGGGCGACGCCGCACCAGTTGACGGCAAGCACCGTAAAGGTGACACAGATAATGGTTAGGCCGATCATCTTGGCATGAGGCGTCAGACCGAGCGAGCGCCCATGCGTAACGGAGGTCAGGTCGTCGATCAGGCCCAGCACACCGGTCGCCAGCGTGGCGAGCAGCACGAGCACGAGCTCGGTGGTGAGCTTGCCCATCAGCAGGCAGGTCAGCGAGATCGCGACGAGGATGACAACGCCACCCATGGTGGGCGTTCCCTGCTTAACCAAATGACGCTTGGGGCCGTCGGCACGAACCTGCTGGCCGATACCCTCGACCTTGAGCAGCTTAATCCACCACGGCATGAGCAGCAGCGCAATGGCTGCGGCGATGCCAAGCCCCAAAAAAGCCTGATACGTTGGATACGAGGGATTGCCGAACATGGGCTAGCACACACCTTCCACAAAGCGGTCGAGCTCAACAAAGCGGGAACCCTTGACCAGTACAACATCATGTTTTTCAAGCGCGCCGCCCATGCGGTCGAGCACCTGCTGATAATCGGAGAACACCTGGATGCGGTCCTCGTCCATGCCCATCATGCGCGCGGCATCGGCCATAAGCTGGGCCAGCTCACCACCCACGCACGCCAGCATGTCGAGCTTCTTGGCGGCGGCATAGGCGCCCACGAGCTCATGCATGCGAGGAGCCTCATCGCCCATCTCGCCCATCTCGCCCAGGATCGCCATGCGAGACCCCGTGCATGAAAGCGAGCACAGCAGATCGAGGCCGGCTGCCATCGATTCGGCGCTGGCGTTATAGGAATCGTCGATGATGCGTGCACCGCTCTTGGCGCGCTTGATCTCCTGGCGGTGCCCGGTGATCGTAAGACCCCTAAAGGCAGCATCGATCTGCTCGGGCGTCACGCCCAGGCGATAGGCAACCGCGGCAGCCTTAACGGCATTAGGAACGGACTGCACGCCGGGGATGGCAAGCATGGTATCGATCGTCTCGCCCTGGCCAAAATCGAGCGTAAAGACCGGACGACCCTCGTCATCAACACGAATGTCGCGGGCACGAACCTCATCGTCATCCGAGACGCCGGCCAGCATCACATCGATACCAGCAGGCTGGGCGAACGTATCGCGGATGAACGGGGTAAAGTCGTCCTCGCCGCCCAAAACCAGCAGCGGCAAATAGTCGCCGGCGGCGCACATGCCCTGGACAATCTCGGCCTTAGCGCGGGCGATGTTCTCGCGGCTGCCCAAAATACCGATATGAGAGGTGCCAATCTTGCTCACGATGGCAAGGTTGGGATTGGCGGACTGGGACAGGCGCTCGATCTCGTGGAAATGGTTCATGCCCATCTCGAGCACCAGGACCTCGGTATCGGCCGGAGCGGAAAGCACCGTGAGCGGCATGCCGATCAGGTTATTAAAATTGCCCTTGGTGGCCCAGACACGATAGCGCTTGGCGAGAACAGCGGCGAGCACGTCCTTGGTCGTCGTCTTGCCGATGGAACCGGTAATGCCAACGACCAGGCAGCCAAGCTCCAGGCGATACGCGTGCGCCAAACGCAGCAGAAACTCCTCGGGATCATCGGTCAGCAGGATGGCACAGCCCTTGTCCTGCGCCAGCGAGACCAACTCGGCATCGGGCTCGCGCGTCATCACGACGGCGCCGGCACCCGACTGGACGGCACGGGAAGCAAAATCATTGCCGTCGACGTTTTCACCGGGAAAGGCGACGAAAATCGTTCCCTCCTCGACCTGGCGCGAGTCGATAACGCACCCGCGGCATACCCGATCGACTTCTCCCGTCACGGTTCGGGCCCCTGTTGCGGCCACGAGGTTGTTGACGGCGATCTCTATCATTGCAGCTCCCCTGTAAACCTAATAATGCTATCGGCGTATTGTATCCCAGCGCCGCGCATGCGTGGTGCAGGGCATGTGAACACCCCTCATATGGGACAACAAACCACGCCCCAAAGATTGTAACCCCCTACTTCGTGCGCGGGATACCCAGCACGTCGAGTGCGCTGGCCATAATGGACTGGAATGGCACCGCGGCGGCATCCGAGCCGCTCGGCGTTCCATCGAGTGTGATATAGCACAGCACCTTGGGCGATTGTGCCGGCGCAAAGCCCATAAAGGACGACATGTAGTTCTCCTTGAGGTAACCACCGTTCTCGTCAGCACGCTCGGCCGTACCGGTCTTGCCCGCCACGTCATAGCCATCGACCGCACCGCCAACGCCCGTGCCTTCGGACACGACCGTCTGCATGCACGATGTCACCTGGGCGGCAGCGTCCTCCGAAATCGCGCGCTCACCTTCGCCCCAGTCCTTCTCGTCGCCTTTGCTGGACTTATAGAAGTGCGGGGTCATCATCACGCCGCCGTTGGCGATGCCGCCCACAGCACGTGCGATCTCAATCGGCGAGACAGACAGCGCCTGTCCAAAGCTCATCGAGCCCAGCGTGGCGCCGTCATACTGGTCACGCTCCTTGACGATGCCCAGGCTCTCGCCCGGAAAATCGACACCCGAGCTGTGACCGATGCCCCACTTGTCCACATAGGCGGCAAAGTCGTCGGCACCGATCTTGCGCCCCACCAGGACAAAGCCCACGTTGGACGAACGGCGCATCATCTCGCGCACATCCATGGTCATGGCGTAGTCGCGCTTGTCGGCATCGGTGACGATATCGTCGCCCACCTTGATGCTCGCCGGCACCTCAAACGACGTACTCGATCGCACTACGCCCAAGTCGAAGCCGGCGCCCGCCACGAGTGTCTTAAAGACCGAGCCGGGCTCGTAGGCGTCGGTAACCAGGCGCAGGTTCATATCCTCGGTCTTGGCGTTTTCCAGATCGGTCTGGTCGTAGGTCGGATACGAGCAGGCGGCGAGAATTTCGCCGGTCGTGGGGTCGGTGACCAAAGCCGAGCCGTTCTTGGCCTTTGTCTTCTCGACAGCCTCTGCCAGAGCGTCCTCGGCCGCACGCTGGATATTGACATCGAGCGTCGTCACGATATCAACGCCGTCGACCGCAGCCACCTTTTTATAGGCACCGCCCGCGATATAGCTGCCGTCCCTCGCGCGCTCGCGTACGAGAGAACCGTTCGTGCCGGTCAGAAGCTTGTTGTATTGCTTTTCGAGACCCGTCAAGCCGTCGTTGTCTACATTCACTACGCCCAGCACCTGCGATGCCAGATTGCCGTATGGATATACGCGCTTCATGGCCTGCTCAAAAAGCACGCCGGGCAGGTTCTTCTTCTCCAGCACCACAGCATCGTCTTCGTCCACCTGGCGCTTGATATACACCCAGGTTCCATCGGACTCGACGAGCTTGCGGCAGGTCTTTTTATCGATTCCAGTTGCCTTGACCAGCGCCGACACCGTCTTGTCAACGTCCTCGACAAGCTGCGGGTTCACGGCGATGTTGCGACATTCGACCGACGACGCCAGCACGTTACCGTTGCGGTCGTAGATGGTGCCACGTTTGGCATAGAGGGTCTGCGCAAGCAGGCGACGCGCATCGGCACGCTCGCGCAGTTTATCGGCTTCGACAATTTGATAGTCAGCAAGGCGAAAGACGCCCAAGCCCAAGCCAAGCCCAATGAATCCCATAACGGCTTTGCGGCGAGGCAGCGGCGTGCCTGTGAGCCATTCGGTCGACGAGCTCTTGCGCGACCTGGTGTTATGCACTTGAGGGCCGCTCGAGCCGCGAAGTCGCGACGCCGGGTCGTTGCCACGGGACCGCCCGGCGTTGTAAGATTGCCGACCCGTTCCTTGATAACCAGAACGTCCCCGCGACGAGGGACGTCCAGAACTGCGGCCACCATCGGAACCGCGGCGATAGTCATTTGTCATACTCAGCTACCGTCTTGCTACTGAGCGGTCGCGGTCGCGTTGGCGCCCGCGGCTGCATCCTGCGAAAAGTCAAGTGTAACGCTCTCGCTGGGCTCCACCATGCCATAAGCACCCGCAAGGTCGCGAATGCGCGTGTCGGCGCCATAGACCGAGTGCATGACCTCCAGGTCGGAGCTCTCATCGGTCGCCTTTTCGAGCGTGTTGGTAAGCGCGGCGTTGCTGTTGAGCACCTGAGCCGTAACGCCGGCGAGCGCCACACGGGCGACACCGATCGTCATGAAGATGGCCGCAATGATGCAAAACGTTTTAAGAACGCTCATGAAAACCGGGCTTACTGCCTGGTTTGCCTGACGGCCCGCGCCCGTGTAGACATCAAAGCGCGGCGTGCGCTGCTCGCGGGGAGCAACGGGAGCCTGCGGTGTCTCACGATAGGCGGGCATGGCGTTCATATCATAGGCGAGTGCTGTGTTTGAGGTGTTGTAGCCCATGATATGCCGCCTCCCATCCCGAGTACGTTGGTAGTGTGTTTAAGCTTCGTTTATGGTGCGAGCGGGAGGTCCAATATCGCGCGGTCGCGCCTACAGACGCTGCGCCACGCGGATTTTGGCTGATCTCGCCCGAGGGTTGCGCTCAACCTCATCAGGCTGGGCAACCAGGGGTTTGCGGGTGATGACCTTGAGTATCGGCACGTTGCCGCACACGCATACCGGAATCTCCGGCGGACACGTGCACCCCTGGCTCATCTCCTTAAAGTGGTTCTTTACGATACGGTCCTCGAGCGAGTGATACGAGATGACGCAGATACGCCCGCCCGGGTTGAGCCACCTGGTGGCGGCATCAAGCCCTCGCTCGAGCACATCGAGTTCGTGATTGACCTCGATGCGAATGGCCTGGAAACTTTTCTTGGCCGGGTGTCCGCCATGCCGACGAGCGGCAGCGGGGATACCAGCCTTGATGATCTCGACAAACTGACCGGTGGTTTCGATCGGCTCATGCTCGCGGCGGCGCACGATCTCGCGCGCGATCTGCGAGGCGAACTTCTCTTCGCCGTAGACGCGTAGAATCCGGGCGAGGTCGTGTTCGTTATAGGTGTTGATGACCTCAGCTGCGTTTAAGGTGTTATTACCCGGATCCATCCGCATGTCCAATGGGGCGTCCTCGTTATACGAAAAGCCCCTGCCAGGGATATCGAGTTGCGGTGACGAAACGCCCAAATCGAACAGGAAGCCATCGACCCCGGGCACCTCGGCCGAGCAAAGCAGCTCGTCCAAGTCGCCGAAGTTGCCCTTCAGCAGCTGGTGCGGAACGCCGGGAACCTCGCGGTCCAGACGGGCGCCAGCGGCCTCGAGGGCCATGTCGTCCTGATCGACGCCGAGCAAAAGGCCCGTCTCCCCCACCTGCGCGGCCATCTTTACCGAATGGCCGGCACCGCCAAGGGTGCAATCGCAGACAACGGAGCCGCTCTTTAGCTGCAGCGACTCAAGCACTTCGCCGAGCATGACAGGTTCATGCCGATATTCTTGTGTCAAGATCCCACGCTCCATCCGTTACCCGTGCCTTGCCCTTACGAGAAGAAGAGGTCCAGCAGGGCCTCATCGTCATCGTCCTCATCGGCCGCGGCGCGATCCCAAACCTCAAGGTGGTCGTAGTTGCCCACAACCGTGACCTCGCGGTCGAGGTTCGCCTGCTTGCGGAGAGACTCGGAAAGACCGATACGACCGGCGCTGTCCACATCCATCGACGTGGTGCGCTTGTTGATCGCCCTCATGAGCTTCTGGTCGTTAATGTCACGCGGGTTAAAACCCTCGTGGCCCTCACGACCCGCGAAGAGTCCTTCGACCCACTTATCGAAGGCCTCGGCAGAGAACACGTACAGAGCATCGACATCCAGGGCTTTGAACACGCGAACGTGCTCTCCAAGCTCCTCGCGAAGGGGTGCAGGCAGGGACAGACGACCTTTTGCATCGAGATTGCGCTCGTATGCACCAGTCATTCCCATGTGCGCCCTCCCCTCGGTTACTCAGATGGCACGTACGCGGGGAACCACCCCGCCTGTCGACGTCATCAATAATATGGGGAACCGCCCCATTTTTCAACACCTTTCCCCACCCCTTCCCCCACCCCTCCCCACTATTCCACCCCCAATATGTTGTAAAACACCCCCGAGCATATGTTCGAAAACACAATATGTTGTGTTTGCAGCAAAGGCGGGATGCCACCTGTAGAACCACGCCCGCGAACCTCAACCTTCAAGTTGACCTTGAGGCGATTTTTACGTCCCTTTACACGCCGTTCACATCGCCCCCAAACTCCCCCACCCACGGTACACACGGCCCACCGCCGCGTCGGTGTCTAGCGAAAAATGGGACGAGCCCCAGATTGCCCATGCGCGCAAAAGTGCGTCTCGGCAATCTGGGGCCCGTCCCCTTTAGTATTTATAAATATGCAGGTCAGCGAGGTGCTAGCGATGTGCTAGCGGATGCGCCGCCAGATAGACCTCGGTCAGTTGCGTTCGGTCGACATGCGTGTAGACCTGGGTGGTCGAAATATCGGCATGGCCCAAAATCTCCTGCAGCACACGCAGGTCGGCACCGCCCGCGAGCATGTGGGTGGCAAAGGAGTGGCGCAAGGTATGGGGATGGAGCCCCACCAGCCCCACCTGACGCCCATACCGCTCGCATATCGCATGCACGGCCTGGCGCGACAGGCGACGTCCGTTCTTATTTAAAAAGACCGCCGAGGTCTCGGTTCCGCGGGCATGGGCCGCCAAGCGAGAACGTCCCTCAGTTACATAGAGCGTCAGAGCTCGCGCCGCGCTTCCCACCAGTGGGGACAGGCGTTCCTTTGAGCCCTTACCGCGAACGAGTACAAAGCCATCGTCAATATGGATATCGCCCACATCGAGCCCAACCAGCTCACTCACACGCAAACCGCATCCGTAGAGCACTTCCAAGATGGCATGGTCGCGCAGTCCCATCTCGCCCTCGGGAAAGTCTTGATCGAGCAGCGCCGAGACATCCTCCACCGATAGATACTCCGGCAAACGCTCAGCCTTTTTAGGCAGGCGCAACGCCGCCGTCGGGTTTTGGGCCACGGCCCCATCGCGCACCAAAAAGGCATGCAGGCCCTTCACGGCAGCAAGCGCGCGCTCCACCGAGGCGTCGGAATAGCCTCCGCCGCGGCGATCGGCGACAAAGCCCTCCACGACCTGACGGGTCACCTCTTCAAAAGACACAATACCCGCCCGCTCCAGATAGGCGCAGTACGTCGTCAGGTCACGACGATAGGCCACAATCGTGTTGCGCGCCAAGCCCCGCTCGACCGCGAGGTAATCGAGATACTCCCCCGCCGCCACGGCGAGCGACGAGGGAGTAGCTTCGGTATGTTCCTTATTCGCCGGCACCCTTAGTCCGTAGCGAGGTTCATGGGCGTCACCTGCAGACGGTCGACACCCTCGTGCTGGCCGATCGAAGCGCGCACGAACTCGCGGAACAGCGGCTGCGGGTTGGTCGGGCGGCTCTTGAACTCGGGGTGAGCCTGGGTTGCCACATACCACGGATGAACGTCGCGCGGCAGCTCGACCATCTCGACCAGGCGCTCGTCGGGCGACAAACCCGAGATAACCAAACCGGCGTCCTCGAGCTGGTCGCGGAAGGCGTTGTTGAACTCAAAGCGGTGACGGTGACGCTCGTAGACGAGCTCCTCGCCATATGCCTCGCGAGCAAGGGTATCGGCGGCGAGCTTGCACGGATAGGCGCCCAGGCGCATGGTGCCGCCCTTCTCGGTCACGTCCTCCTGCGAGCTCATCAGATCGATGACGCTAAATGGGCCGTCCGGATCGAACTCGGAGGAGCTGGCGCCGGCAAGGCCGACGACGTTGCGGGCGAACTCGCACACGGCCACCTGCATACCCAGGCAAATGCCCAGATACGGAATCTTGTGCTCACGGGCAAACTCGGCCGCGAGGATCTTGCCCTCCAGGGCGCGCTTGCCAAAGCCGCCGGGGACCAGGATGCCCGAGGCGTCGCCCAGAACCTCGGAGACATTCTGCTCGTCGAGGCTCTCGCCGTCGACCAGTTGGACGTCCACATGGCGATCGTAGAAGACGCCCGCATGGTGCAGGGCCTCGATAACCGACAGGTACGCATCGGGCAGCTGCGTGTACTTGCCCACGACGGCGATCTTCACCTTGTCGGCGTGATGGTTGGCGTGATTCTGTTTGCGCAGGAACTCATTCCACTCGCTCATGTCGCGCTCACGCGGGTCCAGACCCAGGCGCTCGCAAATGCGCAGGTCAAAGTCCTGCTCGGCAAGCAGCTGCGGAACATCGTAAATGCTCGCGCAGTCCTCGTTGGTAAAGACGCAATCGGTGTCGACGTCGCAGAAGCTTGCGATCTTCCCGCGGATAGCGTCATCGATATGGTGGTCGGAGCGCAACACGATAATATCGGGCTGGATGCCAAAGCTGCGGAGCTCCTTGACGGAATGCTGCGTGGGCTTGGTCTTGACCTCGTGGGCGGCGGCGATATAGGGAACGAGCGACACGTGGATGTAGCAGACGTTCTCGGGGCCGGCCTCCTTGCGGTACTGACGAATGGCCTCGACAAACGGTTGGGACTCGATGTCGCCGATCGTGCCGCCCAGCTCGGTGATGACTACATCGGAGCCGGTCTGCTCCTCGATGCGGCGGAACTTATCCTTAATGGCATTGGTGACGTGAGGAATCACCTGCACGGTACCGCCCAAAAAGTCGCCGCGACGCTCGCGGGCGATGAGGCTTTTGTAGATGGCACCGGTCGTAAAGTTGGAATCGCGGGTCAGGTTCTCATCAATAAAGCGCTCGTAATGACCCAGGTCCAGGTCGGACTCGTAACCATCCTCGGTTACAAAGACCTCACCATGCTGGAACGGGCTCATGGTACCGGGGTCGACGTTCAGATACGGGTCGGCCTTCTGCATCGTTACTTTGTAGCCACGCGACTTGAGCAGACGGCCCAGCGAGGCCGCGGTGATACCCTTGCCCAGGGACGAAACCACGCCACCGGTTACGAACACATGCTTGGTCATATTGAGTTACCTGCGCTTCCCGTAGAAGTTGTTTATCCACATCTTACGGGTCTTCATTGTAATACTCGCGCCGCGGACCGTCCGCAATTTTTCTCGCGTGCGATTGCATTTCTCAATCTTGAAACAAAACGCCGCCCGGTTTCCCAGGCGGCGTCGCTATGGCAAGGGTTACATGCTGCTATCGATCAGCAACCTCGTCCTCAAGCATTTCTTGAACGAGCATGCCGGTACGGACGCCCTCAAGATACCACTCGCCACGTTCGGTGAGGCAAATGCCATTTGCAAGCTGACCGCCGTCGTCGCTATAACGCGAGACGACATCAATCATGCCTTCGGAATCCAAGCGATCGATTGCGGCGCGGGCACGATACGGCGAAACCCCCACGCGCTCGGCAAGCGTTTTGCGCGAGAAACCATACGGCCCGCCATTGTCTTCGGTTTGCTGGTCGATCTCCATCAACACCAGCACCTCGACACGCTTCATATCGTTGACACTCGCACGACCCTTGCCCGCCATAGCAGCCTCCTCAAACCGAGCACGAGCATCTAACGCGCCGTGCGCGACCGACACACCTCACGATGGCAAGTAATATCCATCATGCGGCATCCCGCTAAGGATGAAACAGTTACGGTTATTGTATACCGCTCAAATTGTTTCTAGGCAGGTAAACGGCTATTTTTCGCCGAAATAGGCACTTTATTGATCAAAAAGCCGTACCGGGCGCTAACCCGATACGGCCAAACTGCAATGCAATTACCGCGGTGCTTCAAACTTAGCGATGGAAGAAACCGCGGCGCTCAAACTTGGGCTCGCAGCACACGTTGATACCCAGTTTGCGCAGTACCGTCTCGTCCGTCGGCGAGATGATCACGCTAAAGAAGGCATCGCAACCGCGCAACTGCTCCAGGCCCGAAAGGACGCGAGCGGCCGTCTCACTCGTGGCCGAGGTGATCGACAGCGCCATAAGCGTCTCGTCGGTGTGGAGGCGCGGGTTTTTGCTACCCAGGAAATGCGTCTTGAGCTTGCTGATGGGCTCGATCGCCTCATCGCTAATGACCTCGAGCTCAAGGTCGACGCCCGAGACATGCTTGAGGGCGTTCATAATGAGCGAACTTGCGGCGCCCAGGCGCGTGGAGGTCTTACCGGTCACCACGGAGCCATCGGGCATGACCATGGCACCCACGGGACCACCCGTCAGCTGTTCCCTGGTGAGGGCCGCCGAGCGTGCCGGTGAGTAGTTCTTATCGATGCCGGCTTTCTTCATAATAATCTTGAGACGGTCGACTTGCTCATCGCCCACGCCGGTACGGCGCACATTTTCGACCGCGGTAAAGTAGCGGCGAACGATCTCCATCTTGGAAGCGTCGCGGCAGGCATCGTCATCGGTGATGGCAAAGCCGACCATATTGACGCCCATGTCCGTGGGGCTCTGGTAGGGGCTCTTGCCCAGGATCTTTTCCATCAGAGCACGGACCACCGGGAAGGCCTCGACGTCGCGGTTGTAGTTGACCGTGGTCTTGTTGTAGGCCTCCAAGTGGAAGGAGTCGATGATATTGGCATCGTCGAGGTCGGCCGTGGCGGCCTCATAGGCGATGTTGACCGGATGCGTGAGGGGCAGATTCCAGACCGGGAACGTCTCGAACTTGGCGTAGCCGGCAGCGGTGCCGTGTTTGTGCTCGTGATAGAGCTGAGACAGGCAGGTGGCGAGCTTGCCCGAGCCAGGGCCGGGCGCAGTCACGACGACGAGCGGACGGGTGGTCTCGACAAACTCGTTCTTGCCATAGCCGTCGTCAGACACGATCAGGTCGACGTCGTGTGGATAGCCCTCGATGGGATAGTGCAGCTTGGCGGGAATGCCGAGCGCGTTCAGGCGATTGCGGAACACATCGGCGGCGGGCTGGCCGGCGTACTGGGTGATAACCACGGCCGCGACAGCAAAACCGTTGCCGCGGAACAGGTCAACCAGGCGCAGCACATCCTCGTCATAGGTAATGCCAAGGTCACCACGAGCCTTGTTTTTCTCGATGTGGTTCGCGTTGATCGCGATGATGACCTCAACGTCATCGGCAATGCTCTTGAGCATGCGGAACTTGCTGTCCGGTTCAAAACCCGGCAGCACTCGGCTCGCATGATAGTCATCGAACAGCTTACCGCCAAACTCCAAATAGAGCTTGCCACCAAACTGCGAGATGCGCTCCTTAATATGAGCGGCCTGCAGCTCGATATACTTCGCGTTGTCGAAACCCTGGCGCATGTATGGCTCCCGTCCCGTTTCCATTTAATGTTCTAGGCGATTATAACGGAGCCCTCCCTCCCCGATACCCAAACCATCAACAGGCACCAACCCAACACGCCCACCGCAACCGCCGGGGACCCGGGGTGGCTCATTTGGAACGGGAAACAAGGCACTCAGCACCAACAATGAAAACGTCGCAGGTTAAGCATAAGCCAGCGAAAGCCCGCCAGAGTAGGCAAAGCGCCCCTGCACCAACAATGGAAAGCGCCGCAGGCAGAGGACGGACAGCGAGCGCCGTCCAGAACGTACAAGTTGGCATGAAAAAGGCAAGGCATAGACCTTTTGGTCATGCCTTGCCTTTTGAATGACAAATTGTCGTTCTGGACGGCGCGCAGCGTCGACTGGTTGCGCGGTTCGTAGAACCGCGCAACATAAGAGCGCCCCCTCCCGCGCACGGAACGGGAGGGGGCTAAAGGTAGGAGTCTACCGGTGGGGTTACCCCACCGGACAGACGATGACCAGGTGATCCTTTACAGGATCGTCATGGTTTCCGTGGGGTACCCAAGGGGTACTTAGAGCATCACGCAGGCGACGGTCAGAATGATGGCGCAGACGACGGAGAGAGCGACGATGAGCTTGAGAGCAAACTTGAGCCAGGTCGTCCACTCGATCTTGGCCAGGGCAAGACCGCCCATGATGGCGCCGGAGGTCGGGGTGAACAGGTTCACGACGCCGATGGCGGCGGAGAAGATCATGACCATGACCTCGGGCGAGAAGCCGAGCTTAACAGCCAGCGGTCCCATGATGGGCATGGAGACAGTAGCCATACCGGAGGTCGAGGGGATCAGGAAGGACAGGCCGAAGTAGACCAGGAAGCTCATGGGAGCGAAGATCACGCCGGACAGGCCAGCCAGAGCATTGGCGGCAGCGTCGAGGACGTAGACGTCGAGGCCGGTGCTAGCCATGAGGACGGAGATACCACGGGCAAGAGCGATGACGAGGACAACGGACATCATGTCGGCAGCGCCGGTGATGAAGGTGTTGACGATCTGCTTCTCGGAGAGGCCACCGATGATACCGATCAGGACAGCCATGAGGAAGAACCAGGTGGAAGCCTCGTCGAAGTACCACTGGCCAATGGGCAGGCCGGTGATCAGGGCAGACCAGCCCTGAACGATGGCGTTACCGTCGGCGTCATAGACAGCGCCAGCATCGAAGAAGTTGGCGACGCCCTCGTTGAGGTCGGCCAGCGGGATGAAGCCGACGATCATGACGACGAAGGTGAAGGCAAAGGCGATCAGAACACCCTTCTGACGACCGGTGAGCTTGACCTCCTTGTGAACCTCGGAAGCAGCCTTGCCGTGAGCCTCTTCGGCGTCCTTGAGCTCCTGCATCGAAAGGATGGTGGAACCCTTGTCAGCCTTGACCTTCTTGGCATAGCTCATGACGAAGAGGATGGACATAACAGTGGTAACAATCCACAGGACGGCACCGAGACCGATGATGATGGACTGGTTGACCTCAATGCCAACGCCGGTCAGAGCGTCGACGGCAGCACCGACGGCGAACGGGTTAACCGTGGAGCCGAGGCAGCCGCAGCCAGCGCCGAGCAGGACGGTGGCAGCGCCGACCATAGGGTCGAAGCCAGCAGCCATCATGGTGGCGGCGAGCAGGGCGTAGAAGGGAACGGTCTCCTCGCACATACCATAGGTGGTACCACCGAGGGAGAAGATGAACATTAGCACGGGAATGAGCATGATCTCATTGCCCTTAAGCTTCTGCACCAGAACGGCAATGCCGTTGTCCAGGGCGCCGGTCTCGGTCATCATGCCGAGGAAGCCACCGAGGATCATAACGAAGAGGCAGACGGGCAGAGCGTCAGCGAAGCCCTTGACCGGGGCGGTGCAGAAATCGCTCAGGCGGGCAGCGGTAACCGCGCCACCGGACGTACCGGAGACGATAACGGTAACAACCGCGACGATTGCCAGCAGAGCAAGAAGAATGGTGAACGATGAAGGCATACCGCGCTTTTTCTTAGCGGTCTCAGTCATAGTTCTCATCCCCCCTTCATAAATCATTTACTGATCTCGCCCGAAGCGGCTCTTCCGTGCCGTGCATGTCGCTCGGTGCGAGATTTTTACCAGACAAAAGCGCTCGGGGTGCGCAGGAATGCACCCCGAGCGAGATGCTAGATGCTCTTACTTGAGCGTGGCGTACATGACAGCCTTGATGGTGTGCATGCGGTTCTCGGCCTCGTCGAAGACCTTGGAAGCGGGGCTCTCGAAGACCTCGTCGGTGACCTCCTGCTCGGTGATGCCGAACTGCTCGCACTTCTCGGCGCCAATGGTGGTGTTGGTGTCGTGGAAGCTGGGCAGGCAGTGCAGGAAGATGGCACCCGGGTTGGCCATAGCCATGACCTCGGAGGTGACACGATACGGGGTGAGCTGAGCGATGCGCTCGGCCCAGACCTCGTCAGGCTCGCCCATGGAGACCCACACGTCGGTGTAGATAACGTCGGCACCGGTGACGCCGTCCTTGACGTCGGTGGTCAGCTTGATGGTGCAGCCGTTGGCCTCGGCGATGGGCTTGCAGGCCTCGATGACGTCGTCAGCGGGCATGCACTCCTCGGGGCCGCAGGCCACGAAGTTCATGCCGAGCTTGGAGCAAACGACCATGAGAGAGCGAGCAACGTTGTTCTTGCAGTCACCCATGAAGACGAGGGTCTTGCCCTTGATGTCGTAGTTGAAGTTCTCCTGGACGGTCAGGATGTCGGCGAGCATCTGGGTGGGATGCCACTCAGTGGTCAGGCCGTTCCACACGGGCACGCCGGACTTAGCAGCGAGCTCCTCGACGTCGTCCTGGGCAAAGCCACGGAACTCGATGCCATCATACATGCGGCCGAGAACACGGGCGGTATCCTCGATGGACTCCTTCTTGCCCATCTGCGACGAACCCGGATCGAGGTAGGTGACGCCCATGCCCAGATCCATGCCGCCGACCTCGAAGGCGCAGCGGGTACGAGTGGAGGTCTTCTGGAAGAGCAGAACGATGTTCTTACCCTCGAGATAGCGGTGCGGAACGCCAGCGCGCTTCATATCCTTGAAGTTCTTGGAGAGCTTGAGCAGGTACTCGATCTCCTCGGTGGTGAGGTCGAGGAGCTTGAGGAAGCTACGGCCGGAGAGGTTAACACCCATGGTTCGTTTCCTTTCGAAGAAATGAATTACGTAAGTATTAGTGTCGCCCGTTTGACGGGCGAAACCGGTGCGGTTGTAGGGAGACCGCACCGGAAACGGAAAGACTTAGAGGTCCTCGCGCCAGAAGGGCATGCTCATGCAGCGCGGGCCGCCGCGGCCGCGGGAGAGCTCGGCGGAGGGCACGACGAGAAGGTCCAGGCCCTCCTTGTACAGCACGTCGTTGGTGACGGTGTTGCGGGCGTAGACGCAGATCTTGCCGGGCTCGACGCACAGGGTGTTGGAGCCGTCGTTCCACTGCTCGCGGGAGGCCGCGATCGGGTCGCCGCCGCCGCAGGGGATCAGCTTGACCTGGTCGACGCCGGTGGCGTCCTCCAGGACGTGCTCGAGGGTGTCCTCGATCAGGCGGATGTTCACGTCGCCCGGGTTCTTGCCGGCGGTCAGCTCGTAGACGCGCAGGGTGCCCATGATGGCGGGGTGGATCGTGAACTTATCGACGTCGATCTGGGTGAAGACCGTGTCGAGGTGCATGAAGGCGCGCGAGACGGGGATGTCGAAGGCCAGGATGCGCTCGACCTTGGAGTCGGAGTTCCAGAAGATGTTCTGGGCCATGACGTCGATGGCGGCGGCCTGGGTGCGCTGGGAGATGCCGACGGCGAGGGTCTTCTCGTTGATGTTCAGCACGTCGCCGCCCTCGGTGTGGAACTGGCAGTCGCGGCGGAAGTACAGGGAGACGTCCTTGTAGTCGGGGTGGTACTTGAAGACGTACTTGCCGTACAGGGTCTCGCGGTTGCGGGTGACCGAGTACATGCGGTTGAGGTTGACGCCCTCGCCGACGACCGCGAACGGGTCGCGGGTGAAGTAGAGGTTGGGCATCGGGTCGATGATCAGGGCGGACTCGGACTCGGAGTTGACCAGGGAGTCGAGGGTCGTGGACGCCGTGAGGGGCATGTCGATCTCGGCCTTGGTCATGCCGGCCATGGTCTTCTTGACGAACTCGAGGTTGTCCTCGATGGAGTCCAGCTTCTCGCGGACGATCTGCGGCATCTGCTGGCCGCGGATGCCTGCCTCGGCGATGTACTGGTCGGTGAACTCGGCGCGGGCGCCGGGGACCTGGTCGAACACCTCCGCGACGAGGTTCTCGAGGTAGAGGACCTCCACGCCCTGGTCCCTCAGGATCTGGGCGAAGGTGTCGTGCTCCTGTTGTGCGACCTCCAGGAACGGGACGTCGTCGAACAGGAGTCGCTCGAGCTCGTCGGGCGGCAGGTTGAGGAGCTCGTCGCCGGGACGGTGCAGGCAGACCTTCCTGAGCTTGCCGATCTCGGAAGGCACGTGCAGACCTTTCGTCATGGCCTCCTACCTTTCTTTCGGGCCCTTGTCAGGGCCGATTCGTTAGCGCCCCTCCGTGTGAGGCGTTATTGCTGACGACATATTTATATCCAAAATCAGCCCATACTTCCACCTTGCCCCCGAACGGTTTTTTATGAGGGGTGAACGGCATACACATATACTTCACGCATGGTACACTTTGACTTAATAAAGTGTATCTACGTGCTTAAACGCTTTTTTAACCGGAAAATCAATTGGAACTAATCTTTCTTAAACCACCCTCGATTTGCATATTTCACGCAAAGGTATGAATAGAATTCGCAATTCTTGCTACGTCTCAACCATTTTGATTTTTATTCAGAAAAAAGTTCGTCCTATTCATTTTTAGCAACCAGGCTACCGTTTACCAGACGTTGGATACCGTTCACCGGAAGCTCAGTATAAGGCCCATCGAATACACCGCCTGCTTTTCGCCTCCATTTGTAACAAGTTGACATTTTTGGCGGTAAAGATAAACAGACCCGCTCCCCCAAAGGGAGCGGGTCTGCATTCGGTACATCTAGGGCCCAGAAAGGTTTAGGCCCTCGAAAACCTCAAGGGGCTAACGATCGAACTCGGCCAGTGCCTCGCCCAGAAGCCTCAGGCCCTCGCGGAGAACGTCTTCGCTCGCGCAGTAGCCCAGGCGTGCGCCGCAGGGAAGCTCAAAGCGGCTACCAGGAACCAGCAGCACTCCCCTCTCGGCCAACAGGCGCTTGCAGAACTCCTCGTCGTCCTCGGGAATATCCAGCTGGATAAACGAGGTGGATATTCCCTGCGGGGCCGTCCAGGAAACGCGATGCTGCGTATCGATCCAAGCCTGCGCGATATCGCGGTTGCCAAACACGATCTTGCGATTGCGCTCGAGAATCTTGTCCTTGTGCTCGAGCACGTATGTCGCCAGGGCATCGTTGAACACGCCGCCGCAGATCATGGTGTAGTCGCGGTAGGTGCGGATGCGGTTGGACACCTCTTCGTCGGCCACGACCCAGCCCACGCGGGCCGCAGGCGTCGAATAGGTCTTGGACACCGAGTTGGTGACAATGGCCTTCTCGTACATGTCGGCCATCGACATAAAGGCCTTGGTGTTCTCAAGCGGCAGGTACACCTCGTCGCACAGCACATAGGCGCCAGCCGAACGGGCGATCTCGGCAATCTGGCCGAGCATATCGGCATCGAGCACCGTACCGATGGGGTTCGATGCGTTGTTGATGCAGATGAGCTTGGTATTGGGACGCACCAAGCGTTTAAGCTCCTCGATATCGGGCTTCCAGCCAAGCTCCTCGCGAAGCTCCCAATACTCGACCTCGGCACCGAGCGTACGCGGAATCTCGTAGAGCGGCGCGTAGGTGGGCCACTCGGCGATGACATGGTCGCCGGGCTCGACCACGGCCATGATGGCGTTGAGGTTAGCGCCCGTGCAGCCATTGGTCTGCAGAATGTGATCGGGATTGACCTCGCGACGATACAGCTTGGCAACCTCGGCCTTAAACTCCGGAGAGCCCTCGATCCAGCCGTAGTTCATCTTCTCGCGGTCCAGGCGCTCGTAGAACGTGGCACCGTCCTGCTCATCGAGCGCGCGCAGCTCGCCCATGGTGAGCGACGAGATCGTCGACTGGGCGATGTCCCACGTGGCGCTCTTCTCCCAAACGTTGAGCCATTCCTCAACGCCAATCGTCTTAATGTCCATGGCCAAGCTCCTTACAAAAGCAGTCATCCAACCGTGTTGACGTTCCTCATACAAGATTGGGGCGGCGCGAAAACCCGCACCGCCCCAATGGGAGACATCTAACGTCAGCTAGATGTATGTATTAAGACCTATACGGGTCCTAGAAGACCTTAGAGGTCCTCACGCCAGAAGGGCATGCTCATGCAGCGCGGGCCGCCGCGGCCGCGGGAGAGCTCGGCGGAGGGCACGACGAGAAGGTCCAGGCCCTCCTTGTACAGCACGTCGTTGGTGACGGTGTTGCGGGCGTAGACGCAGATCTTGCCGGGCTCGACGCACAGGGTGTTGGAGCCGTCGTTCCACTGCTCGCGGGAGGCCGCGATCGGGTCGCCGCCGCCGCAGGGGATCAGCTTGACCTGGTCGACGCCGGTGGCGTCCTCCAGGACGTGCTCGAGGGTGTCCTCGATCAGGCGGATGTTCACGTCGCCCGGGTTCTTGCCGGCGGTCAGCTCGTAGACGCGCAGGGTGCCCATGATGGCGGGGTGGATCGTGAACTTATCGACGTCGATCTGGGTGAAGACCGTGTCGAGGTGCATGAAGGCGCGCGAGACGGGGATGTCGAAGGCCAGGATGCGCTCGACCTTGGAGTCGGAGTTCCAGAAGATGTTCTGGGCCATGACGTCGATGGCGGCGGCCTGGGTGCGCTGGGAGATGCCGACGGCGAGGGTCTTCTCGTTGATGTTCAGCACGTCGCCGCCCTCGGTGTGGAACTGGCAGTCGCGGCGGAAGTACAGGGAGACGTCCTTGTAGTCGGGGTGGTACTTGAAGACGTACTTGCCGTACAGGGTCTCGCGGTTGCGGGTGACCGAGTACATGCGGTTGAGGTTGACGCCCTCGCCGACGACCGCGAACGGGTCGCGGGTGAAGTAGAGGTTGGGCATCGGGTCGATGATCAGGGCGGACTCGGACTCGGAGTTGACCAGGGAGTCGAGGGTCGTGGACGCCGTGAGGGGCATGTCGATCTCGGCCTTGGTCATGCCGGCCATGGTCTTCTTGACGAACTCGAGGTTGTCCTCGATGGAGTCCAGCTTCTCGCGGACGATCTGCGGCATCTGCTGGCCGCGGATGCCTGCCTCGGCGATGTACTGGTCGGTGAACTCGGCGCGGGCGCCGGGGACCTGGTCGAACACCTCCGCGACGAGGTTCTCGAGGTAGAGGACCTCCACGCCCTGGTCCCTCAGGATCTGGGCGAAGGTGTCGTGCTCCTGTTGTGCGACCTCCAGGAACGGGACGTCGTCGAACAGGAGTCGCTCGAGCTCGTCGGGCGGCAGGTTGAGGAGCTCGTCGCCGGGACGGTGCAGGCAGACCTTCCTGAGCTTGCCGATCTCGGAAGGCACGTGCAGACCTTTCGTCATGGCCTCCTACCTTTCTTTCGGGCCTCTCGGCCGAATCTATCAGCGCCCTTCCGTAACGGGCGCTGCTTGCTGACAGCTCTAGTTATATCCAAATTCCACCCGCAATTCCACCTCACCCCCGAACGGTCAACAAAGTGCGATGAACGGTATATCGCATGTGATTCCCCCATGATGCACTTCGGCGCTCTAAAGTACCTTTTCAAAGGTAAACGCTCTTTTTTCTCAAAAATCATTCGCAATTACAACTCCAATCTTTCGATTAAGAATTGCATATCTACAACGGTTTTATGTATATAAATGACGCTTGTTCGTGTTTCTGCCTGTATTCGATGATATTCAGCTATCTATCATTCTTATTCACACATACTCAGCAGTTGAGTGAGGATCTAGACCGTTTTTCGCAACGCGACGGGCGTCAGCTCTATGGCTTGACAGCGTAAGAAGTAGGTTAAGATACCGTTCGCACAATACGTCCGTGCCACAAGTCGACTAAATTGAGACAATAGTGAATAGTGTTAGGCAACCGTCCCCTGCGGGGACTGAACGGACAGATGCATATGCCGAGCAAAATCGAAAAAAAGCAAGCCGCCGCAAAGCTGCGCAAACCGCCGCGCGACTTCTCGTACACGCAGAACCGAGAGCTCAGCTGGCTGCGCTTTGATAACCGTGTGCTTGACGAAGCCTTCGACGAGACCGTTCCGCTGTTCGAACGTCTAAAGTTCGTGTCGATTTTCGAGTCTAACCTCGACGAGTTTCTCATGGTGCGCGTGGGCGGCCTGTCCGATCTGGCAGAGCTCAAAAAACAGCCTGTCGACAACAAGAGCAATATGACCGCCTCCGAACAGGTCGATGCTGTCATGGCCGAAATGCCCGGGCTCCTTACCCGATGGGAGTCCATCTTTAAGAGCATCGAGGGCAAGCTCGACACCCTGGGCGTTCACCGCGCCCGCATCGATTCGCTTACGCCCGAGGAGCGCACCTTTGTAACCCGTTACTTCCAGGCCTACGTGTCGCCGGTCATCTCACCGCTGGTGATTGACCCGCGCCACCCCTTCCCCAACCTGCGCAACGGCGCACTCTACCTGGCCTGCGGCCTGGACGGCGTCACCGACGAGGAGAGTCTGCTGGGCCTTATCGAGATTCCCACCTCGATGAACCGCGTGGTCGAGATCCCCTCGCCCACCGGCACCTACTCCTACATCTTGCTCGAGGACGTCATCCTCGCCTGCCTGGACAGCTGCTTTGGCTCCTATAAGCCGCTCGACCGCGCGCTCATCCGCGTCACCCGCAACGCCGACATCGACCCGGACGGCGAGGGCGTCGAGGAGGAAGAGGATTACCGTCAGCACATGAAGCGCATCCTCAAGAAACGCTTGCGCCTGCAGCCGGTGGTGCTCGCGGTCTCGGGGTCGCTCGAGAAGGCGACGCTCAAGACCATCCGCAAGGCGCTCGAGCTTTCTCGCCGCTCGGTCTTTACCTGCGATATCCCGCTCGACCTGGGCTACGTCTTCGGCATTGAGGGCAAGATTCCCGAGCATCTACGCAACGAGCTGCTCTTTACGCCGTTTAAGCCGCAGCCCAACCCCACCATCGACATGTCCCGTTCCATCCGCGAGCAGGTGCTGCAGCACGACAAGCTGCTCTTTTACCCTTACGAGGCCATGAATCCGTTCTTGGACCTGGTGCACGAAGCAGCCTACGACCCCGAGTGCATCTCGCTGCGCATCACGCTCTACCGCGTGGCCAAGCAGAGCCGCCTGTGCGAGTCGCTGATCGATGCCGCCGAGAACGGCAAAGAGGTCACGGTGCTCATGGAGCTCCGCGCGCGCTTTGACGAGCAGAACAACATCGAGTGGGCCGAGCGCCTGGAAGAGGCCGGCTGCACCGTCATCTACGGCTCCGAGGGCTTTAAGTGCCACTCCAAGATCTGCCAGCTCACCTATCGCGAGGGCATGGCGCTAACGCGCCTAACGCTGCTGGGCACCGGCAACTTTAACGAGAAGACGGCCAAACTCTACAGCGACTTTATGCTCATGACCGCCCACCCCGGTATCGGCGAGGACGCCAACCTGTTCTTCCGCAACCTGTCGCTGGGCAATCTGCGCGGCGATTACCGCTTCCTGGGCGTGGCGCCGGTCGGTCTCAAGCCGCTCATCATGCGCGGCCTGGACCGCGAGATCCAGCGCGCCCTCGCTGGCGAGCCCGCCCGCGTGTTCTTTAAGCTCAACTCGCTCACCGACCGCGAGGTCATCGACAAGATCGCCGAGGCATCGTGCGCAGGAGTCCGCGTGGACATGATCATCCGCGGCATCTCGTGCCTCAAGCCGGGAGTTCCTGGCAAGACCGAGAACGTGCATGTCCGTTCTATCGTCGGACGCTTTTTGGAGCATGCCCGTGTTTACGCTTTCGGCGTGGACTCGGACATGATTTACCTGAGCTCGGCCGACATGATGACGCGCAACACCGAGCACCGCGTGGAGATCGCCTTCCCCGTGCTCGACCCCACCTGCCGCGCCCTGGTGCACGAGTACATGGGTATGCAGCTGCGCGACAACGTGAAAGCCCGCAGCCTGACAAGTGACGGCACCTGGGTTCCCGTGGAGCGTACAGGGGGTGAGAAACCCTTCAACTCGCAGGAAGCCCTGCTGGAGCGTGCCTACCGCAACGCCGAGGCCGCGCCCGAGCCCGTCATTGAGGCAAAGCCCGCCCCTTCTCCTGAGCCGCAGCCGGCCACGTCCGAGGTTCAGAAGGTCCAGGCGACCGTCATTGAGCCCGAGCCCGCACCTGTACCTCAGCCCGAGCCGCAGGTCACCAAGCCCGCACCCGAGACGAGCGCCCGTCGCGATAAGCCCGCCGGCAAGACCAAGGCCATCGAGCGCCATCGCCCCGGTCGTGTGCGCATGGGCCTGGGCCTGATCGGCCTGGGTCTTAAGACGCTCATTACCGGCAAGACGAAATAGTCGTTTGTAGAAGCAGTTTGTAGAAGCGCCCCGCATTTGAGGAAAGCCTCGGATGCGGGGCGCTTTTCCCTGCTACCATGGTGCGGACAACAACGCGAATGACAGGCAGGGATATGAAGCTCACTATAGAATCGATGACCTACGGCGCCGACGGGCTGGCGCACGCCGACAACGGCAAGGCCGTCTTTGTGCAGGGCGCCGTGGCAGGCGACACCGTCGAGGCCGAGGTCGTACAGGACGGCAAGTCGTTCATGCGCGCCCGCACGACCGAGATTCTGGAGCCGAGCCCCGATCGAATTCAGCCTCCCTGCCCCTTCGTGGGCGTCTGCGGCGGCTGCTCGTGGGGCAATCTCTCGCGCACCGCTCAGCTTGCCGCCAAGGAGCAAAACCTGCGCTCCACGCTCGGGCGCATCGGCAAGTTTTCCCCTGAGCAAGTCGATGAGCTGGTGCAACCCATCCGCCACACCAAGGACGATTGGGGCTACCGCAATAAAATTGAGCTCGAACCGACCGTCGTTAACGGCCGCGTTCGTCTTGGCATGCACGGCGTCGATCCCAGCAAGATCGTGACCGTCGATTCGTGCCCGCTGTTCGATAAGCGTTTTCCCAAGGCGCTCAAATCGGTCGTCGGCGCACTCAACTATCTAAGCGGCAGCCATGACTTGGGGCTCGAACGCGTGGGCATTCGCGCATCGCGCCGCACCAAGGCACTCGAGGTCGCACTCTGGACACCCACAGGCTCTTTTCCGCGCTCACAGGTCTCCCGCGTGCTGGCGGACGCCGCTCATCCCACGAGCATCGTGCGCGTGATGAGCAGGGGCGAAAAGAAGGCCCGCCGTGTCTCCAAGGTCGAAATGCTCGCCGGAGAGGGCTCGTGGACCGAGAACATCGCCGAGGGTCAGATGCGCTTGTCTGCCCCGTCTTTTTTCCAGGTCAACACGAAGGGTGCCGAGATTTTGATCGAGCTTGTCATGGAAGCGCTCGACCCGCAAGAAGACGAGCTTGCCGTGGACCTGTACTGCGGCGCCGGAACCTTTACCCTGCCGCTCGCCCGCCGCTGCGACTTCGTCGCCGCCGTCGAGGCCTACGGCCCGGCCGTGCGCGACCTGCGCCGTAACCTGGAGATCAACAAGCTTGATAGCGTCGACGTCATTGGCGGAGACGCGGTGCGCGAGTTCCCCGACCAGGATGCCGACGTCTTGGTGGTCGACCCGCCGCGCGCAGGCCTCGCCCCCGAGGCGATCGACCTTATCGCCAGCACGAGTGCTCGCGATGTCGCCTACGTGAGCTGCGACCCGGCCACCCTGGCGCGCGATCTCAAACGCTTTGTCGAAGAAGGCACCTTCTCCCCCGTCAAGATCACGCCAGTCGACCTGTTCCCGCAAACCTTCCACTGCGAGACCGTCGTCCACCTTAGGCGCAACTAGTCACTCAATCATTGCTCAGATAAATCATTGAGAAATCGAGCGTGGCAAGCGGAGGTCTTCGGGGTATAAGACGGCTAATTGTATGCCGCCTATGAAAGGAACCCTCATGCCCAGCGTTGCCGTTCTCGCCGCCGATGGCTTTGAAACTATTGAATGCTTGACCATGGTCGATGTCATGCGTCGCGGCGGTGTGCGTGCCACGCTCGTCTCGATTATGCCCACACGTGAGGTCGTAAGCTCGCTGCAGATCCCCGTGACCTGCGATGCGCTCTTTGATGAGATCAACTTTGACGAGTACGACTGCGTCGTGCTGCCCGGCGGCTTGCCCGGTGCCACCAACCTGCGTGCCGATCAGCGCGTCTGCGACGTGGTCTGCGAGTTCGCCGCGACCAAGCACGTTGCCGCCATCTGCGCCGCCCCGTTTATCCTGGGCGAGCTCGACCTACTCGAGGGGCGCCACGCCACGTGCTTCCCTGGCTTTGAGAAAAGCTTCCCCGAAGGCGCCTATACCGGCGAGAAGGTTACGCAAGACGGCAACATCATCACCGCCAGCGGCATGGCCCAGTCGCTCCCCTTTGCGCTTGAGCTGCTGCGCACGCTCGCCGGCGACAAGGCCGTCGAGAAGGTCGCCGAGGGCATTCAGCTATGATTTTGGCTTCGCAATCACCGCGCCGCATCGAGTTGATGCGCGAGGCGGGCTATGACATTCGCGTGATTCCCGCAGATATCGACGAAACGCCTTTTGATGGCGAAGCTCCGCTTACACTCGTCGAGCGCTTGGCGCGTGCCAAAGCCGCCGCCGTTGCCGCCGAGCATGCCGAGCCCAACGAACTGACCGTCGCGGCCGATACTATTGTCACCTTTGACGGCCAAATTTTGGGCAAGCCGGCAGACGGGGACGAGGCGCGCACCATGCTCCGCGAGCTTTCGGGCCGCACGCACCAGGTCGCAACCGGCGTCTGCATCGTTAAAGCCGGCGACGCTACAGCTCCGCATGCCGCCGAGAGCCTGTCGTTTGTCGATGTGACCGACGTGACGTTCTATGAGCTTACCGAAGAGCAGATCGAGCGCTATGTTGCCTCCGGCGAACCCATGGACAAGGCCGGGGCCTACGGCATCCAAGGCACAGGCGGCCGCATGCTTGTGCACGATATTTCGGGTGACTTCTACAACGTGGTGGGCTTGCCCATCGCTCGCGTCGCACGCGCGATTCAAAAACTCTCGTAATTGCATCTGGCGCTGGGTATCCCCCAGCGCCTACAATTTTGGCGTACCGTACGGATCCCGACCGGGCACATGGCGCGGCGGAAAACCGATAGGAGAAAACATGGACACACTGCTCGAAGCCATCGATGTTTGCAATGTCGATGGCTTTTGCTATGGCAACTATACCGACGAGAAGGCCGGCACCGGCTGCACCGTAATCGTAGCGCCCGAGGGCGCCACCGGCGGTGTCGACGTTCGCGGCGGCGCCCCCGCTTCGCGCGAGACCGACCTGCTGCGTCCCGAGAACACCGTCGACAAGGTCCACGCCGTCTGCCTTTCGGGCGGATCGGCCTTTGGTCTGGAGGCCGCAAGCGGCGTGGCCCGCGAGCTCGAGAGCCGCGGCATCGGCCTGCCCGTCGGTCCCACACAGGTGCCCATCGTGTGCTCCAGCTGCATCTTCGACCTTGCCTTTGGCGACCCCACGGTGCGTCCCGACATCGAGGCCGGTATCGCTGCCGTGCGTGAGGCACTGGACCACACCCCTGCCTCGCTCGAGCAGGGCAACGTGGGCGCCGGCACCGGCGCCACCGTAGGTAAGCTCATGGGATCTGCCACCTGCATGAAGGCCGGCCTTGGAGCCGCCGCCGTGGCGCTCGGCCCCGTCAAGGTGGGCGCCGTGGTCTCAGTCAATGCCTGTGGCAACGTTGTCGACCCCTTCACCGGCGAGTGGGTCGCCGGTATGCGCGCCGCAGCCGATAGCGACCAGATCGTCGACATGGAACTCGCAGCCTTTGCCGCCGCCGGATCCATGCAGATGCCGCTCGACCGCACCAACACCACCATCAGCTGCATCGTCACCAACATGGAGCTCACTAAGGCACAAGCCACCAAGGTCTCTCAGATGGCCGCAGACGCCTACGCACACGCCATCCGTCCCACGCACACCACCAACGACGGCGACACCATCTACACCCTCGCCAGCGGCAAACTGGGCGCCCAGGCAAGCGCCGCCGTTCCCCTAGACCTGCTGGGCATGCTCGCCGTAAGGGCCCTGGAAACCGCCATCGTAAATGGAGCCAAAACCGCCAAAACCTCCCACGGCATCCCCGGCGCCGCGAAGTAGCCTAACCTGACCGGTTGCCCGGTGGGGCTTGGTTATGTTTGCTGCTCTACAGTCCTGGCTCGCACGAAGAGCACATTAAGTGCTCTTCGGCTCGTGCGGAACTCGCGACAAACATAACCAAGCCCCACCGGGCAACCTACCAACCAGATTCTTTTCAGCCCAGGCCCCTATGTACCGCGCGTCGAAGATCTTCAAATTCAAATAACCTGACAATCGATTCTTATAGCAGAGGCCCCTTGGCCTTTAGTTTGATACAAGTTCCGCACGAGCCGGAAAGCACTTAATGTGCTTTCCGTGCGAGCAGGACTGTTCGCAGTAGCAAACTAAAGGCCAAGGGGCCCAGTCAACCTAACAGCAGCGATTACTCGGCAGTTAGTTGAATTTGAAGATCTTTGAGGCAAGACGGTATAGGCCGAGTGTGGTTTTGTCTCCGGCACGACCGCGGAGGTTAGTGAAGAAGCCGACCACGCCGTAGCGAGCACGACGATACATGCGCTCATCGTAGGCCTTCAGGTCCGCCCACAGCGTCTTTAGGCGCTCGTCGGCGCAATCTTCCTCGGAAAGCTTGGTCAGCACCGAGCAGATCGCCATCATCATGGTGAAGTAGCCCATCATGTACGAACGCAGACGCGACGACTCGACATCGCTGTACAGGTGGTACGACTCCATCATGATACGCGTAACACGGAACTGCTGGTCCAGACGCTTGACCATCGTGGCCTCGTTGACACTCTGGCCCTCGCGACCGATAAAGTAGCGATAGAGGTCGATGTCGGCGTAGTACATGGTCTTGCAACGCGGCAGCGGCACGTAGGCGTAGATGTTGTCCACATAGAACGTGTGCGGCGGCATGGGAAGGTTGGACTCGCGCAGCGCATCCGTGCGATAGCACAGGCTGTGCATGAGCAGATTCTGGTCCAGGCGGAAATGGCCGATCTGGTCCCAGGTAAAGATCTTTTTTCGAGGCAGGGCAAACTTGTAACCAATAGCCGTATGCGTACCCTCGTAAACCTTCTCGTACACGTAGTTCGAGATAAACAGGTCAACGCGCTGGTCGCGCTCTTCAAAGCCGCGCAGAATCGACAGCATGGTCGAAAGGGCAGCGCCGTCAAGCCAGTCGTCCGAGTCGACAACCTTGTAGTAGGTGCCCTGCGCCTCGCGCAAGCCCGAAAGGACGGCAATACCGTGGCCGCCATTCTCCTGGTGCACCGCGCGGATGATTCCAGGATAACGGGCCTCCCACTCGTCGGCCTTGGCGGCCGTCTCATCCTTGGAGCCGTCGTCCACCACGATAATCTCGATATCGGTGGCATAATTGCTCCCCTCCAAGATGGAGGTAATGCAATGGTCCATGTCCTTAGCGGCGTTATACGAGGGAATACCGAATGTTATGACTTTATGCATGGCAGGCGATAATCTCATCCGAAAGATCGAGGGCGGAATTGGTCACGGCATCCATATCGTAGTAACGATACTCGGCCAGACGACCCACCGGGTGGAAGTTTGTCAGGTTCTGGACGCGCTCAAGATAGCGCTCATAGAGCTCACGGTTCTCGGGCTCAAGAATGGCGTAATACGGCGTCTCGCCCGAGCCGGGCGTATAGGCCTTGGAGTACTCCTTCATGATGGTGGTCTTGCCGGGCAAAACCTGACCGGTCATGTTCTTGAACTCGGTGATACGCGTGTAGTCCTCGCTCGTGGTGTAGTTGACGGTGCCCACGGGCTGGAACTGGTCCATATCAAGCGTCTCGAACTTCATATCGAGCGTGCGGTACGGAAGAGCGCCCAGGTCAAGGTCGAACAGCTCATCGAGCGGACCGGTATAGACGATCTCGCCGCCGTAGACCTTGCCGCCGATCTTGACGGTGGTCTCGTCGATCTCAAAGAGATCGCGGGCGTCCACGTCGCAGAACACGTCGATCAGGTCGTGGTCGAGCATATGCTCGAACAGCGCCGTGTAGCCGTCCTGCGGCATACCCTGGAAGGGAGCCTGCGGGAAATAGCGGTCATCGTCGCCCACAAAGACGGGAACGCGACCGGTGATCGAGGGATCGATCTGGTCGGGCGTCTGGCCCCACTGCTTCATGGTGTAATGCAAAAAGACGTTCTCGTAGACGTAATCAGCGACCTCGGCCAAGTCGGGGTCGTTCTTCTTACGCAGCTCCATAATGGGCACCTTGACATCCTTGCCAAAGGTCTCCACGAGCTTCTGATACAGCTCCTCGCCGCGCTCGTCACCAAAGGCGAGCTTGAGACTCGCGTGGTTGAAGGGCACGGGCATAAGGGTGCCGTTGATGTTGGCGAGCACCTTGTGCTGATAATCCGTCCACTTGGTAAAGCGCGACAGGAAATTGTGCACGCGCTCGTTAAAGGTGTGATAGATATGCGGACCGTACTCGTGGATCAGGATTCCGGCCTCGTCAGTGCAGTCATAGGCATTGCCCGCAATGTGGCTACGGCGCTCCAAAACGGCAACACGATAGCCGATGGTCTCGGCAAGACGGCGGGCGCAAACGGCACCGGCATATCCAGCACCGACGACAATCATGTCGTACGCGCCGGCGTTAAAGCCTTCAGGCAGGCCTGAGGTAATCTGCATCGATACTCCTTGTCAAAAGCCACGGGCTCGTTAGCTGGGCTTTTCTCGAACATTCTTCGAGACATATTTATCAGAGCGATTATAGCGCTAATGCGTCCTATAATGAGCTTGCCACACAAGGAAAGCTCAAGCACCGCGGCGTACATTATTGAAAGGTAAACCCGCTAGCAGCGGGTTTATTCGTGAACAGCCGGGCGCCTGGAGCTTAGTGAAACGCTTGTAAGGAGTAACATGAGCGATTTCCTTAACCGTATGAAGTCTGCCGCCAAGGCCGACCTTAAGACGATCGTCCTGCCCGAGGGCGAGGATCCGCGCACCATCGTCGCGGCCACCAAGATCATCGAGGAGGGCCTGGCAAAACTCGTCATCCTGGGCAACCCCGACGAGATCAACGTTCCCGGCGCCACCGTCATCGATCCGCGCAATGCCGAGAAGCACGAGGAGTACGCGCAGAAGTTTGCCGAGCTCCGCGCCAAGAAGGGCGTCACCATCGAGCAGGCTCGCGCCCAGGTGATGGACGCCACCTACTTTGGCACCATGATGGTCAAGATGGGTGACGCCGACGGCCTGGTCTCCGGCGCCTGCCACTCCACCGCCGACACCCTGCGCCCCGCGCTGCAGATCCTTAAGACCGCCCCGGGTACCAAGCTGGTCTCGGCCTTCTTCGTGATGTGCACCGACACCCCGCAGTTCGGCACCGACGGTACGCTGATCTTCGCCGACTGCGGCCTCAACATCAACCCGTCCTCCGACGAGCTATCCGAGATCGCCATCGCCTCCGCTCACTCCTGGTCCACCTTTATGGGCAGCGTCGAGCCGCACGTGGCCATGCTCTCCTACTCCACCATGGGCTCCGCCGGCGGCGAGGTCGCCAAGAAGGTCCAGGAGGCCGTTAAGTTCTGCAAGGAGAAGGCTCCCGAGCTCGCCATCGATGGCGACCTGCAGCTCGACGCCGCCATCGTTCCCACCGTCGCCCAGCTCAAGGCCCCCGGCTCCTCCGTTGCCGGCAAGGCCAACGTGCTTGTGTTCCCCGATCTCGAGGCCGGCAACATCGGCTACAAGCTGGTCCAGCGCTTCGCCGGCGCCGACGCTTACGGCCCCATCCTGCAGGGCATCGCCAAGCCGGTTAACGACCTTTCGCGCGGCTGCTCTGCCGACGACATCGTGGGTGTCGTAGCCATCACCGCCGTCCAGGCTCAGATGGCTGAGTAGCGGACGCACTCGCCCGAAGGCCGTACGGGCTAACCCCTGAAAACGTCCTCGACCAATGAAACGCCCCCGTTCTGCTCCTTCGGAGCTACGAACGGGGGCGTTTCTGGTCTGCGGAATGTTTTCAGGGGTTAGCCCGTACGGCCTTCTACTGCTACGAAGCATTCAGAGCATCTGGAGTGGACGGCGGCTTGGCTACGAGCTGGGGCTGAGGATCTGAATGGATGGGTGTCGTTGCTGGGAGCGCAGGCGTTACTGGTGATGATCACTTTGGGACTGGAATTTCCGCCTGCTAGCAAAAAGGCCTCCTGAGCTGCTGCTCAGGAGGCCTTTCGTTCAATCGCAAGCGAACTCACTAGTTATTCGCGGTCAGACGCTCGACGTCGTGGGCGATCATGTATTCCTCGTCGGTGGGGATGACCATGACCGTGACGGCGGAACCGGCGGCGCTGATGACCTGCGGGCCGTTACCCACGGCCTCGCGGTTCTTGTTGTTGTCGATGCGCACGCCCAGCCACTCGAAGCAGTCGCAGAAAGCCTTGCGGATCGACCAGTCGTTCTCGCCAATGCCGGCGGTAAAGGTAATGGTGTCCACGCCCGCCATGGAAGCGATCATGGAGCCGGCCTGCTGCATGGCCTTGTAGGCGAACATATCGAAGGCGAGCAGGCAGCGCTCGTCGCCCTCGGAGGCGCGCGTACGGATGTCACGGGCGTCGTTGGAGATGCCCGAGATGGCAAGCAGACCAGACTGCTTGTTCATCATGTCATCGACTTCCTGGTAGCTGTAGCCGCCCTCGCGCTGCAGGTAGCACACGGTAGCCGGGTCAATGGAACCACAACGGGTGCCCATCATCAGGCCGTCGAGCGGCGTGAGGCCCATCGTGGTATCGCGGCATACACCGTCCTCGATGGCGGCAAGCGAGGCGCCGTTGCCCAAATGGCACGAGAGCAGGCGGTGGCAGCGCGAACCCAGGATCTCCTTGGCCATCATCCACTCGTAGCGGTGGCTCGTACCGTGGGCGCCGTACTTGCGCACGTGGTACTTGTTACACACGTCCTTGGGCAGGGCGTAGGTGTAGGCGACCTCGGGCATAGTCATGTGGAACGAGGTGTCGAAGACGGCCACGTTGGGCAGCTCCGGATACTTCTCGCGACAATACTCGATTGCCGCTGCCTCGCCGTAGTTGTGCAGCGGGGCAAGCGGTGCCACCTCGAGAATCTTAGCCATGACCTCATCGTCGACGACCGCGGAATCGTCAAAGTACCAGCCACCCTGAACAATACGATGCCCAATGCCATCGATCGTAAAGTCGGTCTTCTCGAGCTCCTCGAGCACACGTGCGATAGCCGAACGGTGGTCCGGGAAGGGGACCTCCTCGGTTTGCTTAGCGCCACCGTTCTCGGAGTGGCCAAAGATGCCCATGTCCGAACCGATACGTTCGCAGTTGCCCTTGGCGAAAACCTCGCGGGTATCGGTATCCAAAAGCTGATATTTAAGGCTTGAGCTACCGGCGTTGACAACAAGTACGTTCATGAGACTCCTTTGCAGTGCGATACGGTCGGCGCAGACCCCTTAAGGCGGCCGCATGTTAATAAGAAGTTATCACAACTTAATAAATTACTATCAGGCATATCGCCCAACGAGCACAAAAGAGGGGCCGAACGGCGCTCGGTCGTCCAGCCCCTCCCCTTTTGCAATTACTTGCCGTTGACGATGCGCTCGACGTCGGAAGCGATCATGAACTCCTCGTCCGTGGGGATAACGAAAATCTTAACCTTGGAATCCTTGGCAGACAGGCACCATGCGCCGTCACCACGCAGGGCGTTGCGGGCATGATCCATCTTGACACCCATAAAGGCCAGGCGGTCGGCCACGCCGGCGCGGACGGCAGGAGCGTGCTCACCGATGCCGGCAGTGAAGACCAGGGTGTCCATACCGCACATGGAGGTGGCCATCTCGGCAGCCTTGGCGGCAATCTTGTAGACGAACATATCGAAGGCAAGCTGGGCCTCGGGGTCACCGGCAGCGGCGAGCTCCTCGACGTTGCGGCAGTCGTTGGTCTTGCCGCCGGTCACAGCCAAAAGGCCGGACTTCTTGTTCATCATCTCGTCGACCTCGTCGAAGGTGTAGCCGCCCTCGCGCTGCAGGTAGCACACGGTAGCCGGGTCGATGGAGCCGCAGCGGGTGCCCATCATGACGCCGTCAAGCGGGGTGAGACCCATGGTGGTGTCCATGCACTTGCCGTCCTCGATGGCGCACAGGGAAGCGCCGGAGCCGATATGGCACACGACGACCTTGCGGGCCTCGCCGTTGGTCATCTCGGCGACCTTCTTGGAGATGTAACGGTAGCTGGTGCCGTGGGCGCCGTACTTACGGATGTGCAGCTTGTCGCAGACGTCCTTGGGCAGGGCGTAAGTCTTGGCGACCTCGGGCATGTTGAAGTGGAAAGCGGTGTCGTAAACCGTAACGTTGGGCAGGTCGGGATACTGCTCCAGGCAGTACTCGATAACGTTGGCCTCGGGGTTGTTGTGCAGCGGGGCGAGCGGAGCGACCTCGCGGATCTTGGCGAGGACATCCTCGTCGACGAGGGAGGAATCGCCAAAGTACCAACCACCCTGAACGATACGGTGGCCGATACCCTCAATCTTGACGCCGTTGGCCTCGAGGTCCTTCAGGACAACCTCGATGGCGACCTTGTGGTCGGGGAACTCGATGTTCTCGGTCACTTTCTTGGAGCCGTTGGCAGCATGGGTGAAAGTGCCGCCGGTAAAGCAGACGCGCTCGCAGGAGCCCTTTGCGGACACCTTGTGGGACTTGGTATCGATGACCTGATACTTAAGGGTCGAAGATCCTGCGTTGACGACCAGAACGTTCATGTGTCTCCCTACTAACAGGCGGTGTGGCGCCGCCAGGTTACATACGTTTCAATAATAAACCCAAACGCCCTCGCGCTCGGGTTTATTGCGTTGATATATAAGTTATCGGTGTCTAAATACCCATGTCCTTTGGCTTGTAAGACGAAAGAGCGCGGGGATATACACCAAAGAAGAGATTCCGAGTGCGACAAGCAATATGACTCGAATGCCCGCGATGCTGCTCAACACAGCATTGAACAGATAGAAAAGGATGGCGCCCACCGCCACCATCTGGCTTTGAACCGAAATCAGTGAACAGCGCATCGAAGAATCGGCTGCTTTTTGAAAAATTGAGTATTTAATTGGAGCAAATAACGAGTACGCAACCGTCTGCAGCACATAGAACACGGGCAGCAAATTAGCCGGAGTAAGGGGAATCAAAAACAAAGCTGTCAGGAAAAGGCGCACGATGCCGCAAATACGCGCAAAGCGGCCCTTGTCGACATGAGCAATCGCACAGGGCACAATAAGTCCCATGGAGGCCGAGGCAAGGAGCTGGACCGCAATGGTCACACCCGAAGCGACGGCATTCATTCCGCGACCCGCAAGCAGCAGTGAGAAATAGTCTTCCAGGGCGACAAAAGCAAATGCCTGAGAACAGTCCATGATGAACGCTGAACGAAGAATGCCATTACCCGCAATAGCGGCACCGATCATCTTCGGGCTAATCCCATGTTCAGGTGTCGTCGCAGTGCCCCCTCTTCGCATCTCAGGAATGCAGACAACGACAACCAACGTCAACACCATTGCGATGATATCTGCCGAAAGACCAATGAGATATGCACCGACGGACGAAATGAAACCGCCCACGCAAGCGGAGATGGCATAAGAGGCATAGAAAACAAATCGCTCAACGACATTAAGTCTTACGAGCTGGTCCTGAGAGACGCTGTCAATGTAAATCGCTTCGATGGATCCGCTCACACACGCAACGGCAAAACCCTTGAGAGCGAACGCACCGATTAAAAGCAGGGGAGAACGGACGAGAAGCAGGGCGGCGTAGTATCCAAGCATTCCCACGACGCCAACGAGACCGCTTGTCTTTCGTCCAAACCTATCAGCAATATAGCCAGTGGGAACTTCAAGGATGAACTTGCTCACTTGATATGCAATCATCATGCTAGAAATCGATACCATCGAAAGTCCGACGAACTCAAGGTAGACAGTTAGAAAATACAAGATGGTGCTGAAGTTCGACAGAAAAACGAACGTCATATAAAGCAAAACCGTACGGTTTTTCATGCTCCGCCCTCCAAGAGTCAGCAATCTAAATCGGAATCTTGGAAAAGCATGAGGGCAAAGCTGTCAGCTATGTGTTACAAGGCGTCAATAATCACTTGATGCCTCGAAGCCAATTAATCTCACGAAGCAAGATGACGCAATAGGTGCAGAAAAACCGTCTGGTGTCGATCAGTCCAGGAATTTTGCCGATAGCAAAAGTAGATAGGCAAGGTTACATCACGCGAACCTTCAATGGAGCACTCACTCACTTCTGACCCATCCGATGCGAGAGAGGACCCAGACAAACTCAATATCAATCCCCCGGCTTGAAGAAACTCAGTCTGAGCCCTGCTTCCGTATTCAACATCACGGAAGCGAAAATTGACGAGCTGGGCTTCGGGACATTGATTGATTGCATTGAGACAGGGTGACAAATTAATGGGAACAGCGAGCCTGCCGCCCAGTAACTCGCGAATGGTCATGGCGCCCACAGATTGATGACCCGCTGGGCATGAAAGAACCTTGAGCTCCTTTTCACCCAAATATTTTGAAGAAAGGACGCTGTCCCGTGGTTCCTCGAATGAGATAGCCGCATCCGAAATGCCAAGCACAAGTGATTCAAAGCATGTAGCCGTTGGCTGATGCCACACATCAAGGTGAATCTGAGGGTGCGAGCGTTCAAACGAGTCATACCAGCTTTCGGCAAAAAGGCGCCCCCGCCCATGAAGGCAGGGGGCGTAAAGACGAAAGTGGCCATCGGGCGAAACGCCGTCGCCCCTCGATTGAGCGTACTTTTTGAGATCGTCGACTTGTGTCAGGATCACGCGTGCACGACGCGCAAATTCTCTGCCCGCCGGAGACAAAACAGCCTCCCCCGCCGATCGGTCGAGCAAAACAATCTGATACTCAGATTCCAACTTTTTGATTGCCGACGAAACGGCCTGCGGACTCACATGAACGGCGCGAGCTGCTTTGCGCACGCCGCCATAGTTCGCTACCGCTTGAAGGTATTCGAGTTGAGAAAGCTGCATAGATTACTCCAAAGGCAGCCAAGTCGACGGGCTACGCGTCCTCAGATGAGGTTCTCGCCCAGGCTCTTGCCGCCGAGGACGTGCATGTGGAAGTGCATGACGGTCTGGCCGGCGTTAACGCCCTTGTTGGAGATGACGCGGAAACCGTCCTCCAGACCCTTGGCCTTGGCGACCTCCTGGATGGCGTGGGCCATGGCGCCCATGGTCTCGGCAGGCACGCTGTCGGCGATGTCGCTGTAGTGCTTCTTAGGGATCACGAGCGTGTGGACCGGCGCCTGCGGGTTGAGGTCGTCGAAGGCGATGACCTGGTCGTCCTCATAGACAACGGTCGAGGGGATCTCGTGGTTGGCAATTTTACAGAAGATGCAATCGCACATAGCTGGTTCCTTTCTTACAGACCAAGGTAATTATATTTGGTCGAGACGCTTAGAACGAAAGGTTATCATCGGTGTTGGCGGCTTCGCCGTCGGCGAGCACGTCGTTGCCGTCGACGTCCTTAAGGAGCACCGAGACCTTCTGCTCGGCATCGGACAGGCGGGTGCGCAGGCTCTTGAGGAGCTCGACGCCGCGGGTATAGCTCTCGAGCGACTCCTCGAGCTCCATATCGCCCGACTCCAGGCTGCGGATGATGAGCTCCAGCTCCTGCGAGGCCTGCTTGTACGTAAGCTGCTCTACCGGGGTCTTCTCTGCCATATCTGTTTCCTTTCCTAAGGGTCTATCACTGCGAAACGCGGTCTACTCGACCGTATCGACCGTTGCTGCCACGTTGCCGTCTGCCATGCGCACGCGAATGGCGTCGCCAGGCTTAAAGGTCTTGGCACTCGTAGCCACACCATCATCGCTGTACGCGATGGAATAGCCACGAGCAAGCACTTTGAGCGGCGACAGGGCATCGAGCGACGCTGCCGCACGGCTCAGGTCGGACGCTGGCTTGCTGAGCATCGTGCGCCCCTGATGCTCCAGACGGGAACTCGCAAGCGTGAGCGCATGGCGCTTACCATCGAGCCCCGAGGTGCTTGTAATCAGACGCTCGGGCAAGCGCTCAAAGTTGGAGCGGAATGTCCCGACCGAGCGCACTATGGCGCCCGACAGGCGATCGGCAGTCAGCGCAAGCTCCGATTCGCGACGCTCGACCATAAATGTGGGGTCGTTGAGGCACGGGCGACACGCAGCGGCATCGAGCGCATCACCCAAGCGAGCCGTATAGGTATCCCAGGCACGGCGACCGCGCTGATCGAGCATCTCCAGGTCGACCTGGGCCGACCCAATCATCGATGCCATCGCGGCACCCAGACGCTGATGGCGCGCCTCGAGCACATCGGCCAACTCCGTCATAGCCGGCGCCACCGATTCTGCCGCCGCCGTGGGCGTGGAGGCGCGTCGGTCGCTCACCATGTCGCAAATCGAGGTATCGGGCTCATGGCCAATGCCGGTCACCACGGGCACAGGACAAGCCGCCACCGCGCGGGCAAGCTCCTCGTCATTAAAGGTCATGAGGTCCTCAAAGGAACCGCCGCCGCGCACCAGCAAAATACAGTCGGGCGCCGGCGTAATGGAAGCGGCGCGGCGCAAGCCCTCAATGAGCTCGGCCGGCGCACCCTCGCCTTGAACCTTGGCGCCCACGCAAACGAGCTCGACGAGCGGGTTGCGACGACGCAATGTACGCTTGACGTCGTCGATTACAGCACCCGAAAGCGAGGTGACGACCGCCACGCGCGAGCAAAACACCGGGATGCGGCGCTTGCGCGCTTCGTCCATCAGGCCCTCGCGGCGTAGCTTTTCGGCCAGTTGCGCCACTTGTTGACGCAGCAGACCCTCCCCCGCCAGCGAAAACGAGCGAGCGACAAAGCTCATGCGGCCCGTGGCCTTATAGAGATTGAAGCTGCCCTTAAAGCTTACCTGCATGCCGTCGCGCAAGTCGAAGGTGCGCTTAAGGTAGGCGCCCTTCCAGATGATGCAGTCAACGGCGGCCGAATCGTCCTTGATCTGGAAATAGCAGTGGCCGCTTCGGGCGTTTGGGCCACGAAAACCCGTGACCTCGCCCAGAACGCTCAGCTGCGGAATGGCATCGAGCGCACCGGCGGCGATCTCTACCGCCTGGCTCACGCTGAGCTCTTTACGCTCTTGCTCGTCCGAACCGTCGAACTCGGCGGAAACGGCATTGCCGGTTAGATTCCAGCCTGCCACGCAGCCTCCTTTCGTCATCGTGCACAAGGGCTCCGGCCCTGCGCAAATTCAAGTCCATCACATAGTACAGCGCCGCGGGGACACAAATCCCCGCGGCGCCCAGCGACCCAATTTGTTATCGGTTGGAGTTTCTGTTGTAGCGAGCCATAAGATAGAGCAGCTGAATAATCGAGGTGAGCGCCGCAGCCACATAGGTAAGCGCGGCGGCCGTCAGCACCTTCTTGGCACCGTTGACCTGCTTGGAGCTCATACCCGACTGCTCAATATACGCCACGGCGCGCCGGCTAGCATCAATCTCGACCGGTAGCGTAACCAGTTGGAACAGCACGCTAAACGAGAAGAAGATCAGTGCGAGGGTCGTGAGTCCCGCGATGTTCATAAACAGGCCCATGAGCAGCACGATGGTCCAAGTGTTCTGGGTAAAGTTGACGACCGGCACGAGGGCGGTGCGTACCTTCATCATGGCATAGCCGCTTTGACGCTGCGCGGCATGGCCTGCCTCGTGACAAGCGACAGCAACGCTTGCGACCGAGCCGCCCGAACGGTTGGAATCCGACAGATACAGATTGTTGTCCTGCGGGTTGTAGTGGTCGGTAAGCTCACCAGCGACGCCCTTGATACCCACGGCATTGCAGCCGTTGGCGTCGAGCATGCGGCGAGCGACCGTGGCACCCGTGTCGCCGTCCGAGCGAACCTTGGACCAGGTCTTGTACGTCGAGTTGATATAGTTCTGCGCAGCAAGGCCAAGCACTGTACAAACAAGAACAACCAGCAGGTACAGCGGGTCGATGCCAAAGCCGTATCCATAGTAATAAGGCATGCGAATTCCTCCGAATCGAGTTACACGTTGGAGGCATTCTACCCACTCAAGCGGCTAGGCTTCCTTACAGGAGCTCGATTTTGCCGTCCTTCACGGTGAGTCCCATATTGCCGGAAAGCAGATCGTCCAGACGCGAGCCCACAAGCTCAAAACGCCAGCCTTCGCGCAGGGGGCTCTGCTCGGGGTGCTCAATATAGTCGGCCAGGTCATCGCGCGAGGCAATGACCGAGGTCGCCACCCCCGAGCGCTCGGCAACCAAGCGAATAAGCGCATACATCAGGTCCGTCACGCTCTCAAGCTCCGGCGAAATCTGGCGATGCCCGCGCACCATGAGCGGCAGGCGATCGTGCGGGCAGCTCGCACCGCGCTTGATGGCCATGAGCGCGCCGTCCACGTCGCGCTCCCCCAGCTGATCGGTACCGCGGATGCTACGGAACTCCTCAACGCGAACGGGATTGCGCTTGACGAGCGCCAGCAGCGTATCGTCGGACATGACCCACTTGCGCGGGATGTTGCGGCGCTCGGCGCGGTCCTCGCGCCAGGCGGCGAGCTCGCGCGCAATGCCCAGCTGATGGCGGCTGCACGAGTTGATGCGCTTGACCTTGCGGAATGCCTCATGGCGGTCGGCGCGGTAGTGCGACTCGTCTGCCAGCGGGCGCAGCTCATCGAGCACCCAATCCACACGGCCCAGCTCGCGCAGGCGGCTCATCATCTCGGTATAGGCAACGATCAGATACTTGACGTCATCGATCGCGTACTCAATCTGCTTATCGGTCAGCGGGCGGCGCGACCAGTCGGTCAGCGACTCGGTCTTAGGCAACGAAACGCCGCAGAACGTCTGCACGAGCGCACCGTAGGAAATCTGCTGGCGCTCGCCCAAAAAGGCGGCGGCGACCTGCGTGTCAAAAATCGGACGCGGCAGCGCGCCCACGGTATGAAGCATGACCTCCATATCCTGCGAGCAGGCGTGGAAGACCTTGGTCACGCTCTCATCGGCCATAAGCTCGGCCAGCGGCGAAAGGTCGTCGATTACCAGGGGATCGACCGCTACGCTCTCGGCAGGGGTGGCAATCTGGACCAGGCACAGACGCGGATGGAACGTGCGCTCGCGCAAAAACTCGGTATCGACGGCAATCGCGTCGAACTCACGGGCGCGCTGGCAAAAGTCGAGTAGAGCCTGATGTGTGGAAATGTACATATCAACCCATCGAATAAGGTTAGGCCCGAAAAACACGGGTAGGATATCGGCATTGCCTTACAACTATACTCGGTTAGTCACAGAACGGGAACGTAAGTATGCGCTGCCTTATCATCCACAACCCGGCATCGGGCCCCAGCTCAGATGAAATCTACGCGTTCACGCACGCCCTCGCGCAGGGCGGCGACGAGGTCGTGATGCGTTTTATCGGCGATGGCATGGAACCCGAGGACGCCGTGGCGGACGTGCGCGAGTTTGATCGCGTGGTGATTTCGGGCGGCGACGGCACCGTCTCCAACGTGCTCGACCAAATGCGCGGATGCGGCGTCCCCACGCTCGTCTTCCCCTCCGGTACGGCCTGCCTGTTCTTCAATAACATCGGTAATGCCCCCGAGGCAGCGGCACTTGCCAAGGCCTGCCGCGCCGGTCGCACGGTCAAAGTAGACATGGGCGAGCTCTTTTGGCTCGACGAGAACGGCAACGAGAAGCGCCACGGCTTTATCATCATCGCCGGCTCGGGCTTCGACGCCGAGATCATGATGAAGGCCGCCCCCACCAAAAACGACATCGGCGAGATCGCCTACTTCCTCTCCGCGCTCGCCACGCCCAACCCCACGGTGGCGCACTTTACCATCGAGCATGACGGCATTGTCGAGGAGCTCGATGGCATCTGCTGCATGGCCGGCAACACCTCGGTCATCCAAAACGACATCAACCTGTTCCCCGATTGCCGCATGAACGACGGCATGGTCGACATCGCGGTCATCGAGCCCGTAAAAACCGTGCAGCTGCTCCCGACCGTGATCACCGCCGCGCTCGACCCCGCCGGCAAGGTGCTCGGTCGTCCGCAGTTTAAGATCATCCAGACCAAGGAAGCCAAGATCACCTGCACCCCGTCGCTGGGCATGCAGTTCGATGGCGAGATTATCTCCAGCAATTCGGGCGTCTTTGGAGCCCGCGCGCTTCCGCAATGCCTCGACCTCATCGTCGACGAATTCTCACCGCTCGGAAAATAGGAGGACCCCATGAACGACAATCCCCTGATCGGCTTTATTGTCATCGTTCTGGCCATGCTCGTCGGCTACGCAATCAACGTGATTCACCGCCGGAAGAAGTAGCCGCCGCTCTTTCACAGCACGCGCAAACCCGGACCCCTCATCGGCATGACACAACGTGGCGGCGAGGGGTCCATCATTTTTTGCGACACTTTACTTAGCTACATCATTTGCTGGCGATATGCAGATTGAATTACCTAGTAAATGAGTACATTTAACCGTTCATCGCATTTTTCACTACGCTTATCGAGTAAAAATCTTTCATAAATGTATATTGTTTCGAATTCGTTACGCTTTGGGAGAGTATTTATTGGCTGAAGCCCTCTGGAGACAGAGGGCTTTCGCACGCTGGGAGGGAACATGAGTAAAACTCATCCCGTCAACGCGCTCAAGAAGCTTGGTATAGGCCTTGCATTTGGAGCTGCAACCATCATGTCCATGCCGACCTCTGCACTCGCTTGCACGCAGGTCTACATGGGCAAAAACCTTACGGCCGACGGCAACACGTACTACGGCCGTTCCGAGGACTATGGCCCGCGCTATCTTAAGCACTTTGGCATTGAGCCCTCTCACGGCCCGGGACATACATACAGCTCGGACGAGTCTTCGTTCATGTACACCTCGACCAAGACCACGTATCGCTACACCTATGTACGCGACCATCCCTCCCAGTGGGACAACCGCTGGGATGCCTACTCTGAAGCAGGCATCAACGAGAAGGGCGTATCCTGCTCCGCCACGCTAAGCACCAGTATGAATGCAGATGCCGAGACAGCAGACCCCCTGACTAACACCGGCATCGGCGAGTACAACTACGCCAGCGTCATCCTGGGCGAGAGCCCCACGGCCCGCGAGGGCGTCAAGCTCCTCGGCAGCCTGATTGACGAGCAGGGCGTCTGCTCCAACGACCAGATCATCATCGCCGACAACAACGAGACCTGGCTGTTTGCCGCGCTTTCCGGTCACCAGTGGATCGGCATGAAGCTCGCCGACGACGTCGCCTCGATCAACCCCAACATCGGCAACCTCAACTACGATGTCGACCTCAACGACCCCGAGAACTGCCTGCACTCCGAGGGCATCGAGTCCATGCCTAAGGAGAAGGGCTTTGCCGAGTACACCGACGGCAAGTTCGACGTCGCCGCAACCTATGGCGAGACCATTCAGAATTCCGGTATGCACCAGTGGACCCGCTACGTCCAGGGCCGTAACTACTTTGGCAACGAGCTCCAGGAGGGCACCGACTACGAGATCGTCAAGGACGAGCGCGAAGAGGCTCGCGCCACGACCGGCGCCTTGGTCCACGAGATGCAGCCGCTGTTCTTCCAGCCCGGAAAGACAGACTGGACCACCTTTGAGATGATTCGCTCTCTCGGTAACCGTGGCGAGAATACCCCGGGCCTTAACGCCAACACTGACGGTGCCTATGCCATCGGCACCGAGCGCAACACCGAGATTCACGTCTTCCAGGTTCGCAACGGTCTTGATCCCCAGGTTGCAACAATCCAGTGGGAAATGCTCTCCCGCGCCGCGTACTCCGTCGCCATCCCCTTCTACTCCGCGCTGATCACCGAGGTTAGCCCGTATTTCAGCGACCAGACCGTCTCCTTCGACCACTGCAAAGAGACGGACATCGTGAACAACGAGGAGCCCGAGAACTCCATCAACTACGTCCTCATGGACATCAGCTCCCTCTGCTTTGAGAATCCCGATACCCTTGGTATCAGCGTCCGCTCCTACCTCGATGCACTCCAGAACGAGCTCATCGAACAGAACAAGGAAGTCGACGCCGCCATGCTGGCCGAGACGACCACCGAGGGCCGCACCGCTCTGGCCAACAAGGCCGGCAAGGCTGCCACCGAGAACACCTACGTCAAGTGCAAGGCCCTGCTCCAGGAGATGCGCGCCTATCAGAAGGCCGGAAACTTTGACGAGCCCTTCACCCCGAGCGACCTGAACACCGAGACCAACGGCCTCAAGGTGTCCATCACTTACGCCAAGGATGCTCTTGCCACCGATCCGGTCACCCCGGATCAGCCCGGCACCCCCGAGCAGCCCGCTAAGCCCGAGCAGCCCACCACCAAGCCCGAGCAGCCCACCACCAAGCCCGAGAAGCCTGGCAAGTCGGACACCACGACCACAGTAACCACCAACAAAACGAACACCAAGGGCGGCCTGCCCACCACTGGCGATCGTTTTGATGGCCGCATGGTGGCTGCATTCGCCATCGCTGGCGTTGCCGTCATCTCCGCCGGTGGTTACTTCCTCTACCGTCGCAACAAGGAGTAACGTCCTAGCTGAGCGGGCAAGGCAGCGATGGCAGCCTCGCCCGCTCAGCCCGCTCTTTTGACCGGCGGGAAACCCGCCTGAAATCTTTTCAAAAAAGATTTCCCCGCACACACTTCGCTGTGCTATAGTGCAGCGCAACAGCAATTAGGTGCGACCGCGCCACGGCATCACGAAAGGAGCCACCAACATGAAGAACACAATGAAGTCTCTCAACAACTGGTGGTGGCGTGATGCGAATAGGATCGGTCGACAGTGAGTCCCTCACGCCTGTTTTTGCGCTCTAGGTGATTGGAAGGCCTCCGGTTTCGACCGGGGGCCTTTTTCTATCTCGAGCCCGATCGCATTCGCATCACGCGCCTCCGCTTTTCTCTTGCACTCCCATTCCGAAAGGATTTTCACCATGTCTCAGAACACCACCGCCGCCCAGCCCCGCACCGTCCAGACCGCCGACCGCGGCAAACTCGACGTCCGTGCTCTCGTCCTGCTCGCCATCCTGCTCGCTGCCGGCTTCATCCTCAACTTCACCGTCGGCAAGGCCATCTCGGGCATCTCGGGCGGCATGATCAGCCCCGAGTTTATCATATCGGCCTTCTGCCTCACCATCCTGGTCGTTCGCCCCAACATCGGCCAGGCGCTCGTCATTGGCCTCATCTCGGCTGCCGTGATCCAGATCACCACCACTTCGCCGTTCGTCGATTTTGCCGCCGAGGGCATCGCCGCCATGCTCATGGCCGGCATCGTCAACGCCGCCGGCAAGAACGGTCAGGTCAAGCCTGCCGTCGCCATCGTCGCTACCTTCGTGACCACCTTTGTCTCCGGCGTCATCTTCATGGTTATCAAGATGGCCATGCTTGGCGTGGTCGGCGAGCTCGCCGCCGCTATGCTGCCCGTCGTCGCCATGACCGCCGTCTTTAACGCCATTCTGGTCGGCGCCCTCTATCTGCCCATTCAGAAGGCCCTGAAGCTCAACTAACCCACAGTGTCCCATCGGTAAAGACTGTCCCAAACAACTAGCTCTTGGGGACGTTCTTAAACGACTAGTCATTAAAGAACGTCCCCGATGACTATGAAAGGTATCCATGGAAACGATCATCAACGTCGACGATGTCTCGTTCTCCTATGGCACGCAGACCGAGCAGGCGCTCAGCCACATCTCACTCAGCGTGAACAAGGGAGATTTCATCGGCATTATCGGGCCCTCGGGCGCCGGCAAGTCCACGCTTGCCGCCTGCCTGTCGGGCGCCGTGCCCCACCACTACACCGGCACGTTCTTTGGGTCCGTCATGGTTGACGGCCACGACACCTGCGAGGTCTCGTTGACCGACGTGTCGCAAATCGTCGGCAGCGTGCTGCAGGATATCGACACGCAGATGGTCGCCTCGGTCGTCGAGGACGAGATGCTCTTTGGCCCCGAGAACTTTGGCGTTCCCCACGACCAGATCGAGCGGCGCGTGAGTGAAACGCTCGAGACCGTCGGCATCAGCGACCTGCGTGACCGCGAGATCGCCACCCTCTCGGGCGGACAGAAGCAAAAGGTGGCCATCGCTGCCATCCTCGCCATGCGTCCGCGCGTCTTGGTTCTCGACGAGCCCACCGCGGCACTCGACCCCGCCAGCTCCACGTTGGTCTTCGAGACGCTGCGTGAGGCAAACCGCGCGCTTGGAATCACCATCGTCGTCGTTGAGCAAAAGGTCGCCCTACTCTCGGAGTACTGCAACCGCGTGCTCGTGCTCAACCGTGGCGAAATCGCGCTGCAGGGCGAGCCACACGAGGTCTTCGCGCATACCGACGAGCTCCGTGCCATCGGCGTCGACTGCCCTCGCGTCACGCGTATCTTCAATAGCCTCGAGGCCGATGGCCTGGTAAGCGGTACCCCTTGCTTGGATGTCGATGAGGCCGAGCGCCTGATTTCGGGCATTGTCGACCCCGCACACGCGGCCAGCGAAGCCCAGGCGCCCGCCGGCTCCCCGCATGCACCGTCGTTGCGCCCGCACGCCAAGGACGCCGAGCCCGTGCTCACCTTCGATCACGTTGAGTTTGCCTATCCCAATGGCGGCGCCGCCGTACACGACCTCAACCTGACCCTCTATCCCGGCGAGCTCGTGGGCATCGTCGGCCAGAACGGTGCCGGCAAGACCACGCTCACCAAGCTGCTCACAGGCCTGCTTAAGCCCGCCTCGGGCAGCGTGCGCGTTACGGGGCTGGACACCGCAACCGTTCCCACGAGCCGCATCGCCCGCGAAGTCGCAACCCTCTTCCAAAACCCCGACCGCCAAATCTGCAAGGATACCGTACTCGACGAGGTCGCTTTTGGCCTGGAGCTTGCCGGCATCGACCGTGCCGAGGCTCTGCGTCGCGCTCGACTCGTTATCGACCGCTTTGGCCTGCCTGCCGATGAGGCACCTTTCTCGCTTTCGCGCGGCCAGCGACAAATGGTGGCGCTTGCCTCCGTCGTAGTTGTTGAGCCCAAGATCGTCGTGCTCGACGAGCCCACGAGCGGCCTTGATTACCGCGAGTGCATGACCGTCATGGAAACGGTGCGCACCATGGCCGAGCGCGGCTGCGCCGTGATTATGGTCTGTCACGACATGGAAGTCGTTTCCGACTTTGCCGAGCGTATCGTAGTAATGGCCGACGGTCGTATCCTCGACCGCGGCCGCACGCACGAGCTATTCTCGAACATCGAGCTCATGCAGCAAGCCTACGTTGAGCCACCTCAGGTCATAGAGCTTTCTCATCGTCTGGCATCCTCCGTCTCTCCCGTCTTTGCACAGGTGAGCGAGGTCACCGATATCGTTCGCATTACCGAGGAGATGGTCCACCGTGGTTAACGTCATCGACTATATGCCGGGCGACACACTGCTGCACCGCTTGAACCCGGTCGTCAAACTGGGCCTTGCCGCCGCCATCATCATCGGCATCTTCCTGTCCGACACCTACGTGGCGCTGTTGGGCTTTTTGGCACTCACCCTCGCACTGGGCGCCTATGCCGGTGTCGTCGACCGTCTGCTCTCGCTACTCAAGCTGCTGATTCCGCTCGCACTTATCATGCTGGTGCTTCAGCTGGCCTTTATGCGCGACGGCAACATAGTGTGGGGCTTTATCACCGACACGGGCCTCATTACCGGATCGAAGGCCTGCCTACGCCTGTTGGGCGTGGCGCTGCCACTCATCCTCATGCTTATGGTGACCAAGCTCAACGACCTCGCCAACGCCTGCGTCGAGGTGCTGCACGTGCCGTATCGCTATGCCTTCACCTTTACCACGGCGCTACGCTTTGTGCCGGTGTTTGGTCAGGAGATGAACGCCATCATGGAAGCGCAGACCGCACGCGGCGTCGAGTACGACACCAAGAACCCCATCAAGAAGCTTAAGCTCATGCTGCCACTGTGCGTGCCACTGCTCATCTCGAGCGTGGGCAAGACCGATGCCACAGCCTTGGCGGCAGAACAGCGCGGCTTCTATCTGCGTACACGCGCCAGCTCGTACAAGCGCTACCCCATCAAGGGCCTGGACATCGCCGTGCTCATCGTCAGCATCGCCCTCATCGCCATCGGCTTCCTGTTCTAGTTCGCCACCGGCAGCAACCGCCCAACGCAAAAGGCCTCGGCTCGCACCAAACGAGCCGAGGCCTTTACTGTTTCATCAGATAAAACCTACCAAAATTAACCTGTCCCTTTTTGACAGGTCGGAAGCTAGAGGCGGTAGGGGGCGCCGCTGCGGATGATGGATTCGCGCACCAGGACATCCATGGCATCGAGGGTGATCTCGGGCATCTCTCGATACTTCTGCAGCACCGATAGCTCGGTGCAGGCCAGAATGACACGGTCGCAGCCGCTACGGGCGAACTCCCACATCACGCGGTCGAACTTATCCATATCGGGCTCACGTCCGGCTTTCACATCATCGTAGATAAGCGACATCACATCGTTCTGACGTTTCTCGCTGGGATAGACGACCTCAACACCCGCAGCCTCGCATTCGCGGCCGTAGACGCCCGCGCCCACGGTTCCGTCGGTGCCCATAATGCCAATCTTGTGCACCGGCTCGGCCGGCATACTCAGGTTGGGGTCGAACTCGCACTCCCCCATCACCGCACCCGCAAGGGCATAGCGCACCGACTCACGCGGCATGTGGATAATCGGCACCTTCGTAAACGACTGGATCTGGTCGTAGAAGTAGTGCGACGTGTTGCAGGGAATGGCAATGTGCGCACAGCCCAGCGACTCGAGTGCCTGGGCACACTCTTTCATGGTCGCCAGCAGCTTGGCATGCTCGCCGGTCTTAATGGCAAGCGTGCGGTCGGGCATGGTCGACTTGGAGAGCACCACCATGTCGATATGTTCCTGATCGCAGGCAGCAGCCGTATGGCGCACCACCTGGTCGTAGTAATACGACGTGGCCTCGGCGCCCATGCCGCCGATAACTCCCAGCTTTTCCATCGCCGCCTCCTTGGTGACGCTTGCGCAATTGCGCGTATCATACCCGCGCCCGCCCGATGTAAACCGGACGGGCGCCGCACTCATCTACTTGTAATACGTCTTGAACAGCTTAAAGTGGCGCAGCTTGGTGTGCCACATGCGCAGCCAGCGGTTAAAGACAAAGTCGCCCTTCATAAACGAAGGGTCGGCGCCCTTGCCTTCCTTGTCCAGGCGATGCACCTTAGCGCGCAGCTCGGGATCCTTGACGTACCTGTCGACGACGCCCATGGGAACGACCATCCACAGCGCCTCGTCCTGCGCCGTCACAAATTCCGGCTCAAACGGGCGGTTGAACACATACTCGTCCACCACATACTTGGCAACGTTAAAGCCGCTGTTAGTGACGTAGTAGTTGCTGCGACCTTGGCGCGTGTTGAAATCGAAGAACTTAAACGAGCCGTCGCGTTCGTCGTACTTAACGTCAAAGTTGGAATAACCCACAAAGTGAAGGTCCTCGAGCAACTTGCGCACGCCGCCCATGAGCTCGTCATTGGGCTCGGTGATGATACAGGCGTGGTTGCCGACACCGTGAGGCTGATGCTCCTCGAGCAGCACGTGACCCAGGCACATCATGCGCACCTTGCCGTTGCGGTCGGAATAACTGGTGAGCACGCGCATGTACTCGTCATTGCCGGGCACGCGATCCTGCAAGATCAGGTCGTCGGTGTAGCCGCTGGCATACGAGTCGCGAATGACCTGTTCCAGCTCGGCACGGTCGGCAATCTCATAGGCCTTTTTCTGGCCCTCGAACTCGTGCTGCCACCACATGATGCCGTCGGAAGGCTTCAGGATCATCGGGTAAGGAAAATCGATCTGGTCGAGCACTTCGGCAGGTGCCTCGCCTTGGGCATTCAGCATCGCCATGGTGAAGGTAAAGGTATGCGGATAGGGCACGCCGTGCTTCTCGCACAGCTCGTAGAAGATCTCCTTCTTCTGACACTGCTCAAGCATGCTGTAGGGAGCGTAAGGCGCGACGATGTTATCCGCCAGCTCATGGGCATCCTTGGCCTGAGCCACGAGGGCAACATAGTTATCGCCACAGCCCACAAGGACAATCGTCTTGTCGGCATGCGCTTGGGCAATGCCGTTGACGGTTTTGAGCATCACGGGCATGGTGTCGATATCCACGTTGGGCGTGTAGTCGATAATCTGGCTGCGGTAAGCGGGACCCGTCTGGTACTTGCCAAAGACCAGACTCTTGACCTGGTACTCTTCGTAGAAGGCGCGCGCCACCGAATAGGCGTTGATGTCGCCTCCGAGCAGCACGGGAATGAACTCGCGCTCTGTAAACTGCAATGCCATGGAAACTTCCTATCATGAACTGCCCACACAACGGGCGGTCTTTGCGCAACTGATTTATTCTAGCGTGCCAAGCCGCCGGCGCCCAAAGCTCCACCGTATCTATGGCAATCGACGTGATCGTCCAGCATAAAGCCGCACTCACCGCGATGGGGCCTTGTAGCCGCAAACCCCCTGTTGAGATAGCTTTCACGACCGAAAGCCCGTCCGCAAACAGGCCCCCGTAACGTTAAAGTTGAACTCTATGGTTTCTCAACAATTCATCATAACTGCAGGTCAAAGCCAAAGCCTCAAGTTCAACTTGACCCTTTGGAACCTTTAAGGTTCAAGTTGAGGTCGAAAGCAGTAGTAGAATACCGTTCGAACCATAACCTACGATTGATTGCAGAGGGACTGGATGCAGCATTCGAATCATCGCACCGCAGCGCTCATTGCGTCGAAGCCGGCTCGTATCATCACGAGCGCCGCGCTCGCCGTTGCGCTGACGGCCACGCCGATGCTCTCCCCCGTTGCGGCGTATGCCGCCTCGCAGGCAACGCAGGACCAGCTTTCCGCAGCCCAGCAGAAGATCGAAGCCGCCACGAGCGCCTACAACGACGCCCGCACCAAACTCGATGACCTGCAAAAGCAGATTGACTCCAACGAGGCAAGCATCGAGGAAATCGAGGCTAAGCTTCCCGAGCAGCAGGCCAAGGCAAGCTCCGCCATGCGCGATCTGTACAAGTATCAGAAGGGCACCAATCCCATCGTGAGCTTCCTGGTCAATGCGCAGAGCCTGGGTGAGTTCATCACGACCTGCAAATACACCAACCAGATCACGAGCTCGAGCGTCAACGAGATCGAAGAGCTCAATAATATGCAAACCGAACTCGAGCAGAACAAGGCCGAGCTCCAGCAGGCCAAGTCACAGCTTGAGGCAGAGCAGAAAAACGCCGAGGATGCGCTGGCGCAGGCCCAGCAGCTCCGCAGCGAGGCACAGGCAAAAGCCGAGCAGGAAAATGCCGCCGAGCTTGCCAAGCTTGAGGCCGATAAGGCCGCTGCCGCCGAGAAGCTCTCGGGCGAGGGCGTAAGCGGCGGCAATTCCAGCAGCCAGGCCACCAACACCAACACCACCATAGACACCACGGTGAACAACTCCAATACCGGTAGTTCCGATTACGATTCGTTCATTAATGAGTGGACGAGCCGCATCGACAATTATCTTGCCGGCTCCCCCATGGCAGGCCAGGGCTATAACTTTGCCGTCGCCGCCTGGAATACCGGTGTCGACCCCCGTTGGTCCCCCGCCATCGCCTGTATCGAGAGCACCAAGGGTGCTTATTGCGCCAATTCTTACAACGCCTGGGGCTGGAGCGCCCGTGGCGGCGGTTGGCGCAGCTTTGGCAGCTGGAGCGAGGGCATCTCCGCTCACGTTGCCTATCTGGGTGCCAACTACGGCTCCACCCTTACTCCGGCAGCGGCCAAAAAGTACTGCCCGCCCACGTGGCAGGACTGGTATAACAAAGTCGCCGCTCAGATGAACCGCATCTAAGCGCAACTGCAAAGGGCCCCAATGGGGCCCTTTTCTTTTAGGTAGCGGAGGTATCGACGACGCCGGTCGCATTGGCAACCGCGACTATGACGATCATGCATAGGAGCAGCACACCCAATGCCTTGAGCCAGAGTTTCGCGAGTTTCTTGCCGCGATAGCTGTCGAGCAGTACGAATCGCCGACGAAGACGGCGCTTATCGAGCGGCGCAAAATGCATAAGCACCATAAGGCCATCGACAAAGAAAAAATACTCGATTATGAGAAGCCACGTCGGGTAGCTTTGGTTTGCTCCCGTGGGGTGAAAGACGGCAAAGTGACTTCCGGCAAAGAACACAAGTAGCGAGAAGCAGACAAGCGTATTCCAAATGCGCCCCAGAGACTCCGGAACGCGAGAGAGCAGACCGCATGCAACAGAGGCGGCAGGCCTAGGAAGCCCTGCGGGGTTCTGGAGCCCTTGGGGCGTCAACACCGTCTCCGAGTCTGGAGTACGGACAGGCGCAGGCGCAGGAGGCCGCACGGGGCGACTCAGATCGTATGCCGCGCGCGTAGCCCGTCCCAACGCTTCCGCACTCGCAAAACGCTTAGCCGGGTCGAGCGCCATCGACATGCAGATGACATCGGCAAGTGGAGTGGGAATGCCACGCGCCTCGCATTGCTCGCGCATGTCGAGCCCTGGTTTAGGGTCGATTCCCGTCAAGCAGAAGAACAACAGGGCGCCAAGTGCGTAGACGTCGCTGCGCGCACTCGTCTGCCCAAACCCATACTGCTCGGGTGGCGCATAGGGTCGCGTGCCAAACTTGACGGTGTCGGCATCGGCGCCATCGCGCCATACGCGCGCGATCCCCAAGTCGATAATCACCAGCGATGAAAACGTCAGGCCCTCATCGAACGTACGGCTCGCACCTGTCACGATGATATTCGATGGCTTGAGGTCGCGATGGATCACCGGCGCCGACGTCTCCCCCGCCATTGCAAAACCGGCGTGGAGCTCGCCCACGGCGTCGCAAAGGGCAGGATACAATTCACGTGCATAATCGGGGGTGGCTCCCAAACGGTCCACCAGCACCCCGAGCGTCTCTCCTTCGATATATTCCATAACCACGTTAAGCTCGTCGCCCACACGACGGCAATCGACGATTCTGGGCAGGTGCTCAAAACGCCCGCCCGCTGGGCGGCAAACAGACGCTCGTATGCCCCGCCGATTTGAGCCGAAGCATCGATGCGTTTACGGACAAAGGGGCCGAGCGAACCACCGCCGGTTCCTTCAAAGTACACGAGCTCAGTTGTTTCAACGGACGAGCGCTTAAGTACACGCTCCACGCGATAGCTGTCGTCGCGATCGAGCGACGCCAGGTGCTCGGCAAGCGCTGCGGTCAGCTCGTCATCGGGATATGTTGGGGTCTGAGTATCCATAGCCTCCATCATAGCGCAGGGCGCAGACACCCCATGGCATCCGCGCCCCGTTCGTTTGCATCGTTGTTCGGCAGCTCCGCCGGCTCAAATATCAGCCGCTAACTCACCGTCTCCTCGCCAAAGCGATACAGCTCCTCGTTGACCTTTTGGAGGCTGCACCCGCGATCGATGCAAAAGATGATAATCGCGTCACGGCGATCCTTGCAGTTGAGGACGCTCACCCCGGCAGCCGTCAGCGCACGGTTGGTCTCTTTGAGCGTCAGCGCCATCGCAAAGGCAATCTGCAGCACCTTATTGCGACTCGGGTGACGCGCACCAGTAAAGATCTGATAGCCAAAGGTCTCATTGAGATCGGCCATACGCACCACGCGCGAACGCTCCAAGCCCTTTTCCTGCAGCAGCTGCTTCAGGTAGTCCGAAAGCGACGGGGCGGCAAAGTCGTGCTCCCTGATATAGCCATCGATGTTCGGTGCATCGAGAAGCTCATTGAGCAACTCCTCAGTCAGCTTTTTATCGGGCATACGACTTCACCTCCCCCAGTGCATGCAACATGCTAGAAACCGCTTACGTCCGAACGCTCCCAGCTAGCAACCTGGTCGGGAGACACCGTACCCAGCGCCTCGAACTTCCAGGAGCCGCCCGCCTTCAGATGATTGGTGTTTGCAAGAGCCGTTCCAACCTGGTTGCCATCGGCATCATACAGAACATACTCAATCTGAATGTAGCTCTTTTCCTTGTCCGTGTTATTGGTCAGCGTGCCCGTGATCTTATAGGCAAACTGATTGGAGGTGTCTTCAGCCTCGTCAGCAATGGTATACGGTTCTTGCGGTTCTTTTTGCCCCTCAGCCTGCTGTGTCGTCTCGGCAGGTTTTGCCGAATCGCTCGCAGACGAATCGGTTGAATTGCCACCCATAGAGCCCACGGCACCGACGATAACCAGCACCACGATGACGCCTAGGACAATCTTGCCGATCGGCTTCTTTCCCTCTTTTGCCATTATTCATCCTTCCTACGATCCGGCTACCGTGCCGGCACACAGCACATCGTAGGAAGGATTGAATTTGAATTCATTAGCTGAGAGCTAAGGTTGCGGTAAACGGCCAATGCAGCTATCCAGACGCCGAGCAAACGCACTTTGCGTGACCGTCTGCTAGCAGCGCATCAACCCACCGTGACGGATTCCCCGGTAAAGGTGCTCACAAGCAACAGGATAAAGAAAACTAAATAGCTGATGCTCAATAGGTAGGCGACGACTAAAAAGATAGTCCATCCAACATTGGTCTTACCATCGGCACGACGTTGCTCGCGAGAACGGCACAGCCAGACCGTCACGCCAATGGCCACAATCAGCAACACGAGTGCCGCTGCTGCCACCCCGGCAAGCGCAAACATCACGCCAATGCTCACAGCAATAACCGGGAGCAGTAGCAAGCCACACCCGCATCCACCCGGGCTATATACGGCAGACTGTCGGCGTCGTTCCATCGTCACTCCAAGCCAAGCAATCGTTTGTAGACATCGAGGCCCTTGAGTAGGATTTCCTCGTCGAAGAGCATGCTATCGGTATGCAGAGCGCTTGTGGCATAGGCTGGGCAGCCATCAGCGTCGATCGGGTTTTCTTGTCCCTCTGGCACGCCCGTGCCCAGCAAGAAAAACACGCCCGGCAGATGGCGCTGATAGAACGCGAAATCCTCGGCGATTAGCAGCGGCTCGTCCACAAGTTGCAGCTCGGACAAGGCAGGCGCAATGTGGGCGAACAGCTCGGGGTCGTTATCGACCGGCGGATAGCCCTCGGCAAAGTCGAGATCGTACGTACAGCCTGTTGCGGCGCAGGCCTCGTCCAACACGCGGCGCACGCCCTCGCGCGCACGGTCGAACATACCGTCCGTAAACACGCGCAAGCTGCCCGCGACATGGGCCTCCCCCGCCACCGCGTTGCAAACCGTACCGGCCTGCAGCAGACCAAACTTACCGATACAGGGCTCGTCGGCGCCCAACTCGTCCATCAGCTCGCGCTCAGCAACCAAAAACTTCGCTGCCGCCAATGCGGCATCGTGCGACTCCTCGACCGGTACGCCATAGGTCTTGGCGATATGGATGCTCATCCCGTGAATGTGCACATGCGTCTCGCTCGAACGCGCTAGCAATGGACCGGGACAGCTCGCCAGCGTGCCGGCGGGAAGGTCGGGCCACACGTGAAAGCCAAAGATACGGTCGGCACTATAGCGCTCGAACACACCACTCTCGCATACCGTCTTGGCACCACCGGTCGTCTCCTCGGCAGGCTGGAACACAAAGAGCACGTTACGCTTAATGACACCCGGCCGCTCGCGAATCGCACGGTCGACATACGTCGCTGCGGCAAGCGCCATGGCCATGTGCCCATCGTGCCCGCAAGCGTGCATCTTGCCGAGATGAGACGAGGCGAAAGCCGCGCCCGTCGCCTCCACAATGGGCAGCGCATCCATGTCGGCGCGAATCGCCGTGGCATGCGCGGCACCAACGCCAGCGTCGAAGAAAGCGCAGACGCAGCTGGGACACGGATGGGCCACCTCGCAGGCGAGCGGCGCCAACACACCCTCGATATAGGCGATCGTCTGCGGAAGATCGAAGTCGAGCTCCGGGATCCTGTGCAAGTCGCGCCGATAGCGGCGGAGTTCTTGGAGCTCGGTCATAGAGGTTCCTTTCATGGGTGCGCGTCGGTTGCCATCTATTGTGCCGCAAGATTGCCACACCCTTATTTCCAGCATATCCTTGCATTTTTTAAACGTTATATACGAATACTCTTGTTTGGTAAAGTGCAACGTGGTAGGGTCGTTACCACTTGATAGAGGCGCGGGCACGAAGAACCGCGGGCGAGCCGGCAGGCTTTGACCCCGTGGGGAGGCGAAACCCGCCGAACTGGGCTTTTCGGGCACGAACAACCTGGTGGGCCTGTGGGAAACACCCACAGGACTGTCTGCAGCAATGCGGGAGCGCTATCCGGACATTGGGTCCACGCTATGCGGATTCGATGCGCAGGTAGCGCCGTCTGGATAGCGAGGTTTACGGGACATGTCATTGACTCCCAACGAGGCATATGCGGCTAAGCGGCCGTTTGTGGACAAGGAGACACTCGAGCATATCGTCGAGCAGTTCCCCACGCCGTTTCATCTATACGACGAGGCGGGCATCCGCCGCAACATGCAAGAAGTGCGCGACGCCTTTGCATGGAACCCGGGCTTTAAGGAATACTTTGCCGTCAAGGCCAACCCCAACCCGGCGCTCATCTCCATTCTCAACGAATACGGCTGCGGTTGCGATTGCTCGAGCTATACCGAGCTCATGATCGCCCGCTCGCTGGGCATCACGGGGCATGACATCATGTTCTCGTCCAACGACACGCCGGCGGCGGACTTTGAGCTCGCCGACAAGCTGGGCGCCATCGTCAACTTTGACGACATCAGCCACATCGAGTTCTTTGAGCGTGTTGCGGGACCCATCCCCAAGACGGTCAGCTGCCGCTTTAATCCAGGCGGCCTGTTCCAGCTCTCCAACGGCATCATGGACAACCCGGGCGACTCCAAATATGGCATGACCACCGAGCAGCTCTTCGAGGCCTTCCGCATGCTCAAGGCCAAGGGTGCCGAGGACTTTGGCATCCACGCATTCCTTGCCAGCAACACCGTCACCAACGACTACTACCCCAAGCTCGCGCGCATCCTCTTTGAGCTTGCCGTACGCCTGGAGCGCGAGACCGGCGCACACGTCGCCTTCATCAATCTGTCCGGCGGCGTCGGCATCCCCTACCTGCCCGAGCAGCAGGCCAACGACATTCGCGCCATCGGCGAGGGAGTACACGCGGCATACGACGAGATCCTGGTTCCCGCCGGCATGGACGATGTGGCCATCTGCACTGAGATGGGCCGCTTTATGATGGGCCCCTACGGCTGCCTGGTCACCAAGGCTATCCACGAGAAGCAAATCTACAAGGACTATATCGGCGTGGACGCCAGTGCCGTCGACCTCATTCGTCCCGCCATGTATGGCGCTTACCACCACATCACGGTGATGGGTCAGCCGGGCGGCGCCGACAAGGCCACAGCGCCCGTCACGAACACCTATGACATCACGGGCAACCTATGCGAGAACAACGACAAGTTCGCTATCGATCGCGAGCTGCCGCATATCGACATGGGTGACCTGCTTGTAATCCACGATACCGGCGCGCATGGCTACTCCATGGGCTACAACTACAACGGCCGTCTGCGCTCCGCCGAGGTCCTGCTGCGCCCCGATGGCTCGGCCGACCTCATCCGTCGCGCCGAGCGCCCGGGCGACTACTTTGCCACGCTCGACGTGCTGCCGAGCGGCCGAGAGCTGCTGGCCAAGTCGCGCGCCGAAAGTGCCCGCCGTCGCGCCCAAGACGAGCGCTTGGCCGTCGCCACCCAATGGAACAAACGCATCCAGATCGCGGACGCGAAGGAGAAGAACATGGACATCCGCAATCTTGAAGGCTCAATCGTCGCCCTTGTTACGCCGTTTAAAAAGGACGGCAGTGTCGACTTTGACGCACTCGGGCGCCTTATCGATTTCCACCTGCAAAACGGCACCGACGCCATCCTCACCCTGGGCACCACCGGCGAGAGCGCCACGATGACCGATGACGAGGACAACTCCGTTGTCGCCGCCGTGGTCAAGCAAGTTGCAGGACGCGTCCCCGTCATCGCCGGCTCTGGCTCCAACTCCACGCAAACCATGCTCACCAAGTCGCTCACTTACCAGGGCCTGGGCGCCGATGGTCTGCTGCTCATTACCCCCTACTACAACAAGTCTAATGAAGAGGGCATCTACCAGCACTTTAAGACCGTCGCCGATGCGGTGGACATCCCCTGCATCCTGTACAACATCCCCGGCCGCTGCGGCTGCGGCATCAGCGAGCGCAACGTAGAGCGCTTGGCCGCGCACCCCAACATCATGGGTATTAAAGAGGCCTCGGGCAACGTCGCCTACGCGGCCAAGATCGCCCACCTGCTGTCCGACGACTTCCGCATGTACTCGGGCGAGGACGCGCTTACCGTGCCGCTCATGAGCCTGGGTGCCTCGGGCACCATCAGCGTGTGGGCAGACGTTCAGCCGCAGCTCGTGCACGACATGTGCCGCGCCTATCTGGACGGTGACGTGGAGCGCGCCCGCGATATCCAGATTGCCGGTCAGCCGCTCATCAACGCCCTCTTTAGCGAGGTCAACCCCATTCCCGTCAAGGAAGCGCTCGCTCAGATGGGTATGATCGAGGCAAACTACCGCATGCCGCTGTGCCCCATGGCCAACGACACGCGAGCCGCACTTACCGATGCTCTGAAGGGAGCTGGTCTGCTTGATTAAGACCGTCATTATGGGAACGGGCCGTATGGGCTCGCTCATTCGCACTACCGCCGAGGGTATTGTCAATGCCGCCGGTCAGCCCGTTTTCGACATCATCGCCCAGATCGGCTTCGACTTGTCCGAGCTCGAGAACGCCCCGGCAGCCGACGTCATCATCGACTTCTCAAACGTCGTGACCTTCGATGCCGTCGTCGCCTATGTCGAGCGCACGGGTGCGGCGTTGGTCTCGGGCACCACAGGCTATACGCCCGAGCAGATGGATCGCCTGCGCGAGCTGGGTCAGAACGCCCGGGTCATGCACTCTGGCAACTACTCCATCGGCATCGCAGCCCTGCGTCATCTGGTGGCACAGGCCACACACGAGCTGCCCGGCTTTGACTGTGAGATCGTCGAGACGCACCACAACCAAAAGGTCGACGCCCCCAGCGGCACTGCAAAGTTGCTGCTCGACGCCGTCGTCGAAGCCGAGCCCGAGGCAGGTTACCACCCCGTCTATGGCCGCGAGGGCATGTGCGGAGCACGCGACCCCAAGGAGATCGGCATGCACTCGCTGCGTGGTGGCACTGTCGCCGGCGTGCACGAAGTGAGTTTCTTTGGCCAGGACGAGGAGGTTACGCTCACGCACCGCGCCACGAGCCGTCAGATCTTTGTCAACGGCGCCCTGGCAGCCGCGCAGAAGCTCGTCACCCACGAGCCTGGCTTCTATACGTTCGACCAGGTCATGTTTGCCTAACCAGGTATCAATCGGATCCACCCAAAGGAGAGACAGCAAATGAGCAATGCAGCCGAGATGGATGCACAGGAGATTATCAACTACATCGCCACCGCGCCCAAGAAAACGCCCGTCAAGCTGTACGTGCGCGAAAAGCCCGGCATGAAGGTCCAGTGGGGCAATGCGCACGTCTACGGCGGTCGTCGTGGCAAGACCGTCTTTGGTGACTGGGATGAGCTCAAAGCCATCCTTGATGCCAATGCCGATTCCATCGATTACTACGATGTGGAGAACGATTGCCGCAACTCCGCCGTGCCCATGCTCGACCTTAAGGGCATCAACGCCCGCATCGAGCCGGGCGCGATCATCCGTGACCGCGTCGAGATCGGCGATCACGCCGTCATCATGATGGGTGCCATCATCAATATCGGCTCCGTCATCGGTGAGGGCTCCATGATCGACATGGGCGCCGTGCTGGGCGGCCGCGCCACCGTGGGCAAGAACTGCCACATCGGCGCTGGAACCGTGTTGGCAGGCGTCGTTGAACCCGCAAGCGCCACGCCCGTCATCATCGAGGACGATGTCATGATCGGCGCCAACGCCGTGGTCCTGGAAGGCGTGCACGTAGGCAAGGGCGCTGTTGTCGCCGCCGGCGCCGTGTGCGTCGAGGACGTCCCCGCTGGTGCCGTCGTGGCCGGTGTCCCCGCCCGCGTCATCAAGATGCGCGACGAGAAGACCGACAGCAAGACCGGACTCGAGGAAGATCTGCGTCAGCTGTAGGGTTGCGCGGTTTTGACAAACCGCGTAACAAGTCGACGCTGCAAACGCCCCAGAGCGGCAATCTGACGTTCAATCGTCGGGCATGACCGAAAGGTCAATGCCTTCCTCTTTCGCGTCACCTTGCTCGCTCTGGGGCGTTTTCGCTGACTTATGCTCAACCTGTGGGGCAATTCAGTCCTAAACAAGAAGGCCGAGGCCCCAAGGGGCTTCGGCCTTCGCTTTCTCGCTGCAGGCGTAACGCAACTTATCGATTCTCGATGCTGCCGATGTTTTTGAGCTCGATGGAGATGAGGCCGTTGGGTTCGTTGACGAACTCGATGTACTCGGAGTTCGAGCCCATCTCGGCCGGAAAGCTGATCTCGATGCCCGTGTCGGTACGAATCTTGTGGTTGCGCACGGCCGCACGCTCGACCTGCTTGCGCTCCACGGGCACACGCTCGGGCACCTTCTCTTCGGTCAGCGCCGCACGTACGCCCTCCTTGATGACCGGTTCGTCCTCAAAGACCTCATCGACGATATCCCAAGGCGGAAGCTCCTCGTCATCCTCGACCTTCTCGGCAACGGCAGCCTTAACCTTAGCGAGCGCTACGGCCGTATTGGCACCGTGCTCCTCGGCGACTTCCTCGACCACACGCGTCACGGTGTCGATGACCTCCTTGCCCGATACGCCCGTGTCGCACTGCAGCAGGCCATCGGGGATAAGCATACGGTCCTCGCCGGCAATCTTGCGCTTCTTGTCCACGTAGCCGATCTCCATGGTACTCGCGCGCACGATGGCATAGCTCGGCACCTTTTGCGAGGGGTTCGGCAGAATGGCGTAGTGGCGCGCGATGTCGTTGCGCACCTCTCCCTCCTCGCGGCCCACTTCGTGCATAAAAGCCTGCTTGGAGCCCAGCAGCATCACGGCAAACCAGCGGGCATCCTCATCGTCGTCAAAATCGGCCACGAGCACGTCGGTGGACTCGGCTTTCTCGGCTTTGGTGAGCTCGGAGGAGATAAACTCTGCAATCTGCTGCGACAGGTCCACGAACTCGCGCTCGCCAAAGAAATAGCCCTTGAGCTCGCCGCCAAACGCAGAGTTCTCGGCAAACGTGGCGCGTTTATTGTCGGCCGAGGTACGTGCGCGGCGCAGATGCGTGGTCACGAAGTTGCGCACGGTACGGCTCTCGATATCGAGCTCGCGCTGGCTCATAACGTTGACGGCAGAGTCAAAGTCCAGGATATGCAGAATCGCGTGATTGATTTTCATATACGGCATTCCGTTCTAGATCGATTTCGGCACGAACCAGTATAGCGGTCGAGCCCGCCCCAGGCGCATCGAAGCTTGGTGCATCGGGGACAGGTTGCTTTGCACCAATGGTTAGCGCAGGAGCTCGGACTGCCAAGCCTCGAGCTGTTCTGCCAAACTCTTGCCGGCAGCGGGCATGTCGATCTGGGGTCGTTTGGGCAGCAGTGCGCATTTAAGGATTGCCACGATGGTCTGCGAGACAAAGCGTCGCGTATCCTCGTCAAAGCCTTGCGCAGCCTGGAGCATCACGGGCAGGCTCTCGCGCAGATTCCCGGCGATATCCGCAAACCGCTCAGCACCCGTAGCCTCAAACACGGAGAACAACGCATCTACAAAACGCTCGCGCTCGCTAGGCGACACTGCAAGCAGCATCTCGCGAATGGAGCCATCAACGTATCGAGCACCGGCGGACAGGCGCTCACAGTACACGAAGTCGCGACCATCAACCACCCAGCTAAAGGGATTGTGCTGCAGCAGGCTGAACTCGGTGCTCTCAACGATGGCATAGTCCTCCTGTGTCTCGAACATCATGCCAAAGATCGACGACCGAGGTAGCGTCTTGTCGATTCGACCGCAAAGATCGGCAAAGGCGTTGCCGTTCAGAAACTCCTCGACGAAGCCCGGACCATCATGGGAATACACCCGTTCGATTCGCTCGCGGGCGACATCGGAGCACATCGCCGCACCGTACACCGCAAGGTTTCCACCCTTGGAATGACCTCCGCACAAAAGCGGCCCGTCAATCGCATCCGCCGCCTCGTCCACATAACGTACCGCGGATTCCTGGGCCGGCACAGGACACCGGAACGCCATGTTAAAGTCCTCTTTCCAGCCCACAATCGTGCTGTCGGTCCCCCGGAAGGAAAGATAACTAAACCCCGCCGGAAACCGGAACGCCATGGCTGCAAACTGCTCTGTCGCTACCACATCGCTCACGGCACGATAGCCGCAAACGTGCACGCCACGGTAACGAGGGTTTGCTGCCACGGCCTCCAACAAGGTCCTGCTCCCCTCTGGATCCCACAAGTCGTCAATCATGTCCCGGTAGCACTCGGCACGCAGCAGTTCGCGTACGTCTAGGCCCTGCCAGTTCGTCAGCTCCGCCATATCACCCGGCAAACGCAAATAGGACAACCACGCAAAGACCAGGCTATCCACCGCGCAGAACGACCGCTCCTCAAACGGATCAAACACCGTCTGGGCATATGTCAAAAAATTAGGCGAATCCGGCATGGCCCTCCCATCAACTATGGTGCATTGGGGTCAGGTTACTTTGCACCAAAAAGGCGCCCGGGCCGTGTGGACCCGGACGCCTTCATTGTAGCTTTTCGCTCTAGCGAGCTTGATTTAGCAGGAGAAGTCGACGCTGTCGATGATGTCCTTGAGGGCCTTGGCGGAGGCGGTGAGCTCATGCTGCTCGTCATCGTTCAGCGGCACGGGGACGCGACAGACGACGCCGTCGCGGCCAACGACCGTCGGCATGGAGATGGCAAGATCGGACAGGCCATACTCGCCCACCATGAGCGAGGAGACGGGCAGAACGGTCTGCTCATCGCGCATGACGGCGGTGCAGATGCGCTTGACGGCCATGGCGACGCCATAGTAGGTGGCGTGCTTCTTCTCGATGATGGTGTAGGCGGAGTTCTTGACGTCCTCGGCGATGCGCTTCTCGGCAGCCTCATGCTCCAGATGACCGTGAAGCTCGCAGAAAGTGTTCAGCGGCACGCCGGCAACCTGGGCGCTGGACCAAGCGACAAACTCAGAGTCGCCGTGCTCACCCATGACATAGGCCTGGACATCGCGCGGGTCAACCTCGACGTGGGCACCAAGCATCTGCTGCAGACGGCCAGTGTCGAGCACGGTGCCGGAGCCGATGACATGGCCCTCGGGCAGGCCGGACATCTTGATGGCGGCATAGGTCAGAACATCGACCGGGTTGGAGACAATGAGCAGAATGCCGTCGAAGCCAGACTTCTTAATTTCGGGAATGATGGACTTAAAGATGTTGACGTTCTTGTTGACCAGGTCCAGACGGGTCTCACCGGGCTTCTGGGCAGCGCCAGCGGTGACGACGATCATGGCGGCGTCGGCGACATCGGAATAATCGCCGGCGTAGATCTTCATCGGCTCGGCAAACGTCATGCCGTGCGCGATATCCAGGGCCTCACCCTCGGCGCGGTTCTTGTCCACGTCGATGAGGACCATCTCGGAGAACAGACCGCTCTGCATCAGCGCGAACGCCGAAGACGAACCGACGAAACCGCAGCCGACAATAGCGACCTTCTTCTCGTTAACCATTAGAAACTCCCATCTCTCTCCACAAACAAGCCACCCGGGAACGACCCGAGCGGCTTGTCGTAATCCCAATACATCCAATCGGGACTTTGATTATGCTCCTATTCGCAGCCAAAAATCGACCGTTTACCGAAATTGTTTGCAGGATTCGTAAAATAACTGCACGAAATCGGTTTCGAGCTATTGACGAGTCGAAACAGGTTTCTAATACAGACCCGCCTCGCGGATGGCCTCGACAGCCAAAGCAATCTGATCGGGCGGCAGGACCAGCGCCATGCGCACGTGTCCCTCGCCCGAAGGACCAAAGCTCGCGCCCGGCGTCACCACAACGCCGGCCTTCTCCATGAGCTCCTCGCAAAACGCCATGGAATCGGTGCGACCACCGGGAAGCTTGGCCCACACAAACATAGAGCCATGCGCGTTGGGACGCTCCCAGCCCAGGCCCTCAAGACCGTCGCACAGGGCATCGCGGCGCTCCTGGTACTTCAGACGCTGCGCCTCGACCTCATCGCGCGGACCGTTCAGGCAGGCGATAGCAGCCTTCTGGATCGGGAAGAACATACCAAAGTCGATCTGGCCGCGCAGCTTGGCAAAGGCCGAGACCACATCCTCGCGACCGACCAAAAAGCCGATACGCGCACCGGTGACGTTAAACGACTTGGAGAGCGAGAAGAACTCAACGCCCACCTCGAGCGCGCCGGGATACTGCAAGAAGCTGCCGCCCGGCTCGCCGTCGAACACGATGTCGGAGTATGCGTTGTCGTGAACGATGAGCAGGTCGTGCTCGCGGGCGAAAGCGATGACCTCCTCGTAGACCTCGGGCGTGCCCACCGAGCCCACCGGGTTGGCGGGCAGCGACACAATCATGTACTTGGCACGATCGGCCACCTCGGGATCGATACCCGCCACATAGGGCAGGTAATTGTGCTCCGCCACCAGCGGATAGTACTCGAGCTTGGCATCGGCGATCTTGGCACCCGCCTCAAAGACCGGGTAGCACGGATCGGGAACCAGGATGGTGTCACCCGGATCGAGCAGGGCCAGGCCCAAATGGCCCACGCCCTCCTGCGTGCCGTTGCACGACTGCACCATGGACGGTGTAATGCCCGAAACGCCAAAGCGACGCTCATAGTAATCGCACACGGCTTGTTTGAGTTCGGGCAGGTCGCGCAGGGCATACTTCCACATCTCGGGATCTTGGGCTGCATGCGTGAGCGCCTCGACCACATGGTCGTACGGCTTAAAGTCGGGCGTGCCCACGCTCATGTTGTAAATGGTCTTGCCCTGAGCCTTCAGCGCGAGAAGTTCGTTGTTGAGCGAGGCGAAGACCTCCGCGCCAAAGCGGTCGAGACGCTGCGATGCCTGCATGGTGCCACCTTTCGATATGAAAAACGCGGCGCTCCGACAAGAGCGCCGCGCGATACGGGCCATCAGATTGCAAAAGTGTAACGCTTGCAACCCCCGCATTGGTTCAATTTAGCCAACCTTAGTCAATTGCATTAAGCGCGTCGATCTGCGCAAGCCACAGTCGCGAGCTGGCGTCACTCGGCATACGCCAATCGCCGCGCGGACTGAGCGTCACCGAGCCCACCTTGGGACCATCGGGCAGGCAGCTGCGCTTAAACTGCTGGGCAAAGAAGCGACGATAGAACGTACGCAGCCACGTGTGAACGGTCTTGGCATCGTAGACGCCCTCGAAGCTCTTGAGCGCCATGCGGTAGATCTTGCCCGGCTCAAAGCCAAAACGCAGTAGGTAGTAGAGGAAGTAGTCGTGCAGCTCGTACGGGCCCACCAAATCCTCGGTCTTCTGCGCAATCTCGCCGTCGCCCGTGGGCGGCAGAAGCTCGGGGGACACCGGCGTATCGAGGATGTCGAGCAGCGTCTCGGCAATACGCCCGCCAAAGACATCAGCCGCATAACGCACCAGATGACGCACAAGCGTCTTGGGCACGCTCGCATTGACGGCATACATGCTCATGTGGTCTCCGTTATAGGTAGCCCAGCCGAGCGCCAGCTCCGACAGGTCACCGGTGCCGATGACAAAGCCGCCAGCCTGGTTGGCCAAGTCCATCAGAATCTGCGTACGCTCGCGGGCTTGGCTGTTCTCGTAAGTCACGTCCTGCACGGCCGGATCGTGCTCAATGTCCTTGAAGTGCTGCTCCACGGCCGCGTGGATCGAAACCTCGCGGAAGCTCACGCCAAGGTCGCGAGCGAGCGACTCGGCATTCGACTTGGTACGATGCGTCGTGCCAAAGCCGGGCATGGACACGGCAGTGATGCCTGTGCGCGGCAGCCCCAGCGCATCAAAGGCACGCACGGTCACAAGCAGTGCCAACGTGGAGTCCAGGCCGCCCGAAAGACCGATGACAGCCGCCTTGGTACCCGTATGGGCAAGGCGGGTCTTGAGGCCCGCAGTCTGCAGGTCGAGGATGGTCTCGCAGCGCTCGGCCAGGTCGCCATGGTCGGCCGGCACAAAGGGCGCGCGCGGGAAAACGCGGTCGATATCGCAGGCATCGCGCAGGACAGGCTCTTCGGCCAACACACCCTCAAACGAAAACTCAACGGTCGTGTCCTCCGGCGCATCGTCCGCGCGTGTCCACGTCGTCGAGCGGCGGCGCTCGGCAACCAGGCGGTCAAGGTCAACATCGGCGACGGCCATGTCGCAGGTAAGCAGTTTGGTGGCGGCCAGCTTAGAGCCGTTTTCGTAGATCAGGTTCTCGCCCGCAAAGACCATGTCGGTCGTAGATTCGCCCTCACTCGCATCCGCGTAGGCATAGGCGCAGTACAGGCGCGCACTCTGGTTGGAGATGAGGCTGCGGCGGTAATCCGCCTTGCCGATAATCTCGTCCGAGGCCGACGGGTTGAGGATCACCGTCGCGCCAGCAAGCGCCATCTCGGTCGAGGGGGGCGCCGGTACCCACAGGTCCTCACAGACTTCAACGCCCAGCACCAGATCCTCGGCACCTTCATCGCAGCAGCGGTAGACAAGCCCCGAGCCAAGCGGCACCGGACCCTGACCAGCAAATTCAATCCACACGGGATCGGCCGGCGCCGGAGCAAACCAGCGGCGCTCATAAAACTCTCCGTAGTTGGGCAGATACTTCTTGGCCGTGAGGCCCAAAAGCTCGCCCGCGCAGCACACGGCGGCGCAGTTGTAGATATTCTCGGCAACTGCAACGGGAAGACCGATGGTAAAGACGACCGGCAACTCACGGGTTTCATCAAGGATGTGCACAAGTGCCGCCTCGCAGGCATGCAGCAGTGTGCGGTTATGGAACAGATCGGCCGCGGTATAGCCGCACAGGTTGAGCTCGGGCAGTACCAACGCGCGAACGCCGCGCTCGGCAGCCTCACGAACAGCCGTCAGCGCAACCTCGGCATTGCCCTCGACATCGGCCACGCGAATCTGCGGCGACGCCGCCGCCACACGCAAAAAGCCATCGTTCTTATTAGCCGAAACGCAGCATTGCCTTGTTGATCTGGACACTGGAGGCCCCTTCTACCCTGAGATTCAGTCTAACGGACGTTCACATATCTCTAACTAGCCAAAGCAACCTCTCAGTTTACTGAGACGCCAACCTGTGCTAAGAGCATGTATTCCAAAAATATCTTTAATTAAAAAAGGAGAAATCGATAATCGACTTCTCCTTTAAGCGAGGCAAGTTAATTCCGAAACTAATGGCAGAATTTATCCATGTAGTCCTCAAAGTCGAACACTTCTACCACGACGCCCTCTTCCTGAGACTCTTTCAGTTGCTCCAAGAGATCTTTGTTAATAACGTCCATGCAGAAACCTCCTCTATCTAATCAATTGTAGTATATCTGCTTTCATGCAATTATCAACCAACTTGTTTAATTGCTCCTCGTTTGTCGATAGTCCCTCTTTTTTCAAAATGTCGCGCACCTCGTTCTTAGTAATCGGCTTTTCAAACAACGAAAGCAAAGCGAACGAAAAATCATTAACCGCACACATTCTATGGGTGGCACAACTCAGCAGTACTCTTAACCCCTCTTTTGAGCGTCCGACTTCTTTAACAAACGAACTTTTAACCAATTGAAAACCGTTATCGTGCATTACATAATCGGCATCGATATTTGTATTCAGCAATCCATAATGCAACAGTTCTTCTATCGCCCTTGTCAGCTCGAGGTCGCCCTGATCAAGAATAAGAGAAATGCTACAATCGGCCTCCAATAAACGGGCCAACTTAAGGTATACCAACTGGGAAACAGCATAGACATGATGGTATTCAGAATTATAGAAGTAGGCAAATGGCTCAACGAGCACGACAGAGGTCTTGGAATCCAGCCAGATTCGATCAGCTGGATTTAGACTAGTTAGCCGTCGCTTTACTTTGGTCAAATGTCCCTTATACCTGACAGCGTGAATAGAATCTAGGATCCAGGTCACCTCTGAAATATGAAGCCGCTGGGGCAAGTCAATTGTGTCGCTACCGTTTATGACCTCTTGCATATAAAAATCAATATGATGCTCATCAGATAAGGATTTTGCTTCATTTAAAGTTAAACCAGTGCCTGAAACATAATCCACTTCGAGGCGCAAATCCTCATATTGGGACTTCGGCATTACAGAGACACCATACTTATCGGGATGATTCCAAACATCCGACCCCATAACGAGACCAAAATTCGTAAATCCTCTCGTGGAATATGGAACACCACATACCTGTTTTGAATAATTCAAAACATTCTCTGTATAAGCTAAGGTGTTCAGAGCCTCTTCTTTAGTTTCGGTCGGAAAGCCAATCATAAAAAATAGATGAACAGGAATACCCGCATTGAGACAATCATGGACATTGCGATCAATCCAATCAACTCTCGTGTTCTTCTTCATTAGATCAAGAACTCTTTGGTTGTATGACTCGAGGCCAAACTGAATCTGCCTACATCCACTTTGGTATATCTTGTTAAAAACTTCTGTACTTAGGGTTGGAGAGAACCTCGTTTCTCCATGCCAGAAAAACGTTTTTCCCGATGCGTTTATTTCATCCGCGAGTTGCTCCATTCTTTTGCCTTCGAATGTTTCATCCACAAAAGAGAAAACTCTCGTGCCGTATTTTTCATTTAACCGACACATTATTTCAAATACTCTCGATATAGGCATCTTTCGGTAACAACCACCGGTGGCACCGGGAATGGTGCAGAAGGCGCAATGATTAAAACACTGCCTAGAGGAATAAACCGGCAATATTAACTCAGGCATGAAGTATTTAGAAAGGGCGAAGCCATCGAAATCGGGAACTGTATCGTTGATAAATGTTTGCTCAATCCGATGGTTTTTATATATCTTTCCACCTTTAGCATGGCAAAGGTTTGGAACACAGTCGAGATTGTCATCACCAGAGTCAAGAGCCTCAAGAAGACGTGCAAGCGGCTCTTCGCCGTCATACATCATTATCGAATCAATGTATTCAAAAAAGGGATGCCATTCTTTCATGCAGTCATCTGCTAAACGAGTAATGTAATTGCCGCCCAATGAGACGTGTTTAACAGATGGACATTCTTCCTTAATCAGTTTCGCTAACGTAACTGCAGAAATCAATTGGAAACAGCCGCTCACCGAAATCCCAATAAACTCGAATTTTTCCCTCTGAATACGCTTAAGAAAGGCAGTTTCATAGAAGGAAATAAACGGATTATGCAAGGTATCCGCAAGCGATTTCATTATTTCTGGTGTCGAATAATAATCATAGGGCAGATCTATGGAGTTGAACGTGTCTTTAACTCCATATGAGACGTGATTTATGATATAGAGTGCATTTCTAAAAATGTTTTCAGCATATTGTCTTTCTTTTAGATTAAAGTATCTCTTCGATCTGAAAATATCTTTTGCCTCGTCAACATTAAGTGCCGACTTTTGTATCAACTCGATTGTTAATTGAACATTCGAACTAAACGAATCCTTTGATTCCCGATACCTTTTACAGCACTCTTCGACATGTCTAAAAGATAGGAGGTCATCGTAAAATTCCACGTTTAAGTCAACAATGTCAACTTTGTATTGTTCAACCTCTTGAAGATATGACTTCAAAACAGGCAAGGCAAGATACGGCCCCACTGGACTCCATCCTGGGGGGAAATACTAAAAGCGTTTTAGGCATATCAACGTCACATCTTTCGCAAATAATTCAATTGAAACACAACTACCATCATAATTGAAAATACACCAAGTCCTGTAACGAGAATTGAGAACATCGCGATGCTCGTGAACAGCGAAACAAGAAGTGTTGAAATAACAACAGCAACCGATTGCAAAGACTCCCTAATTGAAAACAGGCTTATCGATTCAGATCCGTCTCTCGCCAAATCCTGCAGCGATGTTATGAGAAGCACATCTTGAATGGCGTTTCCGGCACCGACGATAAAAAGGAAAATAAACGATATCCCAGACGCATAGCGATAGCCAAACGCCAGATACGCACCGAGCGCAAGATACGTCACAAAACAATATGATTTAACGCAATCGGAACCACTGATTAAACGACCATATATTGTATTTCCGAACAACAGTCCGATTGTAAGACTACTCTGAAGGAATCCGTATTGTATCGATGACGAGTCAAATTGCAATTGCGCTATAGCTGGCAAAAGAGAATTCAGAGAGCCGAATGCCACGCCACTAGAAATATCGATTAATAGGAAACCAATTGCCAAGTGCTTCGCGCTAAGATCACTAAATGCAGTCCTGTTTTTTTCATTTTTGCTTATTCCCTCTTTATCATTAACCTCGATAACCGACGGAACATCTCGCAGCAACCAGAACGACGCGGCAAAAGAAAGCGCGTCTAATGCAAGAACAGCCTCCGCCCCAAATTGAGCGACAACAAAACCGCCGGCAACTGGCCCCAGAACCATCATCAAATTCTGCAGGAACCCAAACGAATTATTAATTACGTCGCGATTGATACTATTCGTATTGGCTCTTAACAACGAGTAAAAGCAGGGCATTTCTACCGTTCGGCAAAGCGATACCGCGCACGTAATAGCAAACATACTCCATTTACTATCAACAAAAATATAGCAAACGAATAATCCCGCGCGAATTAAGTCTGCCAATCTCATGGCCTGCAGTGTCCCGATACCCATCTTCTGAGGCAGCTGCGCGAGCGCAACTGAAAACAGAGAGGGGGCAAATCTGCAGCAGACCATCAAAGCAGTTGCAGAAACATCGTGAGTTACCTCGTAAATCAGCATTGGCAAAGCAATATTCGCACACCAATTGCCTATTTCGCTTATCCCTCTAGCAATATATAGGACCCGAACCGGACGGCTAGCTCTCAATACCGTGAACATCACGATTAACCTCGTATTTCAGGCCTCGTTCATCCCTTAATAGGAATCCATAATCAACCAAGTACCGCCTCAACACGGCATAATCAGGATAGAGCTGTGACAGCACACGATTAACCTGAAGCTCCGTATAACTTGTATTTAATTCAAAGAAAGAGACGGCCCATAGCAGCATGATTCTTTTATAGCTTTCCTTTTTTGGAATTGAAACAAGCTCGCCATTCTTGAGAAATCGTTTTTTAAAGTCTATTAGCTCATCCATTCACATCCTCCATTTCATACGCATCTAATACTAAAAATGCATACGCTTTAGGTCATCGCATTCAGCTTCTTTATTCGAACTAAACTCGAACTAATCTAAATTATTTGCTCAGACACTCTTCGAAAGCTCGTTTTTCACTCTGAGTAAAATGCCCTTCCCAGTCAGTCCACGAACAGGAAGGCAACTCACAACGAGCGGAGTCGAAGCCCTCTGCCGTCGGTCGCTCAAAATGCACGATAACCTTTTCAATATCGCCATCTGTAATCAGGTCAGAATGAATGACCTCGGTTCCATCTTCGAATGTCATATACGGGTACATCACGTAAACCACCTCGCAAACATAAATCCAGTTTAGCATCAAGCTATTGCACCAAAGACAGCAGGCCCCCTTGATGAGTTGATGGTATCTGTTAAATGTCACGTATGATTCACATCTGGTGGGTACCCTGATGGCTACACGAAACGAAGCAGATTTACACCGGGAGGACCCCGTATGACAACCAAGTACACCGACGCGCCGCGCACGCGCGTCATGACGCCGGCATCGCTCAACAACGGCGTGCACGAGAACCATTCCATCGGACAGACCATGGCCATCGCGCCCAAAAAGGGCCTGTTCGATGACATTTCCATTCCCCAGATCATCGCCGGCGCCGCAGCTGCCGCCACGAGCGTGGCGCTTGCCTCCAAGATTGGTATCGCTGGTTCAGTAATTGGTGCCGCCGTGAGCTCGGTCATCACCGTTGTGTCCTCGCAGGTCTACCGCCACTTTATCTCTGCCAGCGCCGAAGCCCTCAAAGGTACGCACGCCGCCGTCGACTACCCCGCCGGCGCCTATGAGCCCGTTGAGCTTAATGCCGAGGAGCACCTGGGCGGCGCCGCGACTACGCAGGAGATGCGTCAGGTCGCGGGACGCGCGACCACGGCGCGCGTCGCCCCCAACAGCCTGCGCGCCAAGGCGGCGGAAGAGCGCAGCCAGACGCAAAAGAAGGTCATCATCTTCTCGATCGCCATCGCCATCGTCGCGGTTATCGCCTGCGCCGGCGCCATCCTTATAACCACCGCCGGTGAGGGTCTGGGCGAGCGCCCCGAGCCAATCCTTTCGTCGCGCACGACCGAGCAAGACGCGGACAGCGCCGGCCAATCGCAAAGCCAGCAGAACGACTCACAGGCCAACTCCGCACCCACCGATTCTTCCTCGACCACCCCTGATCAGTCGCAAGGCACCGATTCCTCTTCGAACAGCGGCGGCACACAATCCGGAACGACCGACTCCAGCCAAACGACCGACGGCTCTCAGCAGAGCACGGGTGACCAGACGAGCGGCAATGCATCGGGCACGGGCTCAACCGACAACAGCAACACAAACAGCTCGAGCGGAACCGCATCCGGCACGGCATCCGACAGCTCGAGCCAAGGCACGACATCGGGCAACTAAGCACGATCGCCTCTCACAGATAACCGACCTGTATAACGGGCGCGAACCGGCAACGGTCGCGCCCGTTTGCTTTGGGCGCCGAGGTGGCAAGCCCTGCGCGATGGTAAGATGCTTTGGTGTGTAAAGAGGAGATTTGCCATGAGCAAGACAATAGTTAAGCCCACGCTATCGCTGGGCAACCACATCTATCTGTATCGCCTGCTGCGCGATGCGATTGGATGCGGCAAGCAAACGTTTATGACACAGGTCGAGGAGACACTCGCCGCTGGCGATATGACCGCTTATGACCTGGGCTTCGAGTCCACGCGCGAGCTGCTCGAGGAACTCGACGACTGCATTAAGCTGACCGTCTTTAAGGGCGGACGTCTGTATGCCACCGTCATCGCCAATGAGGCCTGGGATGCTGCCCTTGCCAAGGGCGAGGACAAGCCCAAGGCCGCCAAGGGCGCCAAGCAGTCCTACAAAAAGAAAAAGCGCGGCGAGAAGGACCTGAAGGCCGTGCGTCCCAAGCACGTTAAGCGTCCCGAGCCCGAGTCCGTGGCCGAAGTCGCTCCGGAGCCCGAGCCCGAGGTAGAGGCTGAAGTCACTGCTGAAGTAACGGCAGAGGTCGAAACTGAAATCGCTGCCACGACCGAGCCCGAAGTCATGGCTGAGCAGGAAGCCGCCGTTGAGCTCAACGAGGTTCCCAAGTCGAAAGCCGAAGAAACCGCCGGCCAACCCGAGACGCCTGCGTTCCAAAACAGCGATGTCTTTGGTGACAACGCCGAGGACGACCAGTCCGACGAGCCTGCGAATCAAGACGCTACCGAGGCGACGCCGGAACCCGAGACGCCGCAGCCCGCCATCTCGCTCACGGTTGCCTATGACCCCGAGAACGCCAACGCCGGCATCACCACCATGGTATCCACGCCGGTCGAGGCCAAGCCGAACGTCGAGGCAGAGGACACTCCGCAGGCCGGTGCCAAAACCGGGACCGAAGACACGTCCATCTCCGTGGAACCGACAGATTCCATAGCTAAGCCAGAAGCGGCATCTGAGTCTGCACCTGTCATTGAATCCGCATCCGCACCCGCCTGTGACCAGGCTCCCACACCTGCACCGACTCCGGTCCCCAATTCAGCACCGGCCCCCGCTCCCGCAGCACCGACCATCCCCGGGGACTTCCCCATCGATTTCGCGACCGAGGTCTTCTGCCCTAGTCCGCTGCTGCACCAGCTGTCGACTTATCTCCCCTACGGCGCCGACACCCTCGGCATCGTCGGCGAGTACTACTGGATCGCTCGCGAGCGCGGTACCATCGAGGCCGGCCGTAACCGCGCGAGCTTCCCCCTGCGCTACACACAGGCCGGCAAACGCCACGAAGTCACCGTACGCATTCGCCGCAACACCACCGGCGGCCTCGGAGCCACCTGGGCCATCGACAAGGTCGAAGCCCCGGCCGAGTAAAAAACGGCCTCGGATAGCCAATTGACCATCCGAGGCCGTTTGAATTCAGGCCTTTTAGTTGTCATCGGCGCATATAGACACCAGAGAAGCAAGCTCATCCTCAAGTTGCGGAGCAAAGTATCTAAAAGAAACCTGCGCTCCAGTCGGTATCGACTCAATCATATTCGCAGCATTATCTGAAACTCGGTACGATGCAGTTTCACCTGTCTTCAAATCCTCTATTGAGCAGACAGCGTCTTCAGCATCAATCGACCTAAGCACGCCTTCTCCTTGTAACATCACATCGGCATGCCCGCCAGCTATTTCTAATGAACCTGAGTCTGTCGCAGTCACTTCTCCGGAACCTCCGCGCGATATCTCTTCCTTTGTTGAACAGCCCACCAATGAAGCCATCAGCACCAAAGACAGAGCTAGACGAATCGCCCTACTTCGAAAAAGTCGTTCCATAAGTCCACGCATAATAGCTCTGATCATACTTCAGGAAGGATAAAGATGAATTCCAGCCGTCCGCTATGCCAATCATCTGCCTTGTCTCTCCAGTTTTCTTACCAGTAAGTGTGGCGTAAGCCTCCGCTGTTACAGAATGGGCTGATCCGTTGTACAAACTCGCATGTAAAACATTCGGTCTATTAGAGTTAATCTCATTTTGAATGCTCGCGATAGCCGGAGAGGAGACAGTGCGGGCGATAAGAGTACTTCCTCTGCTTGCGCAGTAATTTGTAAACCCCGTTGCACAGGTTGATATCGGCGTTCCGCCCAAAACAACGCCGGGAACAGTCTGTTCTTCATCGGAAAGAGCATGGGTATTGGTGTAATTCCATATCTGCATATATTGCGAAGGGTCGCTATATAAATTGGCAATGCCATACAGTTCCGCAACGTTCGAAAAAGCTGTCACCATACAAGCATAGTGGGCAGTAAGCCTCTTAATCTCGCTTTCATCATATGACATAAACTGAGAAATGGAACGAAATCCAGATACTGTGTAATCCTGCATTTGAGTTGCGTAAATTACGACATCGTTCCAGCTTGAAGGTTTATTCGATAAAACGACAGGCCGTCCTTCTATGGAAACAGCCGGGATTGTTCTTCCGCAATTTGTTGTTATTGAACCGTCCAAAGATTGCACACCGAATTCGAATGGATTGATCATTACGACTGGGTTATTGAAAGAATAAGACTCAACACCAAGATCTCCTCCCCGATCCATAGGGCTGACTAAGCCGTCTCCAAAACGATATCCCGTAAGTATTTCATCATCTGAAGCATCTAAAACCAAATAGCCCGCGGCTCTATTGAATGTCACAACCGGAACAATGTAGCCAAGCGGGGACCCATCAACGTCTACAAAAGGAATAGGGTCAGAGGGCGTATACGAAGAGCCGAGGAGTCCCTTTATATATTTATCGGCAAGCTCTTGCGCAATTTCTGAAGTAAATTGTATCTGCTCACCATCAATATTGCCCGTCGAAGCAAAAACCTCTTTCGGACGTGCGGCTAAGGCGACAATTGAAGACGCGACAAGTTGCAGAAAACGACGACGCGAAAGCATATGTTCTTCTTTCTAGAGGAGCGACTTATAAGATACTCCTATTCTATAACCTTTTTTGTAACGTTACAGCACTGGTTATATTTCAATTCGATTTGCTTATGTCCTTGTAGCCCAATACGTCTTTACGTTTTAAACGGAATTAGAAAATCACTCATAGCAAAAACGGGCTTTAATCCCAAAGAGATGACTTTGATTATGAATCAAACCAGCAGCCAGGGCATAGCTGCAGTGCAATTGCTACAAGAAAGGCCGCCCTTGCTGGCGGCCTTTCTACTTGCTACTAATCGCGCGTCAGCTTGCGGTGAATACGATGCGGCTGGGCTGCGTCCTCGCCCAGGCGCTCGATACGGTTGGCCTGATAGGCCTCGAAGTTGCCCTCGAACCAATACCAGTTGCCCGGATTCTCGTCGGTGCCCTCCCACGCCAGAATGTGCGTGGCGACGCGGTCCAGGAACATACGGTCGTGGCTAATGACCACCGAGCAGCCCGGGAACTCGAGCAGCGCCGCCTCGAGCGAGGACAGCGTCTCGACGTCGAGGTCGTTCGTGGGCTCGTCGAGGAGCAGCAGGTTGCCGCCCTGCTTGAGCGTAAGCGCCAAGTTCAGACGGTTGCGCTCGCCACCGGAGAGTACGCCAGCGCGCTTCTGCTGGTCCTGGCCCTTAAAGCCAAAGCTCGCCACATAAGCGCGGCTCGGAACCTCGGTCTCGCCGACCATCATGTGGTCCAGGCCGTCCGAGACGACCTCCCACAGGTTCTTGTCGGAGTCGATGCCGGAACGGTTCTGGTCGACGTAAGAAATCTTGACGGTCTCGCCCACCTCGAGCTCGCCCGAAGTCAGCGGCTCCAGGCCCACGATGGTCTTGAAGAGCGTGGTCTTGCCCACACCGTTGGGGCCGATGACGCCCACGATGCCGTTGCGCGGCAGGGTGAACGAAAGGTCGTCGATGAGCACGCGGCCATCGAACTCCTTGTGCAGGTGATGGGCCTCGAGCACCTTGTTGCCCAGACGCGGGCCCACAGGGATGCGGATGTCGGTCCAGTCGAGCTTCTGGCTTGCGCGGGCCTCGGCCTCCATCTCCTCGTAGCGAGCCAGACGGGCCTTGTTCTTGGCCTGGCGAGCCTTGGGCGAGCTGCGTACCCACTCGAGCTCGGCCTCCATGCGCTTGGCGAGCTTGGCATCGCGGTTGCCCTGCGCCTCGATACGCGCGGCCTTGGTCTCCAGATACGTGGAGTAGTTGCCCTTGTAGGGATAAAGGTGGCCGCGGTCGACCTCGCAGATCCACTCGGCAACGTTATCCAGGAAGTAGCGATCGTGCGTGACGGCAAGGACCGCACCCTGGTAGTTGTGCAGGAAGTGCTCGAGCCACAGGATCGACTCAGCGTCCAGGTGGTTCGTGGGCTCGTCGAGCAGCAGCAGGTCGGGAGCCTCGAGCAGCAGCTTGCACAGGGCCACACGGCGGCGCTCGCCGCCGGAAAGCACGTTGACCGGCATGTCGGAATCGGGCAGCTGCAGGGCGTCCATGGCCTGGCCGAGTTTGGAATCGATATCCCAGCCGTCGGCGGCGTCAATCTCGTCCTGGAGCTTGCCCATCTCTGCCATGAGGGCGTCCATGTCGCAGTCCGGGTCACACATCTCCTCGCCGATCTTATTGAAGCGATCGACCTTGGCGATCATGTCGCCAAATGCCATGCGCACGTTCTCGATGACGGTCTTGTCGTCATCGAGCGGCGGCTCCTGCTGCAGGATACCCACGGTGTAGCCGGGGGTGAGCCTGGCATCGCCGTTGGAGACCTCCTCAATGCCGGCCATGATCTTGAGCAGGGTCGACTTACCCATGCCGTTGGGACCCACAACGCCGATCTTAGCACCGGGATAGAAGCTCAGGGTCACGTCGTCAAGAATCACCTTGTCGCCATGGGCCTTGCGAGCCTGATACATCTGGTAGATAAACTCCGCCATTTGCCTGTTTTATCCTTTCTACCTGCTGTTTCCCTATTCTTGATTCGCTTTAGTGGAAACAAAATGAGGAAACCAGCTCTGAAACTTAACGAAAAAGGGGCATGGTTGCCCACACCCCCTAATACTACCTGGGAAAAGTCCCCCTTAACACACTATGAACTGCGTACGCTAGTTTTCCGCAACCTTAACGAGCGGCTCGCTGCGATTTGCGCCACAGCAGATACGAATAGACGTAGGCAGCTCCAGCTGAACCAAACGCCAGAACCGCAATCACCGCGGCGACGACTTCACTCGAAAGCACGCTACCCGCCACGCCCATCACAATCAAACCAACACCCAGCACCATAAAGCAGGCGCCGCCAAAACGCTGCGTACGGCGCCAGTTCTCGGGATCGGCAAGCGCCCAAGGTGTCTTGATACCGAGCGTATAGTTCTGCTTCACACGCGGCAAGTAGTTGCCTACGCCGATGAACAGCAAACCGATAGCACCGGAAATCAGCACGTTGACCGAACCGACCGCCGGCACCACGCCCCAGACCGTAAGCTCACCCAACCAGCTTATGGCACACATGAACAAGGTGAAGGCGATTACGAAGCCCTGATAGAACTTGCCCGAGGTTCGATATGCCTCACCTTTGGGGTCAATGCGTGGCACCACGTAGAACATTGCAAGAAGTGCCAGAGGCAGCACGCCGAGCGCGGAGGCCATCCAACTAGGGCCCCAACCGTCGACGGCGCCGTTCGCTCCCCAGTGCGTGGGAATCTGTGCAGGCAAGCTCGGCATCACCATAAGGTGCGCCGCGACATTGGCGACGCATAGAGCGACCAGCGCGATCCACACGCGCGACGATACCCCCGTGGCGTGAATGCCCTTGTTTTCGTTATTCATCCTTATCACCTTCAGTGTTTGTAAAGCCCATAAACCAACCGATCAAGTCCTGCATGACGGTAGTGTTTAAGCTGTAAACGATGTTTTGGCCATGACGTTCGTCAGTCACCAACCCGGCGTTTTTGAGCGTCGCCAAGTGATGGCTTAATGATGGCTTGCTGATGTCAAAATGCTCGGCAAGCTCCCCGGCCGTGCAATTGCCCTCGCGCAGCAGTTCCAAAATGCGCCGCCGCGTAGGATCGGCCAGCGCTTTAAAACCCTCTCCCGGCATAGGACCTCCTCTCAGCACCCCTCATGACGCGCACACTATACTCGATATTTAGATGTTTGTCTAACTATCTAATCTTGTACTCAAAAAAAATAGCCGCCCCCGCGTAATGCGAAGACGGCCACTTCTCACGCTACAAACGTGTTTCGGAGTTGGCTAACCCGCGGCAACGGGTGCCATCTGCTTCATCTTATGCGAATCCCTGCCTCATTTCAACAAGCCCCTAGGGCTCAAATGGAATCGCGATAATACCTATAATGGCGATAGCCAAAACACGATTCGCTTCCCCATCGGAGGATGTCTATGACCGAAACCACAGCCGCAACTCCCAACGAGACACGCGACACCAAGCTCGAGATCATCATGGGCCGCGAGGCACTCGACAAGCTCGCCGATGCTACGGTGCTGGTGCTCGGCTGCGGAGGCGTGGGCTCCAACTGCTGCGAGGCACTTGCCCGCGGCGGCATCGGTCATTTTGTGATTCTGGACAAGGATATCGTCGCGCCCAGCAATATCAATCGACAGGCCATCGCCTTTCATAGCACCATCGGCAAGCGCAAGGTGGACGTGATGGAAGCCATGATCAACGACATCAATCCCGCTGCCACCGTTATCAAGCGCACCGAATACCTGCTGAGCGACAACATCGACGAGTTCTTCGCGAGCGTTTTGGAGCAGACGGGTGGTAAGCTCGACTACGTCGTCGACGCCATCGACACCATCTCGGCCAAGCTCACCATTGCCAAATATGCTCAGGACCACGACATCCGTTTGGTTAGCTCCATGGGCGGGGCCAACAAACTCCATCCCGAGTGCCTCCGCTTTGCCGACATCTTCGATACGGTACGTGACCCCATGAGCCGCATTATGCGCAAAGAATGTAAGAAGCGCGGAATCAAAAGCCTACATGTACTGTTTAGCTGCGAGGAATCGGTTAAGACACAGCCCCGCGACCCTTCCAACATCCACGAGCGTACCGAGCTCGGAACCGCCAGCTTTATGCCGCCCATCATGGGTCAGATGATTGCCGGCGAGGTTATCCGCCAGATCAGTGGGCGCGGCACCGAGCGCGTGCGCGCCGATGGCCAGCGCCTGGACTAGCGGAGCGCGCCGAGATGGAGCCCCGGTTATTTGATGCACACTGCCATCTTGATCTAATGGCTCACCCGGACGCCGTTGCCGATGAGGCGACGGCGCTGGGCCTGGTTCTATTTGACTGCGGCGTCGATCCGCGCGACTTCGCAAGCGCCAGCAAGCGCACCCGCAGCCGTTCAAACATCTTTGTTGGAATCGGTCTCCATCCCTGGTGGCTCGCCGACGGGCGATGCGGAATCGCTGAAATCAATCTACTATGCGAAGTCGCTGCGCAAGAGCGATTTATCGGCGAGGTCGGACTCGACTTTTCCGCACGCTTTGCCACAAGCGAGCCGCTACAAATACAGGCACTTGACAGGCTCTGTAATGCACTCGTGCAGCATCCTCTTGCCGGGCGCGTGATATCAATTCACGCCGTTCGTTCGGCAGGAAGCGTGCTAGACATCCTCGAGTCGCATGGATTACTCACGCCAAGCCCCGACTCCCCCGCTATCATTTTCCACTGGTTTAGCGACACTTCGAACGAGTTCGTCCGCGCACGAAGCGCAGGCTGCTATTTTTCCGTGAACGAGCGGATGCTCGCCACCAAGCGCGGTCGCGAATATGCCAGACAGATCCCACTCGATTGTCTGCTGCTCGAAACCGACGCTCCTGCCGAACCGCAAGCAGATACAAGCGCGCGGCAGCTCATCACATCGCTAAAAAGCGTCTCCCGGCGCATCGCCGAACTTAAAAACTGCGCCGAGGAGAGCGTCGAATCGACCGTTTTAGGAAATTCGCGCTCCATATTTGACTTCCGCTGATCCCGGTGGGCAAAAAATGCCAAATATGAGTACTGTTGCAAAGCTAGTCACATCATTTTGCGACAAAACAACACCCTGATAATGCACAGCCGTTCATTATCAGGGTGTTTTAGCATGGCTAAAGCCGCCTATAACAGGCTTTTATCGCTCTCGGACATTCAACTAGGGCCTCAAAAGCTTAATTTCGCTGTTACTAAAATAGTGACAGTACTCATATTTGGCATTTTTTGCCCACAGGGTCCCGAGGAGGCGACAATTCGACTCTCCGGGACTGCTCAATTATTCGAAAATCGGCGCTCCGTGGCCCCAAGAGCCCTCCATGCCGCAAACGGTTGAGGCAAACCCGGCCGCAAAGTCGAGCGCACGCTCAATAGCATTAGCGTCATCGTCGCCACGCTTGACAGCATCGAGATAGCACATCAAGAACGAGGTCAGGAACGAGTCGCCCGCCCCCATGGTGTCCTTCATGTCCGTTACCGGTTTAGCCAGCTGGCGGTAATAACGCTCGCCGTCGTAAGCAATGCAACCCTCGGCGCCCGCCGTAGCCGACACAAAACGCGGACCCAAGCTCTTCACCCAAGCAAGACGCTCGCGAATCTCGTCTTCATTCGCGGCATCCGCGGCGCTCAAGAAAGCAAAGTCGACGTAGGGCGCAATTTGCTCGTAGTACTCGTCGGTGGAGTCGTCCGAAAAGTCAAAAGAGACCGTGACGCCCGCAGCCTTCAACTTGGGCAGCTCGCGCTCGGTAAAGCAATAGTTGCCCGAATGAACCACGTCGAACTGCTTCATGTACGTAAGATCAAAGCGATCGAGCACATAGCGCGCATCGCCGCGGATGCCGCCCTCGTTCGACCCCAGAAACACGCGGTCACCATCGACCACGGCAACACGAGCCGCACCGTTCTCGCCGATGAGTTGTTTACATTTGGCGAGCTCGACGCTCTCGTCCTCAAGGCTCGCGATGATATGCTCAGCCGCGGCGTCGTTTCCAAAGATGCCCATATACGCGGAGCGCGCGGCTCCGCATTTCCTGGCATACACGGCAAAGTTCACCGCATTGCCACCCGGATACATAGTGTGGATATGCTCGTAACGATCGACGACGTTATCGCCAAACCCAAGAGCGCTAACGTTGAATGTCATAGTGCCGCTCCCCTCTCGTCCCAACGAGATCGCTGTAATAGCCGCCGTACCACCCCGGCCCTACGCGAGTTCCAACAAATCGGGCAGCTGGTCGATAATCTTATCCGCAGCATCTTGGCTAAATCCAAAGCGCTCCTCGCGCTTGGCAATCACCGTCAGGCCCGCTCGTTTGCCGGCAGTAATGCCATACACCGAGTCCTCCACGCAACAGCAACGATCCGCAGGCAATCCCAAACGGTCTATGGCATGCAGATAGATGTCGGGCTCGGGTTTGCTGCGCTTGAACTGCTCACCCGAGACCAAAAACTCAAAGTAATCGCGAATGCCGCAGGTACCCAGCACCTCCTCGATATTGTTGAGAGGCGACGACGATGCCAGCGCAACGCGAACCCCACGTTCTTTCAGCCCCGTCAGCGTCTCGGCAACGCCGGAGTTGAGCAGCTTTCTATAGTCGCAGGGATACGCACTCGCCCACACCTCATAGCGTGCCTCGGCAGCCTCGACGCCGAGCTTGCCCAAGCCCGCACGCTCATGCCAATCGACGAGCACCCTCTGAAAATCACGGTGCGATGACCCCACAATTGCATTGAGTTCGTCACGCGTCACAGAAATCTGCAGGTAATCGATAAACTTCTCGAGTTCCTTTTGATAGTAAAACTCGGTGTCGACCAAAACACCATCCATGTCAAAGATAACGGCGTCGAACGGAAATGCGGACACGGCACCCTCCCTAGCAAAAGGGCGCCCGCAAGCGGACGCCCGAACCATGCACTATCGGCGATTCTAACCCAGCAGTTGGTCAAGTGCTACCGCGATACCGTCTTCGTTGTTGTTGGCGGTCACCATCTGGGCCACGGCCTTGACTTCATCGACAGCGTTACCCATGGCGACGCCGGTACCAGCCCACTCGATCATTGACTTGTCATTCTGGCCGTCGCCAAACGAGACAACCTCGCTGGCATCAATACCCAGCTTGGACAGGGCGCCCTCGAGCGCACGAGCCTTGTCGATGCCGGGCGCCGTATATTCAAAATACCAGTCAGCCGTAAACATACCCGACAGCGTCTGGGTAAAGGGCGCATACATCTCCTCGTGATGCGCCTGCAGGTAGGTCGGATCGCCCGCCGTCAGCAGCTTGTCCACGGGATAAGCATCAGCAACCTCATGCAGGCTCTCCACCTCGCGAATCTTAAGATCGCACGCGTCGCGCTCATACTTGACGATATTCTTCTGCGAGCCGTCAGGCAGCGTGATCATGCAATGGTACGAGTCCTCGACGTGCAAATCGCGACCAAGCGAAATCATAGGGATCACGTCAAAATTACGCAGGTGATCAATCAGGCGATGCAATTCGTCGGCAGGCATAGCCTGATCGAACAGCACCTCGTCGGTCTGGGCATCGACCACATGCGCGCCATTAAAGGCAACTAGCAGACCGTCATGGTTTTGAAGGTCGAGCTCCTGCGCCAAGGCGTGCAGCCCCCATGCGGGACGGCCCGAAGCCAAGATGAGCTTAATGCCCGACTCCTGCGCCGCGAGCAGCTTCTCGCGCGTACGCGGGCTGATGACCTTTTGGTCGTTGGTGAGCGTACCGTCGATATCCATTGCGATGGCTTTGATTGCCATATGTGCCTCCCTGTCATTGAGCAACCTTGTCTGAGCCATCATACAGAACACCCACGGCGGCGCTGTTTGCAACGGGAAAAATGTCACATTGTCCCAAACATGAACGGCGTGCCTTCGACGATTGCGATGCCCGTCGAGGCGCCTCCCGATACATTCCATTCTATCCAGATAGCAAAGGGCCCGCATCCCAACGGATACGGGCCCTTGTCGGCTATGCGTTAGTTTTCGCAGCGAATCCTACTTACGGTGCGCGCGATAGAACTCGATGAGCGCCTGGGTCGAAGCGTCCTGCTCGGCCTTGGCGGCGTCGTCGTGGAAGGCAGGGGTGATCTGCTTGGCAAGCTGCTTGCCCAGCTCAACGCCCCACTGGTCGTAGGAGTCGATGCCCCAGACCGTACCCTCGACAAACGTGATGTGCTCGTACAGGGCGATGAGCTCGCCGAGTGCAAACGGGGTCAGCGTGTCGCCAAAGATCGAGGTCGTCGGGCGGTTGCCCTCAAAGCAGCGAGCCGGGACGATCTGCTCGGGCGTGCCCTCGGCGCGCACCTCATCGGCCGTCTTGCCAAAGGCGAGCGCCTTGGTCTGGGCCAGGAAGTTGCCCAGGAACAGCTCGTGCACGTCCTGGCCGTTGTCGGTTGCAGGGTTGGCGGTGTTGGCGAAGGCGATGAAGTCGGCCGGAACCACCACGGTGCCCTGGTGCAGCAGCTGGTAGAAGGCATGCTGGCCGTTGGTGCCGGGCTCGCCCCAGAAGATTTCACCGGTGTCGGAGGTCACGGCGCTGCCGTCCCAGCGGACATGCTTGCCGTTGGACTCCATGGTGAGCTGCTGCAGGTAGGCCGGGAAACGGTGCAGGTACTGGCAGTACGGCAGCACGGCGTGGCTCTTGGAACCGAAGAAGTTGACATACCAGACGTTGAGCAGGCCCATCAGCGCGACGGCGTTGTTCTCGAGCGGGGTGTTGCAGAAGTACTCGTCGATGGCGTGGAAGCCCTCGAGGAACTGCTGGAAGCGCTCGGGGCCGAGCACGACGATCAGCGACAGACCCACGGCGGAATCGACGGAGTAACGGCCGCCAACCCAGTTCCAGAAACCGAAGGCGTTGGCCGGATCGATACCGAAGGCCTCGACCTTGTCGAGTGCAGTGGAGACGGCAACGAAGTGCTTGGCCACGGCCTCGGCGTTCCGCTCATCGGAGCCGTCGATGGCGCCCTGGGCCTTGAGCTGCTCGAGCATCCAGGTCTTGACCTCGCGGGCGTTGGTGAGGGTCTCGAGCGTGGTGAAGGTCTTGGAGACGATAATCACGAGCGTGGTCTCGGGATCCAAACCCTTGAGCTTCTCGGCCTGGTCGTTGGGGTCGATGTTGGAGATGTAGCGGCAGTCGATACCGGCGTCGGCATAGGGGCGCAGAGCCTCGTAAGCCATGACCGGGCCCAGATCGGAGCCGCCGATGCCGATGGACACCAGGTGCTCGATCTTTTTGCCGGTAACACCCTTCCACTCACCGGAGCGCACGCGCTCGGCGAAGGCATACATGCGGTCGAGAACCTCGTGCACGTCGGCGACGACGTCCTGGCCGTCGACGATGAGCTGGCCCTTCTCGCTTGCCGGGCGGCGCAGCGCGGTGTGCAGGACGGCGCGGTCCTCGGTGGTGTTGATGTGCTCGCCGGAGAACATGGCGTCGCGGCGCTCCTCGAGCTTCACCTCGCGGGCAAGATCGCACAGCAGCTTGACGGTCTCATCAGTCACCAGGTTCTTGGACAGGTCGAAGTGCAGGTCACCGGCGTCAAAGCTCAGCTTGTTCACGCGCTCGGCATCGGCGGCGAACCAGGCCTTGAGGTCGATACCCTCGGCCTCGAGCTTCTCCTGATGGGCCTCGAGCGCCTTCCAAGCGGCAGTCGACGTAGCATCGATAGGTGCGGCAACAGTTGCCATAGAGTCCTCCTCAGCATACGGGCGCACGCCTCCATGCGCCCGGACATTCAGATGCCACTATTCTAGCGCAGGTCAAGACTATAATCAGCGAGCGTTGCCAATCGGCCCCCAAACGGCAACCGACCAAAAAGGGACAGGTTTAATTTGGCAGGTCAAACGCTTTACCAATCAAAAATAACCTATCCCTTTATGCCAAATATTAGGCCGCAGCGCAGACGCTACCGAGCAACTCACGCAGAGGAGACCCGATGCCCTCCAGCAGTTCGGGCGCGATGATGGCAAAAACGGGAACCTCGCCGGCCCCCACGACGGCAGGCACCTTGCCCTCCGAGACGATACATCCATAAGGGACAAAACCGTCTTCGCCGACATCGAGCGCCGCCATGCGACGGGCGAGCTCGCGCGCAAAGCCGGCAGTATCGGCATCGCCAATCGCCAAGACAAAGTCCACGCCTTCGTCGATCGCCAGGGCCACGGCTTCGTCGATCAGCTCGTCTCCTCCGTCGCCTTCAACCGAGCCGCAGCGGAAAAGCACGCGCTCGAGCAGGGCGCGATCGAGCGAGCCCAGCGCCGCCGAAACGAGCTCATCACGCGTGTGCTTGTCGCCTCCCAGCACGACCAGTGCCTTGGTGCCGCCATAGTGGGCAACCAATCGCCCGCACCAGCGAGCCACATCCCCATCCGCAACCAAGCGCGTCGGCATACCAAACCCATAGTTGACCATTATCCCCACAACCCTTCCGTGCTTTATGGTGGTATCAATCGTTAGCCTCATGCTACGAAGCGAGCTTTTCCGAGCTGTTACGCACTCTTTAGGGCTGCGTTAAAAACCCGATGCAGCCGCACGACCATACCTGCCAAAAAGGGGCAGGTTTTGACGGTGTCCGGTCGAGCAGGTATTATCGAACAGGTATTCGATAAGAACATGTGTTTGATGGGAGGCTCGGATGGAGCACGAGCAGCACACCTACATCTGCATCGACCTCAAGACGTTTTATGCCAGCGTCGAGTGCGTCGATCGTGGGCTCGATCCGCTCACCACCAACCTGGTCGTTGCCGACGAATCGCGCGGACGCACGACCATCTGTCTCGCTATCACGCAGACCATGAAGGACCTCGGGATACACAACCGCTGCCGTCTATTCGAGATTCCCGACGGCATCGACTACATCAAAGCAGTGCCGCGCATGCAACACTACATGGAGGTGTCGGCGCAAATCTACGGCGTCTATCTGGAATACGTCAGCCCCCAGGACGTGCACGTCTACTCCATCGATGAGTGCTTTATCGACGTGACGCCCTATCTGGACCTTTATCACACCGATGCCGAAGGGTTCGCCTGCATGTTGCGCGACGAGGTCTTGGGGCGCACCGGCATCACGGCGACGGTCGGTATCGGCCCCAACCTATTCCAGGCCAAGGTGGCGCTCGACATCACCGCCAAGCACGTAGCCAGCCGCATTGGCGTACTCGACGACGAGATCTTTCGCAAGGAGATCTGGCCCCATCGCCCCATCACCGACATCTGGGGCATCGGCCCCGGCGTGGCGGCCCGTCTCGAGAAATACGGCGTCTACGACCTGATGGGCGTCGCCGCACTCGACGAGAACCTGCTCTACGACGAACTCGGCGTCAATGCCGAATATCTCATCGACCACGCCTTCGGGCGCGAGCCGACAACCATCGCCGATATCCAAGCCTATCGCCCGCAAGCGACCTCGACCACCACAGGACAGGTGCTCTCGAAGGGCTATGCCTACGAGCAGGCCTACACCGTCTTGCGCGAAATGGTCGACAACGCCGTGTTGGATCTAGTCGATAAGCACGTGGTCTGCGACAGCATCTCGCTCTTTGTGGGCTACGCGAGCGAGCGCGCCGACATACGCCGGCTCAACGCCAGCGGCACGGCGCAGTATATAGACGGCTGCGGACACTTGCGCTCGAGCACCTCGGGCATCGAGCCCGCAGCGACCGACGGCCCCGAGCTCGCGCCCCGTGCTCCCAAGCCCGTCCAGCGCGATGACGAAAGGCGTCGCCTGGTGCGCGAAGCGCAGGCAATCGATGGCATCTTTGTGGGAGAGCATGGCGGCAAACCGCGTGGTGGCTATGCCGCACTCTTTGCGCACTCCAACGCCTCGCGAAAGCTGCCCGAGCGCACTAATTCGTTTAAGAAAATCATGGGGTATTTCGATGACCTTTGGGCACAAACGGTCGATCCCAAACGACCGGTCAAGCGCATCAACCTGGGATTTGGCAATCTTGTGCCCGAGGAATTTGCCACCATCGATCTGTTCAGCGATATCGAGGCCGATGAGCGCGAGCGCGACCTGGCGCGCGCCGTCCTGGCCGTGAAAGGCAAGTACGGCAAGAACGCGCTCGTCAAGGGATTAAGCTTTACCGCCGGCGCCACCGCGCGCGAACGCAACGGCCAAGTTGGAGGACATCGTGCCTAAACCCAAGCAGCAGCCCGTGCGCCCGCCGACCGCCTTCGAGCGCCTAGCGGACCCCGAGGGCAGACGCCGCGCCGCCGACCCCAACCTCACTGCCAACGGTGCCGTGCGCGCCAACCGCGCCGCACAGTTTATGCCCTTTGCCGCCCTCACGGGATACTACGAACTCGTGCGCAAGCAGGAAATCACCGTCGAGTCAAAACGTGAGCTCACGGAAGAAAAAGCCCTCGTACTTTCTAAAAAGCTCGAGGGTCTCAAACGTGGCGACTTGGTTCGTGTCACCTATTACGATACATACGGCTATCGCAGCCGCACCGGCATCCTCGACGAGGCGCTCCCCGCCTTCAAGCTCCTCAAGCTCCGAGACATCGCCATCGACTTCGACGACATCCAAGACATCGAACTGCGCGGACGAGCCTAGCCAAGGAAGCGCACCCAGAGCGACGCTTACAGCGTCATGACGTAGTAACCCGCATCTCTCACGGCAGTCTCAAGGACACCGCGATTGATCGGCCGCTTGGAGCGCACACGCGCTGTGTGGTCCGCGAACGTTACCGTAGCCCACACACCATCCAGCGCATTGAGGGCATTGGCTACGTTCTGAGCGCAGCCTTCACAGCTCATGCCGCCGATGAGCAGCTCATCGCTATAGGGATAGTGTGACGCATCGGTATCCACCACAACAACCTTTTTGGCCTTCTTGCCGCTCGCACCATCGCTGCAACAACTCTTCCCGTGTGTCGAAGCGGCAATGCGACGCAGTCCAAAAAACATGCCGACGGCAATGACGGCCAGCACGATGAGATTCGCAGGGTTGAGCAAGTCACTCATGCGCTCCCCTTTCAAGTAGCACTATCTAGATACCCCCATGGGGTGCCCCCATCTTAACCCAAAATCATGTCTGTTCGGTCAATTAGTTTCCCTCTTCAAACTTTTTTGTTGACCATGACTTACTTTCGTGTATAAGTTTTCCTAGGCTAACAGTTTAGATCCGTAAGGAGCGCCGTGACTCGAACCATAGACATCCCAACGTTTCAGGCGGCAGTCGTGCGCAACTGCTCTCCCACGCTCGCGGGCATCAAGCCGGCATCGCTCTTTACCTATCCAGGCATCTACGCCCACGGGAACGGCTCGACCACAACCGAAACCATCGCAGAACGTCGAGCACGCCTGCTCAACGTTATCGCCCAGTGCAATCGCGAGCTTGACCCGCTCGGCATCCACCTGAGTGTTTTGGTCTGGCGGCCCTGCGGAGCACTCGTGTACGTGTACCGAGCCAAAAGCCTCTCCACCTATTTCGCAGACCCTCGCGCCCAAACAGCGCTCGCCTCGGAAGGCTACGACACGAGAGACCTTTCGACATGCCTTGTGCATTTGGCATCACGCATCACGCTCGCGAGCAATAACGTCGCGGAATGCGCTTGTAGCCAGACTCGATGCGCACTACCCCAGCAAGCTAGCTGCAGCAACGACTGCACCTGCGAGTTTCCGCACGAAATAGGCTACTTCCTTGGATATCCCTACGACGACGTGCACGAGTTTATCGTCCAGCGCGGCGAGAACTACAAGGTCTTTGGAGCTTGGAAGGTCTACACGAATGTCGAGCAAGCGCTTGCGATGTTTGACGCCTACCGTGCTTGCACTCAATACCTCACCTTTGTCTATCAGCAGGGCTGCAGCTTGGCGCAACTTGCCCAGGCAACCCGATAGAACATAGAAGCCGCGGCAACCTGCCGCACAACTGAAAGGACTCAACATGAGCAAGATCGCCGTCGTCTACTGGAGCGGCACGGGCAACACCGAGGCCATGGCAAACCTCGTCGCCGAAGGCGCCACGTCCGCGGGTGCCGAGACTGAGGTCATCCCCTGCGCCGACTTCTCTGCCGACAAGGCCGCCGAATATGATGCCTTCGCCTTCGGCTGCCCCGCCATGGGCTCCGAGGAGCTTGAGTATGACGAGTTTCAGCCTATGTGGGACGAGGTCAAGGAGACCCTCGGCGACAAGAAGGTCGTCCTCTTTGGCTCCTATTCGTGGGCCGAGGGCGAGTGGATGGACAACTGGAAGGCCGACGCCGACGAGGCCGGAGTCAACGTCGTGGACTCCGTCATTTGCTACGATGCGCCCGACGATGAGGGCGAGGCGGCCTGCCGTGCCCTTGGCGCCGAGCTGGCCTAGCAGCACCACCGAGCCCGACAGAAGGGGCTCACGCTACATTATCGACATCCCAACAAAAAACGGGACTGGATTCATGTCCAGCCCCGTTTTCTGTAATGCCAGCCGCATGAACCAGCTACGAGATATTGCCCAAGAACGCCTTGGTGCGCTCGCTCTTGGGGTGGTCGAAGACCTCGCTCGGCGTACCCTCTTCCACAATGACGCCGCCGTCCATAAAGACGACGCGGTCGGCGACATCGCGGGCAAAGCCCATCTCGTGGGTCACCACGATCATGGTCATACCGTCACGTGCCAGGTCGCGCATGACGCCCAGGACGTCGCGGACAAGCTCGGGGTCAAGCGCCGACGTGGCCTCGTCAAAGAGCATCACGTGTGGATTCATCGACAGGGCGCGGGCGATGGCCACGCGCTGCTGCTGACCGCCCGAAAGCTGACTCGGCATAAAATCGATGCGCTCGGCAAGACCGACCTTGGTCAGCTCCTCGATAGCGATTTTCTCAGCCTCTTCCTTGCTGCGTTTGAGTACCTTTTGCTGCGCGAGCATGACGTTCTTTTTGACTGACAGATGCGGGAACAAATTGAACTGCTGGAACACCATACCCAGATGCGTACGTACCTTGTTAAGGTCGACGCCCTTGGCGCAAACGTCCACGCCCTCAACGACGATCGAGCCGCTCGTGGGATGCTCCAGGCGATTGATGCAGCGAAGCATCGTCGACTTGCCCGAGCCCGAAGGACCCAGGACTACGACGACCTCGCCCTTGTGCACATCCAGATCGATGTCGCGCAGGACCACGTTATCGCCGAAGGCCTTCTGGAGGTTCTTGATGCTGACGACGACCTCGTTCGAGTTATTGGTTTCGCTCATGATAGGACCTCCTTACAGACCGGCGATGTGGTCGGCGGGCGTCGCGACGACCTGTCCAGCGCTCTTGGCGGGACGCTTCTTCTTGGTTTCGGCCGTCCCCAGAAGCCTCGCCTCAAGACCGCTCACCAAGCGAGCAAGCGGCAGGGTGATGACCAGGTAGAACAGCGCGGCAACCACATACGGCGTAATGGAACCCGTCGTGGCCACGATGGTACGGGCGTTCATGACGATCTCGACCACGCCCACGGCCGCGAGCAGCGACGTATCCTTGTAAAGCAGGATAAACTCGCTGGTCAGCGTAGGCAGGACATTGCGGAACGTCTGCGGAATCATAACGTAGAGCAGCGTCTGGAAGGCGTTCATGCCCAGCGAGCGCGCGGCCTCGTTCTGGCCCTTGGGGATCGACTGAATACCGGCGCGGAAGATCTCGCACAGGTAGGCGGACGAGTTCATGGCCATGACGATGACGCCCAGCACATAATCGTCAACCTTGACGCCGGCCAGCGGCAGGCCAAAGAACGCGATGTAGATCTGCAGGAACGCCGGCGTACCGCGGATGATATTCACATAGATGCCGGCAAGGCAACGCAGGATGCGCGACTTGGAGATGCGCATGAGTGACAAGGCAAAGCCAAAGGGAATGGCCAACGGAAATGCCACGAGCACGATCGAGAGCGACATGAGGAAGCCTTTGAAGACGATCGGCAGGCTCTGAACCAAAATGACCGGGTTCAGGAACAGGCGAAGGAACATGTTGGAATTCCATGCCTCGACCCACGGCTGCTCCTTAAGGTCGGCCAGGAAGTTATCGAATGCCGTCACGCCCTTAATCTCGACGGAAGGAATCTTGGAGATCTTCTTGGTTGAACCGTCAGCCAACGTGTAGGTGCCGCTAAAAGCCTCGTCGCCGCCCTCGACGGGGAAGGTCACGCCGTAGACCTCGACACGGAAATAGCCGCCGGCCGGAGCCGTCTCGCCAAAATCGATCTTGAGCGTCTGGCCGTCGACCTTGCACGTAGGCTTCATGGGCGTACGGTCCATGAGGTCATCGCCCGAGAGCATCGTCAATCGCGTGTCATCGGCACCAAACGTCGTGCCGTCGACAAACGTCAGCGAAAGACCGCTCAGCTCCTCGTCGGCATCGGCCTGAACTTCCCAGGTAATTCGCGTCTCGGTGCCGCCGACCACAGCGCTGCCCGAACCGGTGTTGGGTCGGGCGGTGATCTTTGCGGTCTCAAGCGCCTGGGCGGTCGTGGGCGCATATGCCCCCGCGCACACCAGCGCGAGCGCCACGGCCATGACGCAGGCTAGCTTTTTGAGCAAGGCGGGCAGTGGAAAACGCTGCTCCGCGGCCCCTTTGTTCAGTCGAGACAAGGTGGCTCCTATCGTAGAAGTTGCCGACATTACGGGACGGGACGACGCCCGTTCAAGAAACGCAAAAGCCCTCTCCGCAAAACGGAAAGGGCCCGCGCGCAATCAAGTAGTTATTTGATGTTGTACTTAGCCATGAGGGCGTCAACGGTACCGTCGTCGGTCAGGTCCTTGATGGCCTGGTTGATGTCGTCCTTGAGCTTGGTGTTGCCCTGGTTGATGGCGATGGCGTACTCCTCGCCGGTGCTAATCTGCTTGATGGTCTGGCAGGTGTTGAACTGCTCGGCGGTCAGCTGGCTGGCAACGGAGCGGTTGGTGACTACTGCGTCGCCCTTATCGGACTGCAGGGCGCTGAAGCACTCGGTGGCGTCCTTGTAGGGAACAATCTTGGCCTTGGGGAAGTTCTCCTGGGCAAAGGCCTCGGCGGTCGAGCCAGACTGGACGATGATGGTAGCGTCGGCGTTGTTGAGCTTCTCGCTGAAGTTGTCGGCCGTGATGTCGGTGTTATCAACCTTGGTCACGATAGCCTGATCGTCCATGTAGTAAGAGTCGGAGAAAGTGACTTCCTTCTCACGCTCGGGCGTGTCAGTGATAGCCGCGATGGCGACGTCGTACTTGGCGCCCGAAGCGACGCCCGGAACCAGCGTGTCGAAGTCGTTGTTGACGTACTCGACATCCAGACCCAGCTTATCGCCGATAGCCTTAATGAGTTCAAGGTCAAAGCCCTGGTAGTCGCCGTTGTCATCCTTGTACTCAAACGGCGCGTACTCGGCAGAGGTGCCGACGGTGAGCGTACCGTCCTTGACGAGCGCGTACTCCTTGGAGCCGTCGACCTTCTCGACCTTAGCGTCGTCAGAGCTGCTGGAACTGGCATCAGAACCAGAGGTGGCGTTGGACGAGCCGCAGCCCGTCAGTGCAAGAGCGAGCGCCATGGCGCCCGTGGCGGCAAATGCACCAAGCTTCTTGAGCTTCATAATCAGTCTCCTTCCAGTGACCCCATTTGATTCAGAGGTCTGCAAAAACTGTTGGTTATTATGCACCTGTAAGTGCGAATCTGCAATTAGAAAACTGATTGAAACAATCACATAACGTGAATGGAACACTCCACTTTGTGACAGTCGTTACTGCTGTAACGACCTTAAAAGTTTGATTTCAGCTGCATAACCTGCAAGTTCGTTCGGCGTCTCCAAAATGAACGGCAATGCACGCAAACGGCTATTCGATACAATAATCTGCATAACCTGCATACCACCGCCAAACTCCTCGCTGCCAAGGTATCCCTTGCCGATGCACTCGTGACGATCTTTATGGGCACCACAGGGGTTCTTCGAATCGTTGATGTGTACGGCACGCAAGCGGTCGATACCCACCACGCGGTCGAACTCGTCGAGTACGCCGTCCAGATCATGGATGATGTCGTAGCCGGCATCGCTCACATGGCAGGTGTCCAGACACACGCCCAGCTTGTCCGATAGCTCTGGACGCCTGGCGGCAGCACCCTCGATAATGCGCGCCAGCTCTTCAAAGCTACGGCCCACCTCGGTACCCTTGCCCGCCATGGTCTCGAGCAGCACCGTCGTCTGCTGTCCCCCAAACATCACCTGACACAAGGTGTCGACGATCATCTGAATGCCGGCATCAGTCCCCTGCCCCACATGCGCGCCGGGGTGGAAGTTGTAGTAGTTGCCGGGCAGCGCTTCCAGACGCTGCAAGTCCTCGGCCATGGCCTCCAAGGCAAACTCGCGCGCCCGCTCTTTAGCCGAACAGGGGTTATAGGTATACGGGGCATGAGCCACAAGCGGGCCAAAATCGTTTTGCTCCATAAGCTCGCGCAGGGCCGCCACATCATCCATATCAAGGTCTTTCGCCTTGCCACCACGCGGGTTGCGCGTAAAGAACGCAAAGGTATTGGCGCCAATGGACAACGCCGTCTCCCCCATCGCCCGATAGCCCTTCGTCGTCGAAAGATGACACCCGATCGTCAGCATCTCCAACTCCCCCTCATCAGTTGCGGTGAAATACGGTCTATTGGTGCCTTATTTTGGCGCAAACAGACCGTATTCCACCGCAACTTATAAAAGGGTCATGAGGAGCGCGTTTTGTTGAAGGCCTTAAGCACCGCCGTCACGGGACCAGGCTGAAAACGGCGGCGTACGTCGTCCAAGCGCCCGGGGATATCGATGTGCTGCGGACAATGCCGCGCGCATTTGCCGCATTTGACGCAATTGCTCACCAACTTGGACTCGCTCGTGCGCACCGCACTCGCCGTAAAGTATTGTGACAGCCCCGTAAACCAGCTGTGCGCATAGCTCGCGTTGTAGGCGGCAAAGCAGCCGGGAATGTTGATACCCTTGGGACATGGCATGCAGTAGCCACATCCCGTGCAGGGCACACGGTTCGATTTCTCAAACTCCATCAACACGCGCGCAATCGTGTCGAGCTGGTTGGCAGTCATCGAATTCGGCAGCGCGAGGTCTGCCAGTGACGAATTCTCGTCCACCTGCGCGGTATCGGTCATGCCCGAAAGCAGCATCGTCACCTGAGGATGGTTCCACACCCACGAAAGCCCCCAGGCGGCAGGAGTACGCAGGTGCGGGTCACGGGCGTCGTCGAGCACAGCGCGAGCCCGCGGCGGTAGCTTGCCCGCCAGACGCCCGCCCAGCAGCGGCTCCATCACAAACACCGTGAGCCCGCGCTCCGCGGCCGCCATGAGTCCTGCTGTTCCCGCCTGATATCGCTCTCCAGCGTAATTGTACTGGATCTGGCAAAAGTCCCACTCATATGCATCGAGCATCGTCATGAAATCCGCCGCGCTGCCGTGGTACGAAAAACCAATCTGGCGAATGCGCCCCGCCGCCTTTTGACGCGCAATCCAGTCCTCGATGCCCAACGCCACCACACGTTCCCACTGGGCGGGCGAGGTAATGTTGTGCATGAGGTAATAGTCGATACGGTCGGTCCGCAGGCGACGCAGCTGCTCGTCGAAGAACCGATCGAAATCCTCCGCGCATTTGCACGAAGCATGCGGCAGCTTGGTTGCGAGCAAAACCTGGTCGCGCAAGCCCAGGCGCTCAAGCGACGCCCCCACGCACGCCTCGTTGCCGGGATAGAGATAGGCCGTGTCCAGGTAGTTAATCCCCTGCTCCACCGCACGGGAGATGATGGCGTCGGCAGTCTTCGCATCCGGGCGTCCCGGCGCACCGGGAAACCTCATGCAGCCCAGCCCCAACGCCGAGATACGGTTGCCGCTTTTGGGGTCAACGCGGTATTGCACGGCCCCTCCCTTCGCCATCAGCGCCCCGGCAAGGCGAAACACAATGGTCACGCAGCCGAAACATCGTGGAATCGCAATCGAGAACGTATCGTAACGCAGCAGAAATCGAGCTGTCACGGCACCGCATTAACATCAGCAAAAAGCCCGATGAAAGGAGCCAAGCGTGACCACACGCGAGGACGTCTACCTCTACCCCGGCGAGCAGTACATCCTCTCGGTCGACCGCTATCAGATCGAAGTCATGGACCATCTGGACGAGCTTCCTGCCACAAGCGCCGTCATCTTCTGCACCTTCCCCAAGGTGCGCGATGGCGTCGGATTCCTCGCGCGCGTTTTTGCGGTCTGCCCTGCAGCGTAGCGTCCAGGCAAACGTTTCTTTTTTATAACAGCCGCTCCGCGCACCCACCAATCACCCTGGCAGCATACTATCCATCAGGCGCCCCTTACGCGGGCGCCTTTTATATGGGGAGATGATTCGCATGCAGATCAACAAGGTCGCCTTTATCGGCAAGGGCGGCGTGGGCCTGCTCTACGGCAGCATGATTGCCAAGGCCCTCGGCAATGACGCCGTCGAATACGTTATGGATGACGCCCGTTTTGAGCGTCACGCAAACGATGCGCTCACCGTCAACGGCAAGCCCTGCGCGCTCAAGTCCGTCCGCGCCAGCAAGGCAACGCCCGCCGATCTGGTCATCCTGACGGTCAAGACGACTGGACTCGATGCGGCGCTCAAGACTATGGAACGCATCGTAGGGCCCGACACGCTCATCGCATCCCTTTGCAACGGCATCACGAGCGAGCAAAAGATCGCCGAGCGCTTTGGCTGGGAGCACACCGTCCTCGGAATATGCCAAGGCATGGACGCTGTGTTTCTCAACGGCGCGCTCACCTTTACCAATGCGGGCGAGATCCGCTTTGGTGCGACCGCCGGCACCGACCCCGCGACCGTCACCGCTATCGACGGGCTCTACACGCGCTGCGGCATCGCCCACACCGTCGAGGACGACATCGCCCACCGCATGTGGGCAAAACTTATGCTCAACGACGGCATCAACCAGACTTGCATGGCCTACGGCGGCACGTACGGAAGTGCCACGGAACAGGGCTCCGAGCAGCGCCGCTCCTTTGTCTCCGCCATGCGCGAGACGCTTGCGGTCGCCAACGCCGAGGGTATCGAGCTCACCGAGGCAGACCTAACGCAGATGGTGCATCTCATCGAGGGGCTCGACCCCGCCGGCATGCCCTCGATGGCGCAGGACCGCGCCGCGCAGCGCAAAACAGAGGTCGAAGAGTTCGCGGGCACCGTCCGCCGCCTCGCGGCCAAGCACGATATCCAGGCGCCACAGAACGAATGGCTCTATCGGCGCATCCGTGATATCGAGGCGAGCTGGTAACGCCGCCGCGCCGCATTCAACAGTCTCAATAGCAAAAACCGCCGCAAAGGGCACTCCCCTTGTGGCGGTTTTCATGTTCAGCCATGGCCAACAGTCATTTTCGCAACAACTAGAGATGCGACTCCGGAACCTCGTCCTCATCGTCGCGACAAAGGACAACACCAGCGCTTCCCAGCAGTGTGACCGCGATCAGCGCGCCGGCCACGATAGGAGTAGCCCCGCATGTCCCCTGCATGCCCGCGACGAGCGCGGCCGTGGGACCAAGGCAGCCAAGCATCAACGCGACGGCGACGGCGGCAATATCTCGAGCATTCACAAGATCACTTCCTCCAAGAGAAAGACCCTATTTCTCATGAACTAGTGTGCCCCGCATCCATACGCCCAGCGTACTGCCACGGTAAGGGCTCTGTTAACTCAAGCGCACATAAAGAAAGGGCGGCTTTACGTTGCCTAAAAGCTCAGTAAAGACGCCCGTCCGCCAAATATCCGCGATGCAGAAAAATTACCAACCGGTGTAGTAGTCGGTGGTTCCGGCAGCGCAGCCGGAGTCATAGACCTTGCAATCACCCTTGGAGCCCGTAAAGGTCGAGCCCTGGGCCATATCGCCCGCGGCAACAACGTAATAGCCGTCGGAATCGCGCCAGAAGCCCTCAGAATCCTGAGTCCATTCGCCCGTGCGATAGTGATAAAGCACATTGCTGCTGTAATAGGTCTCGCGGCGCCCGTTGTAGTTATTGACACCCGTAGAGCGCGTCAGGCCCGATCCGTTCGCGTAGGACGCGGCAGACGCGTAGGACGGAATGTAACCGGCGTTATGGTACGAAGCCTGGGCGGCCTCGGCAGCCTCCGCCTCGGCGGCAGCAACCTCGAGCGCTTCGCGCTTGGCATTCTCAAGCGCAGTGCGCAGCTCATCGAGCTCGGTCGACTTCGTGTCGACCTCCCCCATCGTCAACAGACTACCCGCACCGTCGATACAACCCTGCAGCACAGCGCGCTCGTCATCGGTAGCATAGTCGCCATACATATTCATAATGATCTGAGCGCGCATCTCCAGGGAATCGCGCTTGGCCTCCATCGAGGCGTTCCACTCCTGCATGGAACCATAACCATCGCCGCGATAATCAACGGGCTGTACCAGCGTCGCCTCGGACGGCGTAGATCCAACCGTATCGGACAGTGTTGCCGCGTGGGCATCAGTTGCGCCGGCGCCTGCCAAAAGTGCCACGGTCAGAGCGGCAGAAAGGGCAGCGGCTTTCGGTTTTCGTGAATCGATCCTCATGTAGCTGGAAACCTCCGTAGTGCGTTTTTGCTGCGTTTGAGCTGCGTGTGATTCGATCGCGCTGCATAGTACCTCGAGCAAATCGCGACCTGCGGTTTTACTCAAAAGGCGCACGTCAATTGCGTAAAACTCACATCCTCTCAACAGGAGTTTTCCACAACTCAAATGCATAAAGCATGCCAAAAACCCTGTAATAGCGCCCTTCCTATGCAAAAAAGACGCCTGCGCAACCATTGCTTGCGCAGGCGCCTTGAGCAGGCATTTATGCAGTTATACCTATCGAGTCGCAAGGGGTCCTTGCACAAGTCGCCTTACTCGTCCAGCACGACGAAGGCCTGCTTCAGATCCCAAATGATGTCCTCGGCGTTCTCGGTACCGATGGAAAGACGGATCGTGGAGGGCGTGATGTTCTGCTCGGCGAGCTCCTCGGCAGAGAGCTGGGAGTGCGTGGTGGTAGCCGGGTGCACGACGAGCGACTTGACGTCGGCCACGTTGGCGAGCAGCGAAAACACCTGCAGACGATCGATGAACTTCCAGGCGGCCTCCTGGCCACCCTTAATCTCAAAGGTAAAGATCGAGGCACCGCCGTTGGGGAAATATTGCTTGTAGAGCTCATGGTCGGGGTGCTCAGGCAGGCTCGGGTGGTTCACCTTGGCAACATGGCTGTCACCGGTCAGGAACTCAACGACCTTCTTGGTATTCTCGACATGACGGTCAACGCGCAGCGACAGAGTCTCGGTGCCCTGGAGCAGGACCCAGGCGTTGAACGGGCTGATGCAGGCACCCTCGTCACGCAGCAGGATGGCGCGGACATAGGTTGCGAAGGCGGCGGGACCGGCAGCCTCGGCAAACGAAACGCCGTGGTAGGAGGGGTTGGGCTCGGCGATCTGGGCGTACTTTCCGCTCGCCTTCCAATCGAAGTTACCGCCGTCGACGATCACACCGCCCAGCGAGGTGCCGTGGCCGCCGATGAACTTGGTTGCGGAGTGGACGACGATGTTGGCACCATGCTCCAGCGGACGGAACAGATACGGGGTGCCGAAGGTGTTGTCGACGACAACCGGCAGACCGTGCTTCTTGGCGATCTCGGAGATGGCGTCGATGTTGGGGATGTCGGAGTTGGGGTTGCCGAGCGTCTCGAGGTAGATGACCGTGGTGTTGTCCTTGATGGCCCCCTCGACCTCTTCCAGGTTATGGGCATCGACGAAGGTGGTCTCGACGCCAAACTGGGAGAGCGTATGCTCCAGCAGGTTGTAGGAGCCACCGTAGATGGTCTTCTGAGCCACCACGTGATCACCGGCCTGGGCAAGAGCCTGCAGGGTATAGGTGATGGCAGCAGCACCGGAGGCGACGGCGAGACCCGCCACGCCACCCTCGAGTGCGGCGATACGGTCCTCGAAGACGCCCTGGGTGGAGTTGGTCAGACGGCCGTAGATGTTACCAGCATCGGCAAGACCAAAGCGGTCGGCGGCGTGCTGGGAGTTGCGGAACACATAGCTCGTGGTCTGGTAGATAGGCACGGCGCGGGAGTCGGATGCGGGATCGGCGCTCTCCTGGCCAACGTGAAGCTGCAGGGTATCGAAACCAAAGGTGTGCTCGGGGTTGTTGATGAACTGGCTCATGATGATCTCCTTGATCGAACAAAAGTAAATAAAAAGAGAGAAGTAGGTCGCTGTCTCCTGATCACGCCGACGGGCGCAAACAGGAGCCCGGCATTCGTCTTGGTAAGCAATTCATATGCGGGCCTCCTTTCGCATCCCGGTTCCGTGGTTGGCTTAATTACCTACTGCCTTTGTGTGTTTTGAATAGTACGAGCATCGTCTCCCTCAGTCAATCACTTAAAAGCGCTAGCCTGTTATCGGTTTTTTAGATAGCTATCGAAAGGACGGGCGCCGATGACCCTCCAGCAGCTTCGCTTTCTTATCGCCGTGGCAGAATCCGGCTCAATTAACGCCGCAGCGCAGCGCCTCTATACCGCACAGTCCAATATCTCCAACGCCGTCAAAAGCCTCGAGCAGGAGCTCCATCTGGAGATCTTTACGCGCTCCAGCCGCGGCGTCACGCTCACCAACGACGGTACCGAGCTTTTAGGCTATGCGCGCCAGGTCGTGGAGCAGGCAGATATGCTCGAGGCACGCTACGAGGACGGCGGCACCCCGCAAGCCCGCCTCGCCATTTCCGCCCAGCACTACGCCTTTTCGGTCGAGGCCTTTGTCAACGTAGTCGAGCGCTGCCGCGACAGCAAGTTCGAGTTCATCATGCGCGAGACCACCACATCGCAGATCATCGACGACGTGCGCGCGTTTCGCAGCGACATCGGCATCCTCTATCTGGACGACTTTAATACCCGTGTCTTGCAGAAAGCCTTCGCCGATGCCCGCGCAAGCTTCCATTCCCTCTTCGACGCGACGGTCCACGTCTTCGTCAGCGAACGCCATCCGCTCGCACGCCGCCCTCAACTGTCCCTTGCCGACCTCACGCCCTATACGCGCTACAGCTTTGAGCAGGGAACCTCAAACTCCTTCTATTACGCCGAGGAACCCTTTAGCTATATCCCTTGCGACCGCAACATACGAATCTCGGACCGCGGAACACTTACCAACTTACTTATCACGTCGAACGGTTACACCCTGTCGACCGGTGTCCTCTCCAATGAAATGCAATGGGGCATGGCATCGATCCCGTTAGCAGACGCCCCAACGATGCACGTTGGCTACATCATGCACGACGAGCGCAAGCCCTCTCTCCTCTTGCAGCAATACCTCGACGAGCTCAACCGCATCATCCATGCCAGCTAACAGTCGGAAGACGGGGCAGAAATCGTAGATTGCTGGCCCCCGGCGGGCATGGCGCTACAATGGTCACTCACACGAAACGTACCCAACGAAAGGAAACCCGTGAAGGTCATCATCTACACCGACGGCTCGGCCCGATCAAATCCGGGACGCGGCGGCTACGGCGCCGTGCTCAAATACACCAACCCCGCCGGCAAGACCTTTACCTCCGAGCTTTCGCGCGGCTACGCCAAGACCACCAACAACCGCATGGAGCTCATGGCCGTTATCGTGGCGCTCGAGGCACTCAACCGCCCCTGCGAGGTCGAAGTCCATTCCGATTCGCAGTACGTCGTCAACGCCTTTAACAAGCACTGGATCGACGGCTGGAAAAAGCGCGGGTGGAAAACCGCCAACAAGCAGCCCGTCAAGAACCGCGACCTGTGGGAGCGCCTACTCACCGCCAAAAGCAAGCACAAGGTTGAGTTCATCTGGGTTAAGGGTCACGCCGGCCACGAGCTCAACGAGCGCTGCGATGAGCTCGCCACCACGGCGGCCGACGGCAGCAACCTCGATATCGACACCGGCTTTAACGAGAGCGACCTGTAATAGCGTTTTCGCGCAGCTTTATATCCCCACGCGCTACACTCATCCTGTAGACCAAACAACGCAAGGGGGACGTATGCTGCGCATCGCGACCATCGGCACATCCATGATCACTGACGACTTTATCCAAGTCGTCAACGCCAACGACCAAGCCGCGTTTGTGGGCACGCTTTCACGCGATGCCAATCGCGGTGCTGCCTTTACCGCCGAGCGCGGTGGCGAGCGAAACTTTACTTCACTCGATGAGCTCGCGACAGCCGCCGACGTCGACGCCGTCTACATCGGCAGCCCCAATGCGCTCCACTACGAGCAGGCGCTCGCCTGTATCGCCGGCGGCAAGCACGCTATCGTCGAAAAGCCTTTTTGTGCCACCGAGGCGCAAGCGCTCGAGGTCTTTCGCGCAGCCGAGGCGGCGGGCGTCGTAGCCCTCGAGGCCATGCGCCCGCTCCATGACCCTGCTTTCCACGCCGTCGAGGACGCCCTGGGCGAGATTGCGCCCATTCGTCGTGCATCGTTGCGCTTTGGCAAGTATTCTTCGCGCTACAACGAGGTTCTCGCGGGGCGCGCCACCAATATCTTCGACTGCCACATGGCATCGGGTTCCCTCATGGACATCGGCGTCTACACCGTCGAGCCCATGGTCGAGATCTTCGGCATGCCCTCCGGTCTTACGAGCATGACTACTCTGCTCGACCCCACCACGCGACAGCTCACGCACGGCCCCATCGACGGCTGCGGTTCCATCCTCGCCAGCTACGGCGGTGGCCGTATCTCCGTCGAGCTCGCGCACTCCAAAATAACGAATGACCTGCTACCCTCGCAGATCGAAGGCGAGCGTGGCACTATCCAGATTGACCATCTGTCCACGCCCCGCAACGTCCGTATCGACTATCGCGGCGATGTCGTACGCGGATCGGCGACCGAGGCGCCGCGCGAGCAAGGCGGCAACGGACGCGCGCTCGACCTTCCCAAGTCAAGCAACACCATGGAATACGAGCTCGCGGACTTTATCACCGCCATCGACGGCATCGATAACGTTAAGGAAGAGATTTGGGAGACCCCGGCGGGACGCCACGAGCTTGGCCACTACCGCGATGTCACGCTCGTCTCGCTGCGTATCATGGATGCCGTGCGCCAGCAGGCCGGCATAACCTTCCCGGCCGACGCAGGCAAGCAGGCATAGCGATGGGCCTCTTCGATACGTTCTTCTCCAGCGTCACCGGCGGCAGTCGAGAGCCTCAAAAACCATCAAACGTCGAGCTCGAGCTGCGCCGCAGGCTTACTGTGCTCGCAAGCGACGAGGCCACTCAAGACGCTCCCCTGCGCTATTTCCTGCGCTGGGAAGGGCAAGTCCAGGGCGTCGGTTTTCGCTTTACCAACACCAACCTCGCGCAGGCACGCGCACTCACCGGCTGGGTGCGTAACATGGAAGACGGCTCAGTCGAGATGGAGATACAGGGGGCTCCGGCAAACATCCTATCTCATCTCGAGGCGCTTCATGCCTCCTACGAGCGCATGGGAACGCGTTTTCGCCTCGTAGACGCCCAGACCCGAGCCCCACTTGCCAATGAAGACGGTTTCATTCCTCGTTATTAGTATTGTGTGCTAAATACGGTATCATTTACCTACGACCGTTGATAGAAAAGAGGCGAGGCGCATGGCGGTGCAAAGAAGGAATACCAGGCAGCGAAAGCTGGTTCTCGACGCCGTGCGCCAAAGCTATAACCATCCCACCGCCGACGAAATCTACAACGTCGTGCGCGCGCAGGATGACAAAATCAGCCGTGGTACGGTCTACCGCAATCTCAATCTCTTGGCCGACGCTGGCGAGATCCTCTCCATCAAGACGCCGGGCGGCAGCCGCTTCGATCGCACGATCGAGCCGCATGCGCATATCATCTGCACCTCGTGCAGCCGCGTCATCGATGTACCGCTCCCCTTCGATGCCCAGCTCGACGCCAAGGCGTCCGAGCAAATCGGCTGGCACGTCACGTCGCACTACACCATCTTCGAGGGTCTCTGCCCCGACTGCCGGTAGATGTTTGGGACATGCCTACTCAGCAAGTAGACGACGCAGCTCCTCTTCGACCGTGCGCACGTAGCGGACACGGTCATTGACACCGCGCATGCTGGGATTGCAGCTCTCCATCAGATAGGGATGGCCCACCACGTTGAGCATGTCGCGATCGTTTTCGTTATCGCCAAACGCCATCATTTCGTTAGGTGAGATCCCCAGCGCACAACCATAATCGGCAAGCGCGGACCCCTTGCCCGAATCAAAGCCGATAAAGTCGGTCCATTCGGTTCCCGACGTCATCACATCGACCCGGTCGCTAAAGCGACGCACAAAATACTCCAGCGCCGCCGGCTGCTCCGCCTCGGGCGTCTGGAAGGCAATCTTAATGACATCCTCGTCAATGTCTTCGGGACGGTCGACTACCGCCACATCACAATGGACCTCATAACGCAGGTGGTCAACAAACGCATCGTTGCTGCTCATGGTGTAGAGGTGTCCCTTGCACGAAAGGGTCACGTCGGCATGGGGGTACGCAACCACGGCATTCGCGATATCCATGGCCAGGCCACGCTCCATAGAACGCTTGACCACGGCACGCCCCTCGCTCATGACCAGGGCTCCGTTTTCGCATACATAGGCGAGTTCATCGGCCACCGGGGCAAACAGGTAGCGCAGGCTCGCATATTGACGGCCACTCGCCGGCATAAACACGATACCGCGACGATGCAGCTCATCGATAAGCTCAAAGGCCTCGGAACGCGGCTCGCGCTCCCCCGGGTGCAGCAACGTGCCGTCCAAATCGCATGCAATCAGCTTGATTCCCTCAAGACCCATATGCTTCCCCCAAAGCCTCCTATCAACAGCAAGACGGACCTTGATCGGTCACCCCTCAAAGCCCGTCTTGCGCATACGCGCGCTTAGTCGCGCGTCTTTTTAACGATGGTAAAGTCCGGAGCCATGCTCACGACAACATCGGCCGCGCTCGACGCAAAGCGTCGGCCCGCATCGAGCTCGCGCGAAACGATCGAGATTCGAGCTCCCTCGACGCCGCGAAGCATACGGCCCAAAACCGGCTGCACCGGCGTATACATGCGCACGGTATGCTCGTCCGAGTCGCCCCGGAAGAGCGGCGCATGCATGTTGCCGATCTCCCAGCACGCATGCGCGAGCGCAATCGGATCCATGCGGTCGACTTCGACCAAATAGACCTCGGCGCTGCGCAGGCGCACGACAACCACCACGGGCACCCTGCCCGAACGGTCAATGGTGAGCACGTCGCCATCGGCAAGACGACTGCCGTCGGCAGTATCCAGCCGAACATCGATCGTGCGCCCCAGCTCCGTCACGCCCACAAACGTGCGCGCATCAGCCTGGTCCCAATCGAGCAGGAGCTCGTCAACTTCAAAGACACCGCCCAGCTCCCGGCGAAGTAGGAGTTCATAGGACGGATCGTTGAGATTTCCCAAGCATGTCGTCGAAACCAAGCGTTCAGGCATACTCTAGCCCTCGACCTCGACGAGCTCGATATCAAAGTTGAGGTCCTTGCCGGCCAGCTCGTGGTTGGCGTCGAGCGTCACGGCCTCGGGCGTCACGTCGATGACGACGGCGGGGACGGGCATACCGCTCGGCGTGGACAGGAAGAGCTTCATGCCCTTCTCGATCTGCTCGATGTTGGGAACCTGTTCGGCCGGGAAGGTAATAACCATCTCGGGGTTGTGCTCGCCGTAGGCATCGGCGGCCGGGATGTGCACGGTCTTCTTCTCGCCCACCTGCATGTCGACAACAGCGGCATCGAAGCCCTTGATCATCTGACCGGCGCCGCAGGTGAACTCCAGCGGCTCGCCGCGATCGTAGGAGCTATCGAACTGCGTGCCGTCGTCGAGCGTGCCGCGATAATGAGTCTTGACCTTCTTGCCCTGGTTGGACATGGAAACCTCCGTGATAAGGGCGGCGCACAACGCGGGCCGCCATGAACATATGGCGCTAACTATACCCTAGTCATACAATTCAAAGACAGTTTGCAAAGAAACGCTGCAACCGGAGGAACCATGGCATATCCCGTATTTGACCTACACTGCGACACCGCCGACCGCATCGGCTGGGCCACGCTCGATCTCGACCTGCGCTTTACCGCCGGCACCGACGGTTATTTCCCCGGCGACGAAACGCATCCGCAAGATTTCGACCTCATCGAGGGCAACGCCTGCGCCATCTCGCTCGCAAAGATCGGCAACACGCCGTGGGCACAGTGCTTCGCCACGTTTGTCCCCGACGAGATTCCCACCGCCCACGCCGCGCGCTTCCAGGCGCAGATCATGGCGCACATGAGCGGCCAGGCAATGCTTAACCACGACCGCATGGTCAACGTACGCAGCGCGGCAGACATTCGCCCTGCGCTCAAAGACGGCAAGGTCGCCTGCATCCACACCATCGAAAACGCCACGTTCTTTGCCGAGGACCCCGCGCTGATCGAGGTACTCAAGAGCCTGGGCGTACTCATGTCATCACTCAGCTGGAACGCGCAGGGGCCGCTCGCGAGCGGCCACGACACCCACGCCGGCCTCACCGCCGCCGGCATCGAGGCCCTTACGCAGATGGAGCACGCCGGCATGGTGCTCGACGTCTCCCACCTCAACGATGAGTGCTTTGACGAGGTTGTCGCCCACGCCACGCGCCCCTTCGTCGCCAGCCACTCCAACTCCCGTACCGTCTGCAGAGTCAAGCGCAACCTCACCGACGACCAGTTCCGCACCATTCGCGACATGGGCGGTATCGTCGGCCTCAACTACTGCAGCGAGTTCCTTTCCAACGACGCAACCAAAAAGACCGCCGCAGACGTCACCTTCGACCAGCTAGCGGCACATATCGAGCACTGGCTCGACCTGGGCGGCGAGGACGTCATCGCACTCGGTGGCGACTGGGACGGCGCCACTGTGCCCGCCTTCCTCTCCGATGCCAGCATGATGCCCGAGTTCCAGAACATGCTCTCCAAGCACTTTGGCAAGACCGTGATGCAAAAGCTCTGCAGCGACAACGCGCTCGCCTTCTTTGAGCGTTATTAATTTCACATCCCTTGAGCGGGCCGGCATGCCGAACGGTCGACATGCCGGCCCGTCCCCAATCCAAAGGACCGCTTTTGACGCAGCAGTTTACGATTTCCGCATCCCGACCGGATGGGACGCCCATCCCCGTCGTCGTTACCAAAAAGTGCGTCAAGAACTTCAACCTACGCGTCACTTCGAGCGGTGAGGTCCACGCCAGTGCACCGCTCGGTGCCAGCCGCGAGCGTATCGAAGCGTTTGTGAAGCGCAACAGCGCCTGGATTATCAGCCGACTTGCCCAGCGCGAGCAACGTCAGGCGACGGCGCGAGAGCCGCTCAGTCCCTCGTCCATCATTGCGCTTTGGGGCAAACCCATCACCGTTCAGGATGCACTCGACCACAACTTTGCATCACCCGCACCGCGGCCCAAGCAGGCCACCTTCGCAAGTTTTATGGGTGCCGATGAATCGGACGAAGGCCCACAGGCCAAGCGGCACGCAATCCTCGACGGCCTAACGTCCGATGAGCTCCAAGCCCACATCGACCAGCTCTATGCGTCCGAGGTCACATCGGCGCTGCGCGACATCGTGCACGCGTACGAAGTCGCAATGGGCGTCACCGTGGCCCGCATCTCCGTGCGCAGCATGAAAACGCGCTGGGGATCATGCACGCCCAAATCCGGCGCCATTCGCATCGCGCGCGAGCTCGCCGCCTACCCTGTCGAATGCCTCGACATGGTTGTCGCCCACGAGCTCGTCCACTTGCTCGAGCCAAGCCACAATCAGCGATTCCACGCCCTGCTCGACACGTACTGTCCCAACAATAAAGCTCTGTCGCAGCGGCTCAAGCAGCCACCCATAGAGTCGTATTAGAACCGGTTAGCGCACGCGCTCGATCTCGACGCCGCAGCTTGCCAAGGGCAGGCCAACAGGAGCCCACGGCTTATCGAGCTTTATGCGCACACCAAGCAGCGAGGAATAACGGCGCAGCAGCATCTGGGCTGTCCCCTCGGCTGCCGCCTCGATGAGCTTAAACGTGTGCTCGCGCAGATAGCCATCGACATCGTGGCACACCGAGCCGTAGTCAATCGAGGCATCCAGGTTATCGTGCTCCCCCGCCGCGCGCAGGTCGGCATAGAGCACCAGAGAAACGATGAACTTCTGACCCAGCGCATTCTCCTCGGGATACACGCCATGGTTGGCAAAAACCTCAAGGCCGTCAATGACAATGCGATCGGTATGGCGCAGATCGTCATAGCTCACGTGAGGCACCGCCGTTGCGGTGGATATTTCGCCCCTTCCACGGCGGGCGAGCTCAGCACCTTCAGTCTTGGTTGCATTCTCGGGCAGTTTCTTGTTACTCAACGCGATCGTCTCCTTCGTTTAGAACCCCGACCGCGCAAACTAACTACACGCGAATCGACAGGTTCTTTTTATCATCGCTCCAGTTGCAAGCGTTGCGCGCGGGGCATGCAAAGCAGGCACGCGACGCTTTGTCGGCTGCATAGAGCAGACGCTCAAGCGGTTGGCTGTTCACGCGCAGCTTTCGATGGCCCAGAATGGCCGTCTTAATGGCTGCGGCATCGGCCGGCTCAAACGCCACGTCATCGGGCATGCCGCCGAGAATCGCATCAGCGACGCGTTCGCTTGCAACATCATGGGATATACCCGATTCATACTGTTCATCTTTGCCGATATCGTGAAGAAGTGCCGTGGCATAGATGACCTCGCGGTCAAATTCGAGCTGCTCCTCGAGATTCTTGATCCACATAATGCGAGCGACATCGAGCAGATGGTCAATACCGTGGCGGCAGAAGATGCGCCCCGATTCCAACTGTGCAATGTTGCCCAGGTGCCGCCGGAACAGCCCGTCGGCACAAATGTAATCAATGCGAGGCATGGCGCCAAAGGGGGCCAGGCCCGAAGCCATAAAGCCGCGACGCGACGTCCCCTCATCGGTCTTCGATGTAAAGTCGTTGACGACTCTCATGGTTAGCGGCCCAGCATCCTAAAGAAACGCTCCTCGAGCGCGGGATCGGTCTCAAAGACGCCGCGGCGAGCGAGCGTCACGGTCTTGGTGCCGGGCTTTTGCACGCCACGCATCGTCATGCACATATGCTCAGCTTCCATGAGCACAATCGCTCCCTGGGGAGCAAGATACTCCATGAGGGCATCGGCAACCTGTGCGCACAGTTGCTCCTGCAGCTGCAGACGGCGGGCATAAACCTCAACCGTGCGAGCAAGCTTGGAAAGCCCAGCCACCCGACCGTTAGGGATATAACCAATGGCGGCCTTGCCATAAAACGGTAGCAGATGATGTTCACACAGCGAGTAGAACGTGATATCGCGCTCGATAACCAAATCGTCCGAAGCGACGGCAAAGGTTTTGGACAGGTGCTCCTCGGCACTCTGGTCCATACCGCCGGCGATCTCACCATACATACGGGCAACGCGCGCCGGGGTCTCCAGCAGGCCCTCACGAGTTGGGTCCTCGCCTATGCCCTCAAGCAACAGCTTAATGGCGGCCTCGACTTTTTCCTGATCGACCATCTGGGCCTCACTTTTCCGATTTCACGTTCGCGCTATGGTACCACGCCCTCCGGCATCGACCACAAGCTACATAGTATGGGTCGAATAGACCGGATCATCACGCCAAAGTTCAACCGCATCACAAAGCGCAACGCCCTCGCGCTCAGCACGGGCGCGCGTGGCATTCATATCGATCACGCGCTGATTGCTCGAGCCCCTAAAACGCAACGAGATATCGTACAGATCTTGAACAAACGGGCCGTCCACCAACATGTCAAGGCAGGCAAGGATGCGATCCGTCACCTCGGTATGATGGCGACCGCCCGGCATAAGCTCCTCGAGCACGTCACCGGTAAAGCACCAAATAGTCTTCCCCGACTCCACCGGGTAAGCCGTGCGCACGCGCTCAATGAAATCAACGAGTCCCGCCTGATTCTCGGGCTCCATAGGCTCGCCGCCCAGAATCGTCAGACCATCGATAAAGGGATGATCGAGGCTCTCGATAATCTTGTCCTCGACGGCACGATCAAAGGGCTCGCCCGCAGCAAAGTCCCACGCAACAGAGTTAAAGCAATTCTTGCACCCACGACGGCACCCGCTCACAAACAGAGAAGTACGAACGCCTTCCCCATCAGCAATGTCGAAATACTTAATGTTCGCGTAGTTCATAGGTAACTCTCCCGGGAGGCCGGGACATATCATCCCGTCCTCAAACATTCTCGGCCTTCGGCCTGCGAAACTGCGGGCGGGACGATATGTCCCGGCCTCATGCAAAGGGTAACTCAATGAACGAAGCGAACATCGAGTATAGGGTTCGAGGTCTAATAAAAACTGGGTTGCGGCTCAACCGCCATCGCAAGCAAAGCGTTGTTGCAAGTCAACTCATTTCCGCTAAGAACTTCGAGGAGCGAGCAGGCTGCGTGCTGCATCTCAGCTACATCAACTTGGCCGCCCCGTAGCGAGGCCCCGGACCTTTGCTCGATATGAGTTCCGCACGAACAGGAGGCGCCAGTGGCGCCTCCGTCGTGAGCCAGGACTGTCCGAAATAGCGAGCAAAGGTCCGGGGCCTCGCTACGGGGCGGCCTGGGATGGTTATTAGAGATGCAGCACGCGGTCGCGGATCTCCTCGGTTCGACCCTGGTTCCAGAACTGGGTACCGATGTAGCCGCACGTGCGACGGGCGACATTCATCTTCTCCTGGTCTCGGTTGCCGCAGTTGGGGCACTCCCACACCAGCTTGCCATCGTCCTCAACAATCTTGATCTCGCCATCGTAGCCGCACACCTGGCAGTAGTCGCTCTTGGTGTTGAGCTCGGCGTACATGATGTTGTCGTAGATGTACTGCATCACGCGGATGACAGCCTTGAGGTTGTCCTGCATGTTGGGAACCTCGACGTAGGAGATGGCACCGCCCGGCGAAAGCTGCTGGAACATGCCCTCGAACTTGAGCTTGTCGAATGCGTCGATCTCCTCGGACACGTGGACGTGGTAGCTGTTGGTGATGTAGCCCTTGTCCGTCACGCCCGGGATGATGCCAAAACGACGCTGCAGGCACTTGGCGAACTTGTAGGTCGTCGACTCAAGCGGGGTACCGTACAGCGAGAAGTCAATATCGCTTTCGGCCTTCCACTCGGCGCACTTGTCGTTCATGCGTTGCATGACGGCCATGGCAAACGGCGTGCCCTCCTTCTCGGTGTGGCTGTGACCCGTCATGTACTTGACGCACTCATACAGGCCGGCATACCCCAGGCTGATGGTGGAGTATCCGCCCACGAGCAGCTTATCGATCGTCTCGCCCTTCTTCAGACGCGCTAGGGCGCCGTACTGCCACAAAATCGGTGCAGCGTCAGAAAGCGTACCCATCAGGCGCTCATGACGGCACAGCAGGGCGCGGTGGCACAGCTCAAGGCGCTCGTCGAAGATCTTCCAGAACTTGTCCATGTCCTGATGCGAGCTCAGCGCGACATCGGGCAGGTTGATGGTCACAACACCCTGGTTAAAGCGACCGTAGTACTTAGGCTTGGTCGGGTCATAGTTCAGCGCGTTGGCGACATTGTTAAAGCCGTTGCCCGAACGGTCGGGCGTCAGGAAACTGCGGCAACCCATGCAGGTGTAGCAATCGCCGTTGCCGGCAGTCTCGCCCTTAGACAGCTTGAGCTCGCGCATCTTCTTCTCGGAGATGTAGTCGGGCACCATGCGCTTGGCGGTGCACTTGGCGGCGAGCTTGGTCAGATAGAAGTACGGCGAATCCTCGCGAATGTTATCGTCCTCGAGCACGTAGATGAGCTTGGGGAATGCCGGGGTGATCCACACGCCGGCTTCGTTCTTAACGCCCTCATAGCGCTGACGAAGCGTCTCCTCCACGATCATGGCAAGGTCGTGCTTCTCCTGGGGCGTACGGGCCTCATTGAGATACATGAAGACCGTCACGAACGGCGCCTGGCCGTTGGTGGTCATAAGGGTCACGACCTGATACTGAATCGTCTGGACGCCGCGACGGATCTCGTCACGCAGGCGGTCCTCAACAACCTCGCGGACCTTTTCGGGAGATGCGGAAACGCCGAGCTCCTCGAGCTCGCGGGCGACCTCGCCGCGAATCTTTTGACGGCTCACCTCGACGAACGGGGCAAGATGGGTCAGCGAAATCGACTGGCCACCGTACTGGGAGGAAGCAACCTGGGCGATGATCTGCGTCGCGATGTTGCAAGCCGTCGAGAAGCTGTGCGGCTTCTCGATCAGCGTACCCGAGATAACAGTACCGTTCTGGAGCATATCCTCCAGGTTCACCAGGTCGCAGTTATGCATGTGCTGGGCAAAGTAGTCCGAATCATGGAAGTGGATCAGACCCTCATTGTGAGCATCCACGATCTCCTGGGGCAGCAGCACACGCTGAGTCAGGTCCTTGGAAATCTCGCCGGCCATATAGTCACGCTGGACGGAATTGACGGTCGGGTTCTTGTTAGAGTTCTCCTGCTTGACCTCTTCGTTATTGCACTCGATCAGCGACAGAATCTTGTCGTCGGTCGTGTTCTTCTGGCGCTTCAGGCTCTGAACATAGCGATAGATGATGTAGTGGCGAGCAACCTCGTAGCAGTCGAGACGCATGATCTCGTCCTCGACCAAATCCTGGATCTCCTCGACCGAAACGGTGTGGCCCGCGTTCTCGCATGCCTCGGCGACGTTTTGTGCCGCGTAAACCACCTGGCGGTCGGTTAGACGAGAGCTCTCCTCGACCTCCAAGTTGGCGGCGCGGATGGCATTGACGATCTTATCGATGTCAAAGACAACCTCGGTGCCGCTGCGCTTGATGATCTTCATCCTCTTGCCTCTTTCGCGTCGTAGTCTCATTGCGCTTCAGAGCCAAACGATGCCCGGCAGGGCCTGTCCCTGTCTTGCGGCGCCGTCGCGCAATCTGTGTTCTCGATAAACCATAAGCCTCCATGCGGACATTCCCAGGAGCCGATCAAGCGGTTCAAGGACACGTTCAAAAGAGGCAGTTAAGGTCTTCGTTCTCTGTCCGCCATCTATCATACGACAAAGAGGCATCTATATCCTGTATTCTTTTTTTAGGTCAAACACAACATATAGTGTTTCAGCAGGTCAAAGCAATTGGTCATTTTGCAGACGCATTAAAAATGAGGGGTATTTGACAAGTCGGTAAAACGTTACCAACACGGCTACCTGCATGGCAGTTATAAAACCCCCTTAGTCAAGCCGCTGACAAATCCTACCAAAACCAAGCCGCTCACGCCAAAAGAATCCAAAAGATTATGCTTGACCAACATGTTGCGGTCGTGCCTTGCCGAGCCCCATGTAACCGCTGCACGAATCCTTGAAAGATATGTGTATGCAAACAGAGAAGATGAGAGTTTTCTCGGATGACTACTGAGAAGCATCCCAGAAGATCAAAAAACTCGAAATATGGTGACGTATTTGGCGACCCATTTGGCGACCAAAACAAAACAGCCCAGAGGGCATAGCCTCTGAGCTGCGAACATTTGGTGGGCGTTAGAAGATTTGAACTTCTGACCTCTTCCGTGTCAGGGAAGCGCTCTCCCCCTGAGCTAAACGCCCGATCAAGGGTGCGCAAGCGCGCAAGGGATAATATAACGGAGCCTGAACTCGGTGGCAAGAACATTTTTAAAAATCGCTTACATTGTGGAATTCGGGGGCTTTGTCATATCCATTTCAAAAGAGCCCGCTGCCGCGATTTGACTGTCGCATAATGCAAGGCCATTGCGGTATCGAGCTATGGAAAGACGTCTGCGGAATTGTCCTACCGATAAGCGGACAAGCCTTCGGCTGGTGCCTTCGCCGTGGTAAGGTAAGCCGAATTGTTTCCAGGCTGCTTCGAGGGAATGGAATGAGCAAAGAGCGTGTCGAGCAGGTCGAAGGCGCAGGGGCTTCGGTGCCGATGACCGATATATCGAACATTGATGTGCCCGAGGGCACCGATGAGCTCAGCCGTAGCACCCGCCGCGCTTGGCGCGAGCGCCTGAACAGCGCTTCGACGCGCAAGATGATCACGGGCGTCTTGGCTACGCTGGTGGGCGGTTCGTTTTGGGGCTTCTCGGGCACCAGCGCGAGCTTTCTGTTCGATACCTACCACGTCGACACCTTGTGGCTTATGAGCGTGCGTCAGATTCTCGCCGGTCTACTCTTTATGGCCGTGGTTGTTACGCGCGACCGCGAGCGCCTGATTAAGCTCTGGACCACACCCGCCGATCGCAAGCAGCTGCTGCTCTTTACCGCCTTTGGTCTGCTGTTCAACCAGTTTTGCTATCTTTCGGCCGTGCGCCTGACGAACGCCGGAACCGCGACGGTGCTCCAGTGCCTGCAGCTCGTTATCGTCATGGGCTACACCTGCGTGACCGATCGCCGCATGCCTCGCGTGCGTGAGGCCGTTGGCATTGGGTTGGCCCTGGGCGGCACCTTTTTAATCGCTACCGGCGGCGACCCTACCAGTCTGAGCATATCGCCGCTTGGCCTGGTCGCAGGCCTTATGTGTGCGGTCAGCGCCACGTGTATGGCGGTGATTCCCGCCAAGATCCTGCCCGAATACGGCAGCCCCATCGTCACGGGCTCGGCAATGCTCACGGCGGGCGTGGTCTCGTGCGTCTTCGTGCAGCCTTGGGCGCATATGCCGGCACTCGACGCTGCCGGCGTCGAGGCGCTCGCGGTATTCGTGGTTATCGGCTCGTTTTTTGCTTACATGCTCTATATGCAGGGCGTTAAGGACATCGGCTCGGTGCGTGCGAGCCTCATCGGAACTGTGGAGCCGGTTTCGGCGACCATCACCAGCGCCGTTATGCTGGGCACGGTGTTTTTGCCGACCGACCTTATCGGCTTTGCCATGATCATCGTGATGATGTTCCTCACGGTGTAGCTGGCGCCGCCGCCAGGACGGAAAAGGTGTTGTGCCGCATTTTCGCCAATTGATGTCCGTGTCTGGAGTTTAGCTGTCGATGCTCAAAATGCCATAAACTAGTAACGTTATGGACTTTTTCATTGCGACTCAATTGCGAGGATTTCTTTATGGCTGGTAATCACTTTAAGGGCAGCGATAGCGGCCGTCCTGCAGTTCCGCCGCGTCCGAACGGGGCTGGTAAGGCCGGCACGCCGGGCGGCGCTGGACAGGGCGGTTCCGGTAAGCGCGTGTCCCCGGGCGAGACGGCGATGTTTACCGCTCTGTACGAGCAGTCTCAAAAGGCAAAAAAGACCGGCCGTGCAAGAGGGAATGTCTTTGCGGGCGGTGCAACCTCCGCGTCGCAGCCGAGCGGGGCTCCTTCGGTACCTGCGAACAACGCAGGTGCTGCCAACGCCGCAAATGCCGCCGGCAACGTTAATGCCGGCAAGGCCGCCAACAATACTCCCTCTGCCGGTGGCGCGGGGCTTACGGGTAACCTTGGTACGATTTACACCGGTGCCTCCGAGACTGGCACGTTCGCCCGCCTGGATGATAGCGGTGCCGAGTTTGCGGGCTCGGGTTCCAAGGAAGATTATTACGATTTTGGCTTGAACTACGGTAGCGACGCTTCGTCGAGTTCGACTTCTGACGGACTGGTCCGTCATCGCCATCGCAAGGGCGAGCGCAAAAAGCGTCACACTGGCGCCATTATTGCCGCTGTGGTCGCGGTGCTTCTCGTTGCGCTTGGCGCAAGCGGCTTTATGCTGCTTAACTCGGCAAAGACCGTAAAGAGCGAAGCGAAGGAGGCTGTCGAGATCGTCGGTGGCCTTAAGGACAAGGTCACGTCGGGCGATTTTTCGACGCTGCCTGACGACGCGAAGAAGATCGATGAGCTCTGCGACAGCATGAAGGCGGAGACCTCGAGCCCGCTGTGGACGGCGGCTTCGTTTATTCCGGTGTATGGCGGCGACATCAATGCGGCCCGCACCATGATCGACGCCCTGTCCGATGTCTCGAGCAACGCGCTGGTTCCCATGGCCGACAACCTTTCGCAGGCCACGCCCGGCAAGTTGTTTCAGGACGGCATGATTAACGTGTCCGCGCTGCAGGCCGTTGCCGATTCGCTTTCCGATAGCTCAAAGGTGTTCAAGAGCGCCAACGAGAAGGTCCAGGGCATTGGCGATACTCATATTTCCCAGGTGACCGAGCTGGTCGATAAGGCCAAGGACGGCTTTGCCACCCTCAACGGCGCGGTTGACGCGGCGGAGAAGGTCGCCCCCGTCCTTCCCCAGATGCTCGGCGCCAACGGCCAGACGCGCAACTACCTTGTGTACGCCATGAACAACGTCGAGATTCGTGCCTGCGGCGGCTTTGGCGGTTCGCAGGGCCTGATTTCGGTCACCGACGGCCAGATGTCGATTGGCGAGTTTGTTCCCCGCATTGGACTCAGCGAGGATGAGGCAGTCGAGAGCGTCGACGAAGAGGATGAGGCGCTGTTCGGCAACCACAGTAACCTGTACAACTCGGGCAATACCTATTCGCCTGATTGGCCCCGCAACTCGCAGCGTGTCGCAGCCCTGTGGAAATCTCAATATGGCCAGGACGTTGACGGCGTCGTGGGTATCGACCCGGTGTTCCTGCAGTATCTGCTGGGCCTGGTCGGTAACGTGTCGCTGCCCGACGGAACGGTTGTCGACGGCACCAACGCCGCAAAGGTCCTCATGCACGATGTGTACTGGAACTATCCGGTCGAGGAGTCGGACGGTATCTTTGCGGCTGTTGCCAGCGCCGCCTTCGACAAGATCCTTGGCGGTATCGGCGATGTCGATGTTACGAAGCTTGTCAGCGCCGTTGAGCGCGGTGCCGAAGAGGGCCGCCTGATCGCGTGGATGAAAAACGATGACGAGCAGAACGCTATCAAGGAGATGAACATCGACGCCTCGCTGCCCGATCCGGATGACCCGAGTGAAGATCCCGTTGCTGGTGTCTACTTTAACAACCTGAGCTTCTCCAAGCTCGACTGGTACCTGAATGCCGATACGCAGATTGGCCAGGGCATCAAGAACGGTGACGGCACATGCTCGTATCGCATCACCGTTACCCTGACGAACATCATGACGCAGGAGGAGGCCGGCAAGCTGCCCGACTACGTCGCGGCGAGCGCGCCTGATGCCGCGCGCGACGACGAACGTCTGAATGTCTCGTTGTTTGCCCCGACGGGCGGCAACATTACTGGCCTGACCGTCGAGGGCACCCAGTTTGGTCTTGGCGCCGCTACGTGGCATGGAATCCCCTTCTATTCGGGCACCGTTGACCTGCATGCTGGCGAGACGACGACGATCACATATACGCTGACCACGTCAGCCGAGGCGGGGGACAAGCCGCTTACGCTGCGTCAGACTCCTACATGCCAGGCGGCTCGCGACAGCGCGTCGGCGTAGGGTTTTTCTGGTAGCGCAGATAATCGAGTACCATTTTGGGGCGGACAGGCAATCTGTTCGCCCCTATTTTGTAAGGAGAGCGCATGAAGTACTTTGGCACCGACGGCTTTCGCGGTGAGGCTAACGTTGGGCTGACGGTAGAGCACGCTTATAGGATTGGCCGTTTTGTGGGCTGGTATTACGGCGCCAACCGCGAGCGCAAGGCGCGCGTCATCGTGGGTAAGGACACGCGTCGCTCGAGTTATATGTTCGAGGCGGCGCTGGTGAGTGGCCTGGTCGCGAGCGGTGCGGACGCCTATATGCTGCACGTGATCCCCACACCGGGTGTAGCGCATCAGACCGTGGAAGGCTGCTTCGATTGCGGCATCATGATCAGCGCGAGCCACAACCCGTTTTGCGATAACGGCATTAAGCTCGTCAATAGCGACGGTTTTAAGATGGACGAGGACGTACTGGAGCTCATCGAGGACTACGTCGATGGCAAGAGCGAGGTGCCGCTGGCCACGGGCAACCACATCGGCGCCACGGTGGACTACATGCAGGGCCGCAACCGCTACATTGCCTCGCTCATCGCCAGCGCGAACTTTTCGCTGCAGGGCGTCAAGATCGGCATCGACTGCGCCAACGGCTCGGCGTCCTCGGTGGCCAAGCCGGTGTTCGACGCGCTGGGCGCCGACGTGCGCGTGATCAATGCCGCGCCCGATGGTTTTAACATCAACGTCGACTGCGGCTCCACGCATATGGAGCGTCTGCAGCGCCACGTGGTGGAGCAGGGCCTGGACGTGGGCTTTGCCTATGACGGCGATGCCGACCGCTGCCTGGCCGTGGACGAGCGCGGGCGCGTGGTCGATGGCGACCAGATCCTGTACGTGTGCGGCGTGTACCTGAACAAGCACGGTCGCCTTTCGGGCGGTACCGTGGTTCCGACGATTGCCAGCAACTTTGGCCTGATCAAGTCGTTGGAGCTTGCCGGCCTAAGTGCCGTGACCAGCGGTGTGGGCGACCGTCACGTGTATGCCAAGATGCGCGAGGGCGGTTACAGCCTAGGCGGCGAGCAGACGGGCCATACGATCTTTGGCGATATCGAGCGCACGGGCGACGGCATTATGACCTCGCTGCGCGTGATGGAAGTGATTCGTGCCGAGCGCGAGACGCTCTCGCAGCTCACGGCTCCGTGCAAGCTGCTGCCGCAGGCGCAGGTGGCCGTGCGCGTGGCGGACAAGGACGCCGCGCTCGAGAACATGGGCGTGCAGAACGCCATCGCCGAGGCCGAGGCTGCGCTGGCAGGCGAGGGCCGCGTGCTCGTACGCAAGAGTGGAACCGAGTCGGTTATCCGCGTGCTGGCCGAGGCACCCGACCAAGCATCCGCCGATGCCGCCATGAAGCGCATTGCCAACGCGCTCGAGGCTCTGTAGTTACGCGGTTTTACCAAACCGCGTAACTGCTCGACGCTGCAAACGCCCCTAAGCGGCAATCTGACGTTCAATTTCAAGGGCGCGACCAGAAGGTCAGCGCCCTTTCATTTCACGTCACCTTGCTCGCTTAGGGTCGTTTTCGCTGACGTTGCCAAGACATTGGCGTCAACATAGTTGGCGTTGGCGATGGCGTGCTGGTCAATCCTTACAGCTCGTACAGTGTGGTGAACTTGTCCTGCAGGTAGCTGCAGTAGTAGCGGGCGTCAAAGGCCATGCCGCAGGCGCCCTTGATGAGTTCCGGCGCGTCTTTGGCGCGGCCCCACTGCCAAATGTGCTCGCCCAGCCAGGCGCGGACGGGCGCCAGATCGCCGCTCGCGCAGGCACCGGTAAGGTCGACGCCGTCGCGGCACATGGCCGGCACAAACATGGCATCGTAGGCGCTACCCAGCGCATACGTGGGGAAGTAGCCAAACGAACCGCCGCTCCAATGCGTATCCTGCAGGCAGCCGTGCGTGTCGTCGGGAACGGGAATGCCCAGGTACTCGTCCATAAAGCGGTTCCAAAGCGCGGGGATGTCCTTGGCCGCAGCCTCGCCGGCAAACAGCATACGCTCAATCTGGTAGCGCACCATAATATGCAGCGGATAGGTGAGCTCGTCGGCCTCGGTGCGGATCAACGACGGCTGCGCGATGTTCACGGCGCGGTAGAGCGTGTCTTCGTCGACGTCGCCGTAGACCTCGGGCGCGTGACGACGCAGCACCTCGAGCAGCGGGCCCATAAAGGCGCGGCTGCGACCCACGGTGTTCTCGAAAAAGCGGCTCTGGCTCTCGTGGATGCCCATGGAGGTGCCGCCCTCCAGGCAGGTGCGCGCGTAGGCGGGATTGACGCCCAGCTCGTACATGGTGTGCCCCGCCTCGTGGATGATGCTGTAGACGTTGGAGATGCAGTCGTCCTCGTAGATGTGCGTCGCGATGCGCGCATCACCCACGGCAAAGCCCTCGCTAAACGGATGCTCGGTAAAGGCAAGCGTGGTGTCGTCCAGGTCCAGGCCGACAAGCTTCATAAGGTCGAAGCTCATGGCGCGCTGGGCAGCCTCGGGCACGTGGGCGTGCAAAAAGTCGGCAGCCGGCTGCTGGCCGCGCTCGCCGATGGCGTGCACGAGCGGCACGACCGTGGCCTTGACCTCGTCGCAAAACGCGTCGAAGCTCTTGGCGGAAAGGCCGCGCTCGTACTGGTCGAGCCAAACGTCGTATGGATCGCGCTTGGGGTCCATGAGCTCGGCCTGATGCTTAAGTTGGGCGACGATTCTATCCACATAGGTCTCAAAGCTCGCCCAGTCGTTGGCTGCCTTGGCCTTGCGCCACACGGCGTCCGCCTCGCAGGTGAGCCTGGTCCAGGCCTCGGCTTCTTCGGTGGGGATGGCACTGGCCTCACGTTGATCGCGGCCGAGCACACGGATCTCGTCGAGCAGCTGAGGGTCGTCGATTTTGCCGCCGGCGACGGTCTCGCGCGCTAACGAGCGTACGAGCTCAACGGACTTCTCGCTGGTCAGCAGCTTGTGATGCTCGCCGGCAAGCGTGCCCATGGCGTCGGCACGCGCTGCTGCGCCGTTGGCGGGGGCAATGGTCGCGCCGTCAAACTCGGCAATCTTGAGCAGGTACTCACGAGTCCACAGCTTGCCTTCGAGCTTGCGGAATTTTTTGACGGCCTTATCGACCTTCATGCCTTTGGATGTCTTGCCCGCTGCAGGCTCGGCCTTCTTATCGAGTTTCTTTCCCATACCATATCCTTGATCTCGTGAGCCGAGCGCTTCGGGTGGGCGCGCGGCCAGTTTGCACAGCTACCTGCCTTGTACCCAGTGCGAACAAAACGGAACGCGGCGATGCACACGCAGAATGTGTTATCCTATAGCCCAATGCGTTGACGGAGAGGGTTTTGCCCGCCGCGTCGCCGGCAAGAGAGGGAAGGTCATGGGCTGCGAGCCTTCCTGCGGTGACAAGGGCCAAGCGTTCACTCCCGAGCAGCGACCTCAACGGGCACGCGGCCAGCGGCGGCGAAGCCCCAGTAGGGAAGCCGTGAGCCTCGCGACAAGGGGCACAGAGTGGGCGCGGCGGGCCAGACATCCGCCGGGTCAAACAAGGTGGTACCGCGGAATTCAACCGTCCTTGGGCAATGCACATGCCCGAGGGCGGTTTTTTTGTTACCGAACCGGGCCGCACATCCGCAGCTCCGGGTGGCTCCAGCCGCCGCGGCAAGTGGATGCGCGAGAGACGAAAGGGAAGACATGAGTCTGATTGATGATCTGGTCAAACTCGAGGAAGAGGCCAAGGAGCTCATCGCAGGCGCCGATGACGCCGCCAAGCTCGAGGCTGCGCGTGTTGAGCTGCTCGGTCGCAAGGGTCGTATCACCGGCTTGATGCGCATGATGGGCAAGCTCGCCCCCGAGGATCGTCCCGTGATGGGCAAGCGCGCCAACGAGATGCGCCAGCTGATCGAGGGCATGCTCGACGAGCGAAACACCGAGATGAAGGCCGCCGCCCTCAAGCGCGCACTCGAGCACGACGCCGTCGACATCACGCTGCCGGGCATCCGTCCGCAGATCGGCCACCAGCACCTGATCAAGCAAATCATCGAGGAGGCCGAGGACATCTTCTGCGGCATCGGCTACACCGTCGAGTCCGGCCCCATGGTCGACACCTCTTACTACAACTTCACCGCGCTCAACGCTCCCATGGATCACCCGAGCCGCTCGGCCCGCGATACCTTCTACGTGGTCGACAACAACCCCGGCAGCGTCGCGCACCCCGAGGCTCACGCCCACGGCGAGTCCGACGTGCTGCTGCGCACCCAGACTTCGGGCGTGCAGATCCACACTATGGAGTCGCAGAAGCCGCCCATCTACATGATCTGCCCGGGCACCGTCTACCGTCCCGACACGGCCGATGCCTGCCACCTGCCGCAGTTCAACCAGATCGAGGGCCTGGTCGTCGACGAGGGCATCACCTTCGGCGACCTGAAGGGCACGCTCGACTACTTTGTTAAGTGCATGTTTGGCGAGGACCGCAAGACGCGCTACCGCCCGCACTTCTTCCCCTTCACCGAGCCTTCCTGCGAGGTGGACGTGAGCTGCCACGTGTGCGGCGGTAAGGGCTGCAACTTCTGCAAGCACAGCGGCTGGATCGAGATCCTGGGCTGCGGCATGGTCGACCCCAACGTCCTCATCAACTGCGGCATCGACCCCGAGAAGTACACCGGCTTCGCCTTTGGCATTGGCGCCGAGCGCGTCGCGGCCCTGCGCTACGACCTGCCCGACCTCAGAACGCTCATGACAGGCGATATGCGCTTCTTAAATCAGTTCTAGGCCCGGCGGCTTTCCCAAGCACCGCACCTTGCCTTTCAATCGTCGGTTGCGTACCTAAGTACGCGGCCCTCCTCTTTCAAGGCAATCTGCGGCACTTGGAAAACCCGTCTCCGTTGCAGTTTTTGGCTCAAAGCCGCATTTATGAAAGGAGACCAGTTAGATGCGCGTTTCTTACGACTGGCTCAAGACCATGATCGATATTCCGGAGGATCCCAAGACCCTTTCGGACGAATATATCCGTACCGGCACCGAGGTCGAGGCGATCGATACCGTGGGCGAGTCCTTCGACCACGTGGTGACCGCCCAGGTGCTCACCAAGACCCCGCACCCCGATAGCGACCACATGTATGTGTGCTCGGTCGACGTGGGTGACAAGAACCTCGACGCCGACGGCAACCCCGCCCCGCTGCAGATTGTCTGCGGCGCGCAGAACTTTGAGGCCGGCGACCACATCGTCACGGCCATGATCGGCGCCGAGCTGCCCGGCGACATCAAGATCAAGAAGAGCAAGCTTCGCGGCGTCGTGTCCATGGGCATGAACTGCTCCGCGCGCGAGCTCGGCTTGGGCGGCGACCACTCCGGCATCATGATCCTGCCCGAGGATACGCCCTGCGGCATGCCGTTTGCCGAGTACGTGGGCTCGAGCGACACCGTGCTCGACTGCGAGATCACGCCCAACCGCCCCGACTGCCTGTCCATGATCGGCATGGCTCGCGAGACCGGCGCCATCTTCGACCGCGATTTCCACGTTGAGCTGCCCGCCATCAAGGCCGAGACCGGCCGCGCGACGGACGACGAGCTTTCGGTCGAGATTGCCGACGAGGGGCTGTGCGACCGCTATGTCGCCCGCATCGTGCGCAACGTGAAGGTCGGCCCGTCGCCCGACTGGATGGTCAAGCGCCTCAACGCCCTGGGCGTGCGTCCGCACAACAACATCGTCGACATCACCAACTACGTGATGATGCTCACCGGTCAGCCGCTGCACGCCTTTGACCTGGACACCTTTGCCGAGCGCGAGGGCCATCGCCGCGTGGTGGTTCGCGCCGCCCAGCAGGACGAGAAGTTCACGACCCTCGACGGCGAGGAGCGCACGCTCGACGCCGGCATGGGTCTCATCACCGACGGCGAGCGTCCCGTGGCGCTGGCCGGCGTTATGGGCGGCATGGATTCCGAGATTGAGGACGACACCGTCGACGTGATGGTCGAGAGTGCCTGCTTCAATGCCGGTCGCACCTCGCACACCAGCCGCGACCTGTCGCTGATCTCCGACGCCTCCATCCGCTTTGAGCGTCAGGTCGACGAGACCGGCTGCGTGGATGTGGCCAACGTGGCCTGCGCGCTCATCGAAGAGATCGCCGGCGGCGAGGTTGCTCCCGGCTATGTCGACGTGTTCCCCGCGCCCAAGACCATCGATAGCATCAAGCTGCGCTTGGCCCGCGTGCACGCCATCTGCGGCGCCGACATCGAGCCCGACTTTATCGAGCGCTCGCTCACCCGCCTGGGCTGCACCGTCGAGCGCGACGGCGACGACTTTATGGTCACTCCGCCGAGCTTCCGCCCCGACCTGCCGCGCGAGATTGACCTGATCGAGGAGGTCCTGCGCCTATGGGGCATGGGCCGTGTGACGGCGACCATCCCGGCTGCCAAGAACCACATCGGCGGCCTGACCCGCGAGCAGAAGCTCACCCGCAAGGTCGGCGAAATCCTGCGCGCCTGCGGCCTCAACGAGACCACGACTTTTGGCTTTGCCGCCCCGGGCGACCTGGAGAAGATCGGCATGTCCACCGAGGGCCGCGGCTGCCCCGTGGTGCTCATGAACCCGCTGGTAGCCGAGCAGACCGAGATGCGTCGTTCGCTGCTGCCGGGCCTGTTGCAATCCGTGGCCTATAACGAGGCCCACGGCACGCCCAACGTGCACCTGTACGAGGTCGGCAGCCTGTTCCACGGTCGCGAGAACGCCAGCCTGCCCAAGGAGACCAAGTCCGTGGCGGGTGTGCTCTCGGGCCAGTGGAGCGAGCAGTCCTGGAACATGAAGTACCGCAAGCTGCGCTTCTTCTTTGGCAAGGGTATTGTCGAGGAGCTGCTCGCCCAGCTGCGCATCGAGAAGGTTCGCTTCCGTCCCGTCGAGGGCGAGAGCTATGCCTTCCTGCAGCCGGGTCGTGCTGCCGAGGTGCTCTCGGGCGGTACCGTGCTGGGCTGGGTTGGCGAGATCCACCCCGAGGCACGCGAGGCTATGGGCATTGACGAGGTCGTCGTTGCCTTTGAGCTCGATCTGGACAAGCTGATCAAGGGCGCCCGCAACCAGGAGAACTACCGTGAGTTCTCGCAGTACCCGGCCGTTGAGCACGACCTCGCTATCGTGGTCGACAACACTGTGACCTGCGAGGATCTTGAGCGTCGTATTACGAGTGCCGGAGGCAAGCTGCTCGAGGGCGTGCGCCTGTTCGACGTCTACCGCGATCCCATCCGCATCGGTGCGGGCAAGAAGTCCATGGCCTTCGCGCTTACGTATCGCTCCGACGACCACACGCTCACCAGCGAAGAGGTCGAGAAAGCGCACCAGAAGATTGTCACCAAGGTATGCAAAGGCGTAAACGGCGAGGTCCGCGGCTAGGGCTTGCGATGGGAGCGTAGGGCCTGATGGCGGTTGCTGTGGGCTCTGCGTGACCGCGGTGTTCGGAAAAGGCATCGCTGAGCCTGCATATATGACACACGCATTACATAACGGCGTGCTGCTTTGTCGGCAGCGCGCCGTTTTGCTATGATAGCCCGCGGCGTGTTACGAATCTGGCAATGCGTAACACTGGCAAGGTGATTCAAGCGGCGTTGCAATTCTGTGCGCCGACAACCGGGAGGCGTATATGCACATTCCAGACAACTACCTGTCCCCGCAGACCGATGCCGTCATGGCGGTGGCGATGGTGCCCGTATGGGTCCACTGCATCAAAAAGGTGCGCGCCACGCTCGATCGCGAGCATATGGCGTTCTTGGGCATTTGCGCCGCGTTCTCCTTCTTGCTCATGATGTTCAACGTGCCGCTGCCCGGTGGCACCACTGGTCACGCTGTTGGCGGCGCGCTCATCGCGTTGCTGCTGGGCCCCGAGGCTGCGGCTATCGCTGTCTCGGTCGCGCTGGCGCTGCAGGCGCTGCTGTTTGGAGACGGCGGCGTTCTGTCGTTTGGCGCCAACTGCTTTAACATGGCCTTTGTGCTGCCGTTTGTCGCTGCTATCGTGTTCCGTGCGCTCAACAGCCGTCTGCACGACAAGAGCTGGGGCACCTCAGTTTCTGCCATCGTAAGCGGCTGGGTCGGCCTGTGCCTGGCGGCCCTGTGCGCGGCAATCGAGTTTGGTATTCAGCCGATGCTCTTTACCAATGCTTCGGGCGCGCCGCTGTACTGCCCCTTCCCGCTGTCCGTGGCTATTCCGGCCATGTTGATCCCGCATATGCTGGTTGCCGGCGTGATCGAGGGCGTGGCGACGGCCGCGATCTACGGTTTCATTAAGAAGACGGCGCCGAGCATCATTGTCGGGCCCGAGGCCGTCGATGGCCAACTTGCTGCCGAGGGCGTTGCCGCCAAGAAGACCTCGCTGGTCCCCACGCTCATCCTGGTTGCCGTGCTTGTCGTAGCAACACCGCTGGGCCTGCTGGCCACGGGTGACGCCTGGGGTGAGTGGGACGCCGAGGGCGCCGCGACCGCCGTTCAAGAGGCTGGCGATGACAGCCTGCAGGCTTCGGTCGGTCTCGATACCCCGACCTTTGCCGATGCCCTGCCCACGGGCGATTATCTGCAGGCCTATTCCGAGGAGCAAGGCCTTGGCTTTGCCGGCCAGGCTACCATGTATATCCTTTCGGGCGTGATTGGCGTGGCGGTGCTCACCATCGCATTCCGTCTGATCTCGCTGACGGTCAAGGAAAGCGGTGCTCATGGCAATAGCCGAGCTGCCTAGCTGGCTTGCGGTCGAGCAGCGTTACGAGCCCGCGGGGGCTCGGCATCGTGTGATGCAAAAGAACGTCCTGCACCTGGCGAGCCTGCTTGAGCGGGTTCGCCTGGGTGGAGGCGCGCACGAGGGCGGGTCGATGGTCGACCGCGCCCTTTCTTGCGTTTCGGCTCCGGTGCGCCTGGTGGGGATGTTCGTCTGCGTCCTGTGCGTGTGTCTGACGCAGAGCCCGCTGTACCTGATGCTGATGGCGGCTATCGCGCTGGTGTTGGTCGCGGTGCGCCCCGCTCGCGGGCTGCGTGCGACCTTTGTACCGGCGCTCGGCGCCACGGGGCTTGCGGTGGTTCTGGCACTGCCTGCCCTGCTGCTGGGCGCGTCTGCCGCGGGCGCCATGCTCAAGATCGCGCTCAAGACGTTCATTAATGTGTCGCTGGTGCTGGGTGTTTCGTGGACGCTTACCTGGAGCCGCATGTCGGCGGCGCTCAAAATGCTGCACCTGCCCGACGAGGTCATCTTTACGTTTGATATGGCGCTCAAGCATATTGAGGTGCTGGGACGCACAGCGCACGATCTGTGCGAATCGGTCATGCTGCGTAGCGTCGGTTCCGCGCCTGCGGGTTTTTCGCGCACCGACTCGCTGGCGGGTATCATGGGCATGACGTTTATCAAGGCGATGGAATGCAGCCGCGCGATGGACGAGGCCATGCTGTGCCGCGGCTTCGCCGGCGTGTATCCGGCGCCTGCACTGAGCGGCTTTGGCTGGCGCGATGCGGTTTATGCGGCCGTTGTGGCGTTGTTCGCCGTGTTGTGCGCGGTGTTGTAGTGCGGACGGTCGAACCGTCGATGTGAGTAGGGAAGGGCAACGTTTTGGCAAACGATACGAATGGCGTGATGGGCGCGAGCGGTGCTACTGGCGCCAAGAGCGTGCCGCTCATCGAGTTTCGCGACGTGCTGTTCTCCTATGCGGGGCATACGGTTGTCGATGGTGTGTCGCTGCAGGTCGATCGTGGTGAACTCGTTGCCCTACTCGGTCCCAACGGCTGCGGTAAGACGACGATTATGCGCCTTATTAACGGCCTTGAACTCGCGGACGCAGGGGCATACCTGTTTGACGGGCACGCGATCGACGCGGCGTTTCTAAAGGATTCCGCGGCCGCTCAGCGTTTTCATCAGCGCGTAGGTTTTGTGTTTCAAAATGCCGACGCCCAGCTGTTCTGCGCTACGGTGGGCGAGGAAGTTGCTTTTGGTCCCGCGCAGATGGGGCTGCCGGCAGACGAGCTCGAGCGCCGCGTGCGCGATGCCATGGAGCTGTTCCAGGTTGCCGATCTGGTCGATGCCTCGCCCTATCAGCTTTCGGGCGGGCAAAAGAAGCGCGTGGCGCTGGCTGCCGTCGTGTCGATGAACCCCGATATCCTGGTGCTCGATGAGCCCACCAACGGGCTCGATGAGGACTCGTGCGACATCGTAGTCAACTTTTTGCTGGCCTACGTTGCTGCCGGTAAGACGGTTTTGATGAGTACGCACCATCAAGATTTGGTGCGCCGCCTGGAGGCCCGTGCCATCTATATCGATCGATATCACCATGTGGTCGAGGCGCCCGTGCCGTCGTATGGAACCGAAAGCGGTGCTGCGGAATAGTTGCTGCGTAGGGTATGTATGGCCGCCTGTGCGACTCTGCCGTGATGGTATAGTTAACCAGGTTTTATGGGGGTGGCTATGCCAAGTTGGAACATTCATATCGCTCAAACGGAGCGCTTGCTGGCACGTGCTAGCGTGCTTGCCGATAGCGTGCGCGACCGCAATGCCTTTTTGTTTGGCTGCGTGGTTCCGGATATCTTCGTGGGCTATATGGTCCCTGGCATCGCCGATCCCATTCCGTATCGCATTACGCACTTTGCAAAGCCCGAGCCTATCCCTAAGCCGCGCGAGCACGAGTTCTGGGATACCTATGTGGCGCCGCTGCTTAAAGGCGCACCCGCGGGCGAACCTGCTGAGGCTACCTCGATTGTCGAGGAGCGCGAGCGACTGAACCGCGTGCACTATCCTCAGCGCTACAGGGATGCCGAGCCGGTTGTCGGTCCCGGCGCCTGTGAGTTCTCGCTTGCGTCCGAAGATGTGGCGCAGTCGCTGCTCGATTTAACGCTGGGCGTCTGGTCGCATCTGGTGGCCGACACGGTATGGAACACGCGTGTGAACCAGTATCTGGAAGCACACGGCGGCAAGCCGTGCGAGGAATTCCGCATTAAAAAGCAGGGCGATTTTGACTGGTTTGGCAAGACGCTGGGCATCGTTTCCATTCCGCGTGCGACCGATCGCCTCTATACCGCTGCGACGCGTTTTGGGCAGTATCCCATCCATAAAGAATATGTGCTCAAGACTATCGGCGTCATGCACGAGATTGTACGCGAAAACCCCGGCGAGCCCGATCATCCGCCGTATCGCCTGCTAACCGAGGAGTTTTTCGATGCAACGTTTACCGAGGTCATCGAGCTGACCGAGGCGGGATTTGCGGCTCGCGTTGCTGCTTCTGACGTTCCCGCAGTCCCCCTGATCGCTAGCTGCTAGCCGGCCGGCTTAACGGTGAACAGTTCATCCCAATTGACCAACAGCTCCCGTCGCAGGGCATCTTCGGTGGTGCGTTCCTGATCGGTCTTTGGGATGTAGGGGAGCCCCGCCTTTTTATGGATGAGTTCGGCGATGTTGTTAAAGCTCTTCGTGTCTTTGATTTGCTCATAGGTTATCTGGATAACGTCATAGCCCATGCTTGTGAGGGCGGTGGTGCGCTCGGCATCGGAGAGACTTGCGGCTTCGCTGTCGTGGGCTGAGCGGCCTTGACATTCCAGAATGACGCCCATGCTGTCGGTGTTGCTCTCGATGAGGATATCGGCGTAGCAGCAGGTTTTGTCATACAGTGAGCGCGCGGCGTCGCTGAGTGGGATGCGCACGTTGTTTGCGATGTTGATACCCATGCCGCCCTCGTTGCGGGGGAGCGAGACAAGTATGGAGGTCTGTACTTCGAAGGGCGAGGCGGTCTGCCCCGTCATGTGCTCGGCCGCCCAGCGCAGTTGTTTAACGCCGCGCAGGCCTGCAGCCTGCTTGGCGAACGCGGCGATATCCGCCGCGCTGAGGAGCGGCGGGCGCTTCCACAAATTGGTGTCATTGCCCTTGGTGTCGACAACACGCTCCCAACCGCAGTTGGGTGGAATGAGCTTAAGCGAAATGGCTTCATCGAGTTGTTGTTGCGTTCGCTCGCAGGGCTTAAACACTGCAAAGGAGCCGCACATCTCGTGGCAAGCCATGAGTAACTGGTTGCGTGAGACCTGCGTAGCAAGGCTGAGCAGCGTAAACTCGGGCGACGTGACATCAAATCCATGTTCAGTTTGCCTAAACGACCCGGGAGGCGGCTCTTGGGTTAGCAGACGGCTGTGAAATAGCTTTCCGTTCGCGCGTTGTTTTCTTTCGCCCACGAATCTCCAAACTGGTGTGCCGAGCAAGTCTTTAAATACTGGCTGTTTTGAGTAATGCACCAAGCGATGGTCATGGTCGGGCGGCAGGATTGCCGGATAGAGTCCGAGTATCTGGGGCGGGATGCGATAGTACTGAAAAGCCGTGGGTCCGCAGGCAAGAAATGACATGGCGATCCGATCGTTTGAGCGTTGATTGGGCTAGAAAAGCTATTCGTTTCGGAAGTGCGGGGAAAAAGACAAATAGGTCAGACACAAGCGGTATTTAAGCCAACTTTATCAGGGGTTTTGTTGAAATAAAAGGGCTTGTGCTCGGGGGTAAGCAATTTTTCCCCGCACTTCCGAAAACGCGGTCGATCCGGCTCTTGCTAAAACGATTCAGCAGCATCGGATAAGGTGTGGGTTTGCCACCGGGTGAACACTTTTAGCGCCTGAGGCTTTATTTTTTGGCCTCGAAGGGTGGATTTTGCGCTTTTGGTAAAGAAATGAGTGCGTGTTTTGCTGTGTGCTGGCATTGGTACAAAAAAGGGCCCGGAAGGCGAAGGCTTCCGGGCCCTTTGCAATGCAAACATGCTTGCAAGTACGACTTAACGCACCTGAGCGACGTAAGCGACGTTGGTCGAGGAGACCTTGTCCTCGAGCTGGACGCTCATGCGGGGATCGCCGGCGGTGGCGACGGTCAGATCGCCGGCCTCGACGTAGCCGAGCTCCTTAGCGGTCTCGATCGCCTTGACGATCGTGCCGTTGACGGTGCCCTGGGTAATCTCGGCCTGATGCGGGATAACGCCCCAGTACATGATCATCTGCTGGACGGCCCACTCGTGGCGGGAGAACGCGCAAATCGGCATGTTGGGACGGAAGTGCGAGATCAAGCGAGCGGTACGACCGGTGGTCGTCGGCACGGTGATGCACTTGGCGCCAACGGTGGTGGCCATGTTCACAGCGGACATACCCACAACGTTGTTGACGACGCGGGTGCCGTGAGCATCGGCCGGAACCTCGAGCGGAGCGTGAGCCGGGAGGTACTTCTCGGTCTCGAGAGCAATGCTGGCCTGCATCTTGACGGCCTCGACTGGGTACTTACCGGCAGCGGACTCGCCGGACAGCATGACGGCGTCGGTGCCGTCGTAGATGGCGTTAGCAACGTCGGCAACCTCGGCGCGCGTCGGGCGCGGGTTCTGCTGCATGGAGTCGAGCATCTGCGTAGCAGTGATAACGGGCTTGTAGGCCGCGTTGCACTTGGCGATGATCTCCTTCTGGATGTGGGGAACGAGCTCGGGCTTGATCTCGATGCCCAGGTCGCCACGGGCGACCATGATGCCGTCGGAAGCCTCGAGGATCTCGTCGAAGTTCTCGACGCCCAGGGCGCACTCGATCTTCGGGAAGATCGTCACGTGCTCGCCACCGTTCTCGCGGCAAAGCTTGCGGATGCCGCGGACGGACTCGCCGTCACGGATGAAGGAAGCGGCGATGTAGTCGATGTTCTCGGTCAGGCCAAAGAGGATGTCCTGACGATCGCGCTCGGTGATAGCGGGCAGCGAGATGTTGACGTTGGGCATGTTGACGCCCTTGCGCTCGCCGATCAGGCCGTCGTTCTTAACGACGCAGGTCATGTCCTGGCCGCTGACGGACTCGACCTCGAGGGCAACCAGGCCGTCATCGATCAGGATGAGGGAGCCCTTCTCGACCTCGGAGGGCAGAGCCAGGTAGTCGAGGGAGATGTGCTCAGCGGTGCCGTGGAAATCCTCGGACGTGGGCTGAGCGGTGACGACGATCTTGTCGCCGGTCTTGACGGCAACCTTCTTGCCGTCGACCAGAAGGCCGGTGCGGACCTCGGGGCCCTTGGTGTCGAGCAGGATGCCGACGGGCAGACCGAGCTCCTTGGAAATACGACGGACGCGCTCGATGCGACCGTGGTGCTCGTCGTAGGATCCGTGCGAGAAGTTAAAACGGGCGACGTTCATGCCCGCCTTGATCATCTCGCGGATGGTCTCGTCGCTATCGCAGGCGGGACCCATGGTGCATACAATCTTAGTGCGCTTGTACATTCAGACCTCCATCTGACATCGTCTTGCGCTGATAGATAAACCATAAGAAATAAAACCGTGTTGATTATAACGAAATGCCGACCGAATACCCCATAAAATCGACCGTATGCCGAATTAGAAGTTCATTTTTTGCGGAATAAACGGTATATGAAAAAACTTTACCAACCGCTCTAACCGCTGCTATCTGGGCGATATTTCAGTTTGCCGATGTGCCGAAGAAAAAACGTTTTACCAATGTTGAGCATCACACGGTCTGCACCGTTGCGTGCGGACCATTTTTCCAAACCGATTGTTTTGGCTAGACGCGTCGCTTTGGGGTACCATAGCTCCACTATCAACTGCCGCTCAGCACGGCAGCCTTGATGAGCCCTTGCCCTTCTCCTGGGAATTATGATCGGGCATCAATCTGCTGAGTGGCCCGAATCCCAGGAGGGGACTCTATATGCAAAAGGAATACCTGTCCGCCGCGGCGGAGGTGCTCAGCGACCAAGGTGTCGATGAGAACCTCGGCCTGAGCAACGACGAGGCGTCTTCGCGCCTCGCCAAGACAGGCCCTAACAAGCTCGAGGAAGCTGAGAAGACGCCGCTGTGGAAGCGTTTCTTTGAACAGATGGCTGACCCTATGGTCATCATGCTGATCGTTGCCGCCGTCATCAGTGCGCTCACGGGCATGGTCAAGGGCGAGCCCGACTTTGCCGATGTTGCCATCATCATGTTCGTCGTTATCGTCAACTCGGTGCTGGGCGTGGTCCAGGAAGCCAAGAGCGAGGAGGCCCTCGAGGCCCTGCAGGAGATGAGTGCGGCGCAGTCCAAGGTGCTACGCGACGGCAAGCTCGTGCACCTGCCGAGCGCCGAGCTCGTGCCCGGCGACGTGATCATGCTCGAGGCGGGCGACTCCGTCCCGGCCGACTGCCGCGTGCTCGAGAGCGCCACGATGAAGATCGAAGAGGCCGCGCTCACCGGCGAGTCCGTGCCCGTCGAGAAGCATGCCAACGTGATCGAGCTCGCCGCCGGCACCGACGACGTGCCGCTCGGCGACCGTAAGAACATGTGCTATATGGGCTCCACCGTCGTGTACGGCCGTGGTCGCGCCGTCGTGGTCGGCACCGGCATGAACACCGAGATGGGCAAGATCGCCGGCGCCCTGGCCGAGGCCAAGGAAGAGCTCACGCCGCTGCAGGTGAAGCTCGCCGAGCTCAGCCGCATCCTCACCATCATGGTGATCGTCATCTGCGTCGTCATCTTTGGCGTTGACATCCTCCGCCACGGCGTGGGCAACGTCCTTACCGATCCGACTGCCCTGCTCGACACCTTTATGGTTGCCGTCTCGCTCGCCGTCGCCGCCATCCCCGAGGGCCTTGTTGCCGTCGTGACCATCGTCCTTTCGCTTGGCGTGACCAAGATGGCCAAGCGCCAGGCGATTATCCGCAAGCTCTCTGCTGTCGAGACCCTTGGCTGCACACAGACCATCTGCTCCGACAAGACCGGTACCCTTACCCAGAACAAGATGACCGTCGTCAAGCACGAGCTCGCTGCGCCCAAGGAGAAGTTCCTGGCCGGCATGGCGCTGTGCTCCGATGCTCAGTGGGACGAGGAGCTGGGCGAGGCCGTGGGCGAGCCGACCGAGTGCGCGCTCGTCAACGACGCCGGCAAGGCTGGCCTCACCGGCCTGACTGCCGAGCATCCGCGCGTGGGCGAGGCCCCGTTCGACTCGGGCCGCAAGATGATGTCCGTGATCGTCGAGACCTTGGATGGCGAGTACGAGCAGTACACCAAGGGCGCGCCCGACGTGGTGATCGGCCTGTGTACCCATATCTACGAGGGCGAAAAGGTCGTCCCGCTGACCGAGGAGCGTCGCGCCGAGCTCGTGGCCGCCAACAAGGCCATGGCCGACGAGGCTCTGCGCGTGCTGGCGCTGGCAAGCCGCACCTACACCGAGGTCCCGAGCGACTGCAGCCCCGCTGCGCTCGAGCACGACTTGGTCTTCTGCGGCCTGTCCGGCATGATCGACCCGGTCCGCCCCGAGGTCGCCGAAGCCATCCGCGAGGCCCACGACGCTGGCATTCGCACCGTCATGATCACGGGCGACCACATCGACACCGCCGTGGCCATCGCCAAGCAGCTGGGCATCGTCACCGATCGCAGCCATGCCATCACCGGTGCCGACCTCGATCGCATGAGCGACGAGGAGCTCGACGCGCACATCGAGGACTACGGCGTGTACGCCCGCGTCCAGCCCGAGCACAAGACCCGCATCGTCGAGGCCTGGAAGTCGCGTGACCAGATCGTGGCCATGACGGGCGATGGCGTCAACGACGCCCCGTCCATCAAGCGCGCCGATATCGGCGTGGGCATGGGCATCACCGGCACCGACGTCACCAAGAACGTCGCCGACATGGTACTTGCCGATGACAACTTCGCTACCATCATCGGCGCCTGTGAAGAGGGTCGTCGCATCTACGACAACATCCGCAAGGTCATCCAGTTCCTGCTTTCGGCTAACCTTGCCGAGGTGTTCTCGGTGTTTATCGCCACGCTCATCGGCTTTACCATCTTCCAGCCGGTGCAGCTGCTGTGGGTGAACCTGGTCACCGACTGTTTCCCCGCGCTCGCGCTGGGCATGGAGGATGCCGAGGGCGACATCATGAAGCGCAAGCCGCGCAACGCCAAGGACGGTGTCTTTGCCGGACATATGGGTCTGGACTGTGTGGTCCAGGGCCTAATCATCACCGTGCTGGTGCTGGCGAGCTTCTTTGTGGGCGTGTACTTTGACATGGGCTACATCCATATCGCCGATATGATCGCCGGCAATGCCGACGAAGAAGGCGTGATGATGGCGTTCATCACGCTCAACATGGTCGAGATTTTCCACTGCTTCAATATGCGCAGCCGTCGTGCGTCGCTGTTCACCATGAAAAAGCAGAACAAGTGGCTGTGGGCTTCCGCCGCGCTGGCACTGGTGCTGACGGTGATCGTAACCGTGCAGCCGACGCTTGCCGAGATGTTCTTTGGCCCCGTGACGCTTGAGTTCAAGGGCGTTGTCGCTGCCCTGGGCCTGGCCTTCCTGATCATCCCGCTGATGGAGATCTACAAGGCGATCATGCGCGCGGTCGAGAAGGAGTAGGTCGAAAGGCCATCCTTCCCACCGGCCCGACCGCCTGCGGGGTTTCTTCCTCGCTGGTCCTCGCGCTTCGCGCTGCGGGATCGCTCGGAAGAAACCCCTCCCGGCGGGCGGGCCTTCGGATAACCTCTCGGGACCATTGGCTGAGGGAAAGTTTGTGAGCTGGTCGGGCTTTGCCCGGCCAGCTCTTTTTGATTTAAAATACCTGCTCAGTTGTGTGGTTTTGTGCTGGGAGGCATCTGTGGGCAAGGCTAAGGCTAAGGCGAAGAAAAAGACGACGGGGGCGCGGGCTAAGCGTGATCGTCGTCGGAAGCTCGCGACCGAACCCCCTGCATCTGCTGAGGAGTTGCTGGCGAGTGTACCGGGGCTTGACGCGCTGCAGGATGTTCCGGCGTTTGATGACCTGCCGGTCGATGAAGCCCAGCAGGCTGCCTTTGATGATTTCTGCGCACATGCCGAGGAGCCCGAGCAGATGCAGCTTGGCGCCGTGGTGCGCTTGGATCGTGGGTTTCCGCTGGTGGCGACTGCCGACGATACCTTCCGCGCCGAGCATGCCGTGGGATTTGCCAAGTCGCGCGGTGGGGACGAGGTCCTGCTGCCTGCCGTGGGCGATCGTGTGGCGGTGCGCCGCGCTCCCGGGCACGATATGGGCGTGATTGAATGCGTACTGCCGCGCCGTACGAGCTTTGAGCGTTGGCGCGGCCGTGCCCGCGGGGAGCGTCAGGTGCTCTGCTCCAACGTGGATAGCGTGCTAATCGTGCAGGCGCTCGGTGCCGGCGAGGTGCTGCTCGACCGCGTGGCGCGCTCGCTGGTGTTGGCGCTCGACTGCGATGCCGAACCGGTGGTGGTACTCACCAAAGCTGACCGCTGCGATGCCGAGGAACTCGAGCGCGATCTGGACCGCGTGCGCCGCCTGGTGGGTCCGGACGTGCGCGTGATCGTGACGTCCTCTGCCGAGGGCCGCGGCCTGGACGAGGTCCGTGCCTGCGTGCCCGCCGGGAGCTGCGCCATGATTCTGGGCGAGTCGGGTGCCGGCAAGTCGACGCTGCTCAATGCGCTGCTGGGCCACGATACGTTGGCGACCGGCGGTGTGCGCGAACGCGACGATCAGGGCCGTCACACTACCGTCGCGCGCGTGATGGTGGCACTGCCGGGCGACGCCGGCGTGATCGCCGATGCCCCGGGCCTGCGCAGCCTGCCGCTCGTGGGTCACGAGCGGGGTCTGGCGCGCGCTTTCCCCGAGATTGTCGAGGCATCGCGCGCGTGCCGGTTTGGCGATTGCACGCATGTCCATGAGCCGGGCTGCGCCGTTCGCGAGGCCGAGGACGCCGGGCAGATCGATAGCCTGCGTCTGGAAACGTTCCAAAACCTGGCGTCATCCATGCGCGTGAGCGCTCAAATGCTCGATCCCGATGTCCATCTGTAATTGATTTTTCCTATGACAGCCGTCTCCCAACTGTTCGGGAGACGGCTTTTTTGCTGCGGAAAAGCCTCGAAACATGCAGTTTGCTGACGTGCTGACCAAAACCTTGCCACGAGCTTGACGGGCTGGTCAGCTTTTGGTCAGCGATTGGTTTGACATCGAAAACCAAGATTGCGATTGCGCCGCTTTGCACTCTGACCGCTCAGACAATGGTGGTACGGGCATTCGCCCGGCACTGCCATGAGAGGAGCGGCCGTGAACAAGAGCAAGCGCATCGCCATCAGTCTGGTCGCGGGCGTGCTCGCTGCTCTGCTCTGCATGGTTTACGGCTCGTCGATCCGCTCGCAAGCCGAACAGGTCCAGGCTGAGACCTTGGCCAAGTACGGTGGCGATCACGTCGAGGTATGCGTCGCGGCGCGCGATATCGATGTGGGCGAGACCCTCGATGAGACCAATGTCATAACCCAGGAATGGCTGACGAGCCTGCTGCCGCGTGACGCGGCGACCGAGCTGCGCCGGGTGCGCGGCGACGTGACGACTTCGCGTATTCCCAAAAACGCCGTGATCTGCAATGTCTACACCAAGGCCGAGAGCCGCAAGCTCGAGGTGCCTAAGGGCAAGGTCGCCGTTTCGGTGGCGGTCGATGCCGAGCACTCGGTCGGCGGTGCTACGGGCGTGGGCAGCTACGTGGATGTGTATGTGCAAAAAGACAGCGTGACCGATCGGCTGTGCGGCGCGTACGTGATCGATACCAGTGAGGATTCCGGTGCCACGCGCGAGGGCAAGATCGAATGGGTGACGCTGGCGGCTGACCCCGAAGACGTCAAGGAACTGCTGGGAGCCTCGGGCAAGGGAACGGTCAGCTTGACGATTCCCGCCACGGCGCGCGGCAAAAAGAGCGGAGGCGACGAGTGATGAAGGCGATCTGGCTTGCGTGCTGCGCGTGCGGCGATTACGGGCTGTTGCAGCGGGAAGTCGAGGGCCGTGATGCGGGTGCACAGGTGCTTCGCGTGGGTGACCTGGACGGGCTGGTTTCCATGGCGCGGGCGTTTCCGTCGCGCCGCGGGGCTGCCATCATCGCGGCGTCTCTGTTTGATACCGAAGATGTGCGCAAGACTGTTGCGCGCCTGACGGCCGAAGGCCGCGTGAGTCGCGTGGTCGTGTTGATAGAAGCGCTCGATCCGTCGGATATCGAGGGGCTGTTTCGCGCGGGGGCGACCGAGGTCATCGCTGCACACAGTATATGCGGCAACGGGCGCGCGGGCGAGGGAGCGGTTGATTCCGATCGGCGCATGACGATTGAGCCCGATGCTTTTGTTGATAGGGAACCCGGGGCGCCTCGCGCTACAAGAGGCCCGCGTGTTGATGATTATGGAAAAGCGGAAGCCGAGCATGGTCGGCGCCCCCGGAACCCCCTTGTATACGATGACGCTGGAGGGCCGGCGCAGCATGCTGGCGACTCCCCGGCAGTAGATATGGGATACGTGCACGGCGTGAATCTGGCGGATGAACTCGACGAAGTTGAGGGCCTTGCCGGGTGCGGCGAGTTGTCGCTGATGCAGCATGAGCAGATTGCGCAGAACGAGCCTGCCTCGCAGACCGAACAAGCAGCCATGCCGGCTTGGACGCAGCACGTGGTTGCGGCGGGGGAGACGGGGACGCTGTCACCGACGCCCGCCCCGCCGCCTCCGATGCCGCCGGCAGACGCTACCGCTCCGCCGCATCGAGCTCCAGTCATCTGCGCTATTTCGGGTTCGGGCGGTTGCGGCAAGTCGACGATCGTTGCCACCATGGCACACACATCGTCGCTGTTGGGCTTGCGTGCCGCCGTGCTCGACCTGGACCTGATGTTTGGAAACCTTTACGACTTGTTAGGCGTCGATGCTCCGCGCGATATGGCGGCACTTATCGAGCCGTCGGCGGCGGGCATGCTCACCGAGCCGGATATCGTAGCCGCTTCGATGCGCGTGGCGCCGGGCGTTACGCTCTGGGGTCCCGTCGCGGCGCCCGAGCAAGCCGAGCTCATGGCACGTCCGGTGGAGCTACTGCTTGATGTTCTGCGTCGCGAATCCGACGTGGTCTTTATCGATACCTCGGTCTTTTGGGGCGACGCCGTGGCGGCTGCGGTGGCGGCGAGCGACCGTTGCCTGGTCGTTGGCGATGCGGCGGTGTCGTCCGCGACATCGGCGTCGCGCGTCATCGAACTGGCAAGTCGAGTAGGTGTGCCGCGCACGCGCATGAGCGCCGTGTTCAACCGGTTCGGTGCGCGCGGGGCAGACGAGGACGTCGCCATGCGCTTTGAGATTGCCTGTGCGTTAAGCTCCAAGATTCGTATCGCCGATGGCGGGCAGGATCTCGCCGCGCTCATGGCGTTTGGGCGCGCTGACGAGGCAGTGGGGCAGACCAGCGCTTTTGCGACTAGCGTGCGCGAGGCCACGCGCGAGATGCTCGTGGAACTGGGGTGCGCCGTCGGCCCTTGGAGCGATATGGTCGCCGACCGTGCAGCGCGCACCGAACGCCCGCGTATCCGCCTTCCCTGGTCGCGCGAGGGTGATCAGCGATGAGCCTGCAGACGAGGATTAAGGCTGCCGGCGCTGCGGCGGCGGCAGCGCCTGTAGATGCGGGGCGTCGCCGCGCCGTGAAACGACGCACCAAGCGCGCCGTGATGGACCGCATGGGTTACGACGAAGTGGCGCGTATCAGCGCCTATATCGACCCGGCACTTGCCCGCTCGGAATTGCGTCCCGCGGTGGAGGCGGCACTCAATGTTGAGGAGCCGACCGATCTCGCGACGCCCGAGCGCGAGACCATCATCGACGAGATTTTGGATGACGTGGTGGGTTTGGGGCCGTTGCAGCCGCTCATCGAGGACGACACCGTTACCGAGATCATGATCAACGGCTGCCGCTCGGCTTTCTTTGAACGCGGCGGCGTCTTGTACCCCATCGAGCATGCGTTTGAGGATGATGAGCAGATCCGTGTGCTTATCGACCGCATTATCTCGCCACTTGGCCGCCGTATCGACGAGCGCAGCCCCATCGTCAACGCCCGCCTCAAAACGGGCTATCGCGTCAACGCGGTGATTCCGCCTGTGGCGATTGACGGACCGATTCTCACCATCCGAAAGTTCTCGGACCGTATCTGCTCGTTGGACGAGCTCGTGGGGTTGGGATCGCTGCCGCTTTGGTATGCGCAGCTGCTGTCGTGTGCGGTGTCGCTGCGACAGGACCTGGCGGTTGCGGGAGGCACGGGATCTGGTAAGACCACCCTGCTCAACGCGTTGTCATGTGAGATTTCCACCGGCGAGCGCATCGTGACGATCGAGGACTCTGCCGAGCTCAAGTTTGCGCATCATCCGCACGTGGTGCGCCTAGAGGCGCGCGAGGCTTCAATTGAGGGCGAGGGCGCGGTGACGATCCGCGACCTGGTAACTAATGCCCTACGCATGCGCCCCGACCGCATCGTGGTGGGCGAGGTGCGCGGTGCCGAGTGCTGCGACATGTTGCAGGCCATGAACACGGGCCACGACGGGTCGCTCACCACACTTCATGCGGGTTCAGAACAGGAGACCGTGGTGCGTCTGACGTTGCTTGCGCGTTATGGCATCGATCTGCCGAGCGAGCTCATCGAGGAGCAGATTGCCATGGCGCTCGACGGCATCGTGATGTCCGAGCGCCACGCCGATGGCAGGCGTTTCGTCTCCTCGTATTCGGGGGTGCGACGCGCCGCATCGGGTGGCGTAGAGCTCGAGCGCTATGTGACGTTCGATGCCGCCGAGCGCACCTGGACGCTTGACCGCGAGCCGCCGTTTATCGCAGAAGGCCTGCGGTCGGGGACGCTCACACAAGAGGAGGTGGACGAATGGAGATCACTGTGCCCCTCGTCGTAGGGGGCTTGGCAGGGCTTTCTGTCGCGACGGCGTGCGGGGCGGAACCTCGTGTGCCGCAGGTACCGCCGGCGGAGCTGGCACGTCAGGCGCTCGAGACGGTGGCAGAGAAGCTGCCGCGTGAGCTGGTGGAAAACGATCTGCTGAAAAAGATCGCCCGTTCGTGGGCATCGCTGGCTCCGGCGCATCGCCTTGGCCTCGTGATCGAAGATGCTTCGGGACGTTTGGCGTTTCTGCTGCTATCGAGCGGTGTCTGCTGCGTTTTACTAACGATGGTGTCGTTATCGCCCCTCGGATTTGCCTCGGGACTTGTTGCTCCGTTTGCCGTTGGTGCCGCTTGGGATGGCTTTGAGAGCCGGCGCGAGCAACACGATGCAGAAGAGGCAATGCCCGAGGCGTTTACCGCACTTTCCATGTCGCTTGCCTCGGGACATTCGCTGGCCCAGGGCATGCGCTTTGTGGGCGCTCATGCGCAAGAGCCAGTGCATACCGAGTTTTTGCGGGTGGCGGCGGCGATCGATTGCGGCATCTCGGCGACCGACGCGCTCGATGACTTGCTCGTGCGTATCGACGCCCCCGGTCTTTCGCTTGTGACCTTGGCGCTTAAGGTGTCTCAGCGCACCGGCGCTCCGCTTGCCGACTTACTGTCCGAGGCGTCGAGCATGGTGGGGGAGCGCATTGAGCTCAAGCGCCGCCTGGATGTTAAGACGTCGCAGGCTCGCATGTCTGCGCATATGGTCGCGGCGATGCCGGCGGGCATGTGCGCGGCGTTGGCGCTGCTTTCGGCAGATTTTCGTCGCGGTCTTGCGACGCCCGCCGGCGCGGGCGCTGTGGTGCTGGGTCTTGCCCTCAACGCCGTTGCCCTGGTGGTTATCCGGCGCATTATGCGGGTGGAGCTATGAGCGCCCCGGTTGCAGTTGCGGCTTGCCTGTGCGCCCTGAGTGTATTTGTCGCGACGGGTTTGGATCGGGCGGATGCACGCAAGATCGCAGGGGCCTGCAAGCGCGAGGCGGTGCTGGTCGCTGCCGCGGGTCGCTCGGTGGTCGATGCTCTGACCGCGCGAGTGAAGGGCGCGGTTGGAGCGGGCGGCCCGGCGCGAGTGTCGCTCGGCGAAGTTTCCGAGATGATCGATGTTGTGCGCTTGGGTCTTTCGGCCGGTCTTTCGTTTGATGCGGCGCTTGAGATTTTCTGCGCCAACCGCCGGTCAGTGCTGGCTCTTCGCCTTGAGCGCGCCTGCATGGCGTGGCAGGTGGGCGTGGGCACGCGTGAGGACGAGTTGTTGGCCGCCGCGCGCGACCTGGACGTGCGAGCGCTCGAGACCTTTGCCATCACGGTGGGGCAGGCGCTCGCCCTGGGTGCCCCACTTGCCGAGACGCTGGCCGCTCAAAGTCGCGAGATCCGTGCGGCTCATCGCGCCGCGGTCGAGCGCGAGATCGAGCGCGCGCCCGTCAAGCTGCTGATTCCCACCGGCACGCTCATCTTGCCGGCGTTGCTTCTGTCCATATTGGGCCCGCTGCTGGGAGCAGGCGGGATGATGTAGGGAGGAATACATGAACACGATGACTGACACTGCTGGCAAGGTGCAGGGCTGGGCGTTTTGCCGGGCGGCACATGTTCGTCAGCGCGCCAAGGAACTATTGCAGGAGGAGAGTGCGCAGGGTACCACCGAGTATGCCATCTTGGTCGGCGTGCTCGTGGTGATCGCGATTATCGCCATCGTCGCATTTAAGGGCAAGGTCCAAGATCTATGGAACGCTATCAGCGAGGGCATCAACAGCCTGTAGAGGGCGAGCGCCCCGTCGGGGTGCTGCTGGTGTTTGCTTGCCTGACCGTGGCGATAGCGGCGGTGCTTTGGGGGCTTAACGCCGCGCGGCAGCAGCGTCCTGGGACCGCCTCCGATTTGGGCTCAGATTCGGCGGTGGCGTCTCAAAAAGATGAGATGCGAGATGCGGACGATTCGGATGTCGCTGTCACGGCGCAAACCTTTCTGCGGACGCTCGACAAGCGGTCTGGCACTGCGACGGATTCGCCTGGGGGCAACGCGATTGTGGTCCGGCTTGCATGGTCCGAGGACCGACCGATGACCGAAGCGGCGGCGGATATGCTGCGTTCCTATCGCGAGGTACCCACGGCGCAACTTGCTCTGAGCGGCTATCTCGACATCAAGGGAAACGTGTGGGGTGCCATCGTGCGTGACGGACGCGGCTGGGTCGATATGGTGACGGTTGCTGCGGATACTGGCGATGCTTCGTGTCGTCTGCGCGCCGTGCGCCTGGTCCCGCAAACAATAAGCTCAAAGGAGGGGTCGTGAAATGCATGGCGTTCTGCGTGAGGAGGTTGCCCAAGCGACTGTGGAATACGCCATCGTCACGGTGGCGCTGTTATCGATCGTGCTGGCGATTGCGGGACTTTGGCGTGCTGGCACCGATGGGCGCTTGGCGGCGCTGGTTGAGCGGGCGGCATCCCATGGCGTTGCCTCGATGTCGGTTATCGACGCCGCTGCGGGCGCTAAGGACATCGCGTTGTATTGATATCGCGTGCGAGGACCGGGCGCAGTCTACGGTCGAGGCCGCTTTTTTGCTGCCGACGTTTCTGACGCTCATCCTTCTCGCACTGCAACCGGTGTGCCTGCTCTATACGCGCGCGGTCATGGAGTCTGCCGCCGCCGAGACCGCGCGGCTCATGACCACGACGACGGCGGAGGACGACGATCTTAAGGAGTTCACCCGCCGCCGGCTTGCCGCAGTGCCCAACGTTTCGATTTTTCATGCCGGCGGGCCGCTGTCGTGGGATATCGAGCTTGGCCGGGCCGGTGCGGGTGGCGTCTCGTCCGTGTCCGTTTCCGGCGAGGTCAAGCCGTTGCCCGTGATCGGTGCGTTTGCGCAGGCTATGGGTGGTACCGCCGAGGGCGGCTACGTTGAGCTCAAGGTCGATGTCTCGTATCAATCGCGTCCCGAATGGCTGGAGGGAGATTATGATTCGTGGATTGCTACATGGGATTAAGCGTTTCTGGTCTAGACGCGTTTTGACGCGCCGTCCGAGTTGCCATTGCAAGCGAGGTGGCTTTATGGGTCGAGCCGGTGTCGATCTGTTTATCGAAGACGGTGCCTATACCACGCTTTCTTCTGCCGTGGTCATCCTAGTGGTGCTCACATTGTTGTTTTCGTCGACCGCGGCGATATGGAGCATGTCGCGTGCCGGGGACACCCAGGTGGCGGCTGATAGCGGCGCGCTGGCGGGTGCCAACGTGGTGTCGTCCTATCACACGGCTGCCACGGTGGTTGATGCGAGTATCTTGAGTCTGGGGCTGGCGGGGTTTGCCACGATCGGGACGGGCCTGGTCGCCATCCTCATCCCGGGTGCCGAGCCGGTTGCCGGCAATATGGTCGACACCGGGATCGAGATCATTAAAACGCGCAACAAGTTTGCCAAAAGCGCATCGGAAGGCTTACAGAAAATCGAGACGGCTCTGCCGTATCTGATCGCCGCGCGTGCCACGCAGGCGGTGTCGGCGCAGGATACCGATAGTGTGACCTATACCGGTACGGCGCTTGCCGTGCCCAGGACATCCGAGTCGGACTTCGCTGCGATCAAAGGGTCAGAGATCTCGACCGATACCATTAAAGACACATCAGATGATTTAGAGCGTGCGGCCGAGGAGCTGCGGAAGGCTTCTGAGGACACGGCGAAGGCTAAAGAGCGTGCTTGGCTGGCGGATTGTGGTGGGTCTGACAAGGGCTCGGTCGGCAGCTGTTCTTGCATGTGGGAGCGCGCGAAAAGCCTAACGGATCTCTCCGGTGTTCAAAATCCGCATTACTCATCGAGCGTTACGTGGGAGCCTCAAGTTGCCCTTGATCGCGCGAAGGACTACTACCATTGGCGTCTGACAAATGAGAAGCCCCAGGGCTCGAGTGTCGAGATGAAGGCAGAGTCTGCGGCGCGTAAGGCGTTTTATACCTATGCGAACGCGGAGGTCGATCGGGCATATATAACCGAGAACGGAGACAGGGTTTCCTCCTATATTCCGCTGCTGCCGCGCAACTCTGATGAGGTTCGGGCGACGGAACTCTATACCGATGCGGTGTGGCCGACTAGCGTGAACGATGACAAGGCGTATCTGCATTACGGGACGACCTGCCCTAACTATAAGAAAGGGACGCCGAGCGGATTTGCTTCGGTTGCCGATTACGATGGACAGGATAAATGCAGCAAATGCCATTTTGGCGTTTTGTCGCTTGGTGCTGTTGCGGCGCCTTCAACCTCTATCGAAAACGGCTTCGAGTATCACTTTGACAAGTTTAAAGACGCCCTGGAGGACTACGTCGACTGTCGCAACAAGGAGCTCGAGCTCGAGCGTCAGACCGAGGACGAAGCCGACCGTGCGGGCAATGCGTTCGATACCGCCATCAAAGAACTTTCCGGTGAGCGCCCGCGTATCGCTCCGCCCGGTCGCAACGGCGTGGTTGCCTTTGCGGTTTCGGGTGCCATCTCGAGCTCCGATGAACTCAACTCTTCGTTTAACACGGCAGTCAGACTTGGCGATCGCGGTGCCATCTCTGCCGCGGTGCTGGCGCCCGATGGGGCGACGGCGCAAAACAACGTGCTTTCGCGATTTTTCTCGACATTGAAGGAACGCTCGGGCGGCGTTGCCGGCGTGCTCGACGGCGTCATGGATGTCTGGGGACGGCTGCTTGTGGGATACGGAGACATCCAAGGTTCGGCCGACGAACTTATGGACGAGATGATTAAAGGCCTAGGAGGGGGCAGCGGCGCGTTGGGCTCCATTGCATCGTGGCTCGGCGATACCGTTTCGGCGTCCGTGGCGGCGCTGGGTTTGGAACCGTGCGACTTGCGCCTGCGAAAGCCGGTGCTGACTGATTCCGCCAACGTCATTAAGAGCCCGGGGTCTGACATTGCTGGCCTCTCTCAAGCGCAAGACAAACTGCGAAGTATTCCGTTGGGCGTGACCGATCCCAAGGCGCTTTGCGAGGCGTTGGAATATCAAGTCGAACGCACCATCAGCGGTACGGTGTTCACGCTTGCGGAGATTCCTCTGCCCGGCGGCGGCTCCATCCCGCTCACCGTCGATGTCGCCACGCTGGTTGGCGCTCTGGGCGGTGGGTCGTAATGAGTATCCGCATGCGTCTGCGCGAGGAGCGCGCCCAAGCGACGGTGGAGATGGCAGTGGTTACGCCCGTTTTGCTGGTGCTGGCACTCATCGTGTACAACGTCATGATCTTTGCCAGTGCTGTCGCGCGCTTCGACCGCGTGGTGCCCGACATCGTGTTGGCGCACGCCGTGGCGTCGGAGGGGGAGGGCGACGAAAGCTCTGTCGATGCCTCGGTGACGGTCCAGACTCAAATTCTGAATGCCATGGAAGGCTATGACTTGCAGATCGAAGTGTCGAGCGAGCAAGGCGCGGAGGCATCGGATGGTGGTCTGCTCTCCCTATCCGGTACGTTTAGGACCTACACCTGCACCATGCACTATGAGCCGTGGCCGACTTCTCTCAGCATCGCTGGCGTTCCGCTGGGGGCGCCGACAACGTTGTCGCACGAGCGCGCGGTGACGGTCGATCCATGGCGTCCGGGGGTGGTCATGTGACCGCGGTCTCGTCCTACATCGCCTACGCGCGGGCACTCAACAGGCTGGGTTGGACGCCGGCCGAGTTTGCGGTGGCGGAGTCGTTTGTCGTGCGCCTGCGCGGCATGCTGGGACGGCGTCCGGTTGCCGCCAACGGCTTGCCGCTCGTCATGGCGTTTCCACGCTGCTCTTCGGTCCATACGTGTTTTATGGCCTATCCCATCGACATCGCCTTCATCGATCGCGACGGCAATATCCTCGCGCGCTACGAAAACGTATGTCCCTGGCGTATGTGCTCCTGCCCCGGCGCCTGGGCCGCACTAGAGCGCTCTTCAATCATTGTTTCGACCCCTGCTCTCCAACGCGTGCCGGCTTAAGAATTGGCGACAGCGGACTTTCGTCATACGAAATTGGGTAAGATGGAGGAGAAGATGCATGGATGTTGAGATCCATCCCAACGCTAAAAAGCACCTGACAGAAAAGCAGGTGCTAAGCGCTTGGCTTGCGGTTACTGAGTGCATTCGTCGCGAGTCGAAGGACGAGCCGCCGAGATGGCTTGCGATTGGATGGCTCCCAGACGGACGAAGCGTGGAGCTTGTCGCGGTCGAGCTTGTCCGTGGGTGGCTTATCATTCATGCCTTGTCTCCAGTCCAGAAGAAATTTTGGCAGGAGATTGAACGGGCTCGGCAAAGGGGTCGATGATGGGCAAGACGTATACGGCCGCTAATGGTCAGGTTGTAACGGATGAAACGATTGACGCGTGGTGCGAGTCGTACGAGCGCGGAGAGTTTCCGGATGGCGAACACACCGTTGGTGGGATCGTGCATGGACGGCCCCCACTCTCAGGTGAGGGGACGGCAACGCTGTCGGTCAAGATTCCTCTGGGAATGAAGGAGGCCATTCGTCGACGGGCGGCTGCCGAGGGGATGACGCCAAGTGAGTTTGCCCGTGCGGCTCTGAGCGAAAAACTTCTTGCTGCCGGCTGATGCCTCTGACGTGCCGATTTATAGAACCGAGGCTGTGCTCAAAAACTTTTTTGAAATTCTCGGTTGACCGGAACGCGTCCTTGGTTATACTAATCAAGCCTTGAAACAAGGCACACCTCAAATGGCTGGGTAGCTCAGTTGGTAGAGCAGAGGACTGAAAATCCTCGTGTCAGGGGTTCGATTCCCTTCCCCGCCACCTTGAATTGACTAGGACCTCTGCAAAGGGGTCCTTTTCTTTTATGTAGGGTTCTGCGGAAACTGCGTCCCAGAATAAGGGCTCAGAACGGGACACACTTTCCGGTGCCTGCCTCCGGCGCGCGTACACACCTCGTCGCACCATTCCGAGCCCGCCCGCCCCAGACATTCCTCCCACTTTCGCGTCACTTTACAGACCGTTCGGTCGCCTGTCCGCACACGCGGGTATACTCAAAACGATACCTATCCTATGCAATACGATGCGGGTTCGACCTGCATGATCCGAAGGGGGCAGTGATGGAGAGGATACTCGGCGTTAATCTCTCTGGCTGGTTTATTCCCGAGCCTTGGGTGACCCCGTCGCTGTACGCGGCGACCGGTGCATCCAACGCGGCCGAGCTACAGGAGGCCATGGGTACCGCCGCCTATAACGAGCGCATGCGCCGCCATTACGAGACGTTTGTGAGCGAGGACGATTTTCGTCGCATGGCGCAGATCGGTCTCAATGCCGTGCGTCTGCCGGTGCCTTGGTATGCCTTTGGCTCACAGGAGTCCGATGCCTCCTACATATCGGTTGTCGATTACATCGACCGCGCGATTGAGTGGGCTGCCAAGTACGACATCCGCGTGCTGCTCGATCTGGCAACTGTGCCCGGTGGCCAGGGCGATTCCAACGATTCGCCCACCACGCCGGAGGCTGTTGCCGAGTGGCATTCGTCCACTAACGGCCGCCATGTCGCACTCGACGTGCTCGAGCGCTTGGCCGATCGCTATGGCGAGGCCGAGAGCCTGCTGGGCATTGAGCTGCTGGACACGCCGCAGATGAGCGTTCGCAAGAGCCTCTTCACCATGACGGATGGCATTCCCGCTCACTACCTGCGCAATTTCTATCGCGATGCCTACGAGCTCGTCCGTTCGTATATGCCCGAGGATAAGATCGTCGTCTTCTCGTCGTCGGGGCATCCCAGCGAGTGGAAGCATTTTATGCGCGGCGCCAAGTACAAGAACGTCTACATGGACCTTCACCTGTACCATTACCGCGACGAGTATGCGCTCGACATCACGAGCCCTCGCGGGCTGACGACGGCGATTTCGCGTAACAAGCGCGAGCTTAAAGAAGCGATTTCGACTGGGTTCCCCGTGCTGGTGGGCGAATGGTCGGGCGCGGCGATCTTTGCCAACTCGTCGGTTACGCCCGAGGGCCGCAATGCCTACGAGCGCGTGTTTATCGCCAACCAGCTGGCTTCGTTTGCGCCGGCTGCCGGTTGGTTCTTCCAAACGTGGAAGACCGAGAAGCGCATTGCAGCATGGGACGCCCGCGCGGCGCTCGGTACGCTCGAGCGCGGCATGATTGAATAGGTTGATATGACGCAAAACAGCGCCCATACGGGCAAACTCTATGTGGTCGGCACGCCCATCGGCAACCTGGGTGACCTGTCCCCGCGCGTTGGCGAGGCCTTTGCCGCTGCCGATGTCATCTGCTGCGAAGACACGCGTGTGACGTCAAAGCTGCTGATGCACCTGGGCATTTCCAAGCCGCTTGTCCGTTGCGACGAGAATGTGATCGCTAGCCGCGCTGCCGGCCTGGTCGACCGTCTGCTGGCGGGGGAGACCCTCGCCTTTGCCTCGGACGCCGGCATGCCGAGCGTGTCCGATCCCGGCCAGGCGCTGGTCGAGGCGGCGCGTGAGGCCGATGTGCCCGTCGAAGTTATTCCCGGGCCTTCTGCTTGCGTCACGGCGCTCGTTTCGTCCGGTATTCCCTGCGAGCATTTTTTCTTCGAGGGCTTTTTGGGCCGAAAGCACGGCGACCGCGTGCGCCGTTTGCAGCGCCTTGCCGTGGTGCCCGGCGCACTCATCTTCTACGAGTCTCCACATCGCATCGTGGCGACGCTCGAGGCCGTGACGGAGGTCTTTCCCCAGCGTGAGGTTGCCGTCTGCCGCGAACTCACCAAGCTGCACGAGGAGGTCTTGCGCGGGCCCGCTGCCCAGCTTGCCGAGGAGCTGCGTGCTCGCGGCGAGGTAAAGGGCGAGATCGCGCTGGTCATCGCGCCGCCGAGCGAGGATGAGGAGGCCGGTATCGTGCCGGTCGGCGCTGCGGCAGCGGATCCCGACGAGGCCCTGCGCGAGGATATCCGCGCCGCGCTCGAGGAGGGGGAGCCCGCCTCTGCGGTGGCCAAGCGCCTGTCTCAGAAGTATTCGCGCCGCAAGCGCGATGTCTATGCCATGGTGCTCGATATGCAATAGATGGAGGATATCCAGCCCTTGCGCTAGAATCATCCTCTGTATGCAACGTTTTTCTGGAGGACAAACCCCATGGATCAAAGCAAGCCTTCGTTCTTTATCACGACGCCCATCTACTACGTCAACGCCGATCCGCACCTGGGCACGGCTTATTCCACCATCATCGCCGACGTTCAGGCTCGCTATCGCCGCTCCGCCGGCTATAACGTCAAGTTCCTGACCGGCATGGACGAGCACGGCGAGAAGGTCGCCGAGGCCGCAGCCAAGCATGGCATGACGCCGCAGGAGTGGACCGATAGCCAGGCCCCGCACTTCAAGGAGCTTTGGAGCAAGCTCGAGATTTCCAACGACGACTTCATCCGCACCACCGAGCCGCGCCAGCATCATGCCGTGCAGTACCTGTGGGAGCGCATGAAGGAGTCCGGTTACCTGTATAAGGGCAGCTACGACGGTTGGTATTGCGTGCCTGACGAGACCTACTTCACTGATACGCAGGTCCAGAAGGGCGACGAGGAGTACGGCAGCGTCGGCCAGCATCTATGCCCCGACTGCCACCGTCCGCTTGAGCGCGTCCAGGAGGAGTCCTACTTCTTTAAGCTTTCCGCCTTCCAGGACAAGCTTCTCAAGCTCTATGACGAGCACCCCGACTTTGTCGAGCCTGCGTTCCGCATGAACGAGGTTCGCAGCTTTGTCGAGGGCGGCCTCAACGACCTTTCCGTGAGTCGCACGAGCTTTGACTGGGGCATCCAGGTTCCGTTTGACGAGGGCCATGTGACCTATGTATGGTTTGACGCGCTGCTCAACTATATGACGGCCGTCGGCTACGGTGTCGACACCGACGAGGCGCGTGCCGAGCTGGCCTATCGCTGGCCCGCGCAGTTCCACATCGTGGGTAAGGACATCATCCGCTTCCACTGCGTCATTTGGCCCGCCATGCTCATGGCCATCGGCGAGGCCCTGCCCGAGCACGTCTTTGCCCACGGCTTCCTGACCGTGCGCAATGCCGAGACCGGCAAGGCCGAGAAGATGTCCAAGAGCCGCGGTAACGCCATCGCTCCGCAGGACGTTATCGATATGCTGGGCGTCGAGGGCTATCGCTACTACTTTATGACCGATGTCGTTCCCGGTACCGACGGCGCCATCAGCTTCGATCGCATGGAGCAGGTCTACAACGCCGACCTGGCCAACAGCTGGGGCAACCTTATCTCGCGTTCGCTCAACATGAGCGGCAAGTACTTTGACGGTTGCGCGCCCGCCAAGCCCGCATCGTTCGATGCGTTCGACAACCCGCTGGCAAAGATCGCCGATGGCCTGGTCGACCGCTACATGGTCAAGATGGACGTGCTCGATTACGGCGGAGCCAAGGATGAGGTCATGGAGCTCATCCACGCCGCCAACCACTACATCGAGGACTCCGAGCCCTGGGCACTTGCCAAGGACGAGGCCAAGGCTGACGAGCTGGCGTTTGTGATCTACAACCTGCTCGAGGCCATCCGCATTGCCGCTCACCTGCTGATGCCGCTCATGCCTCAGACCTCTGCCGAGGCCCTGCGCCGCCTGTCCTGCGAGAACGAGGCCGCGACCGACGACCTCAAGGGCATTTGCGCTTGGGGCCTGCTTGCTGGTGGTCAGCCCGTCGAGAAGGGCGATCCGCTGTTCCCGCGTCTGGCGTAGAGACCGCGCGAGCGCCATATCGGCAATTTGCTGTTTAGATGTAAGGGCATGGCCGCAACGGTCCATGCCCTTTCGTTTCAAGACGCCGCCATCATGCTAAGGAGGCAACTATGACAACTTCGCCTTTGGCAAACCCCACGGCAACAAGGGAGCTGCTGGAGGAGTTTGGCCTTGCGACCAAGCATCGCCTGGGCCAGAACTTTCTAATCGACAATCATGTGATCGAGCGTATCTGCGAGCTTGCCGAGCTTGCAGGTGACGAGCGCGTACTCGAGGTGGGTCCGGGTTGCGGTACGTTGACACTTGCGTTGCTGCAGGAAGCGGCGTGCGTTACGTCCATTGAGGCCGATCCTGAGCTCGAACCGGTGCTCGACGCCCACGCCGCCGACTATGCCAACTTCCGCTTTATCATGGGCGACGCGCTTAAGGTGGGCCCGGAGCAGATTGAGCAGGCTGCGGGCGGTGAGCCGACGGTATTTGTCGCGAACTTGCCCTATAACGTGGCGGCGACGATCATTTTGCAATTTTTCCAGACGATGCCCGCGCTCAAGCGTGCCGTGGTCATGGTGCAAAAGGAGGTTGCCGATCGCATTGCCGCAGTGCCGGGCAACAAGACCTATGGCGGCTATACGGCAAAGCTCGGCCTGTATGCGCAGGTGACGGGTCGCTTTGAGGTGCCGCCGCGTTGCTTTATGCCGGCGCCGCACGTGGACTCGGCTGTCGTGCGTATCGACCGTGTTGACGGCGTGGTGCCCGAAGGGCTCGATCGCGAATTTGTGGCCCGCGTGATTGATGCTGCATTTGCCCAGCGTCGCAAGACCATCCGCAATTCCATGAGCGCCAACGGCTTTGCCAAGGACGTGCTCGATGCCGCCTTTGAGGCTTGCGGTATCGCACCCACCACGCGCGCCGAGACGCTCGGCGTCGCCGACTTTGTGTGTCTGGCTCGGGAGCTTTCCCATGACGCTTAATGCCGAACGCGTGACGTTTACCAAGAAAAAGAAGACGGTTGCTTGTCCCGTGCCCTTGGCACCGCTTGCCGACACACATGCGCATCTGCTTTCGTTCTGGGGCAAGGATGTGCCCGAGACACTCGTGCGTGCCAAGGCGGCAGGCATCGACCTGTTGGTGACGGTCTTCGACCCCATCGCCGACAAGCGCAGCGTGACGGACTATAGCGACTGGCTCGTGCGCGAAATTCTGCCGATGCAGGATATCCCGCAGATCAAGTATCTTGCCGGCGTGCATCCGTATGGCGCGCCGGACTATACCGACGACATTCACGCGCAGGTTGTTGCTGCGCTTGATGACCCTTTGTGCGCCGGTATTGGCGAAATCGGTCTGGACTACCACATGGACTATGACGACGATATCGCGCCGGCACCCCATAACGTGCAGATTGACTGCATGGCGCGCCAGCTCGAGCTTGCCGTGCGTCGTAACGTGCCGGTGGAGCTGCATCTGCGTCACGAGGACATGGACCAGGAGCGTACCTCGCACGTGGACGCCTACAACGTGCTTCGTGGGGTGGGCGTGCCCCAGACCGGTTGTGTGCTGCACTGTTTTGGCGAGGACCGCGCCACGATGGAGCGCTTTGTGGAGCTGGGCTGCTATATCGCCTATGGTGGTGCGGCCACCTTTAAGCGCAACGACGACGTGCGCGAGGCATTTGCGGCAACCCCACTCGATCGAATTTTGTTCGAGACGGATTGCCCGTATATGGCTCCGGAGCCCATCCGCGGTCTTGAATGCGAGCCCGCAATGATCTCCATTACGGCAAACGCGCTGGTTAACGACCGTATCGATCGCACTGGTGAGGACGCCGAAACAATCGCGCATGCCGCTTGGGAAAATGCCTGCAAACTTTTTCAAAAATAGTTCTTGCGTTCGCGGTGGCGCTCCGTTATTCTAATTCCTGCACGCGGGCGTGGCGGAATTGGCAGACGCGTACGGTTCAGGTCCGTATGGGGGCAACCCCATGAAGGTTCAAGTCCTTTCGCCCGCACCATTGATTGAAAGAGCTCCCAGCAATGGGGGCTTTTTTGTTATGTGCCCATCGCAGGGACTTGAACCTGTGAAGGAGCGAGCGTCAAGAAAACGCGGAGCGTTTTTAGCGAGCTGGCGAGTCCGCCGGCAGGCGGGCGAAGCCGGTGCGGATCCGCGAAGCGGATACGCGGACGTCCTTTCGCCCGCACCATTAAATGAAAGAGCTCCCAGCAATGGGGGCTTTTTTGTTATGCACGATCTCCTTGGACGGGTATCCTAATGGCAACGTGTGCCTATCAGAGGAGAGACCATGCTGTTTTCCGGTATCATCGCTGCCCTTACGAGCCTTTTGATTCCCATCATCATCCTGCTGCTGTTGCTTCCCAACGCCTGCTACGTCGTTGAGCAGCAGCACGCTGTGATCATCGAGCGCTTGGGTAAGTTCAATCGTATCGTCAACGCGGGCTTCCACGTGAAGGTGCCCGTGATCGACCGCAAGGCCGCCACGGTGAGCCTGCGCACCATGAAAAACGGTTTTGGCATCGACGTTAAGACCCAGGACAACGTGACCATCGGTCTTGAGGTCTCCGCTCAGTACCACGTGAGCTACGACATGGGCGCCGGCCCGGCAGATTCGGGCATCTACAAGAGCTACTACATGCTGCAGGAGCCCGTCGACCAGATGCGTGACTTCATCACCGACGCCCTGCGCTCTTCGATTCCTGTCTACACACTCGATGAGGTCTTTGCCAAGAAGGATGACATCGCCAAGGATGTCAACGCTACCGTTTCCGAGCAGATGGCCGCCTACGGCTTCACCCTCGTGTCGACGCTCATCACCAAAATCGCACTGCCGACCGAGGTTGAGAACTCCATGAACGACATCAACGCCGCCCAGCGCAAGCGCGCTGCGGCACAGGAGCTCGCCGAGGCAGACCGCATCAAGCGCGTCACCGAGGCGACCGCCGAGGCCGAGGCAATGGAAAAGGCGGGCGAGGGCATCGCCAACCAGCGCAAGGCCATCGCACTGGGTATCAAAGATTCGCTCGAGATCATCCAGGAGACGGGTGTCGGCAATGACGAGGCCAACCAACTGTTCATGTTTACGCAGTGGTCCGAGATGATGACGGAGTTCGCTCGCACGGGTAAAACCTCGACGGTCGTGCTGCCGAGCGACTTTTCGCAGTCGGCCTCGATGTTCGAGCAGATGCTGGCCGCCGGCAAAGTTCAAAACGATTCGAAGGAGTAGACGCGCGTGAAATACACCGTCGTTTGCGTCGGTAAGCTCAAGGAGCGCTTTTGGAAGGACGCGTGCGCTGAGTACACCAAGCGCCTAGGTGCCTATGCCAAGGTGGATATCCGCGAGGTGGCCGATATCGACCCGGCTAAGGCGGGCGGCGTGGATGCCGCGCGCGACAAGGAGGGGGCGGCGATTCTTGCCGCCTTGCCATCTCGAGCGCATGTGATCCTGCTGGCTATCGAGGGCAAGGAGCGCTCGAGCGAGGAGTTTTCGGCGAGGCTCGACGATCTTATGCTGCGAGGCGGCAGCGACATTGCCTTTGTAATCGGCGGTTCGGACGGCGTGAGCGATGACGTGCGCGCACGAGCCGACGAGATGCTCAGCTTTGGACGCATTACCTTGCCGCATAACCTGGCGCGTGTGGTGCTGCTGGAGCAGATTTACCGTGCCTGCAAGATCAGTCGTGGCGAGCCGTATCACAAATAGGTCGGCAATACGAAACAATGGCGTGGGACAATACCTTTCGTTTTGAGGAATGTGTCTGAAAGGACTATGCGATATGAAGATTGGATTTGTCGGTTTTGGCAATATGGCGAGCGCTATGGCCGATGGCTGGATCGCTGCCGGTGTAGCTGCGAGCGACATGTGCGCCTGCGCGGGTCGCTACGACGCACTGGTTGAGCGCTGCGAGGCGCGCGGCATGGTCGCCTGCCACGATGCCGCCGAGGTTGTCGCCGCATCCGATATCGTGGTCGCTGCGGTCAAACCGTACATGATCGAGAAGGTATTCGCCCCGCTCAAGGATGCTCTTGCCAAAAAGGTCGTTCTGTCGGTTGCCTGGACCTGGGACAGTGCCAAGTGGGAGCAGGTCCTGCCGGGCGTCGCGCATATCTCGACGGTGCCCAACACGCCGGTTTCGGTGGGCGAGGGCGTCATCGCCTGCGAGAAGGCTTCGACGCTTAACGACGAGCAGCGTGCTGTGGTGCTCGACCTGCTCGGTAAGCTTGGCGCTGTCGTCGAGCTCGACACAAGCCTGCTGTTTGTGGGCGGCACGGTGGGTGGTTGCGCTCCGGCGTTTGTCGCCATGGCAATCGAGGCCCTGGGCGATGCGGCGGTCAAGCACGGTATCCCGCGTGCGGATGCTTATCGCATTGTGAGCCAGATGGTGCTGGGTACGGCAAAGCTGCAGCTTGCAACTGGCCAGCATCCTGCGGCGATGAAGGATGCCGTATGCTCGCCCGGTGGTGCCACCATCAAGGGCGTCGTTGCGCTCGAGGACGCCGGCATGCGCAGCGCCCTGGTCAAGGCAATCGACGCAACCCTCCAGTAAAACCGACCAAAAAAGGGACAGGTTTATGTTGGCAGGTTTTTCCTGCGGTTTTGTCCTTTTAGCGAAAAGTGCCCCGCAACTGGCTCAATTCCAGTTGCGGGGCACTTGCGTTTGCCCAGATAAAACCGACCAAAATAAACCTGTCCCTTTTTGGCAGGTTAGTCCCAGAAGCTGTCTTCTTCGTCCTCGGACTTGGGGCCGCGGTCGACATACATCTTATGGGTGCGCTTCTCCATTACAAAGGCAATAATCGCAAACAGCAGGATGCCGCCGGCGAAAAGGATGGCAAAACCGGTGCGGGTGCCAAACAAAAAGGAAAAAACTGCGTCCATTGGGTGCCTTCTTGCGTAGTTGAGTTGGGTCGTAAACGCTCATAAGTATATACTTGCCCATACATGTACAAGGTTGCAACCTAAATGGAATGTATATCGCCGGAGGATCTAATGCTTGATATCAAGTTTGTTCGCGAGAACCCCGATGCCATCGATGTCGCCATGGCTAACCGCCAGACGTCTTGGGATCGCGAGAAGTTCTTTGAGCTCGACGACGAGCGTCGTGCCGTCATCACCGAGGTCGAGGAACTTCAAGCCACGCGCAATGCCGAGTCCAAGAAGATCGGCGCCCTGATGAAGGAGGGCAAGAAGGACGAGGCCGAGGCCGCCAAAGAGGCCGTGCGCGCCGTCAACGAGAAGATTGACGGTCTGGCCGAGCGCCGCACCGCCCTCGAGCAGGAGCAGTACGACTTCATGGCTCACCTGCCCAACATTCCTTGCGAGGCCACGCCGTACGGCAAGGACGAGGACGAGAACATCGAGCGCCGTCGTTGGGGCACCCCGCGCGAGTTCGACTTCGACTTTAAGCCGCACTGGGATCTGGGCACCGACCTCGACATCCTTGACTTCGAGCGCGGCAACAAGCTCTCCGGCAGCCGCTTCACCGTTCTCGGTGGCGCCGGCGCCCGTCTTGAGCGCGCCCTCATCAACTTCTTCCTCGATACGCACACCAGCCGTGGTTTTAAGGAGTGGTGGCCGCCCATCGTCGTCAAGCGTCAGACCATGTTCGGCACGGGCCAGCTGCCCAAGTTCGAGGACGACGCCTATCACGTCTCGGGCGACAACTTCCTGATCCCCACCGCCGAGGTCGTGCTCACCAACCTGCACGCCGGTGAGGTCCTCGACGCCGACACCCTGCCGCGCCGCTACACCGCCTTCACCCCCTGCTTCCGCGAGGAGGCCGGTTCCGCCGGTCGCGATACCCGTGGCATCATCCGTCAGCACGAGTTCGACAAGGTCGAGATGGTCAAGTTCGCTAAGCCGGAGGAGTCCGACGAGGAGCTCGAGAGCATGACCGCCGAGGCCGAGTACCTGCTGCAGCAGCTGGGCCTTCCGTATCGCGTGATTAGCCTGTGCACCGGCGACTTGGGCTTCTCTGCCCGTCAGACCTACGACATCGAGGTCTGGCTGCCGAGCTACAACGCCTACAAGGAGATCAGCTCCTGCTCCAACTGCGGTGACTTCCAGGCCCGTCGCGCCAACATCAAGTATCGCGACCCCGAGAACTTCAAGGGTTCGCGCTACCTGCACACCCTTAACGGTTCCGGCCTGCCGGCTGGCCGTACCATGGCTGCCATTCTGGAGAACTACCAGAACGCCGACGGCACCATCACGATCCCCGAGGTTCTGCGTCCCTACATGGGCGGCCTCGAGAAAATCGAGCCGGTCGCGTAGATTGGCTGCATAAGCGATTTGCTAGGGCACTCCTTTTTGGGGTGCCCTTTTTGTGTGCGGCCATACCATGCTGTGCGGACAGCTCAATAGAAAACACACGAACAACTGTTCTGTATACAGCCATCTACCTGCTATGCTTTTGCTAAATAAGAGCGAGAGAAAGGGGACGCGATGGAGCTGTTTGATGATCGGGTGGTTTTGTTTGAGAGCGACGAGGGCGGGGAGTACCTGCTTGTGACGTGTGAGCCGTCTGGCATGGGTGGCCTGGTGGTTCGACAGACGAGCGAGGGGCCGTTGACGCAATGGTGCTACGAGGAGTCGCCTCATGTGGTTGAGACGTTTGTGGCGCACGAGGGGCTTGTGGCCCTAGAGCATTTCTATGGGGTCCAGACATCTAATCAGGTTGCTCGCATGTTGAGCATCTCGTTTGCCGATTATGATTGTGCCCAGCGGGTGAGATCGCTCCTGAGGGAACTTGATGCTAAGTTTGACGTGATCGAAAAGCCAATCGATCGTACGGGGAATGGCGGTATATGCGGAGCAGCATGACAAGACTGCGTTCCACAAAAAAGTTTGAGATTGTGCTTGACTCCAATAAGCTAAAGTGGTTTTATATGTTTTGCGCTGCGGCGTTACCTCAGCTGGATAGAGGGTCTGACTACGAATCAGAACGTCATAGGTTCGAATCCTATACGCCGCACCATTTGAGATTAAAGCTCCCGGCAACGGGGGCTTTTCTTTTACGTAAACACCGCATGGATTCGAACCTCGGTCGAGGCGCGGGCGTAAAGCGGACGATTTCCTGTCGACTCGTGTAAGATTCCGAGTAGATGTCGCGACTAATTCGCGACCACTCCTTCTTCAAGCGACCGATCAGGGTGATACTTCGTGGCAGAGCGTCCGACATACAAGCTCAGGTTTCTCGATCCCAAAAAGCGCTTTCCGGCGATGCCCGAGCAGCCTGCGGGACGCTCATATGGCGTGGTCTGGAAACTCTTTGGCGAGGATCAGCATGAATCTTGCTATGTCGTCGAATTCGTTGGCAAAAGTCATGTGTCGCTTTTGGGCTACGTAAGCGTTTCGGGCGAGGTGTACAAGGTGGACCGCCCCGTTAGCGAGACTCCGCTGCCCAACGATCCCGACATGGAACTGGTCCTTGACGAGTCGGACTCCGGTATTGGTGAGATTGTGGTTCGGGGAGCCAACGGCACAATGCGTGCGTGCGCGCGAACCGTCGGCTCTCCCGAAGGCCCCATGCGCGAGCAGTCCGACCACGAGACATGGAATTCGACCCGCTCCCTTCCTTACGGTGAGTTCATGGCATCGATGTTCCTGCGCTACGTGATATTCGCTGACTCCGAAAATACCATTGCGAGCACGGCGGACGCCGACGGACTCGACGAGGGTATGCAAAATGTTATCGACAAGATCAAGCTCGTAAAGTTGCCCGAGCCGGTCGAGGTGTTTTTGGGCTTTAACACGGCACCGCTACCTGACGCTATCGAGACGCTGCTCTACCGCGTTGACCATGCCGAGAATCCGAGCGGTATCGAGCGCTATGCCGCCGCCCTTATGAGTGAAATTGACTTGCCCCGCTTGCGCACCATCGCCGCTAAGTCCGAGATGAGCCTGGCTCGCATTGATCGTTCAAAGCTTTTCTATCTCAATTTTGATCGTAGCCTGCTGGACCAGGACGAGATTGACATGCTGCTTGCCATCGAGTGCCGTCTCAACCGCCTCTCCGGCATCCTTGAGCGCATCGGGGCTGGATTGGTCCCCGCGGCCTCGTCGCCGAGCCTTGAGGGCTGCGCGCTCTTTGATGCGTGGCATATCGCTAAGACGACCAACGATGTTCCTCGACTGCTCGATACGGCCTCGAGCGATAACCCGTGGGGCGAACCGGGTACGGTGGCTTGCCAGCCGGGCGGTGAGTGGGATGTGCGTACCCGCTTCGCGCGTATTGTCGAGGCGCTTAACGTGGTCACGCGGCTCGACTATACCTATCGGGCAAACGTTGCCGAGGGGATTATGCTCGTTCGGTTTGGGCAGTCTGTCGTTGATGCCATGCCGCAACGTGAATACGACGCTCAAGATGACGCCTGGCACGAGCTGGACGAGGACACGCGCACGATCTGGGCCGCGGAGCACGATGCGCGCGTGGCGCTCACGCTTGCGGCAGCGTGTTTTGCCGCGGGCACCTGCATCACGCGCTGCTATGTGCAGATTGCTGCTCCCGACAGTGAGCAGGGCGAGTGCGTTGTCGCAACGTATTTCTTTGGGCGTGCGGCCTATCTGGCCGATTGCGTGCCTGTCGCCAAGGATCTTGAGAGCATGGACATGGACGATATGCCGTGCAAGCGTGTGCTTGAGGCGTATGAGTCAACCGCTCCGGAGACGATTGAGCCGGCGGAGGTTCATGCTCGTCCGCGTGATGACCATCGCATGCTGCCGCCGGCGCTGCGCGATCTGCTGCTTGCCGATACGGCTGACGAGCTGGAGGTCATGGAAGAGGACGACGACCCATACGTGGCCCGTGTTGTTGAATTGCGCGAGCAGGCAAAAGTCGACCGTACAGGTGCTTTTGAAGGCTTTTCCCGTCTTGTCGAGGAGTTGGAGGCCAAGTGCGCCGTCGCCGAGCTTTTGGCGACAGGTCCGGTTCAAACGCAGTTTTGCGATAACCAGCTGGTGCGCATGGTGCTACCGGTGTTGGAAGAAGACCGCTCTGTGCGAATCCTTCGTGCGCCCGATGCGCTGTACTTTGCCCAGCACGAGATCTGCAGCTTTTACGCCGAGCAAGAGGACTTTGAACGAGCACTGCCCGAGGTGCGCCATCTTTACGATCTGGCGCGCTCGTCCATGCAGTCGCACTTTGCGCTCATCAACGTGCTTGCGCGTCTGGAGCGCTTTGACGAGATTATCGAGGTGGCGCGCCACGGCCTACGTATTGCCAGCGATCGTTCTGCAATCGGCTACCTGTTCTATCGCTTGGCGTTTGCCTATTGGAATTGCGATCAGCTCGACCTGGCGCTGGCTTGTTACCGTCTGGTGCCGCGCGGCGAGGAGTCGGGCAGCAGCGCGCTGGAAGAAATGCAGGGGCTTATGAACGAGATGGGCGTCAGCGAGCCTCCGACGTTCGAGGAAGCGGTCGAGACCATCCACAGGGCTGGACTAGAGCTGCCGCCAGTGTCCGCCGTGACGAATCAGCTGGCAGATGCCGCTGTGCAACTGGTCGACAACGGTTTCTTTTTCCTGGCGCGCGGTTGTATCTTCCAAATGTGGCGCACCATGGGCAACGACGAGCTCGGCTCCCTCAACCGCTCGCTGGGGTAGGCGAAGCTTTCAAGAAGGAAAGGCTGCTAGGCAATTAGAAAATTTCCTCTTGCTCATCCTTGGCTGTTTGGTTACTATAGAACGGCTGTTACGGAGAGCTGACCGAGAGGCCGAAGGTGCTCGCCTGCTAAGCGAGTATGCCCCAAAAGGGCATCTGGGGTTCGAATCCCCAGCTCTCCGCCAGTATGACTTGAAAGAAGGGTCCCATTTGGGGCCCTTTTTGTGCGGAGAAAGGAGGCTGGGGATTCGAACCCGAGAGGGCACGGGCGTTAAGCAAACGCGAAAGCGTTTGTAGCCCGTGGGCGAAAAGCCGCCAGGCTTTGAAGCCGGAGGGCATGCGCAGCATGCCCGGACATCCCCAGCTCTCCGCCAGTATGAACTTGAAGAAGGGTCCCATTTGGGGCCCTTTTTATTATCAAGAATGGCGGCTGGGGATTCGAACCTCAAAAAAGAGGCATCCTTTCGGACGCCTCCTTTCAGTGGACTTATTATTCTTGCGCCCTACACCTCGGGCGCCTTGGCGACGGTCTCGCTTTCTGCCGTGAGTGGGCGGTTGTCGATGCGACGGCCCAAGCGATCGAGCTTCACGAGTAGCCATTCAATGGGATTCGGCCCTGCGCCTTCCTCGTCGGCAACTAGGTCCATGACGGCGATCTTGGTGCCGTCCTGCTTGAGCGTGACGCTGCCCACCTTGTCGCCCACATGCACCGTGCCCGAAAGATCGTCGTAGCTAACCTTTTCGGTCACCTCGCCGGCAAGGGAAAACACGGTCGCTTGCGCCGTGGGATCGGCGAGTGTGGCGTCGATCGTCTTATCCGTCCAGTCGGTTTGACCAATGCGCGCCATAAGCGGGTTGCCGTTGGCGGTCTTTTCCTGTGTGTTGGCGATTGCGACCGTCACCTTGTGACCGTAGTACCAATTGGCAAGGGTTGCGGTATCGGTAAAGCGCTGGTCGGTGGTGGTGGAGTTCAAAACGACGGTGTAGATCTCGTCGCCGTCGCGGTTGTAGGCGCTCGTAAAGCAATAGCCCGCGTCGTCGGTGGTGCCGGTCTTGCCACCGATGTTGCCATCTTGGCCCAGCAAATAGTTATGCGTGTCCATGGAATGCGAATGGTCGGTGCCGTCGGCGCCCGTGACCTCGATCCAGGAATCCTCGCTCGCTACGACCTCGCGGATCGTGTCGTTTTTCATGGCCTCCTGCATCATCAGCGCTACGTCGTGTGCGGTTGAGTGCATATCGCCAGCCCACTCATCAAAGTCCAGACCATGCGGGTTTTCAAAAAGCGTACCGGTGCAGCCGAGCTTCTTAGCGCGCTCGTTCATGGTCTTCACAAAGGTTGCCTCGGCGTCTTTGGTCTTAGGGTCGATCTTCTTGCCCACATATTCGGCGAGCACGACGGCGGCGTCGTTGCCCGAGGGAATCATCAGGCCGCGCAGTGCCTGCTCCACGGTAAGCTCGTCACCTTCGAGCAAGCCGGCGGTCGAATTACCCACGGTGGCTGCGGCGTTGCTCACCGTGACCTTCTCGTCCATCTTGCAATTCTCGACGGTTAGGATTGCGGTCATGACCTTGGTGATCGAGGCGATTTTGACCTGCTCATCGGCGCCGCGCCCGTAGTAGACGGTGCCGTCTTTTCCCATGACGAGCGCATTGGTCGCATCGATATCGGGCAGATTATCGGCCGTGATGCCGCGCGCATCGGCGGTTTTGCCGCAAACATTGTCGGTCGTGAGTACTTGGGCGCCGGCGACGGTGGGCACGCCAGCGGCAAGGGCGATAGCGCAGACAAAGCCGGCGGCAAGCTGGGCTGAGCGCTTTGCAAAAGAGGTGAGGGACTTCACAGATTTCGCTTTCGACGGGATGGTCTCTTCTGGAACTAGAGTATATCGTTTGCCGGTGTCGGCGATCATCGCGTGCGTGCGTGGCCCACATCCGCGCCCGAACGGGCACAAGGGTGCTTAAGGCCGACTTAATCACCCACGCTTGTTGTGTGTGGCATGCGCCCCCTCGGGCATAATGGAGCGCGAGAGGAGCACGCATGAACGAGCGCATTTTGGTAGTTGATGACGAAAAGGCCATCGCCGACTTGGTTGGTATCTACCTTACAAAAGAAGGCTTTGATGTACAGGTCGCCTATAGCGGGGCCGACGCTGCCAAGGCAATCTTGGAGCAGGAGTTCGATCTGGCGCTGCTGGATGTCATGCTGCCCGATATCGATGGGCTTGAGTTGCTGCGTACGATCCGTTCCAGCCATACCTATCCCGTGATCATGCTGACGGCGCGCGATGCCCAGCAAGACAAGATCGAGGGCCTTTCGCTTGGCGCGGACGATTACGTGGTTAAGCCGTTCCGTCCGCTTGAGCTCATCGCGCGCGTGCATGCTCAGCTTCGCCGCTACACCAGCTACGGTAGCCGCGCGCAGGTGGCCGAGTCGCCGATCATCCAGCTCGACGGCCTGGAGATCAACCGCGATGCTCGTTCCGTAATGGTGGACGGTGCGCCGGTGCGCCTCACGCCCATCGAGTATTCCATCTTGCTGTATCTGGTCGAGCATCGCGGCAGTGTGGTGGCCGTGGAGGATCTGTTCCGCGCGGTGTGGAACGAGGATTTTATGCCCGGCTCCAACAATACGGTGATGGTGCACATTCGCCACCTGCGCGAAAAGATCGGTGACGACGCTCAAAAGCCGCGCTTTATCAAAAACGTCTGGGGCGTCGGCTACATAATCGAATAACGCCTTTGATGGTGGGGAAGTGGATATGACAAAAGACGATAGGCAGGCATTCGAGGTGCCCGATCGACTCTTTGAATACGTGAGGTCGGTCGTCGACAACCGCGCGCTTGCAACGGTGCTGCTCTTTTTGCTGAGCCTGCTGCTGATTGGCATCGATAACATCGCTGGAATCTTGGCGGTGCTGCTTGTCGGCTTTTTGCTGATCGATCGATTTGAAATCGTACGCCGCTGCGTGGTGATTGGCGGTGCCGCGTGGGCCATGACGTTGGCGATTGGCGCCATGGCACTCGGCGGCATCGAAGGGTCGGTGCTGTTCGATGCCGGCTTTGTATTCAACATGCTTGGCTTTGTGCTGGCGCTTGCCGTGTGCGTGCTGTTCTTTTGCGGCCGCGCCCTGTACTACCAGGGCTATGAGCAGGGCGAGCAGCATGCCGATTGTGTGCTGGCCGCTCGTATTCAAGATCGCCTGATCGATCACCCCGACACCTGGGACAACATCGACGGCGACTTCCTGGAGGTCGAGGGCGCACTCAACCGTGTGCGCGATCGCGAGCGCAAGGTGCAACAGGCCTTGCGTGACGAGTCTCATCGCAAGGACGATCTGGTCACGTACTTGGCACATGACCTACGCACCCCGCTTGCCAGTGTGGTGGGCTATCTTTCGCTGCTGCAAGAGGCTCCTGAGCTGCCGGTTGAGCAACGTGCGCACTTTACGGGCGTGGCGCTCGACAAGGCGCACCGGCTCGATGCACTCATCGAAGAGTTCTTCGATATCACGCGCTTTGACTTCCACGATATCGTGCTCACGCGCGGCTATGTTGATCTGGGGTTGCTGCTGGCTCAGGTGGCTGACGAGTTCTATCCCATCCTCAACGAGCAACATAAGGAAGCCCAGGTTGATATTCGCGAGGACCTGACGGTGCTCGTGGATGGCGATAAGATGGCCCGCGTGTTTAACAACATCATGAAAAACGCCGTCGCCTATAGCTATGAGGGCTCGACTATCACGATTGAGGCCAGGCGCCAAGACGATGGCGGCGTGCGCGTGCGCTTTATCAATCAGGGCGATCCTATCCCTGCGGCTAAGCTCAAGGTGATCTTTGAGAAGTTCTATCGCCTGGATGCGGCGCGTGCGACCAATCGCGGTGGTGCCGGTTTGGGCCTTGCTATTGCCAAGGAGATCATCGCGGCACACGGCGGTACCGTTGCATGTGAATCGACGCCCGAACACACGATATTCACCATCGAGCTGCCCGCCGCATAGCTAGCGTGCCCTTACAAACACTTGACAATGTGCTCACGTGCGCATGAGCCGCGATTCCTACTATCGATACTGCTGAATTGATATCGATATGGAGGTGTGCGGTATGACGGCTGCTGCGGCTGTGGAGCCCACGGAGCTTGAAGAACTCATGGAAGCGCAGGCCGAGGCCGCGCATGAGCGCGAGGTTGGGGATGCGACTCGTCCCACGGCAGAGGATCTTGCCGCCTCGCCGACGCGCATCGACGTCGAGGGCCTCGACCTGTTCTATGGCGACCACCATGCGCTCAAGGACGTGAATATCAAGATCCGCGACAAGCAGATCACCTCGTTCATCGGGCCTTCGGGCTGCGGAAAGTCCACGTTGCTGCGCTGCTTTAACCGCATGAACGACGGCATCAAGGATTGCCGCATCGAGGGCAAGATTGCGCTCGATGGTCAAGATATCCTGGGCGATTGCGACATCTGCCGTTTGCGCCAGCGCGTGGGCATGGTGTTCCAACGCCCCAACCCATTTCCCATGAGCATCTACGACAACGTCGCCTACGGTCCTCGCGGTATGGGTGTGCGCGACCGCGCCGTGCTCGATGAGCTGGTCGAGGACTCCCTGCGTCGCGCTGCCCTGTGGGACGAGGTCAAGGACAAGCTCAAAGAGTCGGGCCTGGGTCTTTCGGGTGGACAGCAGCAGCGCCTGTGCATCGCCCGCGCACTTGCCGTGCAGCCCGACATTCTGCTGATGGACGAGCCGACCTCGGCACTCGACCCTGTGTCGACGTTGGTGGTGGAGCAGCTGGCCTGCGAGCTCAAGGAGACCTGCACGCTGGTGGTCGTGACGCACAACATGCAGCAGGCCGCGCGTATTTCCGATTCGGTTGCGTTCTTTTTGCTGGGTGAGCTGGTGGAGCACGCGCCCACCGCGCAACTCTTCAAGAATCCGTCCGATCCGCGCACCGCGGATTATTTGACGGGGCGTTTTGGCTGACGCTGTCTTTTACAGGTGCCTTTAGGGTTAAGATGCGGTCATATCGGCCGCAAAGGGGTTCAACATGATCTATTACGTCGAGGACGATGACAACATCAGGGATTTGACAGTCTACGCGCTGCGCAAGCAGGGAATCGAGGCCGAGGGCTTTTCGTGTGATGGCGAGTTTAAAGCTGCCGTGGCGCGACGGGTGCCCGATGCTGTGCTGCTCGATATCATGCTGCCCGACACCGATGGCTTGGCGATTATGCGTCGTCTGCGTGCCGATCGCCTGACGGCGACGGTGCCCATCATGATGCTTACCGCCAAGGACACCGAGCTCGACAAGGTGATGGCGCTCGATGGCGGTGCCGACGATTACCTGACTAAGCCGTTTTCGCTCATGGAGCTTGCGAGCCGCTGCCGCGCACTGCTGCGTCGCGGCGGCATGGTCAAGCAGGCGAGCGATGTGCTCAGCGTGGGCGACATCGTGCTCTCGCCCAGCCATCGCGAGGTGACCGTTGCCGGCGAGCCGCTTAAGCTCACCCTGCGCGAGTTCGACCTGCTCGAGTACCTCATGCGCAAGCCCGGCGTGGTCTTTACCCGCGAGTCGTTGCTGCAGAGCGTGTGGGGCTGGGACTTCGACGGCGGTTCGCGCACCGTTGACGTGCACGTGCAGACGCTTCGCCAAAAACTGGGCGAGCATGCCAGCGCCATCGAGACCGTGCGCGGCGTGGGTTATCGCCTGGCCGAGCCTTCTGCCGGTGATGGTGCCGAAGGCGACGACACCGCGGCCACCGCATCGGAGGAGTAACCCGTGGTCTTCGCCCCCCAGGGAAAACATACGCTGTCGCACCGCGTTTTTGTGACGATCTTTGTCTGCGCCATGGCGGTTATCGTGGCGTTTACGGTGCTGGGTGCGTTCTTTGTGCAAAACACTTTGGCGGATGCCACGAGTGCCAATCTGGCGCAGGAAACCGAGCTCATTGCTGCCGCTCTCGACGAGCAGCAGGAGCCCATTCCGTTCTTGCGAAGCCTCGATCGCGAGGATCTTCGTATCACGCTGATCAATAAGGACGGATCTGTTGCCTACGACAACGAGGCGTCGCCTTTCACACTGCCCAACCATGGCGATCGCCCCGAGGTCATCGAGGCCTTTGAGAGTGGTTCGGGTTCCGCGGAGCGCGCAAGCTCTACACTCGACGAGATTATGCTGTATCGCGCCGTCACCCTTGATAACGGCCAGGTCGTCCGCTTGGCGCAGGCCCAGCCTGGCGTTGCGGCGATTTTGCTGTCGATGCTGGCGCCGATGCTGCTTATCGCAGCAGCGGGTGCGGTACTCTCGTTTTTTATGGCGCGCCGCGAGTCCCGTGCCATCATCGCGCCGTTGCAAGAGGTGGATTTGGATCACCCACGCCGTAGCTATGAGCACGCCTATGCCGAGATGGTCCCCATGCTTGAGCGTATCGAGTCGCAGCGCCAGGAACTCAAGCGCCAAATGGCGGTGCTAGCGGACAATGACCGTATGCGCCGCGAGTTCACGGCGAATATCACCCATGAGCTCAAGACGCCGCTTACGGCGATTTCGGGCTATGCCGAGCTCATCGCAAATGGCATGGTCGAGGGCGAGGACGACCTGCGCAACTTTGGCGGTCGCATCTATCGTGAGGCGGGCCGCTTGGCAGCGCTTGTCAACGACATCCTTACGCTGTCTAACTTGGACGAGGCCGAACGTGCAACTGAAGGCGAGGCAGTGTCCGTTGGGTCCACGGAGCCTATTGAGCTCTCGCGTGCGATCTACGCGGTTGAGCAGCGTCTTGAACAGGTTGCCCGTCAGGCGAATGTGACGATAAGTCATGAGACCAAGCCTGTGGTCATCGAAGGCGTGTCGCGCTTGGTCGACGAGCTCATCTATAATCTGGCAAGCAACGCCATCCGCTACAATCGGCCCGGCGGTACGGTTACGCTGCAGTGCGGCACCAACGACGAAGGCCATCCGTTCCTCGCTGTCGCCGACACGGGAATCGGTATCGCGCCTGAAGAACAGGGCAAGGTATTTGAGCGGTTCTATCGCGTGGACAAGAGTAGGTCCAAGGCACGCGGCGGAACCGGCCTGGGGCTTGCCATTGTCAAGCATGCGGCCCTGTATCATCACGCCACGCTCGATCTGTCGAGCGAGTTGGGCGTGGGAACCACCATTACGGTGACGTTTCCCATACAGCAGGACGAGCCATTCGCATAGCGATACAACACAGATATTGATGTAGACGCTGCATTTGACTTTCGGGTGCGGCGTTGTTGTGCAATTTTACGATTGCTTCCGACATTTTTACAGGAGAGCCTGTTTCTTATGTATAGAGTTTGGTCTCGGTAAAAAGATGCGATAACATACGGACAGTTTTGTCAATCCGAACTGGGGAAATGAAAGGCAAGCTGCATGACCCTTCTCGAACTGTTCCAGCTGCTGAAGAAGCACCTCAAGCTGGTCATCACCCTTCCGGTGGTCTGCGCGATCGCCATGGGCATCGTGTCCTTCGTTGCGATGGACAACACCTATACCGCGACGACGAGCATGTACATTCTCGCCAAGACCGACGATAGCGGCCAGATGAGCTACAACGATCTCTCGGCGAGCCAGATGCTTTCCAACGATATCGCCACGCTGCTGGATAGCGATAGCGTTAAGAGCGGCGCCGCCAAAGAACTGGGCCTCACCGATTTGGATGACTACAAGGTGTCTGTTTCCTCCGAGACCACCACGCGTGTCATTACGCTTTCGGTTACCGGCACCGATGCCAAGGAGACGGCTGAGGTCGCAAAGGCCATTGCCAGCTCGGTGAGTACGGTCGCTCAGAACGTCGGCGCTGCCCAGAGCATCAACGTTATCGACGAGGCTAAGACCCCCGAAGCCCCCAGCGGCCCCAAGCGCACGCTGTATATTGCCGTCGCGTTCCTCGCCGGTATCTTTATCGCAGTTGCCTATGTCGTTTTGGCGGACATGCTCAATACCCGCATCCGCGGTGCCGAAGAGGCAGAAGAGCTCCTGGGTATTCCCGTTGTTGGCCGAATTCCGGCTATGAAAGGTGGTAAATAGGCATGGCTAAGGCAAAGAACACCGATAAGCTCGTTGTACAGAATGCCGCCAAGACCCTTCTGGCCAACATCCGCTTTGCGAGCGTGGATGACCCCATTCGCACCATCACCGTTACCTCCTCGATTCCCAACGAGGGCAAGTCTACGGTTTCCATTAACCTTGCTCAGGCAATCGCCACGAGCGGCAAGTCCGTGCTCCTGGTCGAGGCCGATATGCGCCGCAGGTCCCTTTCCGATATGCTCGGCGTTCGTTCGCGCGGCGGACTCTATGCGGTCCTTTCCGAGCAGATCTCCATTGACCAGGCAATTGTCGAGACGGGTCAGAAGAACTTCTACTTCCTCGATGCCGAGCCGCACATTCCCAATCCTGCCGACATCATCGTCTCCCATCGCTTTGCCAAGCTGGTAAAGGCACTGTCCGCCAAGTTCCAGTACGTCATCTTCGATGCTCCTCCGGTCGGCACCTTCATCGATGCTGCCGAGATTGCCAGCCTGACCGACGGCGCGCTGTTCGTGGTGCGAGAGGACTTTACCAAGCGCGAAGAGGCGCTCAACGCTATCGCCCAGCTTAAGAAGTCCGAGAAGGTCAAGCTCATCGGTACCGTCATGAATTACTGTGAGACCGAGACCAGCGAGTACTACTATTCTTACTACACCAAGGACGGTAAGAAGGTTAAGAAGGGCTCCGACGATCAGGGCACTTCCAAAAAGGGCATCTTCACCAACCGAGCAAACGTTTAGTTGATTAAGGCTGACCTATGCGTGACATTCATTGCCATATCTTGCCGGGTGTAGACGACGGCGCCGCCGATCTCGAAGAGAGCTTGGCGATGCTCGAGGCTGCCAAGCGGGCCGGTGTAACCAGAATCGTTTGCACTCCTCACTGCCGTGATCCCTATTTTGATTACGACAAGATGTGGGATGCCTTTGAGCTGCTGCGCGATAACGCTGACGGTTTTCCGCTCCAGATGGGCTTCGAGGTCAACCATCGAAAGCTCGTTGAGCTTGGTATCGATGCCGCGGATCACTTGCATTTCGATGGGACCAACGAGTTTCTGCTCGAGCTTTCGACGCATGCCGATGCGTATGCGTTTAGAGAGTACGAGAACACGATTTACGATTTGCAGTGCCGTGGCTACCAGGTGATCATCGCTCATCCTGAGCGCTATCGTGCGGTTCAAAAGGATGTAAGCGTGGCGGAGCGCCTGGTCGATATGGGCTGCAAGCTGCAGGCTTCGGCGGACTTTATTGCCGGCGGTCGCTTTGGTCGCGAGAAAAAGCCGGCACAGCGCCTGTTCGATCAGAACCTGTATAGCTTCATCGCGAGCGATGCCCATAACGTGGGTCATTACGACTGCCTGGCGAAGGCTCGCGCGAAGTTTAGCGTGCGCGGAGCTCATTTTCGCTAAAATCTGTCCCTAACGTTCGCATTGAATGAAAGGGCAGCCATGGATATCCAACTTAAGACGGGATGCTTTGATGACGCGGCGTTGGTGCGCCGCGTCGTTTTTATGGACGAGCAGGGCTACGAGAATGAGTTTGACGCTATCGACGAGGATCCGAACTGCATCCATGTGACGCTCTATGTAGACGGTGAGCTTGCCGGTTGCTCGCGCGTGTTTCCCGAAGAGCTTGAGCGCGCAGCTGACGCAGAGGCTCCGGTGTCGCCGGCGTGCGACTTGGACGAAGGCGTCGCGGCGGGGGAGACCTACATTATGGGGCGCGTGGCCGTGCTGCCGAGCATGCGCCGTCGCGGTTTGGCGAGCAAGATTGTCGAGGCCAGTGATACGTGCGCGCGTGATGCCGGCGCCAAGCTCATTAAGCTGCACGCGCAGGAATACGTGCTGCCGCTCTATGCCAAGGCGGGTTACACGCAGATTGCCCCGGTGGACTACGAAGACGAGGGCCAGCCCCATGTTTGGATGGCCAAGCGCGTAGATGGCAGATAGGGACGTTCCTTTCCTGCCGGCAGTCGGGGACACTCCTTGGCAATTGGCGCATCAGAGCGTTTGGACATACAGTTTTTCGATTCCGTATGTATATATGCGCGCTAATGGGTTATAAAATCTAAGTCTGAACATAGCAGGTCTGCAATGCGGCTCGGGCAACCGGGCCGTTTTTGCGGACGGGGGTAGCGCGAAAGGACTGCACATGCGTCAATTTAAGACCGAGAGCAAAAAACTGCTCGACCTCATGATCAACTCCATCTACACCAATAAGGAAATCTTCCTGCGCGAGCTTATCTCCAACGCGAGCGATGCCGTCGACAAGCTCAACTTTAAGAGCCTGCAGGACCCGAGTGTCAAGCTCGACCAGGGCGACCTGGCTATTCGCGTCTCTTTTGATAAAGACGCCCGCACCATTACCATCTCGGATAACGGCATTGGCATGACCGCCGAGGAGCTCGAGCACAATCTGGGCACCATCGCCCATTCCGGCTCCGAGGAGTTTAAGACTGAGAACGCCGAGCAGCAGGGTTCCGATGTCGACATCATCGGTCAGTTTGGCGTGGGCTTCTACTCTGCCTTTATGGTTGCCAGCCACGTAAAGGTTGTCAGCCGCGCCTATGGCGAGGACACCGCCCACGTTTGGGAGTCCGACGGTCTTGAGGGCTACACCATCGAGGATGGCGAGCGTGCTGAGCACGGTACCGATGTCATCCTGACGCTGCGCGAGAACGAGAAGCTCGACGCCGACGGCGAGGCCGAGACCTACGATCGCTTCCTGACCGAGTGGGGCCTCAAGAGCCTGATTCAGCAGTACAGCAACTATGTGCGCTACCCGATTCAGATGATGGTGAGCAAGAGCCGCCAGAAACCCAAGCCCGAGGACGCCGGCGACGACTACAAGCCCGAGTACGAGGACTACCAGGAGCTCGAGACCATCAACTCCATGACGCCGATTTGGAAAAAGCGCAGCTCCGACGTTGAGCAGAAGGATTACAACGAGTTCTACAAGTCCACGTTCCACGACTTTGACGATCCCGCGCGCACTATCAGCTTCCATGCCGAGGGTACGCTTGAGTACGATGCGCTGCTGTTTGTGCCGGGTCGCGCCCCGTTCGATCTGTACAGCAAGGACTACGAGAAGGGCCTGGCGCTCTACAGTTCCAACGTGCTGATTATGGAGAAGTGCGACGACTTGCTGCCCGACTACTACAACTTTGTGCGCGGTGTCGTGGACTCTGCCGACGTGACGCTCAATATTTCGCGTGAGACGCTGCAACAGAACCGTCAGCTCAAGGCCATTGCCAAGCGTGTCGAGAAGAAGATCACTGCCGATCTTGAGGACATGCGCGACAACGACCGCGAGGCCTACGAGAAGTTCTTTGAGAACTTTGGCCGCGGCCTTAAGTACGGCATCTACTCGAGCTATGGCATGAAGGCCGATGAGCTCGCCGACCTGCTACTGTTCTGGTCTGCCAAGGAGCAGAAGATGATTACCCTGGCCGAGTATGCCAAGGGCATGCCCGAGGATCAGAAGGCCATCTACTACGCCGCCGGCGACTCGCGTGAGCGCTTGGCCAAGATGCCCGTGGTAAAGGGCGTGCTCGAGCGCGGCTATGACGTGCTGTTGCTGACGCAGGATGTGGATGAGTTCACGTTCCAGGCTATGCGTGAGTACGTTGCCGCCGATATGCCTAAGATCTACGAAGACGACGCCGCCCGCGAGGCTGCCGAGAAGGCCGTTGCCGACGGTGCCGAGCCCGAGGTCGAGGATCGTCACCTGGAGCTCAAGAACGTCGCGACTGGCGATCTTGATCTGGCGACCGAGGACGAGAAGAAGGAGGCCGAGGACGCCACCAAGGAAAACGAGGACCTCTTTAGCGCTATGAAGGAGGCGCTCGGTGACAAGGTCGAGAAAGTTGCCGTCTCCGCGCGCCTGACCGATGCCCCCGCTTGCATTACCACCGAGGGTCCGCTTTCGCTCGAGATGGAGAAGGTGCTCCAGAAGGGACCCGAGGGCGCGCCCGACGGTATGCCCAAGAGCCAGCGCGTGCTCGAGCTCAACGCCAAGCACCCGGTCTTTGACAAGCTTGTCGCTGCCCAGAAGGCAGGCGACGCCGACAAGATCAAGCAGTACTCCGGCCTGCTCTACGATCAGGCCCTGCTGGTCGAGGGTATCCTCCCCGAGGACCCCGTTGCCTTCGCGGCGGCTGTTTGCAACTTGATGTAGTTAAGTAGTTACGCCTTTGGGTCCGCCGTTCTAACGAACCTATTGGTTCCGTCGTTCTAACGAACGACGGACCGGTCGACGCTGCAAACGCCCCTAAGCGGCAATCTGACGTTCAATCGTCGGTCGCGTACCAAAGTACGCTTCCCTCCTCTTTCACGTCACCTTGCTCGCTCAGGGGCGTTTTCGCTGACTTATGCTCAACCTGCGACGCTTTCGTGGCCCTAAGTAGTCATCGGGGACGTTCTTGTTTGACTGGTCGTTTAAGAACGCCCCCGATGACTATTCGGATTGTTAATTTGTGCGGGTTGTGGTTTTGTGACCTGCTGAAATTTGAGATACTGTACAACTGTACGTTAACTAATCTTCGTAGTATATTGCTACCCGCAAAACTCAATACCATTGTGCTTCGAGACGCTAAAGCGCCTACGTACAATGGTTTTTGATAGTACGATTTGATTCAACGACAGGATGGATGGTCCAAGCGTGAGTCTCGGCAGCAAACTATCCAACGCAAAGGTCTCCTTTGCGATATTTAAGCGCGACATTAAGCGACTGCTTATGAACCCCGTCGCCCTGGTGGTTACCTTGGGCGTGTGCGTCATTCCCTCGCTGTATGCCTGGTACAACATCGTTGCCAACTGGGATCCGTACGGAAATACCCAGGGCATTAAAATCGCCATCGCCAACAACGATCAGGGCACCCAGAATGACTTGGTGGGCGAGCTCAATGCAGGCGATAAGGTGGTCGACCAGCTCAAGGAAAACGATCAGCTGGGCTGGACCTTCGTCGACTCGGCTGCCGATGCCAAAGAGGGCGTCGAGAGCGGGGAATACTACGCGGCGATCGTAATCCCCAAGAACTTCTCCGACAATCTTGTCTCGATGCTCGATGGCAATTACCATCAGCCGAAGCTCACCTATTACGTCAATGAGAAGAAGAGCGCCATTGCGCCCAAGGTCACCGATACCGGTGCCAACACCATCGAGGAGCAGATCAACTCGGAGTTTGTCTCCACGGTGGGCGAGACTGTTGCCAGTATCGCCAAGGATGCCGGTGTCGATTTAAAGGACAAGGCAACCCAGACTCAGGACTCGCTGACAAGTTCGGTGTCCGAGGCATCCGACACCTTGGGTGAGGTGCGCGATTCGATTGGCGATATGAATGCCGCCATCGATAAGACGAGTGGCGCTATCGCCTCGGCTGATGCGGCGCTTGCCGGCTTGCAAGGTCAGGCACCGTCGCTGACGCAGGCAATCTCCCAGGGCAACGACCTGCTGGGCGAGGCTCGCGCCACGGCGGGCAACTCTATCACCTCGCTCTCCAAGGCACTCTCGGAAGGTAGCCTTGCACTCACCAAGACGTCAGCCTCCGCGAACGCTGCGATTGGCAAGCTAACGGGTACGGTCACATCTACGACCACCCGCATCGACAACTCGCTCGAGTCTCTCCAGGCGACGATCGATCACAATAAGGCCGTTATCGGGCACTTGGAGATTCTCGTTAATGACACGTCGACAGGTTCCGAGGAAATTGACGCGCGCATTGTATCGACCATCGATTCGCTTCGCGAGCAAAACCAGAAGCTGCAGAGCATCAAGGATGGCCTTTCTGCACAGTCGAGCGCCATGGCAAACGACGCTACGGCAATCTCGAACGCGAGCAACGCACTCAACGCGGCAATTCAGACCGGTACGGCTAACCTCGGTCAGGCTCAGACCGATCTGGGTCAGAACGCACTTCCGAAGGCTTCGAGCGCGCTTGACTCCTTTGCCGCCGTTTCGGGCGATTTGACCGGCATTGTGTCGGGTATGACCCCCACGATAGCGAACGCGCGCGGCACGCTGGCGCAGCTCGACGCCACGCTCAAGCAGGCAAAGACCACGCTGTCCCAAACCGACGCCTCCCTTGCCAAGGTTCAGGACAAGCTCGCGACCGCCGCCAATGACATTGCGGCGCTGCAGACCTCTGAGTCTATGGGCGAGTTAGCCGACCTCATGGACGTCGACGTCAATGACGTGGCAGATTTCATGGCATCTCCGGTTGAGCTGACGTCCAAGTCAATCTATCCGGTCAAGAGCTTTGGCTCGGGCATCGCGCCCTTCTACACCAATCTGGCGCTGTGGGTAGGCGGCTATGTGCTCATCGCTATCTATAAACTCGAGGTCGACCGCGAGGGCATCGGTAGCTTTACGGCGCGTCAGGGCTACTTTGGCCGCTGGCTGCTGCTGGTGATCCTGGGTGCGTTGCAGGCCATCATCGTTACGGTGGGAGATCTGGTCATTGGCGTTCAGTGCGTCAATCCGCTGCTCTTTGTACTGGGCGGCATCGCTATTTCGTTCACCTACGTCAACATCATCTATGCGCTGTCCACCACGTTTAAGCATATCGGTAAAGCCATTGGCGTCATCCTCGTCATTGTGCAGATCCCCGGCTCGTCGGGCATGTATCCCATCGAGATGATGCCCGGCTTCTTCCAATGGCTGCATCCGCTGCTGCCCTTCACCTATGGCATCAACCTGCTGCGCGAGACCGTCGGTGGCATGTATTCGTTCAACTACCTGTTCAACCTGTGCATCCTGGGCGTGTTCCTTGCCATCGCACTCTTTATTGGCTTGCAGCTGCGTCCGCTGCTGCTCAACCTCAACCTGCTCTTTGACAAGCAGCTTTCCACGACGGGCCTCATGATCTGCGAGTCCAACGACCTGCCGCGCCAGCGCTATTCGCTGCGCACGGCCATGCGCGTCATGCTCGATTCGGATTCGTACCGTCGCGAGCTGCTCGATCATGCCGTGGCGTTTGAGCATCGCTACCCGTACTACATCAAGGGCGGTTTTGCCGCCGTGGTAGGCGTGCAGGTTCTGCTCTTTGTGCTTTCGACGGTGCTCGATATCGACAATAACGGCAAGATCATCCTGCTCGTTATCTGGATCATTTCGGTTATCGCCATCTGCGGCTGGCTCATCAACATCGAATACATCCGTGCGAGCCTCAATACCCAGATGCGTATCTCGGCGCTTTCGGACGAGGACCTTCGCCGCGAGATGCGCGAGCACACGGCTGCCATCCCTGCCGCCCGTCGCATGTTTGGTCTCAACGCCAGCGAGCGTGGCGCCAAGGGAGGCGAACAGCCTACGAGCCGTCTGTCGCATATCGGTGCGCATCGTAAGGCTCAAGATGCCGACGGCGCTGACAACGTAAACGGAAACGACGGGGACACCACCTCGCTTGGCAAGCACTCTAAAGGAGGTGAGGCATAAATGAAAAACATCCTGCACCTGTTTAAGCGCGATGTCCAAAACGTGTCTCGCTCCGTGATCGGCATGGTCGTCGTGATGGGCCTGATCATCGTGCCATGTCTCTATGCATGGTTTAACATCGCCGGAAGCTGGGATCCCTACGGCAATACCGGCAACCTTAAGATTGCAGTGGTCAACACCGATGAGGGTTACGAGAGCGATCTGATTCCCGTCGAGGTCAACGTGGGCGAAAACGTAACCGCCACCCTGCGCGGCAACGAGAACTTCGACTGGGTCGTCCTCAACGACCGTGATAAGGCGATTGAGGGCGTTAAGTCGGGCGCGTACTACGCTGCCGTCGTTATCCCTAAAACGTTTAGCGCCGACATGATGACGCTTTTCTCGACCGAGGTGAAGCACGCCGATATCGAGTTCTATGAGAATCAGAAGGCCAACGCCATCGCACAGATCGTGACTGAAAAGGGTTCGAGCGCCGTCCAGAGTCAGGTCAACGAGACCTTTACCAAGACCATCACGACCATCGGCCTTAAGACCGTGTCCAGCCTGCTCGACTATATGAGTACCGACCAGGTGAGCAGCTTTATCGCCAATCTGTCCTCGACGCTGGGCGATTCGGTCGAGGACCTGCAGGACGTTCAGGCGAGTGCGACGTCGCTCGCGGGCATTTTGAGCTCCACGTCCGATTCACTGACATCGGCGGGCGGCATGCTCAAGCAGACGGGCACCGTTGATGAGTCGACGAAGCAGCTGATGGAGCACGCCAAGAGTGGCATCAATGATTCCAAGGAAGCGCTCAAGGCCGCCAACGATGCCGTTGACGCGGCGATTGACGGAAGCGCGGGCTCGTTCGACAACGTGTCCGCCGAGCTTGCGAAGGCATTCGATGCCGCGAATCAGCATGTTTACCTTACGGTGTCTCAGCTCAACGAAGCCGCAGCGGCGCTCAATACGCGTGCTGACGATATCGATGCGATGACCGATCAGCTCCGTAACCTTGCCGACCAGGTGAGTGATGACAAGCTCAAAGACGGTCTCGAGTCCGCTGCGACGTCGCTGGGCAGAATTGCCGTGGAGTACCGCAACAATGCGAAGGACCTGACGGCGACCGCAAAGTCCCTTTCGGACGGCATGGCGGAGGTCAACAACTCGCGTGCCGAGGTCGACCAGGCCATCGCCGATGCCAAGGCGGGTATCTCGGGAGCCAAGTCCGACTACGATTCCACGTTCTCGGTTAAGGCCAAGGAGCTCAAGAAGACCATTTCGGGCGTTCTGGATTCCCTGAACGGTATCTCGGGTGACTTGGATAGCGCCGTGAGCGGTCTGACCGACGCCTCTGGCTCGCTCGCAAAGGGCCTCTCCAAGGCTGCGACGCTGGTCAACAAGGCTTCCGATCAGCTGGGTGAGGCATCGGACAAGATCAGCGCCTTTAAGGACGAGCTCGATGGCGCCCTGATGTCGGACGACCTTGCCACGATCAAGACGATGATCGGCAACGATCCCGAGGGTTTGGCCGTGTCGCTTTCCGGCCCCGTCGCGCTCGACCGCAAGCCGGTCTATCCGATCCGCAATTACGGTTCGGCCATGGCGCCGTTCTATACGATCCTGTCGCTGTGGGTCGGCTCGATCGTGCTGGCGGCCATGATGAAGGTATCGGTTGACGATGAGCTCATCAACGAGCTGATCCCCGTGCGCCTGCACGAGATCTACCTGGGCCGCTACCTGTTCTTTGGAGGTCTGGCCCTGCTGCAGGCGACACTCGTGTGCGCGGGCGACATCCTGTTCTTTGGCATCCAATGCGACAACCCGCTGCAGTTTGTGCTGGCGGGCTGGGTCGCGAGTCTCGTGTTCTCCAATATCGTCTACACGCTCACGGTTTCGTTTGGCGATATCGGCAAGGCGCTCGCTGTCGTGCTGTTGGTCATGCAGGTCGGCGGTTCAGGCGGTACGTTCCCCATCGAGATGACCGGCCCCGTGTTCCAGGCGATCTACCCGTTCCTGCCGTTTACCCACGGCATCAACGCCATGCACGCCGCCATGGCTGGCGCCTACCATATGGAGTACTGGGTTGAGCTGGGTATCTTGGCGAGCTATTTGATTCCGTCGCTGGGCCTGGGCGTCGTCTTCCGCCGCCCGGTCATCAAGGCCAACGACTGGATCATCGAAAAGCTGGAGTCGACCAAATTGATTTAGCGCGACAATGTGGCGTTGACGGAACATCGAGGCCTTCCGGCTCGACGCTTTAGTTGAGTGAATTGCATGAGCTGCTTGGTTGTTGCTACAGTAGCGGGGCGTGCCGGGGGTCCGGCGCGTCCCGTTTTTATTTGACCATGAGGCGGCACGCAGCCATACGCGTGCGGACACCACGCCCAGATTGAGTGCGAGGATGTTCCATGGCCCAATACGCTGCCAACGAAATCGAAAACATGCCCGATAGCCCTGTAGCCCGTGAGGATTTGGGCGCGGGTGGTATTCCCCGGGGTGCCGGCGCACGCTCGCCGTTGTTCTGGAAAGTTCTACTGCTTTCGGTGGCGATTATCTGGGGCTACTCCTTTACCACTATGAAGGACGCACTCGACACCATTCCGGTGTTCGAGCTGGTCTATGTTCGCTTTCTCCCGGCATCACTGGTTATGTTTGCAATTTTCCATAAGCGCATCATCGCTCATTTCAATGCCCGCAACCTGATCGTCGGGCTTGGCATGGGCGCGCTCATGTGGGGTGCCTACGGTTTGCAGACGATCGGCCTGGCACAGACCACGGCGGGCAAGAGCGCTTTTTTGACCGGCACGTATTGCATCCTTGTGCCGTTTGCAAGCTATGTCCTGAGCGGTGAAAAGCTTACCCGGTATAACCTGGGTGCAGCGTTGTTGTGCCTGGCGGGTATTGGCCTGGTAGCGCTCGATAGCGTCGAGTTCAATGCCGGCGATGTTATTACCTTGGGCGGCGCGATCTTCTTCGCCATCCAGATGGCGGTGACTGCCAAGTACGGTCGCAAGATGGACATCAACGTCATCACGTTTTGGATGTTTGTGGGCAATGGCGTTTTGAGTTTAATCACGTCGCTGCTATTCGAGACTCAGGCGCCCCTCTCTGCATGGACGCCGGAGTTTATCGGTGTGGCTGTTTTCCTCTCGGTGGGCTGCACATGCGCGGCGCTGCTCGTCCAAAACGTCGGTTTGGCGCATGTCCCCGCCTCGACGGGCTCACTGCTTCTTTCGATGGAGTCGCCTTCGGGCGTGTTGTTTTCGGTGCTGCTGATGGGGGAGGCGCTCACCTCGCGCCTGCTCGCCGGCTTCGTGCTTATCTTCCTGTCGATTATCTTGAGCGAGACTCACTTCGATTTTTTGCGCAAAAAGCCGCGCCCGCAATTGTAAACAACTTGTTGCGCCGCCCTCTCGGGGCGGCATTTTTTATGCGTCGCCCTTAAAGTTGTACCTTGCACTTTACGCTATCAAAGTGCTTGCTGCAAAAACGTTACTGGAGGGCATTTATGGCACCAGCTCTGTCCGATCTTCAACCGCAATCAGCGCCCAAGGCCACCGCAGCGGCGCAGGCCGCTATCGGTGACGGTCTCGTTGCAGAAGCTCAGGCTTTTGCAGACGAGCTCGCTGTGTGGCGACACGATTTACACCAGATGCCCGAGCTGGGTAATAGCCTCCCGCAGACCTCTGCGTATATTCAAGCGCGCCTGACCGAGATGGAAATCCCATTTGCCACGCTCGTCGATGGTTCCTGTGCTGTGGGCCTTGTCGGCGCCGGTGCCGCCGCGGCCCAGGGCAATGGCGTCTGCACGGACGAACAGGCCGGTACGGTCATCATGCTTCGCGGCGACATGGATGCCCTGCCCGTTGTCGAGGAATCGGGCGAGCCTTTCGCTTCCACCAACGGCTGCATGCACGCTTGTGGCCACGATATGCATGCGACGGCGCTGCTCGGCGCGGCCCGCCTGCTCAAGGCCCGCGAGGCCGAGCTTGTCGACGCCAATGCCACCGTCAAACTGCTGTTCCAGCCGGGTGAGGAGACCTTTGAGGGGGCACGCGCTGCCATCGCCGACGGCTTGCTCGAGAACCCGCGTCCTCAGGCAACTTTTGCCATGCACGTCAACAGCCAGTCGCCGCTCGGCCTAGTGCTCTATGGGAGTCCGGCGCTCTCGGGCGTGTACGGTTTCCGCATCACGCTGCAGGGCAAGGGTGGCCATGGCTCGAGCCCCGAGATTTGCATCGACCCCATTACGGCGGGCGTGCATGTGCACCTAGCGCTCCAGGAGCTTATCTCCCGCGAGGTGCCGGCGGCCAAGGAAGTTGCACTTACCGTTGGTAAGTTTGCCGGCGGTCAGGCTGCCAACGTCATTCCCGACACCTGCGTGCTCGAGGGAACGCTGCGCGGCTTCGATGTCGAGCTCATGGCTCATCTCAAGGAGCGTATCGCCGAGGTCGTCAACGGCGTTGCCGCAACATATCGTACGCCGGCAACCATCGAGACGCTTTCGGACGTTCCGCCGCTCGTGCTCGACAGCGATATGACCCAGGCCTCGCTTGGCTACGTGGGCGCGGTGCTGCCCAAGGCTGCCTTCCTGCCGCTATTCCACGCCATGGCGAGCGAGGATTTCGCACTTATCTCGAGCGAGATCCCAAGTGCGTACTTTACGGTGGGCGCGGCCGTGACCGATACGGACGAGCATTTTGCCCAGCATCATCCCAAGGCGCGCTTTAACGATGCCGAGCTTCCCCTCGGCGCCGCGGCTTATGCCGCCGTCGCTCTCGGATACATTGCGGACCACAAGGAGTAATCCATGTCCCAGCAACGTAAATTTTTCCCTGGCTGGTTCGTGGTGGCCTCCGGCTTTGTCATCATGGCCACGGTCGTTATCGCCAAGATTTCGCTCGGCGCGATCTATGACCGTTTTGGCCTGCGCTTTGGCAATATCCTTGGCTCCGTTGCGTGCATTATCGCCTGCGTGGCGTTGTGCTTCCCGACGACGGACCTCGGTCCCATCGTGGCCGCGGTGAGCTTTGGTATCGGAACGTGCATGGGCACCATCACGCCTACCATCGCCGCGTCCAAGCAGTTTGGCATGGCCGACCTCGGCAAGGTCACGGGCACCATTACCTCGCTCGAGATGGTCGGCGGCACCGTGGGCGCCATTGTCTCGGGCGTGCTGTTCGATGTCACGGGCTCCTTTGCGAGCACCTGGATTGTGTGCCTGGCGTGCTCCGTGGTCATGCTTGTGTTCCTGCTAGCATCCGAGCCTATCGCCGCCAAGTTGCGCGCGAGCGTGGCTGGGGAGTAGACGTCCGTCGCTGTTTGCGTTTGTGCCGTATAATGACTGTTACCTATGACGCGATACAAAAGAAAGGTGTTTGCCCATGCAGGCACAGAAGGCGGAGGGAACCCGCGACCTTATCGGCGCTGAGATGCGCGCCTGGCAAAAGATGCAGCAGATCGCTGCCGGCGTGTTCGAGCCGTTTGGCTTTAAGCCCATCGAGACGCCCGCCATCGAGCAGGTGGATGTGTTTGTCCACGGCATCGGCCAGTCGACCGACGTCGTGCGCAAGGAGATGTTCCGCGTGTTTAGCGGCGCCAACCTGGAGCGCGTCTTTACCGAGGGCACCGATACCAAGCTCAAGCCCAAGCAGCGCCTGGCGCTTCGTCCCGAGGGCACGGCTGGCGTGGTGCGCGCCGTCGTGGAGAACAACTTGGTGCCCCAGGGCTCCACGCCGTTTAAGGCTTACTACGCCGAGGCCATGTTCCGTGGCGAGCGTCCCCAGAAGGGCCGCCTGCGCCAGTTCCATCAGGTGGGCATCGAGTGGCTCGGCGCTCCCGATCCGGCGGCAGACGCCGAGTGCATCATTATGCTCATGGAGTTTTACAAGCGCCTGGGCTTCGATCTGTCCAAGCTCCGTCTGCTCATTAACTCGATGGGCGATGCCCAATGCCGTCCGGCCTATCGCGAGCAGGTCAAGCAGTTTATCCTCGATCACGCCGACGAGATGTGCGATGAGTGCCGCGAGCGCGCCGAGCTCAATCCGCTGCGTGCCTTCGACTGCAAGAACGACCACTGCCGCGAGATCATGGCCGACGCACCGCTGATGGGCGACAACTTGTGCGATGAGTGCCGCGAGCACTACGAGCAGGTCAAGCGCTATTTGGATACGGCGGGTATCGAGTATGTCGAGGATCCCACCTTGGTGCGTGGCTTGGACTACTACACCCGTACCGTCTTTGAGGTCGAGGCTCCCGGCGCCGGCGTCGGCTCCATCGGTGGCGGCGGTCGCTATGACGGCTTGGTAGAGCTCGAGGGTGGCAAGCCCACGGCAGGCGTTGGCTTTGCCGTCGGTTTTGAGCGTGCGCTGCTGGCCCTTCAGGCATTTGGTAACGACTTGGGTGCCGAGGAGGCCCCGTGCGTCTACGTCGCCAATGCCGGCAAGGAGCTGCGTCAGAACGTCTTTGCCATCACGCAGGAGCTTCGCGCCGCTGGCATCGTGACCGAGGCCGACTACCAGGGTCGTTCGCTCAAAGCTCAGTTCAAGCAGGCCGACAAGGTTGGCGCCAAGCTCATTTTGGTCCTGGGTGGCGACGAGCTTGCCGCCGGCAAGGTCAAGGTGCGCGACATGGAGAGCCATGAAGAGGTCCTTGCCGATCTGGCCAACGTCGTCGAGGCGGTTCGCGAGCGCCTGTAGCGCATCATTTTGAGCTGCGGGTCCGCTAACACGTCCCACTCGCGGCGAGCGATTGTTACGGGGGTGTTTCGCATTTATGCGGAATGCCCCCGTTTGTGTATGCCGTCTACCGAGAAATACGACCATTTAGAGCAAAAACCCTTGCAATGCAGAAAATACTTTTGTGTGGTAAAGCGCAATCAGTGTCGAAAGTATTTCTCAAGCGCCTATAATGAATACCGCATGTTACGTGCATAGAAGGAGGAATGGGAGGAAACGTGGCTGAGAACCTAAGCAACCAGTCTGTACCCGAAGCCGCGGCGCGCGTCGCTGCCGTGGTCAACCGCCTCGTTAACCGAATCGGCTCGAATGCCGAGTCCAGGGAGCGTCTCGCCGAGATCGAGATTCCCGAGGAGCTGCGCGACAATCTGGCGTTGTTCCTGCGCCTGGAGCGTCGTGTGCTTAGCGAGTATGATCCTGAGATCGCGGACCTGTTCGACAAAATCCTGTCGGCCGAGATTGTGGCCAATGCCGGCAACCCCGGTACCCGCGCTGCCGACGAGGCCGTCGACGAGCAGGGCGTGCCCACCGCCGACGAGCCCACCGCCGTGGCGTTTCGCGAGGTCGTCGATCTGATCGACAGTCTGCCGCTCGATAAGCAGCAGGTCATCGTTCGCGCCTTTACGAGCTTCTTCCACCTGGCAAACCTGTCGGAGGAGAACTACCGTGTGGCGCAGCTGCGCGAGCGCGAGGCCGGTGCGTCGACCGATACCGAGGTCGATCCCGCCAACGAGCTCACCGTCGCCTATCACCAGCTGGTGAATGAGCTGGGCGTCGAGGGCGCCAACGAGCTGCTCGGCAAGCTTGAGTTCCATCCCGTCTTTACCGCGCATCCCACCGAGGCCCGTCGCAAGGCCGTCGAGGGCAAGATTCGCCGTATCTCCAACCTGCTGGAGGAGCGTCCGCGTCTGGGCGGCTCCGACCTGGTGGAGAACGAGCGCCATATGCTGCAGGAGATCGACGCCCTGGTGCGTACGAGCCCCATCGCGCTCAAGAAGCCCACGCCGGTCGAGGAAGCCGATACCATCATCGACATCTTCGATAACACGCTGTTCGACGTCATCCCCGTTATCTATCGTCGCTTTGACGACTGGGTGCTGGGCGACAAGGCCGGTACCGTGCCGCCGCTGTGCCCGGCGTTCTTCCATCCCGGCAGCTGGATCGGTTCCGACCGCGACGGTAACCCCAACGTCACCGCCAAGGTGAGCCGCGAGGTCGCCGCCAAGTACTTCACTCACATGGTGCTCAAGCTCGAGGACAAGTGCCGCCGCATCGGCCGCAACCTCACGCTCGAGGCCACCTACAGCAAGCCTTCTGCTGAACTCATCAACCTGTGGAACCATCAGGTCGAGATGAGCCCTCGGTACACGGCCCGCGCCGAGCTGATCTCCGAGCACGAGCCGCATCGCGCCGTCATGCTCGTCATGGCAGACCGACTCAACGCCACCGTTCGTCGCATCACCGACACCATGTATCACAGCGCCGATGAGTTCCTGGATGACCTGCGTGTCGTTCAGCGCTCCCTGGCCGCCTGCGGTGCCGTCCGTGCTGCCTACGGCCCGGTCCAGACCATCATCTGGCAGGTCGAGTCCTTCGGCTTCCATATGGTCGAGATGGAGTTCCGTCAGCACTCCGTGGTGCATGCCCGCGCCCTCAAGGATATCCACGAGAACGGTATCCATGGCGACCTGCAGCCCATGACGCGCGAGGTCATCGATACCTTCCGTGCCATCGGTTCCATCCAAAAGCGCTACGGCAAGAAGATGGCGCACCGCTACATCATCTCGTTCACCAAGAGTGCCCAACATGTGGCCGACGTCTTCGAGCTTGCCCACCTGTCCTTCGCACACGAGGAGGATGTCCCCGAGCTCGACGTGATACCGCTGTTTGAGCAGCTCGAGGACCTCGAGGGCTGCGTCGACGTGCTCGACCAGATGCTTACGCTGCCCGTGGTGCAAAAGCGCCTTGCCCAGACCAACCGCCGCATGGAGGTCATGCTGGGCTACTCCGACTCCTCCAAGGATGCCGGTCCTACCACGGCCATGCTCGCACTGCACTCCGCGCAGGAGCGCATTGCCAAGTGGGCCGAGAAAAACGATATCGATCTGGTGCTCATGCACGGTCGCGGCGGTGCCGTGGGCCGTGGCGGCGGTCCGGCCAACAAGGCCGTGCTGGCGCAGCCCAAGGGTTCGGTCAACTGCTTCTTTAAGCTCACCGAGCAGGGCGAGGTCATCTTTGCCCGTTACGGCAACCGCACGCTGGCTCAGCGCCATGTTGAGTCCGTTGCCGCCGCAACGCTTTTGCAGTCGGCCCCGAGTGTCGAGAAGACCAACACCGAGACCACGCAGAAGTTCTGGGATATGGCCGACAAGCTCAACGCTGCAAGCCACGAGCGCTATCTGGACCTGCTGAACACCGAGGACTTTACACCGTGGTTCTCGACCGTGACGCCGCTGACCGAGGTCGGTCTGCTGCCGATCGGCTCGCGTCCCGCCAAGCGCGGTTTGGGTGCCAAGTCGCTCGACGACCTGCGTACCATTCCGTGGATCTTCAGCTGGAGCCAGGCGCGCATCAATCTGGCCGCCTGGTACGGCCTGGGTACCGCCTGCGAGCAGTTTGGCGATCTGGACCAGCTTAAGGCTGCCTACCAGGAGTGGCCGTTCTTCCGCACCTTTATCGACAACATCGAGATGTCGATCGCCAAGACCGACCAGCGCATCGCCAAGATGTACCTGCACCTGGGCGATCGCCAGGATTTGTCCGAGAAGGTCTTCACCGAGATGCAGCTCACGCGTAAGTGGGTTCTTGCCATCGTCGGTGACGAGTGGCCGCTGCAGCGTCGTCGCGTGCTCGGCTGCGCCGTCCGCGTGCGTAACCCCTATGTCGACGCCCTGTCCATCGCCCAGGTCCGCGCCCTTCGCGAGGTGCGTATGAGCCAGGATGAGATGGCGGAGGAGAAGAAGGCCGAGTACATGAGCCTGATTCTTTCGACTGTGACCGGCGTCTCGGCAGGATTGCAAAACACGGGGTAATCGATAGCCCTGTAGTCGTTGTCCGGGGCCGCCGTATGTTTACTTTCCGGCGCGTCCTCGGACATGCAAGAAGCCCTCGCTGCGCACTTCGTGCGGCGAGGGTTTCTTGCGTCCTGTGGAGTGCGCCGGAAAGTAAACATACGGCGGCCCCTGCGATGTCCGGTCTTCGGAGGATTACTGGCTGGGGAAAAGATGGCGCGCTTCGCGCACTTTGATGGGGCTTCGTGCTGCGGAATGCATTCAGAGGGAAACCCGTCGGGTCCCTTCGTCCTCGGTCTTCTGGGATTAAAGCTGAAGGGAATAAGGCGCGCTTCGCGCCTCGCGTCTTATCGATTGGGATTGAGATGCATGTGGCGCTTCTCGATTTACGACTGTAGCGGCCGCGGTCCCGTTTGGGATCGCGGTTGTTTTGTTGTGGGTCAAATATGAACGTTGTGTTAATGAGTCGGTGGACGGTGGTGTTTTTCGGTGAGCGGCGTATCCTTCCAACGGTTTATCTAGTGTGTCAGTTGAAAGGAAGAGGGCGCTCGTCATTGTTTGAATGTGAACTGCCGTTTGACCACAAGACGTTGCATCTGGAACTCGAGGATAAGAACTTCGCGGGTGTGATGGAAGGTCATCAAAACGAGTTTAAGACCACGAAATCGCAGGAAGAGCTGGTAGAGGAGTCACTTGTCAACCCTTATGGCTCGCCTTCGCTCGAGGAGCTTTGTGCTGGCAAGAAGGATATCGTCATCATTAGCTCCGACCATACGCGTCCCGTTCCTTCGCGTGTGACGATGCCCATTCTGCTGCATCACATTCATGCCGCTGCGCCCGAGGCGCGCGTTCGTATTCTGGTTGCAACTGGCATGCACCGTCCGTCGACGCACGAAGAGCTCGTCAACAAGTACGGCGAGGAGATTGTTGCGAACGAGGAGATCGTCATGCATGTCGCGACCGACGACAGCATGATGAAAAAGATCGGCACCCTGCCTTCTGGTGGCGAGTGCATCATCAACAAAATCGCTGCCGACTGCGACCTGCTGCTCGCCGAGGGCTTTATTGAGCCGCACTTCTTTGCCGGTTTCTCTGGCAGCCGCAAGTCTGTCCTGCCTGGCATCGCCAGCTACAAGACCATCATGTACAACCACAACGGTCAGTTTGTGAACGACTCCCATTCGCGTGCCGGCAACCTGTGCCACAACCACGTGAGCGAGGACATGTTCGCCGCTGCCGAGATGGCGCACCTCGCCTTCGTGCTCAACGTAGTGCTTAACGGCAAGCACGAGGTCATTGGCTCCTTTGCCGGTGACATCCACAAGGCACACGAGGCTGGCTGCGAGTTCGTGAAGAGCCTTGCCGGTGTTGAGCCCGTCGAGTGCGAGATTGCCATCACCACCAACGGTGGCTACCCGCTCGATCAGAACATCTACCAGGCCGTGAAGGGCATGTGCGCTGCCGAGGCCACGCTTCCCGAGGGCGGTGTGATCATCGACGTCGCCGGTTGTGCCGACGGTCACGGCGGCGAGGGCTTCTATCACAACATCGCTGACAACGATCCGGCGGAGTTTGAGCGCGCCTGCATCGATCGTCCCAAGGACGAGACCCTGCCCGACCAGTGGACGAGCCAGATTTTCGCCCGCATCCTGGCGCATCACCCTGTGATCATGGTTACCGACCTGTGCGATCACCAGATGCTCAAGGATATGCACATGACGCCGGTCAATACCATCGAGGAGGCGCTCAAGCTTGCCTTTGAGATGAAGGGCGCCGATGCCAAGGTGGCTGTCATTCCCGATGGCCTGGGCGTTGTCGTTGCGCAGCACTAGCGCGTGGCTTAAACGAATCGTTTATAACCGACAAGAAAGATAAGGTTTTATGCTTACCAAACTCCTCTGCGAATTCGGCGCTACGGCCCTCATGATCGTCTTTGGCGTGGGCGTGCACTGCGATACTGTGCTCAAGGGCACCAAGTATCAGGGCTCCGGCCATATGTTTGCCATCACCACCTGGTCTTTTGGCATCTCGGTCTGCCTGTTTGTCTTTGGCGGCGCCGTGTGCATGAACCCGGCCATGGTGCTTGCCCAGTGCATCGTAGGCCTGGTGCCGTGGAGCAGCTGCATCCCCTTCATGATTGCCGATATGCTCGGCGGTTTTGTGGGTGCCGTAATCGCTTGGTTGATGTATGCCGATGAGTTCAAGGCTTCCGAGGGCGTCGTCGACCCCATTGCCCAGCGCAACATCTTCTCGACCAACCCCACCACCGAGGGCACGAACTATGCTCGTAACTTCTTCTGCGAGGCTATCTGCACCTTCGTGTTCATCAGCGCCATCCTTGCTGCTGCTAGCCGCGCCGGCGAGAACGTTCTGATGCTCGCCATCTGCGTTGGCCTGATCGTTTGGGCTGTTGGCATGGGCATGGGCGGCATCACCGGCTTCGCCATGAACCAGGCACGTGACCTTGGTCCTCGCATGGCCTATCAGGTGCTGCCGATTAAGAACAAGGCCGACAACAACTGGAAGTACGGCCTGCTTGTTCCTGGCATCGCTCCGTTTGTCGGTGCTATTGTGGCCGCGCTGTTTGTGCATGGTTTCTTGGGCATGTTCTAGTCCAAGGCTACATAGTTGTCCGCTGGCCGCATGGGGTAACTTCCCAGCGCGTCCTCGGACATGAAAGAACCCCCGCTGCGCACTTCGTGCGGCGAGCCTTTTTGCGTCCTGCGGAATGCGCTGGGAAGTTACCCCATGCGGCCAGCTGCGGGATCTTTGCTGCGCTCGAGCAAGCAACCCAACATATATCTGTATTTGGATGGGAGGGGCTTGTTGCTGATAGGGGCGTTGAGCTGTTGTTGACACTTTGGGATGCGTGGCGCTCTGGGTTGGGGTGATGCTTTGGGATGAGCTTCTTACTTAGCTGAAGAGGGGCTGTATGGCTGAGAGGTAGTCTTTGGCTACGTTGGATTTGTTGGCTTGGAAGTTGTGCCAGGCCCACCATTGGACGGTGGCTACGAAGCTTGAGGCTATGTGATGGAGGAGGAAGCTGCGGTCCATAGTGCCAGCGGGACCTGTGGGGTCGGTGGGGATGGTTTCGGCTGCTCGTGACATGATGGTCTTGCGTAAGCAGTCGGCGAAGACGCGTGAGCCGGCGCCGGCTACGAGGGCTCGGACGCCCTGGCGGCGCTCCCAGAGGTTGTTGAGGATATGCTCGACCTGCACGAGTGGGTCGTCGAGCGGTGTGCCATCGTCGTCGAGAGCGTGGGTGCAGATGTCGCTCACGAGCTCGGACAGTAGGTCGTCTTTGCTCTTAAAGAGACCGTAGAATGTCGCGCGGCCTACGTGAGCGCGCGCGATGATGTCGCCGACGGTGATCTTGCTGTAGTCCTCCTCGCGCAGGAGCTCGGAGAATGCTGCGACGATGGCGGCGCGGCTTTTTTCCTTGCGGGCATCCATGGCTATGCGTCCGCGTGAACGAGCAGACAGCGGAGCGTGCCGGAGCAGCCCTCGTAGGGGCGCTTACCAGCGCCGTAGCCGACGGCCTCGATGCGGTAGCGGGCCGGCAGGTGCTCGGACGTGCGCAGCGCGGTGACGATGGCGGCGCCCGTGGGCGTCACGAGCTCGCCGGCGACCGGTGCAGGCGTGAGGGCGATATTGCCCGCCTGGCACAGGTTGACGACAGCGGGGACGGGAATGGGCATGAGGCCGTGGGCACAGTGGATGGTACCGTGACCCTCGGACAGCGACTCAACCACGATGTCCTCAATACCCAGGTCATCGAGGCAGATGGCGACGGAGCAGACGTCGACGATGGAGTCGACGGCGCCCACCTCGTGGAACATGACGGTCTCGGGCGTTTTGCCGTGGGCCTTGGCCTCGGCGGCGGCGAGCGCGGTAAAGATGGCGAGCGCGCGACGCTTGGCGCCATCGCTTAGCTGCGAGCCATCTATGATGGCGGTGACGTCCGCCAAAGAACGGTGGTGATGGTGGTGGGCGTGATGGTGACCCTCGTGGCCATGACCGTGGCCCTCATGGTCATGCTCGTGGCAGTGCTCGTGTTCGTGCTCGCCATGATCATGATGGTGGTGCTCATGCTCGTGCGTGGGCTCGGCAGCTGCTTCGTTGCCGTAGAGCCAGGCCATATCGTGATCGTGGTTCTCGAGTTCCTCTGCAAGCTGGACGTCGAAATCGCAGGCGTCGATGCCATGCTTGTTTGCGCGCGTGACGGCGATCGTAAAGCCGTCGACCGGCAGCGTGGCAAGCTGTTCGCGCAGGTGCTCCTCGCTGGCGCCCAGGTCGAGCAGGGCCGCGACGGTCATATCGCCGCTGATGCCCGAAGTGCCGTCGATGATAAGCGTGTGCTGATGGTTGGACATGGAATGCTCCTTAACGGGCGCAGGATGTGCCGGCGCTCAGATGATTGATAAGACTTGCCTGGTAGGCGGCACCAAAGCCGTTGTCGATATTGACGACCGAAACGCCGCTGGCGCAGGAGTTGAGCATGGCGAGCAGCGCGGCTACGCCTCCAAAATTTGCGCCGTAGCCCACGCTGGTGGGAACGGCGATGACCGGGCAGCTCACCAGACCGCCGATAACGCTCGCCAGGGCGCCCTCCATGCCGGCGATGGCGATGACCACCTGCGCCTGAGCAAGTTCCTCGGCATGCGCGAGCAGGCGGTGCAGGCCGGCGACACCTACGTCGTAGAGGCGGTCGACCTCGTTGCCATAGAATTCGGCCGTCAACGCGGCTTCTTCGGCGACGGGTAAGTCGCTCGTGCCGGCGCAGGCGACAACGATGCGTCCGTTGCCGGTGGGGGAGGGCTTGCCGCCCACGAGGGCGAGCTGTGCGTCCGGGATATATCCCAGGTCGATGCCGTTGTCGAGGAGCTCCGAGGTACGGGTTGCCTTCTCGGCGTCCAGGCGCGTGACCAGGATGCGCTCCTGGCCGGCATCGCGCAGCGCTTTGATAATGGCGGCAATCTGCTCGGCGGTTTTACCGGCACCGTAGACAACCTCGCCGGCTCCCTGGCGCACCCCGCGCGAAAGATCGAGCTGCGCAAAACCCAGATCGGCGGTTGGCGCCGTCTGGATGCGCGTGAGGGCGACTTCCGGGGCGACTGCTCCGTCGGCAACATCGCTCAGCAATTGCTCAAGATCTCGCTTATCCATTTATGTTCCCTTCGACGGTGCAAAGTCTAGCACGTGAAAGGTAGTTTCCGAACATTAGAACAAAATTGTTCGGAAACTAGACATAGAGGATTTGATGCTGTTGTTAGACGGATCGGCTAGTCACGCAGGATGATGTCCATGGCGAGCATCAGGTTGCGTTCGTCGATGGCAAACGGGGCCGCCTCGCGCGTCTTGGGCTTGGCGCAAAATGCGATGCCGGTGCCCGCGGCTTGAATCATGGGGATGTCGTTGGCACCGTCGCCGATCGCGACGGTGTGGGCCATATCGACGCCGCACTCAACTGCCCAGTCCAGCAGCTGGATGAGCTTGGACTCCTTGGTCACAATGTCGGCAGCCAACTTACCGGTGAGCTTGCCGTCCACGACCTCCAGACGATTGGCCAGGCAAAAGTCGATGGCCGCGGCGGCCACGATCTTATCGGCGACTTCGTGAAAGCCGCCACTCACGACGCCGACCTTCCAACCCTTGCTGTGTGCCGAGCGCACAAGCTCCAACGCGCCGGGGGTAAATGTCACGCGCTCAAAGGTGCGCTCGAACACGCTCTCGTCCAGGCCGGCGAGCAGCCCCACGCGCTCCTCGAGCGCCTGCTTAAAGTCAAGCTCGCCGCGCATGGCGCGCTCAGTGATCTGTGCCACTTGCTCGCCTACGCCGGCCTCCTCGCCCAACAGGTCGATGACCTCCTGGTTGATGAGCGTGGAGTCGATATCCATAACGATGAGGCGTGCGGTCATGGCGGGCCTTTCCGAGTGCAGTTGCTTTCCGAGTGCAGTTGTATTGGGGCACATTGTCGCACGCGGCGCGCCTTGGCGACGGCCACGACGCATCAATTGTTTCGTCTCCGTCAAGTCTTTGGGCAGGAGCTACTTTTCCGCGGCACATCGACACAGGTGCGATAAGATAGAACGCCATGTCTGGCTGCGCGGTTTACGCAGGCCGGGCAAATCTGTACGACGCCGCCCGGAACGACACGGGGCGGCACAGATCCATAAAGGAGGATCACTGGTATGAGCCAGACCCGTCCCATCGACGAGCATTCCATGCACACCCGTACCTGCGGCGAGCTTCGCCGCGAGAACGTGGGCGAAGAGGTCACCCTCACCGGTTGGGTGAGCCGTCGCCGCGACCACGGCGGCCTTATCTTCTGCGACCTTCGCGACCGCGAGGGCATCACGCAGCTCACCTTCGACCCCGAGCACTCCGACGGCGACGCCTTTAAGATCGCCGAAACCATGCGTCCCGAGTGGCCCATCAAGATCCATGGCGTCGTGCGCGCCCGTGGCGAGGAGACCACCAACACCAAGCTCGCGACCGGCGAGATCGAGGTCCTGACCGACCACGCCGAGGTGCTCAACACGTCCGTCACCCCGCCGTTCCAGATCGAGGACGGCATCGAGACCAGCGAGGACACCCGTCTGCGCTATCGCTATCTGGACCTCCGTCGTCCCGAGATGATGGCTAACCTCAAGCTGCGCTCCGACTTTACCTTTGCCATTCGCGAGGCGCTGCACAACCGTGAGTTCATGGAGGTCGAGACGCCCTCCCTGTTCAAGTCCACGCCCGAGGGCGCCCGCGACTTCATCGTCCCCAGCCGCATCCAGCCGGGCAACTTCTACGCCCTGCCGCAGTCCCCGCAGCTCCTGAAGCAGCTGCTTATGGTCGGCGGCGTCGAGCGCTACTACCAGGTTGCCAAGTGCTTCCGCGACGAGGACCTGCGTGCCGACCGTCAGCCCGAGTTCACCCAGGTCGATATCGAGATGTCCTTCGTGGACCAGAACGACGTTATGAGCGCGCTCGAAGAGGTCCTGGCCGACGCCTTCGGCCGCATGGGTGTCGAGATGCCCACGCCGCTGCGTCGCATGGACTACTGGGAGGCCATGGACACCTATGGCTCCGACAAGCCCGATACCCGCTACGGCATGCACCTGGTCGATCTGACCGACATCTTCGCCAACTCCAAGTTCAAGGTCTTTGCGACTGCTGCAAACGAGGAAGGCTCTGTCGTCAAGGCCATCAACGCCAAGGGCGCCGGTGCCTGGGCTCGCGCCAAGATCGATAAGCTCGCCGGCGTGGCCTCCACGTTTGGCGCCAAGGGCTTGGCCTGGATCGCTTTCCGCGAGGATGGCTCCATCAACAGCCCCATCGTCAAGTTCTTCTCGGACGAGGAGATGGCGGCTCTGCGCGAGCGCATGGACGTCGAGCCCGGCGACCTTGTGATGTTCGCCGCCGGCCCGCGCCTGCTCTCTGACGAGATCCTGGGCGGCATGCGTTCCCACATGGCCAACGCGCTCGAGATCAAGCGCGAGGGCCACGACTTCCTGTGGGTCGTCAACTTCCCGCTGTTCCACTGGGACGAGGATCGCAAGGCCTATGCTGCCGAGCATCAGCCCTTCACCCTGCCGACCGAGACCGATATCGCCAAGATCGAGGCCGACCCGTTGGCAGCCGGTTCTTGCACCTACGACTTTGTCATGGACGGCTTTGAGGCCGGCGGCGGCGGTATGCGTATCCACAACGCCGAGATGCAGATGTCCATGCTCAAGCTTCTGGGCTTTACCGAGGAGCGTGCCGAGTCGCAGTTCGGCTTCCTCATGGAGGCCCTCAAGTTTGGTGCGCCCCCGATGGGCGGCTTCGCTCTGGGCCTGGATCGCGTGTGCATGCTGCTCACCGGCTCCGACTCCATCCGCGACGTCATGGCGTTCCCCAAGACGGCCAGCGGCTCCGACCTCATGTCGGGCGCCCCGAGTGCCGTTAGCGGCGCCCAGCTCAAGGATGTCAGCCTGCGCCTGATGTAAGCGAGCGGCTACATATTGCCCGCAACGAGGGAAGGACGCGTGCCTTCCCTCGTTTTTTGTGGGACGGGGATGCGGCCGGTAACGTACAATAACTACCACGTGGCTGGGTTTTGCCGGCCGAATATGCGATGCCGCGGGAGGGGACATGGTCGAGTTTACAAAGACGATTAAAGATCCGTTGGGACTTCATGCCCGCCCGGTTGCGCTGCTCTATGACATCATTGCCAAGCACCGTAGCGACGTGTCGGTCAGCATCGGCGACCGCCATACCGACGGCCGCGATGTGATGGGGCTCATGGCTCTTTACGGCGAGTTCGGCGAGGATATTGTGTTCCGCGTTTCGGGCGTGGATGAGGCCTCGTGCGTCACGTCGATCAGAAACCTCTCGCTCTAAAGCGCAACAATGTGACGAAGGGACAGTCCCTTTGTCACATCTTTCTTTGTTGCATATAGGAAACTTTTCCGAAAACTGAATAGGAACCCTTTCCAAAAAGTTAGCCACGTGCTAGTTTACTGTAGCGAACATAGACGTGGTTAACTTTTGCTGCGTCGATGTTGAGGACGAACTGACGTTAGGAGCTCACTCATGTCTTGCGGACCGCAGATGCCGGCTATGCCGCTTTCGATGGTAAAAGCGGGCGAAACCGTGCGCGTGTCTCGCGTAAAGGGCAATGAGGACATGAAGCACCACCTCAAGGACCTCGGCTTTGTCGAGGGCAACGAGATTCACGTGGTGAGCTCGAGTGGCGCCAATATCATCGTCACCGTGCTCGGCGCGCGCTTTGGCATCGATACCAAGGTCGCCATGCACATCATGACTGTCGGTTAGTTCGCAGCATTCCATAAAAGCTGAAAGGGGGAAAAGAATATGAAGACGTTGGGTGACGTTAAGGTGGGCGAGAGCTCTACCATCGTCAAACTTCACGGCGAGGGCGCACTTCGCCGTCACCTTATGGACCTGGGGCTCATCAAGGGCACTTCGTTCAAGGTCGTAAAGGTTGCACCGCTCGGAGATCCGGTCGAGATCAACGTGCGCGGCTACGAGCTCTCCATCCGCAAGGAGGAGGCTGCCGTCGTCGAGGTCCAGTAAGGGCCGGCGGCACATATTTCTGCAGATAAAGTTAGGTTTTTCTAACTCATTAATGCAGTGTTGAAGCACATTATCCAGCCCGCGCGGAGAAAGCAGCGCGGGCACACAAGGAAGAAGGATTGAATGGCGGATTCTCAGATCCATGTCGCGCTGGCGGGTAACCCCAACTGCGGCAAGACCACGCTTTTCAACCTGATCACCGGCGCCAACGGCTACGTTGGCAACTGGCCCGGCGTCACGGTTGAGAAAAAGGAAGCCAAGCTCCTGAGTGACAAGAACGTCACGATTACGGACCTCCCCGGCATCTACTCGCTTTCCCCTTACAGCCCCGAGGAGCAGTGCTCGCGCGACTACCTCATGAGCGGCGAGCCCGATGTGGTCGTCCAGGTCGTCGACGCCACCAACCTGGAGCGCAACCTGTACCTGGCACTTCAGGTCATCGAGACCGGTCTGCCCGTGGTCGTTGCCCTCAACATGGCCGACCTCGTGGAGAAGAACGGCGATAAGATCGACACGGACAAGCTTTCCAAGAAGCTCGGCTGCCCGGTCATGATGATCTCGGCCCTTAAGAACAAGGGTATCAATGAGCTGTTCGAGCAGGTCAAGAAGTCCGCTGCTTCCAAGGGCCAGGTGCCGGAGCACAAGTTCGATTCTTCTATCGAGGACGTTCTGACCCACATCGAGAACAACCTGCCGGCGAGCGTTCCCGCCAACAAGCGTCGCTACTACGCCGTCAAGCTGTTTGAGCGCGATGCGGACGCCTGCAAGCTCATCAACCTCACCAAGGAGAAGGCCGATCGCGTTGAGCAGCTGGTCGCCCAGTGCGAGCAGGATTGCGACGACGATGCCGAGTCCATCATCACCGGCGAGCGCTACGGCGTGATCGCCCACATCATTGACGAGTGCCTCACCAAGGCCCCTGCCAAGATGAGCACTTCCGAGAAGATCGACCGCGTGGTTACCAACCGCATCCTCGGTCTGCCGATCTTCGTCGTGATCATGTTCTGCGTGTACTACATCGCCGTTTCTACCCTCGGCGGCACGGTGACTGACTTCACCAACGACCAACTCTTCGGCACCGACGGCTGGTACGTGCTCGGTCAGGGTCGCGACGCCTATGACGCAGCTGTTGAGGCTGCGGGCGACAATGCCGACTCGGTCGACCCGGCACAGTACGGCCCCTATGTCCCGGGTATCACCACCATGGTGCACGACGCCCTTGTGGCGGGCGGCACCGAGGACGGCGGCCTGGTCGATTCGCTGGTCTGCGACGGCATCGTCGGCGGCCTGGGTGCAATCTTTGGCTTTGTGCCGCAGATGTTCCTGCTCTTTGTGATGCTGTCTTTCCTGGAGGACTGCGGCTACATGGCCCGCGTCGCCTTCATCATGGACCGCGTATTCCGCCGCTTTGGCCTGTCCGGTAAGTCGTTCATCCCCATGCTCGTGTCCTCGGGCTGCGGCGTCCCCGGCGTCATGGCCACCAAGACCATCGAGAACGAGAAGGACCGCCGCATGACGGTCATGACCACCACGTTTATTCCCTGCGGTGCCAAGCTGCCGATCATTGCCCTGCTCATGGGTTCCATCATCGGCGATTCTTCCACCACCGCCGCGTGGATCAGCCCGCTCTTCTACTTCCTGGGCGTCTTTGCCGTCATCGCCTCGGGCCTCATGCTCAAGAAGACCAAGCTCTTCGCCGGTCGCCCGACGCCGTTCGTTATGGAGCTTCCCGCCTACCACTTCCCGGCGATCCGCTCTTGGGCGCTGCACGTGTGGGAGCGCTGCTGGGCCTTTATCAAGAAGGCCGGCACGGTCATCTTCGCGTCCACCGTCGTTGTTTGGTTCCTCTCCAACTTTGGTAGCTATAACGGCTCCTTTGGCTTCCTGCCTGCGATGGACGGCATCCCCGAGGAGTTTATGGACTACTCCGTGCTCGCCATGCTGGGCAACCTGGTCGCCTGGATTTTCGCCCCGCTCGGCTTTAGCACCTGGCAGGCAACTGCGCTGACTGTCTCTGGCCTCGTCGCCAAGGAGAACGTTGTCGCCACCGCCGGCTCGCTGCTGTCCGTTGCCGACGCCGGCGAGACCGACCCGAGCCTGTGGACCGCGTTTGCGGCTATGTTCCCGACCATGGGCGCTTGCGTCGCCTTTGGTGCCTTCAACCTGCTGTGCGCTCCGTGCTTTGCCGCTATCGGCACCATCCGTAACCAGATGAACTCCGGTAAGTGGACCGCGATTGCCATCGGCTACGAGTGTGCCTTTGCTTGGGTCATCGGCCTGTTCATCAACCAGTTCTATAACCTGCTTGTTCTTGGGCAGTTTGGTATCTGGACGGTTGTGGCCATCGTGCTGCTGGCTGCGATGCTCTTCCAGATCTTCCGTCCCATGCCCAAGCACGCTTGGACCGACGAGGATGAGACCAACACCGCTTCCGCCGCAGTTTCCGCTTAAGTCCGAATAAGGATTAGCCCCTTTCCACGAGCCCGGGTGTCCCAGCGACACTCGGGCTTTTTGGTGGGGGAGATGTGGCGTTTCCGCAGATAAAACCGACCAAAATAAACCTGTCCCTTTTTGGTAGGTGGAGAATGGGGTAAAGTAAGTGGTGGTTAACTAGAGGAGGCTTGCTATGGCACCTATCGATATTGTTGTACTGGCTGTTATCGGCATTGCGTTTGTCGCCGTGTGCGTGCGCATTTATCGCAAGGGCACCTGCGCCGACTGCGCTCAGGGCGGCGTTTGCACGGGGCATTGCTCCAACAAAAAGACCTGTGCCGCACTTAAGGGCGTGGACAAAATTGCCGAAGACTTGGGCCGCGGTATCAAGTAAGGTCCGTCATCCAAGCGCCTCGCGAGCATCCGTTCGCGGGGCGCTTTGCACATTTGGGGGAGAGCGCGGCGAGTTGAAGAGTGATTTTGGGGTATCGTTACCTGTACTGTTAATTGGCAACTTATCTATAACGGAGTAACCCCATGAGCGCTCGCGTAACCATGAAGGACATAGCCGCCGAGCTTGGCGTTTCCATCAATACCGTGCACAAGGCCCTGACGGGTAAGGCCGGCGTGAGCGAATCCGTGCGCTCCAAGGTGAATGCTAAGGCCGAGGCCATGGGTTACCATCGCAATACGAGTGCCTCGAGCCTGCGCCGCAAGGATATCAACCTGGTGTTTTGCCTGCCCCGCGCATCGCGCGAGGGGGCGTACTTTTTCCGTTACCTTTGGGAAGGCTGCAACCGCTTTGAGCAGGAGGTCATCGATCAGGGCATTACGGTTGAGCGCGTAGAATTTGGCGTGGGCGGCTACGCCGATGCGCTCGAGCAGATTGATGAGCGTCTGCAGGTGGGCGAGAAGATTGATGGCCTGCTTGCCTATGTTCCGGGCGATGACCGCGCAACCGAGCTCTTGAGGCAGATTGCCGAGGCGGGCGTGACAATCGAGCTCGTAGACGGCGACCGCCCGCACCTCGATCGCCTGGGTGCCAGTCTGGCGGACTATTCCGCGGCGGGCAGTCTTATGGCGGAGCAGGCGGCAAATCTGGTCCACGCTTCTGGGGTTGACGCCCGCGTGCTCCTGTTGGCGGGCGACCCCTATACCGATTCACACTACCTGACCGCCCGCGCCTTTCATAATTACCTGCGCGAACACGATATTCCATGGCAGGTTGAGGACCTTGCCGGCGCCCATGCGCAAGTCAAACAGCTCGAGCGCGAGCTTGAGCAGCGCTTGAGTGCGCCGGATGCTCCCGAGCTCATCTGTAGCGTTTTTGCCGTTGGTTCCGAGGTGGTCGCCGACGCGCTTGTTTCAAGCGGCAAGGCCGGCAAGGTCATGGTAATCGGCAACGACCTGTTCCCCGAGAGCGCCTTGGCCTTGCGCCGTGGCATCTTTACCAATATTGTCTATAAGGACCCGGTGAGCCTGGCCTACCGTGGCGCCAAGACCTTGGGCGAGTATCTGCTGTGGGGTAAAACTCCGGCGGAGCCCGTGCAGAAGGGTGCTGTGGAGATGGTGTTTGCCAGCAACGTCGACCGCTACTGCGAGCTTGCGGGAATTTAGTCGTTTAGTCAGGTACCCCCTCTTGCGACGTGCATTTTTTGGAGTATTCAGCAATGGCGTGTCCCGAAAGAGGCTAGGACGACTGTTTTAAGTGCCCCCGATGGCGTAATTCGCCATCGGGGGCACTTATTTATGCCGATTGGGCGCAATATGAGCATCAGATAGGGCTTCGAAGACGGTGCGCGGTGCGCTCCGATGCTGAATACTCCCAAAAATGCACGGCGGAACATGACCCACCTGGCCAAAGCGCTCAAGTTCGGTATTCGGGGACGCCTGCCAATTCGCAATACATACAAGTCACGGCTCCAGTAACCGTTGAACGGGCAAAATCGACCGTTCACCCCATGGTGGTTAGGTGAACGTTCACCTTTTAAGTCGCAATGAATTAGTATAGTGAACGTTCACCTAGAGGATAACGAGCGCATTGTGCGCCCGCTCCGCCAACAAAGGGGTTGTTTGATGAAAAACTTCATGGACGATCAGGATTTCCTGCTGAGCACCAAAACCGGCGAGGAGCTGTTCCACAACTTTGCCGAGGGTATGCCCATCGTTGACTACCACTGCCACATTTCTCCCAAGGAGATCTGGGACGACAAGCGTTTTGAGAACATCACCGAGGTTTGGCTGGGCGGCGACCACTACAAGTGGCGCCTAATGCGTGCCAACGGCGTCGACGAGCGCTTCATTACCGGCGATGCCCCTGCTCGCGAGAAGTTCCAGAAGTGGGCCGAGACCCTGGGCCGCTGCGTGGGCAACCCCGTCTTTGAGTGGAGCCACCTGGAGCTTAAGCGTTACTTTGGCTACGAGGGCGTCCTGAACGGCAAAACCGCTCAGGAGGTCTGGGACCTTGCCAACGCCAAGCTCGCCGAGGCCAGCTTTACCTGCCGCAACCTCATCAAGCAGTCCAACGTCCGCATGATCTGCACTACCGACGACCCCGCCGACAGCTTTGAGTGGCACAAGAAGATTGCCGCCGACGACAGTTTTGACGTTCAGGTCGTTCCCGCCATGCGCCCCGATGCCGCCCTGCGCATCGAGCGTGGCCAGGAGTTCACCGACTACTGCAAGCATCTCTCCGAGGTTGCTGGCGTTGAGATCAGCGACTTCAAGGGCATGAAGGCCGCCATCTCCAAGCGCTACGAGGTCGCCCACGAGCTGGGCTGCCGCGCTTCCGACCACGCGCTCGACTACGTTATGTACGTTCCGGCTACCGCCGACGAGATCGAGACTATCTTTGCCAAGGGCCTTGCCGCCGAGCCGCTTACCGAGGACGAGGTCCTCAAGTACAAGACGGCCTTTATGCAGTTCGTCGCCGGCGAGTATGTCCGCCTTGGCTGGGCCATGCAGCTGCACTTTGGCTGCAAGCGTGACAACAACCGCGCTATGTTCGCCAAGCTCGGTCCCGACACCGGCTACGACTGCATCTCCAACTACACGCCGTCCGACCAGCTGGCCGATTTCCTCAACTCCATCCAGGAGTCCACGGGTCTGCCCAAGACCATCCTGTACAGCCTGAACCCCATCGACAACACCATGATCGATACCGTGATGGGCTGCTTCCAGGAGGCTCCGACCGCCGGCAAGATCCAGAACGGCTCTGCCTGGTGGTTCAACGACAACGAGATCGGTATGCGCGAGCAGCTTACGGCTCTGGCTAACGAGGGCGTGCTGGGCAACTTTGTGGGCATGCTTACCGATTCCCGCTCCTTCCTGTCCTACCCGCGTCATGAGTACTTCCGTCGCGTGCTGTGCGGCGTGATCGGCGAGTGGGTCGAGCAGGGCAAGTATCCGGCCGACATGGAGCTGCTGGGAGCCATCGTGCGCGACATTAGCTACAACAACGCGGTCCGCTACTTTGGCTTTGACCTGGATACCGTCGAGGCCTAAACCCGCATCGAATCACACCGAACTCGGGAGCGCCGTTGCCACACGCGGCGCCCCCGTTTTGCCTGCACGCTAACAGCAATCTAAGGAGAGACATCGATGGAGAACATCAGCTACGAGACGCTCGAGAAGATCGGCTACAAGGGCTACCTGCTGCCCAAGGACGCGCCCGAGAAGGTTCTGCAGTTTGGCGAGGGCAATTTCCTGCGCGCCTTCGTCGACCGCTTCTTTGACATGGGCAACGAGGCAACCGGCTGGAACGGCAAGGTTGTCATGGTCCAGCCCATCAGCGGTGCCTTTGGCTTTGCCGACGGCATTAACGCTCAGGATGACCTGTACACCGTGCTGGTGCGCGGCAAGGAGAGCGGCAACACGGTCGACGAGTCCCGTGTGATCAGCGCCTGCAGCCGCTGCCTCAATCCGTATCGCGAGGACGACTACCGCGCCATGATGGAGGTCGCCGTCTCCGACGATTTGGAGATTATCGTCTCCAACACCACCGAGGCCGGTATCGCCTACGATCCGTCCTGCAAGGCCGACGACATGCCGCCCGCGAGCTTCCCCGCCAAGCTTGCCCAGGTGCTCCACACCCGCTGGGCCGCCGGCAAGCCGGGCGTCATCGTGCTCGCCTGTGAGCTCATCGATCACAACGGCGAGGAGCTGCTGCGCATCATGAACCAGTACGTGAGCGACTGGGGCTGGGAGGACGAGTTTGCGCAGTGGATGGCCAACGACTGCACCGTCTGCACCACGCTCGTCGACACTATCGTCCCCGGCCGTATCCGCGACCCCAAGGAGGCCGCTGCCGTGGCCGAGCGCCTGGGCTACGAGGATCCCTTCCTGGCCGTGCGCGAGCCCTTCCAGATGTGGGGTATCCAGGGCGATGAGTCGCTCAAGGAGCGTCTGCCCTTCGTGAAGGCCGGCCTGCCGGGCGTCTTTGTGACCCCCGATGTCACCCCGTACAAGAAGCGCAAGGTCCGCATCCTCAACGGCGCCCACACTGCCTTTGTTCCGGGTTCCTGGGTTGCCGGCTTTGACATCGTGCGCGATTGCATGCATGACGAGACCGTTCGCGGCTTCATGAACACCATGCTCTACGACGAGGTCATCCCGACGCTTGCCGTCGATCTTGATGTCGAGGACTGCAAGGCCTTTGCCGCCGCCGTCGAGAACCGCTTCGACAACCCGTTTATCGACCACGCGCTGCTCTCCATTTGTCTCAACTCAACCGCCAAATGGCGTGCTCGCGACCTGCCCACGCTCAAGGACTATGTTGCCGAGACCGGCAACCTGCCCAAGTGCCTGGCGACGAGCCTCGCTACGCTCATTGCCTTCTATACGCAGGAGCTCGTTGCTCGCGAGGGCGATGGCCTGCACCTGCGCCGCGCCGACGGCACCGAGTACACCGCTCAGGACGATGCCTTCGTGCTCGATTTCTACGCCGCCCACGCCGGTGCAGACGATGCCGAGCTGGTGCACGACGTGCTCAGCAACGAGCAGATGTGGGGCGAGGACCTTACGCAGATCGCCGGCCTTGAGGAGTTCGTCGTCAACGCGCTTGCCGTCGTGCGCGTCGAGGGCGCCAAACAGGCCTTCGCCAACGCCCAGGCCTAAATCCTTCTGTGCGCCCGCCGGGCAACTGGCGGGCGCCCGCTGACTTCTGCTCAACCTGTAGGGTTAGGACCATTTGTAATGAACACTATCCAGATCAATCCGGCCGACAACGTGATCGTTGCGCTGTCGCCGCTTGCCAAGGGCACCGCCGTCGCGGTTCCCGGGGTGGGCGAGGTCGTGGCCGCGGAGGATATTCCGCAGGGCCACAAGATGGCCGTGCGCGCCATTGCGGCGGGGGAGGACGTCGTCAAGTACGGTCTTCCTATCGGCCACGTGACGGGCGACATCCAGCCCGGTCAGTGGCTTCATACGCATAACGTCAAGACCAACCTTTCGGGCGAGGTCGAGTACACTTACAACCCGACGCATCCGGTCGTTGAGCCGGTTGAGCCCGAGACCTTTATGGGCTTCCGCCGCGCTGACGGCCGCGCCGCCACGCGCAACGAGCTGTGGATCATCCCCACGGTCGGCTGCGTCAACGAGGTCGCACGTGCCATGTGCGAGCAGGCTCAGGATCTGGTCGAGGGCTCGCTGGAGGGCGTTTACTACTTCCCGCATCCCTTTGGCTGCTCGCAGACCGGTGCCGACCATGCCCAGACGCGCCGTCTGCTGGTGGCGCTCTCGCGTCACGCAAACGCTGCGGGTGTGCTGTTCCTGTCCCTCGGTTGCGAAAACTGCACGCACCAGCAGGTACTCGACGAGCTCGGTGACTTCGATCGCGAGCGCGTTCGATTCCTCGCCTGCCAGGATGTAGCCGACGAGCAGGTCGAGGGTCACAAGATCCTGTCCGAGCTTGCCGACCTGGCCAAGCAGGCCAAGCGTGAGCCCATTCCTGCCTCCGAGCTGGTCATTGGCCTTAAGTGCGGCGGCTCTGACGGTCTTTCGGGCATTACCGCCAACCCCACGATCGGTCGCGTGAGCGATATGGTCGTCGCCCGCGGCGGCACGTCGGTGCTCACCGAGGTTCCCGAGATGTTTGGCGCGGAGAGCATTCTGCTCGATCGCTGTGAGAGCCAGGACGTCTTTAACGCAGCTGCCGACATGCTCAACGGCTTTAAGGACTACTTTATCAGCCACGGGGAGGTCGTCTATGAGAACCCGAGCCCCGGCAACAAGGACGGCGGCATTACCACGCTCGAGGACAAGAGCTGCGGCTGCGTGCAAAAGGGCGGATCTGCCCCCATCGTCGACGTGCTGCCGTATGCCGGTCAGGCTACCAAGCATGGCCTGAACATGCTGTGCGGCCCGGGTAACGACATGGTATCCACCACGGCCCTGACGGCTGCCGGCTGCCACGTAATCCTGTTCTCGACCGGCCGCGGCACGCCGTTTGGCGCACCGGCGCCTACACTCAAGGTGTTCACCAACCAGCGTCTGTGCGACCACAAGGCCAACTGGATGGACTTTAACGCCGGCGTGGTCGCCACGGGCGAGCGTACGCTCGACGAGGCTGCCCACGACCTGTACCAGCTGGTGCTAGAGACGGCGAGCGGCAAGCTTACGAGTGCCGAGCGCCGCGGCTGTCACGAGATCAGCATCTGGAAGGACGGCGTCTGCCTGTAGCGGCAAATGGATTCGCATAGGGCGCTATTGACCATGGCCCCGTCGGGAGTGTTCCCGGCGGGGCCATGTTTGTTCTGTCTGTTCGGGCGTGTCTTTCTGAGGGTACGGGAGCGGCGAAAACAATAAACGTTCACCTAATCGACCTCAAATTTAAACCCATTCAATACCCATGTAATCGTGATTTTTTTTAAGTCAGATGTCCGTTTAACGGCAAAAAACGACCGTTCAAGGATAATATACAAGTGAACGTTCACCTATCATATGCAATCGCGCATAATCTAGCTAAACGTTCACCATACGAGTGGACGATATGCAGACAGACATCGGTATGGACTCCAATGTCTTGTTACAAGACAATCGAGAAAAGAGAGGGAGCTCGATGACTAACAAGATCGGTAAAAAGCGCAAGATCACATTTTGGACGCGCTTGGGCTTTGGTATGGGCGGCATGCTCAACTCCGGTGCCCTGAGCTTTACGCACAGCTACATGGTGCTGTTCCTGTCCACGGAGTGCGGTCTGTCCGCAGGCGAGGCTGCGCTGATCAGCTCGTTCGCCATCTATCTCAACGCCATTCTGTGCCCGCTCATGGGCTTTGTGGCCGATAACTTCTACGCTACCAAGATCGGCCGCATCTTTGGCCGCCGCCGTTTCTGGATCTTGCTGGCTATCCCGATGATGGTCGCCGAGCCGCTCATCTTTGTGGCTACGCCGTTTGGTTTCCCGTACTACTTTGTGTTGTACCTGATCTACAACGTCGCGTACACGTTCTGCACCGCCAACCTGTCGCCGCTTACCATCGAGATGACCGATGACTTCAAGGAGCGTACGTACCTCACCGGCTACAAGCACCTCTTTGGTAACGCCGCCGGCTTCCTGATGGCAGCACTCGTCGGCTTTGGCTTTGGCACCTTCGGCGAGACCAACCCGTTCAGCTACTTCATTATTGCTACGATTAACGCTTCGGTCATGGCAATCTCGCTGCTCTGCGTGTACCTGTCCACGTGGGAGCACACCCCCGAGGAGGTCGCTCAGGAGAAGATCGAGAGCGTCGGCGAGGGTATCAAGAAGTTTTTCATCGACGTTATCTCTACCTTCCGCAACAAGTCCTTCCGCAAGGTCCTGTATGCGCAGGTCTCCACGAAGCTCGCCGCTGCCTGCTGGTCTGCGTGCCTGTCCTTCTTCATCGTCTACTGTCTGCAGATTCCTAAGTCCTACGAGTCCGTGATGGAGATGCCCGGCAAGGTCGTCGCTATCGTCTGCACCGCCATCTGGGTCGCCCTCATGGCCAAGAAGGGCTTCCACAAGTCTTGGTACCTGGCAAACGTCGGTTGCGCCGCGTGCATCATCGCCTACAACTACTTCGCCTTTGGTCAGATCAACGGCACCTCCACGGTCGCCATCGCCATGATCGCCTACCCCATCATCTTCGCCATCTGGAAGTTCTTCTACGTTGGCTTCCAGTATCTGCCCGATGTTCTGCTCAACTACATCCCCGATGTCGATGAGCTCATCACCCTGCGTCGTCGCGAGGGCATCTACAGCTCCGCACAGCAGCTCTGCCAGCAGATCGCCCAGGCTGTTGCCGTCAACGTATGGGCTATCGTCCTTGCTGCCTCCGGCTTCATTCAGACCGCCGGCAACAGCGACGCCGTGACCCAGCCCGCCACCGTGCCTCTGTACATTTGCGGCTACATGCTCATCGGCTGCGCCGGCTTCTTCCTGCTCGCGGCCGTCCTTGCCCGCGGCATCAAGATTGACAAGGAGCAGTGCGACATCCTTTGCGACGAGATCCACCGTGTCAAGGAGGGTGGCAAGATGGCCGACGTCAAGCCCGAGGTCAAGGCGCTTTGCGAGGAGCTCTCCGGCTTTAAGTACGAGGACTGCTTCGCCCACAACAATGTTGGCTTCCAGGACGGCAGCGTAATTCCCGCCGAGTAGGGCAGGCGCATCGTCCAAACCACAGGGCCGTGCCACCGGAGATCCACCGGCGGGTACGGCCCTTTTTTAAAAACGACTAGTATGAACTTCTGATTACATTTGAGGGAGAGACCCATGGAGACGAACGTTATCTGGCGCAATGCCCGCGCGGCCGTTATCGAGCTCGACGATGGCGGCTACTTTACCTGTGCCGATACGTGGGAGATCTTTGTCAACGATGAGCCCGCCGGTACCACGAATACGGTCGAGACCTATGTCGATGGCCTGACTCCCGGCAAGCGCAACCTGATCCGCTTTGTCTGCGGCGAGCGCGAGTTGAGCGTAGGCGTCACCACGCCGGCGGAGCCCTTTACCATCAACGTTCGCGACTGCGGAGCCAAGGGCGATGCCGAGCACGATGACACCACCAACATTCAGGCTGCCATCATGGCCTGCCCCAAGGGCGGGCGCGTGCTGATCCCCGCCGGCAACTACCGCATCAAGTCCCTCTTCCTTAAGAGCAATATCAACATCGAGCTTGCCGAGGGCGCGGTGCTGCTGGCCCGCCACGACCGCGCCGCGCTTGCCTACATTCCGGGCACGGTCACGGGTGACGAGGGGGCTGGGTACGCCGGCACCGATATGCTGCCCCTGGGCCGTTGGGAGGGCGAGAGCTTCTCGACCTACTGTTCGACCTTTACGGGCCTGAGCGTGCACGACGTGTGCATCTATGGCCGCGGCGCCATCGACGGCCAGACCGATTTTGCCGAGGACAACTGGTGGAACAAGGACTTTAAGAACATCTTCCGTCCCGAGGAGGGCCGCGAGATCGCCCGCCCGCGCATGATCTTCCTGTCCGAGTGCGAAAACGTGAGTCTTGCTGGCTTTACCGTGCGCAACAGCCCGGCGTGGAATATCCATCCCATTCTGTGCGAGCACGTCGATGCCCTGTGCCTGTCCATCGAGGGTCCCAAGAACTCCCACAACACCGACGGTTTCGATCCCGAGAGCTGCGGTTTTGTCCGCATCCTTGGCTGTCAGTTCTCGGTGGGCGACGACTGCATCGCCATCAAGAGCGGCAAACTGGGCATTGAACCCGAGCTCCGTCCCGCCACGCACGACGTGCTGATCTCGCACTGCTACATGCACGACGGCCACGGCGCCGTGGTGCTGGGATCCGAGGCCGCCGGCGGCATCAAGGACCTCACCGTGAGCAAGTGCCTCTTTGAGCGCACCGACCGCGGCCTGCGCGTCAAGACACGCCGCGGACGCGGCAAGGACGCCGTCAACGAGGGCATCACCTTCGAGCACATTCGCATGGATAAGGTGCTCACGCCCTTCGTGGTCAACTCGTTCTACTTCTGCGACAAGGACGGCAAGACCGACTACGTGCAGTCTCGCGAGGCGCTGCCCGTCGACGACCGTACGCCCGGCTTTGGCGCCACGACGTTTTGCGATATCGAGGCCACCAACTGCCATGCGGCCGCGGCCTATATCACGGGCCTTCCCGAGAGCAAGGTGACGCGCCTGACGTTCCAGGATGTCCATGTGACCTTTGCCGCCGATGCCGAGCCCTTTGTGCCGGCCATGGCCTGCGGCGTGGAGCCCATGGTGCGCCAGGGCATCATCGCGCAGAACGTGAAAGTCCTCGACCTGCAGAACGTGCGCATCGAGGGTCAGGATGGCGACGAGCTGCAGCTGCAAAACGTCGACAAGGTTATCCGCGCGTAGGGTAGTGCTCCTGCACAAGTGAATACGGCATGTTGAGGCGTGCGACGGTCGGGTCTGCCCGGCTGTCGCACGCAATCTATAGGTGCCGGCATTGCATGGTGGGTGTTCTGTGACAGAAAGCGTAATGACAGATGAGTGGTAAAGAGCAGCTCTTTGAGGTATCGCTCGAACGCGAAGGCGCGTATCGCAGCATTTCGGCGGCGCTCGAGGCGGCGGAGCGGTGCGTGTCCGATACGACCGTGCCGGTGCGTGTGCTGGTGGCGCCGGGCGAGTATCGCGAGCAGGTCGAAATTCGTCGTCCGCATGTGACGCTCGAGGGCGAGACGGCCGACAGCGTGCGTATCGTGGGAGGCCTGGGTGCCAAGATGCCTTCGGAAGATGGTAGCGGCCAGGATGGAAGACTCGGCACCTTCCGTACGTACACGGTGCTGGTCGATGCCGACGACGTGACGCTTGCGGGTCTAACAATCGAAAACAACGCCGGTGATGGGCGCGAGGTCGGCCAGGCGATTGCCCTGTATGCCGATGGTGACCGCCTGGTTGTCGATGCCTGCTGCATTAAGGGACACCAGGACACGCTCTTTTTGGGGCCGCTGCCGCCGCGCGAGGCCAAGCCGGGCGGCTTTATAGGCCCCAAGCAGTTCGCCCCGCGCCGCGTGGGGCGGCAGTATTTTCGACGTTGCCGGATCGAGGGCGATGTCGACTTTATCTTTGGCGGCGCACGTGCCTACTTTGAGGGGTGTGAGATTCGCTCGCTCAACCGCGATATGGATGTCAACGGGTATGTAACGGCAGCCTCCACGCCCCAGGGCGAGCCGTACGGATTTGTGTTTCATGGCTGTTCGTTTACAGCCGATGAGGGCATTGCCCCCGGATCGGTCTATCTGGGTCGTCCATGGCGCGAGTGGGCCCAGACCGTTTTGCTCGAATGCTGGCTGGGCCCCCATATTTCACTCGAGGGTTGGTGGGATTGGAATAAGCCAGCGGCACATGACGGCACCCTGTATGCCGGCGGTGCCCTGTTTGGCCCGGCGGGTGATACTGCCGCTTGGGTGCCGTGGGCGCATTGCCTGACCGGTCAGGATTCCGAACGCTATGCGCGTGACCGAGTGCTTGCCGGCACGGATGGTTGGGATCCCGAGGGCGGCGACGGTGATGCGGTAGAGACGGCCGGGCTATCTGCCAATGGCCGCACCGTGCACATCGAGACGTACTACGAGGACGAACCTGCGCTGCGCGCCCGACTGAAGCGCGAGGGGCGCTCGGCCGCATTTACGGGCAAGACTCCCACAGACTTTGAGGCATGGAAGGCTGCGACCAGGACTCGTCTGTACGATATTTTGGGTCTTTCGCTTATGGACCGCGCCCCGATTGAGATTCGTGAGCTCAATCGCGTGCGGGTTGCCGGCAGCATCGTGCGTACTCATGCGGTGCTGCAGGTTGAGCACGATGTGTGGATGCCGTTTTACCTGTTGGAGCCGTCCCGCCCCAAGCTTGACGAGCGGGGACTCAAGCGCTGCTATATCTGCCCGCATGGTCACCAGGGGGCGGGTGCTGCAAGCATAGCCGGCGTTGCGGGCGTGCCGGCGGTCGACGATGCCGTGCGTAAGTTCAATTACGACTACGGTCTGCGTTTGGCGCGCATGGGTTATGTGACCGTCTGCCCCGATGCGCGTGGTTGGGGATACCGTCGTGACTGGAAGGGTCAGGGCGACGACGAGAACAGCTACCTGCGCGGTACGTGTCTGAATCAAGCACGTATGGCCGAGCCGCTGGGTCTTACGGTCGCGGGCCTCAACGCCTGGGACAACATGCGCTTGATTGATTACTTGGAGACACGCGGTGACATTGCCATGGACGACCTGGGCTGCTTTGGTTTTTCGGGCGGCGGTTACATGACGTTGTACCTGTCCGCGCTCGACCCGCGCGTGCGCAAGGCGTTTGTCTCGGGCTATCTGTACGGCGTTGATGATTCGCTACTGCACCTCAACGGCAATTGCAGCTGCAATTACACGCCTGGACTCTGGCGTCTGCTCGACATGGGCGACATTGCATCGCTTGTCGCGCCACGGCCGCTCTTGGTTCAGAGCTGCGAGAAAGACCATCTCAACGGCGCCCGCGGGCTTGCGAACGTAGACGAGCAGCTCGATATCGTTCGCGACGCCTACGCGCTGCTGGGCAAGGACGAAAACCTTCTGCACGAGGTCTGCCCGGGTGGACACCACCTGGGCGTGGCGCATCTTGCCGAGGATATCGAATGGCTCGATTCGCAAGTTGCGGAATACGCCCACGCATAGTCCCTCGGTATGTTGTGAATGAACGGTATGTACCTGTATGACCGCCGGTGTGCGGGTGAGGAGAAGAATATGGAAACGAAAAACTTGAGCGAATCGACCGTCTGCTGCTTTGGCGATTCGACCACCTGGGGCGATAACGGATGCGGCGGGGGAGGCAACGACATCTCTTGGACCTCGCACCTGGGTGCGCTGCTGGGCGGCGCTACGATCGAGAACTTTGGTATTAAGGGTTCGCGTATTGCCGTCAAGGCCGACCGTAGCGATTCGTTTGTTGAGCGCTTGGACGGCATCGATCACACGGCAGATATCTGCATCGTCTTTGGCGGCGTTAACGACTTTAGCCGTAACGTGCCGCTGGGAGAGCTGGGCAGCACGGACGTGCACGAGTTCTACGGTGCGCTCGACTACCTGATCCGCACCATCACGGCGCGCTCGCCTCAGGCAAAGCTGATGTTTATGACGCCGTGCAAGACGAGCGGCAAACACGAGAAGGATATTCCGGCAAGCAACGAGGCCAACCATCTGGGCCTGACGCAAGACGCCTATGTGCGCGCGATGCTGGAGGTCTGCGATCGCTACTCGGTGCCGGTGATCGACCTGTATGCGCAAAGCGGCATCAGCCCGTTTTTGCCGGAGCACCGCGAGCTCTACATGCCGGACGGTCTGCATTACAGCCCTGCCGGCTATGAGCGCCTGGCGCATCGCATCGCTGCGGGCCTCACCGCCGTTTGCCGTTAAAAGTTTGCCGTTCACGGGGATTATAGGGTTAACGTTCACCCTATAATCCCCGTTCGCGTTACACTAGGGGAAACGTTCACCCATCAATAACGTCAGAGGGGACAGCAATGGGTTGCAATCAGATTCTGGACCGTTATATCGAGCAGTTGATCGAGACCTCTACGCCTCAGGCGCCGGCCTGGAATATCGAAAAGCTTCGCGCCGGCAAGGAGAACACCTGGAATTACATTGACGGCTGCATGATCAAGGCGCTCATCGAGCTGTACGAGATCACCGGCGAGCAGCGTTACCTGACCTTCGCCGACGACTATATCGACTTCTTTGTCCAGGATGACGGCACCATCAAGCATTACGATCCCCAGGAGTACAACCTCGACAACGTCAACGCGGGCAAAACCCTCTACAAACTCTATGACCTGGTGGGCAAGCCCAAGTACCGTGCCGCCATGGATACCATCTACCGTCAGCTCGAGACCCAGCCGCGTACCAAAGAGGGTGTGTTTTGGCACAAAGCCGTCTACCCCAACCAGATCTGGCTCGACGGCATGTACATGGCGCAGCCGTTCTACATGCAGTACGAGCTGAGCTTCCACAACCGCCGTGCCTGCTCGGATAGCTTCCATATGTTCCAGGTGGTGCACGACCTGATGCGCAACCCCCTCAACGGCCTGTACTATCACGCCTACGACGCGAGCCGCAAGCAGTTCTGGTGCGATCCCGTCACCGGCCTTTCGGCCAACTTCTGGCTGCGCGCCGAGGGCTGGTTCGCCATGGCGCTCATCGATACCTGGGAGCTCATGCCGCCCTCGATGTCGGCCGAGAAGGACGAGATCCGCAAGATGTTCCACGACCTGATCGACGCCATGCTGCCGTATCAGGACGAGAAGACCGGTATGTGGCACCAGGTCATCAACCTGCCCAATATCGCCCCCAACTATCTGGAGGAGTCGGGCAGCGCCATCTTTGCCAACGCCATCATGAAGGGCGTGCGCCTGGGCGTGCTGGGCGAGCGCTACTACCAGTACGGCCGCCGTGCGTTTGATGGCATTTGCGACACGTGCCTGTCCGAGCGCGACGGACAGCTGGCGCTCGACAACATCTGCCTGGTGGCGGGTCTTGGCAACACCGCGCACCGCGAGGGCACGTTTGGCTACTACATGAGCGAGCCCGTCGTCAAAAACGACGCGAAGGGCGTGGCGCCGCTGGTGCTCGCCTATATCGAGACTATGCATCATGACAAGTTGGCCGGTAAGCGCGATCCGCTCGCCCCTTCGGGCGTGTGCTCCATCGATGACCCGTTTGGCGGCTACACGCCGGGCATCAATGCTCATAAGGGGCGTGAATAGCGTGGGGGCCATTACTCCGGGCGTGCGTTTACACGACCTTCCGCAGGGGACCGTCGAGGAACGCATTCGCATGGCAGGAGAGCTGGGCTTTTCGTGCATTCAGCTGCCGAGCAAGGTGCTCTACGCATCAATGGGAATCGATCGATGCGGTCTGACCCGCAAGCTCGCCGAGCATTTGCGTGCGGTGCTCGATGAGGCGGGCGTTTCGGTCGCCGTGCTCGGCTGTTATAAGAATCTGGCGACGCCCGATCGACAACAGCTCACGGATAACTTTGCCGAGTACGAGGCGTGCTTGAACTTTGCTCAGATGCTCGGCGGCTGTCCGGTTGGCACCGAGACCGGTCGTCCCAATGCGCAGAACTGCGTTGCTGACGACCGTATGACCGACGAGGCACTCGATGCGTTTATGGATGGACTCGCGCGCGTCTGCGAGTGCGCCGAGGCCGTGGGTGGGCAAATACTGATCGAGCCCGGCTGGAACGAGACGGTCAACACGCCAGATCGCTGCCGTGAGGTGCTGGAGCGCGTCCCGAGCCCGGCGCTCGGCGTGATCTACGACCCGGTGTCGCTGCTGCATCCCAGCGTCGTTGGCGAGGCGCAGGAAATCACCGCGCGTATGCTCTACTTATGCGGCAGTAAGATTCGCGTGCTGCACGCCAAGGATTTTGAGGTCGTCGACAACGAGGACGAAGCCGGCTGGTGCGATGGTACGGGTTCTCGCCTGGTGTGCCACGGCGTGGGCGAGACGGGCCGCTATGACTTTGAGCCCGTGGTGGCCTGGGCGGCTGCCGCCTGTTCGGGGATTCCTTGTGTGGTCGAGAACAGCGTGCCGGCGACGGCGGCTAGCTGCCTGGCGACACTCGAGCGCATGTCCGCTCGCTGCGGGGCTCCGCATCGCGAGATATAGCATTGGCTTTTGCCGTGGCGGCATATTGAGTTTGCTTGACTGGGGGCGGCGGTGAAGGGTTTTTATCGTCGCCTCATTGGATTACATCAAAAAGGGGAGTTGCGTGGCTATCCACATTGTCGAAGAGGCGAATCGTTGCCTAGGTTGCAAAAGGGCGTTCTGCCAGCTTAAAGGCTGCCCGGTGCAGACGCCTATTCCGCAGGTCATTGACTTGTTCAAGCAGCGTCGTCTGGAAGAGGCAGGTGAGCTGCTGTTCCAGAACAACCCCATGAGCGCGGTCTGCTCCATGATCTGCAACCATTCGGGCCAGTGCGAGGGCGCGTGCATTCAGGGCCGCAAGGGCGCACCGGTGCATTTTTCGAGTATCGAGAACTATATCTCGACGGCATATTTGGACCGTAAGGAGTGGAAGCCCGCGCCGTCGTGCGGCAAGCAGGTTGCCGTGGTCGGTTCCGGTCCTGCCGGCATTACCGTGGCCATTAAGATGGCCCAGCTGGGCTGTGCCGTCACGGTGTTTGAGCAACGCTCCGAGATCGGCGGCGTGCTGGAGTACGGCATCCCCGAGTTTCGCCTGCCCCGTGCTCTCGTGCAAAAGTACCGTCACGTGATGTGCTCGCTTGGCGTACGCGTCCGTCCCTCGACCACCATTGGCGGCGCGCTGCATATCGACGACCTGTTGCGCGACGGCTACGATGCGGTCTTTGTCGGTACCGGTACCTGGCGCGCCCGCAAGCTGGGTATTCCCGGCGAGTCGCGTGGTAACGTACTGTTTGGTATCGATTACCTGGTCGATCCCACGAGCGTGGCGATCGGTCAGAACGTGGCGGTTATCGGCGCCGGCAACGTGGCCATGGATGTTGCCCGCACGGCTCTGCGCTCGGGCGCTCGCAAGGTTACCGTGTATGCCCGATCGCGCCATATCTCGGCCATCGATGACGAGGTCGAGCTGACCGAGCTTGATGGTGCCGAGATCGTGCGCGGCAAGGCGATCTGCGCCATCGACGATAACGGTCCGGTGTTCGAGACGGCTATCTTTGACGAGGACGACAACGTGGTGGGCTACGAGGAAGAACTTGACCATGTGCCCGCCGACACGGTTGTGATTGCGGCCTCGCAAGTGCCTAAGGACAAGCTGGTGCTTACGACGGGCGGTCTGGAGACCGACCATCGTGGCCTTCTTTCGGTCGATGAGCACGGCATGACCACCGTGCCGGGCGTCTTTGCCGCCGGCGACGTGGTCAACGGCCCGCTCACTGTGGTCCATGCTGTAGCCGGCGCCAAGCTCGCCGTCGAAGGCATGACCAGCTACCTGGGCATCTAACCCATCCCATCCATCAGTTGCGGTGAAATACGGACTGTTTTGCCTGTCAAAAGCCTCATCTACTCCGTATTCCACCGCAACTTTTTTGTGGGCTGAGTAAAAGCCGGGGGAACGTGCACGGTCGGGTACAGCGCGGTTGCTGATACGATAGGTACGTTAGCAATTGCCGCCGAGCGGCTCAAATGAAAGGAACCCTGTATGGAGTCCTCCGCCTACCCGATGCTCTTTAGCCCGATCAAGGTCGGTACGACCGAGGTCAAGAACCGCGTCTTTATGCCGCCGGTGTCTACCAACCTGGCCGATCACGGCTATGTGACCGACGATTTGGTCGACCATTACCGCGCCCGTGCCAAGGGCGGCGTGGGTCTGATCATCACCGAGGTCGTGACGGTCGAGCCCACCTATACCTATCTGCCGGGTGACATGTGCTGCTACGACGACACGTTTATCCCCGGCTGGGAAAAGCTCGCCGCCGCCGTCCACGAGTACGGCTGCAAGATCATGCCGCAGCTCTTTCACCCCGCCTACATGGCCTTTAACATTCCGGGCACGCCGCGCCTCATCGCCCCGTCTTTTGTGGGCCCGTCCTATGCCCGCGAGGCGCCGCGCCCCATCACGGTTGACGAGATCCACGAGCTCACGCATCAGTTCGGCGATGCCGCCGTGCGCATGCAGAAGGCCGGCGTCGATGGCGTCGAGGTGCATGCGGCTCACGCCCACGGCATGCTTGGCGGCTTTTTGACTCCGCTCTACAACAAGCGTACCGATGAGTACGGTGGCTCGCTCGACGCCCGCATGCGCTTTTTGCTCGAGGTCATCGCCGAGATTCGCGAGCGCTGCGGCAAGGATTTCATCATCGACGTCCGTATCTCGGGCGACGAGTACACCGATGGCGGTCTGACCCTCAACGACATGATCTATGTCTCGCGTCGCCTGGAGAAGGCCGGTGTCGACATGATTCACGTGTCGGGCGGTACCACCATCAAGCGCGGCTCCGCCATTCCCGCCGCCGGCACGCAGCAGGCCTCGCATGCCGCCTGCTCGCGCGAGATCAAAAAGCACGTCAACATTCCCGTCGCCACCGTCGGCCGCATCAACGAGGCTTGGATTGCCGAGGAGTTGATTGAGGACGGCGCCGCCGACATCTGCATGATGGGTCGCGCCAACCTGTGCGATGCCGAGTTCTGCAACAAGGCGGCTGCCGGCAACGCCGACGAGATCCGTCCCTGCATCGGCTGCCTGCGCTGCCTGAACGGCATCATGTTTGGCAAGCGCATCTCCTGCACCGTCAACCCGGACGTGGAGCGCGACGAGGCCGGCTACGAGCCTGCCGCCGAGGCGAAGAACGTGCTCGTCGTGGGCGCCGGTCCCGCGGGCATGGAGGCGGCCTACATTGCCGCCAAGCGCGGCCATAACGTGGTACTCGTGGATAAACAGGACGAGCCGGGCGGCGAGATGCGCATTGCGGCCGTTCCGCCTGCAAAGCAGGAGCTCACGCGCGTGATCAAGTACCAGTACCGTCGCCTGGCCGAGGCCGGCGTCACGTGCGTCTTTGGTACCGAGCTGACCGCCGAGGACATTCAGCGCGATTACGCAGGCTACGAGGTTGTTCTGGCTTATGGCGCCGAGCCCATCGCTCCGGCCTTTATGCAGGGCTTTAAGCAGGTTATGACGGCTGACGACCTGCTGGGCGGCAAGGCTTTCCCGGGCAAGAAGATCGTCATCGTGGGCGGCGGCACCGTCGGCTGCGAGACGGCCGATTACCTGGCCCCGTTGGTCAACGACCTGTCGCCGGCCAATCGCGACGTCACCGTCATCGAGATGACCAAGACGCTTGCCGCCAACGAGGGCGGCGCCGGTCGCGCGGTGCTCATCACGCGCATGCTCTCCAAGGGCGTTCACGTGCTGACCGAGGCCAAGGTGACCGAGATTACCGAGGACGCCATCAGTTACGAAAAGGACGGCGAAGTCCATACCATCGCCGATGCCGATACGCTGGTGCTCGCCATGGGCTATCGCCCCAATACCAAGCTTGCCGACGACCTTGCCGCGGCCGGTGTCTCCACCCACGTGCTGGGCGATGCCCAGAAGTGCGGCAACATCCGCGACGCCATCGGCGACGGATACAAGGTTGCCTGCGAGCTCTAGTTAACCCCTTGGTGCATGGGGGACGGGTTACTTTGCACCAACTTGGTGCATCTGAACCTGACCCCCTTTGCACCATTCGATGGCAAAAAGCGGCGGCCGCCCCGGATTTCGGGACGGCCGCCGCTTGCGTTGGCTGCGATGAGTCGTGCGATTAGAGGCCCAAGATCTCTTTGACCTTGGCGATGATGGCGTCGTCGGTGGCGTTGGCAAAGAAGTACTCCTGGAAGTGCTCGCCGGCAAGTGCGCCCTTCACCAGGTCCTGGTCGATCTCGCCCAGGACGTCGACGAGCGGACGCATGGTCACAGCGCGCACGCCGTCGAGGATCTTCTTGTTGCGCTGCTCGGGCTCAACGCGCTCGGCGGGGTAGCCGTTGCCCGAGCCAAAGCCAAAGAGCTTCTCGAAGGTGTACTCGAGGTTGAGCTCCTGGCCCCAGCCGTTCTTGAGGGCGAAGGGCATGGCGACGGCATTGCCATCGTTGACCTGGGCAAAGGTGTAGGCATCCAGCGGGTCGGCAACATGGCCGCACAGCACGCCGGGGAAGGAGTTGCAGGCGAGCATGGCGCCCTCGCCGGTGCCGCAACCGGTCACGACGTAGTCGGCAGCGCCGGAGTTGAGCAGCACGGCGGCAAGAATGCCGTTCTGCACGTAGGTGAGGGGCTTGGAGTCGGCGTCGGCATACATGCCATAGTTAAAGACGGTGTGCCCCATGGGCTCGACAACCTTCTTAAGGGCAGCCTCGATCATGGGGTTCTTAGAGTTCTGAGAGTTCTCATTGATAAGTGCGATCTTCATCCTGAATAACCTTTCTACCAAGTGTTTTCCTTTTTGTTTCTGTATGCGGGCGGCGGCTACTCCGACCCGTAATGAGTTGTGCGGGCGGTCGGCAGTTAAGTCTGTCGCGAGTTCCGCACGCAAAGGAAAGCACTTAATGTGCTTTCCGTCTTGCGCAGGACTGTCCGAGCAGCAGACTTAACTGCCGACCGCCTCGCCCGAACGTCTTACTGGGGTTGCTTGCCGATGTAGGCGAGTATGCCGCCGTCCACGTACAGAATGTGCCCGTTGACGAAGTTCGAAGCGTCGGAAGCCAGGAACACGGCAGGGCCCTTCAGGTCCTCGGGCGTGCCCCAACGGGCTGCCGGCGTCTTGGCGATGATGAACTGGTCAAACGGATGGCGGCTGCCGTCGGGCTGCGTCTCGCGCAGCGGTGCGGTCTGCGGGGTGGCGATGTAGCCCGGCCCAATGCCGTTGCACTGGATATTGGCCTCGCCAAACTCGGAGCAGATGTTCTTGGTGAGCATCTTGAGTCCGCCCTTGGCGGCGGCATAGCCGGCGATGGTCTCGCGGCCGAGCTCGCTCATCATGGAGCAGATATTGATGATCTTGCCGTGGCCCTTGGCGATCATGCCCGGCAGGCAGGCCTTGGACACGATAAACGGCGCATTGAGGTCAATGTCGACGACGCGACGGAAGTCCTCGGCGCTCATGTCGAGCATCGGCGTGCGCTGGATGACGCCGGCATTGTTGACGAGGATGTCGGGCGTGGTGCCAAAATCGGCCTCGATCTTGGCGATGAGCTCGGCGACGGCGGCCTCATCGGTGACGTCGGCAACATAGCCGTGAGCATCAAAGCCTAGCTCGCGGTAGTGCTTCTCGGCCTCGGCGACTTTGTCGGCGTGACGGGCGTTAAAGGCGATTCTGGCGCCGGCTTCGCCGAGTGCCTCGGCCATGGCCATGCCGATGCCATAGGTGGCGCCGGTCACGAGCGCGACCTTGCCGTCTAGGCGGAAGCTGTCCATAAGGTTAGACATTACAATCCTTCCAAAAGAAACGTTCATCTATATAAGTCTTGCTTCTATTACAAGTTCAGTATAGGAGAAGCGGAGGAATTAAAAGTCAGGTTTTCCTAGAATCAGGTGAACGTTCACTTTTAAAAGGTGAACGGTTGTAGCCGCTCGTCGCGATATCTGCTACATGGAGTAGCGCCCGTGCGCATCGCATTTCTCCTCTCATAGATGCGCGGCGCAAGAGGTCCCGAGTTCAACACGAGCTCGGGGTCTTTTTGTTTGGATTACGGACGCATTGCCGGACGAAAACACTATGCGTTTGGTAAATAGTCGTATGAACGTGAAATTTGTATCTAGTTTCCGTACGCAAATAAGACGAAAACAGTTTGCGTCTGGTTCTAAGCCGTACGCAAATGTTTTTCGTCTTATAATACGGTTCAGATGAGCATGAAAAGGAGAAGGACCGTACGTATGGTTGTCAGAGAGAGTCCTACCGTCGAATACAAGGAAAGCGTAACGCCGACGTTTCTTAAAACGGTGAGCGCCTATGCAAACTACGGGACGGGCAAGATAGAGTTTGGCGTTGACGACGGTGGTGTTGCAGTCGGTCTTTCTGACCCGGTTGCGGAGTGTCTGCGCATCGAGAACATGATTAATGACAGTCTGGATCCTGCGCCTCGTTACGCGCTCGAGCTCGACGAGAACCGCGGAACTGTAACGCTTACGGTTTACGAGGGGCAGGACAAGCCCTATCGAAGCAAGGGGAAGGCCTACAGGCGAAATGATTCGGCGACGGTAGAGGTCGACCGTTTTGAGTACGGCAGGCTGACGCTCGAAGGCAGCAATCTGACGTTCGATGCGCTCACCTCGGCTCGCCAGGACCTGAGTTTTCATACGCTCGAACACAAGTGCATCGAGCATCTAGGCATTTCTGAGCTCACGTCGGATATCATGCGAACGCTTCGCCTGCTCGGCAAGGATGGCTATACCAATGCCGCGGCGATATTGGCGGATAACAACGAATTTCCGGGCATCGACTGCGTTCGTTTTGGCGACACCGAGGACGTGCTTTTAGATCGTGAGACGACGACGGGCCTGTCTGCAATTGAGCAGGTTGATAGAGCAGTTGCCATGTTCGCGCGCTACTATCGTTATGAGCGCATCGAAGGTGTCGAGCGTGTTCAGACCGACCGGATTCCCCTCGAGGCATTCCGCGAGGCAGTTGCAAACGCTCTAGTGCATCGGACGTGGGACGTGCAAGCGAATGTTCAGGTTGCTCTGTATGATGATCGCGTCGTTGTGACTTCACCCGGGTCGTTGCCCGCTGGCTTGACGACGGAGCAATACCTGTATGGACAGATATCCGTGCTCAGAAATCCCATCGTTGCCGAGGTCTTCTTAAAGTTGGACTATATCGAGAAGTTTGGAACGGGAATTGCGCGCATTAGGCGTGCCTATCGCGATTCGATTAATCAGCCGGTCTTTGATATTCGTGGCGGCGTGGTAGCTGTCGCGTTGCCCGTTACCGATGCCTTTGAAGGGTCTGGAGAAGAGGCTCAGGTTCTTAAGGCCTTGTCGGGCGGACGAATTATGTCGCGAAGTGAGATTGAGAAACAGACGGGGCTGAGCCGTGCGCGAACACTGTCCGCGCTCGAATCTCTGCTCAGCCGAAACGCGATCATGAAACAGGGGACAGGCCGCGCCACGAAATACGAGCGAGCGTAGTCCGAAAGACCTGTGTTACCAGGCAGGCCTCAAGCCGCGAATGGCTTGGGGCCTTTTGCATGCCGGCTGGCAATGGACCAATTTATGTCAAGTTATAGCAACATATAGCTCCGCTTGCGGGGTTTGCGACGGGCTATTCCTCATCGTCCGTATAGCGCGTGCGTCGTTATTTGCGACATCGATATGTCGGGCACTCGAGCCTCGTTTGCTCCGCGGCTGTTCGCTATTTGGCGCCAAACGCCATGCGGACGAATCGCTGGGCAAACAGCTTGTTGGCGAAGTTGATGATGTGGCCCAAGAACAGTGCCGAGATGGCGGTGGTTACGCCAAAGCCGCCTAAGTTGTGCATGCATACCAGCGACAGCGTGAGCGAGGCGGCGACATGCGAGCAATCGAACATGACCTTTACGTCTCCAAAACGGCGCTTGAGCCTTTCCGCAATGACCTGCACCAAGCCGTCGGGTGCGTTGGGGACAACGCCCATGTTGACGACGAGACTGACGCCAAATGCGGTGATAGCGAGGGAGAGCAGCATGGTCGCAACCTGCGCGGGGAGCGCCGTGGGATGCAGCGGGTTGAACGCCATGAACAGATCGGTGAAGCCGCCCATTAGCGTTGAAAAGCAAAGCTCGAGCAAAATGCGCGGTTGAAATTCGCGTCGCAAGATGGCGAGCTGCGCCGCGATGTAAGCGACATAGGTAGTTGTAATCCAAAAGCCGAGCGTCTTGCCCGTGAGCATGGATAGGGTCGTGGCAAAGCACGTGAGCGCCGCAACGCCCAGACCAGATGCCGTCTGGAGGCTCATGCCGAGTGCCAGTACGGCAACGCCCGCCAGATACATCAGCATTCTTATGACGGTATGACGCCAGTCGATCTTCTCGCCGTGCATGATGATGAGCGGTCGCATGCTGCTGCATCCTTTCGATTAAAAAAATGTAAAAAGAAACGTCTGACCTGGGCCGGCAAAAAGAGGGTTATCGGAGGCACTGCCTCAACGGCAGAAAAGCCGGCCCCATGGTCAGTCGTCTAGGAATGTCTCGTTGTGCCGGAATGGGACTGAAGGGCTCAACGAGACGGAAGGAAAGCAAATGACATGGCCTGGGCAATAGGATGCCAAGATGGTAGGGTGCGTCTTAGCATCCTATTGCCCAAGCTTGACGAAATCGGTTTCGCTTGAGGCTTAGTATACGTATGGGAATCCATTTTTAAAGCGAAATAGAAGAAATTAGGTGAACGTTCACCTAATTGCAACAACTTATCGGTCAAAAGCCGAATCCCGGCCCTACCCCTCAAACATCGCCGTGGGATGGGGGATGCGATAGTATTACGTGGAGATATTCGACAAACCGTGGGCTTCATTCGAGGGCTTTATGGAACAGCACCAGTATCATCAGAGCCTGCAAGATCAGGCATACAACGCATTGCGCTTCAAGATCATCTATGCCGAGCTCAAGCCCGGCACGCGCTTATCGGCGATCGGTCTGGAAAAGGAGACGGGAATCGGGCGCACGCCCATTCGCGAGTCGTTCGTGCGCCTGCGCGAGCAGGAGCTGGTGGAAACGCGCCCCAAAAGCGGCACCTATGTCTCAAAGATCAGCATGGAGCGCGCCGAGAACGCCTGTTTCTTGCGCGAAAAGCTCGAGAGAAGCGTGCTCATTAAATGCTGTTCGGCCGCCACGCCCGAGCAAAAGTATCGGCTCGAGCAGATTCTTGCCGAGTCCGAGTCGCTCGATCATCGTGAAACGCGTCGCTTTTTCGATCTGGACAACCTGTTCCATGAGACATGTTTTGAGATTGCCGGCCGCCACATGTTGTGGGATTGGATGAAGAGCGTCAACACGCATTTTGAGCGATACAACTGGTTGCGTATGGTGTCGCAGGATCTGGATTGGGAGCCGATTCGTCGGCAGCATCGCCGGATTCTCGAGGCCATTAAAAAGGGCGATACCGACACGGCGAGCTACCTGGCAGAGACGCACCTGCATCTGATGCCCGAGGAACAGGGCCCGGTTATCGCCTTACATCCCGACTACTTTGAGCTGCCCAAAGACTCGGCAATCTAATTCGTCCTCTTCTTTATTAGTTGCGGTTAAATAGGGACTGTTTTGCGGCTCTGGCGGCGTAAGCAGTCCGTATTTCACCGCAAGTGCGAGGCGCTACCGGGGCATGAAAAAGCTGCGGCGCCGCTTGGAGGAAAAGACCGGAAGCAAGGGTTCATTCCTCCAGACGGCGCCGCAGCTGTTTTGGTGGACTGGCTTTTGTCGAGGTGGCTCGGCTGAGTGCGACTGCCAGCCGAGTAGACAAAGCGGCTCGGGCGCGTGTCGCTTCCGTCACGTTCTATCAGCATACAAGACGGTTTTGGTTCTTGCTCGTGACGGAAACGGCGCGCTTCCGAGCCGCTTTAAAAGAAGGGGGGGGCGAGGTCTAGGGCACGCCCCCCCCTCACGATAGAGAGCTAAACCTAGCCGCGGACCTTCTTGACGACGTCCATGGCCTCGCGGGCAATCTGCTCGACCTTGAAGAAGTCGCCATCGGCGAACAGGGCCGGCTTGACCATCCAGGTGCCACCACAGGCGATGATGGCGCTGGAGCTCAGGTACTCCTCGACGTTGGCGGTGCTCACGCCGCCGGTGGGCATAAAGCGATGACCGACAAACGGAGCGGCGAGGGCCTTGATGGTGTTCAGGCCACCATACTGAGCCGCAGGGAAGAACTTGGTGACCTTGAGGCCCAGGTTCTCGGCGGCGGTAATCTCGGAGGGGGTCACGGTGCCGGGCAGCACGGGCAGGTCGATGTCGATGCAGTGCTTCACGACGTCCTCGTTGTAACCCGGGGAGACGATGAACTTGGCACCGGCGGCGCGGGCCTGTTCAACCTGCTCGACAGTCAGGACGGTGCCAGCGCCGACGCACATCTCGGGCTCGGCCTCGGCCATGGCGGCGATGCACTCGGCGGCGCAGGCGGTGCGGAAGGTGACCTCGGCGGACTTCATGCCAGCTGCCATAAGGGCGTGGGCGAGCGGTGCGGCGTCCTCGACCTTATCGAGCACGACGACCGGCACGATGCCCAGGGACTCAAGCGTGGTGTAGAACTGATCGAACATGATGTTCCTTTCGATGTACGGCGCGCGCTGGCGCGTGATTGCCAAATATGCTGGTCATGAGCCGGTTTTGGATTGGTTATCGGAGGCACTGCTTGGGGTCACAAGCAATTTCAAAACCGGCTGCGCGACCAGTCGTATAGGAAGTGCCAGACAAAACCGGAATGGGACTGGTGGTTTTGTCCGACCGGAGAAATCGGGGAGCGGGCCGCAGAGGTATGGGTATGGAAAGCTGCGGCCCGCGGAATGGGGACGGCTTAGCGCGCGACGCGGGTGCCACCGTCGGCGGCGGATGCCACGGCTGCGATCTCGTCTGCGGTCACCAAGTTGGAATCACCCTTGATGGTGAGCTTGAGGATCGAGGCCGCAATCGCGTAGTTGACGGCGTCCTGCGGATCGAAGTCGTTGATGAGGGCATGGACCAGGCCGGCGTTGAAAGCGTCGCCGGCGGCAACGCCCTCGAGCACGTGCACGTCGTGAGCAGGGGAGAACCAGTGCTCGCCGCTCTCGGCGTCAAAGAGCATGCCCATCCAAATGGAGCGCTCGACGCAGGAGATGTTGCGGACGACCGAGGCGACCTTCTTGCAACCGTACTCGTCGCAGATCTGACGGGCCATCTCGACGTAGGTGTCGCGCTCCTCAATGCCGTGGGCAAGGGAGCCGGAGACGCAGGTCATACCGAGACCGGCAGGAGCGTCCTCGTCGTTGGCAATGCAGATGTCAACGAGCGGCAGGAGTTCCTTCATGGTGGCCTGCGACTTCTCGGGCGACCACATCTTGCCGCGATAGTTCACATCGCAAACGGTGGTGATGCCCTTGGCGCGGCAGGCGGTGAGGGCATCCTTGCAGGCGGCGGCCATCTCGTCGGAGACGGCGGGCGTCACGCCGGAGAAGTAGAAGACATCGACACCCTTGAGGATCTCGTCCCAGTCAAAGACGTCGCGCTTGGCCATGTTGATGGCAGAGTACTTGCGGTCGTAGACGCAGCCGTTGCCGCGCTGCGAGGCGCCGACCTCAAACACATAGGAACCAAGACGGTCGCCCTGGCGCACGACGCGCGAGGTATCGACGTCGTAGACCTTCAGCGAACGCAGGGCGCACTCGCCCAGACGGTTGGCCGGGACAACGGAGACGTAAGCTGCCTTGTCACCCTGGTAGGCCAGGGAAAGCGCGGTGTTGGCTTCGGCGCCGCCGTAGCGGACATCAAACTCGGTCGCCTGCTCAATGCGCAGATGATCTTTGGGCGAGAGCCTCATCATGATCTCGCCGAAGGTAAGAACCGTTTTACCCATGGTCGCGCAGCTCCTTCTTACTCGTGCGTACACCTTTGATATGGCGTTGGCACGGAGGTGCCAAGACGGTAGGGTACATCTTTGCACCTCCGTGCCAACGCTTGCCGAAATCGGTTTACGAAATCGGTTTCGTTTCGACTTGTAGTATACTCACCTACAACGTTTTGCAAGCGAGATTTTTAAAAAAATGCCTAAAATGGCTCAGGTTGCCGACAATGGGGAAACGGGGTGCGCTATGGCGCAGATGAGAATCAAGGACATTGCCGCCGAGGCGGGCGTGAGCCCGGCCACGGTTTCGCGCTACCTCAATAACCGCCCCGGGCAGATGACCGAGGAGACCCGCGCCCGCATCGCGGCGGTTATCGAGCGCACTGGCTATCGCCCGCGTGCCGCCGCACGTAATTTGCGCAGCTCGCGCACCAATCTCATCGGCGTGATCCTGGCCGACATTAGCAACCCGTTCTCCAGCGCCATGCTTGAGGACCTTTCCGCCAGCGCCGCTGCGCGCGGCTGCTCGCTCATGACGGCCATTAACGGCAACGACCCCGCCAAGGAGACAGAGTCGCTCGCCAGACTTATCGATGCCGGCGTGGACGGCCTGATCGTCAACACCTGCGGCGGCAACGACGAGGCGATTGCCGCGGCCGCGGGGCGCCTGCCCGTCGTGCTGCTCGACCGCGATGTTGCCAATGGCGGCATCGATCTGGTGACCTCCAACAACCGTGAGCTGGTCGCCGGCCTGGTAGACGCCTTGGCCTCTGCAGGCAGCGAGCGTCTGTGCCTGCTCACCGAGGCGAGCGACGACAGCCCCGTGCGTCGTGAGCGCGCCGAGGCCTTTGTCGACGAGCTTTCGCGACGCGGCCTGGCCGGCGAGGTCGTCACCCTGGCCGACGGTGGCGCCACGGGCGTTGGCCGCTTGGACGAGACCATCCGCGGCTATGCGGGTAAAAAGCTCGGCCTCATTGCCGTCAACGGCCTGGTCTTTCTGCGCCTGACCGAGGTGCTGGCACAGTTGGGACCTTCGTTGCCGGCTGGCCTCAAGATTGCGACGTTTGACGATTACCCCTGGAACCATGTGCTCTTTGGCGGTGTGACCACGGCCGCGCAGGACACCGTCGCCATCGCCGAGCGCGTAGTCGAGCGTCTGTCCGAGCGCATTAACGTCGTCACCACCACGGTGGGCGAGGCCGCAAGGCTGGCTCCCAAGCGCATCGAGATCCCCGGCCACATCGAACACCGCGCTTCGACCTCGCGCTAACTACTCGTTCGCAACTGCCTGTTCGCGCACGTTTTTTGAGCGCTTGATACGCTTTAACCCTGCGGAAACATTTTTCTGCGATAGTATCTGCGATATAGACCAGTCGAAACCCGCCCGAAAGAAAGGGGAGCGACATGAACCAGCAGAACATCGATTACGTACTCCGCTCCGTAGAGCAGCGTGACATCCGCTTTGTGCGTCTGTGGTTTGTCGACATTCTCGGCCGCCTCAAGAACTTTGCCATTAGCCCCGAGGATCTCGAGGTCGCTTTTGAGGAGGGTATTGGCTTTGACGGCTCCGCCATCGAGGGCTTTGCCACGCCCGAGGAAGCCGACATGCTGGCGTTCCCCGATGCTTCGACCTTCCAGATTTTGCCGTGGCGCCCGAGCCATAACGGCGTTGCACGCGTTTTCTGCGATGTGTGCACTCCCGATCGCAAACCGTTCGCCGGCGACCCGCGCGATGCCCTGCGCCGCATGTTCCGCAAGGCCGAGAAGGCCGGCTATCTGCTCAACGTGGGCGCCGAGCTGGAGTATTACTACTTCCCCGACGAGCACACCCCCGAGCCGCTCGACAACGTGGGCTACTTCGATCTTTCGGTGAGTGATGCTGCCCGCGACCTGCGTCGCAACACGGTCCTCACGCTCGAGAAGATGTCCGTGCCCGTGGAGTACACCTTCCACGCCGCCGGTCGCTCGCAGCATGGCATGAGCCTGCGTCACGCCGAGGCCCTGAGCATGTCCGACGCTATCACCACGGCCAAACTCATCATTAAGCAGCAGGCCTACGAGAGCGGTTGCCACGCCTCCTTTATGCCCAAGCCGTTGGCGGGCGAGGACGGCAGCGCCATGTTTTTGCATCAGTCGCTGTTCGACCACGACGGCAACAACGTCTTTTGGGGCGAGGACGACGAGAAGTACCACCTCTCCGAAATCGCCAAGCACTACATGGCCGGCATCTTGGCGCACGCGCGCGAGATCAGTGCCATCACCAACCCCACGGTCAACTCGTACAAGCGCATCACCACGGGTGGCGACTCCGTGCCGCAGTACGCCACGTGGGGCCTGCGCAACCGCGCGAGTATGGTCCGCATTCCGGTCTACAAGCCCGGCAAGCCGCTGTCCACGCGCATCGAGCTGCGCAGTCCCGACCCCATGGCCAACCCGTACCTGGTCAACGCCGTCACGCTGGCGGCTGGTCTGGACGGCATCGAGCGCAAGCTGGAACTCCCGCCCGAGGCCACGGCCGAGACGCTCAAGCTTACCGACCGTCAGATGGTCGAGGCCGGCTACGCGCCGCTGCCGCGCTCGCTCAAAGAGGCGCTCGACGTGTTTGAGGACTCGCAGTTTATGAAGGATGCTCTCGGCGAGCACATCCACAGCTTCTTCCTCAAAAAGAAGCGCGACGAGTGGCATAAGTTTGAGTCCACGATCACCGAGTGGGAGATCAAGCACTACCTGGCGAACTCCTAATCGCGCTGGCTTGTTCCAGTACGATTGAGCTCATTTCTTTGGAGGCCGATATGTCCGAAAAGAGTGCCCTGTTCATGGCGCGCACGACGCGCTTCCACGAGTTTGCCCGCAGCTTGACGACCACCCTGGGTGTCGAGGTGAGCCTGGCAACCCCTGATTCGCCAACTGCGGCGCATGACTTTGACCTGCTGATCCTCGACTCCGACGGCATCCGCAGCGACCGCATCGATCAGATTGCCAAGTGGCTTGACGATCGCGGCGGTGTCCCCATGCTGGTGATCGTCGACGACGAGGCGCTCGGCACCCTGCGCCTGCCGAATCACGCGCATGCCGACTTTGTGTGCCCCACGGCGACGCCCAACGAGCTTAAGGCTCGCGCGCAGCGCCTGATGGGCGAGGAGGAGACCGTCACCGCCGACGATGTGCTCAACATCGATAACCTCAAGATTAACCTGGCTACCTACCAGGTGACACTCGATAACGAGCCCATCGACCTGACGCTGATGGAGTACTCGCTGCTGAGCTTTTTGGCGACGCACCCCAACCGCGCCTACAGCCGTGAGGTGCTGCTGCACCGCGTGTGGGGCTTTGAGTACTGCGGCGGCACGCGTACCGTCGACGTGCACATTCGACGCATCCGCTCCAAGGTGGGCCCGCAGATTGCAGCGCACATCACCACCGTCCGCGGCGTGGGATATCTGTTTAAGGACTAGATTTCCACCACAAAGGGGACAGGCACCTTTGTGGTGGTTTTGCCGCAGGTGCGGGTTCCCTTCGAGTTTGCAGCAGAACTTAAGCCTTCCTAAAAGATTGCGTTCTCGTACACGTACGCCCGCATATTGGGGTACAACTCAACGTGAACAATGATGGCCCGCCACATGTTTGGCGGGCCTTTGGTTATTTGACGAAAGGATCGCAGCTATGAGCGAGAACGATTCCCAGCGTCCCCAGGACGCGGGCAACGCCGGCGAGACTCAGCAGCAGCCGCGTGTGCAGGTAGAGTCGACGCCTGCCGACAGCAACATTCCCTACGTGCAGGCCTACGACACGCAGACCGGAAAGCCGCTGGGCAGCCAGCAGGTTGTAAACAAGCACACAGTGGTCAAGACTAAGACCAAAAAGCTGCCGATCTTTATTACGGCGCTTGCCGGTTGTGCCTGCGGCGCCCTGCTGGTCATTGCGCTCATTATGAGCGGCACGCTCAACATTGGCGGCGGAAAGAATGCCGTGACGGCGGGTGCTTCGGGTTCATCGACGCAAAAGATCACGATCGACTCCGAGGACACCACGCTGGCCGAGGCCGTTTCTGCCAAGGCCCTGCCCTCCGTGGTTTCCATTACCGCCACTTCGAGCGGCAGCCAGAATGGCTCGCTTTCGCAGTCTGCCGACGAGTCGGACAACTCGGGCAGCGTCGGTTCGGGCGTGGTGCTCGATACCGAGGGCCATATCCTCACCAACAACCACGTGGTCGATGGCTATGACCAGTACGTGGTGACCATGGATGACGGCACTACGTACGAGGCCGAGTTCGTGGGCAACGATGCCTCGAGCGACCTGGCCGTCATCAAGCTCAAGGACGCCGACGCCTCCAAGCTCACCCCGATCGAGATCGGCGATTCCTCCAAGCTCAACGTGGGCGAGTGGGTCATGGCGATCGGCTCGCCGTTCGGCAACGAGCAGTCTGTCTCCACGGGCATTGTGTCGGCGCTGTATCGCTCAACGGCCATGAGCTCTACCAACGGTAACACCATCTATGCCAACATGATCCAGACCGATGCCGCCATCAACCCGGGCAACTCCGGCGGTGCGCTCGTCAACGACAACGGTGAGCTTGTGGGTATCAACTCGCTTATCGAGAGCTACTCGGGCTCCAGCTCGGGCGTGGGTTTTGCCATTCCGGTTAACTACGCCAAGAACATTGCCGACCAGATTATCGACGGTAAGACGCCGGTGCATCCGTACATGGGCGCTACGCTTTCGAGCGTCAATGCGCTTAACGCCCGCACCAACAAGTTGAGCACCGATAGCGGCGCGTATGTGGCGAGCGTCGTTGAGGATGGTCCTGCCGCCAAGGCCGGCATTCAGGAGGGCGACGTCATCACCAAGCTGGGCGACGATGAGATTTCGAGCGCCGACGGCCTGATCATCGCGCTGCGCAGCCACGAGGTGGGCGAGAAGGTCGAGATCACGCTCATGCGCGGCAAGGAAGAGAAGAAGGTCACGGTTGAGCTGGGCTCCGACGAGGAGCTGCAGAACCAGCAGCAGAACGACAGCGCGACCGATACCGGCAACGGCGGTATTACCGACGAGCAGCTGCGCCAGTATCTGGAGGAGCTGCTTGGCCAGCAGGGCCAGGGTCAGGGCAACGGCCAGGGTTTCTAACGAGCTGTATCGCACATATCGAGGCCAGAGGGGGCTGTTCCGCCAGCGCGGGACAGCCCCTCTTTTCGTAGTGATCCATTGGGGATGGAGGAAAACGGATCATTTAGAAACGGCAAGGGCATGGTTTGAACGCGCGATCCACTCCAGTTTGACGGCTGCCGATTCGGTGCGGTTTGAGACCGCTATTCGGCCCCATCGTGACCGGTGGTACTCTTGTATCCGTTTGAAATCGAGCGAAGGAGTGCCGCTATGGAGCAATCGAGCCTGTTTGGTGACGGTGTGGACATCGATACCGAAACGCCCGCGAGCGCGGATGCCGCCGCACCGACCGACGCCCGTGCCCAGGCGGCAGCGCGCGCGGCCGAGCTGCGCCACGAGCTCGATTACCACGCCTATCGCTACTACATGCTCGATGCGCCCGAGATCACGGACGCCGCCTTTGACAAAATGCTCGTTGAGCTGCAGCAGATCGAGGCGACCTACCCCGACCTGGTGACGCCCGACAGCTATACCCAGCGCGTGGGCGGCTACGTGAGCGAGCAGTTTACACCGGTCACACATATGGCGCGCATGTATTCCATGGACGATGCTATGGATCTGGACGAACTTGACGCGTGGCTCCAGCGCGCCGAGGATGCGCTCGGTGCCGGCAGCGTCACCTATACCTGCGAGCTTAAGATCGACGGTCTGGGCGTGGCGCTTACCTATCAAAACGGCACCTTTGTGCGCGCCGCCACGCGCGGCGACGGCACCACGGGCGAGGATGTGTCGCTCAATGTCCGTACCATCAAGGATGTGCCCATGCACCTGTCCGAGCCGGCGCTCGCCCACATGGGCGCCGACCGCGAGCGTACCATTGAGGTACGCGGCGAGGTGTACATGCCCAAGGGCAGCTTTGTGCGTCTGAATGAAGAGGCCGATGCCGAGGGCCGCGACCCCTTTGCCAACCCGCGCAACGCCGCCGCCGGCAGCCTGCGCCAAAAGGACCCCAAGGTCACGGCGCGCCGCGACCTGGCTACCTTTATCTACGCCATTGCCGATACCGATCCGCTGCACGTCCACAGCCAGCGCGAGTTCCTGGACTGGCTGCGTAGCGCCGGCTTTAGCGTCAACCCCAACGTTGCCCGTTGCGCCACACCGGCTGAGGTTCACGAGTTCTGTGCCCAGGCGCTTGAGCATCGCGGCGACCTGGACTACGACATCGACGGCGTGGTCGTAAAGGTCGACAGCTTCCAACAGCAGCTCGACCTGGGCTTTACCGCCCGCGCGCCGCGTTGGGCCATCGCCTTTAAGTTCCCGCCCGAGGAAAAGCAGACCGTCCTGCGCGAGATTCGCATCCAGGTGGGTCGCACCGGCGTGCTCACGCCGGTCGCCGAGTTCGACCCGGTGACGGTCGCCGGCTCCACCATCGCGCGCGCCACGCTGCACAACATCGACGAGATCCGCCGCAAGAACGTGCGCGAGGGCGACACTATCATCGTGCACAAGGCGGGCGACGTAATCCCCGAGGTCGTGGGCCCGGTGCTCGACAAGCGCCCGGCCGATTCGGTCGACTGGCACATGCCCGAGGTTTGCCCCGTGTGCGGCAGCCCCGTGGTTCACGAGGATGGCGAGGTGGCCTACCGCTGCGTGTCCATCGACTGCCCCGCACAGCTCAAGGAGCGCCTGCTCCACTGGGTGAGCCGCGGCTGCATGGACGTCGACGGCCTGGGCGACGAGATCGTCGACAAGATGATCGCCGCTGGCCTGATCCACGATGTCGCGGACTTCTACCAGCTCACGGTCGACGACATCGCCGGCCTGGACACGGGGCGCGTGTACGCCAGCTCCAACAGCATAAAGGGCGTTAAGAAGGGCGATCCCATTCCGGTAGGCCTTAAGACGGCCGAGAAAATCATCGCCGAGCTCAACAAGTCCAAGAGCCAGCCACTCGGGCGTGTGCTGTTTGCCCTGGGCATCCGTCATGTGGGCAAGAGCGTGGGCGAGGTCATCGCCGAGCGGTTTCTGTCGATCGACAAGCTCATCTTGGCGAGCGAAGAGGATATTGCCGAGTGCGAGGGCATCGGTCCCAAGATTGCGGCGAGCGTCAAACAGTTCCTGGCCGTGCCCGAAAACCTCGCCGTGCTGGAGCGCTTGCGCCAGGCTGGTCTGTCGCTCGAGGTCGACTTGGGCGCCGCGCACGCGCAAGCCGCGGCCGACGCTGGCGTGGCGGGCGAGCTCGCCGACGCACAGCCGCTTGCGGGTCTGACCTTCGTGCTCACCGGCACGCTCGTCAACCGCACTCGCGACGAGGCAGGCGCGGCGCTCAAGGTGCTCGGCGCCAAGGTTTCGGGCAGCGTGTCGAAGAAGACGAGCTATCTGGTCGCCGGCCCCAAAGCGGGCTCCAAGCTCACCAAAGCCGAGCAGCTGGGCGTGCCTGTATTGGATGAGGACGCACTCGAGCAGATTTTGGCTACTGGCGAGGTGCCTGAGGCGTAAGGCATCGATAGCCAAATTGAAGAACCGCCCGGAAGCACGATGCCTTCCGGGCGGTTCTTACTTTGCTGGGGCAACCGGCACCGTGATCTGCGTTACGTAGGTTGCCGGGTCGTCGCTGATGATGTCATCGATAAGGGCGATCTCGCGCGAAGGCCCGGTGGGCGCCAGGTTGTGCTCGCGCATATAGCCGAGCAGCTGCTTATAGCGCGGGGCTGCTTGCCCGTGCGTGCCGCGGAAGCTTATGGTCAGGCAGCGCGCGGCAGGTCGCGTCTCAACGTCGCCCAAGTAATCATCGGTGTCATCGAGCAGCAGGAAGACCTCGTCGTAGCCATCAAGGTCGCCGGCGGCGAGGCGTTCGGGCGCGATGCCCACACCCAGATTGCCCAGATAGGCAAAGGTTTCGTGCTGCCCCTGCTGAAGCTGGCGGATATGCCATCCCAGCGAATAGGCGTCGGTGGGATTGACGCGCTCGTGCAGCGTGGCGCAGCGAAGTTCGGGTTCCTCGATTTCGCTAATGGTGTCGAGATCAGCATTCAAAGCGCCATGAAGCAAGGCAAGCCGCTGGTCAATCTTGCGCGACATGCGCTCCAACTCACGCCGCCTGTGCTCAATTAACTCCTGTTGCTTGGTCAGTTGCCGTTGTATCAAATCCATATCGCGCGTAGTGACAAACTCGCGAATCTGCGCCAGCGGCAAGTCGAGAACGCGCAGGTTGCCGATGGTGTTGAGGGTGGAGAGCTGCCGCGATCCGTAGTAGCGGTACCCACTTGCCGGATCGACATATGCCGGCTCCAACAGCCCCATCTGCTCGTAATGACGCAGTGTGCCCACGCTTAAATTGAGCAGGCGCGCCACCTCGCCAATGCGGAGCAGGCCCTCGGTGTGTTCACTTGGCATGTCGGTCACAGGACCGCTCCTTTCGGTAAAAACAGGGGAGAGGCGCTAGGCCTGCGTCGCCCCGCTACGCCACCAGCTTGTCAAAAGCCCCGCGCCGGTTGAGCACGGTAAATGCAATCACGCAGATGCCCGCCGACAGAATCGACCCGCACGGCGAGGCGATGCCCATGGGGAACAGCGTGTCGGAATAGGCGTTCGACAGCAGCCATGCGCCGGGCACGCGAATGAGCACCACGGCCAGCACGTTGTGCGCAAAGCCAATGTAGCTCTTGCCATACGCAGCGAAAAAGCCGCTAAAGCAAATGTGGATGCCGGCAAAGATCGCGTCGAAAATATAGCTGCGCATATAGCCGGTACCGGCGGCGACTACTGCAGCGTCCTTGGCAAAAAAGCCGATAAACGCCGGCGCCACCAGCCACATCAGCACCGTGATCAGGCAGCCGTACACCACCGAGATGGTCATGGCGTCCTTGAGTACCTGACGCGCGCGATCGCCCTTGCCCGCGCCGGCATTTTGCGCCGTGAGCGCGCTGACGGTAGCGCCCATGGAACTCGGCACAATGAACAAAAAGCTGATCATCTTTTCGACCAGGCCCACGGCGGCGGCGTCGACCAGACCGCGGTGGTTGGCGATGACGGTGATAAACATAAACGCCACCTGGATGCAGCCGTCCTGCACGGCCACGGGTACGCCGATCTTAAGAATGCTGCCGAGCACCTCGGGCTGGGGGCGCAGGTCGCTGCGCTTAACATGGATGTTTGTGCGACGGCTCTTGAGCCACACGAGCGCGAGGGCAACGCTGGCTGTCTGCGCGGTCACCGTGCCGAGCGCCGCGCCCACGGGGCCGAGCCCCATGTGGCCGATAAACAGAAAGTCGAGCGCGATGTTGATGATGCACGCCACGCCGATCACGTACATGGGCGAGCGCGAATCGCCCAGCCCGCGAAAGATGGCCGAGAGGATGTTGTACGCGGCGATAAAGGGAATGCCGATAAAGCAAATGCGCAGGTAGGCGGCGGTGCCTTCGACCGCCTCGGCCGGCGTGCCAATGAGCGCCACGATCTGCGGGCACAGTGCGAGCAAGGCAGCGGCCAGTACCACCGAGACACCCATAAACAGCGTGATGGTATTGCCGATGGCGGTCTCGGCACGATCGAAGCGGCGCGAGCCCACGGCGTGGCCGACGATGACCGTCGTTCCCATGGCCAGACCCACGAGCGTCACGGTAATGATATAGAGCGTCTGCGCGCCGTTGCCCACAGCGGTGATGCCGGCAGCGCCGCTAAACTGCCCCATCATGTACAGATCGGCCATGCCGTAGAGCATCTGCAAAAAGTAGGAGAGCATATAGGGCAGGGCAAAGACCGCGATGGTCTTGAGGACATTGCCGCGTGTGAGGTCGTGTTCCATGGGCGGGGCACTTTCTGGCTTGGGTCGTTTACGTACCAGTGTAGTGAAAACCCTACAACGATTGTAGAGTCAAGGTTTGTGTCGGCAGTGGGGCGAAAAAGTCACGCTCGCGTTCATTTCTAATTGAATACGGACGTGCGCCCTGTGAGCATGGCGCCTGCACTAGCCTTGCAGAAATCGATTTCGGAACACTTGACACCGCCGCACGGCGCGCCATAATACGTGGGTTTGCGAACAACGTTTGATGGGGGATGAACCTGTGTGCGCAATCTCAAGATTTTGTTTTCCTATCTGGGGGCATACCGCCGCGATGCCATGCTCGGCGTGCTCTTTGTGACTGCCGAGACGGCGCTCGAGCTGTTTATCCCGGTCATCATGGCAAATATCATCGATGTGGGCGTGCCCGCGGGCGACATCAACTACATGCTGTTGCAGGGCACGTATATGCTGGTGTGTGCCGCATGTTCGCTGGTGCTTGGCTTGGGCTATGCGCGCACGTCCGCCCGCGTTGCCTCGGGGCTGGGCGCTAACCTGCGCGAGGCCGAGTATCGTAAGATCCAGACGCTCGCTTTTGGCAATCTGGACAACTACGACGCCAGCTCGCTGGTCACTCGCATGACCACCGACATCACCGTGATTCAAAACGCCGTAGGTAACGGCTTCCGCCCCATGGTGCGCGGGCCGGTAAATCTGGTCATGGGCCTCGTCTACGCTTTTGCGCTCTCGCGCGAGCTCGCGGCGGTCTTTGCCGTCATTCTGCCGATGCTCGCCATCGTGCTCGGTATCATTACCGTGCGCGTGAGCCCGCTCTACCGCCAACTCCAGACCTCGATGGACCACCTTAACGGCGTGGTGCAAGAGGACCTTACCGCCGTGCGCGCCGTGAAGGCTTACGTGCGCGCCGAGCACGAGTGCGACAAGTTCGACACCGTCAATACCGAGCTCGCCGGCACGGCGACCAAGACCTTCGGCACCGCTGTGCTCAACCTGCCGGTGTTCCAACTCTCGATGTACGTGGCTGCGCTCTCGATTCTGTGGATTGGCGGCCGCATGATCATCGAAGGTCGCTTGGGCGTGGGCTCGCTCACGGGCTTTATGAGTTATGTGCTGTTGATCATGAACTCGCTCATGATGATTTCCAACGTGTTTTTGCTGCTCACGCGCGCTCTCACGAGTGTGGGCCGTATCGCAGAGGTGCTCGATGAGGAGCCCTTTATCGCCAACCCTGCGGGAGACCTCGCGACTGCGGCGCCAGCGGACGGCAGTATCGAGTTTCGCGACGTTTCCTTTAAATACCGCGCGGACGCAGCCGAGGATGTGCTCGAGCATATTGACCTTCGCATCGAGAGCGGCTCGACGGTGGGCATCCTCGGCGGCACGGGCTCGGGCAAGAGCTCGCTTGTGCAGCTGATTGCGCGCCTGTACGACGCCACCGAGGGCGCCGTGCTTGTGGGCGGACACGACGTGCGCGACTACGACCTCGCGACCCTACGCGACGCCGTGGGCATTGTGCTGCAAAAGAATGTGCTGTTCACGGGCACCGTGCGTGAGAACCTGCAGTGGGGCAATCCGCAGGCGTCGGACGATGAGCTCCTCGCGGCTTGCCGCGCGGCGTGCGTGGACGAGTTCCTTGATCGCATCGGCGGGCTGGACGGCGAGTTGGGCCAAGGCGGCGCCGGCGTTTCGGGTGGCCAGAAGCAACGCCTGTGCATCGCGCGCACGCTGCTCAAGCATCCGCGCGTGCTCATTTTTGATGACTCCACCAGCGCGGTCGATATGGCGACCGACGCTAAGATTCGCGAGCACATCGCTCGGATTCCCGATACGACCGTGCTCATCATCGCCCAGCGCATCGCGAGCGTCATGGATGCCGATCGCATTGTGGTGTTGGACGACGGTCGTGTCCACGGCGTGGGTACGCACGAGGAACTGCTGGCGGGCGACAACATCTACCAGGAGATTTACGCCTCGCAGATGGAGTTTGCGGGGAACGCGGACGCCGCCGGAGGCAGTGACGATGGCTGCGCGAATGATCCGTTTTCCTCCGTCCCCAGCGGATCGACTTTGGAAGGGGGTGAGCGCCATGCCTAAGACCGCAGCCCAAGCACGCCCGGCCGACCTCAAGCGCACTGTGCTCCGCCTGCTCTCCTACATGGGGCATGCCAAGTTCTCGTTGCTCGCGGTGGGCGTGCTCGCCTCCGTCGCCGCCATCGCGAGCCTCGCCGGCACCTACATGGTGCGCCCCATCGTCAACGGTTTGGCAACGGGCGGCGAGGAACTGCTCGCTAAGCAGGTTATCTTTACCGCTGCCATCTACGCCGCGGGCGTGCTCTCGGCTCTGGGCTACTCGCAGATTATGGTGCGCGCGGCCCAGCGCGTGGTCTCCGATATCCGCCGCGACCTGTTTGCGCACATCCAGACGCTGCCGCTCAGTTACTTCGACAGCACGCGCTCAGGCGACATCATGAGTTTCTTTACCAACGACGTCGACACCGTCTCCGAGGCGCTCAACAACAGCTTTGCCAACGTGATTCAGGCGAGCATCCAGGTGGTCGGCACCACGGCCATGCTCATCATCCTCAACTGGCAGCTCACGATTATCACGCTCGTGTGCGATGTGGCCATTGTGCTGTACGCGCGCTACTCGGGCATGCGTTCCAAGCGCTTTTTTGCCGCCCAACAGGCGTCGCTGGGCGATTTGGACGGATATATCGAAGAGATGGTCTCGGGCCAAAAGGTCATCAAGGTCTTTAGTCACGAACAGGCCAACGTGGCTGGTTTTGACGCACGCAACCAAGAGCTGCGCCGCACCGGTGGTGCCGCGCAGGCCTACGCCAACTCGATGGTTCCCATGACCGTGGTGATCGGCTATGCCAACTACGCCATCGTTGCCGTGGCGGGCGGCATGCTCTGCATCAAGGGGCTCGCCGACGTAGGTGCGCTCGCGAGCTATCTGGTCTTTGTGCGCCAGGCGGCCATGCCCATCAACCAGTTTACGCAGCTGGGCAACTTTTTGCTCAACGCGCTGGCCGGTGCCGAGCGCCTATTTGCCGCCATGGACCTTAAGCCCGAGGTGGACGAGGGCTGCGTGGAGCTGGTGCAGACGGGCGACGCCGCGTGGGCATGGAAGATTCCCGAGGGCCAGGGCGTGGGCGCGTACGGGCACCTGCATGATGTGGCTGCCGTTGATGAGTCGGGCCGTGCGGTGGCTGCCGACGGCACCGAGCTCACGTGCGGCTTGGTCCCGCTCGCCGGCGACGTGCGCTTCCATGCCGTGGACTTTTCCTACGTGCCGGGCACCCGTGTGCTCACGGACCTCAACCTGTTTGCCAAGCCGGGGCAAAAGATCGCGTTTGTGGGCTCGACGGGCGCCGGTAAGACGACCATCACTAACCTCATCAACCGCTTCTACGAGGTCGATGACGGCGAGATCACGTACGACGGGATCGACGTCAAGCACATTGCCAAGGCCAGCCTGCGCGGGTCGCTCGGCATTGTGCTGCAAGACACGCACCTGTTTAGCGGCACCATTGCGCAGAACATCCGCTTTGGCAAGCTCGACGCGACCGACGAGGAAGTGCGCGCCGCTGCCGAGGCAGCCTGCGCCGACTCGTTTATCCGCCGCCTGCCTAGAGGGTACGACACGCCGGTCACGGCCGACGGCGCCAACCTGTCGCAGGGCCAGCGCCAACTGCTCGCCATCGCGCGCGTGGCCGTTGCCGACCCGCCGGTGCTCATCTTGGACGAGGCCACGAGCTCCATTGACACGCGTACCGAAAAGCTCATCGAGCGCGGTATGGACCGCATCATGCGCGGACGCACCACGTTTATGATCGCGCACCGCCTGTCCACCGTCCGCGACGCCGATGCCATCATGGTCCTCGAACACGGCCGCATCATCGAGCGCGGCACGCACGAAGAGCTGCTCGCTCAGCACGGCGAATACTGGCAGCTGGCGCATGGCTTAAAAGAGTTGGATTAACCCGTTCGAGCACGATGCTTTGATCTCTCCGTGCCTCTCACCTCGCCTCAAACCATCACAACATTCGACGTTTTTTGCCAAAATCGGGAAAAGCATCGAATGTTGTGATGGTTTTTCTACCACTCGACCGGGTGGAATCGCTTTCTCGCGCACGAAGGTGTGCGGACCCGTGGGCAGGGGAATAAGGTTGGTTATCCGACTCCATTGGAGGGCTCATGGACCTGCCGATCGTCCTGTCCCATAAGACTGCCTGGCTGTACCACAACGTGGCGCGCCCGTCCGAGCCGCTCTCGCGAGCAAGCAGCCTATACGATGAGGACTCGCTTGCTAACGAGGCAGAGCCGACCGCGAGCCTGCCCAAATTGGGACTCGATGCCAAGGGGCTGAGGGCTTCAACGGCAGTCGGGATTGTTACCGACTATCTGGTTGCGCTTGGTATTCCACGAGAAGAGCTCGATCATATCGACACGCTCGTCAACTTCGATTTTGAGCGCTCGACGCCGACTGGATTTAGGTGCCACGTGTTTGGAGCGCCGGTACCTCCAGGCCATCTTATCGAGGTGGCAGAGGACCTTCTGGTGGTTGATGGGGTCATGTGCTTTGTCCAAGCGGGTTCGTGGATGAGCGAGCCCGAGCAGCTGGAATATGGCTACGAAATCTGCGCCCGATACCATTTGAATCATCTGTCGACAGGCGATTATATCGAGATGGGGCAGAGGTATACCGTTGCCGACTTGATTGCCTATTGCAATGAGAACCGATCTCGTCAGGGGGCCATACGCGCGGCCGCCGTGCTCAAGCGCGTGCACGATGGCGCGCGGTCGCCCATGGAGACGGCCACCGCAATCATGGTCGTAGCAAAACGTTCCCAGGGAGGGCTGGGATACGCCAAGGTTGAGCTCAACCATCGGGTCGATGTTCCCAGCGAGTTCAAGTATCTCGCAAAGGCCGGGTATTTCGAGATCGACGTATATGCGCCTGCGAGCGGTACGGGGATTGAATACAACGGCTCGGACCATCTTGATAAACAGCGCAGCGCGTCGGATGCGGAGCGTATGACCGTGCTGAGCGCGCTGGGCTTTAGGATGATCGTCCTCACCGGGACTCAGTTTGCCCACCAGCTGCAATTGCACCGGGCGATGAACGCCATCGCGCTTGCGATAGGCCTTAAGTGCGACCGAAGCGAAGCGTTCCAAAAGCGGCAGAACGACCTGCGAGAATTCGTGATTCGGCACTGGGACGGCGGCCTTTAGGGGCGCTTTGGCCCTTCTGCGGGGTGCCGTGGGCAGGCAAACCATCACAACATTCGACGTTTTTTGCCAAAATCGGGAAAAGCATCGAATGTTGTGATGGTTTGTATGCTGAGGATGGGCTTGGAAAGTCCGTTTTGCTCGAAGCGACCTGTCCTGTCGTACGGGTGTCGGCATGATTCTCCCGTGGGGTATTATGTTTTCCGAAGAATAAAACGCCGCGTGAGGGGAGGGCTGCGTGGACGGGCACGTGCAACATGACGGCTTTGGCCGCGATATCAACTACCTGCGCATTGCCGTTACCGACAAGTGCAATTTCCGCTGCATTTACTGCATGCCGGCCGATGGCGTGGCACCCCGCGCACACGATGAGCTTCTCAGCGCCGAGGAGATTGCCCGCTTTGTGCGTTTGGTGGCGGGGGAGGGCATTCGCCGCGTGCGCCTGACGGGTGGCGAGCCGCTGGTCAGCCGCCGTATTATCCCGCTCATTCGTGACATCCGCGCGATCCCGCAGATTGAGGACATCTCGCTTACCACCAACGGCGCCCTGTTGCCCAAACTGGCACCGCAGCTCAAAGATGCCGGGCTTAACCGCGTCAACATCTCGCTCGACACGCTCGACCCTACGCTCTTTGGAAAGATCACGCGCCTGGGCCGGCTCGAGCAGACCATGGCAGGCATCGACGCGGCGCTTGCCTGGGGCTTTGAGCCCGTTAAGGTCAACTGCGTTGTAGTGCGCCGACTCAACCAGGATGTGGCGGCCCTCGCGCGGCTGACCGTCGACCGCCCCATCCACCTGCGCTTTATCGAATACATGCCCATTGGCGACGAACACACGAGCTCGCATTGCGCTGTGGACCCTCACGCTCCCGCGCTCAATCCCGAGTTGTGGGACGCGAGCGACACCGTTCCGAGTGACGAGCTGCGGGCGCGCATCAATGCCGGGGCCGCCGCGGCGGGACTGGGCGAGCTCGAGCCGCTCGACATCAACGACGCTCCTGCCGGCGCGGGCCCTGCGCGCTATTGGCACTTTCCGGGCGCGGCGGGAACGGTCGGCTTTATTAGCGCCATGTCCAACCATTTTTGTGCGAATTGCAACCGTCTGCGCCTGACGGCCGATGGCAACGTGCGTCCGTGCCTGTTCAGCGATGCCGAGTATTCGGTGCGTGAGGCGCTGCGCCGTGGTGATGATATGCAGGTACTTTCGATTTGGCGCGATGCCGTGGCCCACAAACCGCAGGAACACGCGATAATTGAGGGCACGCAACGATTTATGTCCCAAATCGGAGGATGATCATATGGCCAAGAGCAGGTACGCCGATGCCACCAAGGCCGCTCGCAGGGCCGCGATGTCTGCCCACAAAGTCACGGCTGCGGCGAATGCTGGCAACGCCGACGCGTCCGCACAGCCGTCTGCCAGCGCTGCAGCCGAGCCCGCCCGTGACGCCCGTCGCGACGAGCTGACGCATGTGGACGCCAAGGGCGAGGTGCGCATGGTCGACGTGTCCGACAAGGCCGAGACCCATCGCATCGCCATCGCCGAGGGCACCATCCTCATGCATCCCGAGACGCAGGCCATGGTACTGCAGGACCGCGCCAAAAAGGGCGACGTGCTTGCCTGCGCGCGTGTGGCGGGCATTATGGCCATCAAACGCACGAGCGACATCATCCCCATGTGCCATCCGTTGCTCATTACCAAGAGCAAGTGCGACATTGCGCCCATCGCTCCGGCGGGGACGCCGGCCGAGGACGTGCCCGAGGGCTGGGCGCCGGCGCGCGTGGACGGGCAGGTTGGCTTTCACGTACTGGTTACGGCGGGCGTGACGGGCAAGACGGGTATCGAGATGGAGGCTCTGACCGGCGCGAGTGCCGCGTGCCTGACCGTCTATGACATGTGCAAGGCGGTCGATCGCGGCATGGAGATCGTCGACGTGCGCCTGCTGCACAAGGAGGGCGGCCGCTCGGGCGTGTGGGATCGTGCAGAGCGTCAGGCCGCTGCTGTTGAGGCCGTGGGAGCCGCGGGCGACGCACCCGCGAGCGCGCCCGTCGCCGTCGCGCCCGCAGCTCCGGCCCCGGCCGTCCCCGCGATCGCGTTTATCGGCTACCAAAACTCGGGCAAGACCACGCTCGTCGAGAAGGTTATCGCCGAGCTCACCCGCCGCGGCCTGCGCGTGGGTTCGCTCAAGCATCATGGGCATCACGGCTTTGATATCGACGTGCCCGCTAAGGACACCTGGCGCCATCACCAAGCCGGATCAAAGCACGTGGGCCTCATCTGCGCCACGCGCTGGGCGGAGTACGCCGACACGCGCGAGGAGGACGAGATGCCCGCGCGCGAGCTGCTGTCGCGTTACAACGATGTCGACGTGGTGATCATCGAGGGCTACAAGACCGAGGGCTTCGACAACATCGTGGTCGCGCGCTCCGGCGTCGACCGTCTGCGCGGCAAGAGCTCGCTTGACCTAGTCGACGGTCGCACGTTGGCCCTTGCCTGCAACGAAGCCCTGGCGCGTCAGGCCTTCGATGCCGGCTTTGCGACCCGAGCCATCAACATCAACGACGCCCGAGCCATCTGCGATCTTATCCAAGATCATCTTTAAGGCTCGACGCTGCGCCGGCCCCAAGCACCCCATCTCGTCCCTCAAGCCGTCGCTCGCGTACCAAAGTACGCGTCGCTCCTCTTTCGGGGCGACCTGGGGCACTTGGAACCGGCTCGCTGCGTTGCCATAACATGCCAAAAAGGGACAGGTTTGTTTTGGCAGGTTTTATCTGGGCAAACGTCATTTCCACCACAAAGGGGCCAGGCACCTTTGTGGTGGTTTTTGCTTTGGTGGATGTGTGGGACATGCCTTACAATCTACCAAGTAGTTCATGACGGGCGAAAAACGGAGAGAAGGGGCTTGATGCGTCCTTAATGTTCCATGCGGATTGATTGATTCGATAGACGGTGGCGAATGCCCGCTGTCCGCATTCGTATGAAACAAGGAGTCTCCATGCTCGTCTCTCTTTTCTCAAAACCTCAATCATCGCTGTCCGCGCAGGCTAAACGCCTGGTGGCGATGCGCTTTCTCATCTACACCGGGTTTCAGACCAGTTATTTTATCGGCGTCATCGGTACGCTTACCTATGCGGACGGCGCTTCGGTCGTCGCGACATCGCTGGCCGTCCTGTTCATGAACGTTTTCGTGATTCTGGGATCCTTTGCGGGCGGCGCTGCGCTCGACGTCTGGGGTCCGCGCCGCCATTTCTTGCTGAGCATCGTCGGCGCGCTCGCAACTGGCACGGCGATCATCGCTTTTGGTAGCGCGACCGGCATCGTCCTGCTCGGCGCGGTGTTCTTAGGCCTTACGATGGGATTCGCCCAGCCCATTGCCACGTCCTATCCGGCCTACCTCACCGACGATCCTGTCGAGCTCAAAGACATCAACTCCGCCATCGCCATGTTTTCAAACGTGAGTATCATCGTTGGCCCCACGCTGGGCGGCTTTGTCGCGGCGGCTGCGTCGTCGCGCACGGTGTTCGCGCTCATGATGCTCTTTACCGTGCTGGCGTTCGTCGTCGGTTGGGGCTTTAGGCCGCAGACCAGCTATGTCGCCGGGCATGCGGATGCCGATTCGGCAGAGGAAGGGGAGCGTGCGGGGCGAAGCTCCAACCCCGGCACGTCCGCCCGCGTCACCTTCTCGACCAGCATCAAGACGGTCTTTACCAACAGCGTCCTCGCCCTGCTGTTCTGCATTATTTTCCTTTCGAACTTTGGCTACGGAGCCTTCGATCCGCTCGAGTCGTTTTTCTATCGCGATGTCCTACGCGTCGGCGTTGAGTGGATGGGCTGGCTCTCGTCGGCCTCGGGCGTGGGCGCGGTGCTGGGTGCCGTGCTCGCGCTCCGCTTGCCGCCGCACTTGGTAAACCTAAAAACGCTGCTCGTGGCACTTATGTCCGTGGGCCTGGGAAGCCTGCTCTATGTGGGGACGCCGTACGTGGGTGTGGCCCTTGTCGGCCAGGTCGCCCTGGGCATAGCTTGGGGTGTCGTCAACCCGCTCCACAACACCATCGTGCAAACGACGGCGCCGCTCGAGCAACTCGGCCGTGTGAACTCGGTCATGGGCTTTGGCAATATGTTCGCCGGCGTGGCGCCGCTGGCGATTGCCCCGTGGCTGGCGGCGACATTTGGCGTACAACGGACACTCGTGGGGGCGGGCATGGTCGTGACGGCGGTTCCCGCGGCGCTGCTGCTGTTTGGACGCAATCACTTGGATCGTGCCGTAAAGCGGTAAGAAACAGGTAAGAAACCATCACAACATTCGATGAAAAGTGCGATTTTGCCGAAAAACATCGAATGTTGTGATGGTTTGGCCCGCAAACGTCACTTCCACCACAAAGGGGCCAGGCACCTTCGTGGTGGAAGTGACGTTTGCGGGCCGCGCCTGTGCCTTGGTATACCATGTACGCCGTTTGCGAATACACCCCACATCGCCGCACAACTCAGAAAGGCTCCCATGGACACCACCTTCAGCCACATCAAAGCCGTGTTCTGCGATATCGACGGCACGCTGCTCACGAGCCAGCACACGGTGTCCCCGCGCACCGTGGCGGCGATCCGCGCCCTGCGCGAGCGTGGCGTGCTCTTTGGCCTGTGCACCGGGCGCGACGCCCGTGCGACCGAGGCCATGTACAAGCTCTGGGGCATCGAAGGCCTGGTAGACGTGCTCGTGGGCTGCGGTGGCGCCGAGGTCATCGACCGCGCGCACGACATCAACGAACTGAGCTATCCGCTGCCGGGCGAGACCATCGCGCGCATCTGCAAGCACATGGCGGACCTTCCGGCAACGCCCGTCTGCCCCCGAGACGGCGTGTTCTACGTGCCCAAGAGCAACGCGTGCGTCGAGCACCTGTCGCGCGTCGACGGCGTGCCCTACCAGGTGGTCGATTTTGCTGAGTTTTTGCGCGAGCCACAGCCCAAGGTGATGTTTACCATGGCGCCCGAGGTAATGCCGCGGGTGATTGAGCGGGCGTCGACGTTTGCCGACGACACCGTTAAGGCGGCGGCTCTGCAAACCACGCAGCGGCTCTACGAGTTCATGGATCCGCGCGTGTCCAAGACGCGCGGCCTTGGGCGCGTGGCGGAGCTCAACGACATGGAGCTCCAGAACATCTGCGTGTTTGGCGATGCGGACAACGACACCTGCATGGTGGCCGACGCCGGCGTGGGCGTGGCTATGGCAAACGGCAGCGATGCCACCCGTGCCGCCGCCGACTTTGTAACCGCCAGCAACGACAAAGACGGCATTGCAATCTTTATCGAGGAACATCTGCTGTAGCGCTGGGGGAGAACCACCACAGAAGGGGGCAGGCTCTTTTGCGGTGGCCTCAGGCGATTTGGGCGAATTGATACCTAAGATCTGTGGGAAAATTCAAATATTGTTGTCTGAACATCATGCTTCTAGCCACCGATGGGTTTAAGATATTCACATCAATTTGGTAGGATATTCATCCCGGTTAATGACCTACCGCTCACGGTCGATTTTCGACCGTTCACAGGATGTTCGCTCTTGAGCAAAATGTTGTGCAAATAAATCTAATGCCATTAAAAAATAATAGGCAACTAAATTACCAGCAGAAACAAAAAATAGATAGCGAATAAACGAAGGTGAATCTGAGCAAATGTCAAGAGAATTGAGAACTCGCTACAAAAATGTCGGTTTTGTTGCTCAGATGTTTAAACAATCGTTATAATTGCATTACTAAACGAGCGCAATTACAGATTACGCAGATACGTTTGATGGTGAAAGAGCAAGATCGCGGTCTCTTGGGGAGGAGACATCGATGAAAGCGAATTCGGACAAATCTAAGCAGAGTAATAAAGCGACGCGCCGTGTACTGGCAGGCGTTTTGTGCGGAGCCTCCGTTTTGAGCCTGGTACTGTCGCTCGTCATGCCCCCGATCTCGCAGGCCATTGCCAACGATGCCCAGACGGTTTCTACCGAGGAAACTGTAATGGGGGGGGGTTCCTCAAGTGAGTCCGCTGCTGTAGATAACACCAGCGAGGATGCCGAAAACCAGAATAGCGACGAGACCAATGGCGGCGAGGCTGGCTCTTCAAATAGTGCTGAGCAGGCTCAGAGTGCGAATGCGGCTTCAGCGAGAGCGACGGCCACCGTGGAGAAGGGAATTTATGTTCCCACGTCTATCGGTATCGGTACGAATATCGATGTCTCCACCCCCGATCCCGGCGTGGCCACCTACGTCGGCCGCGACATGTACATCGGTGGTAAGCCGAGCGACACTAGTAATCTTGATGCGAAGAACGCCCCCACCGGCTCATATGCCGCTGAGGCGGAGGGCCTTACCTTGGTCCGTGGCAAGCTTGCCATGAATCCAGTCAAAGAGAGCTGGCCCTATCAATCAATTGGTGCTGGTTTCCGCTTTGGCACCGTTGGTTTTGGTTCCCAGTTCCGTCCTGTCGCCGGCAGCACCGTGCTTGCGGTGGCCGGAATTAAAAGTGCGATCACCAAGATGAGCGTTGGTTATAGCGGCGACTCGCCGGAGACGACTACCGTTGGCGCTTGGAAGAAAGGCGCTTGGGTCGGACGGCAGAAATCTTCTGAGGGCGCGACTCCTTCCGGCTTTGCCTACACTGCGCAGATCGCAGGCCCCATCACATACTGGCGCGATAACAATGAACGCCAATCCGTGGTGACAACGCAGGGTAATTGGTACGAGGGCATGAACTCTCAGGAAAGCAACCTGTTCAATCAAACTGTTGATTTGACTAATGTCAACAATAACGATTATTCGAGCTACAACGGTGAAGATGGGTACCTCTCGAAGCTATCGAAACAGCTCAACTCGTTTGCAAATACCGGCACGCTCGAGGTTGGTTTCGCGAGCAATCACAACAACTACGTAATCAACAAGTACGACAAGACGGATTGTAATTATGGCCTGGTGTTTGATGAGTCGTATAAGACCATATATTCGGACTGCGCCGATACGTCGCTCAATGGTAAGAAATTCAAGAATAGCGAGCGTCTTATCACGTTTAAGGGCGACAACACCTCTATGCAGCAGGTGTTCACCATCGATGCTTCTCAGCTGAGCAATACATACAACAACGAGTATTATCGTGGCGTTGATTTCGCATTCGAGGGCATTCCCAAGGGCGCCTCGGTTGTTGTGAACGTTACCGGATCTTCGAATATTGAGTTTCACAATGGCTGGCGCTTTTGGTGGAACGGTACCGAGATTTCGCGTGGTTACGAAACTCAATATTCCGGCAAGGAGCTGGGCGAGGCATACGCGACGGCTTCCCAGTCCATCATGTGGAACTTTGTCGATACGCAAAGCCTTACCATTCGAGGCGGCATCGCGGGAGAAAACCGCGCGGACTGGGGATACGGCGGCACAGCCACCGGTGCCAAGTGGACTGACGACGATCCTGCGGCGGCTATGATCGGATCGATTCTCGTTCCCAACGGAAGTTTCGACGACCATGTGACTACCAACGGCCGCGTTTATGTGGGCGTCGATTTCTCAATGAACAGCCCGAAGGTTGCCGCAGCATTTGGTGAGGGTAACTCGGCTTCCGTCATCGATATGGATCAGGAGCGTCACAACTTCCCGTGGTCTGGGTCGTATACGCCCGACGGCTCCGCCGTTGCGTGGAGCAAGGTCGATGCGGCGAACGGCAACACGTCGCTTCCTGGTTCCTCGTGGGCTATCTATGGTTCTGTCGAGAATGCTGTCGCGGGCAAGGACGCTATCGTGACGGTGACTGACGGTGGCGCAAATGATTACGCTTCGGGTGATGGCAAGCTTCAGTTCAACTATCTGAACCAGAAGGCAAACATCGGCAATTCCAACGATACCAACTACTTCACGTATTACATCAAAGAGGAGACGGCGCCGGCTGGCTACCAGAAGTCAGACACCATCTACTATGCCACTATGAACAATACTGGCGAGAAGCCGAACTACGTTCAGGGTTACGTGGATGAGAACGGCAAAAATGTTCCGTTCGAGAATAACCCCACGGGTGCCATTCCCAACGCCAGGATCACCGGTACGGTGTCTTGGACCAAGGTGGCGGAGGACGACACAAAACACACTCCTTTGCCTGGTTCTGAGTGGAAGCTCACCAAGAAAAAGGACGCCGATGGTACGGCCGACCAGTCCTGGACCGTGATCGACCGGGAGAGCGACCAGTCGACTTCGAGCGATACCACGTGGGCAGACACCGACACCGCGCCTGGCAAGTTCACGCTCGAGGGTCTGCTGCCGGGTACGTACACGCTTGTTGAGACCCAGGCTCCGTTTGGCTACAACTTGAACACCACGGTTTATGAGTTCACGGTGTCCAACGAGGACGGTTCCGTCACGTGGACCGAGGGAAAGAGCCCGACGATTGACGGGAACAACGTCTACATTTCCGACGCCCTTACCACTACGTCCGTGAAGATCCCGGTGACCAAATCTGTTCGCAATACGGACTGGCCGAAGGGCGATAAAGACAAATATGTGCCGTTCGAGTTCAGCATCGAGGCTACGGGGGCAAATAAGGATAGCGCACCTAAGCTTGATCCGACGACTATTTCCGTCGCTCCCGCAGCGGGCTCCACCAAGGTCAACGACATCGTGGCATCCTTTGGCGGTATCTCGTTCTCCAAAAAGTACCTCGCCGAGATCGACGATTCGAACCCGACTGGCGCCAAGACCTACACCTACACGGTGAAGGAGGTCGCGCCTACCACCGGTGCCATCGACAAGCTTCGCTACTCCAAGGCCGAGTACCAGGTGGCCGTCACGGTGAAGGCCGTCATGGATGAGACCACTGGCAAGTACTCCGGCCTCACCACCTCCACCACGGTCACGCAGGTGAAGGACGACATGGGCAACACCGTGAGTAACACCATCGGCAAGGACGCCGCGCCCAACGCCATTCCCGCCTCCACCTTCACCAACACCTACTCCACCACTCTGCCCCTTTCTGGTATGTCGGGCGTCACTCTGACGTACCTTGCCGGCGCGGCGGTGCTTTGCGCTGCTGCGGCCTGGATGCACATTCGTCGCAAGGCGAATGCGAAGGGAGGTAAGCGTCATGAATAAGAAAGTTTGCTCCTTCCCAATCTTGTTTGCGCTGCTTACCCTCCTGATCGGCACCTGCGCGGTTGTGTTCCCCGCATCCGCGCAGGCCGCGCCGACCTCGACCGGTTCCATCACGGTGAGCGGCACTGTGGCGAGCAGCTACGACGCCTATCAGATCTTTAGCGCCAACGTCGTCGACGGCGACAGCGACGCCAAGATCGCCACCGACCTCGCCTGGGCAAGCGACGCCGCGCGCGACGCCGTCCTGCCCGTGCTGCACAGCGCCGGCATGCCCAATTCCCAGACCACCGCGCAGGAAGCTGCCGAGTGGCTCAACACCGATTCCCACCTTACGAGCGCGCTGAGCGCACAGCTCGCTCGTTCCCTCCAGAGCTCTGACTCCGTGTCCGTGGCCCTTAACGCGGGCAAGACGGCCGAGCTGCCCTGCGGCTACTGGCTCATCGTCGCCAAAGACGACGCCATCTCCCAAAACGAGGCCGGCACCGCGCCGATCATGGCCCTGGTCGGCGGCAGCGCCGTCACCGTCAAGCCCAAGGCCGCGACGCCCAAGGTCCAAAAGCACGTGCTGGAGGACAGCACCGCCGCATGGCAGAAGGCCGCCGACGCCACGGTCGCCGACGACCTGTACTGGCGCCTCTCGGCCACGGTCCCGGCCGGGCTCACCGCCTACGACACCTATACGGTGCGGTTCGTCGACACCATGAGCGCGGGGCTCGACCCCTCCAAGGTGGCCGAGAGCATGCGTGTGTACGTGGCGGCGGGCGCGGACGGCGGCTTCGACGCCGTCTCGGCCGGCAAGGACGGACGCGCCGGCACCGAGCCCGCGAAGGGCTGGACCGACATCACGGCCCAGTGCGCCACCAAGGTAGCGGCTGACGGCAAGACCTTCACCGTGCGCACCGGCGACCTGATCGCCGCGCTCGGCGGGGCCGACGCCTTCACCGCGGGCGCTCGCGTGGTCGCCGTGTACAATGCGCCGCTCAGTAGCGCGTGCAACCACGGCATCGCGAAGGGCAACCCCAACGAGGTCTACCTGCGCTACCCGCGCTCTCCCTTTGCCGACCAGTCCGGCGACGCCGGCTTCACCCGCACGCCGAGCGACGACGCGTGCGCCTACACCTGGGATCTCGCACTCACCAAGCGCGGCAGCGACGGCGACAAGCCGCTTGCCGGGGCGGTCCTGAGCATCGCCGACGACCGCGGCCGCACACTGGCGGCCGACGGCACGTGGGATGCGGAGGGCAAGGCCACCGTCACCACGGGCGAGGACGGCCACGTGACCGTCTCGGGCGTGGACTCTGGCAAGCTGGAGATCCGCGAGCTCAAGGCGCCCAAGGGCTACACCGCCTTCGAGGGCACGCGCTCCGTGACGGTCAAGGCCGAGGGCCTGGACGTCGACCAGGTGGCCGCTGCCAAGCCCAAACTCACCATCACGGCCGAGTCGCCCCTGCGTGCCGACAGCGCGGACGGCTCGACGGGCAGCCTGGAGGCATCGCTCATCAACACGCCCACCGGCACACCCCCTAGCATTACCACCGGAGGCTTTATGCCCTCGACTGGCGATATGGCAATGTACGCCGCGGCCGCCGCAGCGGTCGCCGGAGCCGCGCTCATCGTGGTCGCGCTCCTGGTCAAGCGGGGAGGTGGCAGCCATAAAGAGTAGCTGGCAGCCCCACAGAGAGCGGGGCGAGACGTAGCGAAGCAGATGCTAAGACACAGACAGATGATGATCGATCGAATGAGAACCAACCGGAAAACGGAGGAAAAGAAGATGAGCATGAGCAAGAACATCGCACGCCTGGCAGTAACCGCCGGCCTCACCGCAACCCTGAGCTTCGGCGGCGTCATGGCTCCGGTGACCATGGCGTTTGCGGCCGAGGGTGACGGCAGCATCACCATTAGTCAGGCCGAGAAAAACGATGGCACCACGTTCAAGGCGTACCAGATCTTTAAGGCTACGGTGACCGACACTGAAAACGGTGGCAAGACCGCTCAGAACATCACGTGGGCGAGCGATACGGTTAGCACGAAGGTGATTGATGCCATTAGGAAAGACTGGAAGGGTTATGGCGGCTTGGAGGTTAAGGATCAGCTGTCTGACAAACCTACGGCCCAGGAAGTAGCCGACTTCCTCATGGCACATGCGGGTTCCACTACTGCAGGATCAACATCGACTGATGGAACGCGAATCGCTACCAACAATGTTCTCTACGCAGTTGCGAATGCCGTTAAGAGTGAGAAACCTGCCGCGACTAACATCCCTACTGGTAATTCTTGGACTCCTGATCTGGCGAATGGCAACGGTTACTACCTGTTTGTGACCAGCGATCTCGATTCGACCAAGCCGAACACTGGCACGTCCCCGATCTTTGCAGTCGTGGGCGGTAGCGCCGTAACTGTCCATGAGAAGACCAGCATCCCCACGGTTGAGAAAAAGATCCTCGATGATTCTAAGGTGAAGGGCGGTGACATTACCGGCGAGATTGACTGGGTGGACGCTGCCGACTCCCAGATCGGCCAGGAGGTCAACTACCGGCTCACCGGTACGATTGCGGACAACTACGATAGCTACGACACCTATTCCTACAAGTTCAAGGATCAGCTGACGGACGGTCTCGACTACATCACTGACTCGATCAGCGTTTACGCGCTGAATAATGGTGAATACACCGAGATTAATCCGACTAGCTACGATGTGGATGCCCCTTCTGAGTCAAATCAGCGTGTTTTGACAGTTAACTTTAATGGAACCAATGGGCTGAAGTCAGCCATCGCGAAAAATGGCGGAACGCTTACGATCAATGCCAACACCAATATTGTTGTCTTCTACAAGGCAAAGCTCAACGCAAAGGCGGTTATTGCAGGGGCCAACAACAAGCTGGAGGGCAACCCCAATACTGTTACGCTCGAGTATTCTAACAACCCCATGGTCGCAGGTACTGGCACCTCGGAATCCGATACGGTCAAGGACTACACCTACGGCCTCAAGATCAACAAGGTTGACCTTGGCACTGAGAAGGCGCTGGAAGGTGCTACGTTCACCATCGCAGCTGGTGACACAACTAACGGTGACGAGAACAGCGCAAACGTTAAATATGTCAAGAGTGACGGCACTTTGAGCGACAACAAGGTTGAGCTTTCGATGAACCCCGATGGTGTCATTACGCTTACCGGTCTCGATGCTGGCGTCTATACGGTCACGGAAACTTCTGCTCCCGATGGTTACACCAAGGTCGAACCCTTCACCTTCGAGATCAAGCCGACCATGAACACCATTGATCCGAACGCTGGTCTTACTGCGCTCTCTGGCACGCTTGATAGCAAGAACCAGAGTGACAAGGTCATCGCTGGCCTTACCGATGAGAATGCCGGTGATAACAGGCTAACGGCGCAGGCCGGCTCGGACAAGGTCACCGATGGCTACTTCAACATCACCGTTGGCGATACCAAGCAGGTTGGCCTCCCACTGACCGGTCTTAACGGCGTGACCTTCACTTGGATCGCTGGTGGCGCGGTGCTGTGCATCGGCGTGGCGCACCTCATCCGCAGCCGTAAGCAGGCTGAGGAGTCCGAGCAGGAGTAACGCTCACTCATCCATCCCCTTGGCAGGTGGGATGTGATGGCCATGAGACTTGCGGACACTTTTCTCGTCCATCGACGTTCTTGCTTTGCCATTCTCTTTTCGGGGCAGACTCCGCACTGGAGTCTGCCCCGTTTTTTTGGGACAACGCAGTCAGGTTTCATTGCCCGATGGATCAAGCGTATGAATATCGAACAGATGTTTGCAATTATTGCGTTTACCAGCTGTGGGTGCATACGCTCGCAGTAAAATGGCTTTGCGACGCATTCCGTGCGCGGGCGGCCGACGACTCGATCGGAGGTCCCCAAATGCTGAAATTCCTTAACGCGCGCGCCGCCCTCGCGGCGGTGGGCGCGTTCGTCATCGCGTTTCTTGACTCGTATGAGGTTCGGTTTAAGGTCCGTAGGCGCACGCGCGGTGCGGACGGTGGACGGCATTTGCGCCGCAAGCGCAAATAAGAATGCCCGGGGGTCGGATCCCGGGCATTTAACAAAACCAGAAAACTAGGCCGCCCGCGCTCCCAAACATTTACGCGGGATGCGTCGTTTTCTATTGACATTGTATCCCGAATCGCCCAGCCGATCTGGGACATTTTGAAAACTCAAATGCTGGCTTATCCTCGACTGGACGGTGCAGTCTAGCTGCGTTGTCCGGCGCGGAAGCTCGCTAATCGGCTATTATTTGTTTAGACAACTTGAGTTGTAGAGGAGTGACCGGCGATGGTGCAGGGCGCCAAACATATGAAGAGCAATAACGCCGCGGTCAACGGCGGCTCAAGCCCTCAGCCCAAACCTCAACCAAAGCCCAAGCGCCGCCGCAAGCGACTGCCGCGCTGGGCTGACCGGCTCATCACCATCGTCATCATCCTTATTGGCGTGGGCCTTATGACCTGGCCGTGGATCTTGGACCGGCTCGAGGCCTCGGGCGTGTTCAACCAGATCAGCACCGTGTCCAGCACCGTGGACGCGCTGTCTGCCGAGGAGCGCGAGCGCATCCTGCTCCAGGCGCGCTCCTTTAACGAGCAGCTGGCGGGCGAGGCCACCGAGCTTCCCGCCGACCAGATCGAGCCCTACGCTCAGCAGCTCATCTTTGACCGCGACCCCATGATGAGCTGGGTCGAGATCCCCTCCATCGACGTTAGTATGCCCATCTACCACGGCACGAGCGAAGAAGTCCTTATGGCGGGCGTCGGCCACCTGGAGGGCACGAGCCTGCCGGTGGGCGGCACCTCGACGCATTGCGTGCTCACCGCGCACTCGGGCATGCGCAACCTGAGCATGTTCGACGACATCCATTCGCTGGAGCCCGGCGACCTGGTGCTGCTGCACACCATGAACAAGACGCTCGCCTACAAGATGGTGGACTCCGAGGTCGTGCTGCCCGAGGAGATGGAGTCGCTGACTATCGAGCCCGGCGCCGACAAGGTGACGCTCGTCACCTGCACGCCCTACGGCGTGAACGACCATCGTCTGCTGGTGCATTGCGTGCGCACCAAGTACAACAAGAAGGACGTTGACAAGCAAAAGTCGCTGGCCGGCCGCCACTGGGGCAAGCGCGAGTTTGCCGTGCTCATTGTGGTCGTGGCCATTGTGCTGTTGCTGCTGGACATCGTGATCCACGCGGTCCGCAAGCGCCGCAAGGCCAAGGCCTCGGCATAGGACATTCTCCAGAACCACCACAAAGGGGACAGGCACCTTTGTGGTGGTCGGGGCTTCCAAACCATCACAACATTCGATGAAAATCGCGATTTTGGCGAAAAACGTCGAATGTTGTGACGGTTTTCGTTGTGGGCGGGACGGTTTCGCTGCAGAACCGCCAGCCCGCAGCCTGCCAACCGCCGCCCTCGTTACGTTTTCGCTGCATTTGGGTAAAGCACCTGCTCCAAGCGGCGTTGGCTTGTATACTAGAATACTAGAGCGGTTTATCTGTTATGCGGAAGGGAGCGCCTATGGCACTCAGCGAGAAAGACGTGCGCGGCATCGCCGAGTACGCAAAGATCGCACTGACCGATGACGAGCTCACCCAGATGACGTCCTACATGAACGACGCCGTCCAGATGCTCGAGCCCGTCCTGCAATATGACTTACCCGACGTGGAGCCCACATTCCATCCTATCGGAAGCCTGTCCAACGTGATGGGCGACGACCTACGCGAGCCCGAGCGCGACCTGCCGCTCGACGTTGCGCTGGAAAACGCCGGCAGCGCGCGCGACCGCTACTTCCGCGTGCCGTCCATTTTGGGAGAGGGGGAGAGCGAGTAATGGCGCTAAGCTTCGATTCCCTTACCGCCGCCCAGATCGCCGCGGGCGTTGCCGCCGGCGACTTTACCGCTACCGAGGTGGCCCAGGCCTCCCTTGCTGCCATCGAGGCGCGCGAGGGCGGGGTCCAGGCATTCCTGCAGGTGGCGCCCGAGCTCGCGCTCGAGGCCGCTGCGCGCGTGGATGCCGACCGTGCCGCAGGCAAGCCGCTGCCCCCGCTCGCGGGCGTGCCGCTGGCCATCAAGGACAACATGAATCTCGTGGGTACGCGCACTACCTGCGCTTCTCGCATGCTCGGGGACTACCAGAGCGTCTACACCGCTACCTGCGTCCAGCGCATGCTCGATGCCGGCTGCCTGCCCATGGGCAAGGCCAACATGGACGAGTTTGCCTTTGGCAGCTCCACCGAGAGCTCGGCGTTCCACCGCACCAACAACCCTTGGGATACCGAGCGCGTGCCCGGCGGCTCCTCGGGCGGCTCCGCTGCCGCCGTCGCCGCGGGCGAGGTCGCGCTCTCGCTGGGCTCGGATACCGGCGGCTCCATTCGCCAGCCGGCGTCGCTGTGCGGCGTGGTGGGCTTTAAGCCCACGTATGGTGCCGTGAGTCGTTACGGCGTGGTTGCCTTTGGCTCGTCGCTCGACCAGGTGGGCCCCTTTGGCCGCACGGTCGAGGACGTCGCGCTGGCCATGAACGCGCTTACCGGCGCGGGCCACGATCCGTACGACTGCACCAGCCAGGATTGCGCCGTCGACTTTACCGAGCATCTCAACGACAGCATCGAGGGCAAGCGCGTGGGCATCATCCCCGCATTTATGGAGGCCGAGGGCCTGACGCCCGAGGTCAAGGCCGCTGTTCAGCGCGCCGCCCAGGAGCTGCAGAACCAGGGCGCCGAGCTGGTCGAGGTCGACCTGCCGCACCTGGATGCCGCCATCGCCGCCTACTACGTCATCGGCCCGGCCGAGGCGTTCTCCAACCTGGCCCGCTTCGATGGCATTCGCTACGGCTACCAGGAGGAGGGCTGCGCCAACCTGTCCGACCAGAGCTCGCTGTCGCGTGCCCACGGCTTTGGCGCCGAGGCCAAGCGCCGTCAGATGCTCGGCGCCTACCTGCTGAGCTCGGGCGTGTACGACAAGTACTACTACGCCGCGCAAAAGGCCCGCACGCTCATCACGCAGGACTACGACGCCGCGTATGCCAAGGTGGACACCATCCTCATGCCCGCCTCGCCGCGCACGGCCTTTAAGTTTGGCGAGATCAGCGACCCCACGCAGATGTACCTCTCCGACCTGTACACCATTTCGCTCAACATTTGCGGCAACGGTGGTATCTCGGTGCCGCTGGGCCTGGGCGAGGATACTCATCTGCCCGTTTCTGCCCAGCTGGTGGGTCCGGCCTTTAAGGACCGTCAGCTGCTCACGTTTGCCCGCGCCTTGGAGCGCGGCTTCGCCGATGCCGCCACGGGTGCGCCCGCGCTTTCCGTCGCGCCCGATTTTGCCGGGAAGGGAGGCGAGCTGTAATGAAGGAGCTTTCCGAGGTCCTGCAGGATTGGGAGGCCGTGATCGGCCTGGAGATCCATACCGAGCTCACCGCACTCGATACCAAGATGTTCTGCAACTGCAAGCTTGGCCACGATGACGAGCCCAACGCCAACGTGTGCCCGGTGTGCCTGGGCCTGCCCGGTGCGCTGCCGGTGCCCAACAAGCGCGCCATCGAGAGCATCGTCAAGGCCGGTCTCGCCACCAACTGCGAGATCCAGCGCCACTCGATGTTCTACCGCAAGCACTACTTCTATCCCGATATGGCCAAGAACTTCCAGACCACGCAGGGTCCGGTCGCCTTTGCCATGTATGGTCACCTCGATCTGGATGTGACCGGTCGCGGTGCCGCCGAGCGCCCCGATTGCGCGTTTGGCGAGGCCGAGGCCCAGAGTCTGGCGAGCGCTTCGGCCAACGCCGAGGGCTTGTCCACGTCCATGACGTCGACCATGCGCGAGGGCAACCAGCGTGCCGGCCATCTGGCCAGCTACGATGCGTCCAACCTGCAGATGCCCGAGCGCCGCGAGGACGGTTCCTACACGGTGCCCATTCGCATCCTGCGCATCCACATGGAGGAGGACGCCGCCAAGATGGTGCACGTGGGCGGCGCCGAGGGCCGCATTACCGCCGCGGCCGAGTCGCTCGTCGACTACAACCGCTGCGGCACGCCTTTGATTGAGCTCGTGACTGAGCCCGATCTGCGCACGCCCGAGGAGGCTCGCCTGTTTATGGAGAAGCTCCGTCGCATCTTTGTGACGCTGGGCATTTCGGACTGCTCCATGGAGAAGGGTTCCATGCGCTGCGACGGCAACGTTTCGCTGCGTCGCCGCGGCGAGACCAAGCTGGGCACCAAGACCGAGCTCAAGAACCTCAACTCATTTAAGAGCCTGCATGACGGCCTTGCCTACGAGATCTGCCGTCAGGCTGAGGTGCTCGAGGAGGGCGGCATTATCTATCAGGAGACCCGCCACTGGGAGCCCAGTCGCAAGCGCACCGTTGTCATGCGTGTCAAGGAGACGGCCGACGACTATCGTCTGTTCCCCGATCCCGACCTGGCACCGTTCGATCTGGACGACGAGTTCATCGACCGCTGCCGTGGCGAGATCCCCGAGCTGCCCGATGCCAAGCGCGCCCGCTTTGAGGCCGACTTTGGCATTAAGGCGGCCGACGCCGAGCAGATCGCCGGCGACCCGGAGTTTGCCGAGTTCTTTGAGGCGGCCGCTGCCGGTATGGCTGGCAAGGAGGCCCAGACGGTTGCAAACTTGCTGGTCAACGAGATGATCGCCTACCTTAAGGGCGCGGGTGTGTCGCTCGCCGAGTCCGGCATCGCGCCGGCTCAGGTGGCAGCCCTTGCCAAGCTGCTGGCGACCGATGCCATCAGCTCCAACCAGGCGCACGAGGTCTTTGAGGCTATGGCCCAGACCGGCGACGACCCCAACAAGATCGTCGACGAGCGCGGTATGCGTCAGGTGAGCGATGCCGGCGCGCTGCAGCCGATCGTGGACGAGGTGCTGGCTAACTGTGCCGACCAGGCGCAGCAGTATCGTGACGGCAACCAGAAAGTCATCGGCTTTTTGGTGGGCCAGTGTATGAAGGCGAGCCGCGGCAAGGGCAACCCCAAGCTCTTCAACGAGTTGCTGAGAAAGGCGCTCGCGTAGACTCACGGGCGGGGAAGGCCCCCGGAGCGGTGGGGTGCTTCCTCAAAATTTCGAACAGTCCTGCGCAAGACGAAGGCCACATTAAGTGGCCTTCTTTGCGTGCGGAACTCATTTTGAGCAAGCGCCCCGCCGCTCCGGGGGCCTTCCCCGCCCTGACGACTCGGCCTTCCGGGTCAGGTGGGCTGAATGGAATTTGGTGAATGGGCGTGCCGTTGGCGCGCCCATTTTTGTGAATGTGACAAAGGGACAGTCCCTTTGTCACATTGCAGGTGACCTTCTCTGCATGTGGAGCTCATTGGTCTGTCCCTTTGCTGGCTCCTTACTGGTGTTGGGAGCGCCAGGCGGTGGGGGTGGTGCCGGTGTGTTGCTTGAAGGCTTGGGCGAAGGCGGCCTGCTGAGGGTAGCCTAGACGCTCTGCGACCTGCGCTATCGTGAGCGAGCTATCGGCCAAAAGGTCCTGTGCTCGCTCCATACGGCGTCTGCGAATGTAGGCACCCAGGGACTCGCCGGTTTGGGCCTTAAAGGTGGCGCATAGCTTGGAGCGGCTTGTGTAGAGCCTCTCGGCTACCTCGTTGATACCCACACGTCTGCCTTTGTCGAGCGCGCGCTCAATCATTGCCGTTGCTTCTTCGGCAATGGTTATGCTGACGCGTGTGTCTGCCGCCTGCCGCGCCTGCTTGTGGGCCGCGCGCGAACAGGCGAGCTCCGCGACCATGGTCTCCACGATGCCTTGCATATAGACGTGTCCGCCTACGGTACGGGCGCGTTCCTCGTTAATCCGACGCAGCGTGTGGCAGATGGCAGACGTCGCCTCCTCGTGCCATGGCTCGGCAAACGCCTCAAAGACTCCCGCGAACTCAGTGGGATACCGATGCTCCAGCTCGTCAAAATACCCGGGCAAAAAGAGCACCGAGCGCGAGTGATAAAGCTGCCCTGCAAACAGCGGACTTAGTTCCTCGCCGCAGCTATCTTGGATAAAGCTGCACACCGCGCTGTTCGGCCACGGTCCATGCAAGGGTTTAAGGTTCGCAGGCGTTATGCCAGCCTCGGGCATGCATATAAGTGTGGGCGCGCTGACCTCGCTCACGCAGGCGTACGGTTCGGGTGTGTATTCGGCCAGGTACATATCGTGCATCGGGGTAATGAAATGCTCCATAACGATGCAGGCGGGGGAGAGAGGCATGATCCATGCGCGTCCGTGCGCCCGATCGTTTGCCACCTCGCCGGTAAAGACGGCGCCCTTGCCGGTAAGCTCCAGGCCAAACTGCTCAAACTGCGGTGCGTAGAGCTCGGTTATGTCGGTCGCTGCCCGCCGTATTTGCAAAAGCGTCCCTTTCCTTTGCAGAAACGTCCACGCCTGGCTCGATTGTGAGCCATGGCTAACACATCAATGATAAGTTCATTACGGTTAACTCTCAAGCCGTTAGAAAGGAATCTCATGGCAAAGGGATCAAAAAAGGAAGGCGGCGGTATCGGCGAGCTGCTTGCATATGCCGGCGACCGTAAATTCCTAACATATTTGGGCATGGCCCTCTCGGCGCTCTCGCAGCTGCTGAGCTTTGGCCCGTACGTGTGCATTTGGCTTGTCGCGCGCGATCTGATCGCCGTGGCACCTAACTGGAGCGAAGCCTGCGATATCGCGATGTATGGTTGGTGGGCCGTCGGTTTTGCCCTGGTGAGCATCGTGATTTATTTCGTGGGGCTCATGTGCACACACCTATCCGCGTTTCGTTGCGCGTCCAATATCCGCAAGGCTACGAGCGAGCATCTGCTTAAGCTGCCGCTCGGCTACTTTGACACGCACGCCACCGGTGAGCTGCGCCGTATCGTAGACGGATGCGCCGCCTCAACCGAGACACTGCTCGCGCACATGCTGCCCGATATCGCCGGCGCCACCGCCATGGTCGCAGGTCTGCTCGTGCTGCTTTTCGCCCTCGATTGGCGCTTGGGCGCGGCATGCCTTATCTCGGTCGTCGTTTCGCTTGGCGCCATGGCCGCCATGATGGGCGGCAAGGGCGGCGAGTTTATGAAGGCCTACATGGGCGCGCTGGTCAAGATGAACAAGACCGGCACCGAATACGTACGCGGTATCCCCGTGGTCAAGGTATTCCAGCAGACGGTCTACTCCTTTAAGGCCTTCCACGATGCGATCGCCGAATACGCCGACATGGCGCAAAGCTATGCGGGCACGTTCTGCCGAGGTCCACAGGTGCTCAACCTTACCGCGCTCAATGGTCTTGTGGCATTCCTTTTGCCCGTGGCGTTGCTGTTGGTGCCGGGCGAGACGGACTTTGCACGCTTTATGACCAACTTCACGTTTTACGCGATTATTTCGGCCGTGGTGCCGACGGCCATGACCAAGCTCATGTTTGTGGGCGAGGCCTCTCAGATGAGTGCCGATTCGCTGGCTCGTATTCGAAGCGTCATGGGTTCCAAACAGCTCTCCGTGCCTGCCCAGCCCAAGCACTCCGCCGGTAGCGATGTGCGCTTTGAGGACGTGAGCTTTACGTACGAAGGTGCCGAAGCACCTGCCGTTAGCCATGTGAGTTTCAGCGTTCCCGCTGGCAGCACCCTCGCCCTGGTGGGTCCCTCGGGCGGCGGTAAGTCAACCTGCGCAAGCCTGATCCCGCGTTTTTGGGATGTTTCCGCGGGTCGCGTGCTCGTAGGCGGCGTAGACGTTCGCGACATGGATCCCCACGAGCTTATGGACCAGGTTGCCTTCGTGTTCCAGACCAACCAGCTGTTCCGACAAACACTTGCCGACAACGTGCGCGCCTCCAAGCCTGGAGCCACTGACGACGAAGTGCGCGCGGCCCTCTCCGCGGCCCAGTGCGACGATATCGTGGCCAAGCTCCCGCAGGGCATCGACACCATGCTCGGCGCCGGCGGGGCGTACCTTTCGGGTGGCGAGGTCCAGCGCGTGGCACTCGCCCGCGCAATCCTTAAAGACGCGCCTATCGTGGTGCTCGATGAGGCCACAGCGTTTGCCGACCCCGAGAACGAGGCGCTCATCCAGCGCGCCTTTAGCAAGCTGGCGGCGGGTCGCACGGTCATTATGATCGCGCACCGACTCTCGACTGTAGTGGGCGCAGACCAAATCGTGGTGCTCAACCAGGGCAGCGTGCAGGAGGCCGGCACCCATGCCGAGCTGCTGTCCCAAAACGGTCTATACGCCAAGATGTGGGCCGAATACGAACAGGCCGCGAGCTGGAAGATCACTGCTGCCGCGGATGCCGCCGTCACGAAGGGAGGCGAGGCCTAAATGTTCGCCTCATTCCAAAAGAAGTATTTCCTATCCGATAAAGGCGTCGCCGGCGTACAACGCGGCATTTTCTGGACCGCGCTCACCAATCTCATTACCATGGCCGGCATGGGCTTATTGTTCCTGGTCATGGCCGGTTTTGTCGAACATCTCGCCACCGGTGCCGACCTGCCGGATGCCCTGCCGATTGTGGGCGGCCTCCTGGTCTTTTTCGTGTTGCTCTTTGCCTCTAACTGGCAGCAGTATTACTACACCTACTGCATCTTTTACGAGGAGTGCGGCAAGCAGCGTATGGAGATTGCCGAGCGCTTGCGCAAGCTGCCGCTGTCGTTTTTTGGCCGTCGTGATCTGGCCGATTTAACCGAGACCATCATGGGCGACGTCCAGGCCATGGAGCACGCCTACAGCCACGTGCTGGGAGAGCTTTGGGGTGCCATCATCGCAAGCGCCATTGTGTTCGTGGCGTCGCTGTTCTTTTGCTGGCAGCTGGCGATCGCGGCGTTTTGGAGCGTGCCCGTGGCCTTTGCCGTGCTGTATCTGACACGCGGCCCCATGACCCCGGTGTTCGACCATGTGCGTGCCGAGAAGGTCAAGGTTACCGAGGCGATCCAGGAGACGCTCGACTGCGTGCGCGAGATCCGCGCCACCAACCAGGAGACTCATTATCTTGAGGGGCTCAACGCCGTGATCGATGCCGAGGAGCGCGAGACCACCAGAGGCGAGCTTGCCAATGGGCTTTTGGTCAACTCCGCCTTTGCCATCCTGCGCTTGGGGATTGCCACCACGTTGGTCACGGGCGCCGCGATGGTCGCCTCCGGCCAGGTCGACTTTTTGATGATGTTTGCCTTCCTGCTCATGGTGAGCCGCATCTATGCGCCCTTTGATCAGGCGCTGATGCTGATGTCCGAGCTGTTTGCCGCCGAGTCGTCGGCCAAGCGCATGCGTTCCATCATGGAAGAGCCCGTGGCGCGGGGCAGCGAGCAGTTTGAGCCCGTAGGCCACGATGTGGTGTTCGATCACGTGGCATTTGGCTATGGTGCGGGCGAGGACGGCCGCGCCGGCGAGAAAGTTCTTACCGATGTGAGCTTTACCGCCAAGGAAGGCGAGGTCACGGCACTGGTCGGTCCTTCGGGCTCCGGTAAGTCCACGGTGAGCCGCCTGGCCGCGCGCTTTTGGGACGCCACCGAAGGCACGGTCACCGTGGGCGGCGTGGATGTTGCGAGCGTGGATCCCGAGGTGTTGCTGCGCGACTACGCCATTGTGTTCCAAGACGTGCTGCTCTTTGACGACACGGTGATGGGAAACGTCCGTCTTGGTTGTCGCGATGCCACCGATGAGGAAGTGCTTGCTGCCGCGCGTGCCGCCAACTGCGACGAGTTTGTGAGCCGCATGCCGCAGGGCTATGACACCATGATTGGCGAGAACGGCTCCAAGCTGTCCGGCGGTGAGCGCCAGCGCATCTCTATCGCCCGCGCGCTGCTCAAAGACGCGCCGATCGTGTTGCTGGACGAGGCGACGGCGAGTTTAGATGTGGAGAACGAGACCGTGGTGCAGCAGGCGCTCTCCCGCCTGCTCGCAGGCAAGACAGTTATCGTTATTGCCCACCGTATGCGTACGGTGGAAAATGCCGACAAAATCGTTGTACTCAAGGATGGTGTGGTTGCCGAGCAGGGTACTCCGGCGCAGCTCAAGGCGGCAGGTGGAGAATTCGCCCGCATGGTGGCGCTGCAAAAGGAAGCAGCTACCTGGCAGTTGTAAGAAGGGGCAAAGGGACAGTCCCTTTCTCACATTGACAATCGGTTACTCCGCATCGTTAATTTTCAAAAGGTTAGCCATGGCTGACCTAGATAGTTAGATAAAATTGAGATATTTCAAAAGCGTGCTCGAGCAAACTTGTTTACTCGGGTGCTGAAGCACCATGCCGCGTCCAATGCGGCAAAAAGGAGAAGCAACATGAAGAAGTCGACGTTCAATACCCTGCTTGTCGGTGGCGGTTTTCTGCTTGGCACGGCCGGCATCAAGCTGCTTACCAGCGCTCCGGTAAAGAACGCCTGCGTGCAGGGTATCGCGTGCGGCATGCGCATCAAGAACGGCTACCAGGACATGGTCGAGCAGGCCAAGGCTAATGTCGACGACATGGTTGCCGAGGCGGCCTACATCACCCAGAGCGAGGCCGCTGCTGACGAGGCAGCCGAGTAACGCTCCCAGGCACAAACTATGAGATTCTCGATTATCAGCGAGATCCCCGGCAGGACCCGTCTTCAATTGGCGGGTCCTGTGCCAGAGAGCGATTTCGATGCACTTCTTAAGCTCAGCGGCGATATCGACGGCGTGCACAAGGTGCGCGTATATGGCCGTATTGGCCAGATGGCGCTCGAATACGACGAGCCACGTCGCGCGAGCGTGCTCGACGCCTTGGGCGCACTCGATGCTCAAGCTATCGCCGATGCCAAGTCGGGCTATGTGATGCAGCTTGAGCCGCGCAAGCACAAACTCGTTATGGACCTGGCGACACTCGTCGGCGCCCACTACGCGCGCCGCTGGTTCTTGCCGACGCCTCTGCGTGCGGTGTTTGTCGTGGCCGGTTACATGGCATTTTTGCGCGCTGCCCTTCATGAGCTGGCGCAGCCGCGCCTGACCGTTCCCGTGCTCGACGCTTCGGCCATCGGCATTTCGTTCGTCAAGCGTGATGTCGACACCGCGGGCCAGACAATGTTCCTGCTCAACGTGGGCGAGCTGCTCGAGGACTACACCCGCGCCATGAGCGAAAACGAGCTCATCAACTCGCTGCTCGATGTGCCCGACAAGGCGCAAAAAGTGGTTGGTGACACCGAGGTAAGCGTTGCCGCCACCGAGCTTGAGCCCGGCGATCTGGTCGCCGTGCGCACTGGCATGTCCATCTGCATCGACGGTGTTGTCGAGCAGGGGAGCGCTATGGTCAACCAGGCGACCCTGACCGGCGAGCCGCTGGCCGTCGAGCGCAGCGTGGGCGACGACGTGTTCGCCGGTACCGTCGTGGAAGACGGCAGCATCTTGGTGCGCGTGCGCGCCAACACGGCGCAGACCAAGCTGCGCTCGATCGTCTCGCTCGTGCAGACGGCCGACTCGCTCAAGTCCGAGGGCCAGTCGCACATGGAAGACCTCGCCAACAAGATCGTTCCGTGGAACTTCCTGCTTGCGGGTCTGGTCGCGCTTACCACGCGCAGCCTTATCAAGACCTCGGCGGCGCTGATGGTCGACTACTCGTGCGCACTCAAGCTCACGGGTTCCGTCGCCGTCATGACCGCTATGAGCGATGCTGCCAAGATGGGCGTCATGGTCAAGGGCGCAAAATACTTTGAGTCGTTTGCCAAGGCCGACACCATTGTGTTTGATAAGACTGGCACGCTCACCGAGGCGCAGCCGCGCCTGGCTTGCGTGCTGACGACCGACGGCTGGAGCGAGGACGAGGTCCTGCGCCTTTCTGCCTGCCTGGAGGAGCATTTCCCGCATCCGGTGGCGCGTGCCGTGGTCAACGCCGCCCGCGAGCGCGGGCTCGAGCACCGCGAGCGCCATGCTGCGGTCGAGTACATCGTGGCGCATGGTATTGCTTCGTCCATCGAAGGGCGTCGCGCGATTATCGGCTCGGCACACTTTGTGTTTGAGGACGAGAGCGCGCAGCTCGATTCCGACATTAAGGAGCGCATTGAGTCCCAGATGCAGGGCCTGTCGCCGCTGTATCTGGCGGTCGATGGAAAGGTCGTCGGCGTGCTCGGCATCGAGGATCCGCTCAAGGCCGGGGTCCGTGAGGCCATCGCCGACCTGCACGCGTTGGGCGTTAAGCATGTCGTTATGCTCACGGGCGACTCGGAGCGCACGGCCGAGCGCATTGCTCGCGAGGCGGGTGTCGACGAGTTTAAGGCCGAGCTGCTGCCCGAGGACAAGTACGCCTATGTGGAGCGGATTAAGCGCGAGGGGCGCCACGTTGCCATGGTGGGCGACGGCGTTAACGATTCGCCGGCGCTGGGCCTGGCCGATGTGGGTCTGGCCATGGGCGGCGGAAGCGACATCGCCAAGGAGGTCGCCGATATCATCCTGACCGATACGGATCTGGCCGCGATCGTGCGTCTGCGCCGCATGAGCCAGGGCCTCGTTGATCGTCTGACGAGCTCCTATTCTAAGGTGATGCTCACCAACTCAGCGCTCCTGGCGCTGGGCATTACCGGCGCGATTACCCCGCAGGCGTCGTCGCTGCTGCACAACGGCTCGACGATTGCCTACAGTCTGAGCAACGCGAAGGCTTACCTGCGTTAGCAGACGTGTTCGCCCACGTTATCTGGCCTGCGCCCAGACGGCATCGGTGTCGTCCGAGCGCAGGCCTTTTGCGTTTGACCATGTGCTAGCTTCTCTATATAGTGTTGCTAGCAGGGCTAGCAATTGAAGGGAGCGGGATCGACGTGGGTGCTGTTAGCGGCATGGCGCAGGTGAACGTTCGCGTAGATCGCCAGGTCAAGAACCGTGCCGAGGAGGTGCTGCGGCTTTCGGGCGGGTCACTGCCCGAGCTCATCAAAAAGGTGGTAGCTAAGGTCGCGCAGGGTGGCGGGCAGTGCGAGGAAGTGCTTGCGGCCGTCGACGACCGGCAGCAGACCGTCGCGCCCGATACTCCGTTCGCCGCATCATGGGCGGCGGCAGATCAGCTTTACGCGGACCTGGACATCGCTACGTCGCCCGTATCCGACGATCGCGATTGGGACACAATCTATTCCGAGGCTATGGACGATCGCTATCGCCAAAAGGGGATGATCCTGTGAGCGGAGCCCCTCTTAAGATCATGGTGGATGCCAACGTTTGGGTCGATTCGTTTTGCGCCGACCATGCCGAGTCGCTCGCTGCTCGTGCCTTTATTGGGCAGGCGGCGGAGGCAGGGGCATTGATGTTCTTTCCGGTGCATATCGCCAAGGACGTGCTGTACGTTGTCCAACACGAGCTGAAGCGTAGCGTTCTTGCCAGTGGGGGAGCGCTCGACGAGGCTTCTGCCCGCGCGATTGGCGATGCGGCGCTGGCGTTTGTTCGGAACATGACCGAAAACGCCACGGCCGTGGGTGCAGATGCGTCGGACCTTTGGCTGGCCGACAAATACTTAGCGCTCCATCGCGATTACGAGGACAACTTGGTACTCGCCGCATGCAAACGCGCCCAGGTTGATTACTTGGTGACCAACGATCGAAAACTGCTCGAACATGCCAATCTTGCAGCAAAGACACCTCGTCAAATGATGCCGATTCTTGCTTTGGCCAAACGCGGCGGCACGGCTATCGGTTGACGCGAGCTGTTCGCGGGCCCCTTGGACGACGATGCGCCAAGGGGCCCGCGTCTGCTATTTACAAAAGCTCGGCCTTGATGGTGGGACTTTCTGCGAGCTGCTCGGCTGCCTTTTCGTCGGAGCTGTCGAGTGCTGCCAGGCTGCGGTAGACCCACTCGTTGACCTGGGTGTTCTTGACGCCTGCGGTCTGCATAAGGGCGCCTACCTCGCGGATTGCTGCGAGCAGATCGGCTTTGGGACCCGCGAGCTCGACCTCGATGCCGTGGTAGGCGGTCACGCCACGGTTCTCGCTCACGTGGTCGATAAAGCCCTCGACGGTCTCAAGCTGCTGGGCGAGAGCTGCATCATCGGCAGCGTCCAGCGCGACGAGTGCGTTCGATACCGTGAGAGCGGGATGTCCGCAGGGGACAAAGCCTTCGATGACATCCATGGCTTCGGTAATGGTTGAGCCCAGGCCTGCGAGGGCATTGACGAGTTGCTGCTTGGTATCCATAACGGTCCTTTCGACGGGTCAATTTTGCTTGGCGAAAATATACGTGACGCGTTCGGTGGCAAAAGTGCGAAGTATGGTGCACATTAGGGTCTTCACAGCTCGTGCATAGAGCAGCTGTCTGCCTTTAGAACGTGGTAAGATAGCTATCCACGAGCGGGGTTCACCCCGCGTGTTCCTTGAAAAGTCGACGGTTATCGGGTGTTTGCAGGCCCGATACCATCCAGACTTTCCCGACATCCGGGGGCGACTGGTTTCGACACGATAGCTCTGAGAGAGGAAGCAAGCCGAGGTCTCCTCGCCTCGTTAAACAGGGGTACCGTCAAATTGAATTGACAACAACTCTTCTTTTGAGCCTATGGCTCTCGCTGCTTAGTTTATAGCGGCGCGTCAACCCGGTGATTTCCCCGACACCGGCGCGACGTCATTTTAGGGGAATGCTCCTGCGCACGTAATCGGTATGGCGCAGGCTAAGACCGAACCGGTTAGGACGCCGCGAGCGTGTCGCTGCGCGCAAAGCGTCCGAGACTAAACCAGCGACTGAGCTTGGAGATGCCAATCAGGGGGCTTTCGTGGACCGGAGTTCGATTCTCCGCGCCTCCACCATACGTAACAGGCAGGTAGAGAAGTGTCTCTACCTGCCTTTTTATTACATATGGATACCGCGGAGAATCGAACTCTATGCAGGGCGCGGGCGTTAAGCAAACGCGAAGCGTTTGTAGCCCGCGGGCGAGGGCGGCGGCAGCCGGCCGAAGCCGGCGCGGATTTGCGAAGCAAATACGCGGATTCTTCGCGCAAACTATCAGCCCAATATGGATGCGATGTTATCGAATCTCAGCCGGCCATGCGCCGCATCAACGGAACCCCAAACCCGCGGAGAATCGAACTCTATGCAGGGCGCGAGCGTTAAGCAAACGCGAAGCGTTTGTAGCGAGCGGGCGAGGACGCCGGCAGGCGGCCGAAGCCGGTGCGGATTTGCGAAGCAAATACGCGGATTCTCCGCGCAATGCCCCAGCCAGATATCGATGCGATGTCGATTAGCTCCGGCGACCCATGCCCCGCCTCAACGCAAGCCCCATACCGCGGAGAATCGAACTCTATGCAGGGCGCGGGCGTAAAGAAAACGCCGCAGCAACGCAGAGTGGGACGCGCTTTCCCAATGGCGGCCCAGGCGGAAAATCCATCCCGGAATTCGCGCCCAGAACGGGACATGCTTTCCGGATGCCTGCTCAAGCGGAAACTGCGACCCGGAATTTGTCCTGAGACCGTGAGGGGAGGGCAGCTTGACCGCCCCGCCCTCCTCAACTCCAAAACCTATGCGCCCTCCATTCCAAAACTGGGTAGAAGAAAGCCAAAACGCAATCGCAGGAGGTCAACATGACTGCAGAAGATAAGGCAAAGAACGCCGGCAAGGTCGCGCTCGTTTTGGAGGGCGGCAGCTTCCGCGGGCAATTTACCGCAGGCGTACTCGACGTTCTCATGGAGGCCGGCGTCGAGATTCCGGCGGTATATGGCGTATCGGCCGGCGCCCTCAACGGCGTGAACTACAAGTCGCACCAGATCGGCCGTGCCAACCGCATCAACCTGGCTTTCTGCAACGACAACCGCTTCATGGGCGCCGCATCGTTTGCGTCCACGGGCTCCATCGTGGGTTACGACTTTATCTTCAACGATGTCCAGGACCGCCTGGACCCCTTTGACAACGAGACGTTCGACGCGAGCCCCATCGAGATGTACGCCGTCGCGACGGACATGCTCTTTGGAACCGCCACGTACCTCCCGGTCAAAAGCGCCGTACTTGACCTCGACGCCGTGCGCGCCTCGACCTCGTTGCCGCTGGTGACGCCGCCGGTCGAGATCGATGGGCACAAATACGTCGACGGCGGCGTAGCCGATTCGGTCCCCGTCGAGCACGTGCTGGAGGAGGCGGGCTTCGATCGCGCGGTTGTCATTGTCACGCAGGACCGCTCGTACGAGAAAAAGCCCTACGAGTTTATGCCCGCCGCACGCGCTCGCTATGCCGACTACCCCTACCTGCTCGAGGCTATCGAGACGCGCCACGACCGCTATAACATCCAGCGCATGCATCTATGGAAGTATGAGCGTGAGGGCCGCGCGCTGGTCGTTGCTCCGCAAAAGCCGGTCGAGGTCGGTCACGTTGAGCATGATCCGGCAAAGCTCCTCGACCTGTATATTCAGGGCCGCCAGGAGGCAAAGCGCCTACTGAGTGATATCGAGGCATTTGTCGAGCGCTAGTGTCGCGACGTCATGACCCATGGATGACATGTGCAGAAACTCTGGTCGGAGCCAAAATACCTGTTGACTCGTACGGTGAGCGGGGTAATATGGACGGGTTACTTGCAGAGCCCCGTGAATCTCTGTAACAACACGTACTGTACATGGAGGAGTCTAAGTGATTTCGAAATCGACTCACTACGCCAAGCAGGGCGAGGTCCAGCGCAACTGGGTTCTCGTCGACGCCGATGGTGCTGTCCTGGGCCGTCTTGCCACCCAGATCGCAATGATCCTGCGCGGTAAGAACAAGCCCCAGTTCACGCCCAACAGCGACTGCGGCGACTTCGTTGTCGTCATCAACGCCGATAAGGTCCAGCTTACCGGTAACAAGGCCGACACGAAGACCTATTATCGCCACAGCGGCTACAACGGCGGCCTCAAGGCTGAGAGCTTCCGCCAGGCTATGGAGAAGCACCCGGAGAAGGTTATCGAGCGCGCCGTTCGCGGTATGCTGCCCAAGACCACCCTCGGCCGTGCCCAGATGACCAAGCTTAAGGTCTACGCTGGTGCCGAGCATCCGCACGCTGCCCAGAACCCCACGAAGATTGAGCTGGAGGCTTAAAGATGGCTGAGAACACCGTTGTCTACCAGGGTACCGGCCGTCGTAAGAACGCCGTCGCCCGCGTCCGTCTCGTCCCCGGCACCGGCAAGGTGACCATCAACAAGCGTGACGCCGAGCAGTATTTCGGCCGTCATCAGCTCGTTGAGAACGCCCTTGCTCCCTTCAAGGTGACCGACACCGCCGGTCAGTTCGACGTTATCGCTCTGTGCGATGGCGGCGGCATCTCCGGTCAGTCCGGCGCTCTGCGCCTGGGCATCGCTCGCGCTCTTCTGAACGCTGGCGACTACCGTGCTGACCTCAAGAAGGCCGGTTTCCTTACGCGCGATGCTCGCGTGGTCGAGCGCAAGAAGTACGGCCTCAAGAAGGCCCGCCGCGCTCCCCAGTTCTCCAAGCGCTAAGGTTTTATCTCCTTTCGAGATACAATGTACAAGCGGGGCCTGCCGATTCCTCGGCGGGTCCCGCTTTTCTTTTTCGACTAGGGTGGGCGGTTGCATATCGCCTGCTAGGGAAGGAGCGATCCTATGCCCCAGAACATCTTCGGTACCGACGGCGTCCGTGGCGTCGCCAATGCCGACCTCTCGTGTGACCTCGCGTTTCGCCTGGGCCGCGCGGCGACCAAGTTCCTTGGTCCGGATATCTGTGTCGGCCGCGACACGCGTCTTTCGGGCACCATGCTCGAGAGCGCTCTGACCGCCGGCATCATGGCCGAGGGCGGCCGTCCGCACTGCTGCGGCGTCATCCCCACGCCTGCCGTGGCGCTGCTCACCGTCCAGAATGAGCTCGACGGCGGCATCGTCATCTCTGCTTCGCATAATCCGCCGGAGTTCAACGGCATCAAGTTCTTTAGCCGCAAGGGCATGAAGCTTCCCGATGCGGTCGAGGAAGAGATCAGCGCCTGGGTCATGTCCGAGGAAGCCATGGCTGCCGACACGCTGCCGACCGGTGCCGGCGTGGGCCACATCATCAAGATGAAGGACGCTCGCAAGGCATACGTCGACCACGCCATCGATACGCTTGATGGCCTGAGGCTCGATGGCCTGGTCGTTGCCGTCGACTGCGGTCACGGTGCTTCCTGCCAGACTACGCCCGCCGCGCTGCAGCGCCTGGGTGCCACGGTCCATGCCATCAACACCGATTACTGCGGCACCGACATCAATGTCGAGTGCGGCTCCACTCACCTCGAGCCCCTGCGCGAGCTCGTGCTGCGCACCCATGCTGACATCGGCCTGGCCCACGACGGCGACGCCGATCGCGTGCTCTTTGTGGACAGCGAGGGCAATGAGATCGACGGTGACTACATCCTGGCTATCTGCGGTTCTGACCTCGCCGCCCGCGGCAAGCTCGCCAGCTCCGAGATCGTCTCGACCGTCATGTGCAACCTGGGCTTCTCCATCGCTATGAAGGAGCAGGGCTTCGAGATGGTTCAGACCGCTGTGGGCGACCGTTATGTTCTTGAGCGTATGCTCGCGGACGGTGCCGTCATCGGCGGCGAACAGTCCGGCCACATCATCTTCCTGGAGCACAACACCACCGGTGACGGCCTGGTGACGGCTCTGCAGCTGCTGGCCGTGCTCAAGCGCACCGGTCGTACCCTCACCGATCTTGCCGGCATCATGAAGAAGTATCCGCAGGTACTCGTCAACGTGCATTCCGACAACAAGGCTGGTCTGGATGATTGCCAGCCCATCTGGGATGCCGTCGCTGCTGCCGAGAAGGAGCTTGACGGCCGCGGCCGCATTCTGGTGCGTCCGAGCGGTACCGAGCCGCTGGTCCGCGTTATGGCCGAGGCCGAGACGCACGAGCTGACCCAGCGCGTTGTCGACGACATCGTCGAGGTTGTCAAGCGCGAACTTCCCTAATGGTCAAAAACGAGTGCCAAGTGGTAAACTGTTAAGGTTATTTTGGTTGATCGGTATGTCCGAGGGGGAGCATGTTCACTAAAGTCCTAAGGTCTTTTGGTATGCGTGGTCGAGTCCTTACGCTGGATGCTCCCATCTCGGGCGACGTCATTCCGCTTTCCGAGGTAAACGACCAGACATTTGCCACCGGCCTTTTGGGCCAGGGCGTGGCGATTCAGCCTACCGGCACGCGTGTGATTGCACCGGCTGATGCCAAGGTCGAGGCCATTTTTCCCACGGGACACGCTGTTGCGCTTAACACGGTCGATGGCTTGGACGTGCTCATCCACGTTGGTTTGGACACTGTTCAGCTTGAGGGCAAGCACTTTACCGTATATGCGCAAGTGGGTGACATCGTCCATAAGGGCGATGTACTCATTGAGTTCGATCGCGAGGCAATTGCTGCCGAGGGCTACGATGTGACGGTTCCCATCTTGGTATGCAACTCCGTTGAGTTCTCGAGCATCAAGGGCTCCGTTGGCGCGCATGTCGAAGAGATGGACCAGCTCATCGTTGCTCGCGAGCGCTAACAAGTGCACGTGGCCATTAGCCTACAATTCAAACACGTTTACGGAGGGCGCCCTTGAAAGAGGACGCCCTCCGTGGCAAGATGGGATTTGTCCGAAGCTAAAAGGCTTTGGGTCACCGTGGACGGGCAGGGGCCTCGACGCGGTTAGACACGAGACACATACATTACGCGACCTCGCCCTGGTGGCCGCACACGTTGGTTGCGGCCGACGCGGGCCGCGGGCAAGTGCTTGTAAGGGAGCCTTGCCTCTCTTGTACGAGAAAGGACGCGTAATGAAGATCATTAAAGCTAAAGACTACGAGGATATGAGCCGCAAGGCCGCCAATATTATCTCGGCGCAGGTTATCCTCAAGCCCGACTGCGTGTTGGGTCTTGCCACCGGCTCCACCCCGATCGGTGCCTACAAGCAGCTCGCTGCTTGGTACGAGAAGGGCGACGTCGACTTTGCCGAGGTCAGCACCTACAACCTGGACGAGTATCGCGGCCTTTCGCACGACGATCCCCAGAGCTATCACTACTTCATGCGTGAGAACTTCTTCGATCACATCAACATCGACCTGAACAACACGCATGTGCCCGACGGTTCCAACCCCGACGCCGCCGCTGCCTGCTCTGAGTACGATAAGGTCGTCGCTGCCGCCGGCTATCCCGATCTGCAGCTGCTCGGCATTGGCAACAACGGCCACATCGGCTTCAACGAGCCCGATGACCACTTCTCCAAGGGCACGCACTGCGTCGACCTTACCGAGAGCACCATTCAGGCCAACAGCCGCCTGTTCGACAGCATCGACGATGTTCCCCGTCAGGCCTACACCATGGGTACTCAGACCATCATGTATGCCCGCATGATCCTGGTCGTCGCCAACGGCGAGGCCAAGGCTCAGGCCGTGCACGATATGTGCTATGGTCCGGTTACGCCCGAGTGCCCGGCTTCGATCCTGCAGCTGCACACCAACTGCGTTGTCGTTGCCGACGAGGCCGCCCTTTCGCTCTGCGAGTAGCGCGAATCCTGCACCTCGACATAGCCTTGCCTAAGGCCTCCGCTTTGCGGGGGCCTTTTTGCTATCCCTTTCTGTCCACTTGACCAAAATCTTGCCGCAAGCTTGACGAATGCCGGATGCCCAACAGCTTGATTCATTCCATATCAGATTCTATGCAAAAATGCCACTAAAAGGTCGTAGACGGTAGCGGGTGCTAGGCGAGTTGAATGACATAGCTGAACCTTGTTCATTTGCGTTACACTGCCGCTTAGATGGGACAAGCTGACAAGCTCATTTACCTGCTTAAAGACCGATTAGTCGGGGGATTAATAACAATCGGCCCTCGCTGTACAAAAACTTGCCGCTTGCGTACCAAAAGACAACCTAAAACACAAGGTCGCTCTATTCATAGCGCGGCTTGTATGGTCTTGCGGCTACAGTGTCCATACGGTCGAGTTGAGGAGCGGGCATGGTAAACGATTTGAGCGGTATAGACGACCTCGAGCTGATGCCGCTGGGCGGAGGCTATATGGTGCGACGCGAACGCTTGATGAATGAGCTTATCGCCAAGGGCCGAAAGGCCGGCATCGTGGTTCTTTATGCGCCCGACGGGTTTGGGAAGACCTCGGTGCTGCTGCAGTACACCCATGAGGTTAAATGCGACCCGACGCGAGGCCCCGTGCGGATTATCGAGGCCGATCGCGCCATTGGGCGCGAGGTGTTTATGCAGCTCGAGGTGGTTACCGAAGAACTCAAAGACAAACCGCACTCCCTTATCGCGATTGATAATGTGCCAAACCTCGATCAGCACGATACCGAAGACCTCATCGACAGGATTCGCGGCCTGCGCGCTATGGGGATAGGGGTCTTTATCTCCTGTCGTCCTTCAAATCGTCAGCTGATTCATGGGCTGGGCGATTCGGTTAAGATCAATGCGCAGATGCTCAAGGTGCATGCCTATGAGTATTCGGCGTGGGCATCGGCGTTTTCGATCAGCACATCGCTCGACTTTTATCAGCTCACGCAGGGCGTGCCCGAGCTCGTTTCGGCATTGCAGACGGGTCTGTATGGCCAAGGCGACGTAGCCGGTCTGCTCGAAAACGAGATTGTCAACGTATATGGCGCGGCACTTGTCGATCTGGCTTCGCTCGACAATAATGCGCTGTTTTGCGTGGCATGTCTCATGGTTTTGATGGGCGAGGGCAATATCGCGGAACTCGAGGCTTGCGGGGTGAGGCTGTCGATGGTCGACCAGTCCTACTTTGTACGCGACTACCCGATCTTTGGCTTGGATCCCGCCGAGCGGAGTTTTACGTGTCTGGGCACGGAGGATAACGGACGCTTGCGTTTGCGTAAGTTGGTGGCCGAGGTTCGCCCCGAACTTGTTCCGAGGGCGGCCCGGATTTTGCTTAAGGCGGGCCGATGCGATGCGGCGATGGGCCTGGCGGATGCCTTTTTGGACCGTGGGGCGGTCCTTGAACTTGCTGGGCAGTATGGGGTCGATCTGGCTCTGACGGGGCACGGGGCCGATATCTGCCGAGCGGCGCTGGGCACGATCGATGCCGACGATTCGGCTCCAGAGCCAACGCCTGCCGAGGCGCTTGGCGTATATCTGGCAGCGGTCAGCGTGTCCAATACAAAGCTCGCTCGCTATATGGCATCGGTCATCGAGCGCGGGGGCGAACGGGCGGCCTGCGAAATAGACCCTGTTTCATGGAGGGTGGCCCAGACACTGACGGCTGTTTGCTATGGGGACAACGGGCTTGGGCTCCCTACGAACCTGGCCGTGCCAGAAATCGAGACATCCCATACCGCACTCGATATGTTGTCTGCGCATATCGAGGTCAAGCGATGCCTGACCGAACGGGGAGATGACGGCGGCGTTCTACAGCAGCTCAAAACGAGCAAGGCCTACGACTGCGAGCTCGACATCGCGGGGATTGTTATACGGGCCGATAGCATGCTGGTGGAGCTCTTTGACGGGTCGTTTGCGGGAACCGACAAGCGCGACGACGAGATGACGGTGGTGCGGGAGGCGCTCGACGTACGTGGGCTTAAGGCGATGGCTATCTGGGTGCGCATGGTGTTGGCGGCACGGCGGCTCCTTTCCGGCTTGCCGGTAACCGACGACGCGGCATTCAACGAGCTCGATCGTTTTGCCGTGCGCATGCGCGACAACCAGATTCAGCTGTTTGGCCTGTTGCTAGAAGGCTGGCAGTCGCTGGCAGAGGGACGGCCGGTTAATGCAAAGTTCCGTGCGGTCCAAGTGCTCAAACTTGCCGAGGAGTCGATTGCGTACATGCGCGATAACGCATTGCTGTTGGAGCGCGCGGCGTATCTGCGTAACACCTCGATGGTTTCGGTGCGCGAGGAAGCGGAGCTACTCGATATAAGCCAGACGCAGGTTGGTGGAGCGGAGGCCTGGATGGTGGCGCTGCATTTGGCCTGTGCGGGCCGAGACAGCGATCTTGCGGCCTGGATGTCCATGAATCGTGCGGGGATTCTGGAGCCATCGTATCGGCTCTTTGCGCGCCTTGCCATGCATTGTCTGGGCGAGCCGGCGACCAGGATTCGCAAGAAGCTTCCCGTGCGCGAGCTGTCGCGGTACTCGCTGCGCGATGATCTGGAAGGGGAGGGCGAGCGCCTGTTCCAGGCCGGCGAGGTTGAAGCCGTTGATACCATCGACCATATCGAGATTCGCATGTTTGGTGCGTTCCGCGCCGAGCGCGACGGGTTTCCCATCACGGACAAAATGTGGCGCCGCAAGAAGGCGGCGACACTTGCCGAGCGGCTTGCGCTGGGCATGGATGCGCTCGTCGATCGTGAGACGCTGGCCATGGAGTTGTGGCCCCATGCCGAGTTCAATAGCGCCCGCAACAACCTGTACTCGACGATATCGCGCTTGCGGTCGGCTTTGGGACCGACGCCGGATGGCAAGTCGTGTGTGCTCATCCAAAATGAATGCATCGGACTCAACGGCGACTACGTCAAGACCGATGTACGGCTGTTTGACCAGATAAGCCGCGAGGTTTTGGGAAATCGCACGGGTGCGCGCGGGCCCCATTTAGTTGAGCTGTGCCTTAAGATTGAGCAGCTTTATGCCGGACCGCTGTATGTTCCCAATGGCTGTAATCCCACCTACTTTTTGCGTATGCGACGCATTATGCAGTCAAAGTACATCGATTGCATGATTAAGGGAGCAAATGCCGCTCTAGAAGAAAACGATCTGCAGTCGGCGATTTGGCTGGCGGAGTCGGGGCTTCGACAGGAAACGGCGCGTGAGGATATGGTGCGCTGCGCCATGCGTGTCTACAGTGCGGCGGGGCGGAGGCGCGATATCGTCGAGCTATACAGTGGGCATATGCACCATCTGAGGGAGCAGGTCAATGGCGTGCCCGAGCCCGAGACGCGGCGTCTATACGAGCGCTTGGTGGAGGGGCGGCTCAATCGCGTGCTGGTCGAGCGATAAAAAACGGGCGCCCGAAGTACTTGGGCACCCGTAAGCTTGCTATGTGTTGGTTCGCCGGATCATTGACTCTTAGACGAGCTTGATCTTCTCGATGTCCTTGCGCGAGGACTCGCGATACAGCGAGAACTTGCGGCCGATGACCTGGACGACCTCGGCGTGGCAACGCTCAGCGAGCTCTTCGGCGGCCTCGCGGGCGGAAAGGCTGGAGCCATCGAGCACGGAGCACTTAACGAGCTCATGCTTCTCCAGGTAGGCGACCGTCTGCTCGACGGTGCCCTCGTTGACATCGGACTTACCGATGATGATGGCGGGGTTGAGGTGATGGGCCATGCTGCGAAGCTGCTTGACCTGGGCTCCTGTCAGTGCCATGGGTTCTCGCTTTCTATGTATGGGGCGCCCCGCGACGGGGCCTTAATCTACGTGAGCTGTCCCACGATAGCGCAGGAACGGCGCGGTGTGGAGCGCGTTTGCCCAGTTCAAAAAGAATGCGGATGCCGAGTGAGTGGGCGGTGCGGGCTGCGAACAGGCTATGAGCTGGGCGCAGAGACCGGTTCCCATGCAATAAACGCCCAGCGAACCTTACGGATATGGTCGAGCATATAGCACCCCTGCGGCACGCCCTTGGAGCCCGGCTCGCCGGCATGGGGGTTTTCGATCATGTGCTGAGCGATATAGTCGCGCAGGCGGTCGATCTTATCCTCGTTGCCATGCTCGAGCATACGGGAAAAATCCGCCACGCCTGCCTCAAGGCTATCGAAGGTATCGCGACGAGGCGATTCAAAGTATGTAACCTGCGGCAACGCACCCATCTGAATGAGGATGTTGAAGGCGTACACAAAGCCATTGCTGCAGGTAACCGAGGCGCCGATAGCGTTCATCAAGTGCAGATCATAACGCGGGCTGGAGTTGGCGACCATCGTGACAGCACAACGCCGACGAGCCGTGCGGTCGAGCTTGGCAAGCGCATCTTTTAGATTGGTCGTCGTAACCGACCGACTGGCAAAGGCAACATCCACCGCTTTCGCGACCGGTCCAACCAAATCCCAGTCATCGTCCCAGGCAAGCTCAAGCGGCGTAATGCGATCCTCGAGCCCATAGTACTCAATGCCAGCATCAAGCGTGCCCAACATGGCAGGGGAAAAGTCAGCAGCAATCACAGGATGCCCAGCCTGAGCAAGCGGAATAGCAATCGACCCAGCCCCGCACCCCATATCGAGTACCGACTCGCCGGGCTCAAGCGCCAGCAGCTTTATAAAATCCCGAGCATAAGGGGCAGTCTCCAACGGCCGAAAATGCCGAGCCCTTTTATCCCACTCAAAAGAATCGTCAGCCCGCCGCCGATCAGCTTGCAGACGCATCCACTCCAGATTCCAATCTGTGGAAAGCAGCTCAGAACGATTCTCCCCATCAGCCACGGGCCAACCTCCTAGCAACAAAAAAGCGACTCCTCCCAAAAGAAGAGCCGCAACCAGCATATATCAGAAAGAACCGATCCAACGCCAAACCGTCATACCAGCAAAGTGGAGCAGAAGCGAAGCGACTGCAACCGGGATAGAACCCAACCGAGGTCCCGTTGTGCGGGAGCCCCGGGGAGGGCAAATATATAAGGTCGATCGCGAGTTCCGCACGAGCCGGAGAGCACTTAATGTGCTCTCCGTGCGAGTCAGGACTGTCCGAGCAGGCGACCTTATATGTCTGCCGCCCGGCGGCGGGGCTCCTCGCCAGTCCCCCTCAGCTAGTTCTTGAGCGAGTTCAGCGGCGCCGGGAAGCGTCCACCGCGGTGGGCAAGCACGGTGCCGGCGTTGGGGTTCACCGGCATGATAGGCGCACGGCCAAATAGGCCGCCGTACTCGACGCAGTCGCCCACGCCCTTGCCAATGGCGGGAATCACGCGGACGGCCGTGGTCTTGTTGTTGATGACGCCGATGGCCATCTCGTCGGCGATAATGCCGGCGATGGTCTCGACCGGGGTGTCGCCGGGGATGGCGATCATGTCCAGGCCAACGGAGCACACGCAGGTCATGGCCTCGAGCTTCTCGAGCGAAAGCGCGCCGGCCTCGACGGCGGCGATCATGCCGGCGTCCTCGGACACGGGGATAAAAGCACCCGAGAGACCGCCCACGCTGGAGCTAGCCATGACGCCGCCCTTCTTGACGGCATCGTTGAGCATGGCGAGCGCGCAGGTCGTGCCGGGACCACCGCAGGTGCCCACGCCGATGATCTCGAGGATGCGAGCGACGGAGTCGCCGATGGCGGGCGTGGGAGCCAGCGACAGGTCGACAATGCCCTTCTCGACACCCAGGCGATGGGCGGCCTCGCGGCTCATGAGCTCGCCGGCACGGGTGATCTTAAAGGCGGTCTGCTTAATCTTCTCGGCGACTTCCATCATCGATGCAGAGTCGGGCAGCGTCTCCAGGGCTGCGGCCATAACGCCGGGGCCCGAGACGCCTACGTTGATGACGGCGTCGGCCTCGCCACCGCCGTGGACGGCGCCCGCCATAAACGGGGAGTCCTCGACCATGTTAGCAAAGCAGACAAACTTGGAAGCGCCGACGGAATCCTGGTCGGCCGTGAGTTTAGCGGCATCGATGATGGTCTGGGCGGCCATAAGCACGGCGTCCATGTTGATGCCGGCGCGCAGGCTGGCGACGTTGACGCTGGAGCAGACACGGCTCGTGGTGGCGAGCGCCTGGGGGATGGACTGGATGACGCGGCGGTCGGCGTCGCCGATGCCCTTCTGGACGAGTGCGGAGAAGCCGCCCAGGTAATCGATGCCGAGCGTCTCGGCCGCGCGGTCGAGGGCATGCGCGATGGGGGTGAGGTCCTCATCCTTGCAGCATGCGGCGATCTGCGCCACCGGGGTGACGGAAACGCGCTTGTTGACAATGGGGATACCGTACTCGCGCTCGAGGTTCTCGGCGGTCTCGACCAGATGCTCAGCCGTGTGCGTCACATGGTCGTAGATCTTCGTGCACATGCGGTCGAGGTTCTCGTCACCGCAACCCATGAGCGAAACACCCATGGTGATGGTCCTGATGTCGAGGTTCTGTTCCTCAACCATGCCGCGGGTTTCCGCGATTTCTGCGGGCGTGATCGCCATCCTTGCGCTCCTATCTGCCAAAACGAGCATAGTCTTATCTATTCTAACGTGCCGCACGTGCCAAGTGGCGCGTGCGGCACGTTTTGGTGCTCGGTTGTTTCCGTTGTGTTACTTCCCAAAGACCTCTTCGGCGATACGAGCGCTCTCGGCGGCGTCCTTGGCGTAGTAGTCCGCGCCGATTTGCTTGGCGTATTCGGGGGTGAGCACGGCGCCGCCCACGATGATCTTGACGCCCGGAACCTCGGCATGGAGCAACTTGATGGTCTCTTCCATGGCGACGACCGTGGTGGTCATAAGCGCCGAGAGGCCGACGAGCTTGATGTCACGCTCCTGCACGGTCTTGAGCACCTCTTGCGGGTCGACATCGCGGCCTAGGTCAAAGACGGTGTAGCCGTAGTTGTCGAGCAGCATCTTGACGATGTTCTTGCCGATATCGTGGATGTCGCCCTTGACGGTGGCCACGCAGATCTTGCCCTTGTCGGCGATCTCGCCGGCGGGCATCAGGCGCTTGATGGTGTCGAAGCCCACGCGTGCGGCTTCGGCCGAGGCCATGAGTTGCGGCAAGAAGAACTTGCCCTGGTCAAAGAGGACGCCCACCTCGTCGAGGGCGGGGATAAAGTGGTTGTTGATAAGGTCCATGGCGTCGTGGTCTGCCAGCAGACGCTCGGTCTCGGCAGCGATCTCGCCTTTGCGGCCCGAGACGACCATGCGACGAATCGGGTCGTCGTTGCCGTCGGTGCCGGCGGTGCCGGCAGCGGGCACGGTGTCGGTCGATGCGGCCTGAGCTGCTGCCGGGTTGGCGGCGATCTTATACGGATCGGTCCAGCCGGCATAGCGCTCGATGTATCCGGTCGAGCCCTCGTCCTCAACGCTCAGGACGCGATAGCTGTAGACGGTGTCCATAAAGCGCTTGGAGCCCGGGTTCATGATGGGGGCATCGAGGCCCGCGCCAAAGGCGGCGGCCAAAAAGACCGAGCCCAGCAGCGGGCGGGCAGGCAGACCAAAGCTGATGTTCGACACGCCGAGCGCGCATTTGACGCCCAGGCGCTCCTTGCACAGGGACATGGCGCGCAGGATCTGCTCGGCCTGGCGTTGATTGGTCGAGGCGGTCATGACCAGGCAGTCGATGAGGATACGGTCCGGGCCGATGCCGTAGCGGGCAGCCTCGGCCACGATGCGCTCGGCGATGGCGAAGCGGGCCTCGGCGGTATCAGGGATGCCGCCTTCGTCGAGCGTAAGGCCGACAACGTTGGTGCCGTAGTGGGCGACCAGCGGAAAGATCTCATCCATGATCTGCTGCTTGCCGTTGACCGAGTTGATGATGGGCTTGCCGGCGTAGCGGCGCACGGCGGCCTCGACAGCGGCGGGATCGGTGGAGTCGATCTGCAGCGGCAACAGCGTGGAGCCTTGGAGCTGCTCGGTCGCCTGCTGGATAATCTTGACCTCGTCGATCTCGGGCAGGCCCACGTTGACGTCCAGGATATCGGCGCCCTGCTCCTGCTGGCTGATGCCTTGGCTCACGACGTAGTCCAGATCGCCGTCGCGCAGGGCCTGCTGCAGGCGCTTTTTGCCGGTGGGATTGATGCGCTCGCCGATGACGGCAATCTTGTGGCCGTCGCAGGGAAGGTCCACGACCGTCTGGGCGCTTGTGACCGACATGCTGGGCTTGCGGTGGCGCGGGCTGGGCGTGTGGTTGACGATGAGGGTGCGAAGTGCCGCCATGTGCGTCGGCGTGGTGCCGCAGCAGCCGCCCACGACGCTCACGCCGTCCTCAATCATGCCGGCGACGGCCTCGGCGTATTCGGGTGCCTGGATATCAAAGACGGTATTGCCGTCATCGTCCACGCGGGGCAGTCCCGCATTGGCCTGCACCATAACGGGCTTGTCCGTAACGGTGAGCATACGCGCGGCGAGTTCTCGGAGCTCGGCCGGGCCCTGGCTGCAGTTGATGCCCAAAACGTCGGCGCCGATGGCGTCGAGGGTGATGGCGGCGACCTCGGGGCTCGTGCCCAAGAAGGTGCGGCCGTCTTCCTCAAAGGTCATGGTGGCAAAGACGGGCAAGTCGGAATTCTCGCGGCAGGCGAGGACTGCCGCCTTGATCTCGGCCAGGTCGGTCATAGTCTCGATAATAAAGAGGTCCACACCCGCGGCGACGCCAGAGCGCACCTCCTCGGCAAAGAGGTCGTAGGCCTCGTCGAAGCTGAGGGTACCCAAGGGGCGCAGCAGCGCGCCGATGGGGCCGATGTCGCCGGCGACGTAGCGGGCGCCGGCCTCGCGGGCGCAGGTGACGGCTGCGGCAAAGACGTCTGCCACGGTGGCGGCGCCGTCGAGCTTGTGGGCGTTGGCACCAAAGGTGTTGGCGGTGATCACGTCGCAGCCGGCCTCGACGTACTGTCGCTGAATGTCGGTAATGACCTGGGGCTCCTCAAAGTTGAGCAGCTCGGGCAGGGCTCCGGCCTTCATGCCGGCCGCCTGCAGCATGGTGCCCATGCCGCCGTCGAACAGCAGATGCCCCGTGCCCTCGATGGCCGCACGCAGGCGATCGTCCTTAATGCGCAGATCGTCGATCGTGCGCGTCTTGTACGTGGCACCGTTGCGACGTGCGGCATCAACGGGTGCCGCCAATGCAGTGCCGTCAGAATCATGAGTGATAAGCGGAGTAAACATCGAGGGCTCCTAATGGCTGGAATAGCAGGTGGTGTGGGCGGCGCGGAAGCGACAGTGCTCGCGCATGCGGCAGATATTGCAGGTGGGGCGGCTCTGGGCGTCGTGGACCTCGCCGTCGAACAGACCGATCACCGCGGTCACGCTCTTGGTGGGCATGAGCAGGCTGGTGGGCGTGACGGTAAGCCCGATGAGCCGCGTGGCGTTGAGCGCGTCCACGATTGAGCGCTGTGCCGTAAGCGGGCAGTCGCCGTAGCCGGGACTGAAGCGCCAGTTACCGGCGAGTCCGTGTGCGGCGGCCGCAGCCTTAACCTGCTGGTCCATCTGCTCGACGGCGGCTTCTACATAGGCAGAGCATGCGGCGTCGAGCACGGCTCCCTCCAGGGGCTGCTGGGCTCCCGTGGTACGCAGGCGACGCTCGGCGTCCATGCCGAGAGTGCATGCCATGAGCGCGGCAAATCGGGCGTCTTTGAGATGTCGATAGATATCACGACCGCGCAGCTCAACGTTGGTGCCGACCAAGCGAATGCAGGGTTCGCCCTGCTCGCCCACGCCCGTGGCATCGACGGCAAACACGCGTCGCACGCCACGGGGTTCAATGTCCAGCTCCAGACGCTCAACGACAAGCTCAATACGCTGCGACAGCTCGGGCTCAATTTGCTGACCGCTGTAGCCCAGATAGCGCAGCATCTCGGCACGATCGACGCGGGGATGGTGGGCATCATCGATACGATAAAGCGCCGGCGACGCAAGGTCGGCCGGCACTTCGACAGCGGTTGTATCGATGTGCGGTTTTTCCATTACCCCAGGCGCTCCATAATGGTTGCGGCGATTGCAGGACGATTCATAGTGTACAGGTGCAGACCGTCGGCGCCGTGCTCCTTAAGGTCGCAAAGCTGACGGGCGGCATAATCTACACCGGCTGCCTGCAGGCTCTCGGGGTCGTTCTCGTACTTGGCGAGAATCTTGATGACGGGGGAGGGCAGCGACGCGCCGCACATAAAGACCATGCGGCTGATCTGCGACTTGCCCATAAACGGCATGATGCCCGCGGTAATCGGCACGGTGATGCCCGCCTTGTCGGCAAGCTCGCGGAAGCGGTAGAAGCACTCGTTATCAAAAAAGAGCTGCGTCACGAAGAAGCTCGCACCGGCATCCTGTTTTTGCTTGAGGTATTCGACCGAGAGGTTGAGGTCCTCGCAGGCAATGTGGCCCTCGGGGTAGGCTGCGGCGCCCACACAAAAGCCGGCGTCGACGAGCTCGGGGATGAGGTCGCGGGCGTAGGCGTAGTCGGAGGCGGGCTTGTCGTCCTCGGTCGCGCCAGCGGGAAGATCACCGCGCAGGGCCAGGATGTTTTCTACGCCGGCGGAGCGGTATTCATCGATCTTGGCGGCGATATCGGCGTGCGAGCGGCCCACGCAGGTAAGGTGTGCCACCGAGGGTGTATCGAATTCGCTCGTAATCATATGCGCGATGGGGGCGGTGGTGGCGCCATTGCCCGAGCCGCCGGCAGAGCAGGTGACCGAGACAAAGCTCGGCGAAAGCTTGCACAGATTGCCTGCCACCTCGCGAGCCGTGTTGAGGGTAAGCTCGCCCTTGGGCGGGAACATCTCAAACGAAACGGGTGCGGTGCCCTGGGATGCTGCCTGCTTAAAAACCTCGTCGACGCGCATATCGTGCTCCTTTAGATGCGTAATAGTGTGATGTGTTGTAAGGATTCTACAGCACCACTGTGTCACGGTGGAGTTTCACTCGCTATTCGGGGATACCAATCAAAGATGCCTTGCCATTGGCATTCCCTATAACAGGGCGGCTCATTTTGACACGGGCTATAAAGACTGGTATCTGATGCAAAATACCAGTTAATAGAGCCCCATCCCAGATTGACTACCCTTAAACCATGCGGGGAGGTCTGCAATTTATGCAGTTCGTTGGCTGTTGAGGGTGGCAATACCGCTGCGATGCGGTAACCTCATTGATTGGTTTCGCGACAGCAATATAACGGTAATGTCGCGGAAACACGGCGAGTCTAAGCTATGACTCGTTCGTTAGTAATCAACACCGCATCTCACGCGGTGCCGATACGAAGGGAGTTCCGTATGGCCGATCTTACTGACCGCTTCGGGACCATGGTGTTCTCTGAGGAAGTCATGAAGGACTACCTCCCCAAGGACATTTGGAAGCGCCTTGCTGCAACCCTCGAGGACGGTGAGCCGCTCGACCTGGATGTGGCCAACGCCGTTGCCCACGCCATGAAGGTCTGGGCCATCTCCAAGGGCGCGACGCACTACGCGCACTGGTTCCAGCCGCTTTCGGGCATCACTTCCGAGAAGCACGACAGCTTCCTCGAGCCCAACCACGACGGCACCGCCATTACCAAGTTTACGGGCAAGAACCTCATCCAGGGCGAGCCGGACGCCTCCAGCTTCCCCAACGGCGGTCTGCGTGCCACCTTCGAGGCCCGTGGCTACACCGCTTGGGATCCCACCAGCCCCGCCTTTATCAAGGACGACGTCCTGTGCATCCCCACGGCTTTCTGCTCCTACACGGGCGAGGCCCTGGACAAGAAGACCCCGCTGCTGCGCTCCATGACTGCGCTCTCGCGTGAGTCCAAGCGCGTTTTGGCGCTGTTTGGTAAGACCCCCAAGAAGGTCGTTCCTTCCGTGGGCGATGAGCAGGAGTACTTCCTGATCAAGAAGGACGCTTACCGCAAGCGCAGGGACCTGGTCATCACCGGGCGCACCCTCTTTGGTGCTGCTCCCTGCAAGGGCCAGGAGCTCGAGGAACACTACTTTGGCGCTATCCGCCCCACCGTCTCGTCCTATATGAAGGACCTGGACGATGAACTGTGGGCGCTTGGCATTCCTGCCAAGACCAAGCACAACGAGGTCGCTCCCTGCCAGCATGAGCTCGCCCCTGTCTACGGCGAGGTCAACGAGGCCATCGACCAGAATCTGGTCATGATGGAGAAGATGAAGCTCATCGCCTCCCGTCACGACTTGGTCTGCCTGCTGCACGAGAAGCCCTTTGAGGGCATCAACGGTTCGGGCAAGCACAACAACTGGTCGCTTGGCACCGAGTCCGAGAACCTGCTCGACCCGGGCGACACCCCGCTCGACAACCTGCAGTTCATCGTCTTCCTCACCGCGGTGATCGAGGCCGTCGATAACTATCAGGAGCTCCTGCGTGCCTCCGTTGCCTCGGCCGGCAACGATCATCGTCTGGGCGCCAACGAGGCTCCTCCGGCGATTATGTCCATCTTCCTGGGCGACCAGCTTACCGAGGTTGTCGAGAAGATCATCGATGGCAAGGCTTCCGTCCATGCCACGCGCGGCGTGCTTGACTTGGGCGCCGATACCCTGCCCAAACTGATGCAGGACAACACCGACCGCAACCGCACCTCCCCGTTCGCCTTCACCGGCAACAAGTTCGAGTTCCGTGCCTGCGGCTCCGAGCAAAACGTTTCCGACTCCAACCTGGTGCTCGATGCCGCCGTTGCCAAGTCGCTCAAGTCCTTCGCCGATGCGCTCGAGGGTACGCCCGAGGATAAGTTCCAGGACGCCGCGCTCGAGTACTGCAAGAAGGTGCTGACCGATCACCAGCGCATCCTGTTCTCCGGCGACGGTTACTCCGACGAGTGGCCCATCGAGGCCGAGAAGCGCGGCCTTGCCAACAACAAGACCACGGCCGACGCTCTTCCCGCCTTTGTTTCCGATAAGGCCATTGCGCTCTTTGAGGAGACGGGTGTCCTGACCAAGGCCGAGGCCCAGTGCCGCTATGACTGCAAGCTCGAGAAGTACAACAAGCTCATGAACATCGAGGCTACCACGATGGTTCGCGAGGCGCGTCGTACCTATCGCCCGGTCATTACCGCCTATGCCACCAAGGTCGCTAAGGGCCTTGAGGCTATCCGTGCCGCCGGCGCCGATGCTGCCATGCAGTGCGAGCAGAACACGCTCAACAAGCTCTGCAACGGCATCACCGCCATCAACGACTCCATCAAGGCGCTCGACGCCGTACATCAGAAGGCCGAGGCTCTCGATGGCCAGGAGCAGGCCAACGTGTACGCGCACGAGGTCGTTCCCGCTATGGATACGCTGCGTGCCGCCGTGGACGCCATGGAGGAGATCGTGGCCGCCGACTACTGGCCGGTCCCGACCTACGACGACATCCTGTTCTACGTGTAGAGCGTAACTGACATATCGTCACGGTATTGAGCCGGGGTCCGCATCGCGCGGGCCCCGGCTATTTGTTTGCGAAGGACGCTTTGGATCCCGCTTTGCAACTGATTCGCCCACACAATAAGGGGTCGTGGGCAAAAAACGTCAAATATGAGTACTGTCACAAGCCCTGTAGCATTATCTTTTTGCAAAATATGCAGTGTTACGCAACATATGTCCAAGTACTTAGCTGATAAATGCCTGCAATTCCTCCGTCGTAGGACGCCTTGTGTCCAAATCGCCTTCTGATGGCATGAAATCGCTGTTACTAAATTGGTAACAGTACTCATATTTGCTATTTTTTGTCCACGGGCCCTTGGATGACAGTGTGATTTTATGCCTTCGGGGTTCGAATCCCGGCGTATGGGTAGCAAAAAGCTCGCTACCGAATTGGTAACGGGCTTCACAGATTCTGTGGTGCCCCCAGCGGGATTCGAACCCGCGATATCCACCTTGAAAGGGTGGCGTCCTTGGCCGCTAGACGATGGGGACAGCGGGAAAGAGTATAGCAGACTTTTTTGCCGGCGCGTATATCGTTGGCAAACTGGAAAACCACCACAAAGGTACCTGTCCCCTTTGTGGTGGTGGGGTGCTAGGGGAGGAGCTTCATGGCGGCGTCGTGGGCGGCGTGCTCGTAGGCGTCGTCGAGGGGTTTGAGCGGCAACAGGGCGGCGGCCTGTGCGTCGCCACGGCGTTCGAGGGCGTGGGCGATGAGCCAGTCGGCGAGTTCGGGGTTCTTGGGCAGCGCCGGGCCATGCAGGTACGTGCCGATGACACCCTTGTAGATGAGACCCTCAAAGCCATCGTCGCCGTTGTTGCCGGTGCCCGTGACGACGGACGTTCCGAGCGGCGTGGCATCGGCGTCCAAAAGCGTGCGGCCACCGTGGTTCTCGAATCCCACAAAGGGCTCGGGTGCCAGGTCGGTCTTGACGGCGACGTTGCCGATCAGGCGGTCGGAGCCGCGTACGGTCTCGGCGGCAATGACGCCCAGGCCCTCGATGCGATTTTCGCCCATATAGTACGAACGGCCGAGCAGCTGATAGCTGCCGCAGATGGCGAGCAGCGAACCGCCGTCCTCAACATAGGCTGCGACCTTGTCTTTTTGGGCGAGCAGCTCGTGTGCCACGGCTAGCTGGTCGCGATCGGATCCGCCGCCCATCATGACGATATCGGCATCATGCAGATCGAGCACCTCGCCCATGCGGACCTCATCCACGCGAACGGGGATGCCGCGCCAGGCGCAGCGGCGCTCGAGGGCGATGACGTTGCCGCCGTCGCCATAGAGGTTGAGGGCATCGGGATACAGGTAGACGATGCGCAGCGGGCGCGAGAGCTCGACTGGCGCGATACCGACAGGAAGAGCGCTGCCGTCGGCGCGGACTGCGGCGCGGGCGGCAACCGTGGCTGCATCGGCACCCTTCAGCCCGTCGAGTTCTTTGACCAGCGGCGGGAAGGCCGTGTAGTTGGCGACGGCGTAGAAGGTGTCATCGGCGGCCTCGTCTGCCATGGCGCCAATTGCCTGCGCGACGTCCGAGATAATGGCGGCGTCGATGCCGGCGTACTTGAGGCGCACCTGCATATCGTGTGCACGCGTGCCGCCGGCAAAGGCGACAAGCCCCGGGGTATCGGCGATGCGCTCGAAGTCGACGTCGTAGATCCACGAGACATCGTGGCCGTCGGCGTCGTTGTCATTGAGGAAGAAAGCGCAGAGTCTGCCGCCTGCCGTCTTGATGGACTGGATTTGTCGATCGAAGCCTACGGGATTCTTGGCCAGGTTGGCCTCGACGGTGCGGCCGGCGATATCCCAGCGCCCCATACGACCGCCGGCAGGCACATAGGCATCGAGCGTAGGCTGTAGAAGCGCCGTGTTCACGCCCAACTCGTGTGTGGCAAAGAAGGCGGCGGCAACGTTATAGACCATGTACAGACCGTTGTAGCGCGTGGCGATATGCGTTGCGGGTGCGTCGGTATCGGGTCCAAAGACAAGGTCAAAGCCGTAGCCGTCGCAGCCGAGTTCCACGCCCGTCACGCGACGGACAAGCGCAGGGCGGGCCCAGCCGCACGAGGGGCAATGGTAGGCGCCGAGTTGACCATACTGTACGTAGTCGTACTCCAACGGGGCGTTGCACTGCGAGCAAAAGCGCGAGTCGCTAATGCGGTCGGACTCGGTGCCCGTGGCGCCATCGATGCCAAAGGCAATACTCGCGTTGGGAACGCGCGCGGCAATCGAGGCGCACAGCGGGTCGTCGGCGTTGTAGATGAGCGTCGTTGCCGGCGAAAGCTCCAACGCGTGGGCGATGACCTCCTGGGTGTGATCGATCTCGCCATAGCGATCTAGCTGGTCACGGAACAGGTTGAGCAGCACGAAGTACGTCGGCTTGAGCTTGGGCAGGACGCGCACAGTGTAGAGCTCATCGCATTCAAAAACGCCTACGCGCTTGCTGCTGGCGGTTCGCTTAAGGTTGCCGCGGGCCTCGAGCAGAGCGCCCACCACACCAGGCTCCATATTGTTGCCGGCACGGTTGCACACCACGGTAGCACCGCTGGCAGCAACGGCGTCGGCGATGAGGTTGGAGGTGGTGGTCTTGCCGTTGGTGCCGGTGATCACCACGCTGCGGTCGACCAGGCTCGCGAGGTCGCTTAGCAGCTCGGGGTCGATCTTCATGGCGATGCGGCCGGGGAGTACGCCGCCCTGGCGCTTAAGGACGGAGCGCAGCCCCCAGCGGGCGATATCGCTCGAGGCACAGGCGAGAGATGAGCGGAAGTTCATGAAGCCGTTCCTAACGTGAATGACATGGTCGTGGCGTTTGCGCCGTTAAAAGCCGTAACGGCGCACAAATTCCTGGGCAAGCTGCGATACATCTTCGCAGGCGTTGGCCCAGGGGGCAAAGTCGGGGGTGTCCGAGATGATGCCGTCGGCTTCCCAAACTGCCTGATGCGAAAGGTCCCAGGGGTCGTGCGGTTCGGGCCGGCAGGGAAGGTACGGTGTCTGATACATGGGGTTCAGCAAAAAGAACGCGCCGCCCTCGCAACGGTTAGCGAACTCACGCAGCGCGCGCGTCGCCGGGCGCATCTTGTTTGTTTTGAACAGCAGAATCGTGCGGGCGAGCAGGTACCAAGGAGAGTTTTCGAGTGCGTCTGCCCCCATCTGTTCCTCGAGCTGGTGGGCTAGGGCAAAAAAGCCGTCCTGGTCTTCCAGGCGAGCGAGAGCGAGCAACACGGTGCCGGCAGCTCGGGTGGGATAGCCTTCTGCCTTAAGGACGCGGCGGGCGTAGTTGGCAGCAGCGCGGTAGCGGGCGCTTGCCATGCACAGCTGCGAGATGGCCTCGAGTGTGTGGAGCCACCCGATAAGGGCCGGCTCGCTCACGGTAAGGTCCGCTGCGGTGACACCGTCGGCCAAAACATTATTGGCCCAGTAGTGTGGGGCCTCCATGTCGAACCCGGGCACGCTTTGCCGCAGGTAATCGGTCGTGGTCGCTTCGAGCTTCATCAGGTCGCCCAGGCAGGCGTCGACGGGTGTGTCCGCCAAAATGATGGCGAGCAGCTGGGCATCGACCGCCAGCGCATCGACGCGAACGATCTTGAGCAGCTCATCGCGCATATCGTCGAACAGGCGGTTGCGCGTCTGCTCAAACTCCTCGTCGCTGCCCATGTCCTCGATGCGATGGAGCTCGTCGAGCAAATGACGATGCACGCCGGCATAGGAAAGCAGCGCCTGCGCATGCTCGGTCTGCGCGTACTTTTGAGGGTTAACGCTCACGTCGTTATGGACAAGTTCGCGTGCTGCATCGGTGAGTTCGGGGTGCGACGCAACGTAGGCGCGCTCCAGGTAGGCGGGGATGTAGACGCTCGGATCCATTAGAGGTCTCCTCCCTTAAACGGCAGGCCCTGCTCGGCCGCCCGCAGGATGCGCTCGTCGATCTGGGAACGCACGATATCGTTGGTGGCGACCCAGGCGGCGAAGCTGGCGTTGTCGGGGGCGCCCAAGCCCTCCTGCAGTACCGGCGTCGCCTCGGACAGCGCAAGGACAAGCTCGTCGGTAGAGCCCACACCCACGTTGACGCGGGCATAGACGCCATCGGGAAACTCGGTTTGGAAGTAGAGTGCCTCGGCCGCGTGCGGGCACGAGCGTGCAAGGATGCGCAAGTAGTGCTCGGCACCCTCGTAGTCCAGCTCGCGCCAGGCTGCGCTCATCAGTGCGATGAGCGTCCACGGGTCCAAGTCGCGCTCCGCGTCCTTGGGACGACGACGCAGCGGCGTGTTGGCGAGATAGGGGACGGAGTGGGCAGAGCGAAAGCGCTTGAGCTCCTCGGCAGGGTATTCGAGCTTCGCCATGGCGAGCATCGCGGTGTGGCGGACGCCGGCCGGATCGTTGGGGGCAAAGTCGAGGCTGCGGTTTGCAGCTTCGAGCGACATGCGATAGCGTCCGCTAATGAGGGCGCGCGATGCAAGGGCGGCAAGCCAGCGCAGGTAGGGGCGGCGCATAAGGTCGCCCGCGGCCTCGCGCTCATAGGGGTCCTGCGCCGAGGCGATCTTGAACGCCAGGTCATGCTCGACTTCATCGCGCTTGGATACCAGGTACTGTACGTATTCCTCGTTGGAGTCGGCGGTGAGGGCCGTCAGCATGCGCTGGGCATCCCAGTTGGTCGGATCGAGCGCGGCGGCCTCGCGAAGCATGTTCTCGGCAGCGGCCTCTTCCTGCTCGGCTTGGGCATCGTCGGGGATAAAGGGAATGCGGTAGTCGACAGCCTCGACCACCTTGGCAATCAGATGTCCGGCGCGGTCGCGATCATGCACGATGAGCGGCGCGGGGTTGCGGGTGAATTGTTCCATCAGACGCTCTACGGCGGTGCCATCGGTGAGCGGGATATTGTCGCGGCGCAAGGCCTCAAGAACGAGGCGATGGCAATCCTCTTGAATGGGATCGAATGCCATGGGGCCTCCTTTGCTGCGGTTAGGGTTCAAATGTCTCTATATAAGGTTCTAGTTTACCCGCATGTGGCACACCGGGGGTGTCGCACTTGGACTTGCACCTTTGCACCACGAAGACGGATGTCGCACAAATGTCGGCACCTTGGACGACCGAGTGGTATCACGGTGCCGCAAACGGTCGATTTTTGGCGGCGAACGGTGCACATTTTGGAGGGGCACAGTCCTGCCCAGGATATGTAGTCAACCTTGATAAAACGTTTGCCCAGCTTGGGAGTATGAATGCCGCACAAGGGTCTTCAGGGATAGAAAAAACGTTTCATCATTGGCGGCTTTAGGTGAATAACTGACCAACCAGAACGGTAAAATAGTGTTTGTCTGAGCGTTGAGACGTTTAGACATCGCGCATTGTCATCGCCGGCAACGCGCAAACCGGTCCTAACGGAGCCAATTGGGTGCTCCGTTATATACGCAAGTCTAAGAGGGGCTTGTTTAGGAGGCACAGTATGGGACGTTTTACCAATCCTCGCGATCTGTACTTTGGTGAGGGCGCTCGCCACGAGGTGAAGAACCTCAAGGGCAAGAAGGCCATCATCGTTTCTGGCGGCAGCTCTATGCGCCGCGGCGGGTTCCTGCAGGACGTCGAGAACGACCTTAAGGAAGGCGGTTTCGAGGTCAAGCTGTTCGAGGGCGTCGAGTCCGACCCGTCCATCGAGACGGTCATGAAGGGCGCCGAGGCCATGCGCGAGTTCGAGCCCGACTGGATTATCGCCATCGGTGGCGGCTCGCCCATCGATGCCGCTAAGGCCATGTGGGTCTTCTACGAGTATCCCGAGGAGTCCTTCGATAACATCATCCAGCCGTTCAGCTTCCCGGAGCTGCGTCAGAAGGCTCATTTCTGCGCCATCTCCTCTACCTCCGGCACCGCTACCGAGGTCACCGCGTTCTCCGTCATTACCGACTACGCCAAGGGCATCAAGTACCCGCTGGCCGACTTCAACATCACCCCTGATGTCGCCATCGTCGACCCCGAGCTCACCTACACCATGCCCGCCAAGCTGTGCGCTCACACCGGCATGGATGCTCTGACCCACTGCATGGAGGCCTACGTTTCCACCTGCGCCTCTATGTTCACCGACGCCAACGCCCTGCACGGCATCCGCGAGATCGTCGAGTGGCTGCCCAAGTCCTATGCTGGCGACCATGAGGCCCGTCAGCACATGCACGAGGCTCAGTGCATCGCCGGTATCGCCTTCTCCTCGGGCCTGCTCGGCATCGTTCACTCCATGGCTCACAAGACCGGTGCTGCCTTCGAGAACGGCCACATCATCCACGGTGCCGCTAACGCCATGTACCTGGGCAAGGTTATCCAGTGGAACTCCAAGGACCCGCGTGCTGCTGAGCGTTACGCTTACGTGGCCAAGGAGATCCTGCACCTTCCCGGCGAGACCAACGAGGAGCTCATCGCTGCGCTCGTCCAGAAGATTCGCGACCTCAATGACCAGCTCAACATTCCGCAGTCCATCAAGGATTACGCGAATGGTGGCGTGAAGGTCGACGCCGAGAACCCGCAGATGGTTTCCGAGGAGGAGTTCCTCGCCAAGCTGCCCGAGATCGCTGCGAACGCCGAGACCGACGCCTGCACGCCCGAGAACCCGCGTGAGACCAAGGCTGCCGACTTCGAGAAGATCCTCAAGGCCTGCTACTACGACACCGACATCGATTTCTAATCGACTCTTGTTATCGTAACGAGGGGCTCCGCACGTATCCGTACGGAGCCCCTTTCTTTTTTCTTTTAGAGAATGGGATAGTTATGGCTGCAATTTTCAATAGCCCCAGCAAGTACATCCAGGGTCCGGACGAGCTCGCCAAGCTCGGCTCCTATGTCGAGCCGCTCGGCGCTAAGGCCCTCGTCATCGTGACGCCTTCGGGCAAGAAGCGCGTCGGTGCCAAGATCGAGGGTGGTTTTGCCGAGGCTAAGGCCGAGCTGCTGTTTGAGGACTTTAACGGCGAGTGCTCCAAGAGCGAGGTCGATCGCCTGGTTGCGCTCGCGCGCGACAACGGCTGCGACATCATCGTCGGCGTCGGTGGCGGCAAGATCCTCGACACCGCCAAGGCCGTCGCCTACTACCTGGAGTCCCCGGTCATCATTTGCCCCACCATCGCTTCGACCGATGCCCCGTGCTCGGCGCTCTCCGTGCTCTATACCGATGACGGCCAGTTCGATAAGTACCTGTTCCTTAAGGCGAACCCCAATATCGTTCTTATGGATACGACGGTTATCGCGGCGAGCCCGGTACGCCTGACGGTGGCAGGTATGGGCGATGCGCTCGCAACCTACTTTGAGGCCCAGGCGACGCACGATGCCGACGGTGGCACCTGTGCTGGTGGCAAAGGCGGCATGGCCGGTCTGGCGCTTGCCAAGCTCTGCTACGAGACGCTTATGGCCGATGGCGTCAAGGCCAAGGTCGCGCTGGAGAAGGGTGCGCTCACGCCTGCCGTCGAGCATATCATCGAGGCCAATACGCTGCTTTCGGGCATTGGCTTTGAGAGCTCGGGCCTTGCTGCTGCTCATGCCATCCACAATGGCCTGACGATGCTGCCCGAGTGCCACGGCATGTATCACGGCGAGAAGGTCGCCTTTGGCACCATCGTTCAGCTGGTACTCGAGGATGCTCCGACTGAGAAACTCGAGGAAGTCTTGGGCTTCTGCATTGAGCTGGGCCTGCCGGTCACGATGAAGGAACTTGGCGTTGCCGAGCTTACGCGCGAACAGGCCATGATTGTTGCCGAGGCCGCCTGCGCGCCCGATGACACCATGTGCAATATGCCGTTTGAGGTGACGCCCGAGATGGTCGCAAACGCCATCCTGGGTGCCGACGCGCTGGGACACTACTATCTCATGGATGAGTAAATCAAGCTAAGGAAGGGGCAAAGCCAGCAGACGGCTTTGCCCCTTTTTGCTATGGTGCAAACTAACCTGACCCCATCGCACCAAGTTGGTGCAAAGGGGTCAGGTTACTTTGCACCAATCGTTGTTTGATGAAGGGCGGATTCTCGTATGGCGCTTCCTATGGTTTACGGCGGTCCCGGCCGGTATGTTCAGGGGCCGGGCGAACTTTCGCGTCAGGGCAGGTATTTGTCATGGTTGGGCTGCGCTGCCTATGTCTTGTTTGACCAGGGCACCGAGGATCGGCTGTGCAGGCAGATCGTCGATGGATTTCTGGATGAAGATCTAAGCGAGCCGTTCTTTAAGATTTACAACGGTCCGTGTACGGAAGATGCCGTTGTCGAAATGGCCAAGGAAGCCCAGGCCGAGTATTGCGACATGGTGGTGGGCATTGGCGGCGGCAAGATGCTCGATATCGCAAAGGCCGTTGCGTTTTATGCTGAGCTGCCGTTGTGTGTATGCCCCACGGCGGCTTCGATGGACGGTCCGTGCAGCGCGATTTCGGTGCTGTATCACGAGGATGGGTCGTTCGACCGCTACCTGATGCTCGAGAAGAATCCAGACCTGGTCGTGGTCGATACCAACGTGGTCGCGGCGGCCCCACTGCGTATGACGGTCGCTGGTATGGGCGATGCGCTGGCAACGTACTTCGAGGCGCGTTCGTGCGCCGCGGCGCACGGCGCCAACGAGCACGGTGGCGCGCCGGGGCACTTGGCACTGGTCGCGGCACGTGCCTGCTACGACACGCTTATGGAATGCGGCGTCGCTGCCAAGCGCGATCTCAAAAAGGGGCGTACATCGCCGGCGGTTGAGCGCCTGATCGAGTGCAATATTCTGCTCTCGGGCGTCGGCTTTGAGAGCGGTGGCTTGGCGTTGGCGCATGCCATCGCCAACGGTCTAACGATTCTGCCTGAGTGCAAGGCCATGCACGGCGAGGCCGTGGCGTTTGGCCTGGTGGTTCAGCTTCGTCTGGAGCGTGCACCCGAGCTTGATCAGGTGCTCGAGTTTTGCCAGCGTGTTGGTCTGCCGACGACGCTCGAGGATCTGGGCCTTGGCGAGATTTCCGATGCCGATCTGCAGGGTGTTGCAAATGCGGTCTTTAGAAACGAGCGTAATATGGCCAACGAGCAGGCCAAGGTGACCAAACAAAAGCTCGTGCAGCTCATGTGCGAGGCATAGTTTGGCGCTTGATTGACCTTGTGCAATCGAGGCGGCGATAGGCCATAGGCTATTTGTCCCAAAGGTGCTCCGCGTGTAATTTGCTCGAGGCACGGGCCGATGGCGTATCATTATTTCTTGCTTGTTTGCACTGCTCAGGGAGGGGCCGCGCATGGCGCAGGAACACGATCTGTTTGATGACATTATCGAGATCAGCAAGGGTTTCGACTTTCTTAAAAACCCGCTTGGCGGTGTGACCGACGCACTCGATCCGTCGGCGCCGCAGTGGAATCCTGCCGACTACAAGGAGCGTCCGCGCGGCAACACCATTCCATGCTTGACCTGCAAAAACGAAAAGAGCGGCTGCACCGCGTGCATGGACGTGTGCCCGGTCAACGCCATCGAGGTCGAGGAAGACGCCATCGAGATCCTCGATACCTGTCGCAAGTGCGGCCTGTGCGCCGCTGCCTGTCCGACCGAGGCGATCATCTCGCCGCGCCTGGCGCCCAAAAACCTGTATGACGACATCGTCTCTGCTGCTACGAGCCACGAGACCGCCTACGTTACCTGCACGCGTGCCCTTAAGCGCATGCCGCGCGAGAACGAGGTTGTTGTCGCCTGTGTGGGCGATATTACGGCCGAGACCTGGTTCTCGGTGCTGGCCGATTATCCCAACGTGAGCGTGTACCTGCCGCTGGGCGTGTGCGATAAGTGCCGTAACACCGGTGGCGAGGATATCCTGGGCGAGGCCATTGCTACCGCCGAGGAGTGGGCGGGCACGGGCATGGGTCTGGAGGTCGATCCCAAGAGCCTCAAGTGCCATAAGCGCCGCGAGTACGAGCGCAAGGAGTACATGGAAAAGATCGCCCGCACCACGGGTCTGACGGTGACCAAACTCAACCCGGCGACGGCGGCGCTGGCCTCGGTGAAGCAGAAGTTGAAGGCCCATCGCCATCAGATTACCCAGCTGGAGCGTACGCTCAACACCATGTGCGGCACCACGACGACCAAGCGTCGCCGTTCGCTCACGCACGGTCGACAGCTGGTGCTCTCAACGCTGCAAAACCACCCCGAGCTTGCCCAAAACATGCAGGTGAGTACGCCGGAGTGCGACTTTGACAAGTGCACGTCGTGCGGCGAGTGCGTCAATGTATGTCCCACGTTCGCCTGCGATTTGGTGGGAAGCGGCCGCTTTGCGTTGGAGTCCACGTATTGTTTGGGCTGCGGTGCCTGTGTCAAGGTGTGCCCTGAGCATGCGCTCAAGTTGGTTGAGCACGACGCGTCCAATCTGGTCGTCGTCGATCCCGAAGCCGAGGAAAAGGCCGCCCAGAAGGCGAAGGCCCACGAAGAAGCCCAGAAGGTCAAGGCCGAGGCAAAGGCCAAGCTCGATAAGATGCTCGACCAGGTTGAGAAGCTCGCGGACTAGCCAACGACCCCTATCTCTGCTTCATTCGTGCCGCCGTGGCGTCCGGGTTCGCCCAGATGCTGCGGCGGCGCTATACTTATGCAGTTTGAAATGCTTGTACCAAAAGGAGCTGTCGTGTCCCTTTCCATCGGTATCGTGGGCCTGCCCAACGTAGGCAAGTCGACGCTGTTCACCGCGCTTACCAAAAAGACCGGTCTTGCCGCCAACTACCCGTTCGCCACGATCGACCCCAACGTGGGTATCGTCGATGTGCCCGATAGCCGCCTGCAAAAGCTCGCCGACATCGTTAACCCGGGCCGCATTGTGCCGGCTACGGTTGAGTTTGTCGACATCGCGGGCCTGGTGAAGGGTGCCAACGAGGGCGAGGGCCTGGGCAACCAGTTCCTGGCAAACATCCGCGAGACCGACGCCATCTGCGAGGTCGTGCGCTACTTTAAGGACCCCAACGTCATGCGCGAGGTGGGCCGCACGGGTGAGTTCGTCGATCCCGCCGGTGACGCCGACACCATCATGACCGAGCTCATCCTGGCCGATATGGGCACGCTCGAGAAGCAGCTGCCCAAGCTCGAGAAGGAGGCCAAGCGCGACAAGGAACTCATGCCCAAGTTCGAGGTTGCCAAGCGCCTACTCGCCTGGCTCAACGAGGGCAAACGCGCCGCATCCATGGAGATGACCGACGAGGAGCGCGCCGCTGCCAAGGGCCTGTTCCTGCTCACCATGAAGCCTATCCTGTATGTGGCCAACGTGGACGAGGATATGCTCAACGACGACCTGGCGCCCATCGACGGCGTCAAGCCGCTGCCCATCTGCGCCAAGATCGAGGCTGAGCTTTCCGAGCTCGATCCCGAGGATGCGGCCGACTACCTGGAGAGCTTGGGCCTGGAGCAGCCCGGTCTGGACGTGCTCGCGCAGGCGGCCTACAAGTTGCTCGGCCTGCAGTCGTTCTTTACGGCTGGCGAGATGGAGGTCAAGGCCTGGACGGTGCGTCAGGGCGCGACCGCCCCGCAGGCTGCCGGTGTCATCCATACCGACTTTGAGCGCGGCTTTATTAAGGCCGAGGTCATTGGCTATGACGACTACATCGAGCTTGGCGGCGAGCAGGGCGCCAAGGCTGCTGGCAAGCTGCGCATCGAGGGCAAAGAGTATGTCATGGCCGATGGCGACGTCGTGCACTTCCGCTTTAACGTGTAAGGACGACGCATATGTTTAAATACGGCAAAAAAGCTGGCTACATGGGTATTGCGTTACTCGTACTTGCGGTGATTCCGCTGGTGGTTGCAGCGTGTGTTATCCCCAACATTGGTCCCGAGGTGGCAACAAAGTTTAATGCCGCCGGCGAGGCGACGCGCTGGGGCAAGAGCTACGAGCTGCTGGCACTGCCGGTGCTCAACCTGCTGCTAAGCGTGGCGACGTACTTTACGGCAGGACGCCAGGCTAAAAACAATGATGACTCCGCCGCCATGGCGCGCATCGTGTGCGAGCGCTACCTGCGAAACGGCTGCATCACGGGTGTGTTCCTCAACGTGATCAACGTTTACTTTATGTACTCGGCGATTACCGGAACGGGCTTTGGCCTGGGCTTTTAGCTTGCGCCTTTAGGCAACGAGCCTGCACGCATATTCAATGGCTGCTGCGAGGCCGCCGCTCGATCGTGGTTTAAATACCATGTCGGCGGCGGCCTCGTTTTCGTATCCGGCGCCGCGCAAGGTTAGGGAGACGGAGGCTTCTAGGAGCAGGGGGAGTCCTTGCGGGGTGGTGGCAATAACGGCGGTCCGGTCGAGCGCACAGCCGTGCTCTTGGCATAGACGTGCGAGGTCGCCCTGCTTTGGACTGGAAAGCGGTGCCGTAGGGACACGGCTCGTTAGCAGCGCAAGTGCCGTGCGCTCGTCGGGCGTAAGCTGGTCGGCTTCGATAACGACAAGAGCAATCGGTGTATCGTGCCGACGGCAATCTGCACGCTGTACGTAAATCGAAGAACCCGACATAGAAAACTCCTGTGTATTCGTTTAAACGTAAACTATAGTTTACGTTTTTGTTCAGCTCCATTTCAAACTCGGCTGCATGGACGAACGTGCGAAACAGATTCTTGGCAAGCGAGTCGAGCAGACGCGCAGGGACCTTGGTATCTCCAAGGTCGATTTTTGTGTGGCAGCAGGAATCAGCCGCCCCTATCTCGACAGAATCGAAGATGGAACGGCAAATTTCACGCTCAAGGTTCTATTTAAGATCGCGCCCGCACTCGGCATGACGGTGTCAGAGCTTCTCGAGGGTATCGAATAGGGGATACCCGTCGACAACTGAATTACGCCATCGGGACGCGGTCGTGGTTGACTTGGCTGTAGAACAGGCGCTGGATCTCGGCTGCGTCGCGCGATTGGCCGAGTGCCCACATGGTTTTGGCCACGAGCGTCTCGGTGGTCATGTCGTCGCCGCGCAAAATACCCGGATGGTCGGCGTAAGCACGGCCGACCTCGTAAACACCCAGGTCAAGGCCCTCTTCGGGGACTTGCGTGGTCATAACGACGGTGCGGCCCGAATCGACCCAGCGGAAAATTGCCTCTTGGAACGACTCGCCGGACTCGCCGAACTCGGGGATGCCGCCAATGCCAAAGGTCTCCAGAATCACGGCGTCGTAGCTATCGGCCAGAGCGTCCAGAACGCCAGGGTTCACGCCGGGCGTGAGCTTGAGCACAAACACGCGTGGGTCGATGTGGTCGTAGAAGCGCACCGGGTTTTCGCCCTGATGCGTGCCGTGAAGCCCGTTGCGCACGATGCGGTCGTTGCGGATATAGGCGATGGGCGGATAGTTGACGCTAATGAACGCGTTAAAGCTCATGGTGCGCTGCTTGCGGGCACGCGTGCCGGCAATGGCGACGCCGCCAAACACGATCGAGACGTCGTGCGAGTGCTCGTCGAGCGCATAGAGCAGGCTCTGGTACAGATTCAGCTTGGCATCGGTAAAGGGATTGCCCATGGGCTTTTGCGAGCCGGTGAGTACGATAGGCTTGGGGCTGTCCTGAATCAGATAGGAAAGCGCCGCCGCGGTGTAGCTCATGGTGTCGGTGCCGTGCAGAATCACGAAACCGTCGTGGTCGGCATAACCCTCGACGATGACGTCGCGGATACGCATCCAGTCACTGGGGCGCATATTGGTGCTGTCGATGTTCATGGGCTGCACGACGTCGAGCTCGCAGAGGCCCGAGATCTCGGGGACGCTCTGGGCAAGCTCCTCACCGGTCAGGGCGGGGGAGAGGCCGTTGCCGTCCTCGGTCGATGCGATGGTGCCGCCCGTGGCGATGAGAAGGATGCGCTTCATGCTGGTATTCCTATCGTATTTGCCGCCGCAGAGGCGGAGTCGTTCGGCAGTATTGTGGCACAGGGCGTCCAATGTTCAAACGTATTACATCATCTGTAACGTTTGGTAACACTTCAATCGCCGTCAAATAGGGCCCAGGTCGTGCGTTTGCCGTGCGCTGATGGCTGCGAGGGACGAGAAACCCCATATAACGTGTACACTATGAAAGTTATTTTCGTTCATTCACGCGGGTGGGCACCGGCTCCCCGCCAACAGGAGGGGGAAACCATGGATCAAAAGGCTTCCGCAAAGGTCCTCGTACTCGACTTTGGTGCGCAGTACGGTCAGCTCATTGCCCGTCGCGTCCGCGACCTCAACGTGTATTCCGAGATCGTTCCCTGCGACATCTCGGCCGACGAGATTCGCGAGATGAACGCCTCTGCGCTCATCCTTTCTGGCGGCCCGGCCTCCGTGTACGCCGAGGACGCTCCGTCCATCGATCCTGCCATCTTTGACCTGGGCCTTCCCGTCCTGGGCTTTTGCTACGGCCATCAGATCACGGCCGTGACGCTCGGCGGCAAGGTCGGCCACTCTGAGGTGGGCGAGTACGGCCGCGCCACTATCACGCGCACTGCCGGCGCCAAGCTCTTTAACTCCACGCCCATGGAGCAGACCGTGTGGATGAGCCATCGCGACGCTGTTTCCGAGGTGCCCGAGGGCTTTACCGTTACCGCCAGCACCGACGTGTGCCCGGTTGCCGCCATGGAGTGCGTCGAGCGCAAGATTTTCACCACGCAGTTCCACCCCGAGGTCAAGCACTCCGAGTACGGTCAGCAGCTGCTGAGCAACTTCCTGTTTGAGATCTGCGGCCTGGAGCCCAACTGGAGCATGGACAACCTGGTCGAGACCATGACGGCCGAGTTCCGCGAGAAGGTCGGCGACGACCGCGTGATTCTGGCCCTGTCCGGCGGCGTCGACTCCTCCGTCGTGGCTGCGCTGGGCGCCCGCGCCGTGGGCAAGCAGATGACTTGCGTGTTCATCAACCACGGCCTGCTGCGCAAGGGCGAGCCCGAGCAGGTGGAGGAGGTCTTCACCAAGCAGTTTGACGTCGACTTTATCCACGTCCACGCCGAGGACCGTTATGCCGAGCTTCTGGCTGGTGTAACCGAGCCCGAGGAGAAGCGCCGCATCATCGGTACGCAGTTCTGGAAAGAGTTCTTCGCCGTGGCGCAGCAGCTCGAGACCGATGGCAAGCCGGTCAAGTACCTGGCTCAGGGCACCATCTATCCCGACATCATCGAGTCCGGCGCTCGCAAGACGGGCGGCAAGACGGCCACCATCAAGAGTCACCACAACCTGATCCCGTTCCCCGAGGGCGTGCACTTCGACCTCATCGAGCCGCTCGATCACTTCTTTAAGGACGAGGTCCGCGCGCTTGGTCTGGCGCTCGGCCTGCCGGGCCACATCGTGTTTCGTCAGCCCTTCCCGGGCCCGGGCCTGGCCATCCGCATCATCGGTGCAGTCGACAAGGAGAAGCTCGAGATCCTCAAGAACGCCGACGCTATCGTGCGCGAGGAACTCGACGCCTACAACCAGCGTCTGTTTGAGCAGACCGGCGAGCGCAACTCCGAGCACAGCTGCTGGCAGTATTTCGCCGTCCTGCCCGACATTAAGTCCGTCGGCGTTATGGGCGACGAGCGCACCTACCAGCGCCCAATTATCCTGCGTGCCGTCGAGTCCAGCGATGCCATGACCGCCGACTGGGCCAAGCTGCCCTACGACGTCCTGGCCCGCATCTCCGGCCGCATCGTGGCCGAGGTTCCCGGCGCCAACCGCGTGTGCTACGACATCACGTCCAAGCCGCCCGCGACGATTGAGTGGGAGTAGAACATACGTTCGATAAAATAATATAGTATCAGATAGCGGGCACGGTTTCAATTGAATCCGTGCCCGCTGCTGTATGCGTGTCCTTGCACGCCCAATATGCGCCGTAAAAGCCGTCTTCTTCGACGTCAAAGTGAATGCGCTTCGTTTTCGCCTCTCAAAATCTTATTTTCACGATTTGCATTTTCATCCCGTTGTCACCGACCCTTGCGAGAAACCGGAAAAAGCAGCTGACAGAAGAGTCTCTCAAATCGTTGTAGCCCAGCATATAGCCGCGACTTGTGACCTGCAGACGGCTGTCCCACGTGCCGATTTCCTTGGCGGCATCCGAAACCGCAAAATATGCCCCCACATCCTTGATTTTTGCAGTCTTAAGCCATGTTTTTGCGATCATCTTTACCGCCGTCCGATTGGCAGCATCAAAGACCAGCACACTGCCGGGGAAAGCGTCCGCCATCCCCCGCACCAGTTCCCGGACCTGCTGGGTCAGAAAGTAATAGAACACCCCGGAGGCAAAGAACACCGCCCCGCGGGAGGCATCGATTTTGCTAAACCATGCGGTGTCTTTCAGGTCGCAGGGGATATTTTGTTCTCGATCCCCGGCGGGCAGTAGCTGCTGCCGCAAGGCAATCACATCCGGGAAGTCCAGATTGTAGATCTTGCATCTACCGTTGTCGCAGGTTCTGCCGGTGTTGTCCAGCCCGCAGCCCAGATTGACCACCGCCGCATTGGGGTGGCCTTTCAGGTAATCCCGCACCTCGAAAGCAAGATCACTCTGCCGTGTGGCCACCTCCAGCGCACCAAAGCGCTGCATCAGGCTGCGGGAGTTTTTCTCTGCCTCTGAAAAGTCGTAGTCGATCTGGTCGAGCAGACGAACCGCTGTTTCATCCCGGTAAAGGTTCGGGTACAGCTCCGTACACAGCTTCCGGGAATACAGCGGGAGGATCAGCGTCTCCTGCACGGTGTTTTTCTCAATTTTACATTTCATAGGTTTCTTCCTCAGTGAATTAAAACTGTCATAATTGCCGCCAGCATAGCCGCTATGACCGTCATGCCTATCGCCATGTGCAGGATGGATGCAAAAATGCCCGTGCTTGATACCCCTACTTCCGCGCCGTGACGCAGAGCCACTTTTTCTTTTTGTGTATCTGCACCTCGTGAAAACCCGCCTGCTCCAGACATGCCTTTAATTCAATGTCCTTGTAGATGGTCATGCCGCCGATGATCTGCGTCCACCTCTCGTCCTTGTCCGTATCGCCATTGCTCTCGTTGCAGATAAGAATTGTCCCGCCTGGCTTCAGCGTCCGCCAGACCTCACGGAAGCATCGGGGCAAATCAGGCCAAAAATAGACGGTCTCAAAGGCCGTGGCGGCATCGAAGTAGCTATCCTCAAACACCATATCCGCCACACTGCCTTGCAGAACGGCGCAACGCCCCTCCTGAATTGCAATTCGGTTGAGCTTTCTAGTCTTCTCCACGCTGACGGGCGAATAGTCGACGCCCTTGACGACGCCATGCGGGCATTTTTTCAGCAGCCGTTTTATGTTCGCCCCGCCGCCGCAGCCGCAATCCAGCACCTTGGCATTTGGCGCAAGTCGTAGAAATCGAAGTCCCCACCGCGCCACAGGGCTGTGGCCCAGATTCATCATGGCAACCATAAGTTTTCCGCCGAGGCCCACGGGCTTGCGGGTGTTTTCAAAGAACGACATCTGGCCCCTCCGATTTCGTGCATTCCGCATAGGTCAATGGGAACGAGGCCTTCAGCACCGCGCTTTTCTGCACCGCCCAGCCGTTTTGACGCAGGAAACGCAGGTATTCCTCGCTTGTCCACCTGCTGTGGAGGGGGAATCCCGCCATACTCATGAAAAAGGCTTTTGCCTTGCCGGAAACCGAGTTCCCCGCGTGGGTGAAGGTTGGCGCGATGAGCACGCCGTCGTCCTTCAGTACCCGCCTGATTTCTTGCAGTGCCTTTTCCGGATGCGGCACTATGTGAAGCGCGTTGGACGCGATCACCACTTCGAAGGACTTCTGTGCATAGGGCAGGCGGAACATATCTTGTACGGAAAAGTGCAGCTTTGCGGATTGATTGTCCCGCTTTGCTTCAAGGATCATCTGTGCAGAAGCGTCCGTAGCCTCGATGTGCACCGCCGCATCCACGATGCTCTTTGCGATAAGCCCCGTGCCGGTGGCAACCTCCAGTACGGTTTTTGCTTTCACCACCGGCCGGATCAGCCCATACATCTTCTCATACGCCGCCCGGTCCTTTCGCATGAAACGGTCGTACCGACCGGCATTCTTGTCCCAGAAGCCCTTGCGTTCGTGCATGGCTATCGCCCCCAAACAGTTAGAGCCATCTAACTATAACACACGAATCATACAGTAAGATAAGGCTAACCTTTTTTCTTGGCTAAGATGCATCTCTTCGGTTTTTGCTTATAACAGCGCGAGTCAGATACTAGGCTGGAGCTGAAGAAGGAGCTTGGCGGACAGGTAGGTCGATACCGGTTCCCGGAACGGTGATCCAGCCAATTACACCAGGGCTCTAGTCATGCAGGTAAACCCAATCCATGACGGGAAATAGGTCCTTTTCTCTAGCTCGACGTCTTTCGGAGCTTGACGATTTGGACTGATGGAGGTGAGAAGTCCCTCACTGCGCCAATACCAGAAGATTGCGCTATAGACATCTCTCCGACCCTTTGAATCACCCCTTTTCACGCCACCCGCTACGAACCCCGGCGGAAACTAGGGAGTGATTAAAAAGGCGACCTGCGGTTTTGCGAATCAATTGAGTCATTCACAAAATCGCGAATTAAGGGCCTGATTCGCCCAAATTGCGCACGAATTGGCCCTTAGGCGGTACGACGCGACACGCATCGACAACACTCGGCCTGGATTAGTCACTGAGCGGGAATAGCGGGAACTGGCTTTTGAACTCGCGTTTTGATACCGTCGAGTACCGCCTGATGCTGTTTCGGCGCCGCCATAGAGTAAAGCCACCAGCGAAATAACGGGAATAAAAGCCTCCGGACCCTCTGGTTCGGAGGCTATCTTTTTGCATATCTGCCTAAAACGACTCCTTGCCAAAGCCCCTTGAGCATCGGGCGGCATTATTGAGTGTGGGCGTTATCGTAGGTATTTTTGATTTCTTCTGGCAAATTATCGGGAATCAGCGCCTTCACTCTATCCTCGTTGCCATCTTGGATTGCCTGCTCGTAGTACCAGCATTTGAACTTCAGCATGTCGAGCGCGCGGTTCATGTTCACGATCTCCGACTCCATGTGGGCCTTGCGCTCCTCGAACATGGCCTTGCGTTTGGGGTATGTTGAGGGACCCTCTGCGCACCATTCCATGAACAGCCGGATGTCCTTGATCTCCATTCCAGCCTTCTTTAGGCATTCGATGACCCGAAGCGCTTCGAGTTCCGTATCGCTGAATCGGCGAATGCCGGATGCCCGCTCCAGCCCCGGGAACAATCCCTGCTTGTCGTAATATCGCAGCGTTGAAGCGGGCAAACCGAACATTTCCGCCACCTGTCCGATTGTGTACATGGCTCCTCCGAAACAATGTCGAATTCATTCCTTGACCTAAAGTCAGGTTTAGGTATTACCTTCATTCTCGTCAATGTAAATCGGGAGCGCAAGGGGTATTCCGTAATGGGCAAAACGGTTTTGATAGTTTCTTCAAGTCCACGAAAGAATGGCAATTCCGAGACGCTGGCGGAGGCTTTCGCCAACGGCGCGCGGGAGGCAGGTCACAGCGTTGAGACCGTGCGTCTGCGCGAGAAGCAAATGGGCTTCTGCAGGGGCTGCCTTGCCTGCTTAAAGTTGGGGCGTTGCGTCATCCAAGACGATGCCGTGGAAATTGCCGCCAAAATGCACGATGCGGATGTGCTGGTGTTTGCAACGCCCGTCTACTACTACAGCGTCTGCGGCCAGCTCAAAACCATGCTGGACCGCGCTAACCCGCTTTTTGGCTCCGATTATGCATTCACCGAGGCATATCTGTTGGCGACGGCGGCGGAGAACGGGCGCTCGACCTTCGACGGGGCGAAAAAGGCGATGCAGGGATGGGTTGACTGTTTCTCCCGCTGCACGCTCGCTGGAACGGTTTTCGCCGGCGGCGTGAACGGCGTGGGCGAAATCGCCGGGCATCCCGCTCTGGAGCAGGCGCGGCGAATGGGCATGGGAATCTAGCCGGGCTGTTTGGCCGCGCGGAAACAGATTTGTGCCAAAAACTATCGACAGGAGGAAATCGATCATGGCAGTTAAACAGACGGCAGGCAGAGACGCCCTGGGGGAGTTCGCTCCCAAATTCGCACAGCTCAACGACGACGTGCTGTTCGGCGAGGTGTGGAGCCGAGAGAGTGAGCTCTCCCTGCGCGACCGCAGCGTGGTGACGGTGGTTGCCCTGATGTCGCAGGGGCTGACGGACTCTTCGTTCAAATATCACCTGATGTCCGCAAAGAACAATGGAGTGACCAGGACGGAGATAGCGGAAATCCTTACGCACGCGGCGTTTTATGCGGGTTGGCCCAAGGCGTGGGCTGCCTTCCGCATGGCGAAGGAGGTCTGGGCGGCCGACGATGCCGCCGACGCAAGGGCTCAGCACCAAAACGAGATGGTTTTCCCCATCGGTGCCCCCAACGACGCCTTCGCGAAATACTTTATCGGGCAAAGCTACCTCGCGCCCCTTTCCACCGAGCAGGTCGGTGTCCACAACGTGACGTTCGAGCCCGGCTGCCGCAACAACTGGCATGTCCATCACGCCAAAAGCGGCGGTGGGCAGATCCTCGTCTGCGTGGCTGGTCGAGGGTTTTACCAGGAGTGGGGAAAGCCGGCACAGGAGCTGCGCCCCGGCGACGTGGTCAACATCGCCCCGGGGGTGAAGCACTGGCGCGGCGCCGCGCCCGACAGCTGGTTCTCGCATCTCGCGTTGGAGGTTCCGGGCGAGGAGACCTCCAACGAGTGGCTGGAGCCCGTGGGCGACGATGCATACCTTAAAGCGACCAACAAGGAGGCTTAAGCACCGTCGCCCGTCCGCGCCGCCGAGAGCAGCGCGCCCAAATCTGCCTGAATCGCCTCTGCCTTGCTTCCGAGCTGCAGCGGAGCCGAGCCGTTCGAGATGTTGACGCTCAACAGGTGCGCATCCGGCAGCTTCGCGGTCATGCTCCAGAACGGGAGCGTGATGATGCCGGGGGTCATCTCGCCCACGCCGAGCTCCAGCAACAGCACGCGGCGATCGCTGCGCTCGCGCACGAAGCGCTCGTATCGTCCGAGGCTCTCGCGCCAGGCCGCACCCTGCAGAAACGTGTCGTCGCGCACCCACGGCACAAGCTGCCAGCCGCAGTGCGGGCATCGGGGGACATCCTCGCTGAGGACCTCGAACCCCGCCATGCCCGCGAGCATGCGCTCGACGTAGGGGCTCGCGTCGAAGAGCTCGTCGCAGCATGGCTGCTTGCACTGAAGGTGCGCGAAGCTTCCCTGATAGTTGCAGATCCTCTCGGTGGGAAACGTCTTCTCGGCCTGGGTGTCCACATTGGTGCTCAGGATGAAGTAGTCCTTATGGCCGATGAGGGACCGTAGGTCGAGATAGGGCTGCGAGGTCGGCTCGCGCAGCATGAAGTCGATGTATCGCGCATAGTATGCCCATCGCTGCTCGAGGCTGGGGTAGAGGTGGTAGAAGCCGTCGAAAAGGCTCTTGACTACTTTCGATTGATGCTCAGTGCCCATTGTATTCGCTACGATTAAACTCGGCACAGGGGATACTGGTTTTCCGTGCGAAAACGCTCATGCCGCTAAATTGAGCGACCGCCTGTACTGCAGCGGGATCATCCGCCCGAGCGATCCCTTAATCCGTCGCCCGTTGCGCCAATCGGCAGAAGCCACGCGTGGACGCTAATCGCTCGAGCGAATCGTCGTCGGTTTCCGTTTAACGATTTCTTTTTCCGCTATTATCCGACCCTCGGACTTCCTCGTGATAGAAGTAGTCCACGATCACCGGATGCCCCTGGGGGACTCTGCCATAAGGCATTTCGTTGTCCACAAAGGGGCAATCGTACTTCTTGGCCATTTCCTCGGCTTTTACTTCAAGCGCTTCAAAATAGCTACGGTTGCGCTTGTTATAGATCTCATCGTAAAGCGGTACGAGATTGGGATGTTTCTCGGCGATATAATCCAGGATCGCTTTTTTGAAACCACCCCGAAGATTGAGATTTTCGAGCCAAAACAAATCGCACCGATCTTTTACTCGCTCAAAAATCATCTCAAAATCCGTGATGCCGGGAAATACCGGGGACACGAAGCAGACCGTACGGATACCTTCGTCATACACCTGCTTCATAGCAGCGATACGACGCTCGATGCTCGACGCGGAGTCCATATCGTTCTTGAAGTTCTCATCCAGCGTGTTGATCGACCATGAAACGGTCACTCGTCCAAGCCTCTTCAGCAGATCGATATCCCGTACCACAAGATCGGACTTTGTGCAGATCAGAATATCTGCATCGCTGCCAATCAGCTGCTCCAGGAGTTTCCTGGTATTCCCGAATCGCTCCTCCTGTGGATTGTAGCCATCCGTCACAGAACCGATAACCACCCGCTGTCCAGCGTATTTCTTCGGATTCTTGATTTCCGGCCAATGCTTCACATCAAGAAAGGTGCCCCATTCCTCCTTGTGTCCGGTAAAGCGCTTCATAAAGGAGGCATAGCAATACTTGCAGGCATGCGTGCAGCCTACATAGGGATTGACCGAGTAGCCGCCTACCGGCAGGCTGGACTTGGTCATGATGTTCTTTGCTTCCACCTCATTGATGAGGATTCCATCGATCACTTCCGCCATGTTCTCTGCACCTCCAGCACTCTTTCGAATTCTTCCGGCAATTCCTGAATCATGTTTTCGTCCCCTATGACAGAGACGAGGTCTTCCTTCATAAACATTGGAATGCCAAGCGCGTGCGCCTGGTCCGTCAAAGACCATGCCCACTCCGGTTCCGTATGAACCTTCCTGCTCTGCGCCCCGGTCATGGTACCGACGACGATCCAGTTGATTCCGGAAAGGTCGACCGTACCGGGATCGTCGAATAGCGGCTCAAAAGTAACGAAGAAGTGATTTGCTTTGACGTTTTTCCGAAGGGCGTCGATACGCCACAGCTCCGCTTTCCTCGTCACCGTAACGCCGAACCATGCGTTTTCCAGGTCGGTATCTAAATCCAGCAAATCGGGTCTCTTGGTCAGGAACAGGAACTGATGCTGTGGATTCTCATGGATCTTTGCAAATACCTCGTCTCGCCATTCCAGCTTCCACCCGGAGAGATCGCTCATGCCGGTAAGGAGAAAGTTCTGCGGGCGTTTCTTTTCCATCATCTTGAGCTTGCTCGGGAAGAACGCAGGATCAGCGAAGTCGTCAATCATATGCCAACGTTTCACATTGTTACGGGCATAGCAATATGGACACCCCACCGTGCAGCCGATGACGATATTCATATTCTGAATCTGATTTTTGATGCAGATGCTCATAACGCCTGCCTACCTGCCTCTCCCGTAAACACGCAATCAGCCTTCCCCACCTTGCGGGCAAAAGCCTCGATATCTTGCTTGCAAGCAGCAGGCTCGCAATCGCTCAAATCGTATGACGTGCCGCCGTTTCGATAGACGGCCCGATGGGAAAACGATCGGCTGACAAGCCCGATGCCGAGCTTCTCGCACAGGGTCATCCGTGCTCCCTTTCAGCTATAAAAAACAGGTGTCTATAAACAGTATCCTTGTTGATTTTCGCAGGGGCAATGAACAAACGCGTGCACCTGTCGATAAACGAACAGCTACTGGACATTGTCAAACGACTCAGATTGGAGAGGCGATGGGAGAAACCAAGATCGACCGCCGGCGGCGCTACACCCTCTCGGTCATACAGCAGGCGTTCTTCGCGCTGCTGGCCGAGGTCGGCTTCGCGAAGATGACGGTGGCGGACATCTGCCGCCGCGCCGAGATCAACCGGGGAACGTTCTATCTGCATTGCGAGGATAAGTACGCGCTGCTCGATGCGCTTATCGACGAGGCATTGGCAGCGGCTCCCCCGCTTGAGGGGGTTGAATCGGCAACGCTTTGCCAGCGTCCGTCGGCAGACGACGATTATCGCCTGCTTTATTCGGACAGCGACTCATACGCTCGCGTAGCCCAGCGCGTCATAGAACGCGGAGCGGAGCAGATGGTTCCCTGGGTCATGGAGAAAACAGGGCTTTCACGCGAAGACGCCTTCCTGCTCTTCGTCCACAACGTCCAGGGCGATCTGGCCGTCAACCGCCTGCTCGGCTGGAGACGAGGCCCCGAGTTCGCCCATGCCCAGGAGCTGCTCAACGCCTATTCCGAAGGGGGCTTACTGGCGGTATCCGCTCTTCGCGATTCCGATAACCCATCGTGACCTGCGATTCAGGAATACCAGCCTCCGAGCCCTCTCGTTCGGAGGCTGCGGCTAAAACCTCATTGCGCGTCTACCGCTCCGCGTTACTCGCCACCTGCCCGCGCCACCGAGAGCAGGGCGCCCAAATCGGCCTGGATCGCCCCTGCCTTGCTTCCAAGCTGCAACGGAGCCGAGCCGTTCGAGATGTTGACGCTCAACAGGTGCGCATCCGGCAGCTTCGCGGTCATGCTCCAGAACGGGAGCGTGATGATGCCGGGGGTCATCTCGCCCACGCCGAGCTCCAGCAACAGCACGCGGCGATCGCTGCGCTCGCGCACGAAGCGCTCGTATCGTCCGAGGCTCTCGCGCCAGGCCGCACCCTGCAGAAACGTGTCGTCGCGCACCCACGGCACAAGCTGCCAGCCGCAGTGCGGGCATCGGGGGACATCCTCGCTGAGGACCTCGAACCCCGCCATGCCCGCGAGCATGCGCTCGACGTAGGGGCTCGCGTCGAAGAGCTCGTCGCAGCATGGCTGCTTGCACTGAAGGTGCGCGAAGCTTCCCTGATAGTTGCAGATCCTCTCGGTGGGAAACGTCTTCTCGGCCTGGGTGTCCACATTGGTGCTCAGGATGAAGTAGTCCTTATGGCCGATGAGGGACCGTAGGTCGAGATAGGGCTGCGAGGTCGGCTCGCGCAGCATGAAGTCGATGTATCGCGCATAGTATGCCCATCGCTGCTCGAGGCTGGGGTAGAGGTGGTAGAAGCCGTCGAAAAGGCTCTTGAAGCCAAAGGCTTGCTGCCAGTCCGTCATTCCGGCGCGCGCCATGCCTGCGCGGTTGTAATGGTTGAACCCGGCGGCGCTTGACATGCCCGAGCCGATGCCGACGATGATGGCGTCGGCATCGTCGATAAGGCTTCGAAGCCTATACGCTTCCCTCTCTAGAGACGGCATTGGGCAATCTCCTCGAAAGCCGGGGCCATATCGCCGTCAACGAGAATCGTCTCGCACGATGCATCGGGCGCCATAGCCTGGCTGTAGTTGAACACGATGTAGGTGGCGTGCTCGCAGACGTTCGCGATCTGGGCGAGCATGTGCTTTATGATGCCGTTGCGCAGTCCCACGCCAAGTTCGAGGATGGCGACCCTGCCGTTGCGATGGGCTTGCACAAGGCGCTCGAGCTCCTCGAGCTGGGCCGTGGCGAGGGCGTCTGGATGGGCGAGACGCCGCTCGTCGATCGACGTGCGTATGCCCCCCTCCGTCTCGAGCACGCGGTTCTCGTCGAACCCGGCGCGCGCGAAGTGCCCGTCGATGTTGCATGTGACCACGAAGGTGTCGGCGTGCTCCGTAAGACGCCGCAGCCCGTTCATGAGCGAGCCGGGCTCATATTCGAGATACTCCTTTTGATGGAACCGCTCGGCCCATCGGCGTCGCACGCTGGCATCCGGGGAAGCGAGCCCCTGCAGTATGCAGCCGATGCCGTCTGCCTGGGCGAGGTCCCCGTACGCCTCTTGGAAATGAGCATCGGCGCAGAAAAGGTTGAGCCCCTCCGCCATGTCGAGTCCGTTGCTAGCGCCGATGATGACAAGATCCGCTTCGGCTAGCGCCCTGCCTATGCGAACTGCTTTCGCCGTCTCCATGCGCTACCTCCCCAGCGTCTTGCGCACGTCGGCAAGCACGTCGGCGATGTCGGCGCGAACGGCGAGCCCCCGATCCTCGATCGCGCGGGGGAGAAACTGCGTCTTGTTGTTTACGGCGATGTAGCTGGCCTGCGGTAACTGCGCCGTGAGGGCCCAGAACGGCTCCTGGATAAACGCGGGCGTCATGCGGCCCACACCCAGCTCGAGGAAGAGGATCCTCTGCCGTGCGTGCGCGTCGAGCCATTCGGACACCTTGCGGTACTGCTCCTCGTAGAGTTCGCCCTGCAGGAAGTTGCCGTAGCCGCGAACCCAGGGGAACGCCTCTGCCCCGCAGTGCGGGCAGCGCGGCACGAGCTCTGTCGGAACCTCAAGGCCGTCTCCCATGGCCTCTACCATGTTGGAGACCGGCTCGACCGCATCCCACACCGCGTCGGTGCAACAGCGGGAGCACTGAAAGAAGCGGTGGTCGCCTTGGATCTCTGCCACTTTCTCCCAGGGATAGAGCTTCACAAACTGCGTGTCCTGGTTGGTGGTGAGCACGAAGAAATCCTTCTCGGCGAGAATGGCGTCGAGGTCCCTGTAGGGCTTGCGCAGCGGGGCGTTGAGCGTGGTGTCGAGGAAGGTGGCGAGGTATCCCCAGCGCGCCTCGGCGGTGGGCCAGCGGTAGAACGACCCCTCGAAAGCGCCCTTGAAACCGTAGCGCTCGGCGAATTTGCCGAAATGCTTGCGATAGGTCGCGTTGTCCTCGTAGTAGAAGTCGCCGCCGCCCGCCGCGGAGAGCCCGGAGGCCCCGCCCACCAGCACGCAATCGGCTTCTTCGATCATACGGGCGAAGTCCTCGATTTGCTGGTCGTAGGGCTCGGGCTCGCGGTCACTCAGCTCATAGGGCGTGCTGCCGCTGCGGTAGGCGGCATGAAGGGAAAACGATCGGTTGGTGAGCTCGATAACGAGCTGCTCGTACAGGGTCACTGGATACCTTCTTTCAGCTATTATAAACAGGTGTCTATAAAAAGTATCCATGTCGATTTGCTTAAGAGCAATGAACAGCTTCGGCCTGCTGTCGATAAACGAGCGTTTGCCGGGCATTGTCGAGCGTTGCAATTGGAGGGGTAATGGAAGCGGGGAAGATCGATCGTCGCCGACGCTATACACTCTCGGTCATACGGGAGGCGTTCTTCGCGCTGCTGGCCGAGGTCGGCTTCGCGAAGATGACGGTAGCGGATATTTGCCGCCGCGCCGATATCAACCGTGGCACGTTCTATCTGCACTACGAGGACAAGTTCGCCCTGCTCGACGCGCTTATCGACGAGGCCTTGGCGGCGGTGCCGCCGCTCGAGGGAACGGAGGCGGGTGCCCTCTGCCAGCGTCCGCCGGCAAACGATGACTATTATCTGCTCTACTCGGATGACGACGCGTACGCCCGGGTGGCACAGCGCGTCGTCGAGCGCGGCGCCGAGCAGATGGTTCCCTCGATCATGGAGGAGACTGGGCTTTCGCGCGAGGACGCCTATCTGCTCTTCGTCCACAACGTCCAGGGAAATCTCGCGGTCAACCGCCTACTTGGTTGGAGGCGGGGACCCGAGTTCGCTCACGCCCAGGAGCTGCTCAGTGCCTATTCCGAAGGAGGCATGCGGGCGGTATCGGCTCGCCACGATCCCCGTAGTTGATCTTGACAGCGTGCCATTTCAGGCAGGCGACGTTGCTATGTCCCCTCTTTGGTTTTCGATGTTGTATAAGGCAATCGCAATCGCCTTGAGCTTCTTTAGGGAACTTGAGCAAGAGATATGGCCTGCTGGCGATTGATTAACCCCATTTGTTTTGGTTACAAGAAAAAATGCTGCGCGCCTGCAGCATGAAGGAGAGGGAATCCTATGAATATCGTTGTATTGAGCGGCAGCCCGCGTAAGGGCGCCAATACCGATACCATGGTCGAGGCGTTTGCCGAGACCGCGCGTGAGGGCGGCCATACGGTCGAGGTCATCCGCGTTGCCAGCAAGAAGATCGCCGGCTGCTTGGGATGCCAGTACTGCTTCGCCCATGAGGGCGTCTGCGTGCAGAAGGATGACATGGCCAACGTGATTGAGTCGCTGAAAGACACCGACATGGTTGTCTTCGCTTCGCCTATCTACTGGTTTGATATCACTGCGCAGGAAAAGACCGCCATCGACCGCCTGTACGCCTTCGGTGCCACGGGTTTCCCGTTCACCAAGACGGCCCTTTTGCTCGATAGCCACAGCGAGGGTGTCTATGATGCGGCGATTGCCATGTACAAGTCAACCTGCGCGTACTGCAAGTGGGAGGACCAGGGCATTGTCACCATCAGCGGTATGACCGAGCGCGACAGCATGGCATCCTCGCCCAAGTTGAAAGAGGTGCGCGAGCTCGCTCGCAAGCTGGCCTAAGGACAAGAAGAGCGCATGGCAATCGGTGTTGGTGGAAATGCTTGCTGTCCTTACCGAGAGATAGGGGCGCATTCCCTCAAGCGCCGTATAGAACAATTTTTAAACGCAGAAAAATAACTGAAAACAAATTAATTCGCGTTAAAATATTGTCAAACAGAAGTTCATGAGGGAAGGTTGCGCATGCGTCGCAAGGCAGACGAGCTCCTTAGGGAATGGCGAGACAGAGCCGATAGAAAACCTTTGCTGGTCAAAGGCGTGCGCCAGTGTGGCAAGACCTATTTGCTCAGAACGTACGCCCAGGGTCTTTTCGAATCGGTTGTCTACGTTAATCTTGAGAACGACCGGTCGGCGCGAGCGGATTTTTCGGGCGGTCTTGACCCTCATTCGATTGTACGCGCGATCGAGGCTCGTACGGGACAGCGTATCGTGCCTGGCAAAACCTTACTGTTCATTGATGAGATCCAGGCATGCGAGGAAGCGCTCACTTCCCTTAAATACTTTTGCGAAGATGCTCCCGAGTATTACGTTGCGGCTGCTGGGTCGCTTCTTGGGGTTGCCATTAACCATCAGTCATATTCGTTCCCCGTTGGAAAGACCGACTTGATTGAGATGACTCCACTCGATTTCGAGGAGTTTCTCTGGGCGATGGGGCACGATCAGCTGGTCGACGAGATACGCTCGTCATTCGAGTTAATGGGTCCTCTCGCGCCAAGCCTTCATGAAAAGGCGCTTGGGCTCTATCGACAGTATCTTGTTGTTGGCGGAATGCCCGAGGCGGTCCAAACGTATATCGATGATCAGTCAATCATTGATGTGGCCGAAAAGCATCGGATTATTCTCGACGGATACTCCGCCGACACTAATAAATATGCTGATGAGCGCTTGAGCGCAAAGACGCGTGCGTGCTTCGATTCCATTCCACAGCAGCTTGCCAAAGAGAATCGTAAATTTCAATACAAGGTAGTGCGAGCGGGGGGCAATGCGTCTCTCTTTGGAGATGCTCTCGACTGGCTTGTATTGTCGGGTACGGTGGCGCGCTGCAGCCTAGTTGGGAAGATCGAAAGCCCTTTAGAGGCCTTCGTTAACCCTTCTGCTTTTAAAATCTATCAGGCGGATACAGGGCTGCTCGTCTCCAAGGCCGGTGCTCAACGCGCCGATATTCTTGCCGGCATCGGCGGCACATTCATGGGTGCACTTACCGAAAACTACGTCGCCCAACAGCTTTCAGCCATGGGCTATCCGCTGCATTATTGGGCGCGAGATAATCGTGCGGAAATCGACTTTGTAGTAGAGAAGCAGGGATGCTTGTCTGCGGTTGAAGTCAAGGCGGGAGAGAACACAAGATCTCGAAGCCTGTCCTCACTTAAAAAGACCCATCCGGGCGTGCGCCTTATCAGGCTATCGACTAAGCCCTTTGGAATGAATGATGGGCTTATGTCTGTTCCACTTTATGCGGCATTTTGTCTATAGGGATGATACTGCTGTAATGCATGGGGCCCAGGGCACAGCGTTTACTGCGTTCCGGGCCCCGCTGCTTTGTAAAACCATGACGGTTTAGTCACCGTTGTTTTAGTCAAACAAACTCGGCATGTCGTTTTCCTTCATGAGGGCACCGGCAGAGGGCAGGCTCTGCGCGGTGAACTTCTCGGCCGAGACGCCGGCGCCAAGGATTTCCTCGGTCGTGCCGACGGTGGTGACCGAGCGGCCCTTCTTGGCCGTAAAGGCCTGGACGCCCTGCGTGTTGGTGGTCGTCTTGGTCTTGAGCAGCGACGTGTTGAAGTTCATCAGGCGGTAGTCGCTCGAGACCAGCGCGAGGTCGCGGTCCTCCTTGAGCACCTGCGCATACAGCAGCTTGCTGCCGCCGTAGATGGCGTTCTTAAGGCGCTTGCGGTTGGTCTTGGTAGCGTATCCAGAAAGCGCGACACGCACCACGCGGCCGTTCTCAAAGACGAACAGCACGTCGGCCTTGTAGTCCTCGGGGTCGATGACCCAGATGACGCTCTCGTCGGGTTCCATCTCGAGATCGGTCGGAAGGTACGAGCCCAGCTGGGCCGACTTGGTATCCTCAAACGCCGCGACCTTGCACTTGTACACCTGGCTCTTGTTGGTAAAGACCAGCAGCTCGTGCGTGTTGGAGGACGGGAACTCGATAAAGGGTTTGTCGCCGTCCTTGTACTTGAGCGTGGTCGCCTTCTTGAGCACGCGGTCCGTCATCTTCTTGAGGTAGCCATCGCGCGAAAGCATGATGGTAACCGGGTACTCCTCGACCTCGGGCTCCAGGCTTACCTCGATAACCTCATGGGGCTCGATCCTGCCCGTGCGGCGCGGCATCACGTACTTCTTGTTGACCGCGGCCAGCTCGTCGCTGATGACCTTCTTGATGTTGTCCTCGCTCGAGAGGATCTCCTCGAGTTCGGCGATCTCACCCTCGAGCTTGGCGATGTCCTTGGTGCGGTTGAGGATGTACTCCTCGTTGATGTTGCGGAGCTTGAGCTCGGCGACAAACTCGGCCTGGGTCTCGTCGATGTCGAAACCCTTCATAAGGTTGGGTACAACCTCTGCCTCGAGCTTAGTGCCGCGGATGATGGCGATGGCCTTGTCGATGTCGAGCAGAATTGCCTCAAGGCCGTGCAGCAGGTGCAGGCGCTCGGACTTTTTGCCCAGGTCAAAGTTAATGCGGCGACGCGTGGACTCAATACGCCACTTGACCCACTCGTGCAGAATCTGGCGCACGCCCATAACACGGGGATAGCCGTCGACGAGCACGTTGAAGTTGCACGAGAACGAATCCTGCAGCGTGGTCGAGCGATAGAGCTTGGCCATGAGCTTGTCGGGGTCGACACCGCGCTTAAGGTCGATGGCGATACGCAGACCCGAAAGGTCGGTTTCATCGCGGATGTCTGCGATCTCCTTGACCTTGCCCTCCTTGGAGAGCTTGACGATGCGCTCGATGATGACATCGGTCTTGGTGGTGTAGGGGATCTCGTAGACCTCGATGATGCGCTCTTCGGGAATCCAGCGCCAGCGGGAGCGAATCTGGAAGCTGCCCAGGCCGGTCTCGACGATCTTCTCCATCTCCTCGCGGCGGTAGATAATCTCGCCGCCGGTCGAGAAGTCGGGCATGGGCATGTACTCGAGCAGGTCGCAGTCGGGATCCTGCAGGTAGTGCATCGTGGCGGTGCAGACCTCGTTGAGGTTGAAGCCGCAGATATCGGACGCCATAGCGACGCCGATGCCCTTGTTGGCCGAGACGAGGATGTTGGGGAACGTGGTGGGCAGCAGACGCGGCTCCTTCATGGCACCGTCGTAGCTGTCAACGAAGTCGACCGGGTCCTTGTCGATGTCTTTGAAGATCTCGGCGCTGATGGGGGAGAGCTTGGCCTCGGTATAACGCGAGGCGGCGTAGCTCAGGTCGCCCGAATAGTACTTGCCAAAGTTGCCCTTCGACTCCACGAAAGGAGCAAGCAGCGCCTCGTTGCCCGTGGCCAGGCGCACCATCGTCTCGTAGATGGCGGCGTCGCCGTGTGGGTTGAGCTTCATGGTCTGGCCCACGATGTTGGCGCTCTTTTGGCGCTCGCCCTTGAGCAGGCCCATCTTGTACATAGTGTAGAGCAGCTTGCGGTGCGAGGGCTTAAAGCCGTCGATCTCGGGGAATGCACGCGAGACGTTGACGCTCATAGCGTAGGGCATGTAGTTGACCTCGAGCGTCTGCGTAATCGGCTGGTCGGTGACCTCGGAGTGCAGGCCGATGACGTTCTCGGCGTTGACCTGCTTTTTCTTGGGCTGGTTCTTCGTCTTCTTCTTTGCCACGATTTCCTCTTGAACTTCTTATGGGCCGTCGTTATCGATTTGCTGCTACTGCAGGTCCAGCTGGTCCAGGTATTCCTTGCCGTGCTCGGAGATGTGACGCTTGCGGCCCGTCTCGTCGTTGCCCAGCAACAGGTTGAACATGGTCTCCATCTTGGTGACGTCCTCGGGTTCTACCTTGATCAGGCGGCGCGTCTCGGGGTTCATGGTGGTGAGCCACATCATGTCCGGATCGTTCTCACCAAGACCCTTGGAGCGGTTGATCGAGCACTTCTGGTCGCCAATCTCCTTGAGGATGCCGTTCTTCTCGAGCTCGGTGTAGGCAAAGTAGGTCTTCTCTTTGCAGTTGATCTCGTAGAGCGGCGACTCGGCGATATACACGTAGCCCTCGTCGATAAGCGTGGGCACCAGGCGATAGAGCATGGTGAGCACAAGCGTGCGGATGTGATAACCGTCGACGTCGGCGTCCGTACAGATGATGACCTTGTTCCAGTTGAGGTTGTCCAGGTCAAAGGCGCCAAGGTTCTTGATGCGCTTGTCCTTGATCTCCACACCGCAGCCCAGCACGCGCATGAGGTCCATGATGATGTCGGACTTAAAGATGCGCGGGTAGTCCTCTTTCAGACAGTTGAGGATCTTGCCTCGGACGGGCATAACACCCTGGAACTCGGCATCGCGCGAGGTGCGGATGGCGCCTGCTGCCGAGTCGCCCTCTACGATGTAGATCTCGCGACGGCTCTTGTCCTTGGAGCGGCAGTCGATGAACTTCTGCACGCGGTTGGCCATGTCGGTCTTCTGCTGCAGATTGGTCTTGATGCTCTGGCGCGTCTTCTCGGCGTTCTCGCGCGAGCGCTTGTTGATGAGCACCTGCTCCATGATCTTGTTGGCGGCGTCTTTGTTCTCGATCAGATAGGTCGAGAGGCGCTCCTTAAAGAATGCCGTCATCGCCTGCTGGATAAAGCGGTTATTGATGGCCTTCTTAGTCTGGTTTTCGTAGGACGTCTGGGTGGAGAAGCAGTTGGTCACCAGCACCAGACAGTCCTGGACGTCCTGCCACTTAATGCCGCTCTCGTTTTTGTTGTACTTGCCCTGTTGCTTGATGTAGGCATCGATGGCGCTGGTCAGAGCACTACGGGCGGCCTTTTCGGGCGAACCGCCGTTCTCGAGCCATGACGAGTTGTGGTAGTACTCCTGCATCATGAAGGTGCGCGAGAAGCACATGCACGCGGTGATCTTGACGTTGTAATCGGGCAGGTCCTCGCGGTCGCGACCGCGACGGTCAGCCTCGATAAAGAAGGGCTCGGTAAGGTAGTCGGTACCGACCTTCTCGAGCACGTAGTCCTCGATGCCCTTGGGATAGCAAAAATCCTCTTCGGAAAACTCGCCATCGTCGCCCTCAATGCGCAGGCGGAAGGTCACGTTGGCGTTGACCACGGCCTGGCGGCGCATGGTCTCGCGATACCAGTCGTGGGGAATGCTGATCGAGGTAAAGACCTCAAGATCGGGGCGCCACTTGATGGTGGTGCCGGTGCGGTCCTCGTCGCTGGGCTCGATCTCAAGCGCTTTCTTTTTGGCGCCAACGACCTTGCCTTTCTTAAAGTGCAGGGAGTACTTGTTGCCGTCGCGCCAAACCGTGACGTCCATGTACTCGGATGCGTACTGGGTCGCGCACGAGCCCAGGCCGTTGGTACCGAGCGAGAAGTCGTAGTCGCCGCCCTGGTTGTTGTTGTATTTGCCACCTGCGTAGAGCTCGCAAAAGACGAGCTCCCAGTTAAAGCGCTTCTCGGAGGGGTTCCAGTCGAGCGGGCAGCCGCGGCCGTTGTCCTCTACCTGAATGGAACCATCGCGAAAGGCGGTAAGGGTGATGAGCTTGCCGTAGCCCTGGCGCGCCTCGTCAACGGCGTTGGACAGGATCTCGAAGGCGGCATGCGCGCAGCCGTCGAGTCCGTCCGAGCCAAAGATAACGGCGGGGCGCAGGCGTACGCGCTCCTCGTCCTTGAGCTGACGAATACTGTCGTTACCATAGTTTGCGGTGTTTTTTGCCATGCTCGCTCTCTCGATGCTCCTTTGCTGCGTTGTAGTCATATAGATAGTCAAGGTAGCATAGCCCAGGCCTCGGACGATTCCAACTAACACGAATTCCATCGAACGCGCGTTCGGAGTCGGTGACCTTTAGCTTCTGCGGTCATTCCCTGCGCGGCGTGGTGCTCGTGTTAAAACCGTGGCTTATCGGCTGGTAGAATTGCCGCATCAAGACTGCATGTTGTTTGAGGGGGCGCAATGACTGAGAAAGAGAAGATGGAGCGCGGGGAGTGGCATGATGCCAACTTTGACGAGGAGCTCCTGGCGCAACGCGCAAAGGCGGAGGCGCTCTGCTATGACTTTAATATGGCAAAATCCGGAAGCGACGCGCAGCTTGACGCTTTGAAATCCTTGCTCGATACCGATCTTCCGCAAGGGCTGACGGTCCTTTCGCCTGCCTACTTTGACTACGGGAGCAAGACGAGCTTTGGTGAGGGCTGCTTTGTAAACCATGGCTGCTACTTTATGGACGGCGGCTCTATCACCTTTGGTGGCAACGTGTTTATCGGGCCGTTTTGCGGCTTCTACACCGCTTCGCACCCCCTAAAGGCAAAGGACCGCAACTTGGGTCTCGAGAAGGCTCTGCCTATTGTTGTAGGCGATAACTGCTGGTTTGGCGCGAACGTATCCGTGTTGCAGGGGGTTACCATCGGCAGCGGTTGCGTAATTGCCGCGGGCAGCGTCGTGACGGAAGACCTTCCGGACAACGTGGTGGCGGCAGGCGTTCCCGCGGTCGTCAAGAAGATCATCGAACAATAACGGAGCTATTAAACGATGGGGCACGCATGGTTCCGGCAAATCCGGTTATTGGCGTGCGCGTTGGTCATGCTGATAAGTTCCACTTACTCGGGTCCTTCCGACTCGGTTTTGTCCGAGTAAGATTGAATAGCGAATCGAAATTGTTATGTCCACATGGCGATGGCGGACATGGTTTCCATAATGACAGATATAGTTGACATCTTGTGAAGGATGCAATATATTTCTGTCATGTTGCAACGGATATCTGTCCATTACTACGAAAGGAACTCCATGCCGGGCAAAAAGAACCTACGCATGAAGGCGGCACGCGCGGCGGCTGGCCTTTCGCAAGCTGACTTAGCCCAAGCCGTGGGCGTTACGCGCCAAACCATCGGCCTTATCGAGGCGGGCGGCTACAACCCCACGCTCAATTTGTGCGTGGCAATCTGTAAGGCGCTGCGCGTTACGTTGAACGACTTGTTTTGGGAAGACGAAACCGACGCCGACCCTAATGCTCTTTAGGAGTTCACTATGAAATATGAAGATCTGAAAATCGTGCAAAAGTGGCGTGAATATGCCGGCCCAAAGGATGAACGCCTGGAGGCTGAGAACGCGAAGATCTACAAGATTGGCTTCGTGCTGCTTTCGTTTGGCATGTTGATGATCTTTTTCTACCAGTTTATAGCTCGACAGGTTACGTGGGTTCACAGCGACGCTAGTGAAATGCCGCATGGCTTTGCAACGCCGTTCGAGGCAGCCATGTATTTGTGGCTCGTTCTCGTGATGTTGATTTGCGCAGGACTGCAAACGCGGAAGGGCTATGTCGATACCAATCGTTTTGGGCAAACCGAGCATCTTCCTGTTGGATATTTCCTGCTTGTCAGCGGTCTTAGCGGCGCCGCGTTCGCGCTTGTTATTGCCGCAATGCGCTGTATCGCTGAGGCGCAGATCGTACCGCTCGAAAGCGTCTTTTGGTTGGCGAACCTGGTCACGGGCGTGTTCTGCGGTGCGACGATTTTCGCGGCCACGTTTGCTGTCCTGTGCGCAACGTTTTTCACGGCGAAAAGACGCCGTGCCAAGCTCGAGGCAGAACTCGACTCCTCAGACGACATTTAATGCGCAATGGGCTGGCTCTGGGTATTCAGAACCAGCCCATTTTGATGTTCGATGAGCCGAGTCGGCGCCTCTCACAAAAGTAACTAGGAGCTAGCGAGGCCTATCCGAATTGTCCTCATTGGCGGTGTCTTTTTCGAGCGCCGTGCGGCGGGCGCTGTAGGCGACAAGGCCGGCACCAACTGCGGCGAGCGCTGCTGCGGCTGCGGTTAGGGGGACGTTGCTGTCGCCCGTGCCCGCAAGCGCGCCCGCTTTTCCGGAGCGCTTGTTATTGCCGTGGTCCTTGCCACTGCCGGAGCTGCTTCCGCCGGAGCCGCCGCCCTCGTCAGTACCGCCGCCACTCGAGCTACCATCGCCGTCTGCTGTCATCGGGGCGTCGTGAAGTCCTGTCGTATCCGCGCTGTCGCATACGCCGACCTGAACTTCTGAGCGTTCGCATGCCGCGTCGGGCACATGAAGCTCGTGCAGAACGGCACTCAGCGCCGAGTTTGCGCCCGGTCGGATCTCCTCGAGCGTTACGGGATCGAGCGCCACCAGATTACGCGCCTTCGCATACAGCGTGACGCGTTTGCCCACTTCGTCGCTCCAACTCTCGGGGATGGCGAAGCTCATGCGGAACTGTGCCGTGCAACCCGGTGCCAGCACGGCGTTGCCGTTGTCGGCTACCAGCGGGTGCGTTGCAAAACGTGCGCCCAGCGTCTCGAGCGCGTACTTTACGTGTGCCATGTCGTTGGCCGAAGCGTCTTCGGCAAGCTCTGGATCGTAGATCGAAGCCATGCGTGCGTTCGCTCCGAATCCGATGGATGCGCTGGAGAACGGCTGGCTGGAGCCCTCTCGGTACAGATCGATTGTGCCGGCAGTCAGCAAAGTGTTGCCGTCGTTTCGCACCGTGACCATGAAGGATTCGCCTGCTGCTCCGGGCACCACCGCGCCCGAGGTAGCGACCGCGCCCGTCGGAGTGGCACACGCCACCAGAGGCACTTCGATGCCGTGCAGCTCTGCCTCGCTCTTCTCCGCGCTCACAATGTGCGTGGCGAGCGCGGAGAGCATGCCTCCCGACGTCAAAAATGTCGTTATCTGATCGACGGGATGGTCCAGCTCGCACATCACGAACGGCTCCGTGAACAGATCGCCTGCCAAGGTGCTGGCGAAGATGCGGAAGTGCTTGCCCATTACTGCTACCGGGTTGCCTTCTTCGTCGTAGGTTTGCCCCACCTTGCCATCGGTGTTCTCTACATAGAGCGCGCACCTGCCGTTGTTGCTTACGCTAAACGATGCCGGGCCACAGCCTGCGGCACCCACGGGCTGCGTTGCAAATGCCGATGCGCCTCGCGTCCAAGTAATATGCTGCAGCTGCTCGTTGACGGTGGCCAAAAAGCCCGAATGTTGTGGCCACGGCACCGCATGGGGCACCGTGGCGTCTGGTGGCATAACGCCCCAGCCCGCAATGGACTGGCCGATCACGGCGTACGATGCGCAGCCGCAACCGTCTGCGGTCTCGTACGCAACGGGCACCACCATTTTGCCGTTGATATTCTCGGGCTCGCTCAGCTCGATACTCGACGGTGCCTGCGGAAAGCGAAGAACTTGGCGGAACGTCAGGCTGTCGCCCAAATCATCCGACCACAGGGTAAAGCATTCCAGCGCAACCTCGGCCTCGCTGCCGAGCGCCTTCTCTGCGGTGGTTCCGCGGCGGTGGAGGTAGGCACCCGACAGGCGCCCGTCGACCAGCGTCTTGCCTGCCGTGATGCGCGGGCACTGCAGGCAATGGTAGCCATCCTCTTGCAGGCGGCCGCGCGAGATGCTGCGCCATGACGTATGCGACACCACGCGGGTCTCGTCATTACTTATGCGCAGGCGCACGACGGACAGTATGCCGGCTGTGCTTGCCGTATCGAAAAGGGTGTTGTCGCCGTCGGGGCGCTCGCCCGAGACCAGCAGCACGTAGGCGTCCTGGTTTCCCCTCCCGTCCGTATATTCCACCACGTCGAAGTCGTAATCGTATATGCCGTCGCGCTCCACGTCGCCCTCGCCAAACCCAAGGGGGAAGTCCACGGGCGTGGGGGCGGACCACGTGCCGTTTGCCCTTGTGTGCACCACCAGGCGCGAGCGGCCATTGTCGCCGTAGCACACCGAGGCGATACGGAACAGGCATTCTACGCCGGCAATCATTGCCAGCTTCATGTGGGCTTCGCTGAGCACGCCGGAAAACAGCACGTTGTCGCTCGAGGGTTTTATGCCGCCACGCTCGTCCTCCGACACGCCGGCAGAATTGGCGTTGGGGTCCGCAACGGCGTTCGTCGCCTGCCCGATATAGGTGTACTTATACATTGGCGCGGCGTTTTCGTCGTTCTCTATCAGTGCATGGACGAAATGCTCGATCTGTCCCGTGTCGTCGCTTTCTGCATCCGCCTCGAGCTCAATGCGCGTGACCGCTTGATCCCAATCGCGCACGACAGGCGCGGCGTTTACGGCAGTGGCCTTAACCTCGGCGCGTGCGAGCAGCTCGGCGTTGGTGACGATGGTGGCCGACGCGATAAACTGCGGCACACCACCTGCCTCGGCGTTGCCGCCCGAGCCGAAGCAGGCGTTCAGCGTATAAGGCGTATCTCCACCCAAGGCCAGCTCAGAGCGCTGGAGTACATACTGGTCGCCGTTGTTCACCGACATATTCCACGAATCGGCGAGTGTGGGCCACGATCCCGACCAAGCCTTGGTGGTCCACTTGAACATAACGAACTGGAGTATCACATCGACATCGACGTCTGCACCTACGCGCAGTCGCGGAAGCGGGTGTCCATCTGCCTTCTCGTACCCAATGAACAGCGTGAGGGATGCGGCGCCGCGCACGGCAGACGAGGCGACGCCCGCAACGCCGGCTCCAAAGGTAACGGCAAGCCCGATCTGGATGGTGAACGAGCCCGACGTGTTTGACCAATCGAGCGAAATGTTTTTAAAAAACGCCGCGCCGCTACCGTGCGTGTGGGCGCCCACGGCGAGCGCCAGTTTTGCCAGCACCCAGGGGTTGACGTTTAGGAAAAACGGCACCGGTCCCAAGGTGAACTGTTCGGTCCAGTTGAGGTCGGTTCTTACCTGGAAGAGGGCCTTAATATTGCCGTATGCGGGGTCGTTGTTGTCACCCCAGGTTTTGCCCGCCCAATCGTAGGCGAGCGAGCCGTACAGCTGTGTGGCGATATCCATCGTGAACAGCAGCGTGCAATGGTGGCGAAGGAGCTTGGTGTTTCTTGGGTCGGTGCCCGAACCGGCGCTCATGCTCTTGTACTGATTCCACTTCCCCTCCATCTCGTCGAGATAGCGGTTTGCCTGCTTGGCGCCCGACTCGCGCGGCGATTTCTTCCAGTATTCCGGATCAGGGCTGCCCGAATCGTTCATATAGCTGGCTGGTTTGTATCCTCCGCCAAACAGCACGTACCCGGCAAACGAGAAATCGAAGAGGATCGGAAATGTGGGCATCCAACACGTGAACTTATTACCACCGATGCCGGGAAACGATGCGGGGAAATCAAACGGAGTGACCTCTTGGTCCATGGTGGTGGGAATGATGGTGGTCGAGCCCGATTCCGCCTTTGCGGCCGGCGCGGTGACAACGGCCATGGGGGAGGAGAGCGTGTAGGTTTTGCCCTGATAGTCGAGGACAAAGCGCAGCTTGCACCCTTCTTCCAGAAGGCCCGATGCCGCATCGAGGAACTTATCTTCGAGTGTGAACGTTGCCAGATTATCCGTGCCCGATGCGCTGGCCTTGACTTGGCCAATCTGCGTGACGGTTTCGGGTGAGCTGCCCGCGGCAGGCGTCACTTTATTGATATGTAACGTTGCCTGCCCGCCCTGCGGCAGATGGGCCTGCACGGTAAAAGCGTGCGTGTTGGGCTGGTCGTTTGCCGTATCGTCCTTCGGCAATGCCATGAACGTGGCGTCGGCGTACTGGATGTCCCATTCGTCAAACGTGAGCTGGCGGAAGTACGGCTCGCCGTCGGAAAACGGACGTGTGGGCGCGGTTATGGCGGTGCCGCCCAGAATGCGAGCAAGGGGAATCTCGACATCACGGTATCCCGCCATGCTAATGGAGATGCCGCCGTTAAATTCGTACGCGTCGAGAAGCGTCGCCTCGTCCACGTAGCCTTCCGAAAGCGGCGCGACCTCAAAGATGGCCGTGCCTTCGTCATCGGTAGTGGCGGTGAGCTGCTTGCCTGCAGCATAGCGCGATGTGAGCGTGACCTGGGCACCCGTGATGGGCGTATTCTTGTTGGCGACGTCGACCACGACCACACCAAACATGGTGCGCGAGAGCACCAAGACCTTGAAGGGGTCTTCTTCGTCGGCATAGGCCGCGGTGGGCGCGAACGGCAGCAGGAAGGCATTTTCGCTTCCCGGCACGCGAAGCAACATAATGCTCGCTAGCGAGGACGCTCCAGCAACAAGTAACGAACGGCGATCAAGCATCTTGGACTCCCATCCCGCAAATATCGGTGGAAATAATCCAATTTTGCGAGAAGGCGCTTCGTGGCGGTAGTGCCGTTCGATGGCCAAAATGTCCAAATTGATCGAGCGAAGCGCCGGGTTCCGGAACGCGTTCGATGCGCTTGCCAGCCCGGTCGCTAACGCAACATATGCGCGACCAGCTCGGCACGAGTTCCGATACCAAGCTTGGCATACACTCCTGATAGGCGGTTTTTAACGGTGCCCGGCGACACGCCCATATGGCGTGCGATTTCGGCGTTGGTCCACCCACGGCAGGCGAGCATGGCCATGGTGAACTCCGTGGTCGTTAGATCGTCGGCCACGTCCTCGCCCGAATCGGGGTTGTGGATGCGCCGCCAGCCGTAGCTGAATCGATACGTGATCTCGATGATGCGAGCGAAATCGTCGGGGTATTGCGATTTTAAGCATGCCTCGATAAGCCCCTGCAAAAGGCCGTGGTGCTCGCCAATGAGCTCGATAAGGCCGTCGGGACGCGCAATGTCCCAAGCGGCTCCGAAGTGTGCCTTTGCGGCGTCGACGTCTTTGAGACTCATGCAGGCCATGGAAGCCGACAGGTGCAGGAACAGCTCCGAGATGGGATAACTTCCCTGTTTCATGATCAGGGCGTTTTCCGCCATGCCTAGACTGCGGCCATATTCGCCGCGCAGGTACAGGGCATGCGCCATCACGTAGCTGGCGAACAGGCGCAGGCCTTCGGGCAGATGTGCCGCAAGCAGATAAAACTCTTCGGCAGAATACGGGGAAGGCAAGTGCAACAGGACGCTCGCGGCGGAGGCGAACAGGATATGTGTGGCGTGGACGGCAGACGATTCCTCGTCAGTTGGCGTATCGAGGATGCCCGCAAGGCAACGACGGGCATCGGCGATACGGTTGAGCGACAGACTGGCATATCCGCAGATAAGGCATGCGGAATAGCGCAGTGCGGGGTCGGTGGCGTCAAGATAGGGGCGTGCTGTCTCGGCGGCGAGTGTGGCCTGTCCGCGAAAGTACAGCGCTTCCGCCGTGGCGATGGTGCGTGAATCGGGGTCGGAAATGCCTGCAACCGCAGCGTCAATCTGCCCCGGCACAAAGGCGGTGCACATCAACGGCATGGGAATGCGCGGGTAGCCATCGCAGTCCATCTTCCATCTCCCAACAGCTGGCAACACTAGCAGCAATTGTACTCCTGTTGCTCGGGACTGGAATTTGTGGTTATCGCCTACGATTATGCCGAACGTATAAAGGAAGAGTCTATTGGCGATGCTCCCAAGGTGGCTACCGAAGCCTAGCTGACCTCGACATTAGGAAAAATTGCCACCCCTGCAAAAAGCTCCGTCGCAGCGATGGGAAACGAACCTCGCTCTGCATATAATGAGGTCATATGACGGTGCGTTTGCATACGTGTAGCGCATTCCCATCGAACCGAAAAGGAGCTTTGCATGGATCCCAACAAGCGTCCCGACGACATGGTGCGTATCACCACTCCCGAACTTGCCCAGGCGTTCATCGAAGAGCAGGTTGCTGCAATCCGTGAGCAGATCGGCAACAAGAAGGTCCTGCTGGCCCTTTCTGGCGGCGTTGACAGCTCGGTCGTCGCGGCGCTGCTGATCAAGGCCATCGGCAAGCAGCTCATCTGCGTGCATGTGAACCACGGCCTGATGCGCAAGGGCGAGAGCGAGCAGGTCGTCGACGTCTTCAAGAACCAGATGGATGCGAACCTGGTCTATGTCGACGCTACTGATCGCTTCCTGGATAAGCTCGTGGACGTCGAGGAGCCCGAGGCCAAGCGCAAGATTATCGGCGCCGAGTTCATTCGCGTGTTCGAGGAGGAGGCCCGCAAGGTTGGCGACGAGGTCAGTTTCCTCGCCCAGGGCACCATCTATCCCGACATTCTGGAGTCGCAGGACGGCGTGAAGGCTCACCACAACGTTGGCGGCCTGCCCGAGGACCTGCAGTTTGAGCTCTGCGAGCCCGTTAAGCTGCTGTACAAGGACGAGGTGCGCGTCGTGGGCCGCGAGCTCGGCCTGCCCGAGAACATGGTTGAGCGTCAGCCGTTCCCCGGTCCTGGCCTGGGCGTCCGCTGCCTTGGCGCCATCACCCGCGACCGTCTCGAGGCGCTGCGCGAGGCCGATGCCATCGTGCGCGAAGAGATCGACAAGGCCGGCCTGACCATCTGGCAGTACTTTGCCGTAGTGCCCGATTTCCGCGCTACCGGTGTGCGCGAGGGCAAGCGCGCCTACGACTGGCCCTGCATTATTCGCTGCATCAACACCGTCGACGTCATGACCGCCGAGGTGCCCGAGCTCGACTGGGCGCTGCTCAAGCGCATTACCGCTCGAGTGACCGCCGAGGTCCCCGGTATTTGCCGCGTTTGCTACGACCTCACGCCGAAGCCCGTCGGCACGGTCGAGTGGGAGTAAGCTAACTCACCTAGCCCCCGTTTCCGCTTGGAAGCGGGGGCTTTTTGCTGGCGCTTCGCCCAATTTCGCGCATCTTGGGCCTCACGTATCCTGCGAACTAACAGATGTGACAAAGGGGCAGTTCCTTTGTCGCATCTTCGATGTTATGCGCGGGAAGAGTCACGAGCATGGTCGTTCCGCGCTCCGAGCTCTCTTCGACCTCGATGGAGCCGCCGTGGAGCGCGGCAATCTCCCAGACCAGCGCAAGCCCCAGCCCCACGCCGCCGTATGCCCTGCTGCGCGATTTGTCGACGCGAAAGAAGGGCTGAAAGATGCTCGTCTGGTATTGCTCGGGAATGCCCGGCCCTTGGTCGCGCACGCGTAGCAGCACGCGGTCGCCTTCGGCGCAGGCGTTGATTTGCACGGTCGAGTTGGGCGTGCTGTAACGTATGGCGTTTTCGGCCAAGTTGAACAGCAGCCGATAGATTAGCGTATCGCTGCCGATCGTTTGCGCGTCGCCCTCACTTGTAAGCGTGATGTCTTTTTGCTCGGCAAGGGGCGCCAGGTCCGTGAGTACTTCTTCGATCATCGGCGCCAGGTCAATCGCATCGTTGCAAGGGACACTGCGCAGCTCGCTCATCTCGAGCAGGGTCTTTGTCATGTGCGTCATCCGCTCGGTCTGCTCCTGCAGCAGCCCGAGCAGGCTCGCTGTATCGGCGTCGGCGTCGGGGTGCTCGACGCAAAAAAGCTCAACCTGGGCCTGCATGAGCGCAAGTGGCGTGCGCAGCTCGTGCGCCGCATTGCCCGTAAACTGTCTTTGTGCGGAAAATCCCTCGTCAAGGCGGGCAATCATGTCGTTAAACGACGCGCTGCAGCGCCTGAGTTCAGAGGGCACGTCCTCGCTGATTTTTGTGTCGGCGAGGTTGTCGGGCCGCACGCTCTCGACTTGCGTCGCAAAGAAGCGCAACGGCCGCAGCGCATGTCCGCTTACAAAGTAGGCCAGCACGCCGCCGAGCAGCGTCACCGCCGCAGTTATATACCAGCTCGTCGCGCCAAACGATTCTTGGGCGTCGTTCACGACGATGGTCAGCGCTTCGTCGAGCTCTTTGTTTGTCGGGTCAAATGAGCTGGGCGAGGCCGCCTCCACCTTGCTGTGCGCCGACGCTTCTGCGCCAATCGAGTCCATGTAGCGCATGCCGGAGTAGCCAACCAGGCAATTCATAAGTACGCAGGTCGAACATATCAGCAGTGCCGTCATCAGCGTGATGCGCCACTGCAGAGACAGCCGCTTCATTTGCCGTCCTCCATAACGTAGCCTTCGCCGATTCGGTTGCGGATGGGGTCGTGCCCCAACGCGCCGCGCAGCTTTTTGCGCAGCGACGAGATGTGCACGCGGGTCGCGTTGCTAAAGCTGTTGACGCTGCTGTCCCATACATGCTCGATAAGCTCTTCCTGGCTCACCGGCCGCCCCTGGTTAAGCATCAGGTATTCCAAGATGCCGGTCTCCTTGCGCGTGAGGGATAGGGTCTCGCCGCCCACGGAGGCGAGGCGCGCTTTGGTGTCAAAGCTCAACGATCCACAGGTCAGGACAACGTCGTTTTGCGTAAAGCGCCTGAGCGTGAGGCTGCGTATACGTGCCGCCAGCTCGTCAAGATGGAACGGCTTGGTGAGGTAGTCGTTGGCGCCCGCATCGAGCCCCGCTACCTTGTCGGAGACCTCGCCACGTGCCGAGAGCACAAGCACCTTGGTCTCACAATCAGTTGTCCTGAGTTGCCTGAGCACGGTCATGCCGTCGACATGGGGGAGATTGAGGTCGAGCACGACAAGATCAAAGGTCTCGACATCGAGTAGATCGAGGGCCTGCTGCCCGTCGTAGCAGCAGTCGACGCTATAGGCCAAGTTGCGCAGGCTGCGTGCGATCGCATCGCACAGTGCCCGCTCGTCCTCGATGACCAAGATGCGCATAACGTTCTCCTTGCATAGTCATTCACGCTTAACACGGATTTTATAGTCGGTATGGTCCAATGGGTCGCGAAACGAAAGGAGTGGTCAGATTGTTCAAAGCGATTAAGCCTGTGGCGCAGGTGGCTTTGCTGATCGTTGGGGTAGCCATGGTTGGCTTTGGAATTATGCGCGGCGAAGCGGATGCCGTGCTGGCCAAGGCAATCAGGCTGTGCTTGGAGTGTATCGGAATTGGATAAAAGAAAAAACACTGCATCGCATCTTTTGGCGAGATTCCGCGGATTGATTCAGGCGGCGGCGACGCTTGCGACCAATATTCACCTGCCTAACTTTGCCAAGGGGGGCATCTACCAGGGGGCGGGCAAAGCCGTCTGCGTGCCGGGGCTCAACTGCTACTCGTGTCCGGCGGCCTCGGGTGCGTGTCCCATCGGGTCGTTTCAGTCGGTGGTGGGCTCGTCTAAGTTTAGCTTTTCGTATTACGTCACCGGAACGCTCATTCTAATCGGCGTGCTGCTGGGACGTTTTGTATGCGGCTTTTTGTGCCCGTTTGGATGGCTGCAAGAGCTTTTGCATAAGATTCCCAGCAAGAAGCTCTCCACGAAAAAGCTCAAGCCGCTCACGTACATCAAGTATGCCGTGCTGCTGTTTGCCGTGGTGCTGCTGCCCGTCTTGGTGGTCAACGATGTGGGTATGGGCGACCCGTTCTTTTGCAAGTACATCTGCCCGCAGGGCGTGCTCGAGGGCGCGATTCCGCTGTCCATCATGAACATGGGAATCCGCTCTGCGCTGGGAAAGCTCTTTACCTGGAAGCTCGCGATCCTCATTGCGGTTGCGGTGCTGAGCGTGCTGTTCTACCGCCCCTTCTGTAAATGGATTTGCCCCCTCGGCGCATTTTATGCACTCATGAACAAGGTGTCGTTGCTGGGGATTCAGGTCGATCATTGTAAATGCGTCTCGTGCGGCAAGTGCGCCAAGGTGTGCCAGATGGACGTGGACGTTACGCGTACGCCCGACCATGCCGAGTGCATTCGTTGCGGCAAATGCGTGGGCGCGTGCCCCGTCGATGCTATTAGCTTTCGCTACGGGCTGGGTGTGACGGGCGACAAACCCGCGCAGTCCACGCAAGCCCGCGAAAACAAATAGGTACCTATATAAGTTTCGATATAAACGGAGGAACCATGAAACTGTCAAAAATTGCGGCTCTGTTGATGCTGCCCGTGCTGGCGCTGACTCTCGCGGCGTGCTCTGCCCCCAAGGGCGACGCGAAGGATGCCACGAGCGGCGATGCGCAGATTGCCGAGCTTATAGCGCAAAAGCCGTCGAGTGCCGAGGAGGCGGCCGAGCTGTACCAGCAGCTGCTGCAAAAGGAAAACGAGATCTTTGCGAGCGATAACGCCCTATGGGAAAAGGTGTTCCTTGCGGCCAACAAAGACACTCCCATGATTGAGGACGGCAAGAACTACGGTGACTTCTTGCTCGATACCATCGAGGGCGCCAAGGATCAGTTTGCGGCTGACGAGCTTAAGACGCTTAAGGCCGGCGCGCAGCAGGTCAAGGAGATCGAGGACAAGCTCATGGCGCTGGAGAAGGAGTTCCCCGGATGTGGCAGCACGCCCGGCGAGGGAGAGAGCGTCGATGCCTCGACCGCGGGCATGACCAACGGCGAGAGCGGGGAGACGAAGTTCCCCAGCTTTAAGGGCAAGGACTTGGACGGCAACGATGTAAACAGCGACGAGCTGTTCTCCAAGAACAAGGTCACCGTCATGAACTTCTGGTTTACCACCTGCAAGCCGTGCGTGGGAGAGCTGGGCGATCTGGAGAAGCTCAACAAGGAGCTTGCCGAGAAGGGCGGCCAGGTCGTGGGCGTTAATTCCTTTACGCTCGATGGCAACAAAGACGAGGTGGCCGATGCCAAGGACGTGCTTTCCAAGAAGGGCGTGACGTATAAGAACATCTGGTTTAAGTCGGACAGCGAGGCCGGAAAGTTCACCTCCAACCTGTACTCGTTCCCGACCACCTACGTGATCGACCAGAACGGTAACATTGTGGGAGAGCCGATCATGGGCGGCATCAACTCCGCTGAGCAGCGCGAGGCGCTCAACAAACTGATCGATCAGGCACTCGCGAAGAGCGAACAGTAAGTCCGTGGGACAGACAACTGAAGGGGAGTCGCTGGAAACAGCGACTCTTTTTTCTGCTTCGGGGTAGCATCATGGGTATACGTCGAAAGGGCACGCAGCTTTTCGTGCATTGCCTGAGCGGTGCGCGAAGCAACCAAGCTGTGAGTTTTCTTAAGCGTTCTGGGTATGGCAGTGTCAAGAATATCGGCGGCATAAGCGGCTACACGGGAAAGGTGGTGCGTTGGCTATGAAGGTGGTTATCGTTGGAGGCGTCGCGGGCGGCGCATCGGCGGCGGCACGTTTGCGCAGACTCGACGAGCAGGCCCAAATTGTCATCTTTGAGCGCACGGGTTTTGTATCGTATGCCAACTGTGGGCTTCCGTACTACATTGGCGGTGTGATAGAAGAAGAGAGTGCATTGACGCTGCAGTCTTCCAAGGGCTTTTGGGATCGCTTTCGCATTGCGGTCAAGACGAGTCACGAGGTGTTTGCCATCCATCCCGATTCGCATACGGTCGAGGTTCGCAATATGCTGACGGGCGAGGAATTTGTCGAGACGTATGACAAGCTCATCCTGTCGCCGGGTGCAAAGCCGATTCGCCCTGCGTTGCCGGGCATCGACTCGGATAAAATCTTTAGCCTACGCACCGTTGAGGACACGCTGCGTATTCACAGCTATGTTTGAGAGCGGCGACCGAGCAGTGCCGTCGTGATCGGCGGCGGCTTCATTGGCGTCGAGACGGCGGAGAATCTGTGCGAGCTGGGGCTCAAGGTGACCCTTCTGCAGCGTCCCGTCCAGCTTATGAACAACCTGGATTGCGACATGGCGACCCTTTTGCATACCGAGGTGCGTGAGCACGGTATTGATCTGCGCCTCAAGGCCGATGTGACAGGTTTTGAGGAAGTTGATGGCCGTGTTGTCACCCATGTTGCGGGCGATGACCCTATCGGAGCCGATATGGTGCTGCTTGCCATTGGCGTGGCACCTGAGAGCCATCTGGCGCAAGAGGCGGGGCTCGAACTGGGCATCAAGGGGGCTATTGTGGTCAACGACCGCATGGAGACCTCTGCTGCCGACGTGTATGCCGTGGGCGATGCCGTGCAGGTCACGCATCAGGTGACCGGCGAGGACGCGGTCATTTCGCTCGCCGGCCCCGCCAACAAGCAGGGGCGTGTCGTCGCCGATGTCATAGCCGGCATGGACAGCTGCTACCTCGGATCGTTGGGCTCATCGGTTATCAAGGTATTCGACTTGACGGCGGCAAGCACGGGACTATCCGAAAAGGCGGCACACGCGGCGGGAATTGACTGCGACAGCGTGGTCCTGTCGCCCGGTTCGCATGCGGGCTATTATCCGGGTGCAACGCCCATGACCATGAAGGTTGTCTTCGAGAAGCAGGGATTGCGCCTGCTGGGTGCGCAAATCGTGGGCATCGATGGTGTGGACAAGCGTATCGACGTTCTGGCGACTGCCATCCAGGCAGGCATGCGCGGCGATAGGCTTAAGGATTTGGACTTAGCATACGCGCCGCCGTATTCATCGGCGAAGGATCCCGTCAATATGGCGGGCTTTATGATCGAGAACCTCAATCGCGGCATACTGGCGCAGTGGCATTGGGAGGACGAGCCCAACTTGCCACGCGATGGCAGCGTGCAGCTGCTCGATGTTCGTACGGAAGGGGAGTATGAGCGCGGGCATATCGATGGTTTCGTAAACATTCCCGTCGATGATCTGCGCAATCGCCTGGGCGAGCTCGACCGGGCCAAGCCGGTTTACGTGATTTGCCAGAGCGGCATTCGCAGCTACATTGCTTGCCGTATTTTGGCGCAGCATGGCTTTGAGTGCTTTAACTTCTCGGGCGGCTATCGCTTCTTTGCAGCCGTGACTGAGGCTCGCCGCGGCAGCGCTAACGTTATGCCGTGCGGGCTCGAAAAGTAGCGCGCATTGGAATGTGACAAAGTGACAGCCTCTTTGTCGCATCGGGGATGTTATATGCGGGATGGTGCGCCATGCGGCGTGCTGTCCCGTTCGTTTTTTGGCGCGCTTCGTTACATTCCTCACTGGTATCGGCCAAAAATGAGGATAGAGTAGGACAAACGCGCCGAACGTGAACGGCGGGGGAGCGGGCGAGCGCGCCCGCGCGAGAGAGGTTGCCGTCCATGCTGGATCTCAGAGTTATTTGCAAAAGGTACGTTACGCAGTCGTTTACGCAGGTAGCGCTCGACAGCGTAAGCCTGTCTTTTCGCGATAACGAGTTTGTAGCCATCCTGGGTCCTTCGGGCTCGGGTAAAACTACGATGCTCAACGTCATTGGTGGACTCGACCATTTCGATTCCGGCGACCTGCTGATCGATGGCATCTCGACCAAGGACTTCAGCGACCGCGATTGGGATGCCTACAGAAACAATCGCATTGGCTTTGTGTTTCAGAGCTACAACCTCATTCCGCATCAGACCATTTTGGAAAACGTGGAATTGGCGCTTACACTCACGGGCGTGGGACATGCCGAGCGCCGCCAGCGTGCGCGTAAGGCGCTCGAGGCGGTTGGTCTGGGCGAGCACGTTGACAAACGCCCGAACCAGCTTTCGGGCGGGCAGATGCAGCGCGTAGCCATTGCCCGCGCCTTGATCAACGACCCCGAAATCGTGCTGGCTGACGAGCCGACCGGCGCCTTGGACTCAACGACATCCGTGCAGGTTATGGATTTGCTCAAGGACGTTGCGCGCGATCGTCTGGTCATCATGGTCACGCACAATCCCGAGTTGGCATACAGGTACGCCACGCGCATCGTCACCCTGGCGGACGGCAAGATCACCGACGATTCAGATCCCTTTGATGCTGCCGAGGCCGCGCGTCGCGAGGCCAAGCCCACGCGCAAAACCTCGATGAGCTTTGTGACGGCGCTGGGGCTTTCTGCCCGAAACCTCATGACCAAGAAGGGCCGTACGGCCATGACTGCCTTTGCAGGTTCGATTGGCATTATTGGCATCGCAGCGATTCTGGCGCTGTCCAACGGCGTAAACGGCTACATCAAAAAGGTCGAGGAGGACACGCTCTCGAGCTACCCGCTCACGATTTCCAAACAAGATTACGACCTGTCATCCATGATGGGCGGGCATGGGGCTACCGATGAGGAGGCGTCCAAGGGCGAGGGCTCGTCCGATGACGCTACCGGTGGCAAAGCTAAGGGAACCGATAAGATCCCCGTGGTCACGGCCGTAAAGGATATGTTTGCGAGCGTTAAGTCCAACGACATGACGAGCTTTAAGGCATGGCTCGATGCCGGTGGCGATGGCATCGATAAAGAGGTCAATGCCATCCAGTACGGCTATGGCGTGACGCCGGTTGTCTATCGTGCCGGGAATGGCGATGGGAAGCCTGTCCGGCTGGTGCCCAACGCTATGACTGAGGCCATGAGCGGGGGCGCGAGCTCGGCGGCAACGGTGAGCATGGAATCTATGGGAACGTCGGTCTTCAACGAGATGATTGACGACCAGAGCCTGCTCGACAGCCAGTACGATGTCGTTGCCGGCCATTGGCCTACGTCAGCCAACGAGGCCGTGATGGTGCTTTCGAGCCGCGGAACGGTGGGCGACTACACGCTCTACAGCATCGGCGCGCTGGATATCGATGAGCTCAACGACCTGGTTAACAGTGCCATGACGGCCGACGGCAAGGTCAAGACGCCCAAGACCGGCAGCGACTTTACCTACGACGATGCACTGTCCACGACGTTTAAGGTGTTGTCGCCGGCCGATGCCTATCGCAAAAACGAAGAGACCGGCATGTGGACTGACATGTCTGGCGACGCCGACTTTATGAAAGCCAAGGTTGCCGACGGTATTGACGTGCGCATTGTGGGCGTGGTGCGACCCAACGAGGCGGCAAACGCGAGCGCATTGTCCCCGGGCATTGCCTATACGCATGCGCTGACTCGCCAGCTTATGGAGCGTGCTGCCGATTCGCAAATCGTGCAGGAGCAGCTTGCCCACCCCGAGACGGATGTCTTTACGGGCAAGTCTTTCGATGAACTGCAAGGCGAGGCCAAACAGGGCGTGGATTTGGGCAGCATGTTCGGTGTGGACGAAGCGGCGCTGAAGAGTGCGTTCTCTCTCGATTCGTCGGCGCTCTCGGGTGCGGCCGGCGGTATAGACCTTTCTGGTATCGACTTGTCCGGGCTGGACCTTGACCTTTCGGGCGTTGGGAAGGACATCGACTTCAGCGACATCATGGCCAAAGCGCCGGCCCCAGATTTCTCGGGCATCTTTGACGGTCTGGAACTCACGCCCGAGCAGATGCAGCAGGTAGGAACGCTTGCCAACCAGCTGTTTGAGGGCTTTCTGCAGTCTGATCAGTTTAAGGCGCTGTCGCCCGAAGATCTTAAGGACGCGTCAAAGCTTGCTGCCGCATTCTCGGCGTATCTTGAGAATGATGCCGCAGCCCAGCAATGCCTGGCTCAGCTCAAGGCGTTGGGCGGCGATGCCTTGGCCGAGCGTCTGCAGCAGGTGATGGGCGACTATGTGCAAAAGCAGCTGGCTCCGTATTTGCAGCAGTCTATGGATCAGGTGATGAAGGCGGTCAGCGAGCAGATTGCGACGACGGTATCAACCCAGCTCAAGGCGGGTGCGGCAGGGCTCATGGACCAAATGGCGACGCAGATGTCTTCGAGTTTTGCCAACCTGGCGAGCGCCATGCGCGTGGATGCGGGCGCCTTTGCTCGTGCCATCCACTTCAACATGGACGCCGAGGACCTGAGCTCGCTCATGATGAGCTATGCCAAGGCGTCGAAGCTCACCTACGACAACAATCTGACCACGTTGGGCTATGCGGACGAGGCGGACCCCATTTCGGTCAAGATTTTCCCGCGCGACTTTGAGGCCAAGGAGCGCGTGCTCGATTACATCGATGCGTACAACAAGCAGGTCAAAGCTGCTGGCCACGATGAGCAGGCAATCTCGTATACCGACTACATGGGCATCATCATGGGCTCGGTGACCGACATCGTGAATACTATCAGCTTGGTGCTCATCGCATTCGTGAGTATCAGTTTGGTGGTGAGCTCCATCATGATCGGCATCATCACCTACATCAGCGTGCTGGAGCGCAAAAAGGAGATTGGCATCCTGCGCGCGATCGGCGCGTCAAAGCGCAACGTGGCCAACGTATTTAATGCCGAGACCTTTATCGAAGGCCTCATTGCCGGCGTCTTTGCCATTGTCGTCGTGGTGGCCGTGAGCTTTCCGGTTAATGCCTGGGCGCTTGCGGCCAAGCAGGTGCCCAACCTGATGAGCCTGCCCGTTCAAGACGCGCTGATGCTCATTGTAATTTCGGTGCTGCTGACGGTCGTTGCCGGCCTGCTGCCGGCTCGCAGCGCATCCAAGAAAGACCCTGTGGAAGCCCTACGCTCCGAATAATGTGACAAAGGGACAGTCCCTTTGTCACATTGGGTGGCTAGCTCGTTTTGCCCATCAATGTGATACGGATGCTTGGATGGGTGTACTCGTCAAACTCGTCCTCGGGCTCCGTGTCAAACGAGTAGTACGTTTTGATGGGATCGTCGTTCGTCCTGATGGAGATTCTCTCGTAGAGCGAACCGTTCAAAAAAGCCTGCCTAAACTCTTCGGGGAGCTTTTGCGGTGCTAGGAGCTCGGGGCTCATGGTCTTGACGTCTACGGTTTGGACGACAGAGGAAAGTTCGTCCAAGTCGAGCTCGATGCGGGCGAGGTTGTCCTCAAGGCTCGCGTCGGGGTCGATCTCTGCTATGTAACTCACTTCCTTGAGCGTTCCCTTGTTGTCGAAATCCAGGTACGTATAGGTCTTCTGGGTATCGGAGTCGCCGTCGTGAAGGTAGCCGCGGACGTGATAGCCGTAATCTTGATATCGCTCGTAAGGGTCATCGGCGGACACGTACTCGCATGCGGGTTCTAGCGTCTTGCGGGCGATGGCGATCTGCTCGGCCGCGGCCGCGGCGTTCTGTTGCATCTCGATGTTTCCCTGCGCCAGCTGCGGGATATAGGCACCGCACACGATTGCGAGGGGCAGTGCCACAAGCGCGACGATCCACTTTTTTGCACGGGGGATAGGCACGCCACAGGCCTCTGCCATGGCCTTTGCGTTGGCAAAGCTTTCGGCAAGCACGTCTGCCGCGGTGGCGACGGCGCCTACGGCAGCGGCGACTTCTGCCGCGCCGCCCAGGTTGCGCGCGGTCTCGTTGTCGCTGTTCTTGAGTAGGCGTGCGGCGGCCTGCGTACCGATGACGCCCGCGATTTGTGCCGAGCGGTCTTTCTCGGACTGCTCGACGACGAGTCGGTGCTGCATTTCCTTCCACTGCTTGCCGCGCATGCCAAAGCGCGGCGCGAGCGCGCAGTAGCAGAATATGACGAGCTCGATGGCAGTGAGCACCAGGGCGGCCGTCATGCCCGTGTCTTGGAAGCCTTCATGATGGAAGACGATGTCGTCGATCATTTCGAATGGAATGATCAAAAGGGGCAGCACGAATGCCATGGCGAGCGCCGCTCCGGCAATCTTGGGGCAGATGCAGTATCGCTGGATACGCTTGCGTTCTTGTTCGGAAAGTGTTGCCATGGCTGATCCTTGGTGTCGTAACGGTCGTTGCGGCGCATGGGGCGCGGGGCGCATCAGTTTGAGCTAGCGCTGGATAAGAACATAGAGCAAGATGCTCGTCGCGATGAGCAAGAAGCCTGCGATGTTAAACATCAGCGTGGCAAAGTTGCCCACGATGGGGCGTTCGACATAGCTTTTGCCTGGGTTGCCGGGGTTGTAGTGTACGGTCATTTGACTGCCGAGGGGCCAAAGCTGCTCTGCAAGGGTGTCTAGGCGGGCGATGGGCCCCGTCTGCACGTGCAGCCAGCCCTTGGCGTCTTCGTAGGCGGTGGCTTGCGTGCGGATGGGGAGTCCCGACAAGCTTTTGGTCTTTATGCCGCGGAATTGTTTTTTCGCGCGGTATTGCGTGCCGTCGACGGTGTATTCCAAAACGGGATACATCCTGCCTTCGCCCATAAAACGGTGATCAATGACCGTTCCCGTGGTCGCAGCGGTGCATGCCTTGGCTTTCCTGCGAGCGGCGGCTTTCATGAGCGCGCTCACTCCGATAAGCAGGATGCCGATGCCCCCAACCAAGATGAGCGCGAGCAGGGATATCTGCGACGTGGTCATGGCGTTCTCCTTTGGCGCGATACCGTCATATGTGACTCAGTATAGAGAATCCCGCCATCGATGAGTGCATGGTCATGCGGCTAAAGTGTCTTGACGGCTCGATGGGTTCGCCATTTGCGCCTTCTCCGGTCCATACAAAAAGCTGTACGTCAGCATTCAAAGATGTCAGAAAATGTTGACTTTGGATGTTGACGTACATGTTTTGGAGTGGATGAAAGGTTAGGGTGGCGACTTTGGAATAGGGCAGGCGCTCCTATATCCACTCGATGATGCCGCTTTCATCGTGCTCGCCGCGCCGCCGATTTGTCGGCCTTTGTTGCGTTAGAGGTACCTTGCCGCGAACTTCTCGAGGCTGGCGTTGCTTGCGTTGTTGAGAATGCCGCCGTCAACGATCTTTGCGCCTGGAGCGCTCGCCCTAAGGACCGACGCCGTTTTGCCCATTCCGCTTCCGCCCGAGGTGGCAAACAGGACGACCGTTTTGCCCGTCAGGTCGTGAGACTCAAGGAATGTGTTGATAATCGCCGGCGCCACGTACCACCAGATGGGGAAACCCAAAAAGATGGTGTCGTAGTCTTCGATGTGCTCGACTCTGGAGGTTATGGCAGGGCGGCAGGAGGGGTCGGCGGCCTCGCGCGTGCTGCGGCTCTGTTTGTCGCGCCAGTTAAGGTCGGCGCTTGTGTATGGATTGGCGGGCACAATGGCGAACAGGTCGCTGTCCGTCACGCGAGCCAAGTGGTTTGCAACGTCCATCGTGGTTCCCGATGCACTGAAATATGCCACAAGTGTCTTAGTCATTGGAGTCCCTTTCGTTGCTGCGGTTTAGGCTTTATGGTGAGGTGCTATTAAGTGCCGCCTCATGGCCGCGATACCGAGCGGCTTGAACAGCATCCGGTTGAGGCGCTGCGTAGCCGATAAATGAGATAGTCAAGGCATTCGAGCTTCTGCTGCCCTGCGTGTATGTCATTGAGCAATTCGCGGCGATGCCGTTTTAGTAGGCAAATGCGCGCGCAGTCGCTGGCGGCAGTACCGTACAGCTCGATAAACTCTTCGCTGCAGCCGGCGTCGCGTAGGCCGTCGATGATGTCGTCGTCCATGGCATCACTTTGTGGTTTTGACCTTGGTGGTGCCGGCAAGCGGCTTTTCGCCGGGACGGGCTTTGGGACCAACGAGCGCGTGCGGTTGATAAAGCTCCTCGAGGAAGTCGATCTCGGCGGGGGAGAGCGTTATGTCGAGTGCAGCTACGGCGTCGTCGACTCGCTCGGGCTTGGAACAACCCACGATGGGCGCCTCGACCCCACGCGCCCAGTGCCACGCCAGCGCAATCTGCGCCATCGGCACGTCATGATCGGCGGCGACCTTGGCCACGCGCTCAACGATGGGCATGTCGATGGCGCGGTCATGGTCATACTTGTTGGCCATGGTCGTGTCGGTGATGCCGCGTGTGCTCGAGCTTTCCCACGTGGGCCGGCAGAGGTGTCCCGAAGCCATGGGGCTGTATGGCGTAAGGGCCATGTCGAACTGGCGGCACACCGGGATCATTTCGCGCTCGTCCTCTCGGTACAGCAGGTTGTAGTGGCACTGCATGCTCGTAAAAGGTGTCCATCCGTGGTCGCGCGCGACAATCTGCAGGTTGTGCAGCTGGTAGGCATACATGGCGCTGGCGCCAAGCGCGCGGACCTTGCCCTCGCGCACCAAGTCGTTGAGCGCCTCCATGGTCTCTTCCATGGGAACGTCGTAATCGAAGCGGTGAATGATGTAGAGGTCTAGGTAATCGGTGCCCAAGCGCTTGAGCGAGCCTTCGATCTCGCGTTTGATGGCGTCGGCGGAAAGGCCGCCTTCGTTGAAGTGAACCTTGCTAGCCAGCACGACGCTCTCGCGAGCGATGCCCAGATTGCGCAGGGCGGCGCCAATGTACTCTTCGCTCGTGCCAAAGCTGTAGCAGTTCGCGGTATCGATAAAGTTGATTCCGGTGTCGAGTGCGCGTTTGATGACGGCGCGTGTGTCGTCGGGTCCGATGGTCCACTGATGAAAGTCGGGGCTGGTCTCGCCAAAGCTCATGCCTCCCAGGCAGAGTTTAGAGACTTTAATGCCGGAATGGCCAAGGGTTGTGTACTGCATGATGCTCCTATTTCTGGTTCTCAACGTCGGGGTGCCAGGCGGCATATTGCGCAAGCTTCTCGGGCGTGCGCTCATAGAAGGGTTTCCCGCGATCGAGGGTGGCCATGGCGGTCATGTCGCTATCCGTGAGCTCGAAGTCGAAGACATCGATGTTGTCGGCGATGTGCGTTGGGTTCTTGGAGCCGGGGATGACGATATTTCCCTCTTGGATATGCCAGCGCATAATGATTTGAACAGGCGTTTTGCCATACTTGACAGCAAGGTCGCGCACGACGGGCTCGTCCATGATGTCGCTGTTGCCGCGCCCGCCGAGCGGGTACCACGCCTGCAATGCAATGTCGTGCTGGGCGAGCAGCTTCTTCAGTTCGGTCTGCGGGAAATACGGATGGCACTCGACCTGAATAAGGGATGGAACGATCTCGCAATTTGCGAGAAGCTTCTCGATTTCGTTCTCGTCGAAATTGGAGATTCCGATGGAGCGGAGCTTGCCTTCCTTGTACGCGATCTCAAGCTTCTCATAGCCCGCCAAGTAGTCGCCTGCGGGTTGGTGCAGAATCATGAGGTCGATGTAAGGTGTGTTCAGACGCTCGAGCGTTTCGTCGACGGCGGTGTCGCTGTTGTAAAAATAGGGCCAGAGCTTGGTTTCGAGAAACACGTTTTCGCGCGGCGAGTCTGATTCGCGCACGCCACGACCCACTGCTCGCTCATTCACGTATGCATTGGCAGTGTCGATGAGCTCATACCCCATGCCGAGTGCGGAGGTAACCGACGATTGGGCATCGTCGGGTTTAAGCAGATACGTGCCAAGTCCTAGCTGGGGGATTTTGATGCCGTTATTGAGCGTGATGTATTCCATGCGTTTCCTTTCTCGATGGTTCTCTTTTATAACGATAGTTTCGAGATTTGATAATGTATATTGCCTATAGCAACTAGCTAGATATACGGATTATGTATGTGAAACGAATTGGACCGAATGAGGTTCTCCGTTGTGCACGAAGGAGCAAGCATGGAGCTGCGAACGCTGCGTTATTTTCTTGCTGTGGCCCGCGAGGAAAACATGACCGAAGCTGCCAACGTGCTACATGTGACGCAGCCCACGCTCTCGCGCCAGATAGCCGATCTTGAGCGCGAGCTGGGCGTGGAGCTGTTCGAGCGCACCAATCGATCATGTGTGCTCACGAGCGATGGCATGCACCTGCGCCAGCGCGCCGAGGAAATCGTCTCGCTGGTGGAGCAGACCGAGCTGGAGTTGGCGGATCGGGAGCTTGGCATTGCGGGCGTTATCCGCATTGGCGCCGGTGAAACCAAATCGATGCGGCTGGTGCTCGACGCGTTTACAGAGCTGCATCGGGATTATCCAGGAGTGACGATAGAACTCTATACCGGTAATGCCGATGCGGTGGAGGAGCGCTTGGAGCGCGGCCTGCTCGACTTTGCGCTGTTGCTGGAGCCCGTTAACATCGAGAAATACGAATGGATTCGTATGCCCGAGGCGGATCGAGTCGGTGCCGTTGTCGCCGCGGGCGATCCATGGGGTGAGCTTGACGTGCTGACGCCTGCGGACGTGGCGAAGATGCCGCTGCTGGTGAGTTCGCGCACCTCGAATCGGGCGCTGGACCTAGAAGCGTGGGCGAGCGGCGCCTTCACCGTCGATGAACTCAACATCGTGGGGCATTTCGACCTGATCGGCAACGCGTCACATCTGGTGCGTTCGGGTGCTGCGTGTGCGGTTAGCATTGGAAGCTTGCTGCAGATAGATGAGTCCAGCGACCTGCGCTTTGTCCCATTTGAGCCGCCGCTCACCATTGCGTCGTATCTGGTGTGGAAAAAATATCGTCTGCGTTCTCGCGCCTGCGAAGAGTTTCTGAACCGTTTGAATGGGAGGATGTGACAAAGGGACAGTCCCTCTGCCGCATTGATCTGAGAGTAGATGTTGATGTTTTTATCGCTGGCCCCTATGGAGGGGATTACCGGGCATGTGTTCCGTCGCGTGCATGCGGAGTGCTTTGGCGCGCTCGATTGCTATTACACGCCGTTTTTGCCGCCGCCGCGGGTGGGCAACCGCTTTGGCGGCAAGGCGTTTAAAGAGGTCGATCCCGCCAATAACCAGGGGCTTAATGTGGTGCCCCAGCTGATGTCCAAGAATGCGGACGAGTTTGTGTGGGCGGCGCAGGTGCTCGCCGACATGGGTTATCGCGAGGTCAATCTCAACCTTGGCTGCCCCTCGGGCACGGTTGTTGCCAAGGGGAAGGGTTCGGGCTTTCTGCGCAACCTGGATGAGCTCGAGGTGTTCCTGAGCGACGTGTGCGAACGCTCGCCCTTGCCGGTGTCGGTCAAGACCAGGTTGGGGTTGGAAAGCGACGACGAGTACGAGCGCGTGCTCGACCTCTATTGTCGCATGCCGCTGGCGGAGTTGATCGTGCATCCGCGCGTGCAAAAGGACCGTTATACAGGCTCGCCGCGCAAAGAGTTTTACGGCCAGACGCTGGAGCGGGCGCCGTTCCCCGTTGCCTATAACGGCGACATTTTCGATCTTGAGGATATGGACGCGCTGGTGGAGGCCTATCCCGGCACGCGCCATGTAATGCTGGGACGCGGTCTGCTTGCGAACCCCGCTCTGGCTCGCATGGTCAACGGCGGTCCCGCTGCCACGGTAGCCGAACTGCAGCGTTTCCACGACACGCTGTTTGCGGCCTATGCAGAAGAGATCGGCGGCAACGCGGTCTTTCGCATGAAGGAGTGGTGGTTCTACGCCAAATGCGCCTTCGCCGATCCCGCGACCGTCCACAGGCTCGTTCGCAAGACCAAAAAGGTCGATGAATACCGCGCCGCTGTCGAGCGCGTCTTTCGCGAGCAGCCGCTCGCGCCCATAGCCCGCTTCGACGGCTAGCCAGTCATTGGGGACGTTCTTTAACGACTAGTCATTTAAGTGCGTCCCCAATGAGTGCTACCCAATGACTATATTGCTAGAGCAGGTTCTTCTGCACCCACGCGATGATGTCGCTTGATTCGTAGAGCGGTTTGCCGTCGATGAACAGGCAGGGAACCTGGCGTTTTCCGCCGACGGCGATGAGTGTCTGTTCGGCTTCGGTATCGGTCGAGATATTGCGCTCGGGGATGGTCACGCCGTTATCGGCCAGGAAGCGCTTGACCTTTATGCAATACGGGCAGCCAGTCATAACGTACAACACGAGCTCGTGATCAGTAGCCATGGGTCTCCAATCGGTTGAGGTTTCGATTGAGATACCCAAAGCCGCCGCGGTCTATGCGCGCGTCAACGACGACTCGATGGCCTGGACCAGAAACGCCGTGGCTCCGGTGCCGCAGGGCTTGTCGTAGTAGTCGATAAAGCGCTGATCGGCAAGATAGCCGTGGGCGAGGCCCAGGTATGCTTCGTCTTGGGGTTCGCGTCCCCAGTTGAGACCAATCCAACGACGATGCATCGCGACAAGCTTGCGAGCCTCGTTTCCGTCCGCATCTCCGTCACTCATGGCAATCGCGAGCTGGCCCAGAATAGCGCGTTCAAGTTCTTTCATGTCGTTCCATGTCTGAGAATCCATGTCCAGCAACGTTTCGTTTGCCGCGTCGATGGCCTCATCGCCATAGCGCGCCCGGGCTTCGGCTCCGTAGCGCTCCTCGTTTTCCTGCACGGTGCGCCAGCGCTCCAGTTGCGGCAGGACGGCGCCCATGAGCGAGACGGCTTCGTCGAGCGACATGCCGGTGTTTTGCGCCAGACGCGGGGCGCAGTCCTCGATCATCGCCTCCATCGTGGTCTCGTAGGTGTACTTGCCGTGGTCGTAGCACCACTTGCAGTAATGGTCGGTCGTGGTGCCCGTGGCATCGGTGCCGCATTCGTTGGGCGTGAGTATCATGCCGCAGCTCTGGCAATAGTGCTCGGGCATTTCGAGCAGGTGGGACAGCGGCTCTCCGGTTATGGCGGCAATGAGTTTCATCATGTCGATGCCCGGGGTGACTTCGCCGCGCTCCCAGCGGCTCACGGCCTGGCGCGTGACATAGAGCTTGGCGGCGAGCTGCTCTTGGGTGAGGCTGTTGGCACGACGGACGGCGATGAGTTTTTCTGCAAAGGCCATGATAGCTCCTTTCTGCTGCTTGCGGCTTTAAGCATACGCGGCGGCCGATGCCCTTCCAAGCAACCGTTAGTTGCAAAAAGGGCGGTCGTGGTGGGGGATTGCACGCAGCGTCCATGCCCTCATGCCGTACAATGACCGGCATGGAACCTATTGCACACATACATACCGACCTGCCGCAGAAGTTCGGCATCCCGCGCAACAGCTTTTTGGCGCCCCATCTTGAGGGGTGCATTGTCTTTGAGCCGGAATATGCTTCCAACGCGGCGGTTGAGGGCTTGGACTCCTTCTCGCACCTGTGGCTGCTCTGGCGCTTTGAAAACGGAACGCCCGGCGGCACGGCGGAAGACATCGCCGCCGATGCCAAGACGCAGGACAGGTCCGGCACCAACGCCAAGTGGTCGAAGACCGTGCGACCGCCGCGCTTGGGTGGAGCCGAGCGCGTGGGCGTATTTGCCACACGCAGCCCGTTTCGCCCCAATCCCATCGGTCTTACCTGCGTCAAGCTCGATCGTGCCGAGCTTACCGACGACGGCCCCATCATCCATGTGCTGGGAGCAGATCTGCGCGACGGCACGCCCATCTACGATATCAAGCCCTACATTCCGTTTGCGGACTGTCACCCGGATGCGACCGGCGGCTGGATTGAAGATGCGCCATGGCAAGAGCTCGACGTTGAGTTTCCGCATGCGCTGCAGGATATGGTCCCGCTCGCAAAGCTCTCCGGCTTGATAGAGGTCCTTCGCCAAGATCCGCGCCGCGCGGGCAGCAAGCACGAGCCAAACCGCGTGTACCACTTGGCTTACGCCGGGCTCGACATATCGTTTACGGTTGACGGAACCAGGCTGACGGTAACCGCCGTCGACGACGCGCAGGACTAACCGGCCATTTGTCCGCATTCCCATAGTGGTGCCGCGAGCATGGCTGCGATATTCAGTGGCTGCTCGACGAGGGGGCGCGTGTGGGCGTGGGTTATCAGGACGGCCGTCCGTTCCACGGGCCCTGCCACATTCGCGTGAATCTGGCGCTGCCGCTTTCGCGTGTAAGGGAGGCGTGCGACCGCCTGGACCGCTACGTTTTTAATGTACGGTAAGTGAGCGCTGCACGTGGGGCTTTTCTGCCAGGCTGGCCGGAAGGCCCCATATGGTAAAGCGCCTGTTAACCATTGAGCGCGAGCGCGGTTCCGTCTGCTATTATTTTTTGCACTTGAGTCTGTAAACAGGACCGTCTGGAGCTCGATGAAAAGACCCCGTCGCTCGGTTGCCATATCGTTGTTTGTTGCGCTTGCGGTAGTGAGCGCCTTCGTCGTGGCGATAGCTGGCTGTTCTGGGTCGAATGACGGAGCCTCGACGTCTGCACTAGAAGACTCGGCCTCCTCGCAGGTCAAAGACGACAGCCTTAAGACGCTCAACGTCGGAAGCGATCTCTATCCACCGTTTGTGTATAGCGATGAGTACGGCGATATCGTTGGCCTGGATGTCGAGATTTTGACCGAGGCGCTGGCCCGCATTGGTTACAAGCCAAAATACCAGCTGATCGACTGGGAAAAGAAGAAAGAGCTGCTGGCGAGCGGCGAGCTCGATTGCGTCATGGGTAGCTTTAGTATGACGGGTCGCGAAAGCGAGTATCGCTGGGCCGGTCCGTACCTTGCGAGCCGCCAGGTGGTTGCTGTCGATCCCGAAAGCGATATCTATACGCTTGCCGATCTTGAGGGTAAGGTCGTGGCGGTCCAGTCCACCACCAAGCCCGAATCGATTCTGCTCAATCGTACCAACGAAAGCGTTCCGCAGATCAAGGAGCTCTACAGCTTTTCGGACCGCTCGTACCTGAACCCGGCGCTCGTCGAGGTCCTGGTCGATGCCATTGCCTCGCATGAGTCCTCGCTGCTCACCTACGAAAAAGACTATGGCGTGACGTATCGCATTTTGAATGAGCCGCTGCTAGAGGTTGGTCTGGGCACCGCCTTTGATATCAACGATACGCGTGGCATCGAGGTTGAGCTTACCCGCGCCTACCAAGAAATGCTTGCCGATGGCACCATGGAACGCCTGGTGTCAAAGTACTTTGATGACCCTTCGCCATTTTTGAATATGGAGGGCCTGTCATGATTGATGCGCCCGACCACACTGTAGAGGAGCGGGGCGATCGTTCGCCCCGGATATGGCTCCTTGCCACCCTGCTGGGGATAGCGCTCTCGGTTGTTGCCGGCATGTTGAGCTACGGTTACACGACGGCCCAGGCCGAGCAGCGCTTTGCCGACGTTGTCGATTACGTGGCGACGCAGAGCCTTTCCTACGATGCGTTCAACAGCGCCTATGCGACCAAAAACCTGATTCGTGTTATGGAGATTGCCAGAGAGGCGGCGCGCGATATGGAGCGCGACGGCTCGGTGGATAACGCCACGCTAAAACAATATGCCGACCAGCTCAACGTGAGCGCGCTGATCGTGACGGACGCATCGGGCAACTTGGTGTCCGAGTCCTCGACGGATGACGTGGGATACGAATCGCTCGCCGCGCATCTCAAAGAAGCACCTGTGCTGGAGGTGGCGGCCCATCCGCTTAAGTCCTATTCCGCCCGCATCACGCTTGCGGACGATTCGGTCGCAGACATTGGCTGCGTGACTCGGCGGGACGGCGAGGGTATCGTTATCGCGGTAAGGCACCAGAGTGCCAAGGCGGTCGCGAGCAATACGCTCAAGTTGCAGAGCTTGCTCGGTGGTTATGAAACCATCGATAGCGGCAATATCGTGATCGAAAACGATGGCAAGGTTGTTGCGACTAATGCCGTTGAACCCACCACGTCGGGCGCATTCGTTTTGCCTGTGACAGACGCCACCATAGTTGACGGTATTAAGGAACGCTGCCTGGCCGGTAAGGTTAGATTGGTCAACGCCAACGGCGAGTGGTATCTGGGCGCTTTTGGTAAAGCGCGCCAATTCTACGTGTACACCTACGCTTCCGCGCGGCGTTACTTTGAAACCGTCGCAGTTGTAGTTGCCAGCGTGTTGGTGCTCTACGGCGGCGCTATAGCCGCAACTGCGTTGGTGCGCCGCCATGCAGAGCGCCAACGCCTGACCGACCTGTTGCTGCAGGAGCGCGACTATGGCGACAAGCTGGCAAAGGCAGTGCGCGAGGCCTCGTCTGCCAACTCTGCAAAGACGGAGTTTCTGCGTCGCATGAGTCACGACCTGCGCACGCCTATCAACGGCATTCGCGGTATGGTCGAGGTGGGCAATGCCAACGCAGACGACTTGCAAAAACAGACCGAGTGCCGCTCAAAGATCTGGACGGCATCGGGATTACTGCTCGACCTTGCGAACGAGGCACTCGATATGAGCCGCTTGGAGAGCGGGCAGGTCGACCTGAATCTCGTGCCTACAAATATGGTGGCCCTCAACCGTGAGGTGTGTGATATTCTGGAGCGCCAGGCCGAGGAGCGTCTGGTGACAATTATCTGCGACCAACGGACTCTTGATCATCCCTATGCCCGGGTGAGCGTGACGCACCTCAAGCGCCTGTTGCTCAATATTGCCGGGAATGCCGTCAAGTACAACCGCCAGGACGGCTATGTTCGCCTGACATGCCGCGAAGTAGAGCCGGTGGATGGCGTCCCCGTCTATGAATACACGATCGTCGATAACGGCATTGGCATGAGCGAGGAGTTTCAACAGCACCTCTACGAGCCGTTTTGCCGTGAGGAACAACAGGTGGAAGGTGCCTCATCGGGAACTGGCCTGGGTGCGCCTATTGCCAAGCAGTTGGTCGAGCTTATGGGCGGAACCATGAACTTTACGAGCACCTTGGGGCAGGGGACGGCGTTTACCATCCGCCTGCCGTTTGAGAAATGCAAGCGCTCCGAGATTCCTCAGGCAGTTCACGTGGATGCAGGTGGCGACGATGCGCTCCAGGGCCTGCGCGTTTTGCTCGTAGAGGATAACGACCTGAATGCCGAGATCGCACAGTTTACGCTCGACCGTGCCGGTGCCATCGTGACGCATGCTAAGGACGGCGAGTCTGCTGTCGAGACGTTTGCCGCGAGCGCACCGCACGAGTACGACGTGGTGTTGATGGACATTATGATGCCTGGCATCGATGGCCTTGAGGCCACGCGCCAGATTCGAGCGCTCGACCGCGAGGATGCCGCGACCACGCCGATCATCGCGGTGAGCGCCAACGCCTTTGCCGACGACCGTAAGCTTTCGCGTGAGGCGGGCATGGACGCCCACCTGAGCAAACCCGTGAGTGCGCAGGAGCTCGTTGAGGCGCTCGCGCACTTAGCCGCCGACGCCTCATAAGCATATGGCCCGGCTCCAATGTTGGTTGGAACCGGGCCATATTGCTATCTGCAAGACCTGCTTTAGGGTCTACTTTTCATGAATCTGCTTGCCGCAAAGATGTTCAATCGAAATCTCGTAGAGTTGGACGCCCTTGATGTCTTTGGTAATCTCCTCCTCGACTTCTTCGGCGGAAGGGTAGTACTTAAGCGCGAGCTGGCGGACTTTGTCCTCGATAAACGAAGGCGTCTCATCTACAAGGCGGCAACGGCCAAAGACCACGGTGCTCATAACGTAGGGAGCCCAGTCATCGTCCTTGTACCACTCGTTGCCATAAACGGTAAAGCAGACTTTATCGTCACGCTTGAGTGAATCGACCTTGTGGCCGGCCTTGGCGCCATGGAAATAAATCTTGTCGTGCTCGGGGTCAAAGAAGTAGTTGACGGGAATGGCGTATGGGTAGCCATCGTCGCCGTTAACGGTAAAGACGCCGCGCTTGCAGGTTGCCAGCAGCTCGCGCGCCTCCTCGTCGGTGATGGCACGTTTCTTTCGGCGTAAAGGCCTAAACATCGTTGGCTTCCTTTCTACCTGTGCAGGGTGGTTGAGCACAAACTATAACGAAACAACTCCGTTTTCCTTGATGCAGGCGAGTATGTTTTTGAGCTTGTTAAGATCGAGCGGTTTGGGCAGATGGGCGTTCATGCCGGCATCGTGTGCCGCCTGGGCGTCCTCGGCAAAGGCGTTGGCGGTGAGCGCGATGATGGGGATGTCGGCCGCATCGGCCTTCTCGCTCAGGCGAATCGCACGGGTTGCCTCGTAGCCATCCATGCCCGGCATCATAATGTCCATCAGGATCGCATCAAAGCTGCCGGCGGGATGGCCGACGTATAGGTCGACCGCTTCGTTGCCGTTGGCGGCGCGAGTCACGACGATGCCCTCGCTTTCCAGCAGCGTTTGGGCAATCTCGGCATTGAGCTCGTTATCTTCCGCCAAAAGGACGCTCATGCCGGCAAGCGAGCAGTTACATGTTTGCTCGTCCGCACATTCCCTTGCCCGAGGGTTCTTGTCGATGTCGAGCGGAATCTGGACGTTGAACGTGCTTCCCGCGCCAACTTCACTCGAAATCTCAATCGTGCCGCCCATCATGTCGAGGAGCGATTTGACGATTGACATGCCAATGCCGGTTCCTTGGAACTTGCTGCGCGCATCGTCGCCTTCCTGGGCAAACGGCTCGTAAATGCGCGTCAAAAACTCGGGCGTCATACCAATGCCGGTATCCGAGACGCTAAAGCAAAACACGGCGTGCTCGTCGTCGAGCGGTTTGATGGTCGACGAGAAGGTGACGGTGCCACCGCGTTTGTTGTACTTGATGCTGTTGTCGAGCAGGTTGACGAGGATTTGCCGAATATGGGTGGGGCTGCCGATCATGTATTGGTCGACAACGTAGGGTTCGCTGGTGTCGAGCATTGTTATGCCACGGTCCGATGCGCGAAGCTTGCATAGTACGAGCGCATCGTCGCACAGTTCTTTAAGATTGAACGATTCGTGATCGAGCGTTACTTTGCGTTCCTCGATCCGGCCCATCTCGAGGATGTCATTAATGAGCGACAGCAGGTGGTTGGCGGCAACACGCGCTTTGGCGCGGCTTTCGCGGGCGACTTGCATGTCGCCTTCTTTCAATTCCTCAATTTCGATAAGGCCCAGGATGCCGTTGAGCGGCGTGCGGATGTCGTGGCTCATGCGCGTGAGGAAAGCGGTTTTGGCGGCGTTGGCGGCGTCGGCTTTCTGCCGTGCTTCCTGTGCACGTTGAAGCGACCAGACAAGGATGGCGATGCCGGTGAGCAACATGCAGATGATAACGGTCGCAATGGCGGTGCGGTTGCGGTAGACAAACTGGAACGTGTCCGATTCTTGCGCCGAGTACGATGTGGGGGAATAGCTGCTCGCAGAGAGCGATTCGCCTGCATTGATGATGCCCTTATTGATGATTCCCAACAGCTCGGGTTTGCCGCGCGGAATCATGCACGATAGTTCTGCCGTGTTGGTGAGTTCTTGCGTTTCAAAATCCTCGATGTCGTAGGTGTCGCGGATGGTTTCCAGGCGCGTACTGGGGACGATGATGCAACGTGCCTTTCCCACACGGAGAGCATTGAGCGCTTCGTCTTTATTCGGATATTCGGTTACCGTCGCATCGGGGAAGAGGCTTTCGAGCTCAAACCGGTTGATGATCGCGTTCTCTGTGTAAGCGATGTCCTTTAGGTCGCTGTCTAGGTCGTTACTGACGTGAATAGCGGTTAGGGAAACCGTTCCCATCGAGTTTGACTGGGCGACCCCCTTCTGTTCGGCAAGCCAGTAGTCGCGAAAGAATGGCAGAGCGGCATCGATGGTTCCGTCGGAAAGGGCTTCAACCATCTTCTCGTTATTTGAGAATGCGACGGTTTTAACCGTAATGCCAAACTTGTCATGCAGCGTCGTTGCAAGCGAGGTGAGCGATCCCTCCATCTCGCCATCGTCATTTTGCGTGCAGTAGGGAAGCTGGTTGACAAGATAGCCGAGCGTGATGGTGTTGCCGTTTGCTTTGAGCCAGGAGGCCTCGGGGCCGGTGAGCGATGACGAGCCGCTGTTTTGGGCCGAGTAGCTCGATTTGACTTCGTCGTTATAGCGCGGGTTGACGCGGGCGATGGCCGTCATGGCGGCGTTGATGTCGTTCATCAAATCGGGGCGGCTTTTGGGAACGGCAAAATAGTAGTCACTCGATCCTACGTAGAACATGGGTGACGCATCGGGCGACGAGATGGTGTCGTTCATGATGATGGCGTCGACCTCGCCGTCTGAAAGCGCCTCAAAGAGGGCGCCGCCGGTGTCGATTTCTTTATAAGTACAGGTGACGCCTTGGTCGGCGAGCCACTGCTGGCCGACGATGGTTTGCATAACGCCAGCGTTGCAGCCGATGGTGAGACCTTGGAGCGCCTGGGGGTCACCCTTGGCCAGATCGTCGCGATCGGGCTTGGCGTAGATGTAGTAGCGCTCGGTGCCCTCGGGGTTCGAGGAAAAGAGCAGCGTCTGCTCGCGTTCTTCCGAATACGAGATGTTGGGCATGAGGTCGATCTCGCCTGCCTCGAGCATGTCCAAAAGCTCGGTGAAGGTGCCGCTAACGTATTCGTATTGCCAACCCTTTGTGTAATACGAGAGGGTCTGGAGGTATTCGTAGCCCCATCCCGAGAGGCGCTCGCCCGGCGTGCCTTCTTGGAAGCCTGCATTGTTGACGAGCCAGCCAACGCGGACTTTCTTGACCTGCTGGTCTGAGTCAGCGGCAAAGGCAGGTGCGGGCAGGACGGCGCTCAGTACTGTGAGCGCGGCAAGCGCGACGGCCAGGGTGCGATATAGAGCTAAGCGAAGGACGGCGGAAGGTTTCACATGCAATCCTATCGAGTAGAGACAATACGCGCATAAGGATACCAGCTCAGCCACCCTAACACCCGGCAGATGGGTAGTCATTGGGGACGTTCTTAAACGACCAGTCGCTGGGGACACTCTTTGCCGGAGTTGGCACTTAGGGACGTTCCCAATCTGTCCGGCACAAAAGGAGCGTCCCCAGCTGCCGGTTGTGGGACAATACCGAGCGAACGTGATGGGGTATCTGGAAAAGGGGTCGCGATGAACAAGTTGAGGACGCTTGCCGACGTGTTGCGCCAGGCTGGCTTTGCGCGCATCACGGGCCTGTTTCTTATCTTCTACCTGCTGTGTTCGACGGCAGTCTGGCTGTCCGAGCCCACGACCCTTACGTTTGGCGATGGCCTCTGGTTTAGCTTTGAGACCGTATCGACGATCGGCTTTGGCGATATTCCGGCCGAAACGCCGGTTGCCCGCGCCATCACTGTCGTTTTGAGCGTCATCAGCATCTTCTACATCGCCATGCTTACGGGCGTGGCGGTGAACTACTGCAATACGCTCATCAAGATGCGCCAAAAGGACACCATGGCGCGCTTTATGGATGATCTTGAGCACCTGGAAGAGCTTGACCGCGATGAGCTCGCCGACCTGTCGCGCCGCGTGCGCGAATATCGCCGACGCCAACGCTAGGGCGGGCGCCGCACGTCACAACAAGGGGGCTGAATATGAATATCACGGTATACCTGGGCGCCAGCGTCGGTAACGACCCGGCGTTTTTGCCTGCGGTGCAGCAGCTCGGCACATGGATTGGCTCCAACGGCCACGCGCTGGTATACGGCGGGTCCAAGTCGGGCCTGATGGGTGCGCTCGCCGATAGCGTGCTCGATGCTGGCGGGCACGTGACCGGTGTGGAGCCGAGCTTTTTTATCGAGGCCGAGTTTCAGCACGATGGCATCGACGACCTTATCGTGACGAGCGACATGGCCGAGCGCAAGGCCAAGATGATCGAGCTCGGCGATGCGTTCATTGCCTTTCCGGGCGGTACGGGCACGCTCGAGGAGATTGCCGAGGTCATGTCGGCCGTGTCGCTGGGCCATCTGAGCGCGCCGTGCATCCTGTACAACTTGGACGGTTACTACAACGACCTTAGGTCGCTGCTCGGGCACATGATCGACAAGGGCCTATCGAGCCCGCAGCGCCAGGCCGGCATCTACTTTGCCGACGACCTGCACCAAATCGCATCGATTATCGGCAGCTAAGCCTTGGGCCCGTCGCGTGTGCGGCACCCAACGGCGCTGTTCGCGGCGTAGATGGTTGGCCCGTCCGCGCTGTGCCCGTCCTACAATAAAACGTATCTTTGCCGATTCTGACCACGGGAGGTCCCGATGGATAACCTTGCAAAACCCAAAAACCGTGCGCTGTTCTTAGTGAGCGTGGCCGTGACCGGTGCGTTTGCAGGTGCTGCGGTCTGGCTGTTCTTCTTTGCGATGGAGCACGGTATCGACTATCTATGGACCGAGATCCCGCACATGCTGGGCGTCGCTTCGCCCGAGCTCGCGAGCGGCCCGTTCGGGTTTTTGCCGTATCCGTTTTTCGTCTGCCTGCTGGGCGGCCTGCTGATCGGTCTGTACGAAAAGATGACGGGCACCAAGACCGACGACCTTAACCAGGTGATGGCCAAGGTTAAACAGGACGGTTGCTACCCGTACGACAACCTGGGCAAGCTTTCGCTTGCGGCATTGCTGCCGCTGCTGTTTGGCGGAAGCATTGGACCGGAGGCCGGCCTGACCGGCGTTATCGCGGGCCTGTGCAGCTGGGTCGGCGACCGCATGCGTCGCTTTGGCGTCGAGTTTAGGCAGCTCACGCTGCTGGGCACCCAGGCCGCCCTGACGGCGCTCTTCACCGCGCCCGTCTTTGGCTTTGTGGCGCCGCTCGCCGGTAGCGCTGACGGCCAGGGCGCCGACGACGATGGAGACTCCGAATCCGACGAGATCACCATCAAACTGCCCAAGGCGCAAAAGACCGTGGTCTACGGCATCGCGATTGCCGGCGGCCTGGGCACCTATCTGCTGCTTGGCCAGCTTATGGGCGGCGGTATGGGTATGCCGAGGTTCGAGGCTGCCCAGGTGGGCAACCTCGAGCTTGTCTGGCTGATTCCCCTGGCACTCATCGGTACGGCCTGCGGCTGGCTGTACTTTGTCTCGGAGCACGCGAGCGAGACATTGGCTCACGCCATAGGGGAGCGCCCTGTCGTCAAGGCCATGCTGGCCGGTCTGGCGCTCGCCATCTGCGGCACGGTCCTGCCCTACACCATGTTTGCCGGCGAGACCCAAGCCGACGTGCTCATGGAAACCTATCTGACCATCCCCGCCGGTGTGCTCATCGCGACCGGTCTTGTTAAGGCCATGCTGACTCCCGCCCTCATCAATATGGGCTGGCGCGGCGGCCACTTCTTCCCCGTCATCTTTTCGGGCGTGAGCCTGGGCTACGGTCTTGCCATCCTGACGGGCGCCGATCCGGTCTTTTGCGTCGCCGTCTGTACCGCCTCGACGATGGGTGCCGTCATGCGCCAGCCCGTCATGGTCGTGGGTTTGCTGCTCATGTGCTTCCCGCTCAAGGGCATCGTCTGCATGATCATCGCCTCCGTCATTGCGGCAGGCATTCCGCTGCCCAAGCCGCTGCGCAAGTAGCACGGGGGCGCACGGGCAGTACAAACATTTCAAACCCGGTGTGAGGGCGTAGACACGGGCCGAGCGCCTCCCCAAAAAAACCGCGCCAGGTCTACGGCGCATGCCCGATGATGCCGCGCTTGCCTACAGGTCGCGTGCTCGATAGACCTTGATGCTGATGACGCAGCTAAGCGCACATAGCACGAGGGCCAGCACGGCAATTCCTGCACACAGACAGCCTAGCACGGCAGGGTCGGGATTCGCTCCGGAAATCGACATGAGCCAGTTGCTGATGGGGTTGGAGGAGCTCAGTGCGGCCATGGCAAGGCACCCGAGCAGGGCAAACAGGCCAGCGGATAGGCGCAGCGCCTCCATATGTCCAAATCGGAAGAATAGCGGCTGCGCTAAAAACACGATCATGAGGGAGATGAGCATCGACGCCACCGAGGCGATTGCGATCTCAAAGATAGTCTGTCCCGTCGAGGGGATACCTGTGTTGTTGAGGATTGGGAGGGCGATGATGTTCAACAGTACGGCGGCGCACGCCATGACAGCCGAGAAGACAATGATGCTCAGGTAGCGTGCACAGATGATGTCTTTGCGCGAGAGGGGCAGCGTTGCCCGATAACGTTCCCATCCGTTTTGATTGTCGAAGCCGGCCAGCGAGCTCATGACCATGATGGGCGACATGGCGCTGACCGCGCAGGCACCGGCGCTCATGCCGGAATCGCCATCCGATGCGATGGCGAGGGTCAGCACGACAAATATGAACAGGCCGACGCCCGCGATGCTCGGGACGAGCGTGCGAACGATGGCGAGCTCGGACATAAAGGCGCGTTTCATTTCGAAGCCCCTTTCAACATGAGGCGCAGATAGTCATCAATGGTTGCCCGATCGCAGGGAATCTCGGGGAAGGCCTCGAGCGTTTCGCGACGGTTGGGCACGAGCACGTCCACGCTATAGGCGTGGTGGGCGGCACGGGCGCCTTCGACGCAAGCCATAAGCTCGGCGGCTTGTGCTTGGGCGCAGTGGGCGATGCCGGCTCGGTCGGTAATGTCCTCGCGCGGCAGGTCAAACGCAATCGAGCCGTTATCGATGCAGATGACGCGGTCGGCAGCGCGATCGAGGTCGGACGTAATATGGCTCGAGAGCACTACGCTGCGCTGGCCGTCGGAAACAAAGGCGAGCAGCTCATCGAGCAGCTCCTCGCGTGCCATGGGATCAAGGCCCGCAGTGGCTTCGTCCAAAACGAGCAGCTTGGCATTGTGGCTGAGCGCGCAGGCGAGCTGTAGCTTCATGCCCATGCCGCGGGAGAGGTCTTTGACCTTGGTTTTGGGGTCAAGGCCAAATCGGTCGATGAATCCGGCGAATGTTTCGCGACTCCACGTGGGGAATGCCGGGCCTACGAGTTTCTCGATCTCGCCCACCTTGAGCGTGGAGGGGAAGGGGCACGTGTCCAGGACAAGGCCGACGCGGGAGCGCAGATGGCGCTGCGTCTCGTCGGGCACGTTGGCGTCGCAGCGCTGCCCAAACAGGTGCACCTCGCCGGCATCGAGCTTTATAAGCCCGAGTGCGGCGCGAATCGTCGTTGTTTTGCCGGCGCCGTTTGCGCCCACAAAGCCGACGATCTGGCCGGGCTCCACGGTGAGTGTGACATCGCGTAGGGAAAAGCGGTCGCTTACGCGGCGTGAGACGCCTTTGAGTTCTAGCAAGTTTTGCATGGTATAGCCTTTCTTGCAGATGGCTACTGCATGGTTTCGGGAGCTACAAGGTCGAGCATCTCGTGCAGCTTGTCGCGTGTGACGCCCAGAGCTTCGGCTTGGCTCGCCGCTTTCGCAAGCAACTCTTCGATATGGCAGAGCTGGTTTTCGCGCAAAAGCTCCTGGTTGCCTTCGGCGACAAAGCAGCCTTTGCCCTGCACGGTGCAGATAAAGCTGAGCTGCTCCAGATCGGCATAGGCGCGCTTGGTGGTGATGACGCTCACGCCCAGGTCGCTCGCGAGCGCACGGATGCTGGGAAGTTTGGCTCCCGCAGCGAGGGTGCCCGAAAGGATCTGGGCTTTGACCTGCGAGGATATCTGCTCGTAGATGGGCTTGTCGCTCGAATTGGATAGGATGATGTCCACAGCGGCTCCTTAGCTGTTGGGCTACACGTGTATATAACCGGTAAGCACAGTATATATACACTATGCACAGTTATGCAAGAGCTAAATGTGGAATAGTCCGCCGGCACCGCGCTTGCTCCAAAACAATCTCAATCTGTAACACCTAGGTCCGTTTTGGGTCGTCTGCTGTTACAGATCGAGATCTTATTTGCCCGCCTGCCTATTTGTCTCAATCTGTAACAGTAAGAGTCGATTTGCGCGGCTAGATGTTACAGAACGAGACATTGGCGGCTCGCCTTCTCGTTTATCTCGATTTGTAACAGTTAGACCTGATTTAGGCGGCTAGATGTTACAGGTTGAGATTGTGCCGGCGGGCCTGCCGGTTTGTCTCGATCTGTAACAGGTAGGGGCTCAAAACCCGTCTTACTGTTACAGATCGAGACAATCCTTGAGGCGGCTGCCCGGCGCAGCGAGCTCAGCTGATGAATTTGTCCTGATAGGCGCCCTGCGGCGGGATTTCGCGGCTACAATAGTGCGGTTACAACGACGTAATGCACTCAATGCAAGAAAGGATCCGCATGGCAAGCCTGTCGGATGAAATCTCGTCGCGCCGCACATTCGCGATCATCAGCCACCCGGACGCCGGTAAGACCACGCTTACCGAGAAGCTGCTGCTCTATACTGGCAGCATCCAGACCGCCGGCTCGGTTAAGGGCAAGAGCTCGGCCAAGCATGCCGTCTCGGACTGGATGGACATCGAGAAGGAGCGCGGTATTTCCGTTACCTCCTCGGTGCTGCAGTTCACCTACAACGGCGCCTGCGTCAACATCCTCGATACCCCCGGCCACCAGGACTTTTCGGAGGATACCTACCGTACCCTTATGGCCGCCGACGCCGCAGTCATGGTCATCGACGGCGCCAAGGGCGTCGAGGCCCAGACAAAAAAGCTCTTTAAGGTCTGCACGCTGCGCCATATCCCCATCTTCACCTTTGTGAACAAGCTCGACCACGAGGCTCGCGATCCGTTTGAGCTCATGGAAGAGATCGAGAACGTCCTGGGCATCAATACGTATCCCATGAACTGGCCGATCGGCAGCGGTCGTAACTTCCGCGGCGTATTCGATCGCCAGACCCGTCGCGTTATCGCCTTTGAGGGCGACGGTCACGCCAATGCCACCAAGAAGGTCGCTGAGGTCGAGGCCGAGCTGGGCGATCCCGCCATGGATGAGCTTATTGGCGAGGAGAACCATAAGAACCTGATGGACGACATCGAGCTGCTCGATGGCGCCGGTGACGAGCTCGACCTGGATGCCGTGGCCTGTGGCAAGCTGAGCCCGGCGTTCTTTGGCTCGGCACTTACCAACTTTGGCGTGGAGCCCTTCCTTAAGGAGTTCCTGCGCTTGGCGCCGACGCCGCGCGCCTATACCGATACGCTCACCAGCGAGCCGGTCGCGCCCGCCGAGAACGACTTTAGCGGCTTTGTCTTTAAGATCCAGGCCAACATGGACAAGAACCACCGCGACCGCATTGCCTTTGTGCGCATTTGCTCGGGCAAGTTCGAGCGCGGCATGGATGCCTTCCATATGCAGGGCAACCGCAAGCTCAAGCTGGCTACGGGCACCTCGATGATGGCCGACGACCGCGCTATCGTGGACGAGGCGTACGCCGGCGATATCGTGGGCCTGTTCGACCCCGGTATCTTTAGCATCGGCGACACCGTGTGCTCCGGCAAGCGCCACGTGCAGTATCCGCAGATCCCGACGTTTGCCCCCGAGATGTTCGCCCGCATCACGCAGGTCGACACGCTCAAGCGCAAACAGTTCGTGAAGGGCATGGAGGAGCTTGCCCAGGAGGGCGCCATCCAGATCTTCCGCGAGCTCGGCGCCGGCATGGAGAGCGTCATTGTGGGCGTGGTCGGCGTGCTGCAGTTTGAGGTGCTCGAGCGCCGCCTGAAGGCCGAGTATCGCGTCGAGGTTCGTCGCCAGCCGCTGCCCTATACGGACATTCGCTGGATCCAGAACGACCCCGACACCATCGACATCCCGGGTCTTTCGCTCACGCGCGACACGCTGCGCGTCGAGGATATGCGCGGCGGCAAGCTGCTGCTGTTCACGAGCCCATGGAACGTGGATTGGGCGACCGACCATAACCCCGACCTCATCCTGTCGGAGTTTGGCAACGTAACGTTTTAGCGCACCGGCGCGGTGGCCTTGCGGGGCTGCCGCGCCGTTTGCTTGCCTGATGCCGTGTGAGCGGCTATCATACCCACCGTCGTCTCAAGACCGGGGCGTCCGAGCAGTTCGGGTCCGATATCCTGCTCGTTAAACCTAAAACCAAAGGAGTACATAATGATCAAGAAGGTCATGGAGGACTACAAGGTCCTGTTGCGGAGCATTCCCGCGGCAACGGTTTCGCTGTTTTTCGTGAGCGTTATCATGATGAACCTGCTGGCCAACAAAGAGCTTATCAGCCTGCCGTATCTGGCACTCGATTGCGGCTTTGTGGTGAGCTGGGTTTCGTTTTTGTGCCAGGACATGATCTGCAAGCGCTTTGGCGCCAAGGCATCCATCAAAATCTCTATCCTCGCGCTGCTGGTCAACCTGGCCGTGAGCCTGTGCTTTTGGGCATGCTCGCTCACGCCCGGCATGTGGGGTGCCTACTACGACACGGGTATGATCGAGGTCAACGCCGCCCTTAACGCCACCATCGGCGGCACCTGGTACGTGGTGCTGGGCTCTTCGCTGGCAATGCTCGTTTCTGCCGTGGTTAACTCCACGCTCAACCAGTCGCTCGGCCGCATGCTCAAAAAGAATAACTTTGCGAGCTTTGCCTTCCGCTCTTATGTGTCCACGGGTGTTGGCCAGTTTATCGACAACTTGGTCTTTGCCATTGTGGTGAGCCACACGTTCTTTGGTTGGACCTGGGTGCAGGTCCTTATGTGCTCGCTGACCGGCGCTGTCGCCGAGCTGCTGTGCGAGGTCTTTCTGAGCCCCGTGGGCTATAAGGTCGTGCGCGGCTGGGAGCGCGAGAATGTGGGCTCCGAGTACCTCGAGCGCCACGCAGCTGCCTAAGGAGCAAGTATGCGGGTTTTGATCACGGGCGCTTCGGGCGGTATCGGAGCCGCGTGCGTGCAGCGCTTTTTGGACGAGGGCCACGAGGTCGTGGGCTTTGACCTGCTGCCGGCGACGGTTGAGCACGAGCGCTACCGCCATCTGATCGTTGATGTATGCGAGCCTAACTCGTTTCCAGGCGACCTTGAGCCTCAGGTAATCGTGAACGTTGCCGGTACGCAGGATTCGGCCGATGACATTGCCGCCAACCTGCGTGGCACCATCAACGTGACCGAGCGCTACGCCTTTGTGGGAGAGGGGCTTGCCGCCAAGCCGGCGCCTGCTATCCAATCCGTGGTCAATGTGGGGTCGGCGAGCGGACATACGGGATCGGAGTTTCCCGCCTATGCTGCCAGCAAGGGTGGCGTTATCGCCTACACCAAGAACCTTGCAAACCGCCTGGCGCCGCAGGCCATCGCCAACAGTGTGGACCCGGGCGGCGTTATCACGCCGCTCAACCGTTGCGTGATGGAAGACGAGCACCTGTGGAACCAGATTATGGAGCTCACGCCGCTTAAACGCTGGGCCACCGCCCAAGAGATCGCCGAGTGGATCTACTTTGTGGGCGTGACCAACCGGTTTATGACCGGGCAGAGCCTGCTGATCGATGGCGGCGAGGCCGGCCGCACTCAGTTTATCTGGCCCGAGTAGAAAACGCGCCCGATGGAAATCCGTCGGGCGCGTTTTTGATGTATTGATTTTTAGCCGAGGCAAGTCCAGTTGACGGGGGTCGAGCCGTGCTGTTCGAGTAGCCGATTGGCAGCGGAGAAGGGGCGCGACCCTATAAAGGCGGGGAGTTCTGCCGTGGCACGGTTGGCCGAAAGCGGCGAGGGGTGCGTAGAGGCCAGGCAGAACTTGCCGGTTGCCTTGCCCGCGCCGATTGCGTCGAGCTTGCCCTCAACCATTTGCTGGGCAAAGCGTCCCCATGCCAAAAAGACGACCGGTTGGGGCAGCAGGCAGCAGCGTTCGATAACATAGTCGGTGAGCGTGCTCCAGCCCAGTTTGGCGTGCGAGTTGGCGGCATGCTCGCGCACGGTGAGCGTGGTGTTGAGGAGCAGGACGCCCTGTTGTGCCCATGGGGTTAGGTCTCCCGTGGCGGGAATGGGGCAGTCCAGATCGGCTTTGAGTTCCTTATAGATGTTGCGCAGACTCGGCGGCAACTTGGTTTGCGTCGCGGGGACCGAGAACGATAACCCCATGGCCTGGTTGGGTTCGTGATAGGGATCTTGACCCAAAATGACAACCTTGACTTGGTTGGCCGGCGTATAGGCGAGGGCATTGAGGATGTCGTCTTGTGCTGGGTAGATAGTCTGCTCGGCACGCAAAAGGGCGATGCGCTCGAGCAGCTGGTTCGTCGTGTCACGTACCGGCTGCGGCGCATCGCCCAACCAAGTTGTTATGTTGCGGTCGCGAGTTGCGGTGTCCATGGGGCTCCTTTATGGCAGATGCTCTGTTGGCATCTATTGTAAAGGCGCACCGGTTGCCTTTATGCCGCGGCTGCATGAAGAGTGGGGTCTACGAGACGCGCTCGGGCGCTCCTGCCATGTGAGCGTGTCCTTGCGAGCGAAGGCACGGGAGCTCGACGGTTGCCACCATCACGCCGGTGAGGATGAGGGCGGCGCCAAAGAAGGCGATGGGGCTCAGGACCTCGCCGACCAGGAAGAACGAGAAGACGGCGGAGCAGACCGGCTCGAGCGAGAAGGCAAAGCCGGTGGTCTCGGCGGGCACGTGGGGCTGCACGAGCGTCTGGGTGATAAAGCCGTAGGCAGAGCAGATGAGTGCGAGCGCGACGACGACCGCGACCTCGCTCGGCGTGCTGGGAAGCGTAAAGCCGCCAAAGGCAAATACGGCGATGCCCGAGAACAGGCCGCCAAAGCCCAGCTGCCAAACACCCAAGGCCAGTGGGTCGACTTCTTCGACAAAGCGCTTGGCTACGATAATGTGGCTGGCATAGATAAAGGCTGAGAGCAACATGATGATCGCGCCGGGATTCAGGCTGGTAAAGTCGGCGCCCGAGAGCAGCAGCATACCGCAGGTGACGATGGCGGTGCCGACGAGCACCTTGCGCTCGGGGGCGCGACGCAGCAGGGCGGCGTTGGCAAACGGCACGATCACGACCGTCAGGCTCTGCAAAAAGCCGGCGGTGGAGGCGGAAGTAAGGCTGGAGCCCAAGCACATGCAGGTGAGCTCGGTTGCCATGATGGCGCCGATGATGGCGGCGCGAACCATAAGGTCGCGATTGATGCGGAAAGCGCGCTTGTGGAAGAGCAGCAGGCAGGCCACAAAGGCGATGATGCAGCGCAGCGCAACGATGCTCGTGGCGTTCATGCTGTCCATGCCGATCTTCATGAGGGGGTACGAAAAGCCCCATGCGACGGGAACGGAAAATGAGAGCGCGATTGCTTTTTTGCGATCCATGGGACTCCTTTTATTACAGAACGGTTTCGCAAAAAGGATTCTGCTCCCAGATGTGGATGTAGTAAAGCGAATGTATCTTCAGTATGATTAAGAAATACTAATGTTGCTAGAAAAAGCGCTGGCAAAACGTTTTACGGCTACATCGATGTGGAGGCACGATGGCATCGCGATATCAGATTGTATGTATGGTGGTCGATTGCGGCAGTCTGAAGGGCGCGGCCGACGAGCTGGGCTATACGCAAAGCGCGGTGAGCCAGGCCGTCAAGGCGCTCGAGCGCGAGCTGGGCACCACGATTATCGAGCGCGGTAAGCAGGGCGTATCGCTTACGCGCGACGGCAAACAGTATCTGCCGTATCTGCGCCAGATTGTAACTGCCGAGGCCGAGCTTGAGGGCAAGCGTCAGGAGTTGCTGGGGCTTTCGTCGACTGACATTCGCATTGCGACGTTTACCAACGTGAGTCGTACCGTGCTGCCGCGCGTGATCCGCGACTTTGGGGCCCTGCACCCGGGCGTTCACTTTACGCTCAAGCAGGGCGATTACACGCGCAACGCCCAGTGGGTGCACGATGGCGTGGTTGACTTTTGCTTTACGGCACGCGGATTTACCACGGGGCTTCAGAAGCGCGTGGTCTATCACGACGAGCTGGTGGCGCTGTTGCCGGCCGCGCATCCGCTGACGGCAAAGGAAAAGGTGACGCTCGCCGACCTGGCGTCCGAACCGTTTGTGCTGCTGGATGAGGGCGAACAGAGTCTGGTGCTCGATGCCTTTGCCGCGCATGGGCTGTCGCCGCGCGTGACGAGTGAGGTTACCGACGACTACACCATTATGGCGATGGTGGAGGAGGGCCTAGGCGTGAGCATGCTCTACCGTCGTACGGTCGAGGGCATGAAGGCCGGTATCCGCGTGCGTCCCATCGTGCACGCTCCCTCGCGCGATGTGGTGGCGGCTTGGCGCAGCTGGGACACCATGCCTATCGCCACGAGGCGCTTTATCGATTATATGAGCTCGCATATCGTCAGCTAGTTGCCGTATGCCGCCTTGCCGCGCATGCCTAGCGCGTCCCGGTCTTGGCTTGCGCCAGACGGTAGGTGCGTGCCGGGTGACAGAGCAATACCGCCACGACCATAAAGAACGCCGTGGTGCCCAGGCTGATGGGGTAGACCATCATGATGTTCGGAAAGGTGCGGAAGTGCGGGAACACGCAGAATACCCAATAGAAGCGGATGCCGCAGACACAGATCATGGTGATGAGGGCAGGCATGAGCGAGATGCCAAAGCCGCGCAGGTAACCGGACATGTTTTCGTAGAACATGCTAAAGGCGTATGCCGGGAAGATCGAGCACACGCGGATATAGCCGATCGAGACGATGTTGGGATCGCTGTTAAAGAGCGCCAGGATCTCGCGCCCCAGACTGACGATGATGACGATGGTGGTGAGTGCAACGATGCCGCCTTCGACCAGGCAGACCTTGAGCGTCTTGGTGCAACGGTCGATCTGGCGCGCGCCGTGGTTTTGTCCCACAAAGGTAGTGCAAGCCTGGCTAAAGCTGTTGAGCAGGTTGTAACACACATACTCCAGGCTCATGGCAGCGCTGGATGCCGCCATGACCTCGGTGCCCAGGCTGTTGATGGCGGACTGGATGATGATGTTGGCGACGGCAAAGACGGCGCTTTGGATGCCGGCGGGCAGGCCGATCTTAACGATGCGCTTGAGGGCGACGGGGTCTAAGCCTAAGTCGCGTGGGGTGACGCGGACGACGGAGTCGGTCTTGAGCAGGTGGACAAAGAGTGTGGCGGCGCTGACGGTGTAGGCGATGGCGGTGGCGATGGCGACACCCGCGACGCCCCAGTGGAGCACGGGGACAAAGATGAGGTCCAGGCCAATGTTGAGGATGGTGGACACGGCAAGCGCCTGCAGCGGCATGCGGGTGATGCCGACAGAGCGGAAGATTGCGGCCTCAAAGTTGTAGAGCAAGATCGAGGGCATGCTGAGCAAAAAGACGCGCAGGTAGAGCGATGCGAGCGGCATGGTTTCGTCAGGGACGTTGAGCGCGGCGAGCATGGGCTCGGCAAAGATCTCGCCCAGCGCGATGACGACAAAGCCCACGAGTGCCATCAGAATCGAGGTATGGACGGCGCGCTTGACCATGTTCTGATCGTTGCGGCCGATGGCGTTGGCGATGACCACGTTGGAGCCAAGCGACAGCCCAATAAACAGGTTGATCATAAGACTGGTAAGCGGAACATTGGAGCCGACCGCCGCCATGGCGAGGGTTCCCTGGTCGCCCGAGAAGTTACCGATGATGACCGTGGCGATGAGGTTCGACAGCTGCTCAAGGATGCTCGTGGCGGCGACGGGAAAGGCGAACAGGGGAATATTGCGCCACAGCGAGCCGGTGGTCATGTCAATGTGCTTAGATGCGGTGTCTGCCATACGCTCTCAATCTCTAACATGCTCATTCGTGCTTATTTGCGCAGACGATGATACTCCTAATCGACTAGTCGGCACTTAGGGACGTTCCTTTTCTGCCGGCAGCTGGGGACACTCCTTCAGACTAGTCATTGGGGACGTTCTTAAATGACTAGTCGAACAAGAACGTCCCCAATGACGAGGCGGGGGATGCGTGAGACAATGGTGGGCGTTGTGTTGTTCGCGCTAAGGAGTTGCCATGTTGTTGTGTCCCGTTTGCCATGAGCCTTTGGTGGACGACGAGCGCGGTGCTGTGTGCGCGGGCGGACACCGGTTTGACCGTGCGCGCGAGGGCTATCTGTATCTGCTGCGCTCGTCCAAGAGCGGCGACTCCATGGGCGATCCCAAGTCGCAGGCGCGCAGCCGTCGTGACTTTCTGAACCGCGGTTACTATGCGCCGTTGCGCGATGCGATGGTCGAGCTGGTGCGCGCGCGGGCGGCAGAGCACGGGGTGTCTACGGACAAGCAGCTGACCTTGCTCGATATTTGCTGTGGCGAGGGCTATTACACGAGTGCCATGGGCGCGGTGCCGGGCGTGGATGCTTACGGTTTTGACCTGGGCAAAGAGATGGTGCGCCTTGCCGCCAAGCGCGGCGATGCGACCTACTTCGTGTCCAACATGAAGGATATCCCCGTGGCCGATGACGCCTTCGATATGGTGACCGAGCTCTTTGCTCCCTTTAACGAGCGCGAGTTTGCCCGCGTGCTGGCGCCCGAGGGCTCGCTCTACACCGTGGTGCCGGGCGCCCGTCATCTCTTTGGGCTCAAGGAGGTGCTCTACGACACGCCGTACCTTAACGACGAGAAGCTGCCGAAGACTACCGAACTCGAGTTGGTGGGAACGCAGCGGGTGTCTGCGAACATTACGCTCCAGACCCAGGCTGACATCGAGGCGGTGTTCCAGATGACGCCGTACTACTACCGTACGCGCCCCGCCGACAAAGAGCGCCTGGCAAACCTGGACACTCTTCAGACCGACATCGACTTCATCATCGCCGAGTACCGCCACTAATCTACCAAAAAGGGACAGGTTTATTTTGGCAGGTTTTATCTGGGCAAATGCAAAGGGCCGACCGCGGAGATGTGCGATCGGCCCTTTTTAGTTGCTTGGCTGCAGAGGCTATGAGAAGCGAGCGCTTACAGGCGGTCCTTGTTCTCGGCCTTGACGGCGTGCGCCTGCTGAACAAAGAACAGGTCGTACACCACGATGACAAAGGCGCCAAAGTTGATGGCGTCGCCGCCAAACGCGGGAAGCGTGAGCACCGCCTGGGCAAGCGTGGCGACTGCAGCAACGATACCGAGCTTAAACGCGCCGTCAACCTGCGAAGGCTTGTTGGCACCCTTGATGCCCGCAACGCCCGCGGCAAGATCGATGAGGCCCTTGGCGATAATCACGGCCGCGGCGAGCATGGCGTTCGATCCGTAGGTGGACTCGAACTTGCCGGTCGCGATGCCGGCGATTCCTATGACGAGACTGGCGATGCCCAGAACAAAATAAATCAGGGCAAGGATTTTGAGTGTCTTGCGAGTGAAGCTCATGGCTGGTCCTTTCGATACGAGTACGCCAACCTGGCGCACCCTATGTGCTGCACATATGGTGAAGCACATTGTAGTTCAACGCGGCGATGCATGCGCCTGAAAGCGTCTCTTGCCTGCACGGTTCAACCTTTCAAAAAGGAAAGCTGGACGTAAGTCAAATCGATGGCAGCGCATGCGCGGCGCTGCGATGATGAGGCCATGGTAAGAGCTGGACCGAAGGAGGAGCCATGATGTACGGAGTCAAGCAAGTGGATGAGCCGCGGTCGCTGGGAAGGCGCATGAGTGATTCTGTGATCGCTGCCGTGTGCACGGTATTGATGGCGGTGCTTTGCATTGGGATGCTGTGGACCATGTCGCATGTGGGACAATAACGGACGGTTGGGTGCCGACATGAATGGCGCCCATGTATTCGTTTTGTTTGCTAAGGAGTGTCCATGGGCGTCGTCGATCCCTTTTCTGTTGCTCGGGCTGCTGGGCTCGAGCTCGTGCGGACGTCCGAGGGCCTTACGCTCACCGACGGCACGATGGAGTTGCGTGCCGATTTTGGCCGCATGCTTCCACGGCTCAAGCAGGGTCGTCTGCAGCAAGAGCTGTTGGTAAAGGCTGCGCGCACAAAAGGCATCGAACAACCATGGGCGATTGATGCCACAGCAGGCTTTGGCGAGGACTCGCTGCTGCTGGCGGCCGCGGGCTTTACCGTCGATCTGTATGAACAGGATTGCGTGATCGCGGCGCTTCTCAAGGATGCCTTGGATCGCGCGACAGATGATCCGGCGCTTGCGACAGCCGTGGCACGAATGCGCTTGCATGCGGGCGAGGACAGCATCGCCGGCCTTCGCCATGTAGCTGAGCTGATCGGGCAGGGCGAGCTCACCGCTCCTGACGTGGTATATCTGGACCCCATGTTTCCCGGGCGCACCAAGAGCGCGGCGGTGAAAAAGAAGTTCCAACTCTTGCATCATCTGGAACAGCCGTGTGCCGATGAGGAGACGCTGGTCGAAGCCGCGCTTGCGGTGCACCCGCGTAAGGTCGTTATCAAGCGGCCGGTGAAGGGGCCGCTGCTTGCCGGCGTTAAGCCGAGCTATCAGCTCGCGGGCAAGGCCGTTCGCTACGATGTTTTGGTGCCGCCGCGCCCGTAGCTTGCGCACGATGGCCGGCGCTTCGCCAGCGCCGTGCCGATGCGGGGTCTATTTCCAGGGGTGCGACGTCAGATGCCATCCGCCGCAGTATTCGCATTTGTAGCAGGCAAGGCCGCGCCGCCCGCGGTTTTCGCAGTCGGCCATAACTGCCTCGGCCTCGGCGCGCGTGTCGTAACGGTTTTTGCGTTCGCACGACTTGTAGCGCCAGGCTTCATCGCGCTCGGCGTCTAGTGCGTCGCGGCGCTCGTCTTCGCGCGCAAACAGATCGCTCATATCGCCGCCGGTGGCAGCGCCCAAAAACTCGCTTTTGGCCTTTGACCAGGCGGCTCGCTTTTTGCTTCCCATCCGCTTCGCGCCCCTCTCCAAACGTTGGTATCATTGCTCAGTCAAAGTGATACCAATAAACGTGAGGTCGCCGCGTGATGATCAGAAAAACCCTCGATACCGACATTCCCGCCGTCATGGCTATCTATGACGCGGCCCGCGCCTTTATGCGCGCGCATGGCAACGCCACGCAGTGGCCCGAGGGCACGCCTTCGGCCGAGCAGCTGGCTGCCGATATCGCCGCTGGTGGCAGCTATGTGTGCGAAGTTGACGGTCACGTGGTAGCGACGTTTGCCTTTTTACCGGGTCCGGACGAGTGCTATGACGTCATTGAGGACGGTCGGTGGCGCAGCGACACTCCGTACGCCGTGCTGCACCGTGTGGCATCCGACGGCACCGTGCACGGTATCGCGGCTGCGATGTTCGCCTTTGCCAAAGAGCGTGCCGATCACCTGCGCATCGACACGCATCAGGACAATCTGCCCATGCAGCGTGCGAGCATCAAGGCGGGATTCGAGCGTGTCGGCATTATCCATGTGTCGGACGGCACGCCGCGTGTTGCGTTCGACTGGCTGCGCGAGGCATAAGCGCCCAGGCGCATACCAACACTCCATCTAAATGAAAATGGCCCCGGGTGGGGCCATTTTTTGGCAAAACGCGTTGTTGTGGGGCTCGCGTCGCTGCCGTTCCAGATGAACCCGGGCAGACAAAAAGGGGAGGTGCCGGCTTTCGCAAGGCGCGAACCTACGAAAATCGCTGCGCGGCAACGCGGAGCGATGAGCTCGGTCGGGGGATAGGGCCCGCTTCGCCCGCCGGCCCGTAAATTGTATCATCCAGTGTGGAACGAGAGCGCCCGTTGCCGCGTGCGATGGGCTTGCAATAAGAGGAGAGCCATGTCGAAACAAGCGGTCGTTGGAATCTTGGCGCATGTCGATGCCGGCAAGACAACGTTGGCCGAGGCCATGTTGTTCAACGCGGGTCGCATTCGCAAGCGCGGCCGCGTGGACGATGGCGATTCGCATCTGGACACTAACGCGATCGAGCGCGAGCGCGGCATTACGATTTTCTCGTCGCAGGCCGTGCTCGACCATGGCGATACCCACGTCATGCTCGTTGATGCGCCGGGGCATGTCGATTTTCTGCCGAGGCGGAGCGCACATTGCGCGCACTCGACTACGCGATTTTGGTTGTGGGCGCCAACGATGGCGTGCAGGGGCACACCGAAACCCTGTGGCGCCTGCTTGCGCGCTATGACATTCCGACGTTCATCTATATCAACAAAATCGATTTGGAGCATCCCGGCCGCGAGGTTTTGCTGGCACAACTTGGGCAACGTCTTTCCGAGGGCTGCCTGGATGCCAGCGAACTGCTGGCGGGCGGCACCGTTCAGGAGGACGCTGCTGCGTTGGACGAGGCGGCGCTCGAGGAGTTTCTTGAGGCGGGCGAGCTTTCTGTTGCAACGCTGTCGCGCATGGTTGCCGAGCGCAAGCTCTTTCCCTGCTTTGCCGGCTCGGCGCTCAAGGACCAAGGCGTTGACGAGCTGCTGGATGGCATATGCGCGCTGATGCGTGAACAGGCGTGGCTCCCGGAGTTTGCTGCGCGCGTCTATCGTGTCAGCCGCGGTGTTCGCGGCGAGCGCTTGGCTTGGGTTAAAGTGACCGGCGGCACGCTGCATGCCAAACAGATGATTGACGGACGTTCCGGTGCCGAGGCATGGGAGCAGAAGGTCGATCAGGTACGCATCTATAACGGCGAGAAGTATGAGCTTGCCCAGGAAGTTGCCGCTGGCGGCATCTGCACCGTGACGGGCCTCGCACACGTTCGCCCGGGTGATGCCCTGGGCGCGGAGCCCGCGGGCGATGCACCTGTCATTGCGCCGGTCCTCACCTATACGGTGCTACCGGGCGAACACGATGTCCATGCGGTGTTTAAAGCGCTGACCGAGTTGGCGGACGAAGACCCCATGCTCGGCGTAAGCTGGAATACGCATCTTGAGCAGATTCACTTGCAGTTGATGGGAGCCGTGCAGCTCGAGGTCGTGCAGCGGGTGTTGGCCGATCGCTTTGGCCTTACGATTGAGTTTGAGTCCGGCGGCATTCTCTATAAGGAGACGATCTCGCAGCCGGTCGAGGGTGTGGGCCACTTTGAGCCACTGCGCCATTACGCCGAGGTGCACCTGCGCCTTGAGCCGCTGCCGGCGGGCTCAGGCGTGCAATTTGGTACCGCTACCTCGACTGACGAGCTCGATCTGAACTGGCAGCGCCTGGCGCTCACCAACGCCATGGAGCGCGATCACCTGGGCGTGTTGACCGGCTCGCCCATCACCGATGTGCGCATTACGCTCACGGGCGGCCGCGCGCATGCCAAACACACCGAGGGCGGTGACTTTCGCCAGGCCACGTACCGCGCGATTCGCCAGGGTTTGATGCAGGCGCGCGAGGCGGGTGCGGCGGTACTGTTGGAGCCGTGGTACCACTTTGAGCTCGAGGTGCCGGGAGAGTGCGTGGGCAGGGCGCTCTCGGACGTCACGCGCATGGGCGCCGAGTACGAGCCGCCGGCGATGGCGGGTGACCGGGCGAAGCTCGTGGGTCGCGTACCGGCATCCGAGGTACAGGATTATGCGCTGGAGGTGGCTGCCTACACGAGCGGCCGCGGGCATTTGTACCTTGAGTTCGCTGGTTATGCGGCTTGCCATGATGCCGAGCGCATCATCGAGGCGGCCGCCTATGAGCCCGAGGCCGATCTGCCCAACACGCCCGACTCGGTCTTTTGCGCTCACGGCGCCGGCTATACGGTCAAATGGTACGACGTACCCGCCGCGGCGCACGTAAAGATCGATCCCGCCACCTACCGCCCCTATCGCCCCGCCGACGCAAAATTTTTCGGCCACATGTGACAAAGGGACAGTCCCTTTGTCACATTCAGTTGGTATAACTCGGTATAAGTTGGTATAACTATTGCTAGCCTTTGCCAATCCGAGGAGGCCGACATGAATCCAAATCCCTTTAAGCCAACGGCTGGCAAGCGCCCTCCGATACTCATCGGTCGCGAGTCGGTCATCGAAGATTTTGAGGAAGGACTCGACAACGGCGCCGGAGCGCCGGGCAGGCTCATGCTCATTACGGGAAACCGCGGCTGTGGCAAAACGGTTCTCCTGCGGGAGCTGCAACGTCTAGCCAGCGAGCGCGGATGGGCGGTTGTCTCCGATTCCGCTTCGCTTGGCTTATGCGACCGATTGGCCGACGCGCTCCGCTCGAATAAACCCGTTGTGACGTCAATGGAATTCGGTCCGTCGTTTGGCCGGATGTCGGTCGAGGCGGCGCGAGCAAAGGGCGAAACGTTGCGAGGGCTGGTCAACGAGCGCTTCAAGAAGCTCGGTCCAGGCAAGGGCATACTGTTTGCGATTGACGAGGCGCAATCTGCGTCTATCGAGGAACTGGCGGCTCTTGCCGTTCTCTATCAGCAGGTGCTCGGAGATCAGGATGCCACGGGCTTGTCCGATAGCGACCAGCGCGGTCTTGCGCTGGTATTCGCCGGCTTGCCCAGTATGGTTGACGATCTGCTCGAAGAGCCGAGCGTGACGTTTTTGCGGCGTGCCCAGCAGCGTACGCTGGGGGCGATATCTTTGCCCAAGGTGCGCGATTCATATATCCAGACGGTTAAAGATGCTGGCCTTTGCGTCGACGCGGAGACGGCGGGCCTTGCGGCACGCAAGAGTATGGGGCATCCCTATATGGTTCAGCTGGTGGGCTATTACATGTGGCGCTCTGCTGTCCGGCGCTACTCGCGGGTCATTGAAAGGCGCGATGTCGAGGATGGCCATGCGGATGCCGTCTCTGAGTTCTACGAAGCGGTTGACGCGCCCCTGTATTATGGATTGCGCAGTCCGCAACGCCTCTTTATCGAAGCTATGGCTGCTGACGAGGGTGAGCCGACGCGCATGGCGGATATCATTGAGCGCTGCGACCGTACCCAGAGCTGGGCGAGTAAATATCGCGCAAGCCTGATTCGCGAGCGCGTCATCGAGGCTGCCGGATACGGCCTCGTCCGGTTTACCGTGCCCATGCTGGGTGCGTACATTCGCGATCGCATTTTATGGCACGAGTGATGTGACAAAGGGACTGTCCCTTTGTCACATTCGATCAACAGGAAAGGAAGCGATGACGGTGTCGCAACAACCAAGCGCTATTGAGGTACGCGGCGCGCGTGTCCACAACCTCAAGGACATCGATATCGATATTCCGCTGGGAAAGCTCGTGGGTATTGCCGGCGTGTCGGGTTCGGGCAAGAGCTCGCTAGCGCTGGGAGTTCTTTATGCCGAGGGCTCGCGCCGTTACCTGGAGGCGCTCAGCACCTATACTCGACGTCGCCTGACGCAGGCCGAGCACGCACAGGTGGACGAGGTGCTGCACGTGCCGGCGGCGCTCGCGTTGCATCAGCGCCCCAGCGTACCGGGCGTGCGTTCGACCTTTGGTACCATGACCGAGCTCAACAACAGCCTGCGCCTGCTCTTTAGCCGCTGCGCCCATCACGTGTGCTCGCATTGCGGGGCGCGTGTGGAGCCGAGCCTTAACGTGGCGGCGGGCCTGTCGCTCACGTGCCCCGCATGCGGCCGCGAGTTCTATGCGCCGGGTGCCGAGGACCTTGCCTTTAACAGTGGCGGCGCGTGTTCTACCTGCGGCGGCACCGGCGCCATGCGCGAGGTGGACGAGGCGAGCCTGGTGCCCGACGAGTCAAAGACCATCAACGAGGGCGCGGTGCTTCCCTGGGGCACGCTCATGTGGGACCTGATGAAGCAGGTGGCCGGCGAGATGGGCGTGCGTACCGACGTGCCGTTTAACCAGCTCACGCCTCAAGAGCGCGACATCGTGTTCCATGGCCCGGCAGTTAAGAAGCACATTCTCTACGTTCCCAAAAATGGCGAGGGCGCCACGCCGCTCGACTTTACCTATTACAACGCCGTCTATACCGTCGAGAATGCGCTCGCCAAGGTTAAGGACGATAAGGGACTCAAGCGCGTTGCGCGCTTTTTGCGCGAGGGACCGTGCCGCGATTGCAGAGGCACGCGTCTTTCCGAGGCTGCGCGCCAGCCCCAGGTGCGCGGTATCAATCTGGCGCAGGCGGCGGCCATGACGCTGGGCGAGGCGATTGAGTGGGTGCGCGGAGTGCCCGCATCCTTGCCGACCGAGATGCAGCCCATGGCGACGGATATCTGCGATTCGTTTTTGAGCACGGCCCGTCGCCTGGTCGATCTGGGTCTCGACTACCTTTCGCTCGACCGCGCCGGCGCCACGCTTTCCACGGGTGAGCGCCAGCGCGTACAGCTTGCCCGCGTGGTGCGCAACCGATCGACGGGCGTGCTGTATGTGCTGGACGAGCCTTCGATCGGCTTGCATCCTGCCAATGTCGACGGCTTGGTGGGCGTGATGCGCGATCTGGTGGTCGACGGCAATACCGTGGTTGTTGTCGACCACGACACGCGCGTGCTGGCAGAAGCCGACTATCTGGTCGAGATGGGCCCCGTTGCGGGAGCAGGCGGCGGCCATGTAATCGCCGCCGGTACGGTAGACGAGGTCGAACAATCGCAGGGCAGCCGCATCGCCCCATTTTTGCGCTCGGAGCCTGAGCGCTTGCGTCCGCAGGTGCCTGACGACGAAATGTTTGACCGGGGCCATATCCGCATGGCGACCGATGCCATCCATACCGTCAAACCGCTCGAAGTCGATATACCGCGCGGTCGCCTTGTCGCGGTGACGGGCGTTTCGGGTTCGGGTAAGACGACGTTGGTGCTCGAGACACTCATCCCGGCACTTAAGGCGCAGGCAGCCAGCGAGCGCCTGCCAAAACACGTGCGTTGGGTCGATGCCGAGGGCATTGCACGTGCCAACCTGATAGACGCCACGCCCATCGGTGCCAACGTGCGTTCGACGGTAGCGACTTATGCCGACATCCATGATGAACTGCGTCGCGCCTTCGCCCGCACGCCCGAGGCCAAGGCAGCCGGCTACAAGGCAGGCGCATTTAGCTACAACACTGGCGCTTTGCGCTGCCCTACGTGCGATGGCACGGGTTCGATATCGCTCGACGTGCAGTTTTTGCCCGACGTCGAGATCGTCTGCCCGGCATGTCGCGGCTCACGTTATGCAGATGCGGCTTCGCATATCCATCGCGAGGGCAAGGACGGGAGCTTGCTGACGTTGCCGCAGCTTATGGACATGAGTGTGGACGAGGCCCTCGACGCCACGGTGGGACTCAAGAAGGTTCAGGCGCGCCTGCAGACCTTGCACGACCTGGGCTTGGGTTATCTCACACTTGGCGAGCCCACACCGGCGCTTTCGGGCGGCGAGGCGCAGCGTCTTAAGCTCGCGAGCGAGATGGGCCGCGTGCAGGATGATGCCGTGTTTGTGTTCGACGAGCCCACAATCGGACTACATCCGCTCGATGTTCAGGTGTTGCTGAGTGTGTTTGACGGCCTTGTTGCCAAGGGCGCCACGGTTGTCGTGATCGAACACGACCTCGACCTTATCCGTAACGCCGATTATGTGATCGACATGGGCCCGGGCGGTGGCGATGCCGGCGGGCAAATCGTCTGCGTCGGCACACCGGGCGACATCGCGGCCTACTCCAAGAGCATCACTGGCCGCTATCTCTAACCGAATGAGACAAAGGGACAGTTCCTTTGTCTCATGCTGGCAAAGCCTGTCAGCATCACGCTTTTCTTTTCTAGCCAATTCTGGTAAAAAGCAGTTAATTGCTGTTAAAAGCTAGCATGTTATCGATGTAGCGCTTGAACAGCTTGTGTCTGAGGGCCAAAATGACCTTAGCCCATTCGCGAAATTTGCACGCCCTATAGTGAGTGGGCTCTCGCTTGAGCTGATGCTGCCAAGAGGCGGCCGATAGGGGCAATTATGGACAATCGAATCTTTGGGTATGCGCGTGTTTCTTCCGCAGACCAGAACTTGGATCGCCAGTTGGACGCACTGGGAAGGTTTCCCGTCCAACAGGGTCGGATTTACGCTGACAAGGCAAGCGGTAAGAACTTTAGACGCCCCCAATATCAGCGTCTTCTTCGCAGGTTGCGCGAGGGTGACGTTCTCGTAATCAAAAGTATTGACCGTTTGGGTCGCGATTATCGTGAAGTCCTCGATGAATGGCGACGCATCACGGTGAATAGGCGTGCTGCCATCGTGGTGCTTGATATGCCGTTACTCGATACGCGCGAGCAGCCCGATGGCATCACGGGAACGTTCATGGCGGATCTGGTCCTTCAGATCTTGAGCTATGTGGCGCAGCTAGAGCGCGAAAACATCAAGCAGCGCCAGGCGGAGGGTATCGCGTCGGCGCGCCTGCGTGGCGTGAGATTTGGGAGGCCGGCACTCGAACGCCCAGATAGCTATCGCGATGTCATCAGATCATATGAAGGGGGTGAGGTCACGAGGCGAGAGGCCGCCGCGCTTTTGAACGTTAGCGCATCGACGTTCGACCGTTGGAGGCGGGCGGACGCGACCAGTTTTGACCGTCCGCCGTCTGCCCGTCCTCTTTAGCTAGACATTTTGACGAGGGGAGTTTATTGCACAGAGCTCACTCCTTCCCTCGATGATTATCCAGTTCACGCCCTAGAACCAAATAGTGCCACCGCGTTGCCAATTCGTCTGCTTTTTGACGAGGTGGCTAGATATCGTGTTTTGTTTTGTATTTAAAGGAGGACGAAATGAAAAGGCGTTATGGGATAGCTGCGGCGATCGCGCTATTTGTGACGGTGTTTTGTGGGGCTCTTCTGCTGAGCGGCTGCTCGCAGGCCGAGAAGAAAAACGATGAGCCTGATTATGCCGACGACCGTGCAATGGCCGTGATTGCTCAAGGCTATCAAAAGCGGTCTGATTACCTTGATTCACTGGGAGAGGATGCTGATCTAGGCTCGAATAAAGTGCGAAAAGAGGCAATTAAAACCGAGGTCGATAACGACAAAGAACTCAAAAAGGCGTCATTTAAAGACACTAAGATGCAAGAAGACGTCATCGCCTATCTCAACCTGCTTGATAATCAGCTTGATGTTGTCAAGAAGTACGCGGAATCGGATCCCAAGTACTACGACGAATGGGAAAGGGCCTACGACGCACGATCAGCACAGCTTAAGAAACTGGTTGATCGGTATGACTTGACGGTCGATGACGAGTATCGTGATGCGTTTGACGAGCTGATCAAGAACGGTAGGACCGTAGAGGAGAAGACGCATAATGATGAGGCCATCAACGGTCTGCTCTCATCGGCGACCTTTGAGAAAAGTGACGATGGCTACGGCCTCTATACGTACACCGCAATCGTCGAAAACACCTCCGACATATCGTTCGAAAACGTTTTTCTAAATGTTGCCCTTTACGATGCCGATGGTGTAAGGGCGGAAGAATGCTACGCAGATACATCCGCCTGGGCGCCTGGCGAGAAGGTGAAGTTTGAGGTAATGAGCGAGGTTGACGCTTCGAGGGTTGCACCGACAGTATCGAGTTACAGTGTCAAGGAATAATTCGCGGGAATAGGAAAGAGAGCGCGACCGTTTTCTCCGAACGGTCGCGTTTTGCATTAAGCCGTTGACAGAATGATTCGTGCAGCCATGCGCACGATGGAAGATGATGGAAAAGTCGAGCTAATAAAAGAAAGGCGAAACAGGATGGCAAAAACTAACTTGTTTACAACAATAACGCAAAAGCTTGTCTTTGGCGGTTTGCTGGCCGTTACAGCCGTGGCGACTGCCGGGTGCATCTGGATGTATTTGACGCGTAATCCCACAACGATCACCGATGATTCGATTCGTGAGGAGATTACTCCGGTCGTAAAGCTCGTGACGTACGAATATAACTTCACGCAGCTGCTCTCAATTGACGAAGCGGGGAATCCGCTTGGGTGGGAAAACCCCTTTACGTCTAAGCGATATGTCGCAACGATTGACGGCAAGGCTGACATCGGGATCAATGCCGATAAAGTGAAGACTGAAATCAAGCGGGTTGATATGAACGACAAGAGCTCAGAGGTCAAGAGCGTAAAGGTTACATTGCCTCACTCGGAAATTACCTCTTTCTCAACAGACCCCAATACACTGAAGAAATATGTTGAGGACAATGGTTTTCTGAACTGGAATCAAGTGAGTACAGACGATCTGAACGGTTTGTTGAAACAGGCTAAGAAAGAGCAGACCAAGAAGGTCAAAGAGAGCAATATGCTCAAAGAATCTGATGACAGAGCCCGTGGTCTGATCGAAAAACAGGTCAAAGCCCTATGCGGCGACGATGTCGATGTTAACGTTACGTTTAAGTAAGGGTGATTGGCGTGTCGGACAAACAGCAGCAGTTTGTTGAGGCGAAGCTCGAAAAACAGAAGAAGTCCGGTATTGGTTTTTCTTCGCTGGAGAACATAATGACTGGAGCATTTAATGGCGCTGGAAACGCCATTATGGATGTGGTCAAGGAGGCTCAAAAGAAATCGGGTGAATTGGCGGAAGCCGCTAGCCCGTTGGCGGATAATGCGCTTAAAGGTGTTTCGGACTTTGCAAACGGGATTGCTTCTGCAACCGCAGCCGCGGCGAACGAACGCTACAACGCAAAGCGACAAGAGCAACTCGGTCTGTCGTCGACGTTCATCGACGGTAATGGTGATTGGGTGTTGCCCGACCCGTTACTGACCAATCGAGAGCTTGCCGAGCTCGAGGCATTGACTGAGCAATACGAAAAGATGGTGGCGCCTTCAAAACTCAAACAGCTGACCGATAAGGCTGGGTCAAAGATACCGGAAAATCTTCGTGCTACCGTTGGAGATGCGCTCGACGGGCTTACAAGTGAGATTCAGCAACAAGAGCTGTATGCACAGGTTATGAAGCAGGTTGTCGATGGTTTCAAGGTTATCGAGGAGCAAGCTGCCAAGTACAGCGTTACTGAGGCGCAGATTGTTGAGGCCGCAAACACCACTCTTGAAAACGTTACTATCCGTTCGATTGATGAGCTATTCATGCTTCGGAGTTTTGACGTTGCGAAGATTGCGGCAGGTGAGAACGGTAAGCACCTGCTGCTTGCGGCGACCGAGGGTGCGGTGACGGGTGCTCCTGGTTTTGCCGGTCTGCCTTTCAATATCGTATTCAGCATGTTCCTCTATTATCGTGCGGTGCAGTCAGTGGCCATGATGTACGGATTTAACGTTAAAGAAGATCCGGCTGAAATGGTCATTGCGGGCGATGTGTTTTCAAACGCGATGGCTCCGTCTGCAGGTTCTGCTGATGGCATGGCTCTCGCAATCGGTAAGGTGATGCTTGTGGCCGAGATGGAGGGCGTGAAACAGACAGTCAAGAAGGGCTGGACGGCCATGGCGGCACGGGGCGGCGCGGCTATGCTTGTCACGCAGATTCGCGCTCTTGCTAATGTCGCTGCGCGTAAGGCGCTCGAGAATGCCGGTAAGAAGTCGATCGAGAGCAGTGTTTTCAAAAACGTACTCGAGCAAATTGGCAGGAATATCACTCAAAAATCCCTCGGCAAGGCTATTCCCGTATTTGGCGGCGCTGTCGGCGCCTTGTTTGATGTCTCGCAGATGAATCGTGTTTTGCAATATGCCAACATCTTCTACCACAAGCGATTCATCATTGAAAAACAGGAGCGTGTTGCAATACTAGTGGGTATGGAAACGGCCGCTGTGAACGGTGTGGTTGAGGCTTGCGATGCAGAAGGATAGCCGGCCGTGTTCTTCGATGGCGGAGAACTTTGGCGGCGTTTGGTGTAAATCGGTATAGGTAGGGGTGCGGACCTAATTGTGTGACAAAGGTACAGTCCCTTTGTCACATTCCCGGAAAGCCTGTTTGGCGCAGGGCCTCGTAGAGGACGATGGCGGCGCTGTTGGAGAGGTTGAGAGCGCTGATGCGGTAGTCGTCCGGGTCGACGAAGTTGCCGCAGATATCCTGTCGAAGGATGGCTTCGTGGCTGTCCTCGGTATGCCTGAGCGACTCCTCGTGGGCCTCCCAGGCGTCGGCGTTTTCGAGCGAGTCGCAATCGCGCAACATGGGGATGCGCTCGCAGCGCTCGGGCGCTGCGGCAAGCAGTGGCTCGGGAATCCCCGAGCTCTCGCTGCCAAAGACCAAAAAGTCACCGTCGCGGTAGGTACTTTGCGCATAGGTGCGGCGCGCCTTTTTGGTCAGCAGATGCAGGCGTTCGTCGGCGGGGGAGAGGCCGTTGCGCGCAAGGAAATCCTCCCAGCCGGCATAGGTCGTCACGTCCAAATTTTGCCAGTAGCCCAGGCCGGCGCGACGCACCGTCTTGTCGTCGAGCGAAAACCCCAGCGGCTCCACCAGATGCAGGCGGGCGCCGGTAACCACGCAGGTGCGGCCGATATTGCCCGTATTGGCCGGAATCTCGGGCGCATACAGCACAATGTTGAACATGAATCTCCTTGGCTCAGAATGAAAAACCACCACGAAGGGCACCTTCGTGGTGGTTTGGCGGTTACGTAGGCGGAAAAATGCTCGCTTGGATAAATCTAGGCGCGGTGCCAGTCGGTCAGGCAGGCATCGAGGGAGGCGATGAGCGCATCCTTGTCCATGTGACGGCCGATGATGCACAGGCTCGTCATGCGGTCGCCCGTCTCGTCGTCCCAAATCTGCATGATCTCGGGGTTCTCGTCGATGATCTTCTGCTTCTCGCCCTCGGGCGCGGAGTCAACGAACAGACCGTTCTCCATCAGGCGCATTTGGTGGCCGGCCTGCTCGAACATGTAGCACATGTCCGGATCGCCGGTCTGCCACAGCGGACCCTTGACGCGGATGACCTCGTCGGGCCACTCCTGCTCAACAAAATCGGTGAACTTCTGCAGGTCAAACGGCTTGCGGCGCGAGTACACAAAGGTCTCGATGTCGTACTCGAGCACCTCGGGGTCGTCGTGCTCCTCGGGATGCTCCATGGCCTCGATCCAGGCGGCGGAGTTGTAGGCGCGCATAAAGTCGAAGCGGTCGGTGTCGAGCAGCTCCTCCATGGGGACCTCGCCGTTTTGGGCCTCGACAATCACGGCGTCCTTCTGCAGGCTGCGCACGATAGCCTTGAGCTCGGCGATCTGCTCAGGGCTCACGGTATCGGTCTTGTTGAGGATCAGCGTGGAGCAGAACTCGATCTGCTGGATGAGCAGGCTCTCGATGTCGTCCTCGTCGATATCCTCGGCCAACAGGTCGCGGCCGCCGTTGAACTCGTCGTACATGCGGGCGCAATCGACCACAGCCACGATGTTGTCGAGTGCAAGCTTGGGCTGGCCGCCCACCTTGGCCTCGTCGCAGAAGCTCGAGATGGTGTAGGCGATGGGGATAGGCTCACAGATACCCGAGGCCTCGATGATGATGTAGTCGAACTTGCCCGAATCGGCGATGCCCTGCAGCTGGTTGGCAAGGTCGTCCGAAAGCGTGCAGCAGATGCAGCCGTTGGTGAGCGGGATGAGGTCGTCGGTCTCGGAAAGGCCGCCGTCGGCGATGAGGCTGGCGTCGACGTTGATCTCGCCGATATCGTTGACGATCACGGCGGCGCGGATGCCGCCGTCGTTAGCGAGGATGTGGTTGAGCAGTGTGGTCTTGCCGGCACCGAGGTATCCGGTAAGCATGATGATCTTCACGGGTTTGTTGGGCATATGCCCTCCTTTGTTAGACATGGCTTACAGTTGAATCTTATGCCAAACGCCTGCTCTTATACCCACGCGCCGGCAAATAACACAGGCTACTCCCAGGCTCCCCATACATCGGGGCAATAACCGACGGTGGCCTTTTTGCCGTTGCGCACGATGGGCTCGGCTAGAACCTGCTGGTTCTCGAGCAACTTGTCGAAGCGCTGGCTAGGGGTGAGGTGCTGGATGAGCGCGAGCGTCTCCTCGTCCTTGGCTTTGGGGTTGAGCAGCTTGTCGATGCCGCCGACCGCCTGCATCACGCTCGTGAGCTCGCCTTTGCTCATCTCCTTTTCCTTAAGGTCAATAAACTGCACCTTAATGCGGCGCTCCTTAAAATAGCGCTGGGCCTTCTTGGTGTCGAACGACTTTTTGGTGCCGAAGATTTGCACGTTCATAGTATGTTCCGCCGTTCTACCTGATAAAGTTGGTGCGCTCGCGATCGGCCTCGGGGGCTTCGATGCCGGCAGCCTTGCCCGCCTCGATGCAACGCAGGAGCCAGACCATGTTTTTGCCGATGTTTCGCATGGTGGCCAGACCCTCGGCATCTCCATCGGCCTCGCCGGGCACGCAGCCAAACACGTTGTTCCAGTACGTGGACGCTACCACAGGCATCTGGTTGATGGTGAAGTACTTATTGAGCACGTCGAAGGTCGTCGACGTACCGCCGCGACGGGCGACGGCGACGGCAGCGCCCGGCTTGTGTGCAAAAGCTTTGCTACCGGCATAGAATACGCGATCGAGTGCCGAGAGAATGCGGCCGCTGGGGTGCGCGTAGTAGACAGGCGAGCCAAAGACAAAGCCGTCGGCCTGTTCGGCGGCAGCGATCAGCTCGTTGACCACGTCGTCGTCAAAGGTGCAGCGACCGCCCAGCTTGCCGCACTGGCCACAGCCAATGCAGTCGCGAATGGGCTTGGCGCCCAGCTGGAACACCTCGGTATCGATGCCCTCGGCGTTGAGTTGCTCGGCGACCTTGGCGAGTGCGCGGGCGGTATTGCCGTTTGCCTTGGGACTGCCATTGACCAAAAGAACCTTCATCACAAACTCCCTCTGCTGTCGGTGACTTCTGCGGAGGATTATCGCACGAGCGGGCAGATGGCGTGGGGCACGATGTCGGCCCCGAGGGCCCACGGCAGGCACGCTCACCAGGTACGAGCGGGATACGGTCCAGAGGATGTTGGAGTGCGGGGCCTCGTTCGAGCAGATTGTAAGGGGTCTGGGCGGGTCGCCCTCGATGGCGAGCTTTGAGGCCTTGGAAGGCGGGCTGCTGCGGCGGCTATGGTTTATACTAAGGCGGTTGCTATCGAGTAATTCATACTTGGTTTGATTCGATTGTGAATGCGTAACTAGGATGGAAAGCAAAGGAAACTCTATGGGAACAGAGGATGCTGTTTGCTTGATGACTTCGATTGCCTTGATTGTCCTTTCAATCCAATACCGAAGAGGAAGATGGCTCTGCTCAATTGCTGGATATGATGTCACAAAAAGGGAGAGCGAGATTGATATACGCCCTTACGCAAAGCTGATTTCTTCTGTGACGTTATGGATGGGGCTGCTGTTTTTCTTGTGGGCGGTAGAGGACTGGGTACGCGATTGGAATACCAGCGTTTTTGAAGTTTTGGTTCTACTTCTGTTCAGCTTGGCCTCTTTGTCGTTCGTGCGGCTCGTTAGGTTTGTGTTTATGAGGTGATAGCCAGCGGAAGTGGCTGGACGACAAAATGGACCAATGCAGCCAATTGTCAATAGAATTTGATAGGCTTGGCTTAACAGATTTACTCGAGGGCATATCCGTGGCGGGGGATAGGTTCTATCTTGTTGAGCACTTATTTGCATCAGGCAAAGTAAACTAAGAGTATCGAAACGGTGCCCCCGGGCCCCGGGAGGGACTGCGGGGACGTTCGGCTAACTGCGGGTACGACCTATTTGCCCAATGTGTTCGGTTGAGATCGGAAATTAACCATCATGCGCCCCATAACGCTAGTCCAGCTTGGTGCCCGGTACCTGCGGCGTCTCTTTAATCAGCGCATTAAGTTCGTTCAAAATGGAAACAGGCTGTCGGTCGACGGTGTCCAGATGAAGTGTGGCCACGCGAAGGGGCGGCTGATATTCAAATGAGCCCAAGAGCACGGGCGATCCCAAGAACCGCTCGATTTCGTCTGCAACCGCGTCGGTCTCTTCGGGATCAAGCTCGTCAAAGAGCGCCACGAACATCGGTCCGGTCGAGCGGAACAGACGACCCTTGCCGCGCGAGCAATCCATGAGGCAGGCGGCGCTTTCTGCCAAAACGCGGTCGCCTGCATCAAAGCCAAAGCGGGCATTGACCTGTGCGATTTCGTCGATTTTAATGGCGATCAAGCCCGCGTTTCGTGCCACGCGACGCATCTCGCCAATGGCGTTGACCAGGGCGTGGATATCGCCCAGACCGGTCACGGAATCGGTCGTATCTGCCAAGCTTCGGTTGGTGACAATGCCCACATACATGTTGGGCTCGGTATCGGTGCCGTCCAGGCGGTAACCCGTGCAGTCGCAAAGCGCGTATTTTCCGGCGGTATTCATGACGCGATACTGCATGCAGTGGAAGTGCCACGTGCCGTTTACCACCATATCGAGCTCGGCACGTACGTTGTCGCGGTCCTCGGGGTGAACACGGGCAAGCCATATATCGAGCGAGTTGTAGGGATGCTGGGAGGGTAGGTCAAAATCGCGCACGGCATTAACCGACCATTGCGATTCGCCGGTGTCGAGGTTAATGATGAATGGATAGCGTGTCTCGGAGCTCATGGAGATCGCTTGAAACACTCGGTCGTTGCAGGGGGGTTGTTCGGTGATCGGGCGTTGCAGCGCATCGCCTTCTTCCGGTTGTTGCACACGGTACATGAGCTTGTAGCGATACATTTTGCGGTCGGCGTCCTTTGTCATCTGGCGACGCGTATCGCCTGCAAGTGGGTCGACGCGCGAGCAGCCAAAGCTAAAGCTGGCGATCATGGGCGCCTTGCCGCCTGATGTTGCCTCGATAAGATTGGCACGCGTCCGCTCCAGGCGCTGCTCGAGCTCGGCTTCGTCTGTCGTGGGGGATATAAGTACAAATTCGTCTCCACCGATACGGAACAGCAACTCATCGTGCTCCATTGTCTCGGTGAGTGCGCGGCAGATGCTCAGAATGTAGCGATTGCCCTCGGCGTGGCCAAACTTATCGTTGCAATGCTTGAGGCGATCGATGTCAATATAGGCACAGGTGAAGGGGGTGCCTTTGCGCCAGAGCTGATCGACATGGCGGTCGAGTCCGCCACGGTTGCCAAGATTGGTGAGCGAGTCGATATAGGCGCCGTGCTCAAGCAGCTCGCGTTCTTGTTGCAGGATGGCGAGCGTTTTCTGCAGTTGCTCGCCGATGGCACGCAGCTCCGGGGGCAGCGCAGCGACATCGAGCTCGGCGGTTGAGGCCCCGTTCGCGAGTCGCTGAAGATGGGTAATGATTGATTGCTCGCCCAGGCGATACGACTCGTTCATGATGGATAACCTCCTTGGGTGACAGGACGCCCCGTATCATATCCCCAATTCGGTTTGAATTGGGGATATGAGTTAGCCAATGGGGACAAATGCTCCCCTAGACGGTGGTGTTTTGCGCGCGAGCGTATCAGTTGCCGGCGCCGCCATCGAGCAATGCCTCAAAATCCTCCACCGGCATGGGACGGTGGTAGAGGAACCCTTGTGCGTAGCGGGCACCCATTTGGCGCAACATGTTCGCCTGCTCGTTTGTCTCGACGCCTTCGATTACAACGGGCAGATGGAGCGATTGCGCCATCTCGAGCATTGATGAAACGATTTGCGCGCTACGGCTTTGATCGCGGTCGGTGGGCACAAACGTGCGATCAAGCTTGATGACGTCGACGTTGACGTTCTTGAGCATCGCGAGCGTAGACTGGCCGGTGCCAAAATCGTCCATGTAGGTCGAGAAACCGCGAGTGTGTAGGTCGGCCGTCAGCTTATCCACGGCCTCGGACTCTCCCGTATAAGCCGTCTCGGTGATCTCAATGCGCATGAGCTCGGGCGGTAGGTTGTATTGGGCGGCAAGCGCCCCCATATGCTCGGCGACGTCGCAGGCAAGGATATCCACGCGCGACACATTGAGCGAGATCGGAACTACGCGCAGCCCTCGATCGATGCACTCACGCAGCCACGAGGCGACGCCCTGCCAAACATATTTGTCGAGCGTCACCACAAAACCGCTTTCCTCGAGAGCGGGGATAAAGGTGGTAGGTGAAATGAGGGAGCCATCCTTGTCAATCCAGCGTGTGAGCGCCTCGGCGCCAACGATCTCGCCGGTTTCCATGTCGACCTGGGGCTGCAAGTAGTAGGTAATGCGGCCGTTTGAGAGCGCATACTGGAATTCGGTCAGCGTGCGGTGGAACGCGATTTCGTGTTCGTATTCCTCGGGGCGGAAAATGGCAATGCGCTCCTTAAAGTCGTTTTTTGCGCGCCGATTGGTAAACATGGCCTTGGCCTGCGCATCGATGGTGATTTCCTCGTTGGAGTCGATGGGGTAGACGCCCATGGACGGCCAGAAGCCCACGCCGTCATCATGCTTGGCCACGGCCTGGCGAACGCGGCTATAGATCTGATGGACGGTGTCGTGTTCAAAGGGGATGAGTACGCAAAAATCGTCTTGGCCCCAGTACCCTGCGACGCCCATGGCGGCATTCTCGATGTCCTTGAGAACCGTGCCCACATCGGCGAGTACGCGGTCGCCCTCGGCCTGTCCGTGCCATTCGTTGAACAGTCGCATGTGCCCCATATCGACGGTGGCGATACACCAGGCGCCGTTGCGCCTTGTCTCGAGAAATTCGTTGGCGCGGCGCATAAACTCGCTGGGTCGATAGAGACCCGTGAGCGGATCGATGCGTTCGGCGATGGCGCTTTTGCGCTCCACCTCGGGTATGGGGAGGCTGTCGTTGGGAACAAGCCCGCCGGCCGTGCGAATGCGACGGTCGAGTTCGCCTAAAACGGCGGCCGTTTGATTGGTCAGGTGCTCGTAAAAGGCCGGAACGACAAGACAGACGGGGGTAATAGTGTCGCCCGCGATTCGAACGGGAGCGAAAACGGCCTCTTTGAGATGTTGGATCAGTTGCTCGAATGCTTCGTGATCCAAATTGTTGCTAAGCACGACGAACTGGGCGTTGCGTGAACGGAAGACGCGACTCCTGCCGCGAGTAATCGACAGCATGCGGCCTGCGTATTCGGCGAGCATGTTGTCGACGGCCTCGGCCCCGTAGAGCTCGTTGAGCTTTGCCGTGCCGCGAACGCGCACTGCTATAAGCCCCGTCTCGCAACGGTCGCGACGGCAGGCATCGATAGCGTTGATCAGCGTGCGCTGCGTTCCGAGACCCGTGGCGGCGTCGACGGTCTCGGCAAGCGAGTGGTTGACGAGCTCGCCGACATAGAGCGAGGGGACATTTCCGTCGCCGTCGATACGAAACCCGCGAGCACGGCCGAGGATGTAATCGCCGGCGGCATTGCGCACGCGGTACTGCATGACGTGACGATGTTTGGAGCCGTCATAGATTTGGTCGATGTCGTTGGTATAGGCCTCAAGGTCATCGGGATGGACACGCGTTTTCCAATAATCGTGACAGTTGTCTATATGCTCCGAAGGAAGACCAAGATCGCGCAAGGCGCCTTGTGACCAAAGGGTTCGATGTTTGTCCAAGTTCTCGATAAAGAAATAGCGGCCTTCGTTGAGCATCGAAAGGGCGTCGAAAATTCGATCGCTTATTTCGAAGTCGTCGGTGTGGGCTTGTGCGATATTGCGTCGATCAAGGTGCACGGCATGACGTAGCTTGTAGTCGTACATGCGATGGTCGGCATCGTTCGTCAAGCGATTGGGGGCTTCGCCCAGGGCGGGGTCGGCGTGTGCCACTCCGTAGCTAAACGAGTGAGGCATCTCGGCATCGTTGTTTTTGAGCAGGACCGTTCGGCAGCGTTCCAGACGTTCGGCGAGGTCGTCCTCGGTTGCAATCGTAGACAGGATGGCAAACTCGTCGCCTCCCAGACGAAACGCCGCTTCGTCCACCTCCATATACAGCTTGAGATGGAGGCTTACCTGCAAAATATAGCGGTTGCCCTCGTCATGGCCAAAGACGTCGTTGCAGTGCTTGAGATTGTCGATATCGATGTACGCCATGGTAACGGGGGTGTCCTGCTCCCAGAGCTCCTCGAGGGAACGGGCAAAGCCGCCGCGGTTGCCAAGCCCGGTAAGCTGGTCGGTAAAGGCGGTCCTGACCAGATCCTCCTGACGCTTGAGAAGGTCGCGGACGGTCTTTTCGAGCGTTTCAGTGTAATTGCTGGGGGTATCCATGCTGTAGGCGGCTTTCTGGGGTCGGGGCGGATTGCGTCGGGCGAGCTCGTTGTGCACACGCGTTGTTGCTCAACGCCTCGCGTGTTTCCAAGCCCCCGCCTTGCTGCGTCGTTGGGTTTATTTGTCGGCTGACGTTCGTTGCTGATAACTACTGAGTAGTATAAACAAGTGTATGGAATTATGCAGGGGTGCCCATGTTGCGGGCGGCCATTATTCGCCATTATTCGCCAAACGGTAACGCGACGATGTTCGATGAAAATGCGACTGAGGCGATATATGTTGACGGGTATACTTGTTTCGTTTTAAAACGCAGGAACGGAGATGGTCGCATGGCACAGCCAGATACGACGCCCACGGTGGGGCTTGCGCTCGAGGGAGGCGGCTACCGCGGTATGTATACGGCGGGCGTGCTCGACGTATGGATGGAGTGCGGCCTGACCTGTGACCATATGGTGGGCGTCTCGGCGGGCGCGGCGTTTGGCTACAACTTTAAATCGCGCCAGATCGGCCGTGCCATTCGCTACAACAAGGCCTATTGCGCCGACAAGCGCTATGCGAGCGTGACGAGCTGGTTGCGAACCGGTGATATGTTCAATGCCGAGTTTGCCTACCACGAGGTGCCCATCGAGCGCGATCCCATCGATCTGGAGGCATATCGCGCCTGTCCCATGCGGTTTACGTGCGTGTGTACCGATATCGAGACGGGCGAGGCCGTCTACCATGACTTGCCCTATGGCGACGAGCGCGACATCGAGTGGATTCGCGCGTCATCGGCGATTCCCGTGGCAACACGCCCTGTCGCCATTGAGGGGCATAAGTACCTGGATGGCGGCGTTGCCGATTCCATTCCCAGTGCCTGGCTGTTTGCGCAGGGCTATGACCGCAACGTGGTGGTGCTGACGCAGCCGGCGGGCTTTGTAAAGCAGCCCAACAGCGTGATGCCCATGCTGCGTCGCGTGTATCGTCACTATCCGGCGTTTGTTGCGGCGCTTGAGCATCGGCACGAGGTCTACAACGCCACGCTCGATGACCTGGCGCGTCGCGAGGCCGCTGGCGAGATCTTTGTGGTGCGGCCGAGCGAATCGGTGAAGGTGCCGTCACTGTGCCGCGAGCCCGGTGAGCTCGAGCGCATCTACCAGATCGGCCGCCACGATGCGGAGACGACGCTGCCCGCGCTGGAAGCGTATCTGGCGGGGTAAGGGCTGCTACGGAAAGCGCATCCCGGAATATGCGCTCAGACTGGGATGCGGTTTCCGCTGGCCCTCTATATGGAAAGCGCATCCCAGAATGGACGTCCAAACTGGGATGCGCTTTCCGCTGTCGAAGGTATGAGGCTGCGGAGCAGCTGTTCGGCCTATGCCTATGCCTGCTGCCAGGTGTCGACAAGCTCCTTGGCTGCGGCATGGGGGTCGTCGGCGCTGCAGACGGCGCTTACCACAAAGAAGCCGTCGACGCCGGTGGCCTTAAGCTGCGGCAAGTCGGCCGTCTTAACGCCGCCGCCCACCACGATGGGCACGGGGCTTGCCGCGTGGAGTGCGGCAAGGTCCTCAAAGCTCTTGGTGATGATAGAGCCGTCGGCCGCGCGTCCGCAGTCGCGCTTGGTCTCGGTCTCGTGGAGCGGGCCGATGCCCAGGTAGTCGACCAGGCTCATGTCGGCGGTCTTGACGTACTCGAGCATCTCCTCGCAACGGGCCGAAAGGCCCACGATGGCGTCGGGGCCCAGCAGCTTGCGGCAGACCTCGACGGGAATGTCGCTCTGGCCTACGTGCACGCCATCGACGGCAATGCCCTGCTCGCGCGCGGCAAGCACACAGTCCAGACGGTCATCGATTAACAGGGCGACCTGACCGGTCTTGCCGGCCTGTGCGATTGCCTGCGCGGCGTCGCCGGTCAGCGCGATGATCTCGCGGGCACTTGCCACCTTGGAGCGCACCTGGATGCAGGTAAAGCCGGCGTCGAGTGCCTGGGCCACCACATCGCCCACGGGGCGTCCGAGGGTGTTTTCGGGGCCGAGTACCAGATAGGCCGAGATATCAAGGTTGTCGCGGATGCTCATCGTGCTTCCTCCTGCTTTTTGATCTGCGCTTCCATGCGCTTGAGTTTGCCGGTCATGGTGTCGGTAAATCCGGGTCGAATATCGGCTTTGAGCACGACTTCGGTGCGGATGCCCTTGCTCGCCAACACAAAGGTCGCGTCGCGCACGACCTGCATGACCTCGTCCCAGTCGCCCTCGATCTCGGTGAACATCGAGGTGGTGCGGTTGGGAAGGCCGCTCTCGCGAATGACGCGCACGACCTCGGCGACCTCGGCGGACAGCTCGTCGCCGGTGCCGCATGGGGCGATGGCCACGGCGACGAGCGTGTTCATGCCGGCATTGGTTGCGGGTTCGGACATGGCTTATGCCTCCTCGAGCTCGAGTCGGTTGTCGGCAATATCCTGGGCGGTTGCGCGGTAGAGCTCGTCGATAAAGGCGACCTTAAAGCTTGCCGGGGCATCGGCGACGGCGGCGGCACGCGTGCCGGCAACGTTGTAGACGGCGGTGCCGCAGACTGCTGCCGTAAACGGATCGGTAGCACAGGCGTACACGGCCAGCACGCCGCCCTGCGAGCAACCGCAGCCGGTGATCTTGGACATGAGCGGGCTGCCGCCGTGGGATTTGGCCACGGTCGTGCCGCCGGTAATCAGGTCGACTTCGCCCGAGACCACAACGGCGCCGCCGGTGTAGCGAGCGAGCGCCACGGCGGCATCGCGGGCGGCGTCGACCGTGTCGGTGGTATCGACACCACGTACGCGGCTCAGATCGGCCGCCTCGCCCTCAAGACCCCACAGGCCGGCGAGCGCGATGATCTCGGAGGCGTTGCCGCGCACGATGGTGGGCTTGTACTGCTTGAGCACGCTTACCAGTTTGGTGCGCAGGCTACCGATGCCCAGACCCACCGGATCGAGCACCCAGGGCTTGCCGGCGTCGTGTGCCGCCTTGGCCGCGCGGGGAATCGTCTGCTCGTAGATGGGGAAGAGCGTGCCCATGTTGAGATAGATGGCGGCGCCGCCGGCAACGAGCGCCTCGCCCTCGTCGGGCAGATAGACCATGGCGGCCGAACCGCCCACGGCGAGCTGCGCGTTGGCGACAAAGTCGATCGTCACCGTGTTGGTGATGGAGCCGGCCATCGGATTGGTGGCTCGAATCTCCTCTACGGCCTTGACCATATGTTGCTTAAGCTGTTCCGAATCAATCACTGCACATGCCTCCTTGGCATAGAAAAGGGGCGCTGTGCATAGACAGCGCCCCTGTAAAGGCGGCATGCTCCCTACGCCAGCATTAACTGACAGGTTCAAAGGATTGGGCCCTATGCCCTCTCAGCCTTGTGGTTTGCACCGCCGGCACTCCCGCATCGAATCTGTTGTTCCCTATACTAGCGCACCTGCCAATATGGGACAGGTTTATTTTGGCAGGTGGCAACAGGGGCGCTGCATTTTCCCAGATAAAACCTGCCAAGATAAACCTATCCCTTATTGGCAGGTCGTTACAATAGACGGGATAAAGAATGACCGAGGGGACCTTATGATCAAACTTGTGCTGACCGATATGGACGATACGCTGATTCCTGCTGGACACGATGGCGCCAGCGACTGCGCCATCGAGGGCATTCATGCCATGCAGGCGGCGGGCCTGCATTTTGGCCCGGTTTCGGGTCGCCAGCCGTCCGCGATGAGCTGGATGTTCCGCAATCGCTCCGAGTGCTTCTCGACCGGTGCGTTTTGCAACGGCCAGGTGATGTTTGTCGATGGCGAGGCGGTTGCCTCGCGCGCAACTGATAACGATGCCCTTATGCGCCTGGCCGACTACCTGGAGCAAGAGACCGACGATACCTATTTGAAGGTCTACCGTCTGGGTGATGGCTTTTGGGACAACGACGCCTATTGCGTGACAAGCGATCCCGAGCGTGTGCGTCGCGCCATGGAGTCAGGCGGCAACGCGTGGCTCAAGGGCGAAGAGGCTCCCTGTCGCCCTGTCGTTGACGATGCCCCGGTATACAAGGCGAATATCTGGAGTGCCCGTTCGCGCGAGGAGCTCGCCGAGCTGCGCGAGCGTGTTGCCGCCGAGGTGCCGGAGCTCTCGCTCGTGTTTCCCAACAACCGCGTGCGCCTGTTCGACGTTCTTCCGACCGGCTGGGACAAGGGCTGTGCTGCGCTGGAGCTGGCGCGCGCTTTGGGCCTGACGCCCGACGAGGTGGCCGTATTCGGCGATTCCGATAACGATTTGCCCATGATCGATGCCGTTCCCAATTCCGTTGCAGTCGCCAATGCCAACGAGGCCGTCACGGCTGCCGCGCGCTGGCATATCGGCGCTGCGGCAGACGATGCGGTCGCCGGGGCTCTACATCAGATTGCCGCCTGCGCCGCGACGGGGGAGATGCCGTCGTTTATGCGCCAAATGGACGCGGCGGGTTTTGGCGTCACGAACGTCTAGGGAGAAGGCTATGAAGCTTCAGCAGCTCAGATATGTTGTAAAGGTTGCCGAATGCGGCAGCATCACCGAGGCCTCGCGCCGGCTCTTTGTGTCGCAGCCTTCGATTACCGCGTCGATTCGCGATCTCGAAAACGAGATGGGTGTGCATATCTTTGAGCGCACTAACAAGGGCGTCGTTGTGTCCGAGGAAGGCGAGGCCTTCTTGGGCTATGCGCGCCAGGTGCTCGACCAGGCCGACCTGCTCGAGGGCAAGTACAAGGGCGCATCCGAGCAGGTGCCGCACTTTAGTGTGAGCTGCCAGCATTATTCCTTTGCCGTTAACGCGTTTGTCGACGTGATCCGCGAGTTCGATGCCACGCGTTACGACTTTACCCTGCGCGAGGAGCAGACTCACGAGATTATCGAGGATGTCGCGCATATGAAAAGCGAACTGGGCATCCTATACTTATCCGAGCATAACCGCGAGGTTATCGAGCGCATGCTTGCCGCCAACGAGCTCGTATTCGAGGGACTCTTCTGCGCCACGCCGCATGTCTTCGTGTGCGCAGACCATCCGCTGGCGGGCCGCTCGAGCGTGACGCTCGAGGACTTGGAAGACTACCCGTTCCTGTCCTACGAGCAGGGCAGCTATAACTCGTTTTACTATTCCGAGGAACTGACCTCGACCTTTGAGCGTCGCAAGAATATCCGCGTGCGTGACCGTGCGACGTTGTTCAACCTGGCCATGGGCCTCAACGGCTACACGGTGTGTTCGGGCGTGATCAGCCACGAGCTCAACGGGCCGGGTATTATCTCCATTCCGCTCGATGTGGACGAGTACATGGAGATTGGCATCATCACGCGCAAGAACACGACGCTCACGCGCTACGGTCGGGCCTATATTGACGCGATTCGTCAGCACATCTAAGCTGCTGCGTTCTGCACGGATCAAATCTCTTTATGGCAGTCCTAGCTGATATAGGAAGCATCTATATCAAACTGTTATAAACATATATTTTACGATGGCCATATGAGCGCTCATACTCTGTCCCAGTAAAGCAACCAATGCAAAGGGAGATATCCATGAGCACTTCGATTCAACCGAACGCGCCGTTTCGCGCCGATATCGTCGGCAGCTTTCTTCGTCCGCAGGCCGTAAAGGACGCCCGCGCTGCCTATGCGGCAGGCACGCTTGATGCCGAGGGGCTTAAGGCCGTCGAGGACGATGCCATTCGCGATTTGGTGGCAAAGCAAAAGGCCGCTGGCCTGCAGGTGATTACCGATGGCGAGTTTCGTCGCAGTTACTGGCACCTCGACTTTATGTGGGGGCTCAACGGCATTGAACGCCGCACCTCGCGTACGGGCTATATGTTCCACGACGAGGAGACCACGGCTGACACCGCCGTGGTGACCGGCCCCATCAGCGGCGAGAACCACCCCTTCGTCGAGCACTTTAAGTTTGTCAAGGTGCTTGAGGGCGAGGGCCAGGTTGCGCGCCAGACCATTCCGGCGCCGATCCAGACGTTCTCGGAGGTTACGCTCGACCGCTGCGATGGCCAGCAGGAGAGCCTGCGCGCTGTCTATAAGACCGATGAGGAACTTGCCGACGCAATTGCAGCCGCTTATCGCACGGTGATCGCCGACCTGTACGCAGCGGGTTGCCGCAACATCCAGTTTGATGACTGCACCTGGGGCATCTATTGCGATACCGACTTTGTGTCCAAGACTGGCATGAGCCCGGTTGACCTGCAAAAGGTGAGCGAGCTGGGCGTGGCGCTCAACAACGCCGCCATCGAGGGCAAGCCCGACGACCTCGTCATTAACACGCACGTGTGCCGCGGCAACTACCACTCCACCTACGCTTTTGAAGGCGGCTACGATCCCATCGCTCCATATCTGTTTGCGCATGAGGACGTCGATGCGTTCTATCTGGAGTTCGACACGCCGCGCGCCGGCGGTTTTGAGCCGCTCAGCTACGTTGCACCCGGCAAGAAGGTCGTGCTGGGCTTGGTGACCACCAAGGCCGCAGAGCTCGAGGACGAGGACGTTATCGTTGAGCGCATCCGCGAGGCTGCCCAGTATGTGCCGCTCGAGAACCTGTATCTGTCTCCCCAGTGCGGCTTTGCCAGCTGCGAGATTGGCAACAAGCTGACCGAGGACGAGCAATGGGCAAAGATTGCCCTGGTCAAACGCATCGCCGAGCGCGTTTGGAAGTAACGCTACCGTTCGCAGGCGACGGCGCGTGCGAGACGTTGCGTATCGCGTACAATGGTTCGGATCGTATCGTTCGGGCAGGTTATCCGATATGCCCGGGCGCCCTTCCATTATGAAAGGACATCCATGTCCCAATCCTCGACGCCCGCCGTCGCCGATGCCATCTACGATGCGTCGTCGCTCGGTCGCCCGCGCATGTTTTTGCTCGGCCTGCAGCACCTGTTTGCCATGTTCGGCGCTACCGTGCTGGTGCCTGTGCTCACCGGCCTTTCGGTTTCGGCGACCCTTTTGTTTGCCGGCCTGGGCACGCTGCTCTTCCACTTCCTATCGCGCGGCAAGGTGCCAGCGTTTTTGGGATCTTCGTTTGCCTTTATCGCGGGCTATGCCGCCATCGCGCCCAACGGCGAGGCCGAGCTTTTGCCCTACGCCTGCCTGGGCGTAGCTTGTGCCGGCCTGCTCTATCCGGTGCTTGCGGCGCTCTTCCGCGCGTTTGGCGCCAAGCGCGTTATGCGCTTCTTTCCGCCGGTGGTGACTGGCCCCATCGTCATTTCCATCGGCTTGATCCTGGCAAGTTCCGCTATTGCTAACTGCCAGACCAACTGGCTTGTGGCTGTCATTGCCGTTGCCGTTATCGTCATCTGCAACATCTGGGGCCGTGGCATGGTCAAGATCGTGCCGATTTTGCTGGGCGTTGTGGTGAGCTATGCCGTTGCCGCCGCGCTCGGCGAGGTTGATTTCTCGGGCGTTGCCGCCGCTCCGTGGGTCGGTCTGCCCATCGTGTGGGACAACACCGTGTTTGCACTCTTTGGGCCGCAGTTCGATAGCGGTCTTGCCACGACGGCCATCATCACCATTATGCCGCTGGCATTTGCGACCATGATCGAGCATATCGGTGATATCTCGGCTATCGGCTCCACCTGCGAGCGTAACTACATCGCCGATCCTGGCCTGCATCGCACGCTGCTTGGCGACGGCCTGGCGACCATTCTCGCATCGCTCTTTGGCGCTCCGGCTAACACCACCTATGGCGAGAACACCGGTGTGCTTGCCCTAACGCGTGTGTTTGACCCGCGCGTGATTCGCATTGCCGCATGTTGTGCCATTGTGCTCTCGTTCTGCCCCAAGTTCGCGGCTGTCATTGCGGCCATGCCGGCGTGTGTGATCGGCGGCGTGTCTCTCGTGCTCTATGGCATGATCAGCGCCGTGGGCGTCCGCAACCTCATCGAGAACCAGGTCGATTTCCAGAACAACCGCAACGTGCTGGTGGCCGCCCTGGTGCTGGTGCTTTCACTCGGCATTGCGTACAGCACTGCCGGCGCCATCGTGTTGGAGCTGGGCGGCGTGACCATTTCGCTCTCGGGCCTTGCCGTGGGATCGCTGGTGGGCATCGTGCTCAATGCCATTCTGCCTGGCAACGACTTTGAGTTTGATGTCTCCGAGCTTGAGGAGACTGCTGAATAGCAGCTGCGTTCAGCCAAATTAAAAATGGCGTCCATGCGTATGTACGCGTGGATGCCATTTTTAATGCGTCAGTATCCAGTGGATGCCGCGTGCCATGCGCAGGTCAGTTTGGGTAAAGTGATTGCCGGGGTTGAGCTCCAGCGTTGTTGGAATGTCACGCTCGATAAACAGCTCTTCCATCGCGCGCGTATCGTCGAGTACGTGCCGCATCATGCGGTTGGGCGTCTTGGTTTCCTTTTTGCCGAGTGACAGATAGACGGCGTCGGGCGTAGCTGTCATCGTGCGCTCGCGCGCGTAGTCGATAAAGCCGGGGAACCACAGCGACCCCGATGCACTCGCCGCGCGCTCAAAGACATCTGTTTGCCAAAGTGCCCACAGTGCAAAAAGACCCGCCAACGAGTAGCCGGCAACGCCGCGCCAGGTGGGCGGTTGCGGGAGCGATGATTCGGCCTCTGGGATTATCTGCTTCAACAACTCGTCAAGAAAACCAGCGGCCTGTCCACCAAAGGGCTCGGCATCGCGCACGGTACCGTCGCATACCCAGGGGCTCAGCTCACGATTCCAATCGAGTCCGCCAATGGCGACAAGGGTGAACGGCGGGCAGTTGAGCTCTCGGCAGCGTTCATAAACCTCCGTGCCGTCGCCCATGACCACGGGAAGATAGATGACTGGTGCGCTTTCGGCATGCTGTGCATGAACGGTTATCTGCTTTTGATGCGCTTCCATGACGGGCTTCTCTCGGCGTTGTGATATCGACGGCCCCCATTGTCGCACGCCGGCTCATGCAGGTTGGGCTAGACCAAAGACAATCTCGTGCATACCCTGCGGACGCATATGGAAAACGCCACCGCCGGAGGGGAGCTCGGCGGTGGCGTTGTTAAACGGTGCTGGGACTCGGGGCCTTCGCGGGAGCTGCCATGTGCGCAGAGGCGTCTAAGAGCGCTTGCGGCTCGCCATGGTGCCTGCGGCGATAGCGGCTGTTCCCGCAAGGACGGTTGCCACGATGGCCGCACTCGAGGTGTCGCCGGTTGCCGCGAGCACGCCGGTAGTCTTGGCTTTCGTGATTGAAGCCGCAACGGCCTTGGTCGACTTTGAGCCCTCAGGCCTGGGGCTCTGCTTGGACTCCGCGGGCTTGCTTTCTGCGGGCTTGGTCTCGTCGAGCTTGGGGTCTTCCGGCTTGGCTACCTCGGGAGGCGCGATGACCATGCTCTTGGCGACAGCTTCGTTATAGGGGGAGTCGATCACAGCGTCGCCTGTGCCGATGGCTTGGCCTGCCTCGTAGATGCCGTCACGGAGCTTGCGATAGTCAATGACCTTGCCGCCTTCGGGCGTCTGGATGGCGGCGTTCTCAATCTTGATGGTGCCGATTGTCTTGCCGTCAGCGCTCATGGCACGGGCAAAGATTGCCGCTGTATCTCCTTCGGCCGTTACCTTGCTGCGGATGATCGAGATGACTGCGGGTGTGACGCCCTCGCTGGTCTGGGCGATGATGCCGATGTTCTCGCCTTGGGGCTCGGGGCTCGTCTCACCATCTTGGTTTTCGCTGTAGGGGATGGGGCCGTCGCCGTTCTCGACATAGCGGGCTATGGCCTTGACAACGGAGTCGCTGATGTAGATGTGGCCACCCTCCTCGTTGGGTCGATCGTTTCTGGTGGAGAATGCAGCCGAAACCTCGCCTTCCGCAAACGCGTCCACGGTGGAGCCGTTCTTGACGACGATATCGTCTTGGTAGGTGAAGAGGGCAATGGCGTCACCGTATCTGCCTTTACTTGCGCGGACTGTCACGTTTGCATGATCGAGTGTGATGCCCTTGTGGGCATAGACGCCATATTCAACACCGTTTGCGTTGAGGGAGGCGTTTGTGGCTGCGAGGCTGCCCTTGGCCTCGACGGCGGCGTCTTTCTCGGAGCTCGCCTTGACCTGGCTGCCGTCCGAGATATTGATGTTGCCGCCGCTCCAAATGGCCTCACTATCGGCTGAGCTTGCCTCGACTGTGCCGCCACCCTTGATGGTGAGGTTCTTGTCGGTTCCGATACCCTTGTCCTTGGTAGCCCTGGCGGTGACGGCCCCGCTGTCGTCAATCGTGATATTGCCGTTTGCCCTGATGCCATCCGATACGCCCGTGGCGTTGACGTTGCCCGAACCTTTGATAGCGAGATCGCCCTCGGCGTCGATGGCATCAAACCCAGCGCTCGTGGCGTTGACGGATCCGGCTCCGTCGATGTTGATATTACCCGTGGAGAGGATAGCGTCCTCAGTAGATGTCACGCTGAGCGTGCTGCCCGCGTCGCCTTGGATATTGAGCTCGGCGTTCTCATTCTTGCCATGAGAAGCCTTGATGCCTTCGATCCAGTCGGCAGTGACGATGTTGTTTCCCGAGTAATTCACGTTGAGCTTGCCTGCGGCCTGGATCTCGCCGCCGTTATAGTTGTTGAGCTTCAAGTCGTCGGCGCCGTCCCACGACCAGGTGCCGGTCTCGTCGCCCGCCGCAGTGCCGGCGTTGTATTTGGTTTCGCCGACCTTGACCCATTCCGCCGCGAGCGAGACGCTCGGCATGAGCAGCGAGCTCACCGTGAGCGCGCACACGGCGCCTACGACGATGCGGCGCGTCACGCGGCGCCAGCTGCCGTGCGCGAGTCCTATGCGACGGCGAACGTCGGGTTCGGCAACATGGGTTCCGGCGGTAGTGTCATTGCGTTTGGGGGTCGTGAACAAGGCTGCCATGGTTGCTCCCGTTCTCATAGGGCCTATACGGCTAGGTTCAGCGTATCTGCTGGATGTTGCCGGCGGTAGTGCCGTTTGGAGGGCAAAATGGCCAAAATGGGGGAGAAATAGGCCGCACGCCGGCGCAGGGACCGACGCTAAAAGAAAAGCGCGGGGCCGCATGGCGACTCCGCGCTTTATTGTTCAGCTTTTGCAGCCTTGCCCTTACGCTACGAAGAAGTAGACGGGGAAGGCAAGGGCTGCGATCCACCCGTCCTGTGCGAAAAAGTGTTTACGAGCGTTTGCGACTCGCCAGGGCGCCTGCGGCGATGGCGGCTGTTCCCGCAAGGGCGGCTGCCACGATGGCTGCGTTCGAGGTGTCGCCGGTTGCCGCGAGCTTGCCGACGGTCTTGGCTCCCTTGGCTGCAACTGCAACGGTCTTGGTTGTCTTCGTGCCCTCGGACTTGGAACCCTCGGGCTTGGTCTTGCCGTGCTTTTCCTCGGGCTTGGTCTCCTCGGGAGGCACGATGACCGTGCTCTTGGCGACTGCTTCGTTGTAGGGGGAGTCGATCACGGCGTCGCCCGTGCCGATGGTTTGACCCGCCTCGTAGACGATGCCGTCGCTGAGTTCTTCCTTGTTGCGATAGTCAATGACCTTGCCGCCTTCAGGCGTCTGGATGGTGGCTCCTTCGATTTCGATGGTGCCGATCGCCTTGCCGTCCGCGCTCATGGCAAGGGCGAAGATTGCCGCCGTGTCTCCCTCGGCCGTGACCCTGCTGCGGACGATCGAGATGGTCGCGGGCGTGATGCCCTCGCTGGTCTGCGCGAAGATGCCGATGTTCAGGCCCTCGGACTCAGGGATGATTTCGTCGTTTTGGTCTCCACTGTAGTGGTCGGGGCCGTCGTCGCCGGTCTCGGCATAGCGGGCTATGGCCTTGACAACGGAGTCGCTGATGTAGATATGGCCACCCGCTTCGCCGGAGTAGAAATTACTGGTGGAGATTGCAACCGAGAACCTGCCTTCTGCGAGCGCATCCACAGTCGAGCCGTTCTTGATGACGATGTCGTCCTCATCGGTGAAGAGTGCGCTGACTTCCCCGCCATCTGAGCTTGCGCGGATCGTCGCGGTCGCGCCATCGAGCGTGATGCCCTTGTAGACATAGATGCCATACCCAACGCCACTTGCGTTGAGGGAAGCGTTCGTGACCGTGAGGCTGTTTTTACCGTCGATGGCGGCGTCTTCCTCGGAGCTTGCCTTGACCTGGCTGCCACCCGAGATCTCGATACTGCCGTCGGCCCAAATCGCATTGTCCTCGATAGAGCTTGCCTCTACCTTGCCGCCGCCCTTTATGATGAGGTTCTCGTTAGCATCGATACCCTGATCCTCGGTGGCCTTGGCGGTGACGGTTCCGCTGTTGTCGATCGTGATGTTGCCGTCGGCCCTGATGCCATCCGAATCGCCCGTGGCGTTAACGTTTCCCGAGCCCTTGATGGTGACATCGCCCCCGGCATCGATGGCGTCGTGCTCGGTGCTCGTGGCGTTGACAGTGCCAGCGCCGTCGATGTTGATGTTGCCGACGGAAGTGATGGCGTCACGAGAAGATGTCACGTTGAGCGTGCTGGACGCGTCGCCCTGAATATTAAGCTCGGCGTTCTCGTTCGCGCCATCCTTAACCTTGATGCCGCGGCCGTCGTCGTTAGTGACGGTGTTGTTGCCTTCGTAGCTCACGTTGAGCTTGCCCGCTGCCTCGATCGCGCCGCCGTTATAGCCGTTGAGCTTCATGTCATCGGCGCCATCCCATGACCAGGTACCGGCGGCGTCTCCCGTGGGGCCCGCGGCCGCTTCGTGGCGGACGCCGCCAACGTCCACCCACTCGGCTGCGAGCGAGATGCTCGGCATGAGCAGCGAGCTTACCGTAAGCGCGCATACGGCGCCTACAACGATGCGGCGCGTCACGCGGCGCCAGCTGCCGTGTGCGAGCAGCGTGCGACGGCGCAGGTCGGGCTCGACAAAATGGGCTCCAGAGGTTTTGTCATTGCGCTTGGGGGTCGTGAACAAGGCGGCCATGGTTACTCCCATCCTCATAGGGCCTATGCGGTTATATCCAGCATATCTGCAGGATGTAGCCGTCGGTAGTGCCGTTTGGAGAGCAAAACGTCCAAAACTTGCGAAGCAATACATCGCGTGTCCGTGTGGTGCCTGGCTTTAAAAGCAAAGCGCGGAGCCACTCGATGCGACTCCGCGCTTTGCTGTTTGGTATTGCGAATCTTGCGCCTACGCTACAAAGAAGTAGACGAGGAAGGCGAGGGCTGCGATCCACATGAGCGGCTTGATCTTGGAGGCCTCGCCCTTAAAGAGCGCGACGACCACGTAGGCGATAAAGCCCAGACCAATGCCGGCAGAGATGGAGTAGGTGAAGGGCACGCCGGCGACAATCATGAACGCCGGGAAGCCCTGCGACACGTCGGACCAGTCGATCTCGGAGGCCTCGCTCATCATGAGGTAGCCGACGTAGACCAGAGCACCGCAGGTGGCGGCGCTGGAAACGATGGTGACGATGGGGGAGAAGAACGCGGCGAGAATGAACAGCACACCGGTGGTGACGGAGGTGAGGCCCGTGCGGCCACCGTCGGCAGCGCCAGAGGTGGACTCGACGAAGGTGGTGATGGAGGAGACGCCCATAAAGCCACCGGCAGCAGCGGCCACGGAGTCGACGACCAGGATGGGACGGATGTCCTCGACATTGCCGTCCTCGGTCAAGAACTCGCCCTGCTTGGCGACGGCCATCGCGGTGCCCATGGTGTCGAAGAAGTCGCTCATGAGCAGCGAGAAGGCAACGACGAGCAGCATCGGGTCGGTCAGGACCTTCACGATGGCAAGGTTGCCGTCGGCAGTGCTGGCAAACGGGGCGCCGAAGGTCGAGAAGTCGAGCGGTGCGATGAGGCCCTCGGGCGCATGGGTGACGCCCAGCGGGATTCCGGCGATAACGGCGACGATGATGCCGATGAGCAGCGAGCCCGGCACGTTGCGGGAAGCCAGGGCAACCGTCACGACGATGGAGATGATGCCGACGATAAAGGTGGGGGAGGCGATGTCGCCCAGGCCGACGAGCGTACCGGCGCCAGCGGTGATGATGCCGGCGTCGCACAGGCCGATCATGGCGATAAACAGGCCCAGACCCACCGAGATGGCGTGGCGCAGGACCACGGGGATGGCGTCCATGATGGCCTCGCGCAGGCCGCACAGGACGAGCAGCAAGATGACGATACCCTCGAGGAAGATAACGCTCATGGCCACGTGCCAGTCGCCGCCGCACATGGTGGTGGCGATGCCCGCGATCATGGCGTTGATGCCCAGACCCGACGCGCAGGCGAGCGGGCGGTTGGCGAAGATGCCCATGCAGATGGTCATGATGCCGGCGCCCAGGCAGGTGGCGCAGGCGAGCGCTCCCGCATCAATGCCAGCGCCCGAGAGCACTGCGGGGTTGACGGCGATGATGTAGGCCATCGCCAGGAATGTTGTCAGTCCAGCGCGAAGTTCGGTCCCGATTGTGGACTTGCGCTCACTGACGTGAAAAAGTTCGTCCATGCATACCCTTTCCTTGTTCGGCCCCGAGTTTAGGCCGATTGACACGAACTCATTTACTATATCGCCTTTACAACCTTGCTGTTCCTCGCATGTTGATGTTCGGCGCTTTGTAACAGACGGACGGTATTTATCGCATGAAAATGTGTGGGTACCGTATACTTAAGCGGTTACAACGACCCCTATGGAGGAACGTATGATTAAAGAGCTTTGCCACGACGAGGCTATCCTGTCCCAGCGTTGCGAGGTTGCGACCGTCGAGGACGAGTCGGTTGCTCAGGACCTGATCGATACCATCAAGTCGCTCGATGATGCCGGCTGCTTGGCCGCTAACCAGATTGGCGTTACCAAGAAGGTCTGCGTCTACCTGGACGACGCCGGCGAGCCCCACGTGCTCTACAACCCCCGTCTGGTGTTTGGCCTGGGCGCCAGCAAGATGGAGGAGAGCTGCCTGACGCACGAGGAGGTCACCAAGTCCACGCGCTATATCAAGTGCAAGGTTGCCTTTGACCAGATCGTCGATGGCAAGATGCGCGAGCGCAAGCAGGACTTTGTGGGCTTCGAGGCGCAGATGGTCCAGCATATGATCGACCACTGTCTTGGAAAGTTGGTCTAAGGGGACCAAAGCACCGCACTTCGTCTCTTTTGGTCCGGGCGTGACATTGTTGTCATGTCCGGGCTTTTGTGTTTAGCGCCTTTTTGTTTGGTGACAATAACCTTAGCAGGACCGTAAAGCTAGGAGGCGCTATGTGCACGAGCATTCGATTTACCGATAATTCTGGCCACATGTATCTGGGCCGCAACCTCGACTGGAGCTTTGACTACGGCCAACAGGTTCGCGTGATGCCGCGCGGGTTCCACATTCCGTATTCGTTTATCGACGATGCGTCGGCGGCACACGCGGTAATCGGCATGTGCATCGATTACAAGAACTATCCCATGTTTTTCGACTGTGGTAACGATGCGGGTCTGGCTGTGGCGGGGCTCAACTTTCCCGGCTATGCCGAGTATGCCGAGGGCCCTGTCGACGGCAAGAACAATATCGCGGCCTATGAGTTTCCCCTGTGGGTGGCAGCGACGTTCTCGACGGTCGATGAGGTCGAGGCCGCGCTGCGCGACACGGTGATTGTCGCCAAATCTGCCGGAGAGGGGCTGGGCGTGTCGCTGCTCCATTGGATTATCGGCGACAGCCAGCGCAGCATCGTGGTCGAGATGATGGCTGACGGCCTGCATGTATACGACGATCCGGTCGACACCCTTGCCAACCAGCCGACCTTCCCGTGGCACATGGAAAACCTGCGCACCTATATCACCGCCACAAGCGATTTTCCGCAGACGGCGACATGGCGTGGCGCCGAGCTTAAGCCCTATGGAGCCGGTGCCGGCATGCGCGGCATTCCGGGCGATTGCTATTCGCCGAGCCGTTTTGTAAAGGCGGCGTACCTCAATGCCAATTACCCGCAAAAGGAGAGCGAGACCGAAAACGTCGTTCGCATGTTCCGCTCGCTCGAGGGTGTGGTGATGATCGAGGGAGCGTCCAGGATGGGCGATGGCAAGTTCGAGAAGACTATCTACACCGGATGCTTTAGCGCGCGCACGGGCAATTATTACTACGCGATGTATGGGGATCCGTCGATTCGCTACGTGAGCCTGATGGATGCCGAGGGCGCGAGCCCCGATAGGCTCGTGGTTCCCGAGCCGCGCCGTTCGTAGCTCACTGGTCCGTTGCGACATAAAACGGCCTCGCACCTCTTATGAGATGCGAGGCCGTTGTCGTCAATGGCTGGTGGCGTGTTAGAAGTTGGCGTCGTTGAACTGGGTGCTCTCGAGTCCGTCGAGTTGCTGTTCGGGCGTATCGGCGACGCTCTCGAGCAGCTCGGTGGGATCGACGTTCATGCTCTTGCCGGCCTCGTTGCCGTTGACCAAGTCGTCCGAGAAGATGTCGACCTCCATTTCCTCGGCCTCTTCGATCTGAACCTCGAGCGGCACCTGGGTGCGCACAAGTTTGACGGCCGGGCGCATGCGGGCAAAGAGCGGTACGTACTCAATGATGATGGCCGAGTTCTCGAGACCGTACCAGCGTGCCGGGCTTCCGCAGGCGCGGCGGACGGCGTACTTGATGGCCATCACGCGGTGGTCATTGCGGTTGATGTCCGTTTCGGGGGCAAGCATCTTGCGCAGCATGCAAAAGCGGAAGTCACCTACGTTGCCGCGCGTCTCGTAGATGGAGTAGGTGTGATGTTGCGGCGGCAGCTCGCCCGATGCCATCAAGTCGCCGACGATCTGACGCAGATAGGCGTTGACGCGCTGGTTGACCTTAAAGCCCAGGTCCAGGCGCACGCGGAACAAAAAGTCCGTGCCAAAGGTCTCGACGGAATACTCGTGCGTATAGGGTTCGTCGGTAACGTGCACGTTGATGAACCAATATGCCTTGGCGCGCTTGGGGTGCTTGTCCAGGATGGAATAGAGCACGTCGCGGTCGAGTGTGAGCGGGTCGGGGCTGTTAGTGAGAAATACCAGATTGTCGGCGAGCACGGGATAGGTCTCGTCATTGCGCAGGCGATTGAGCTGGTCGATGTACTTGGAGACGGGCAGCAGAATCGTCTGCGTGCGCTCGATGGCGGTGCCGCGACGCCACACATACATAAGGCCAAACAGCAGTGCGGCCAAGAAGATCATCACATAGCCGCCGTCAAAGAACATGGTGAGGCACGAGGCGAAAAAGCACAGCTCAATGGCGCCGAAGAGCAGGGCGAAGACGCAGGCGCCCAGCTTGTGCTTGAGAATGCCGGCGATATAGCTCGTCAAAAGCGTGGTGGTCATAAGCATGGTCACGGTAATGGCGAGGCCGTAGGCACTCTCCATGCGCTCGGAGTTCTGGAACAGCAGCACGATGAAGATGCAGCCGACCCACATGATGTTATTGACGAGCGGAATATAGAGCTGGCCCTTGGTGTCGCTGGGGTAGTGGATGCGCAGGTGCGGCATAAGGTTGAGGCGCGTTGCCTCGGATACCAGCGAGAACGAGCCGGTGATGAGCGCCTGTGAGGCGATGATGGCCGCCACGGCCGAAAGCACGATGGCAAACGGGCGTAGGGGCTCGGGGAGCATCATATAGAACGGGTTGACGATATCCATCGCGAGCATCTGGGGGTTGGAGTTATTGGCGAGCAGCCAAGCTCCCTGACCCAGATAGTTGAGGATAAGGGCCGCCTTAACAAATGGCCAGGATGCATAGATGTTTGCCTTGCCCACGTGGCCCATGTCCGAGTAGAGTGCCTCGGCACCGGTTGTCGACAGGAAGACAAAGCCGAGCACCATAATGCCCGAATGGTTGATGGGCGAGAACAGGAACATAATGCCGCGGATGGGGTTGAGCGCGCGCAAGATGGACAGGTTGCCGAGCATGTTGAACAGACCGGCACCTGCCAGGAACAGGAACCACAGCGTCATGAGCGGGCCGAAGAGCTTGCCGATTGACGAGGTGCCGGCGCGCTGCATGGCAAATAGGCCGCAGATAATGATGATGGTGATGATGATGACGTTGGTCTGGCCGTCGCCCAGCAGCGCATGGCCCCATTCGATGGTGCGTAGACCCTCGATGGCTGTGGTGACCGTGACGGCGGGGGTGAGGATGCCGTCGGCGAGCAGCGCCGCGCCGCCGATCATGGCGGGCAGAATCAGCCATGGTGCCACCTTGCGTACGAGGCTGAACAGGGCGAAGATGCCGCCTTCGTTGTGGTTGTCGGCCTTCATGGCGATTACCACGTACTTGACCGTGGTCACGAGCGTCATGGTCCAGATGACGAGCGAAAGCGCGCCCAGGATCATGTCCTCGCTGACGGTACCGATGCCGCCGTTGTTGGCGACGATTGATTTCATGGTGTACATAGGGCTCGTGCCGATGTCGCCATAGACGACGCCGAGCGTTACGAGCAGCATGCCAGCGGAGAGGGGGATGGCTCCGTGCCCGCCTTGCCCGCGCTGGTCTTGGAGGTTTGCCTCCAGTTTGTTGTGTGCCACGAGGACTCCCTTAGACATCCGGTTATCTGTCTAGGACAAAAAACTTTATGCCGTCTTTATACATACAAGAGCAGTTTGGCACATCGGGTTATTTTAGACAATAATCCTCAGCTGGGGATTATTTATCTACGCAGGTAGCATTTCAAAGCAGGGGCTTTTAAGCACGTGCTATCTGGGCGATGCCAGCCTTGGCGTTTGCGCGTTTGCCGGCGAGTTCGCAAAAGAGCGCGCCGCCGATGATAAGCGCGGCGCCCATCAGGCGGACCGGTGTTATGGCTTCACCCAAAAGGGCGGCCGAGAACACGACCGCCGAAAGCGGCTCGAGGTAGCCGACGACGGCGACGGTCTGGACGGGCAGCTTGGCGACGGCGCTAAAGTAGAGCAGGCAACCAATGCCGGTGTTGACGACGCCGAGCATAGCGACGGCGCGCCAATCAATACTGGCGGCGACGCCGGCGGACAGGAATGAGGGAGCGCCCTGCGTGATAAGTGTGAGGGCCAGCGCGGTCACAAAGGCGGCGCTCACCTGGAGCGTGGAGTTCTCGAGGCCTTCGATGTGTGGCGCACCCTTGCTAGCGATGACCATCAATGCGTAGCAGAAGGCCGAGACGATGCCGCAGACAATACCCGCAATGGGCATATTGCCGCCTAGACCTTGCGCCGCAATGAGAAAAGCACCGCAGGCGACGGCGATAAAGCCGGCGATTTTGCTGCCGGTCAGCTTTTCGCCAAAAATGAGCGGGGAGAGGGCCATAACGATGATGGGGCCACAGTAATACAACAGCGAGGAGATACCAACGCCGATCGTCTGATAGGCGCGGAACAGGAAAATCCAGCTGGCGCCCAGCGCGGCGCCCGAGACGATGAGCGCTGCGGCCTCGCGGGGGCGAGACGGAGCCTGCAGGTTATGGCGCTTGGTTATGAAGAGGATGGCGGCAAGGGTGAGAGCGCCCAAAAACGTGCGCAACAGTACGATATCGGAGCTCGGCAGCGCGATGGCAGCGGCGATGATGCCGTTGGAGCCAAACAATAGCAATGCTGCTAAGTACGTAAACAATCCGTTGTTCATGTGCTGACATCCCCTCTATATCCGAGCATGTTCACTATGGGTGAACTGGCTTTAGAAGAAAAGCGAATATAATGCATGGATAACATGACAAAAACTCATGTAAAGGTGGAGGGGTGCCGTGGAAACGAATATTCAAAAGATGCAGGTGCTGCTCGAGACGGTGCGTGCCGGCAGTTTTACGCGCGCCGCCGAGCGGCTGAGCTATTCGCAGTCGGGCGTGAGCCGCATGGTGGGCGACCTTGAGACCGATTGGGGTTTTAAGGTGCTCGACCGCAGCCGCGAGGGTGTGGTGCTTTCTGCCGATGGGCGGCAGATCATGCCGGCGGTTGAGGCGCTCTGCGAGGAGTTTGGCCGCCTGCAGCGACACGTGGACGAGATGCGTGGGCTCATGCGCGGCAAGATCTGCATTGGTACGTTTTCGAGTGTGGCGACCCACGTGCTGCCACCGGTCATTGCGCGTTTTCGCGCCGATCACCCGGACGTCGATTATGAGTTGCTGATGGGCGATTACTCAGAGATTGAACAATGGGTGGCGGAGGGGCGCTGCGACCTGGGCTTTATCCCGCGTGAGCCCCGAGAAAACGGCATGGCATCACGGTCTTTAGTGTGTGATGAGCTGATGGCGGTGGTGCCGACAGATTCGTTGCTTGCCACGGCGGAGTTCGTCTCTCTTACCGATTTGGCAAGAGAGCAGTTTATTCTGCTGGAACGGGGTACCGATGATGAGATTACGCCGCTATTCCGTCGGGCGGGGCTGGCGGTGCGCTCAAAACTGTCGACTTGGGATGACTATGCGATTATGGCTATGGTCGAGGATGGCCTGGGCGTGAGCATTCTTCCCGCGCTCATCTTGCGTCGCTGCCAGTTCGATGTTGCTGTGCGTCCGCTCGAGGGGCATCCCCATCGGCAGATCAACGCCATATATCGAACGGCCGATGTTTCGCTTGCCGCCGCTCGTTTCCTCGAATACCTCTAAATGCGTGCACGTCGTTATCGCCTTGGGATAAATCTCGAGGTCTTGCTCATTTTATTTTTGAAATTGAACTTTTCGAAATAGCACGGCGTTATACTGCTGCCTAAATTGAACTCAGGTTCAATTCGTGTTGTATAAATTGAACTTTGCCAGCAAGGAGGTTCTAGTGGCCCAAGAGACGTTTAGCGATCGTCTGCGACAGGCTATGTCCGATCGCGACGTTCGCCAGTCGGACGTGATCCGCGCATCGGAGATGCTCGGCAAAAAACTCGGCAAGAGTCAGATGAGCCAATATGTGAGCGGCAAGACGATTCCGCGGCGCGATGTGGCTGAGCTGCTCGCCCGTATTTTGGAGGTCGATGTTACCTGGCTGCTTGCCGGCGACGCCGATCAAGGCGAGGCATCATCACCCCGCAACGATTCCAAGCCCGAACCCCATCCCTCAGCTCAAATTGCAAGGAGCACCACCATGCGTACTTTTTCTAAATCCACCAAGCTCGATAACGTCCTGTATGACGTGCGCGGTCCCGTCGTCGACGAGGCCGCCCGTATGGAGGACGAGGGCGAGCGCATCCTCAAGCTCAATATCGGCAACCCGGCGCCCTTCGGTTTCCGCACGCCCGATGAGGTCATCAAGGACATGCGCCAGCAGCTGCCCGACTGCGAAGGCTATTCCAACTCGCGTGGCCTGTTCTCCGCGCGCAAGGCGATCATGCAGTATTCGCAGATCAAGGGCTTGCCCAACGTTCAGATGGAGCATATCTACACGGGCAACGGCGTGTCCGAGCTCATTCAGCTTTCGATGAACGCGCTGCTCGACAATGGCGACGAGATTCTGATCCCCAGCCCCGACTATCCGCTCTGGACGGCGTGCGCAACCCTTGCCGGCGGTCATCCCGTGCACTATCTGTGCGATGAGCAGGCGGATTGGTATCCCGACCTGGAGGATATGGAGTCCAAGATCACGAGCGCGACCAAAGCCCTCGTCATCATCAACCCCAACAACCCCACGGGTTCCGTCTATCCGCGCGAGGTGCTCGAGGGCATCGTCGAGGTTGCACGCAGGCATCAGCTGATGATCTTTGCTGATGAGATCTACGACCGCCTGTGCATGGACGGCTACGAGCACGTCTCGATTGCCTCGCTCGCTCCCGATCTGCCCTGCGTCACCTTTAGCGGTCTGTCCAAGTCGCACATGATCGCGGGCTATCGTATTGGCTGGATGGTGCTTTCGGGCAACCAGCGCTGCATGAGCGACTTCATCATGGGCATCAACATGCTCTCCAACATGCGCCTGTGCTCCAACGTGCCGGCTCAGTCGATCGTTCAGACGGCGCTCGGTGGCCATCAGTCCGTCAACGACTACATCCGCCCCGGCGGCCGTGTCTACGAGCAGCGCAACTTTGTGTATGAGGCGCTCAACAAGATTGACGGCATCTCGGTGGTTAAGCCGCGTGCGGCGTTCTACATCTTCCCCAAGATGGATGTGAAGAAGTTCAACATTACCGATGACGAGCAGTTCGCCCTTGACCTGCTGCACGAGAAGAAGATCCTGATCACGCGCGGCGGCGGCTTTAACTGGGCTGAGCCCGACCACTTCCGTATCGTGTACCTGCCGCGCATGGAAGTGCTCAAAGAGTCCCTCGAAGATCTCGCCGACTTCTTCGACCATTACCGCCAGAGCTAGTGGGATAGAAGTTCCGCACTATGAAAAGCTCCCTGCAGTTGTTTTGCTGCAGGGAGCTTTCTTGAATCGGCGGAACTAAATAACGATTCCGCAACAGTGGTCGATTTCGTGTTGGATGATCTCGGCGGTGTAGCCCGAGAAGTTTTTGATGCGGTGGACGAAATTCTCGTCCAAATACTCAACCTTAATGCGGCGATAGCGAGTACAGGGGCGCTCGCCGGAAAGCGAGAGACATCCTTCGCTCGTCTGATAGGAATTGACCTGCTCAAGAATTTGAGGGTTGTACATCAGCAGCGCCCTGTTGCCGTCCTTTACGCAGATGATGCGTTTGCGCACGCCAATCATGTTGGCGGCAAGGCCCACGCACTCGTGCTCATGCTCATGGAGCGTATCCAGGAGGTCCTGCCCGGTCGCGGCATCGTCGGGTCCCGCGTCTTCGGAAGGCAGGCGCAAAAAGAACTCGGATTTCATGATGGGCTTAATCATGGCGGGCTCCTCATGTCTCGTGCTTTCGTGGACTTTTAATAATAGCGCGGAAGGAAAGCTGCGCGTCAGCGTTACAATCTTTCAACGTTGGACCATGTTGTCGGATCCGTCGCGTGCGGCGTCTGACGTAAGTCTAGGGCTCATACTCGCCCTGGACTGTTCCTCTGGGGCGATGCGACTGTCGTTCCAAGAGGAAGGAAATGCATGGGGAGCAAATCTCAGCAACAAGTTCAAGTAGCGCCATCGGCCACTGCGGCGTTTCTCGTCGTAATGTATACTGCAGCCTTTGTCGCCGCGTTTAACGAGAACATTATTAACGTGGCGTTGCACGACATCATGGCGGTCTTTTCGGTGAGCGCTACCACGGCGCAGTGGCTCGTTTCGGGATACATGATCGTGACGTCGATCTTTACGGCCATCATGGCCTTTCTGTCCGGTCGTTTCTCGACGCGCAAGCTGCTGTTTTTCGCATGCGGATGCATGGTCGCCGGAGAAGTCCTGTGCCTGGTCGCCCCGTCGTTTACCGTTTTGCTGCCAAGTCGTATTTTGCAGGCTGCGGGATCGGGCATCTTGTTTCCGCTCATGATGAATGTGGTGCTATCTTGTGCTCCGCGCGAGAAGCTCGGTCTGTATCTGAGCTTGGGCGGTGCCTGCATTACGCTAGGGCCGGCGTTTGGGCCCGTGATTAGTGGTCTTATGTGCACGTTGTTTGGCTGGAGGGCGGTGTTCGTAGTGCCGCTGGTGGGCGGTGTCGTGGTCGCCGCGGCGGCAGCAAAGCTCGTTCGGAATGTCGGAGAGTGTTCGAACACCACGCTTGATATTCTGTCGGTTGTTTTGCTCACTGCCGGCATTACGGCGTTCGTGTATTCCGTAGGCGAGTTCTCGACCAATGTGATGGCCGGTATCGTGGCGCTTTTCGCCGCTGTTGTGGTGCTCGGCCTGTTTGCGGTTCGTCAGCTCAAGCTCGAGCATCCGGTGCTTAACGTGCGTCCCATGGCGAGCGTTCGTTTTTGGCCTGCATGCCTGCTTGTGGTGGTGTCGATGATGACGACGTTCTCGATGAGCGTTTTGTTGCCGCTCTATTTTGAGGGCGCATACGGCATGACCGCACTTGTCGCGGGTTTGCTCATTTTGCCGGCGATCGCCTGCAACGCCGTGACCTCGATTGTGGGCGGACGCGTGATGGATGCCCGTGGTGCGTGGCCGCTGCTGCCGGTCGGCTTTGCCCTGATCGCTGTGGGGCAGACGGCAATCTCGATGACCGCGGCAAGCATGAACATCGGCGTTGTCGTGCTGCTGACCGTTGTGGTGTATGCCGGCGTCGGTTTGGTACTGAGCCCCTCGCAGACCGCCGGTTTGGAGACGCTCCCCGCCGCTGAGCATCCTCACGGAACGGCATTGCTTAACACGTGGAACATGATTGCCGCGTCGTTTGGTCCGTCGCTGTTTATCGGCCTGCTTTCGAGTTCTGCGGTGGCTGCTGGCACCGCAGGCGTTGCGTCGGACGTTGCCCAGGCGATAGGATTTGCAGCCGCCGTGCGCGTGGCGGCCGTGATTGCCGTTGTCGGGTTCGCGGTGTCGCTGGTGTACGCTCGCCGCGAGTCGCACATGTCGCATTAATGTGTGCACATAGATTCTGCAGTTAGATTGGGTGACGACACCATAAACTAATGGACGTTTTGCCGAGAGGCATGAATGTTTAAAGCGCAAAGAGTGCGCGACGGGCCCCGCGAATGGGGCGATGATGCCCGAGAGGGCCAAGAAGGAGTCTCATGTCTGAGAACGAAGAGATCATGAACGAGACCGAGAACGAGACCATGGCTGCCGAGGTTGAGGCAGTCGAGACTGTGGAGACCGAAGCTGCCGAGGTTGAGGCTGCTGACGAGGTTTCCGCCGAGGAGGAGGCCGAGGTTGTCGAGGCCGCCGCTGATTACGATGACGAAGAGCTGATGGACAAGATGCAGAAGGCCGCTCGCCTGCTGCGTAGCCGTCGCTTTGCTATTTCCAAGGAGGAGGAGGCCAAGGCCGAGCGCATGGCGAACATCGAGCGCGCCATTAAGCTCCTTGACCTCAAGCCCAAGATGGAGCAGAAGGAAATGTCCGACCTGCTGGGCATGCGCCTTCGTGAGCTCGATGGTCTGATGGCCGAGGCCGAGGCTGCCGATCTGGTCGGCCGCATCGACGACGCCGAGGGCGATATGCGCAAGATCGTTGTCTTCGCTGCCGAGGATGCCGCTGAGGGCCTGGTCGAGCTTGCCAACAAGAAGGAGAAGCTCCTGCCCGAGCTTTCTTACGAGGAGGCCACCGAGCTGATGGCCGCTCTCGATAAGGTCATCGCTCCGCTCGTCGCCATGGGCCTGGACGAGGACCGCGGTCCTCGCGGCGGCCGTGACGAGCGCGGTGGCCGTGGCGGCGACCGTGGCGGTCGCGGCGGCTTTGGCGATCGCGGTGGCCGTGGCGGTGACCGCGGCGGTCGCGGTGGCGATCGCGGTGGCCGTGGCGGCTTTGGTGACCGTGGCGGCGACCGTGGCGGTCGCGGCGGCTTTGGTGGCAACCGTGGTGGCTATGGCGATCGCGGTGGCAACCGTGGTGGCTTCGGCGGCAACCGTGGTAACGACCGCGGCGGTCGCGGTGGCGACCGTGGCGGCCGCAACGGTGGCGGCTTCCGCGGCAACCGTTTCTAGGGGTTACGCGGTTCTACGAACCGCGTAACTAGTTGACGCTGCGCGCCACCCAGGGCGACAATTTGTCATTCAAAAGGCAAGGCATGACCAGAAGGTCTATGCCTTGCCTTTTTCATGCCAACTTGTTCGCCCTGGGCGGCGCTCGCTGGCGTTGCCAAAACATCGGCGTTGCCTTGATCAAAACCTGCCAAAAAGGGACAGGTTTATTTTGGTCGGTTTTATCTGGGCAAACGTGGTTGTCTATCGCTATGCGTCCGAAAATCCACGCTCGTTTGTTTTCTGTCTACATTTGCAGGAACAGTTCGTGGAGGCGGGTGTCTTCGTCGAGTTCGGGGTGGAAGGTTACGCCGAGCTGGTTGCCCTGGCGGGCGGCGACGATGCGCCCGTCGACTTTCGCTAAGGCCTTGGCGTCGCCGTGGACCTCGACGATGCGGGGCGCGCGGATAAACGTCAGCGGCACCTCACCGTCGATACCGCCTACCTGCCCCTTGGTGCGAAAGCTGCCGAGCTGTCTGCCGTAAGCATTGCGCTCAACGAGCACATCCATGGTTGCCAAGCGCGGCGTCCCCTTATCGTCGTGGGCGGCAAGATCGCGCGCCAACAGAATCAAGCCGGCGCAGGTGCCCAGGACGGGCATGCCCTCAACAATGCGGGTGCGAAGCTCATCGAGCATACCAAGCTCGGCAAGTAACTTGCCCTGAACGGTGGACTCGCCGCCGGGGAGGACCAGGCGGTCAAAGTTCTGCTGCAAATCGGCCGCCTGCCTCAGCTCGATACAACGTGCGCCCAGCTCGGACAGTCTTGCCTCGTGCTCGGCAAAAGCGCCCTGGACCGCCAGCACGGCGACCGTTTGGTCTGCATAATCGCTCATGTGCGATCCTTTCTGCTGGACTAGCGCCCGCGCTCCTCCATGATGATCTCGATTTCGTCGGCGTTGATGCCCACCATGGCCTCGCCCAGGTCCTCCGAAAGCTCGGCGATGAGCTTGGCGTCGGTGAAGTTTGCCACGGCCTTGACGATGGCGGCGGCGCGCTTGGCGGGGTCGCCGCTCTTAAAGATGCCCGAGCCAACAAAGACGCCCTCGGCGCCCAGCTGCATCATCAGCGCGGCGTCGGCGGGGGTCGCGACTCCGCCGGCGGCAAAGTTTACGACGGGGAGCTTGCCCGTGGCATGGACCTCGCGCACCAGCTCGACCGGAACCTGCAGCTGCTTGGCTGCCTCAAAGAGCTCGTCGTCGCGCAGGGCAACAACGTCGCGGATCTGCTTTTGGATCTTGCGCATATGGCGCACGGCCTGAACGACGTCGCCCGTGCCCGGCTCGCCCTTGGTGCGAATCATCGTGGCGCCCTCGGCAACACGGCGCAACGCCTCGCCCAGATCGCGGGCGCCGCAGACAAACGGCACGTCAAACTGGGTCTTGTCGATGTGGTAGACATCGTCGGCGGGGGAGAGAACCTCGGACTCGTCGATGTAATCGATCTCGATGGCCTGCAGGACCTGCGCCTCGACAATGTGGCCGATGCGGCACTTGGCCATAACGGGGATGGAGACGGCCTCCTGGATGCCCTTGATCATCTTGGGGTCGCTCATGCGCGAGACGCCGCCTGCGGCACGGATATCGGCCGGAATACGCTCGAGTGCCATGACGGCGCAGGCGCCCGCCTCCTCGGCGATGCGTGCCTGCTCGGGCGTGGTGACGTCCATGATGACGCCGCCCTTGAGCATCTGCGCGAGCTCGCGATTGAGTTTGACGCGATCGGCCTTGTTGGTCTGTTCTGCCATGGTTGCTCCCTTGGTTGGCATGTGCATTGCTTGACGGAACATCCTATCGGGGAGCTGGGTATGGCGAAATACTCAGTTTTCGAGATAATTACAAGGTCAGACTAATACCAGAATGAATGACTTAATAAGGTCAGGTGACAAACTCATGCTTGACTACAATTTGGAAAAACGCGGCGAGGCATCGCTTTATGAGTATATTTATCAGCAAATTCGAGATGATATCGTTGCTGGACGCATTGCGGCGGGGGAGCATCTTCCGTCTAAGCGCGCCTTTGCCAGTCATCTGGGAATCAGTGTCATTACTATCGAGAATGCATATAGCCAGTTGCTTGCCGAGGGCTATATTTGCTCAATGCCGCGTCGTGGCTACTACGCTTGTGAACTTCCGGATGCACCGGTTTTGGCTTCGGCTGCGGAGGGCATCGACCGAGATGCCGTCTCTGTGGGCCCCAGCGCGTATGATGTCAACGGACAGGTCGAGCGATTCGATGCGCTCTCTCCTTCCGCTTTGGAGGCGGCGCGGCTTTGGCAAAGCGCGCTACGGGCGACGCTGGCATCCGAAGACGAACGCGAAATCTTTTCGACCGCGCCGGCACAGGGCACCGCTCGGCTACGACGCGCAATTGCTCACCATCTGCGCGGGACAAGGGGTATGAATGTCGACCCCAACAACATTGTTATCGGTGCGGGCGCCCAGCTGCTCGATACCATGTTGGTTCAGTTGCTTGGAGCCGACAAGGTGTATGCCGTTGAGGATCCGGGCTATTTGCGCCTGACGCGCATCTATCAGGCTATGGGCTGCCAAGTACGACATATCCCGTTGGATGACGACGGCGTGGACCTGAGCGCTCTGCAGAAAACCGGGGCGGATGTCCTTCACCTGATGCCGTCTCACCAATATCCGACCGGCCTTGTGACGAGCATTGCGCGTCGCTATGCCCTGCTGAGCTGGGCCGCCGATCAGCCGGACCGGTATCTCATCGAAGATGACTTTGATTGTGAGTTTCGCCTTGCCGGCAAGCCGATTCCCGCGCTCGCGTCGATCGATGCCGCCCAATCGGTCATCTACACCAACACCTTTTCAAAAAGTCTGTCGTCGGCCCTGCGTTTGGCGTATATGGTCCTGCCTGATGAGCTGATGGAACGGTTTAGGCGCAACCTTGGTTTTTACGCCTCGTCGGTGAGTTCTGTTGACCAGGTCGCTTTGGCTCGCTTGCTGGAATCGGGTGATTACGAGCGACATGTGAACCGCGTGCGCGTTCGAGCTCGCGAGGCGCGTGATGGCCTGACGGCGCTTGTGCGAAAGGCGTTTCCGGCAGGGGAAGTCTCGATCGAGCATGCAGACGCGGGCCTTTACTGTATCGTGGTTGCGGAGCGTGGAATGGGCGGAAGCACTTTTGCACGGGCCCTCACGCGCTCGAGCATCCCTTTTATCGATATCGGTGACTGTTTTTGGTGTGCCGATGGCGCATCTGTCCCTGAAAACTCAACTCAAATTCTTGTTCAGTATGACGATCTGAGTCCAAAAGTACTAACTACCTTGGAATTGCAGCTAATGGGGGGCACTCTGCAACCTAAGTGAGTAGACTTTTAGCACTTTGGCGACCAGGCAGTTTTGTAACAAGCTATCTACCTGCGGTTTTGAAAAGCAGGATGACCGGCCTGATCGGGATGTTCAAAAAAGTCTACTCACTTGCCGCGCAAAGCTCCTGCATGAGAAAAAAATGGGGTTTTCAACAGGGCTTCGTCCAGCTCTTGGCAAGCTTTTGGCCAGTTGGGGAGGGATGTTGAAAACTCGGCAGTCCGTTCGGCGCCATTTTTGGTGCGTTCGCGCCAATGCGTGACTGACTGGGTTGAAATCCGTGTTTTCCTGTGCCTATGAAAGATCTACTTTGTGACATATCGGCTTTTAGGTACTGGCGTTTGCCTCCTCAAGTCCGCGCTTTGTGTCCGCCTCTTCCACGACCGGAAGAAGACCGGCAGCGATATGATCTCGCCCGCAACCCGACGGCTAAGGTTGCGCTCGGCTTTCCGTTGTATACGTTGGTTCGAACGAGAAACAAGCGGACTTGCCCTGCCGGCATGAGGCAGCGGCTGTTTCTTGGTGAGCTTCCCGGGGAATCCGTGCTGGAAACGGAGCATGGGTTTTTGATTACGTCTCCTCTACTGACGGCATTCATCATGTTGCGGCATCTGACGGATCTTCAGCTTCTTTTGGTATTGGCGGAGATGTGTGGCTTGTTTGCGGTGTGCGCCCTGCCGGCGGCACTTGAGGCGGAGCTTTCGCGTGCAATTGATTCGGGCGCGATTTCGACAACGTTCGGTTGGGTGCGCTGCCCGTCCGAGGACGGCACCGCCTCAAATTTATGGCATCGAGACGCTTTGGTTTTGGGCGGAGACCTTGACCGTTTTTGTTCAGATGTTTGCGGGATGCGTTACGGCAATAGATTTATAGCGGTATCGCAACTCGTTCCATTGGGTGCCGCGTCGCCTTTTGAGGTCGAGGCGTATTTGCTACTTGCACTGCCGCGATCCCTGGGAGGCGAAGGTTTTTGCGGCATAGAGCTCAATGTCGAAGTGAGGCTAGGTGCAAGTGCTCGAGCGATTGCGGGAAAGTCCCGCGTCTTTATCGACCTGCTTCTGTCTTCGCCGGACGGAGCGCGACAGGTGGCCATTGGATGTCAGGGAAAGGCCTCGCACGGGCGCGCAGGGGACGGCTTGCGTGACGCCGATCGCATGACGGCGCTTCAGGCTATGGGCTACGATGTGCTTCTCCTGACACATGGGCAGATATCCGATAAGGATAGATTCCATGCGATCGTTAAGGCCATATGCAGGATGCTCGATGCTGAATATCGTGATAAAAGCTCAGATGAGCAAAGGGCTGAGACATTACTCCGGTCTGAACTATTCGTTGACTGGACAAAATTGGGAGTAATTGACGGAAAGATGCCCGTTAGACACAAAACAGCTCGATCGTGGACGGCTGCGGTTCTAAGTGAGTAGGCTTTTGGCACTTTGGTGACCAGGCCGTTTTGTAACAAGGCATTTACCTGCGGCTTTATAAAGTGATATGGATGGCCTGCTTGGCAAGTTCAAAAAAAGTCTACTCACTTAGTTTTTGACGAGAAGCCGATGCCGAAGGCGGTCCTATTTCAGGGCGTTAACAAGTTCGTGAGGCACGAAAAAGGCCCGAACCAATACGGTCCGGGCCTCATCGAGCTAGAGGTTATGTCTCAAGCGGTTGGCTTAGCCAAAGTAGCGCTTGAGCAGGCCGGCGAAAGCCTTGCCGTGGCGGGCCTCGTCGCGAGCCATCTCGTGCACGGTGTCGTGGATGGCATCGAGGCCAGCGGCCTTGGCGCGCTTAGCGAGATCGGTCTTGCCAGCGGTGGCGCCGTTCTCGGCCTCAACGCGCATCTCGAGGTTCTTCTTGGTGGAGTCGGTCACAACCTCGCCCAGGAGCTCAGCGAACTTGGCGGCATGCTCGGCCTCCTCGTGGGCAGCCTTCTCCCAGTACAGGCCGATCTCGGGATAGCCCTCGCGATGGGCGACGCGAGCCATGGCCAGGTACATACCGACCTCGGAGCACTCGCCTTCAAAGTTGGCGCGCAGGTCGGCAACGATGTCCTCGGAGACGCCCTCCATCTTGGCGACGCCCACGACGTGCTCGGCAGCCCACTCGAGCTGACCCTCCTCCTGCTTCAGGAAACGAGAACCGGGAACGCCGCACTGGGGGCACTTGAAGTCCTCGGGCAGCTGGTCGCCGTCGAACTCTTCCACATAACCGCAAACGGGGCAAACAAACTTCATGATTCGATCCTTTCGATCGATGGCGATGGGGCGCTTGTCCGGTCCCGTAAGGGCCCTCTCCGGACGTGCGTCTTGACGAGTTCTATTATCCATAAATGCGACCGAATGTGAAGCCTATTAGGAATGATTTTTAATATAACAATTTTCGGCATGTGAAGATGTTGATTGATTAACGATTTGCAAGCCATATGCGGACGCCGATGAGTACAATCGGTCGAACAAATGTTGACCTATCAACAAATGAAGGAGTTTCCTTTATGCATCTAGCCCGTCGTGCCTGGTGCCGAACATATCAGACGGTTTTTCGCATTGCATTGCCAATCCTGCCCTATACCGAGCCACGCATTTTAGAGCATGCCGAGGATGTGCCCGCGGTGCTTCAAAAGCGCTCGATCCAGAAGGTCCTTATCGTGACGGATCCCGGCATTGCCCGTCTGGGGCTCACGGCACCGCTCGAGACGGCGCTCGCATCCAGGGGGATTGGCGTTTCGGTCTATGCCGAAACGCGTGCAAACCCCACGGTCTCAAACGTGGAGGAAGCGGCGTCCCTGTACCGAGAGAGCGCCTGCCGGGCCATTATCGGCTTTGGCGGAGGATCAGCCATGGACTGCGCCAAGGGCGTGGGCGCACGCATTGCGCAGCCAAACAAGCCCATCAACAAGATGCGCGGCCTGCTGCGGATTCATCGTCGCCTGCCGCTGCTTATTGCGGTTCCCACTACCGCCGGTACGGGAAGCGAAGTCACGCTCGCGGCGGTTATCACCGATGACGAGACGCGCTACAAGTACCCCATTAACGACTTTGTGCTTATTCCGCGCTTTGCGGTGCACGACCCCGAGTTTACACGTGGCCTGCCCGCCTCCATTACGGGGCAGACGGGTATGGATGCCCTGACGCATGCCGTCGAGGCCTTTATCGGCCGTAGCACCACGCCCTACACGCGCAAGATGGCGCGCCAGGCGGTGCAGCTCATCCACGACAATTTGCTCGAGGCCTATGAGCATGGCGACGACATGCGTGCGCGTCGCAATATGCTTTCGGCGGCGTATAAGGCGGGCGTTGCGTTTACCCGCTCCTATGTGGGATACGTTCACGCCATCGCGCACAGTCTGGGCGGCCGATACGGAATTCCGCACGGTTTGGCCAACGCGATTATCCTGCCGCACATGCTTCGCGCTTATGGTGACGCCGCCGCCCCCAAGCTTGCCGATCTTGCTCGCATGGCGGGCATTGCGCCGGCTACCGCGCAGGACAGTCTTGCGGCCGAGGCCTTTATCGATTGGGTCGACCGCATGAATGCCGCCTTGGGCATTCCCAAATATGTGACGGGCATTCGCCGCTCCGATATTCCGCAAATGGCGGCCCATGCCGATGCCGAGGCCAATCCGCTATACCCCGTTCCGCTTCTAATGGACCGTCTGGAGCTCGAACATATGTACGAGGTCGTTGCGGGTGGTATGTTTGAAGACGAGAATTAGGAGGGCCCATGAACACCGAGGAAATTGCGCGCATCGTCGGCGATCAGCGCGCCTACTTTAAGACGCACGCCACGTTTGACGTTAACGCTCGCCGTCGCGCGCTCGTGAGCTTGCGCGACGCAGTGCGGGCGCACGAGGCCGATATCGTCCATGCGCTCAAGACCGATTTGGGAAAGTCGCATGACGAGGCGTATATGTGCGAGATCGGCACGTCGCTTTCCGAGATTCGCCATCAGATCGCGCATGTGGCTCGATGGAGTCGTCCGCGCCTGCGTCCGTGTGACCTCGCCAATGCCGTGAGTGTGTGCAAAACGCAAGCCGTGCCCTATGGCGTCACGCTCATCATGGCTCCATGGAACTATCCGTTTTTGTTGACGCTCGAGCCGCTCGCCGGCGCGCTCGCTGCGGGTAACACCGTGGTCATCAAGCCGAGTGCCTATGCGCCGGCTTCGAGCGCGGTGCTCAAGCAAATCTGCGAAGAGACGTTTGATCCGCGCCTGGTGACGGTTATCGAGGGCGGGCGCGCCGAGAACGAAGCGCTGCTCGATGAGTGCTGGGACAAGATCTTCTTTACCGGCAGCGTTCCGGTCGGCAAACTCGTCATGGAGCGGGCAAGTAAAAACCTGACGCCCGTGACGCTTGAGCTGGGCGGAAAGAGTCCCTGCATTGTGGATGCGACGGCAAACTTGAAGGTCGCGGCACGGCGCATCGCCTTTGGTAAATGGCTCAACGTGGGCCAGACCTGTGTAGCGCCCGACTATCTGCTGGTCGACGTGCACGTGCACGATGAGTTGTTGGGCCTCATCAAGGAGGAGGTCCGCCGCATGTTTGGCGAGCATCCGCTCGACAACGAGGATTACGGCCACATCGTCAACGCCAAGCATTTTGCGCGCGTGCGCGGGCTGATCGATCCCGACAAGGTTGTGCTGGGAGGCACGGCGCGCGAGTCGTCGCTCAAGATTGAGCCGACGATCCTAGACGGCGTGTCCCCCGATGACGCCGTGATGCAGGAAGAAATCTTCGGTCCCATCTTGCCGGTGCTGACGTTTGAGAGCTTAGACGAGGCCGAGACGTTTATTACGGATCGTCCGACACCGCTGGCCTTATATATCTTTAGCCAGGACCGCGCAGTTCAGGAGCGCTTTGTGCGCCATGTGCCCTTTGGCGGCGGCTGCGTCAACGACACGATCATGCATCTGGCTACGAGCCATATGGGCTTTGGCGGCATGGGCGCGAGCGGTATGGGGCAGTACCATGGACGCGAGAGCTTCGATACGTTTAGCCACAAGAAGAGCATCGTGAACAAGGCAACGTGGCTGGACGTGCCATTCCGCTATGCCCCGTATGCGAGCTGGAAGCACAAGTTCGTGCGCATGTTCGTGCATTAGAATCAGATGACTTAGAGATAAACAAAGTGGCCGCCCCCGCGTAAGCGAAGACGGCCACTTCTCACGATGAAAACGTGTATCGGAGTTGGCAAGACCCGCTGCCACGGGTGCCATCCGTGTTCCTATCTTATCTGCAAGCGTTCCGTCGCGCAAGCGTTGCGGCAAACGATTGAAAGACGCAGACAGGATGAATTTGTGTCCGCACGGGCCCGTAGACTTCTCAACTACGTTGTGGATGCTCGCTAATCGGTAATGGAGGCGCACGTGTTTGATGACGATGACCTGTTCGATTTGACGGATGATCCGTTTGAGTGGGATTTACTGCTCGATGACGATGAGCTGGAGCAAGATCGTAAAAAGCGACAGGGCAAGAAGGCTCAGGATGACGCTTCGAAAAAGCAGGACAAGCGCCGCCGAGGTCTGTTCGGCGGGCTCTTTGGGTAACCGTCGTATCGCTGCGTCTGTATACTAAACAGGTCTTATACGCGTTGCGAAATGAGGACAGAGACGATGATGTGGTTTACCGCCGACCTGCACCTGGGCGATACGAATATCTTGCACGACATGGATCGACCGTTTGATTCGGTCGAGGAGATGAACCGCAAGGTCATCGATGCCATCAATGAGTGCGTGGCTGTGGACGACCGCCTCTATATCCTGGGAGACTTTACGTATCGTTTGCCCATGGCGGAGGCAGCGCGCCTGCGCGAGTGCATCGAATGCCAGAATGTGACGCTCATCCGTGGTAACCATGACAGCGACTGGGAAGATCCCGACGTACCGCAGATTTGGGAAGACGTGCGCGATTACCTGGAGATTGCTCCTGGCTATGGCAAGGGCCATCGCCTGGTTTTGAGCCATTACCCCATGCTCAGCTGGAACGGCAAGGCGCGTGGCGCCATCATGCTACACGGGCATATCCACAGCAGGGGAGACCGCACCAACGTGCGCAACCGCGATCGCGAACGCCCTATCTTTCGCTACGATGTCGGTCTCGATGCCAACGAGTACAAGCCCGTAAGCCGCGATCAGATTCTTAGCTTCTTTGGGTTATAGGGCGCCAGAGCCACCACAAAGGGGACAGGCACCTTTGTGGTGGCTCTGGCGCCGTTGCCATTATGACAGCGGCGCCTTTTTTGTCCGCGCGGCGCGGTAGAGTGTAGACGGTTTAAATTTGCGTCCATCGAGGAGCTGCCATGAACGAGATCAAGTGCCCGCATTGCGGCGAAGTGTTTAAGGTCGATGCGTCCGGCTATGCAGATATCGTCAAACAGGTGCGCGATGCCGAGTTCTCGCGCGACCTGGATGAGCGCGTGAAGGCGGTCCAGCGCGAGGGTGAGCAGGCACTGGAGCTTGAGCGCTCGCGCTCGACGGCTGCTTTGCAAAAGGCAGAGTCTCAGCGCGACGCTCAGCTTGTCGAGCAGAAGAACGCTGCAGCTCAGCAGCTGGCACAAGAGGTTGCCAAGCGCGACGCTGAGCTTGCCGAGCTGCGCGCCAAGCTCGAAGGCGCTGCCGCAGAGCGCGAGAGTGCAAGTCAGCGCGCGGCGGTTGAGGCCCGTTCCGATGCTCAAAAGGAGAATGCCGAGCTTCAGCGCGAGATCGACAATTTACGTGCGCAGTTGGAGCGCAAAGATGATGAAGCCAGGCTTGCCGAGGCGGCGGCACGCAATGCTGCTCAAAACGACCTGTCCGCGCGCGACGCTCAGATTGCCGAGCTGCAGGCCAGGATCGCCGCGGCGGACAAGGCCCAGGAGATGGCGCTTGCCGCCGCCGCGGCAGAGTCGCAGCGTGAGCTCGATGCCGCTCGCAGCGAGGCCGAGCGCGCGCTTACTGACTATCGCGCGAAGGTGCAAGAGAAGTTTTCCGCCGCAAAGGCTCAGTCCGAGCAAGAGGCCGAGGGCCTGCGTGCCCAGCTGCGCGAGCAGGAACTGATGGCAAAAATGAACCTGTCAGAGGCGGTCGCCGCGGCGGAGCGAGAGCGCGATGAGGCACGTGCCAAACTGACGAGCGAGCTGGCGGTGCGCGATTCTCGCGAGGAGCAAGCCAAGGCGGCACACGAGCTCGAGCTTGCGCAGGCCAAGCGCGCGAGCGATGACCTGATTCGCTACAAGGATGAAGAGATTGAGCGCCTTAAGGACATGAAGGTTCGCCTGTCCACCAAGATGGTGGGCGAGTCGCTCGAGCAGCACTGCGAGACCGAGTTTAACCGTCTGCGCATGACGGCGTTTCCCAATGCGTACTTCGAGAAAGATAACGATGCATCCGAGGGCACCAAGGGAGACTTCATTTTCCGTGAGTGCGACGCGAGCGGCAACGAGGTCATCTCAATTATGTTCGAGATGAAAAACGAGAATGACGAGACCGCGACCAAGCATAAAAACGAGGACTTCTTTAAGAAACTCGATCACGATCGTCGCCAGAAAAGCTGTGAGTACGCGGTGCTCTGCACGCTGCTCGAGCCCGAGAGCGAGCTTTACAACGCGGGAATCGTGGACGTGAGCTATCGCTACGAGAAGATGTATGTGATCCGCCCGCAGTTCTTCATTCCCATCATTACGCTGCTGCGCAATGCCGCCATGGGTTCGCTTCGCTATAAGCAGGAGCTGGCGGAGTACAAGCAGCAGAATATCGATGTCACGAACTTCGAAGCCAAGATGGAGAAGTTCAAGAACGATTTCGGCCGCAACTACGAGATCGCGAGCCGCAAGTTCCAAACGGCAATCGATGAGATCGACAAGACGATTAGCCATCTGCAGAAAACCAAGGAGGCGTTGCTGTCCTCCGAGAACAATCTGCGCCTTGCCAACAAGAAAGCCGACGATCTTACCATTCGCAAGCTCACGTGGGGCAACAAGACCATGAAGGCGGCGTTTGACGAGGCACGCGGGGCTGCGGCAGAGACAAACGATGAGCCAGCCGAGGCGGATTCGTATGAGGTCGAGGATGCCGAGTAAGGCATAGCGGATAGTGCAAAAACGGGGCCGCTGGCGATAGTGCCAACGGCCCCGTTTTATTCCGTTCCAGTATGTTTGGCTAGTTCTCGAGCAGGTCCTCGATAAAGCCGACGCGGTAGTTTTTGAAGATTACCTCGCCGCCGTCTTGCGTGGCGTCCAGATCGACATCGCCCATGATGCCAAAATCGTGGTCGCCATCCTCGTCGGCAAAGATCTGGTGCACGTGCCATACGTGCGCGGTCTTCTCGTCGGACTCATCGATGGAAAACATCGCGGCACTGCGGGCGTCTCCGTCGGTGAGAATTTCCTCATGCTGCTCATGGTAGGCATCGAGGGCCTTTTGCCAGCGGATCTCGCTCATGCCCCAGTCGTCGTCGAGTTCGCCCAGGTCGCGAATGTGCTCGCGGGCGGCAAGGGTCACGCGGCGGAAGAGTGCGTTGCGCACCAGCAGGGTGCAGCCACGGCGGTCTGCCACGACTTCATCGATGCCCTGCGGCGGTGCGGCGTCGAGTGCAGCGGGGTTGCCGGCGTTCTCCCACTCGTCCACCAGGCTCGAGTCCACCGAGCGCACCACAAAGCCCAGCCACGAGATAATGTCGCGCAGGCGTTCGTCGCGCTTCTCGATGGGCACGGTGCGGTCGAGCGAACGATAGGCCTCTGCCAGGTAGCGCAGCAAAATGCCCTCGGAGCGGGCGATGCCGAGCTTTTGAATGTAGCCCTTAAAATCGCTCGCGCTTTCCAGCATATCGCGCAGAACGCTCTTGGGAGAGAGCTGGTAGTCGTTTGCCCAGGGCACTTCCTGGCAGTACTTGTCAAAGGCGGCGTCGAGCAAATCCTCGAGCGGCTTTTCATACGTGACGTCTTGAATGCGCTCCAGACGCTCTTCATATTCGACGCCGTCAGCCTTCATTTCGGCCATCGCGCGGTCGCGCGCTGCGCGCTCCTGAGCGCGCAGCACCTGCTTGGGATCCTCGAGCGTTGCCTCGACCATCGAGATCAGGTCCATGGTATAGGTCTCGCTCTCGGGATCGAGCAGCTCCAACGCGGCAAGCAAAAACGGCGAGAGCGGCTGGTCGAGCGCAAAGTCCTCGGGCAGGTCGACCGTCAGTGCGTAGTCGATGTCCGGCGCGGCGTCAGCCGGAGCGTCGGGTGCGGGCGGCACCTCGGTGCGCACGACGACGCCGGAATCGATGAGCGTGGCGAAGATCTCGTCGGCACGAACCTCGAGCTTAGCCTTTTCCTCGGGGGTCTGCAGGCTCGTCTCGATGAGGTCGTGTACGCGGGCTCGGGCATCGCCACCCTGCTCGACCACGCTAATCACCATGGAGTGCGTGATGCGCAGGCGCGGCTTGAGTGTCTCGGGCTGCGTCTCGATCAGGCGCTCGAACGTCTGCTTGTTCCAGGTGACAAAGCCCTCGGGGGCCTTCTTCTTTTTAATCTTGCGGAGCTTTTTGGGGTCGTCGCCCGCCTTGGCCATAAGCTTGGCATTCTCGATCTCGTGCTCGGGTGCCTCGGCGATGACCATGCCCTCGGTATCGAAGCCCGAGCGGCCGGCACGACCGGCAATCTGATGGAACTCGCGGGCGCGCAGACGACGCATCTTGTAGCCATCGAACTTGGTGAGCGCGGTGAGCACCACGGTGTGGATGGGCACGTTGATACCGACGCCGAGCGTATCGGTGCCGCAGATGACGGGTAGCAGGCCCTGCTGCGCCAAGCGCTCGACCAGCAGGCGGTAGCGCGGCAACATGCCAGCATGGTGCACGCCGACGCCGCATCCGAGCAAGCGCTTGAGGATTTTGCCGAAGGCCGTCGAGAAGCTCGTGCCCTTGGCCGCCTCCTTGATGGCCTCGCGCTGCTCCTTGCTGGCAATGCCAAAATTGGCGAGCGACTGTGCCGTCGCAAGTGCGGCATCCTGGCTAAAGTGCACGATATAGAGTGGGGTCTCGTCGCGGCGCATGGCGAGCTCGACCGTGCCCTCGAGGGAGGTCGTCACATAGTCGTAACTCAGCGGAACAGGACGCGGGGCGTCGACGACCAGGTCGCAGGCAGCGCCGGTGTGCTCCTCGAGTGAGGCGGCGATGGCGGTGACATCGCCGAGCGTGGCGCTCATGAGCATAAACTGCGTATGGGGCAGAGTGAGCAGCGGCACCTGCCAGGCCCAGCCGCGGTCGGGGTCTGCAAAGTAGTGGAACTCGTCCATGGCGACGCAGCCAACATCGGCGTCCTCGCCCTCGCGCAGTGCGTCGTTGGCAAGAATCTCGGCCGTGCAGCAGATGACGGGTGCCTTGGTGTTGATATGCGTGTCGCCGGTGATCATGCCGACGTTATCGCGGCCGAGCACCTGCACCAGGTCGAAAAACTTTTCGCTGACCAAGGCCTTGATGGGGGCCGTGTAATAGCAGCGCTTGCCCTGCGCCATGCCCATAAAGAGCATGCCCAGCGCGACGAGCGATTTGCCCGATCCGGTCGGTGTGCCCAAAATGACGTGATCGCCGGCTGCCAGGTCCATGAGGGCCTCTTCTTGGTGGTCCCACAGTTCAATGCCGCGGTCGCTCGTCCATTCAAAGAAGCGCTCGAAGGCCTGGTCGGGCGTGAGCCACGGTTCGGGCTCGCTGCTGTCCTCGGGCTCCCACCAGGTGGGGGAGAGCGCACCGAGCGAGCCGAATTCGGCTTCGGTTCCCGTGCCGCCCGAGAATGAACTGGCGGCTCCGGCACCGGAGACGGTGCTGGCGGCGATATCTGTCGTGGTCTGTGCCATGTGCTTGCTTTCTCTCGCGATTGTCCGCCAACTATTATGGCGTAGCGTCGCATCGATGCGTTCGCAGGCAAGAAAATGCAGGAAATGGGCGTTCTGCCCAGCCGTTTAGTGTAGTCGCTAGCCAAGTGAGTAGACTTTTTGCGATATTGCGAGCACATGACTTTTGCGCAAGGGCTCTACCTGCGGTTTTATGTTTCGCTATGCGGGCTGTGCCTGGCTATTGCAAAAAAGTCTACTCACTTAGGTTTGAGGGCCGTTCGCTGGCGCCAATTTGCGCTTGTTTGCCGACGCCGCGACCATCAGAAGCCCCTAGGACTCTTGCGGCAGGCGCTTCTTGCCTTTACGGGCGCGGTTTCTAAAGTTCTCGACGGCCTCTTCCATACCCAGAGGTACATAGGTGAGCTCATCGAGGTTTTCGGGCAGGTAGCAGGCAAGGCTTTGCTCCTGCGCGCGGCCCGCCGCGAGCTGTTCATCGCTGGGCTGCGCGCCGGGTGTGGCGCAAATGCCATAGACGACGGCACCCATCTCGCGCGTGCGGCATTCGTATTCGGTCTCGGGATGCTCGGGATGGTCGCGGCGGACGTCGTCGCTTACCCAAAGCGTGTCGTAGCCGGCCGCGGCAATCTGCCCCAGGGCGTAGTCGCGCAGCGGTTTGCTGTCGGTGCGCAGCGTGACGGTGGCGCCGGCTGCAAAGAGCGGGCGGTAGAGCATCAGATGGTCGACATGGACGAGCCGTTTTTTGGCGTACTTGGCCTTGGGCTGCGGCGTGGGAAAGTTGATGGTGATGGCATCGAGCTCGCCTGCGGCAAACAGCTGCGGCAGCGATGCGGCGCCTCGGGGCAGGACAAGTGCGTTGGACAGCTCCTGCTCGCAGATTTTCTGTGCGGCATAGGCGATGCAGATGGGCTCCTGGTCCATGCCGATAAAGAACGTGTTTGGCTCGCGGGCCGCGCGCTCTACAAGGTACGTTCCCTTGCCACAACCAAGATCCAGATGAAGGTGTTCGAAAGGCTTGCTGCCTGCGGGCGCACAGGCCTCGCGCCAATCTCCGGCATAGGCCTCGGGGTTCGTCTCAATCGCATCGGCGTAGCGCTCCAGGCGCTCCTCGAGTACAAAGTTCTTAGGCGTGCGAACGTGGACGGCTCCCATGAGGCTCCTTGGTCATAAGTATGGAACGCATGGCTGCACGTTCCGGTGATGGGTTAGAAGGGGGGCGATTTGCCCAAAAGATGCGGTGCGGCTCAGCGACGAGTCGCTGACGCCTATAGACGCTTGAGAATCACGTAACGGTTGAGCTCGCCGCTGCGACCGTCGGCATGGAAGCGCTCGAGCTCGCGCACGGGGACCTCGCCGCTCTTGTAGAACGTACGGACGCCGCGCACCAGGTCGGTGATCTGCTGATCGTCAAAGTGATGGCAATAGCGGTAGGCGTGGCGGTCGTTTTGCCAGCCAATGAGGTGGTCGCCGGCTTCAAACTGCGCGGAATCGTAACCCTCAAACGGCGGGGTGAGTTCGGCGCGGGCTTCGGCGCGAACGGCCTTGCGCGCCATGCGCTCGTCGTTCATAAACTCCCAAAAGCTGATGGCGATGATGCCGCCCGGGCGTGTCTGGCGCACCAAGGTGTCGAGCACGCGTACGCGGTACTCGCACGACGGCACGTGGTGCATAAAGCCAAAGCAGACCGAGATATCGGCGAGCGGGGCGTCGAAAAGCACGTCGGGTGTCTCGGCGGGGTTGAGCTTCATGAGGGCGTCGAGCACGTCGAGTTCCTGGAAGTGCAGGTTGGGAATGCGCAGGGCGTGGCCATGTGCATCGATGGCCAGGTCTTGGCACGAGTCGACGCCATAGAACTCGAAGGGGCAGCTGGCATCTGCCGAGGGGTTTGCGCCGTCGACGCCCTTGGCGGCAAGTGCGCCGCCGGCGGCAAAGTTCTCGAATCGCATGTTGCCGCAGGCAAGATCGAAGACGCGGACGGGATGCTCGATCGTGGCGACGTCGAGCTGCTCGAGCGCTATGTCCATAGTGCGCACCCAGCCGGGCCACGGTGCCTGGCGCGTATCGGAGAAGGAGGCGGAGTGCTCGCGATAGAACGTATTGTTGAGCTGAATGAGCGATGAGGCGAAATCGCGGTTCACGGCGCGGAACTCCCTCCGTTGGCGGTGCGGAATAAACAGTACGACCATACTACCGTTAACGCCGCAACGGGGACAACCGAGCTGCGGGTCATTGCTTTGTTTGGACACATTTCCGCAGCTCATATGCACCCGCAACCGCCGGTTGTCAAAAATCTCACTAGAATAGGTGGCATGCTTTTGGCGGTGGCGGATAGATTTTTAACTGTGCAAGGCGCCTTAAGAACAAAAACGGTCCGGCGGCACGGCTGGCATCGCATAGGAGGAACCATGAATGTAGAAACTGCGCAGCGGCTCGCCGACCTTCGTCGCAGCAAGGGTTTTAGCCAAGAAGGGCTGGCGCGAAAGCTGGGGCTGTCGCGCCAGGCGGTCAGTAAATGGGAGCGTGCGGAGAGCTCGCCCGATACCGAGAACCTGATCTCGCTCGCAAAACTCTATGGCGTGAGTTTGGACGAGCTCCTCAATCCGAGCGATGAGATCGAGGACGATATCGAGTTTGAGAACGAGGACCGCGCCCGTCAGCGCGAGGCCGAGGTAGCGGAGCGCGCCCGTACCCATGAGGCGGCGGCACGTGCTACCGAGGCGGCAACGCAGGCGAGTGATGCCGCCGCCAAGGCGGCGCAAGCGGCAAGCTGGAGCGCGCAGGCAGCTAATGCGGCGACGGCTCAGGTGACGGGTGCCGGTGCGACCAGCGTGACTCCGGTGAAGGGTCCGTTTCAGTCGTTCCCGTATTGGGCCGTGTGCTGGCTACTGTTCTTTTTGCTGATGTTCCCGTTTGGCGCCGGCCCCTTTGCTGCGCTCATCTTCTTTACGATCCCCATCTATCACTGGGTGGCGCGTGCGCTCGATGGCGATTGGGCGCGCGGGGATATTCAGGTTGGTCCGGCGCCGGAGGCGGCTAAGGCTCAGGATGTTTCCGCTGCGGTTGATACTGACGTGGCTACCGCGATCACCGCTGAGCCGAGCGTCAAAGAGGGTGATGAATGATGAGGCTTTCGCATGAATCGAAGGTACGCTTGGGCGTTGGCATCGGAGCGTTTGTACTGATTATCGGGCTTGTGTTTGGCGTTTCGCGAACTTTGATTCATTTTGATGGCCCGTGGGATCTCGACGATGTTGTACCCGGCTTGTCTGGTATGGATGATATGCTTGACGAGGACGATCTTTTGGATGGCGGTAACTATTCCGCTCGGCCTCAGCAGCTTTCGAGCACGACTTTTGACGAAGACGCGTTCCAATCGCTCGACTTGGATGTGACGTCGGGAACGGTCGAGGTTAAACGTGTTTCTGGCGGACCGGTGCGTGTCATCGAAAGCGGGTACGTTGCAAAGGGGGTGTCTGCTTCCGATGCCGCCACTCAGAATCTGGTCAAGATCGAGGGCTCTACACTCAAGATTAGCCAGTTCGACTGCGATGACGAGCGCGCCCATGACCGTAAGGTCACCATTGAACTGCCGCGTGAGCTTGCCGATAACATGATGGGCATTACGGCAAACGTGGGGTTGGGAGACCTGACGGTCGCGGACATTGCGTGCCACGACTTTGATTTGACGTTGGACTCGGGAGACATCGAGTTTGCTGGTACTGTAACCGACACCCTGAATGCCAAGGTAGGTTCGGGCGATGTGACGTTCGAGCTCTACCAAGCCCCCGCGAAGTCTATGGACGTAAGCGTGGACTCGGGCGATGTGGAGATAACGGTTCCGAACTCTACGGGCTTTAAGGCGAGCCTCACCGTGGGCAGCGGTGGCTTCGAGAGCGATTTCCTTCCGCTTGGCTACGATGGCGAGACCATATTGAATCTTGAATTCGACAACGGTGATAAGTCTGCCACGTATCGTTTTAAGGTCGGTTCGGGCGACATGTCGTTCGATCCGGAGTGACATGCGGTTTTCGGAGATCGGTGCATATAGGCATGCTCTTTGATGGAGGCGTCGGGGCCGTGACTGGCTCCGGCGCCTTTGCCTTTACAATGGGGGCATGGAACAGATTATTTTGAACATACTCGAGGCTCTGCGTCGCGGTGAGACCGTGGACGACAAGGCGCTCGTCAAACTGATACATGCCGAGGCGCGCCGTGAGGGTGCCGACAAACGAGATCTGGCCAAGCGCCGTCTGCTGCCGTTCTACCAGCGGGTTAAACGTGAGAAGCCGGCTCGTTGGGCTGGATGGAATGTCGATGCCGAGCTGGAGCGTCAGCTGCTGCAGGTGCTGCGCATGAAGCCGCGCCGCACGGCTTCGGGCGTGGCGACCATTACCGTCATCGCCAAGCCGTGGCCCTGTTCGGGCGATTGCCTGTTTTGCCCCAACGATCTGCGCATGCCCAAAAGCTATCTGCATGCCGAGCCGGCATGCGCCCGTGCGGAGCAAAACTGCTTTGATCCGTATTTGCAGGTGAGCGCTCGCCTGACCGCGCTTTCGCAGATGGGACATGCGACCGATAAGATTGAGCTCATCGTGCTCGGTGGTACCTGGAGCGACTATCCGCAAGGATATCAAACGTGGTTTATGTCGGAGCTTTTCCGTGCGCTCAATGACGACGCCGTCGCTGGCGTGGCGGCCAACCCCATGCTGGCGCGTCCGGGCATCAGCCGCGCCGAGGCGGGGCGCCTGCTCGATGACGCGCCCGCCGATGCGCTGCCGCCGGTGGTGGCGGAGCGTCGCGAGCGCTATCGGGCTGCCGGCATTGTGACTGATGAGGCCGAGCTTGCGAGCGGCGTTGCCGACGAGCAGGGGCGTGTGGATGCTGCCGTGGGCGGCTATAACCGTGCGGTGCGTCGTCTGTACGGCCCCGGTACGCCGTGGGGCGAGGTCACCGAGTGGCAGACGGCAACGATGGAGGAGCTCGAGCGTCAGCAGCGCATTAACGAGACGGCGAAGCATCGCGTGGTGGGACTCGTTATCGAGACGCGCCCCGATGCCGTAACGCCGCAGACCCTCACGCTCATCCGCCGCCTGGGTTGCACCAAGATACAGATGGGCATCCAAAGCCTTGACCAGCACCTGCTCGATATCAACGAGCGCCGCATTTCGGTGGCGCAGATCGAGCGGGCGTTTTCGCTCGCGCGCCTGTTTGGCTTTAAGATCCACGCGCACTTTATGCTCAACTTGTTGGGTGCTACGCCTGAGGGGGACAAGCGTGACTACGAGCGCTTTATGACCGAGGGCGCCTTTATGCCCGACGAGGTCAAGGTCTACCCGTGCGCGCTCATCGAGGGCTCGCGTCTGGTGGGCTGTTACGAGCGTGGCGAGTGGCGCCCCTATACCGAGGAAGAACTGCTCGACGTGTTGGCCGATGACATCGTGGTGACGCCGGCGTTCTGCCGCATCAGCCGCATGATTCGCGACTTTAGTTCCGATGACATCATGGTGGGCAACAAGAAGCCCAACCTGCGTCAGCTCGTCGAGAACCGCCTGGCTGCTCGGGGTGACGGTGCGACGGTGCGTGAGATCCGCTATCGCGAGATTAGCACGGCGGGCGCCGACCTAGGCGAGTTGACCCTTGACGAGGGCGTGGCGTACGAGACGCCGGTGACGCACGAGCGCTTTTTGCAGTGGGTGACGCCGCAGGGCAAAATCGCGGGTTTTTTGCGCCTGTCGCTGCCCGATCGCGCGTTTGTTGCCGCGCATGCGGACGAGTTGCCGACGGCGCCGGACGAGGCGATGATTCGCGAGGTGCACGTGTACGGCATGGCGGCGCGCATGGGAGACCAAGGCCAGACGGCTCAGCATCATGGACTGGGGCGGTCGCTGGTGGAGCGTGCGTGCCAGATGGCGCGGGACGCGGGCTATGCGCGCATCAACGTGATCAGCGCGATCGGCACGCGTGAGTACTATCGTCATTTGGGTTTTTACGACCATGGACTCTATCTGCAAAAGGAGCTCTAGATGAACAAGCCGAGTGTTTCTGCTGGTGTCGTTGCCGGCGTTGCCCTGGGAGCCGCGGCGCTTGGTGCGGCCGCTGTCGCTGTTCGTGCTGCCTGTCTGCAGGTCGCGAGGACCCGCAATGGGCTGGCACGTGTGAAGCGCGTGCACGATGAGGGCGGCGACGAAGTTCGCGTATTGGTGCAAGGCGGCGTCTACCAAAGCGCGAGTTACGTTGGCGAGCGCTGGGCGGAGCCCGTCTTTGCGTACTATCGCGCGTTTGACGACGTGTTTGAGGCCGAGGATGCGATGCGCGACGCTTATGGTCACGGTATCAACCGTATGCTTATGCTAGGTGGCGGCGGGTTTGCCTATCCCAAATTTGCGCTGATGTCGCACGAGGGCCTGCGCATGGACGTCATCGAGTATGACGGAGAGATAACGCGCCTGGCGCGCCGCTGGTTCTACCTGGACGAGTTGGAGCGCACGGTGGGCGATCGCCTGCGAGTGATTACCGCTGAGGCTCGCTCGTATCTGGGTGTGACGAGCGTGGGCCATCGTCGCTACGACGTGGTCGTGAGCGATTGCTTTGGCGGTGCCGAGCCCGTTCGCGAGCTGGCGACCGTTGAGGCGCTGCGCCTGGTGCGGGGCAGCCTGAACCCCGGGGGTATCTACGTGGCCAATATCGTGAGCGCAAACGAGGGGAGCGATGTGGCGTTCCTTCGCGACTGCGCTGCCACGGCACTCGAGGTATTCGTCCACGCCTGGGTGGTCCCATGTGGCGATGCGAAGTTCGGCGGCGAGGAAAACTACCTGCTCATCGCCAGCGACGGCGACTACGCCTTTGCCGAAGCCGTGCCCTTCGACACCGACTTCCTCGGCACCGTCCTTCACGACAAGTAAGTCTCCCCGTCCCAAAAAAGACTGGTCTTAGGCGTGGTCGCGCCAGCCGTGAACGCGCTGCTTCATGCCCTCGATGTCGAGCACGCCTTCGGCAAAGCCCTTGCGTACGAGCTCTTCGGGAACGTACTCGTCGTAGCGATCAAAATAAGGCACCTCGCCGGGATAGACGAGCTCGATGGGATCGAAGTCCTTCTCGGCCTCGTCGGCGAGCACCTCAAAGAACGTCTCCTCGTCGGCCTTCATCTTAAACTGCATAAAGTACGGGCGTGACGGATCGAGCCCGCGAAGGCCCAGCTCCGCGGCACATTTAATCTTGAGCATGCGCTCGAGCGCCAAAAAGGCGTAGCTGCCCAGCCAGGGGAAGAGCACCCAGGTATCGCCGCCCAGGTTAATGAGCGGCTTGGTTCCCGCCCCCGAAATCTCGGCCGTATGACGAGCCTGCGCCAAGCGGGCCCGTGCGTTACCCATAAGGTACGGATATGTCGCGTGCTCGTTGAGCACCTTGTGCATGCGCTCGAGCACATGCGTGTTAATGTCTCCGGGGCAGTCGCCAAAGTAGGCCGGCACCCGGCCCTTGACCTGCGTGGCAAAGACAGTGTGACGCTTCCAGTCCACTTCCTCGACAATCCAGCAGTGTCCGGCGATGGCGATGCGCTCACCGGGCGGGGGCGGATTAACGATCGTGCCCAGCTCAGCCGATTCGCTCCGGACGGTAAACTCCTCGTTTTCCTGGAACACGGCGTAGAACTTAAAGTTGTTGATGATGCGCTCGCCCGCGAGACCCACGATGAGCCCGCCACCTTCGGTGACCTGGATGTGGTCGATCTTGATGAGGTGGCGCAGCAGTACGCGATAGTCATCGGCCGAGACACGGTGGAAATAGCTGAGCGTGAGCACGCGTTGGGCAAGTTCGGCCGGCGTGAGCTCGCCGGTGCTGGCGAGGGTCGACATAGTCTGGTGATAGAGCAGGCTGTAGGGGAGTCGATCGAGCTCGGGTGGCTCGACCCACTTTTCCTCGCGATAGAGTTGTACGAGCGCGATACCCTGCAGGAGCTTCCAGGGAATGGTTTCGGGCATCATCGTGCGCGGCTCGGGCTCTTCCTCGCGCGTGACAAACCACATCTCGGGCGGAAGGTCGCGACGGCCTGTGCGCCCCATGCGCTGCAAAAAGGAGCTGACGGTAAACGGCGCATCGATCTGAAATGCACGCTCCAGGCGGCCGATATCGATACCGAGCTCCAACGTAGAGGTGGTGACGGTTGTCTGCGCCTGCTCCTCATCGCGCATGAGTTCCTCGGCCGTCTCGCGCAGCGATGCCGAAAGATTGCCGTGATGGATGAGAAAGCGGTCGGGCTCGTGCCGGCTCTCGCAGTAGCTGCGCAGCATGGAGCACACGGCCTCTGCCTCCTCGCGCGAGTTGGCAAAGACCAGGCACTTGCGGCCGCGCGTATGCTCAAAGATATAGCCCATACCGGGGTCGGCGTTGTCGGGCGCTGTGTCGGTGGGGTTGAGAAGCGCCTGCTCGGTCGCTCGTGGGATGTCGACTTCGCCCTCGGGGGCCGAGGAAGTGCGGCGGTTCCCGGAGGTAGCCTTATCCTGTGCCCGTTCGCGACGTTGACGGCGCTCCTCCTGTGTGAGCTGTCCGCTGTGGCGCGTGTCTTGGGTGTCGGCCGGCAGCGCTGTGGGTGCCGCCGCCTCGATGCGCTCGCATGCGAGCACTTCGGCTTCCTGCGGACCTGTGCCCATGAATTCCCGCTGCTGAGCCTGGGGGCCCGAGTTGTAGAAGTGCTCCATGGAGATGCGCCACACGCGGCGCGGTTCCTCAAAGCGGGGGATAACGCAGTCGCGCCCCGTTCCCTGCGAGAGAAAGGCGCCCGTGCGCTCGGGGTCGCCGATGGTGGCCGAAAGGCCAATGCGGCGGGGCTGCACGCCTGCCATGCGCGAGAGGCGCTCGATAAGACAGAGCGTCTGCCCGCCGCGGTCGCCGCGCATGAGCGAATGGACTTCGTCGATAACCACATAGCGCAGGTCGCAAAACATGCGCGGGATCGCCATGTGCTTATGGATCAGGAGTGCCTCGAGCGACTCGGGCGTAATCTGTAGGATACCGCTCGGTTTTTTGATGAGTTTAGCCTTGTGTGATTGCGAGACATCGCCATGCCAGTGCCAGACAGGGATATCAGCCTCTTCGCAGAGGTCGTTGAGGCGGACGAACTGATCGTTGATGAGTGCTTTGAGGGGGCCAATGTAGAGGGCGCCCACGCTCGCGGGCGGGTTCTCCCAAAACTCGGTCAGGATGGGAAAGAAGGCCGCCTCAGTTTTGCCAGATGCCGTGGATGCCGTCAGGAGCACATTGTCTTGCGTGTTGAAGATGGCATCTGCCGCCGCAACCTGGATGGAGCGCAGACTCTCCCAATCGTGGGAGTAGATGAAGTCTTGGATAAACGGGGCGTAGCGGTCAAAGGCGTTCACGGGGCCTCCTCTCAAAAACGAATTTCTCAACGCTGCCGACAACGGCTTGCTGCATTACAGTCTCAACGTTTGCCCAGATAAAACCTACCAAAATAAACCTGTCCCTTTTTGGCAGGTTAGATGGTGAATTCGGCGAAGTTGCGGTTGCCGTCTGCGGTGCCGGTGTCGCCTGTTGCAGCTGGCGGCGCCAGCGTGACGCCGCCGACGCTTTGCAGCAACTCAGCCACGTTTGCATCGGGATTCTGGCACAGGATATCGAGCAGCTCGATAAAGTCACGGATGACCTCACGCGGCGTCAGATGCGTGTCTGCTCCCACACGACCGAACTCGATCTTGAGGAAGTCTACCAAGTCGTTCTCGGTAAGCGTGGGCGTCCAGCCAAAGTAGCCAGCATGGATCTGCATGAGTTTTTCGATCAGCACCAGCAACTCCTCGTAGGTGAGTGGCTGCAGGCGGATGATGGGCGCGAGCATGTCCTTAAGATCCTCGCGTGCAAAGCGGCCTTGAGCGAGTCGGCTGCGCAGGGCCTCGTAGGAGAACACGCCACGGCGGCGGTCTTCGATGGAGGTTGGCGTGCCGCCCATGATCATGCCCAAGTACTGCGCCTTGCCCTGGAGCGTGTCGTTGTACATGGTCAGGATCTTCTCGTAGTTGTATTGGCGTGTGATGGCGTTGGGAATCTTATACAGATTCACGAGCTCGTCGATGAGCACCAGCATGCCCTTGTAGCCGCTGCAGACCAAAAAGCGCGCAATGAGTTTGACGTAGTCGTACCAGTCATCGTCGCTGATGATGGTTGAGGACCCCAGCTCGGCGCGAGCCTCGCTCTTGGTGCGGTATTCGCCGCGGATCCATTTGGTCACGCGGCTCATAGCTTCTTCGTCGCCCTCGGATACGGCCGCGCGGTAGCGGCGGAGCATGCGGGTGAAGTCAAAGCCGTGGACCATCTCCTCGAGCGGGGCCAGTTGGGCATTGACGACCGACTCGTCGACGTCGGCACACGAGGCGACCCAGCGATCCAGGATAAGGTTGAGCGCACCGCCCTCGGGGCGCGTCTTGGTCGATATATTGCGGATGAGCTCGCGGTAGGTGGCAAGGCCCTGTCCCTGACCGCCCTGCAGGCGGCGCTCGGGCGACAGGTCGGCATCAGCGACGACGAATCCCTCGCCCATGGCGTGCGTGCGGATGGTCTGGAGCAAAAAGCTCTTGCCGGCGCCGTAACGACCGACCAGAAAGCGGAAGCTCGCGCCACCGTCGGCGATGAGACTCAGATCGGTGAGCAGGGCGCGGATCTCGACCTCGCGCCCTACGGTGATGTAAGGAAGGCCGATGCGCGGGACCACGCCGCCCTTGAGCGAGTTGAGAATGACGGCAGCGACGCGCTTGGGCACGCGGGGTGCTGCGGATGCGGTATCACTCATGGTCTAGGTATCCTCTCACGTCTGCTTCGTAGTCCTCGATAATCTGCGGCCCTGTCGCGCCGAATTCGATAACGGTGTCTCCCACCAGGTCAAAGAGCGCCTCGTTGATGGTATCGACAAGCATGTCCTCACTCTGCCCCGATTGCACTACCGCCGATTCCGCCTGTACTGCGTTGTGCTCGAGCAGCGCGCGGAGATAGGCGTCTGCGGCGGGCGCGAGTTCGTTTGTGGCGTCAGCGGGCGCAGCAGCTGCGAACGCGGGCGTCGGCGCGAGAAGCGGTGCCACGACACCAAACTGTTCGGTGGATATGGTCGGCTCGTCGGCCTCGTTCTGCCGAATGGGTGCCACGACCGCCTCGACCGTCGCGTCGGCTACGGGCTCGGCTTCCGGTTGCCCTGAGTCCGCTGCCTCGGCTTCTGCGGACGCGCCGTCCTCGCGTTCCTCGTCGATCAAAAGCGCTTCGCGCGTTTGTGCGGCAGCGCTCCGAATGTGCCCCAGCTGGCTCAAATCGATATCGATCTTGACGGGCTGGTGTGCGGCGTCCCACGAAAGCCATGCCACAATCTCGTCATCGATAATCTTGGCCAGATATTTGGGGACCTTTTCTTCCTTCAGGGGATGGGCAGGGTCCAGGGCCAGGCGCAGGCGTTGGTCGCAGGCGCGCATCATCTCGCCAAGTTTGCTGCTCTTTTGTCTGCTGCCGTGAATCCGCATGCATTCCCAAAAACCGTTTTGGCAACGGTAGATATGGATGGGGTCCAGACGGTATTCGCAGTCCTCGTGGCGCTCGGGCGCAAAGAATACGGCCGAGGCAAACATGGTGTAGGGCATTGCCGTCTCCTCCCCAAATAAACTTGCCACGATGCCGGTCTTTCGGTGCGTGTCATAGTAGCGCGCCATGCGGACATACACGGCGCACGCCACGTGGCGCAGATCGCGGTGGTGGCTGCGGTCGAGCCGCGAGCTACTTAGGTTGTACGTGGAGAGGGCGTTGATGGCGGCCATGAGTCGCTCCTCGCGCACCTCATCGGGCGGAAGGGGGAGCGTGGGCTCGGAGGTTTTGCGACGCTTAGGGGTCTGGCCGGACGGTGCCGGTGCCGGTACAAGGTCTCGTGCCGCGCGCCGCAGTTCGATAAGGGCGTTATCGAACATGACGGTTTTAGAGTCGCGAAGCAGCTTGGGGTCGAGCCCGTGGAACACGGCGTAATCTTGCAGCCACACGCGCGCAAACCGGTCGATGCCGGGCTCGAAGGCGCGATAGACATCCCAAAAAGCCTTGATCTTGTTAAAACCATCGAGTGGATTATCTACGCCAATGCCGCAGATCAGCTCATAGAGATACAGAAAGGCAAAGGACGTAGACGTTTCCTCGACGGTTCCGCGGCGCACTTGGGCACGCCAGGTAAAGTAGCCGCGCAGTTGCCGGTCGCTCATGGCGTTGTAGGTGGGAAAGTACGACTTAAAGGTGCCGTTGTAGGGACAGTCGTCCTCAAAGTCGGCCATCAGCAGGCCCTGGCGGTAAAAAAGCTCGGCTTCCGAAAGCCAGCGGCCCGCACCGCCCTTGGGGTCATCCTGCCAGCGCGATATCTCGCGCATTTTACGGTACTGGTCGGGGAGGAAATTCTGCATCTGTCGGCCGGTTTTGAGAATCGGCTCGTCTGCGTAGGTTTCGTTTGAGAAGCGGGCGGACTGATGGGTCCGGGCCTCGGCCATAATGCGCTCGATGAGCATCTTGATGTCCTGGTCGGCCACCGCTCCTCCTCTCGAACGCAGCTACGGTGACCTCATATCATAGCACAGCATCAAACAGATGTTCGAGATACCGCTGCGTTGATAGATTTAGAACAGGAGGGCGTATATGACGGCGATGACGACGGAGGGAAGCATATTGGCCGTGCGGAAGGTCTGAGGACGGATGAGGTTGACGCCGACGCAGAAGATGAGCATGGAGCCTACGAGCGAAAGGCTGTTGAGGGCTGCTGTGGTTATGATGGGGGAGAGCGCGCCGGCAAACAACGTGATCGTCCCCTGGAACACGGCGACGGGCAGGGCGGAGAAGATGCAGCCGCGGCCAAGCGAGGCCGTCATGGTGCAGACGATGATGCAGTCCAGTGCGCCCTTGAGGGCAAGCGTTGACCAGTCGCCGAGCAGGCCGTCCTGGATCGATCCCACAATGGCCATGGCGCCGATGCACACGGTGAGTGAAGTCGAGACAAAAGCGTTGGTGAACTCGTTATCGCCCTCACTGCCAGTCTTGCGCTTGAGCCATTCGCCAAGGTTCTCGATGGCGGCCTCCAAGTTGATGGCCTCGCCGATGAGCGAACCGAGCGCAAATGAGACGATGAGCATGGTGGTACCGGTGGTCGCTAGCGCCTTTCCATCGATGATGAGCATCTTTTGCATGGTGCCGCCCAGGCCGATAAACAGGACGCACAGCCCCGATGCTTTCATGAGCGTGTCTTGGATGCGCGGTGTAATGAAGCGGCCGCCCGCTAATCCCAAAAGACCGCCCGCAACTAAAAGCGCAACGTTGATGATTGTTCCCAAGCCCGGCATGAGCCCTCCTGTATTGATGCCAACGTGGCAATCGTAGCAGAACGAAATGCGAGGCACATCGCGACTCATCTAATACGTTATATAAGTGGTATTAGGAATGATGCGCAGCATTTAAGCCTCAGGTGGTTGTCGGGACATAGGGATAGTAGTCAAAGCGCAGTGTCATAAGCCGCTGTGGGGATTCAATAGCCGCGGCGATGATATTGGCATCGCGGGCACGATCAAACCCTTCGAGTTCGATCTGATACGAGACGTCTTGCATAATGTCCAGACGTCGCCAGGCTAGAAGTGTGTCGCCATCGAATTCCAAGGTCTTGCCTCCGTCTGGGGCAACGGCGTATAGACGCAGTTTAGCGGTGGTTGCAGGGTCGACAACCGTGACCTTTTTAATTTCGTTTCGAGTATTCTTGGCGCCCAACAAGGTGAGCAGTGTTGGGGCCACGACCTCGCCTGATGGCAAAAAGACGACTTCGATGGATTCGGGAAATGCGATGATGGCCGACTTGCGGACGGGCTGATTGGCGGCGGCAACTTCGATGTTTGCAGCATCGATGACCTCTGTGTGGTCGAGGGCGGCAAGCACGCAGCAGTTACCTTCATCGATCTCCTGAGGATCAGCAAGCCCCAGACTGTCCGCGAGCTCGGGATCGTTTGGACCGGTAGCGGGCTCATTCGGTGCTTCGAAAGAAGCTGGGACGCTGTTTGTCGGCGACAGCGTGTCGCCCGCACCTGCTTCTTTGTCCGTGCTCTCTTCTTGTATGGTTGCGTTGATGGGTTCGTCGTTTGAGGGGAGCGTCTTGGCGTCAAGCGCGGAGGGGAGAATTCTGATGGCTCCGGATCCGTTCCACTCCATTTCGAGAAGCGCCGGGTCGGCAAGAATGCGTTGCCTGCTTTGCGCGTGGGCATCGATTTCAATAGGGCCTGCCTCTGTCCCTCGTGTAAGGCTGAGTGATCCGGCTGACTTCTCGAAATGAGCGTCTGTGTCTTTGGTGCTGACGGCGTAGAACAGCAGGGATGCTTCTCCCGCCGCGATGGCATCGGTGTCGGCTTTGGTCAGCCGCAACGATGCTGTGAATGAGAGGGTGGGCTGCACATCGTCTGCATTCGCGGCGGCGCAGCCCAGACATATACCGCCTCCTTTCTCGAAAAACGCACCGTCGAAGGCGACCTTCGCTCCGTTCGCCGAGTCATCGACCGAAGCGATGTCGATGCGCAGCTCTAAATTGCATGGATCGCCATCTGCATCGAGCACAACCGAGCGCCATGTGCAGACGGCGCACCCCGCCTGGGAGCCGTTTGCCTTGTTCGAACGATTGATATCCACGACTATCGAGCCGTCCGTATTACGACGAAGGCATCCCGAGGTTGAGATTGCGGCCTGTGCGATCGAAAAACGCTTGCACGCAATGGCGCTCGACGGATTTGGTGCAGAGCTTAGGGCTGCTGGTAAGGAGTCCGCCATGACGGGAGTCGCCCAAGCGGCGACAGGCGTTCCGGTTGCGAGCGCGCCGCAGAGTGCGACGACGGGCAAAAGGTTCTTCGATGCCATGGGGTCTCCTTAGCTAATTTAGTGCGGCCTGTCCGTGTTTCGTTTCTGGCTGCGTTTGATGTGCAGACCGAGGCCGGCGGTTCCCGCACCTGCTGCCGTGGCGCCTGCTGCCAAGAGCCATCGTCTGTCGTCTGTCTGTGCCAACGGTTCCTTGCAGTTGCCGCGGTCGAGCTCCGAGAGGTCGACCGTCACTTGCGTGGCGGCCTGCGCCTGTTCTTGCTGGGCAAAGGCCATGGCTGGCCCAAACGCTAGGATACTGACGGCGGCGGCCAGGGCGACGGCCTTATGCCGTGTGCGCACCGGGCTCGACCGTCCAGGTGATCGTTGCAACCTGATCGCCTTCGCCGGTTACGCGGAAGATGTCGCGCGTGACGCGGGCGACGTTTCCGCTTGTCTTGAGCTTAATTTTGTCCGTGCCGCCGGCAATGCCCTGGTAGCCCATGTCGAAGGCTGCATTCTTGGAAAGATCGAGGCCCGTCTCCTGCATTGCGGCGCTGGCGTTCTGGAGTGCGCCGTCGGGGCCGACCTTAAAGTCGATGGAATTCTGCGCGGTTCCGGCCTTGGCGTCGGCGGCAATGGTCCAGGTGTTCATGGCGTCGATCTTCATGTTGGTGACATGGATGCCGTAGGCCGAATGATTGTCGATGGTGGTCGCGTCTTCTGAGGGGCCCTGAAGCGTGCCGTCGGCCTTGGCGACGAAGGGAATAACCGTCGGAACTTTGAACTCTACGTTGTCGATCTCGGTCCTGACCATTACTTTCGTGGTTCCAACGCGCCCGGCTGCCAGAGCTGGCGTCGGGGCGGCGCCCATTGCGAGCGCGAGCGCGAGCCCTGCGCCCACGACGAGCGCTCTGGCTCCGTTCATGTTCCTGGTGATGTCCATGGTCGTTCCTTTCTATTCGCCGCGGGCCGTCCCCGCGATGATTGGACGAATGCTGGTGAATTGCGTGCGGTGCCGCGTCGGCCGAAAAAGCTAGTTCTCGGCTTGCTCAACCCGTACCTTGACACGTGTCGGATTGCCGTGGCTGTCGAGGGTCTTGGCATCGAGTGCCTGGATCTCGATGTATGCCTCGCCTTCTTTGATGTCGCCGGCGGGGCACGTCTCGATTGTCTTGCCGGTCTCGACCACACCGGATTCGTACATGGTCTCGTCGTTTTGGATGACGCGGAATCGCTGGGGAAATTTATTGTCTTGGACGTTTTGCACGTTGACGCGCAGCTTGCCGTCCTCCTGTAGCTGAGCGACCGGCGCGACCGAAATCGTCATCATGTTGTCGCGGACGATGGCATCGAGCTCATCTTGGATTTCTTGTCGCGATTTACCCTCTGCCGTCGTGACTGAGGCGCCCGCTTCGGGCACGGGCTGCGACTGCCAGGCGTATAGCCCTACGGCGATGAGGGCGCAGACGATAGCCAGACAGACAACGACGAGTTTCTTGCGATGCCCCAGTCCTGCGAGGCGGGGCGGCTTCTTTGCACTCATGCGGCGTCCTTGGTGGTGTAGACACGTGCGAACGTGGACGGGTCCGCTCCAAAGAGCATGTGAAGCATCAGGCGGCGCGAGTAGATGAGCTCGTCAAAGTCGTGAGGGAGCTCGATGTCGTGGATACGCGCGATGTGGTGGGCGAGCGCCGAGAACGACTCGGGGTCGCAGATAACATCGGTGGTGACGTGGTAGACCGCCGTATCGGGGAACGCCTCTTCGTCGAAAGGCAGGAGATAGGGATCGTCGTCGACCTCGATGGCGACGCCGTACTGGGGCCAGTAATATGCCATGGGAACCTCCCTGCTTCTGGGGCCAAAACTTCTATCGGTTTTGGCTGTCGACGCCGACCGTATCAGCCGCTACTTGACCAATTTCTGACCAAATGCTTGACGGATTGACATCTCCGCAGGTAAAAGGTGGAAAAAATTACTTCAACTTTTTTCGAGCGACAATCGAGCGGTCGGCGACGGCGGGGCGATATGTGTCAAAAGTATCGTCTGCCGAGGAAGCCTTGCCGTTCGCCGAATTGCACAAACGTAAAAATCGCCAATTATGGAGACGGTCTCGAACACGTCGACGAAACGATGCGGTAACATCTCCCTGCAAACACTGTAGTTAGCTAAAGGGGGAGTTCGCGTGTCTGCAACCATTAAACCCTTCACCGATGAGTTCGAAGAGTATGGCCGCGATGAATCTCGTGCATCGGGCGAAGCATCGAGCATCTCGTTTCCGACAACGGAAGACGAGGTCCGTGCCATTTTGGAAACGCTTCATGCCGAGCGTGTCCCGGTAACGGTTCAGGGCGCCCGAACCGGCCTTGCCGCCGGTGCCGTGCCCCACGGTGGGCATATCCTCAATACTTCCCGTATGAATCGCTACTTGGGCCTTCGCCGCGATGAACAAGGCCAATTTCTGCTGCGCGTGGAGCCGGGCGTTGTGCTCTCGGAGCTGCGTAAGCAGCTGAGCAAGAAGGTACTGCCGACCGCTGGTTGGGACCAGGCATCGCTTGAGGCCTACGAGGAGTTCCAAGAGTCCCCCGAGCAGTTCTTTCCCACCGATCCCACCGAGGCATCTGCCTGTCTGGGTGGCATGGCGGCATGCAACGCCTCCGGCGCCCGCAGCTACGCTTACGGCTCCATGCGCCCGCATATCACGGGACTCCACGTCGCGCTGGCTGATGGCGATTTGCTTGAGCTTCAGCGCGGCGAGGCTTTTGCCCAGGGCCGCCACCTGTCGCTCGTGACGGCAGAGGGCCGTACGCTCGAGCTCGATCTTCCCGGCTATACCATGCCCGAGACAAAAAATGCCTCAGGCTATTTCGTTGCGGACGATATGGACGCCATCGACCTCTTTATCGGCGCGTGCGGCACGCTCGGCGTTATCACCGAGCTCGAGATTGCCCTGCAGGCGGCGCCTGCGGTCGTTTGGGGTGTGAGTTGCTTTTTCGATAGCGAGGACAAGGCGGTGTCCTTTACCGATTCCGTGCGCCCTGTCCTGTCCCATGCGGCTGCCATCGAGTACTTCGATGCTGGCGCCCTGGATATTCTACGTCGCCAGCGCGAGCAGTCGACGGCGTTTGCCTCGCTGCCGGCGCTCGACAAAGAGGCCAAGGTATGTGTCTACGTGGAGCTCGATTGCGATGACGAGGCGCAGGCGACCGAGGAGCTGTACCACTTGGGATGGGTGCTGGAGCTTGCGGGCGGCCGCGACGATGCAACATGGGTCGCCCGCACCGAAGTCGATCGCGAGTGCCAGCGGTTCTTCCGCCACGCGGTGCCCGAGAGCGTCAACATGCTCATCGACGAGCGTCGCCGCACCGACCCCACCATTACCAAGCTGGGATCGGATATGTCGGTGCCCAATGCACGCCTTGCCGATGTCGTGGCCCTCTATCGCCGCACGCTGGCCGAAAGCGGGCTTGAGTCTGCTGCCTGGGGACACATCGGGAACAACCATCTGCATGTGAACATCCTGCCGCGCGATGCGCAAGACTACCGTCGTGGTGGAGAGCTCTTTGCCCAGTGGGCTTCCGAGGTCACGGCCATGGGCGGTGCCGTTTCTGCCGAACACGGCGTCGGCAAGATCAAGGCGGGCTTCTTGGAGACGATGTACGGCCACGAGGCTATGGTCGAGTCGGCGCGCCTCAAACTCCAGCTCGATCCTGCCGGCCAGCTGGGTCGCGGCAACCTGTTTACGGAGAAGCTCTTGGATGAACTCGTCCAGAAAGGGGGCGCGTGAAGATGAGTGATTTCCATATGGTGGTGTGCGTCAAGGCGGTGCCCGGAAGCACCGAGGTCAAGATGGACCCCAAGACCAATACTATCGTGCGTGATGGCAAGCAGGCGGTCATTAATCCCTTCGATGCAAGTGCTCTCGAATGTGCGCTAGCGCTGAAGGACGACTTTATCGGCTTTGGCATGGACGTGCGTGTGACGGTGGTGTCGATGGGCATTCCCGCGACCGAAGCGCTGCTGCGCGACTGCATCGCCCGCGGTGCCGACGACGCGCTGCTGCTGACCGACCGAGCCTTTGCGGGCGCCGATACCCTAGCCACCACCTATGCCCTCAAATGCGGCATCGAGGCACTCGATGAGGACTTTGACCTGCTCATCTGCGGCAAGATGGCAGTGGACGGCGATACGGCCCAGATCGGCCCCGAGCTGGCCGGCGCCTTTGGGGTCCCCTGCGTGACCGACGTGAGCTGTGTGCAGAGCGCGGGATTTACGACGTGTGGCTCGCTGGCGCTCGTCCACGGCTGCGATGCCGGCGAGGAGACGGTGTACCTGGAGATGCCGTGTGCGATGACGACCGCCAAGGAGATTGGCCAGCTGCGCATGCCGAGTATTGCCGGTATTCGCGCGGCCGAGGATGCAGACGTGCGTGTGGCCAGCGCTGCCGACGTAAACGCCGATCCCTCGCGCATCGGCCTTGCCGGATCACCGACGCAGGTCGTGCGCTCGTTTGTGCCCGACCGTGACCAAACGTGCGAGGCCGTTGAGGGAACGGCATCCGAGCAGGCGGTAAAACTTGCCAAGATTATCGAGGGGATGGCATAGATGAGCGGGCTGATTATCGATGGCGAAGCCTGTATCGGCTGCGGTCGCTGCGTTCGCGCCTGCGCCTCGGGCGGCATTGTGGTGGAGGGTGAGCGCCCCAATCGCTGTGCCCGCGTAACCGACGGCTGTATCCTGTGCGGTGGGTGCGTCGACGCCTGCCCCGTCAACGCCATCTCGATTGAGCGCGACGAGGCTGCCGGCGCGGCAGACCTTGACGCATATCGAGACATCTGGATCTTCGTGCAGACTGACGAGCACGATGCCGTTGCATCCGTGGCCTTCGAGCTCATGGGCAAGGGGCGCGAGCTTGCCGATGCCCGCGGCTGCCGTCTGGTGGCGCTGGTCGGCATGAGCCCCGAGGGCTCACTCGGGGACCTGGAGCATCTGATTTGCGCCGGTGCGGACGAAGTTCTGGTCTGTCGTGACGAGCGCCTGCGTCAGAACGACGCGGAGGTCTACGCCCGCTTGATCTGCGATTTGGTAGCCGAGCGCAAGCCCGAGGCCATTCTGTACGGCGCGACCGCCTTTGGTCGCGAGCTGGCGCCCGGTGTGGCCGTGCGCTTGCAGACGGGCCTTACGGCCGATTGCACGGTGCTTTCGATGGATACGGAGACGGGTCTGCTGCAGCAGACGCGCCCGGCGTTTGGCGGCAACCTGATGGCCACCATTATCTGCCCCAACCACCGTCCTCAGATGGCAACGGTGCGCCCCGGCATCTTTAAGGCGCCCGAGTTTGACTATAGCCGCTCCGGCACGATTGCCCAGGTAGTGCTAGCGGATGACGTTAAGGCCTGTGTCGAGATCTCGATTCCCGCCGAGGAGTGGGGACAGCAGGCCTCAATTGCCGATGCCGAGCGTCTAGTCGTGGTGGGCCGCGGCATCGGCTCCAAGAAAAACCTACTGCTGATGCGAAAGCTTGCCGAGGCTCTGGGTGCCGAGCTTGGCTGCACGCGCCCCGTGGTGGAGGCCGGCTGGCTGGAGTGTCGCCACCAAATTGGCCAGACGGGTGTATCGGTCTCGCCCAAGCTCCTCGTGAGCATCGGTGTCTCGGGCGCTATCCAGCATCTCGCCGGCATCGGTGGGGCGGAGTGCATTGTCGCCATCAATGAGGACCCGGATGCCCCCATCTTCGGTGCCGCCCAGTACAAGGTCGTCGGCGATGCCGTTGAGATCGTTGAGGAACTGCTGGCTCAGCTCGAGTGCTAAGCGCTTGCCAGCCAGCGGCGCAGCTCGTCCTTAAGGCGGCTCCAGGTTGCCTGCGCGGCGGGGTCGGTAAAGGGTCGCGTAATGCCAAAGGGCGCGTCGAGCAGGCGATAGATATCGCCTTGCTCGCGCGCCAGTGCACGGCTTGCCGGATGGACGAGCTCAAACATAAAGCAGATGAGCCCCACCAGGTAGTCCGCCGGCTCGTTGCGCTCGTCACGCGCGACGCAGCGATGCTCGTCAAAGGCGGTAAGCGCCGGTGTCGAGAAGTGGCTGGCGAGAAACGTGTCCTCATCCACCTTGAGGATGGTGTCGACGGTGCTGTCGGCGATGGTGCGCATAATGTCGATCTTGTCGCCATCGCGCACGATCTCGCAGAAGCGCCGCGTGCGCTCGTCGAGCTGCGCGGGTAGACGGAAATCGCTGTGATAGGCAATGCTCGCTCGGATGAGCTCATCTTCTGCCGGGTCATCGATAAAGTCGCGGACGCTCGTCACGGCGGGTGCATCGGCGGGATTCTCGCCAAAGAGGACCTCGATGCCCAGCGCCGCATGGCTCATGCTCTCGGCGTCCTTAAAGGTGTCCCAGCGCCGCAGCTGCTCAAAGCGGCCCATATCGTGTAGCAGGCCGCAAAGCCATGCCAGGTCAATATCTTCTGACGACCAGCCCTGCTCGCGCGCTACGGCATCGCATGCCTCGGCCACGTGGTACGTATGCTCGATTTTGAGCGCGATGCGTGGATTGGTGGCGTCGTAGGCATCGGTGTAGCTTTTGAAGGCCGCGCGCGCCCGGTCTCGATCGATAGCTGTCATAATGACTTCCTAAAAAGTTGTGTCTTTCGATCCGGTGGCAATTGTAGGTGAACTCGGTTGCTGTCGGATGATGATTCTGCCGTGTCGCTACATGCGGCTCGGAGACCTTGTCAGGATGAGAAGCGTATGGTGCTCAAAATCGTTAGAACCGTCTGGCCGGTGATGCTTACCTATGTTGCGATAGGCGCGCCGTGCGGAATGATCATGGGGCAGACGGGAATGGAGCCCTGGATGGTCTTTGCTCTGAGCAGCACGTTTGTGACGGGCAGCGGCCAGTTTATGATCTGCAATCTTTGGCTGGCGGGCGTACCGGCACCTTCGATTATCGCGAGCGTCGCCGCCATCTCATCGCGCTTTGCACTTTATTCGGCATCGATCGCACCCCATCTGGCGGGCGCCTCGAAGCGTCAGACGCTGGCTGTTGTCGCGACGCTCACCGAGGAGGCATACGGCATCTCGCTTGCCAAGCTGGTTGAGGGGGAGGATTGGGGCCCGCGCGAATCCTTCGTGCTCAACGTGATCCTCATCGCGACATGGGGCGCTTCGTGCACGATGGGTGCCATCGCCGGTGCCGTTGCCGATGTTCCCACCGCTATTGCGAGTTTCGTCTGCACCTCGCTCTTTATCTGCCTGCTCTTTTCGCAGCGGCTGTCGCGCGGCAACGTTGTCGCGGCGGTTTCGGGCGCGGTGTCCGTCGCCGTATGCAAGTTCTTGGGCCTCGTGAATATTGCCGTGCCGGCAAGCGTCGTGGTCGGCATTACCATTGCGCTGGCGTGCGATGCTGTATTTGACGGAAGAGGTGCCCGCGATGCCCGTTAACGAGTTCTTGGTTCTGTGGCTGTCGTCGTGGGCTGCTATCGCGTTCTTTCGCATCGCGCCGGCGTTCGCCTTGCGCGGGCGGACCCTGTCGCCCCGCATTACCGAGGCCCTGGGCTATATCCCGCCCGCCGCCTTTGCCGCGCTGGTCGCCAACGACTTGGTGAGTCCCGGCGCGTTCGACGCGGGGCTCTGGCCTGCCTTGGTTCCCTGGATTGCGGCCGCCGGCGTCGTGGTCGTGGCGGTCAAGACAAAATCGATGCTGTGGTGCTGCGTCTCGGGCATCGTACTCTATATCGTCTTGAGCCTTATATAGGGGTGGCGTCGCGGGCGCCGAATCTCGTTCCATCCCAACTTGTCGAATTTTTCACCGAGCTGGTCTATTTCTTCTGGTACCATGGTCAAACTTTACTGTAGCAAAGCGTGACGTGGGCTTTTGTACCCCGTCAGCGGAAATGGGGGTTTCATGGCACAGGAAGCGAACGCCAACGAGCAAAAGAAATTCAAGGTCCCGCGCATCCCGGGCGACATCATGATCTATCCGATGATCGTCGGTCTTTTGCTCAACACCTTCTGCCCGCAGGTTTTTGAGATCGGCGGCTTCTTTACGGCTGCCTGCCGCGGTGGCTCCAATACCATCGTCGCCGCGATCCTGCTGTTTGTGGGCGCCGGCATCAGCTTTAAGTCCACGCCGGGTGCCATCAAGACCGGCATCGTCGTGCTGATCCCCAAGCTGGTCGTCGCAGCGGCTCTCGGCCTGGGCGTGGCATATTTCTTTAACGACAACTTCCTGGGTCTGAGTTCCGTGTCTATCATCGGCGGCATCACGTTTTGCAACATGGCGCTCTATACGGGCATCATGGGCGAGTTTGGCGATGAGTCCGAGCAGGGCGCCGTCGGTATCCTGTTCTTTACGGCCGGCCCTGCCGTCACGATGATCATCCTCGGTGTTTCCGGCCTCGCCAACATTCCCATTGGCACCATTATCGGCTCCATCTTGCCACTCGTTATTGGCATGGTTCTGGGCAACCTGTTCCCGTTTATCAAGAACCTGCTGGTCCCCGGCGCCAATCCCGCGATCGCTGTCATCGGTTTTCAGCTCGGTGCGTCCATGAGCCTATCGAGCTTTATCACCGGCGGTATTTCCGGCATCTTGCTGGGCCTTGTCACGCTGTTTGTCGTCGGTCCCATCACCTTTGCGTTTGAGCGTCTGTGCGGCGGCAATGGCAAGGCCGCTGTGGCTTGCTCCACCATTGCCGGCACGGCTATGACCACACCGGTTGCCCTCGCCGAGGTCGCACCGCGCTACGCCGAGCTTGCGCCCACCGCGTACGCTCAGATCGCCACCGCCGTTATCATCACGGCGATCATGGCTCCGATTCTGACTGGCTGGGTCGACAAGAAGTTCTGCCAAGGCAAGGAGGATCTGTCGCCTGTCGGTGTCGAGGCCATCGAGGAGGCTGTCGCGACTGACATCGATGGCGAGTAGCAATCGATACCCATCAATGATGCCGGCGTGTGCAATTCGCGCCGTATGGGCGCCCGAACAGAAACTGTTTTGCAGTGATGTTCGGGCGCTCTGCTATTATCCCCTTTACCCCTGCGGAGTAAAGGGGTGTTTATTGCCCTGATTCGAATTGGGCGATTCTGACCACTTGGATATTGAAGGGATGGCGCTAGTGGTTAAGGCACTCAAGATTGAGATATTCGTGCTATGCATGATTGTTCTTATCGGGCTTGCCGTACGAAGCCGTCGCTCCCTGTTCTCGAGCACCCAGCAGCTTTTGTTTAGCATGCTGGGCTACACGTCTGCTGCGTACATATTATTCGATATGATCTGGACGCTTTCGGACGGTATGGACGGCACGTTGGGCATTGCTGCCAACTGGATTTCCAACGCGGTTTCGTTTTCGCTCTTTGCTATCGCGTGTCTCATTTGGTTTATCTATTCCGAGACGGTGCAGGGTTCTCGCCTTTTGACCTCGCGCTATAAGGTGGTGCTTGTAGCGTTGCCTACGGCTCTGGTGGTCGTGCTGGCGTTTACCAGTTACTGGACGCACGCCCTGTTCTATATCGATTCGCAGGGCGTGTATCGTCGCGGCTTTGCCTATATGATCCAGCCCATCGTCAGCTACTGTTACGTTATACATACGTCCCTACATGCGTTTGTGCAATCTCGCAGGGTCGAGAGCCTGCAGACGAAGGCCATCTATCGAACCTTGGCATTTTTCGCCATTCCGGCCCTGGTGGGCGGTACCTTTCAGGTCGTATACTCGGTGCCCGGCCTTTGTGTCGGCATAATGATTAGCATGTTGCTGCTCTACATCATCTACCAGGAGCAGCTCATCTCGACCGACCCGTTGACTGGACTTAACAATCGCAACCGTTTTGAGACCTATATGCTGTCGCTCTTCTCAAATGTGGATCAGGCCGAAGATGTATATCTGCTTATGATGGACGCTGATGGCTTTAAGCAGATTAACGATCGCTATGGACATGTGGAGGGCGACCATGCTCTTCAGGTTGTTGCGACGGCGCTCAAGGATGTCTGTTCGCCGGCTGGTGGCTTTATCGCACGTTATGGTGGTGATGAGTTCGTGGTGCTCCAAAAGGCAGCGGCGGAACAGGACATCATGCGTCTGTGCGCGGCAATCAACGATGAACTCGCACGCGCCGAGGTGCCGTATCTGTTGCGGATGTCCATCGGCTATGCACGGGTCGGTGATGGTGTCGATACCTGGCAAGATTTGCTTCGCGCCGCCGACGCGGAGCTCTATCGCGTAAAGTACGAGAAGAAGAAAGCTGGCGTCCAGATACGCTAGAAATAGGGGCGCACGCTTGCGTGCATGGTGGCCCTCGGCTCTCCGATGTATTCCATTAAACTAAAGTATGTGAATCCCCTCTGCTAAATAAGGGCAGTTCGCTAGGCCTTTTTAGGCCTGTTGACGATGATGATGCCGCCGCAGACCAACAGCAGGGCAACTATAACGGTAACGGGGCTCGTGCCGGCGCCCTCGCCGAGCAGCAGCGCACTCAACAGCACACCAAAGACGGGGTTCATAAACCCAAAGACCGAGACGCGGCTGACGGGGTTGACGGCAAGCAGGCGCGACCATAGCGAGTACGCGATGGCGGAGATGAGTGCCATATAGATAATGAGCGCGATGGCGGGGATGATCGCGGTGGGGGAGAGCGCGCCGCCCATCAAAAACCCGATGGCGGTGAGGACCAGGCCGCCGACCAAGAACTGCCACCCGGCAAGCAAGACACCGTCGTGCTCGCGCGAGAAGATACCGATCAAGCAGGTCGAAAGGGCACCCGCGACGGTGGAAGCCAGGATAAAGCCCTCGCCGTCGAGCGCAAAGCCAAAGGTGCCATCCGCGCCCGAAAGGTTGACGAGCGCGACACCGGCAAAGCCCAGTACGCAGCCAAGCACCTTGGTCGTATTGAGCTTCTCGGTGTGAAACGCCAAGGCGGCAAAGAGGATTGCGAGGAAGTTGGCGCTGGCCTCAATGATGGAGCTCGACATGGCGCTGGCGCGCGAGAGTCCCAGGTAGAAAAAGAAGTACTGCCCGATAGTCTGGAAGAGTGACAGGATGCAGATGGGCTTGATATCGCACACCTGCGGAACGAGCGGGCGGCGCTGGGCCGCACTCATACCGGCGATAACCAGGATACCGGCAAGCGTGAAGCGCAGGCCCGCGAAGAGCAGCTGCGAGGCGCTGTCGTGCGCGGGAATGCCAAAGAGCGCGTAGCCAATCTTGATGCAGGGGAAGGCGGAGCCCCAGAGCGCGCAGCAAACGAGACAGCCCAGGATGAGTCCGGGCAGGGTGGCGAGATACGGCTTGCGGCTTTCCATGATGTCCTTCCTACATGCGCGAAGCAAAAAAAGAACCCGCCACCGGAGGTGTCGGTGGCGGGTGTTGTTACCCGAGGGGATTGTACCCGATGGGAACGTCTTTAGGCGAAGTAGGCTACGCCGCTCTCAAAGATCGGCATGAACTTGTCGCCGGGGACATGCTCGGGCACGTTGCGGTACAGGTTGTCGCCGCGACGTTCGGCATGGCCCATCTTGCCCAGGACGCGGCCGTCGGGGCTCGCGATGCCCTCGATGGCGAGTACAGAGCCGTTGGGGTTGACGGAAAGGTCCATGCTGGGCTTGCCGTCCTCGCCCACGTACTGCGTGGCGACCTGGCCGTTGGCGATCAGCTGGGCGAGCACCTCGTCATTGGCGACAAAGCGGCCCTCGCCGTGGCTGATGGCGACGGTGTAGGGGTCGTCCAGGCTGCACTGCGACAGCCACGGGGACAGGTTGGACGAGATGCGGGTGCGCACCAGACGGCTCTGATGGCGACCGATGGTGTTGAACGTCAGCGTGGGCGCATCGGGCGTGGCGTCGACGATGTCACCATAGGGCACCAGACCGAGCTTGACCAGGGCCTGGAAGCCGTTGCAGATGCCCAGCATCAGGCCGTCGCGGGCCTTGAGCAGGTCGCGAACTGCCTCGGTGACCTCGGGAGCGCGGAAGAACGCCGTGATGAACTTGGCGGAGCCGTCGGGCTCGTCACCGCCCGAGAAGCCGCCGGGGATCATGACGATCTGGCTTTGGCGGATGCGGCGGGCAAGCTCGTGGGTGCTCTCGGCGACGGCCTCGGGCGTGAGGTTGTTGATCACGAAGGTGTCGGCCTCGGCACCGGCGGCGCGGAAGGCGCGGGCGCTGTCGTACTCGCAGTTGTTGCCGGGGAAGACGGGAATGACCACGCGCGGGCGGGCGATCTTGGCGCCGCCGTACACGTGGATATCCTTGGCGCGATAGTCGACGGTCTCGACCTCGGGCTGTTCGCCGGTGCTGCGGTAGGCAAAGACGCCCTCGATGCCGCTCTCCCAGGCCTCTTGGAGCTCGGAGAGCTCGATGACCTCGGAGCCGGTGTCGATGACATAGCCCTCGACGGTGGTACCCAGGGGCTCGACGACAACGCCGTCGGCGACCTCGGGCAGCTCGGTGTCATCGGCGAGCTCGACGATAAAGCTGCCGTAGAGCGGGGTGAAGAGGCTCTCCACGTCCACGTCCTCGGCAAGCTCGATACCGATCTGGTTGCCGACGCACATCTTAAAGAGGCTCTCGGCGCCGCAACCGTAGCCGGGCGTGGAGACGGCCAGAGCGTCGCCGGTGGCGGTGAGCGCCTCGACGGCGTCAAACGCGGCGAGCAGCTGCTGGGCGTCGGGACGGTAGTCCTCGCCGTAGGTGGCGGGGGCGATGCGGACGACGCGGTGCGTGAGGCCCTTGAACTCGGGCGAGGTGGCACGGGCTGCGCGGCCCACGGCGACGGCGAAGCTGATCAGGGTCGGCGGAACGTTGAGCTCGCCGGCCTCGTCCTCAAACGAACCGCTCATGGAGTCCTTGCCGCCGATGGCGCCGGCACCCAGGTCGACCTGGGCCATGAGGGCACCCAGGACGGCAGCCGTGGGCTTGCCCCAGCGCTCGGCCTCGGTGCGCAGGCGCTCGAAGTACTCCTGGAAGGAGAGGTAGGCGCGCTTGTGCTCAAAGCCGGCGGCAACGAGCTTGGCGATGGACTCGACCACGGACAGGTAGGCGCCCGCAAACTGGTCGGCCTCCATCAGATAGGGGTTGAAGCCCCATGCCATGGCACTCGCCGTGGTGGTCTCGCCGTCCACGGGGAACTTGGCGACCATGGCCGAGCTTGGGGTGAGCTGCGTCTTGCCGCCAAAGGGCATGAGCACGGTCGCGGCGCCGATGGTGGAGTCGAAGCGCTCGGAAAGGCCCTTGTTAGAAGCGACGTTGAGGTCGGTGACGAGCGAGGTCATGCGCTCGGCGAGCGTGGTGCCGGCCCAGCTGGGCTGCCACACGCTACGGGCGCAGACGTGGGCGACCTGGTGCTTGGGCGCACCGTTGGAATTGAGGAACTCGCGGGACAGGTCGACGATGGCGACGCCGTTCCAGGCCATGCGCATGCGCGGCTCGGCGGTAACCTCGGCGATTACGGTCGCCTCCAGGTTCTCCTCGGCGGCGTAGCCCATGAACTCCTCGACGTCACCGTCGGCGACGGCGCAGGCCATACGCTCCTGGGACTCGGAGATGGCAAGCTCAGTGCCGTCCAGGCCGTCGTACTTTTTGGTCACGGTATCAAGGTCGACATACAGGCCGTCGGCAAGCTCGCCTACGGCGACCGAGACACCGCCGGCGCCAAAGTCGTTGCAGCGCTTGATCAGACGGCAGGCATCGCCGCGGCGGAACAGGCGCTGCAGCTTGCGCTCGACCGGGGCGTTGCCCTTCTGGACCTCGGCACCCGAGGTCTCGATGGACTCGGTGTTCTGAGTCTTGGAGGAGCCGGTGGCGCCGCCGATGCCGTCGCGGCCGGTGCGGCCGCCCAGCAGGATGATTTTGTCGGTGGGGGCGGGGCACTCGCGACGCACGTGGTTTGCCGGGGTAGCGCCCACGACGGCGCCGACCTCCATGCGCTTGGCCACGTAACCGGGGTGATAGAGTTCGTTGACCTGACCGGTGGCAAGGCCGATCTGGTTGCCGTAGCTGGAGTAGCCGGCGGCGGCGGTGGTCACGAGCTTACGCTGCGGCAGCTTGCCCTCGAGCGTCTTGGAAACCGGGACGGTGGGGTCGCCGGCGCCGGTGACGCGCATGGCCTGGTATACATAGCTGCGGCCCGAGAGCGGGTCACGGATGGCGCCGCCCACGCAGGTGGCGGCACCGCCGAAGGGCTCGATCTCGGTCGGGTGGTTGTGGGTCTCGTTCTTAAACAGGAACAGCCAGTCCTGGTCCTCGCCGTCGACATCGACCTTCACCTTGACGGTGCAGGCGTTGATCTCCTCGGACTCGTCGACATCGGTCATGACGCCGGTCTTCTTAAGGTACTTAGCGCCGATGGTGCCCATGTCCATGAGGCAGACGGGCTTGGCGTCGCGACCGAGTTCGTGGCGCATCTCCATGTACCGGTCGAAGGCCTGCTGCACCACGGCGTCGTCGATCGTCACGTCGTCCAGGACGGTGCCGAAGGTGGTGTGGCGGCAGTGGTCGGACCAATAGGTGTCGATCACGCGGATCTCGGTGATGGTGGGGTCGCGGTCCTCATCGCGGAAGTACTGCTGGCAGAAGGCGATGTCCGCCTCGTCCATGGCAAGGCCGCGATCGGCGATAAAGGCGGCAAGGCCGGCCTCGTCGAGCTCACGGAAGCCGTCGAGCACCTCGACGGGCTGGGGCTCGGGGGTCTCCATGTACAGCGTCTCGGGCAGGTCGAGCGAGGCGATGCGCGCCTCGACGGGGTTCACCACGTAGTGCTTGATGGCATCGATGGAGGCCTCGTCCAGAGCGCCCGAGATCATATAGACCTTGGCGGAGCGCACGGCGGGGCGCTCGCCCTGGCTGATGAGTTGCACGCACTCGCTGGCGGAGTCGGCGCGCTGGTCAAACTGGCCAGGCAGGAATTCGACGGCAAAGACGGCGCCATCGCTTGCGGGGAGCTCGTCGTAGGTCACATCGACCTGGGGCTCGCTAAAGACGGTCGGCACGCAGGAGCGGAAAAGCTCCTCGTCGATGCCCTCGACGTCGTAGCGGTTGATGATCCTCAGGGCCTCGATGCCCTTGATGCCGAGGATCTCGGTCAGCTCGCCCTTGAGCTGCTGAGCCTCGACGTCGAACCCGGGTTTCTTCTCCACGTAGATACGAGAGACCATTGGTTCCTGCCTTCCTGATCGGTTGGGCGTACGGTGCGGTATGCGGCAGCGGTCGGTTTGCGGGGCAAGCCTCGCGGTCGCCTTGAGCCGCATACTTTTAAACCTCACTATGATACGACAGCTCGTGGCGCGTTGAGGACGGCGAGGGTGCTACAGTGGAGCGCAAACAAGAGAAAGGCATCACATGGCATTTGTTTCGCTCGCCATCATCGCACTCGTGGCCTTTGCAAGCCCCTTCATCGCCTCGGCGATTCCCGGAAAACCCGTTCCCGAGACGGTCTTTTTGCTCGTGTTCGGTGCGGTGCTGGGACCTCATATGCTCGGCATTATCCATGTGGATGCCGAGGTCTCGCTCGTGTCCGAGCTCGGCCTGGCCTTTTTGTTCCTGCTTGCCGGCTTTGAGATTGATCCCAAGAACATCACGGGCATCGAGGGGCGTTACGGCATGGCGACGTGGGTCGTCACGTTTGGCATCGCCTGGCTTGCCGTGCGCTTTACCCCGTGGTTTTCGGTCAGTCATTTTGATGGCATCGCCGTGACGCTGGCGTTGACCTCGACGGCGCTTGGGGCGCTCATGCCCATCTTGCGCGAGCGGTCGCTTGCCGGGACGCGCGTCGGCGATTCGATTCTTGCCTATGGTACGTGGGGCGAGCTCGGGCCTGTGCTCGCCATGTCGGTGCTGCTGTCTGCCCGTACGGGTGTCGAGACGCTGTTGATCTTGGGCCTGTTCGCCGTGGTGTGCGTGCTGCTTGCCGTGGTCCCCAGCCGCTCCAAGCGTATCGGCAGCCGCTTCTTTGCCTTTATTCAGGAGCGCGCCGATACGACTTCTCAGACGTTCGTGCGCCTCACAGTGCTCATCCTGGTCACGCTCGTGGCCTTCTCGGCCATTTTTAGCCTCGATATCGTGTTGGGCGCTTTTGCCGCGGGCTTTGTCCTGCGCTATATCATCCCCGAGGGCAACCATACGCTCGAGCTTAAACTCGATGGCCTTGCCTATGGCTTTTTGATCCCGGTGTTCTTTACCGTTTCGGGTGCCAAGATCGACCTGACGGCTGTAGCATCGCGCCCCGGCCTGCTCGTGGGCTTTATCATGGCGTTGCTGGTTATCCGTGCCGTGCCCATCGTTGTCTCCATGGGCATCTGCCCCAAGACGCGCGATGTTTCTGCCCACGGCCGCATTACCGTAGCGCTCTACTGCACCACGGCGCTGCCGATTATCGTCGCCGTGACGAGCGTTGCCGTCAATGCCGGCGCATTATCTCAGAGCGTCGCTTCGGTTATGGTGGCGGCCGGCGCCATCACGGTGTTCTTAATGCCGTTGCTCGCGCAGCTTTTCTATCGTGTGGTTGATGCCGCGCCGGTTGCCGCCGTGGCAGAAGTTGCCGAGCGCCCTGCCGAGGCACTCGATATCCTGCGTGCCCATCACGATTTGGCGAGCCTGCTCGCACGCGAGCACGAGCTGCTGACCTCGCATGGACATGGTCGTGCATTCGAAGGCTTGCCTACGCTCGATACGATTGCCGAGCGCCTTTCTGATCGGGCGGCGAGCGGCCGCATCGATGCGCGCATTGTGGACGCGGCACATCTTCTTGCCGATAAGACCTATGGAGACGAGGTCGACCCGTCTGAGCTGACTCCGCGCGAGCGTCGCCGCCTGGAGCGCGCCAAGCTCGCCGTGCGCGAATACCGTCGCCGCATGCTGGAACTCTATGCGCGCGATGAAGCCCAGGACGACGACGGCAGGTAGCAAGGAATGTCGGGATACGGGTTCCGTCCAAATAATTGAAGGCGCGCTGCCTGCGGTTGATGCAGACAGCGCGCCTTTTGCGTTGGGCTTCGTTGAGACTCGAAGCCGTGGTTCGCGACCTTTAGGAGCGGGCGGCTCCGTCGACGGGGAGCACGGCGCCCGTGACATAGGAGGACATGTCGCTCGCTAGGAAAACAAAGGCGTTGGCGACATCCTCGGGTTCGCCCATACGACCCAGCGGAATGGTGGCGATGATGGGCTTGATGACCTCTTCGGGCAGGTTGGCGACCATGTCGGTCTTGGTCACGCCGGGTGCGACGGCATTGACGCGAATGCCCATGGGGGCGAGCTCGCGCGAGAGCGACTGGACCATGCCGTTGACGGCAAATTTGGACGTTGGGTAGCCGACGCCAGAGGGCTGGCCGTACTTGGCGACCATCGAGCTCGTGGTGGTGATGGTGCCGCCGTGGCCGGCCTCGGTCATGATCTTGGCGGCAGCCTGGTGGCCATTAAAGACGGCGACGACGTTGAGGTCCATGACCTTTGCGAACTCCTCGGCTGTATAGTCCAAAAGGGGCGAGCGCTGGGAGATTCCGGCGTTGTTGACGACCGTATCGAGACCGCCCATGTCGGCTGCAGCCTGCGTAAAGGCCTCAGTCACGGCCTCGAGCGAGGTGAGATCGCAGGAACGACCCCAGACCTTGGCGTCGGGATAGGCGGCTGTCAGCTTCTCAATGGCCGCATCGGCGGTCTCCTGACGCGAGCCAAAGACGGTGACGGCGGCGCCCTCCTCGATAAAACGGCAGGCGATGGCATAGCCGATACCGCGCGTGCCTCCGGTGATGATTGCTTTCTTGCCCTCGAGCAACATGGTGCTTCCTCTCATCGCGGGCGGACATTCGCAGCACAGCGTAGCGGTAGTCGGAATCGGCCGCGTTTGCATATCGGTGAACGGTAGCCCGCGTTACCGATGAGCGGCTCGCGCAAATGTGCTTTGCCGTTGTGCTTAGGGCAGGTGACAAAAGGGCTCCCATCCCACATCGGACGGGAGCCCTCAAGGCGCGTATTGCTAGGCGAGCGTTGGGCTAGTTCGCCATGACGCCTTCGGTCCAAGCCTCAACGTCCTCGATGCGCAGGACGTTGGCGACCTCGGCCACGCAGCCGACGCTGGCAAGCTCGGCGGCGGCAGCCTGGACGTCCTTCTCGAGCGCGCGGTGCGTCAGGAAGATGACCGAGCAGGCATCGCTGACGCCCGATTTGCCGTCCTCGACCTGGTTGATGAGCGAGATCGAGATGTTGTGCTTGGCAAAGATGTCGACCGTCTCGGACAGGGCGCCCACGCGGTCGGCGACTTTCAGACGCACATAGTACTTGGTCTGGAGCTCGTCCATGGGCTTAAAGGTGAGGTTGTGGCCATAGGGCTCAATCTCGGGCAGCGGAGCCACGCCGCGGCTGATCTGCTCGGAGAGCGACAGGATATCGCCCACGACGGCGCTCGCGGTGGGGAAGGAGCCTGCGCCCGCGCCGTAGAACATGGTCTCGCCCACGGCGTCGCCTACCACGTAGACGGCGTTCATGGCGCCGTTGACCTTGGCAAGCATATGGTCTGCCGGGATGAGCGTGGGATGCACGCGAACGTCGACGCCGGCGTCGGTGTTGCGGGCGATGCCGAGCAGCTTGATGGTGTAGCCGAGCTCGCGGGCCTGGGCGATGTCCTCGGCGCCGATGGTGCGGATACCCTGCTGGTACACATCATCGGTGGTAACGCGGGTGCCAAAGCCGATGGAGGCGAGGATGGCCGTCTTGCTGGCGGCATCGAAGCCGTCGACGTCGGCGGACGGGTCGGCCTCGGCATAGCCCTTGGCCTGCGCGTCGGCAAGTACGTCGGCGTAATCGGCGCCCTCGGCGTCCATGCGGGACAGGATATAGTTGGTGGTACCGTTGAGAATGCCGGCGATGGTCAGGATCTTGTTGCCCACCAGGTCGTGCTCGAGCGTGCTCACGATGGGGATGCCGCCGCCGCAGCTGGCCTCGCACTTAATCTGCACGCCGCACGCGCGCGCCTTCTCGGCGAGCGTCTCGACATGACGGCCCAGCAGGGCCTTGTTGGCAGAGACGACGTGCTTGCCGTGCTCAAAGGCGGTGGTGAAGATCTCGGTCGCGGGGTGCTCGCCGCCAATCAGCTCGACGACGATGTCGACGGCGGGGTCGGTGACGACGTCATGCCAGTCACTCGTAAAGGCCTCGTGCTCAATACCGGCTGCCTCGGCCTGCTCCCAGGCAAGCGCGCAGGCGCGGGTCAGCTTAAGGTCGATGCCGTAGGCTGCCAGGTACTCATCGTGGTGGCTCTTGATCAGACGGGCCACGCCGCCGCCGACGGTTCCCAGACCGATCAGACCGACGTTCACGGTGCGCAGGGATTCGCTCATAGATAGCTCCTTCGTGCATCTTATGGATGGATTAACCGCTTAAAGGTTGAGTGCATTCTAGCGTGAACCGAGGGCGCGTGCTCGCCAGGCAACAGGAGTCGCACAAAACGGCACCCCCGAAACGCTGCGGAAACATTGGAAACATGCTCGCTACAAACGGAACTCCGTAACAAACTGTCAACGTTTGCGCCATAAGGTTTGCCCCGTACCGCAAGACGGCCGCACTGCGGCCAGCGAAAAAGGGGGACACCATGTTCAACATCAACAGCACGCTCAGCCGAAGGAACTTTCTCGCCGGCGCCGCGGCGCTCGGCAGCACCGCGGCACTCGCTGGTTGTTCGTCGGGTGGCTCGGACGGCGGCTCCGCCGATGACGGCAAGACCTTCAAGATTGGCGTTATCGGCCCTCTGACCGGCGCCGCGGCAACCTATGGCGTCTCGGCCGAGAAGGGCGCCAAGCTCGCCGCCAAGGATTTCTCGACCAATGACCTCAAGCTCTCGCTTAAGTCCGAGGACGATGTCGCCGACGGCGAGAAGGCCATCAACGCCTTCAATACGTTGTGCGACTGGGGCATGCAGGCGCTCGTCGGCCCCGTCACCACCGGTGCTGCCGTCGCCGTCTCGGGCGAGATTGCCGACGATATGCTCATGGTCACGCCTTCGGCCTCGTCGCTCGACGTGACCAAGGATAAGACAACGGTCTTTCAGGTTTGCTTCACCGATCCCACCATGGGTGCCAGCGCCGCGAAGTTCTTGGCCGAGAAGTATGCAGACGCCAAGATCGCCCTGTTCTACAACTCCGGCGATACGTATAGCTCGGGCGTTGCCGACGCTTTTGCCGAGCAGGCCAAGGCATCCAAGCTCGACATCGTCGATACCGAGACCTTTAAGGACGACTCTTCCACGAGCTTTACCAACCAGCTCACCAAGGCCAAGGAGGCCGGCGCCACGCTTATCTTTGCGCCGATCTACTACACGCCGGCGTCCGTCCTGCTCAAGAACGCCAAGGACATGGGCTACGACATGACCCTCATGGGCACCGACGGCATGGACGGTCTGCTCTCCGTTGAGGGCTTCGATACCTCTCTTGCCGAGGGCGTGCTGCTCATGACCCCGTTCTCTGCCGACGATGAGAAGAACGCCGACTTCGTCAAGGCCTATAAGGACGCCTACGACGAGACGCCCAACCAGTTCGCCGCCGATGCCTATGACTGCGTCCATGCGATTGTCGAGGCTATCGATAAGGCAGACATCGACATTACGGCCGACGGCGCCGACATTGCCGGCGACCTTGCCAAGGCCATGCGCAAGATCAAAATCGAGGGCCTGACGGGCGAGCTGACGTGGAACGACAAAGGGCAGGTTGAAAAGCCCGCTACGGCCTATGTGATTCAGGACGGCAAGTACATCGCCGCCTAGGTGCGTACAAAACGCGACCGGTGAGGCTGTTTTAATCAGGGCAAGGGCGCTTGTAACGGAATGGAAACATTACTTTCACACAATAAAGTGGCTAAACTGCATAAACCAATAGAAATACGCATAATTATGGATAAACGGACAAAACAAAAGAAAAGTTGAAATAATCGCCACTTTTCTCAACTAAAGCGTCTACTATTTTGCGAACGCCGAACACGGCGAAGGATGGCCTGTTGGGTAACCGAAACCCGACGAGATTTGAGAGGAGAGCCGCATGTCGAGCCTCACCGGTAAGTCATTGAACCCTGTTATGAATCGCAGGAGCGTTATCGCGAGCGCAGCAGGTCTGGGGGCGATGTCCATTCTAGCTGGCTGCTCCTCCAACGGCGGCGACAGCGGTTCCGCTTCGGGCGACGCTTCGTTTAAGATCGGCACCATCGGACCGCTGACCGGCGCCAACGCGTCCTACGGCAAGTCCGTTACCCAGGGTGTCGAGCTTGGCTGCAAGGATTTCTCGACCAAGGAGCTGCCGCTTGCCAGCAAGGCCGAGGATGACCAGGCCGACGGCGAGAAGGCCGTCAACGCCTTTAACACCCTGCTCGACTGGGGCATGCAGGCCCTCGTCGGCCCGACCACCACGGGTGCGTCGGTTGCCGTTGCCGCCGAGTGCGGTAACGACCCCGAAACGTTCATGATCACTCCGTCCGCGTCCTCCGAGGACGTCACCAAGGGCAAGGATTGCGTCTTCCAGGTTTGCTTCACCGATCCCAACCAGGGCGTCAACGCTGCCAAGTTCCTGGCGCAGAAGTATGCGGACGAGAAGTTCGTGCTGTTCTATAACTCCGGCGACGCCTATTCTTCGGGCATCGCAGATTCCTTTAAGGTTCAGGCCGCTAAATCCAAGCTCGAGATTGTTGACGAGGAGACCTTTAAGGACGACTCCGCCACGAGCTTTACCAACCAGCTGACCAAGGCCAAGCAGGCCGGCGCCACCATGATCTTTGCGCCGATCTACTACACGCCAGCGTCCGTCCTGCTCAAGAACGCCAAGGACATGGGCTACGACGTCAAGATGATGGGTTGCGACGGCATGGACGGCATCCTGGGCGTTGAGGGCTTCGACACCTCTCTTGCCGAGGGTCTGCTGCTCATGACCCCGTTCTCCGCCGACGACGAGAAGAACGCCGACTTCGTCAACGCTTACAAGGATAAGTACGGCGATACCCCCGACCAGTTTGCCGCCGACGCCTACGATGGCGTGCACGCGGTGGCCGAGGCCCTCAAGGAGGCCGGTCTTGGTGTCGACGCCGACCCGACCGAGGTCGCCGAGAAGCTGCCCAAGGCTATGCTCAAGATTACCGTTGACGGTCTGACCGGCAAGCTCACCTGGAACGATAAGGGCCAGGTCCAGAAGGAGCCCACGGCGTACGTCATCACCGACGGCAAGTACGTACAGGCCTAATAGGCCGCCTTACATAGAGCGGTTTTGATCCCAAGCAGGGGAGGTTTTGGCCTTCCCTGCTTGCTTGGTATCTAGGGACAGTGTAACGTCCCTGTTTCATACATTAGCTGGAAACCTATTCGAAAGGGGGATGTGGAACATGACGGTCTTTATCCAATACCTGGTCAACGGCCTGTCCATGGGCAGCGTCTACGCCATCATCGCGTTGGGCTACACCATGGTCTACGGTATCGCCAAGATGCTCAACTTCGCTCACGGCGACGTCATCATGGTCGGTGCCTATGTCTCGTTCTGTGCCACGTCGTATCTCGGCCTCCCGGGCTGGGCATCTGTAATTCTCTCTTGCGTGGTCTGCACGGTTCTCGGTGTTCTCATTGAGGGTCTGGCCTATAAGCCGCTGCGCCAAGCAGGCCCGCTGGCCGTTTTGATCACGGCCATCGGCGTGTCCTACTTCCTGCAGAATGCCGCGCAGCTTCTGTGGGGCGCCACGCCCAAGAACTTCACTTCGCTCGTCACCTTCCCGGTGCCGGAGTTCTTGGCCAAGTTTAACGTGAGCGCCGTATCGCTCGTCACCATCGTCGCCTGCCTGGTTATCATGGCCGGCCTGATGTTCTTTACAGGTAAGACCAAGATGGGCAAAGCCATGCGCGCCGTGTCCGAGGACAAAGCCGCCGCTCAGCTCATGGGTATCAACGTCAACCGCACCATCTCGATGACGTTTGCCATCGGCTCTGCCCTTGCCGCCATCGCCGGTGTGCTCCTGTGCTCCTACTCGCCGGTCCTGCAGCCCACCACGGGCGCCATGCCTGGCATCAAGGCCTTCGACGCTGCCGTTTTCGGCGGCATCGGCTCCATCCCCGGTGCCTTTGTCGGTGGCATCCTCATCGGCATCATCGAAGCAATGGCGCAGGCATACATTTCCACGAGCCTTGCCAACTCCATCGTCTTTGGTGTTTTGATCATCGTCCTGCTCGTCAAGCCTGCCGGCCTCTTGGGCAAGTACGTCCCCGAGAAGGTGTAGGTGAGCGTTATGAAGTTTCTTAAAGACAAGCAGACGCGTCACGACTTTGTTACGTACGCCATGTGCCTTGTGGCGTTCGCCATCGTGTTCTTTATGCAGTCCAACCACATGATTCCGCGCATGATCGCCGGTCAGCTGGTTCCCATCACGGCCTATATCGTCATGGCCATCTCCCTTAACCTCGTCGTCGGCATCGCGGGCGACTTGTCGCTGGGCCACGCGGGCTTTATGAGCGTCGGCGCCTATACGGGCATCGTTACCGCGGTCGCCCTCGAGAGCGCCGTTCCCTCCGATCCGGTGCGCCTTATCATCAGCATCGTGGTCGGCGCCATCGCTGCCGCCATCCTGGGCTTCTTGATCGGCATTCCGGTCCTTCGCCTGAGCGGCGATTACCTGGCTATCGTGACGCTGGCCTTTGGCGAGATCATCAAAGAGATCGTCACTTGCCTTATCGTGGGTGTCGACTCGCGCGGCCTGCACGTGATCTTTAACATCACGGGCAACTCCACGATCGATGACCTGCACCTGCTCGAGGACGGCACCGCCATCATCAAGGGAGCCCAGGGCGCCTCGGGTGTGTCGACGTACTCGACCTTCATCGCCGGCGCCATCCTGGTCATGGTCGCGCTCGTGATTGTACTCAACCTGGTCCGCAGCCGTACTGGCCGTGCCATTATGGCCGTGCGCGACAACAAGATCGCTGCCGAGTCCGTGGGCATCTCCGTCACCGAGTACCGCATGATCGCCTTCGTGGTTTCCGCCGCTCTCGCCGGCGCTGCCGGAGCCCTCTTCGGCGGTAACTTCTCGCAGCTTTCCGCCACCAAGTTCGACTTCAACACGTCCATCCTCATCCTGGTATTCGTGGTCCTAGGCGGTCTGGGCAATATGCGCGGCTCCGTCATCGCGGCGGCGTTGCTCACGGTGCTTCCCGAGCTGCTCCGTCAGTTCTCGGACTACCGCATGCTCATCTACGCCATCGTGCTGATCCTGGTCATGATCTTTACCAACAACCCGCAGCTCAAGGCGTTCTTCGCATGCATTAAGGACCGCTTTGCTTCCAAGAAGGAGGTAGCAGCCGATGCCCAGTAAGTTTGAGTTCAACAAGGGCAAGATGGTCCCGTATCCTTCTGGCGCCATCGTTCCCGATCGCGACCTGGGTCATCGCCCGGCGCTTGAGTGCATCCACCTGGGCATTGAGTTCGGCGGCCTCAAGGCGGTCGATGACTTTAGCCTGACCATCGGCAAGACCGAGATTGCCGGTCTGATCGGCCCCAACGGTGCCGGCAAGACCACGGTCTTCAACCTGCTTACCAAGGTGTACCAGCCCACGCACGGAACCATCCTGCTCGACGGTGAGGATACCTCGGGTAAGTCCGTCTACCAGGTCAACCGTATGGGCATCGCCCGTACCTTCCAAAACATCCGCCTGTTTAACACCATGACGGTGGAGGATAACGTAAAGGTCGGCCTGCACAACCAGGAGCGTTACTCCGGTTTTGAGGGCGTGCTGCGCCTGCCGACGTATTGGAAGCACGAGAAGGCCGCCCACGAGCGCGCCATGGAACTACTGTCCATCTTTGATATGGAGCATCTGGCAAACGAGCAGGCCGGATCGCTGCCTTACGGCGCTCAGCGGCGTCTGGAGATCGTCCGCGCGCTTGCCACCAACCCCAAGCTACTGCTGCTCGACGAGCCTGCCGCCGGCATGAACCCGTCCGAGACCGCCGAGCTCATGGAGAACATCGTTAAGATTCGCGACACCTTTGGTATCGCCATCATGCTTATCGAGCACGACATGTCGCTCGTCATGAATATCTGCGAGGGTATCTGCGTGCTTAACTTTGGTAAGGTCATCGCCAAGGGCACGGCCGAGGAAATCCAGAACAACGAAGCCGTTATCGAGGCGTATCTGGGCAAGCAGGATAAGGGGGAGAACTAAATGGCAGAGCCGATGCTTTCCGTCTACAACATCAACGTCTGGTACGGCGCCATCCACGCCATCAAGGACATCTCCTTTAGCGTCAACGAGGGCGAGATCGTGGCCTTGATCGGCGCGAACGGTGCCGGTAAGTCTACAACGCTTAAAACCGTCTCGGGCCTGCTGCGTTCCAAGACCGGCTCCATCAAGTTTATGGGCGAGGACATTACCCACACGCCTGCCGACAAGCTGGTGGGCAAGGGCCTGGCCCAGGTGCCCGAGGGCCGTCGCGCCTTTTTGCAGATGACGGTCGAGGAGAACCTGGAGATGGGTGCCTACACGCAGCCCAAGTCCACGGTTGCTCCGGGCCTTGAGCGCGTCTACGAGCAGTTCCCTCGCCTTAAGGAGCGCCGTCGCCAAGTCGCCGGTACCCTTTCGGGTGGCGAGCAGCAGATGCTCGTTATGGGCCGTGCCCTTATGAGTAACCCCAAGCTGCTCATGCTCGATGAGCCCTCCATGGGTTTGGCGCCGATTTTGATCGAGCAGATCTTCCAGATTGTCGAGGACCTGCACAAGGCCGGCACCACGGTGCTCCTGGTCGAGCAAAACGCGCAGATGGCGCTTTCGATCGCCACGCGCGGCTACGTGCTCGAGACCGGCAAGATCACCATGACCGGCACGGGCCAAGAGCTCCTGCACGACGATAACGTGCGCAAGGCTTACCTGGGCGGCTAGGAGGTTCCGCCGTTCTGCCGAACGGCGGACCGGCCGACGCTGCGCGGGCACCAGAGCGACAACTAGTCATTCAAAGAGGACGGCATGACCAGAAGGTCTATGCCGTCCTCTTTTCATGCCAATTTGTTCGCTCTGGCGCCCGCTCGCTGTCGGTCCTCTGCCTGCGGCGTTGGGGGTAGTTGTTGGGGGACCTTTTCCTTCGTCCCCACCAAATCATTTTGCTCTGTCATGCGGGTTGGTTTTTAAAGTGCGACAATGCCGTGTGGAAATAGAAATGTCATCTGGGGGTCTATCTATGCTGTACGAGTTTTGTGCCGAGAACTTTGAGCGGGTGCCGGCGGCCATCGATGCCGGTGCGGGGCGCATTGAGCTGTGTGACAACCTCGCCGTCGGTGGAACCACGCCTTCTGCCGGCGTTATCAGCGCTACAGTCAGCTATGCTCACGAGCATGACGCGCGAGTGATGTGCATGATTCGCCCGCGTGGCGACGACTTTCACTACAACCAGGACGAGTTGCGTATGATGGAGATGGACCTGGGCCTTGCCGTGAGTGCGGGCGTTGACGGCTTGGTCTTTGGCTGCTGCAAGCCCTGCGCTGGCGGATGGGCGCTCGACGAACTTACGCTTGGCGCCCTCGTGATGGCTGCGGGCTGCGCGACCGAGGAATGTAAGCGTGAGCCCATCGACATCACCTTTCACATGGCCTTTGACCAGTTCTCGCCCGAGGCCCAGCTTGATGCGATTGATACACTTGCCGACTGCGGCGTTACGCGCATCCTGACGCATGGCGGCGCGGCCGGCACGCCGATTGAGGACAACTTCGATCACCTGGCTCGCCTAATCGAGTATGCGGACGATCGTTTGACCATCCTTCCCGGTGGCGGTATTACCATGGCCAACCGTGATGCGGTTGCGGCGGCATTGGACGTGTCTGAGCTCCATGGCACCAGGATCGTGCCACTGGAGGTATAACCCGTGGCGCTGGTATTTGACGTTCAGCAGGCGAACGGTAAGCCCGACGACAACCGTCGTCCCGGCACCGCGTGCCCCTTTTGCGATACAGAAGGGCTCACCGACATCATTCGCCGTGATGGCGATTGCATTTGGCTCGAGAATAAGTTCAAGACCCTGCGCGCCACCCGTCAAACCGTGCTGATCGAGTCGGCCGATCACGATGCCGACCTGGTGACCTATGAGCCGGATGAACTCCACCATGTGATGCGGCTTGCCCTGGGTTGCTGGCAGCAGATGATCGATTCACAGCAGTATCGAAGCGTGCTCATGTACAAGAACAAGGGTCCGCTCTCGGGCGGTAGCCTCGTTCATCCGCACATGCAGATTGTGGGTTTGGAGCAGGAAGACGGCTACACTTCGCTGACTTCTGCCAATTTCGAAGGCATCAATGTCTGGCAACAGGGGAGAATCGCGGTCAACATCTCAACCGAACCGATCATGGGGTTCTTTGAGATTAACGTTTCAGCCCCGCAGGGAATCGCCGCCAGCGATGACACGAGAGATCAAGCCGAGACGGATCTCTTCGCCGATGCAATCCAGGTGGCTCTTCGATATATCTTGCACGAGCACCATGGCGGTCGTGCAGAGTCGTACAACCTGTTCTTCTATCACATGGGCGGCCAGACCATTGCCAAGGCGCTTCCACGTTGGGTGGTTTCACCCTACTTTGTCGGGTATCGGCTGGCTCAGGTCAATGCTGAGACCACGCTCGATGTCGATGCGGAGCGACTCCGCGCCCATCTGGAGGCGCTCGCATCGTAAAGTGAGCGCCCGCACACTGCGGACGGTTTAGCGTGTCATGGCGTCGCGGCCGGCCTTGACTCGCTTGCGCTGGGCGGCGCGCTCCTCGCCGGTTAGTCGCTCAAAGAGGTGTCCGATAAGCGAGGCTAGCACCTGCTGAAACAGCGTTCCGCACATGACGGGAAACACGACTTCGCCCGGAAAGTACTGCGTGGCGATGACGGCACCCGAAGAGATGTTGCGCATGCCGCAGGTAAAGCACATGGTAGTCGTCTCGCTATATGGCAGATGCAGTGCACGGGCGACCAGAAAACCGACGACAAAGCCGCTGATGGCGAAGGTCAAAATAAAGAGGGCGACTTCTAGGCGCACCGCGTTCATGTGCAGCACGTACTCGCTCATAGCGGTGGAGTTGGACGCGATGACGCCCATCATCATGAACTTGCAGGCGGGCGAGAGCGCGGGAGAGAGTTTCTCGTGGCCCCAGCCGCGCGTGAGTTCATTGATGACAATACCGAGCACAGCGGGGATGGCGATCATAAAGGCCATGTTCTGCATCATGCTCGGCACGTCGATCGAGACGGTGGCGCCCAGCAGGAGCTTGAGCGTAAGCGGAATCGTCACAGGTGAGATGACCGAGGACGTCAGGATGATGGTGAGCGCGAGCGGGCCGTTGCCGCCGAACATGCTGATCCACATAAAAGCGGTGACGGCCACGGGCACGCTGTATTCGAGCACAATGCCGCAGACAAGGTTGGGGTTGGAGCCAAAGAAGAGTGACCCCATGGCATACGCCGCGATGGGAATAAGCACCGCCGAGACGAGCAGCGCCAAGACTAGGTGCAACGGACGGCGGAACACCTCGGTTACCTGGTGAAAGGTGTTGCTGAGCGCACCCTGAAACGTCATAAAGGCAAACAAGGTGGGAACGATGGGCTTGAGTACGCCAATCTGTTGGGGAAAGAGCACGCCGAGTGCCACGCAAATCGGAACGATGACCTGCATGTGCCCCGCGAGAAACTTGCCCAGTCCAACCCATTGCTTCATATGCGCTTGTGACTCCCTTTGCCCGTGAACCCGTTTTGAATGGATATGCTAGACGCTCGCATGCGTCCGTGCGTCAGAAACGCTCGAATATTTCGAGGCTATTACCGGCATCGTTTACCGAAACCGCGGTGTACTCCGACGTTTTGCGTCCGTGCCGCACGGTATAATAAATCCGTTCAACAGATCTGCCTGCCGAAGCGGGCATACACAGAGGACTCATCGCTATGAACCGTGAGAGGTATCGCGGCGACCTGCCCCTGTCGGGGGTGGGTGCCTATGTCATCGCTTAAGACGACGCATCGCTGGGCGGTTGCTCAGCAAAACCCCGAGCTCGAAAAGGAGCTTTCGGCTGGTCTAGGCATACCCGGACTGGTGGCGCGCATTATGGTTGCGCACGGCATTACCTCGATTGAGGAGGGTCAACTGTTTTTGACGCCTTCGCTCGACCGTGATTGGGCCGATCCGCTCACTATTCCGGGTATGTCGGTTGTTGCCGACCGTGTCGAGCGTGCCGTTCGCAATCGCGAGCGCATCGCCGTCTTTGGTGATTTTGACGTTGATGGCATTACATCGACCTGCCTGTTGACCGAGGCGCTGCGCGCGTTTGGCGCCGATGTCACACCGTTTATCCCGCACCGCTTTGACGAGGGCTATGGCCTTTCGCGCACGGCGCTCGACCGCGTCAACGAGCTTGCCCAGCCCAATCTGATCGTGACCGTCGATAACGGTATCGCGGCCAAGGATGAGGTCTCCTATCTGGAGAGCCTGGGGATCGATTTGGTGGTCACGGACCATCACGAGCCGTCCGATCAGGTGCCGCAGGGCGTGCCCCTGACCGACCCTAAGCTTGAGAACGAGGGCCCCTCGCGAGAGCTTGCCGGTGCCGGTGTGGCGCTCAAGCTGGTGCAGGTTTTGGGTGAGCGTCTGGGCAAGCCGTCGTATTGGCGTTCGCTGATCGAGGTTGCGGCGTTGGGCACCGTGTCCGACATGATGCCGTTGACGCCCGAGAACCGCGCGCTCGTCGCCGAGGGCATCCAGCAGATGCGCGTGACGGCTCGATCCGGCTACATCGCGCTAGCAGCGCTCGCCAAGGCCGACCTCTCTAGCATTACGGCCGATGGCCTGTCGTTTTCGCTCATTCCCCGCCTAAACGCCGCCGGCCGCATGGCTGATCCCAAGCTGGCGCTCGACCTGCTGCTTGCCCGCGACCCCATCGAAGCGAGTGCGCTTGCCGCCGAGCTCGAGGATATCAACCGTCAGCGTCGCGAGATCGAGGCGCAGCTCACGCGCGATGCCATGGCCAAGGTCGAGGAGACCTATGACGGCGGCCGCGCAATAGTCGTGGGCGGTGAGGGCTGGCACGAGGGCGTTAAGGGCATCGTGGCGAGCCGCCTTACCAACCGATATCACGTGCCGGCGCTGCTGTTCTCTATCGAGGACGGCATCGCGCGCGGCTCGGGCCGCTCGGTGGGCAAAGTCAACCTGTTCGAAGCCGTCGAACGCTGCTCCGACCTGCTGATTCGCCGTGGCGGGCATGCCGGTGCGGTGGGCGTGACCATCGAGGCATCCAAGCTCGATGAGTTTCGTTGTCGCCTTTCCGCCGTGCTGTCCGAGCTTCCCGCCGAGGACTTTGAGGACGCCGACGAGGTTGCCGCCACCGTTGACCTCTCCGAGCTGAATATTGAGACCATCGAGCAGATCTCCCGTCTTGAGCCGTTTGGCCAGGGCAACAAGGTGCCGCTGTTGGCGGCCGAGGGCGTGACAATGTGCGATCGCGCTGTGGTGGGCAAGACCGGCGAGCACATGCGCTTCGTGGCGACCGATGGCGCTGCGAGTGTGCCGGCTATTATGTTCCGCGTGCCGCAGATCGATAAGCTCATCAATTGCGACAGCGCCGTCGATTTGGTGTTCGAGGCCGTGGCCGAGCATTGGCAGGGACGCGTGAAGCCCAAGCTCATGATCAAAGATGTCTTGGTGCGCGATACCACGGCGCCCAATATCGACGATCCGACGTGCGAGCTCCGTCGCGGCGTGCAGCCGGCGGACTTAGGCCCGCGCCTGGAGTCGCGTAAGCGCGAGACGCTTGCCCAACTTTCCTATACCGAGCTCACGCGTTCACTCATTCACAGCTTTATCGGGTCAAATCAGCCGCATCGCGCCCAGGTCGAGGCGCTTGACGCTCTGGCCGACCACCAGAGTGTCTTGGCCGTTATGGGAACGGGCCGCGGCAAGTCTCTGATTTTCCATGTGCATGCCGCGCGCGAGGCGATCCTTCGCGGGCGTGCGAGCATTTTTGTCTATCCGCTGCGTGCGCTCGTTGCCGACCAGGCCTATCACCTTTCCTCGACGATGGCCGCCCTCGGCATTGGCGTTGGCGTGCTGACGGGCGAGACCGTGGAGGCCGCACGCGATGACGTGTTCGCCGGTCTTGCTTCGGGTCGCACCGGCATTGTTCTCACGACGCCGGAGTTCCTGTCTATCCATCGCGATCGCTTCGCGCGTTCTGGACGTATCGGCTTTGTCGTTATCGATGAGGCACACCATGCCGGTCTTGCCAAAGGTGGCGACCGGAGCGCGTACCTCGACATGCCCGATATTCTCAAAGCGCTAGGCGATCCCGTTGTCATGGCGGCAACGGCTACCGCGACGGCTCCGGTCGTGGCAGAGCTCGCTCGCGTATTGCCGATTACCAGCACGGTGGTTGACGAGACCGTGCGCGAGAACCTGCAACTCGAGGACGATCGCGACCTCGCAAGCCGCGAGAATCGCCTGGTGTCGATTGTGGCGACGGGGGAGAAGACCGTTATCTACGTCAATTCGCGCGACCAGTCCGTGGCGCTTGCCAAGACGCTGCGCAAGCGCGTGCCAGACTGTGCGACCCATATCGCGTTCTATAACGCCGGGCTCGCGCGTTCCGATCGCCGCCGCGTCGAGGAGGCGTTTCGAGATGGCAGCCTCAGCTGCATCGTCTCGACCTCGGCCTTCGGTGAGGGCGTCAACCTGCCCGATATCCGACATGTCGTGCTCTACCATATGCCGTTTGGCGCGATTGAGTTTAACCAGATGAGCGGCCGTGCCGGTCGTGACGGACAGCCCGCTGTGATTCATCTGCTCTATTCGTCGCGTGACGCCCGTATTAACGAGCGCCTACTCGATTGCTACGCGCCCGAACGCGATGAGCTCGTCACGCTCTATCGAGCGCTGCAGACCATGTGGCGCTCCAACCGCGGCAAGACGGGGGACGATTCATTCTGCGCAAGCGATATCGACATCGCGCAGATGTGCCTTGCAATCGACGCGCGCACGCCGGTCGATGAGCGCTCGGTGGAAAGCGGCCTGGGAATCTTCGAAGAGCTTGGTTTCTGTCGCGTTTCGGGGTTTGACGACACCCGTCGCATCGCGATGGCCGAAAACCCTGGCCGCGTGCAATTGAGCAGGTCAATTCGCTATTTGGAGGGCTTGCGCTCGCGCATGGAGTTCTCGGCTTTCCGGAGCTGGGCGCTCGATTCGTGTGCTTCTGATATGCTAGCCAAAGTTAACCGCCCGATCGTACCACGGGCCTAGGGGAAGGGGACCTCGATGGATGCCGCAGCCCGTACCGCCCATGATTCCACTCTCCAGCCGTTTTCGGAGATGGAGCACTATAATCATGCCGATGAGCTGCCGCCCGAGATTATGGCGGACAGCTACGACAAGCTGGAGCGCCTGTGCCTCAAATATATGAATGAGGACGACTTCTCCAAGGTGGAGCAGGCCTATTGCTTTGCTGCCGAGAAGCACTGCAACCAAAAGCGTCGCTCGGGTGAGATGTACATCAACCATCCCGTCGAGGTGGCCATCATTTTGGCCGATCTCAAGATGGACTGCGATGTGGTGTGCGCCGCGCTGCTGCACGATACCGTCGAGGATACCGAGACCTCGCTTGCCGATGTTTCCAGCCTGTTTGGCGATACGGTGGCCGAGCTCGTCGATGGCGTGACCAAGCTCACCAACATCGAAGTCGACAGCATGGACGAGAAACAGGCGCTCACGCTGCGAAAGATGTTCCTCGCCATGTCCAAGGACATCCGCGTCATCATCGTTAAGCTTGCCGACCGTCTGCACAACATGCGCACCCTTGCAGCCCTGCGTGAGGACCGTCGCCTGTTTAAGGCCCGCGAGACCATGGACGTGTATGCGCCCCTGGCCGACCGTCTGGGCATGAGCTCCATTAAGTGGGAGCTCGAGGATCTGTCCTTCTTCTATTTGGAGCCCGATGCCTACCAGCGCATCGCGCGCATGGTGGCAGAGTCGCGTGAGGTTCGCGAGCGCTATCTGGCCGAGACTATCAAGACGCTCACCGATGAACTCAACCGCATTGGCCTGGAGGGCTTCCAGATCAACGGCCGCTCCAAGCACTATTGGTCCATCTACCAAAAGATGAAGCGCAAAGGCAAGGAATTCTCCGAGATTTATGACTTGGTGGCGCTGCGCGTCATCACTCATTCGGTGCGCGATTGCTATTCCACGCTCGGTGCGGTGCATACGCTGTGGCACCCCATGCCCGGTCGCTTTAAAGACTATATCGCCATGCCCAAGGTCAATAACTATCAGTCGCTTCATACGACGGTTATCGGCCCCACGGCCCGTCCGCTCGAGATTCAGATTCGAACCTACGAGATGCACGAGCAGGCCGAGTACGGCATCGCCGCCCACTGGCTGTACAAGAAGTCGGGCGGATCGTCTGCTTCAAAGACCAATGATGCCCAGCGTCTGGACGACCAGATAAACTGGCTCAAGCATTCGCTCGATTGGGCTGCGTCTGATGAGATCACCGACGCCAAGGAATACCTGCATTCGCTGAAGGTCGACCTCTTCGATCAGGAGATTTTCGTCTTTACGCCCAAGGGCGAGGTCATGGCGCTTCGTGCCGGCTCCACGCCGCTCGACTTTGCCTACGCCGTTCACACCGAGGTGGGAAACCACTGCGTCGGCGCTAAGATCAACGGTGCGGTGGCCCCGCTCACGCACGAGATCAAGACGGGCGACCGTGTCGAGATTCTGACCAACAAGAGTTCCAAGCCGTCGCGTGATTGGCTCAAGATCGTTAAGACACCTTCCGCCAAGTCAAAGATCCGCCGTTACTTCGCCGCCGCGACCAAGGACGACGACGCTGCCGCCGGCCGCGATATACTGGCTAAGGACCTGCGCAAGCGCGGATATGGCATCTCTACGCCACGATCCACGCGTGCGCTCAACGCCGTGGCGGAGCAGTTTAATTACAAGCAGCTCGAGGACCTGTTTGCCGCCGTCGGCGCCGGCAAGGTTGCCCCTCGCGCTGTGGGTAACAAGGTCGAGCAAATCTTGGACCCCAAGCCCGAGGAACAGCTCACCAAGGCCGAGGCTATCGCCGAGGTCGTCAAGCAGCCTGCCCGCGGCTCCAACCGCAAGCCGCAAAAGCGCGGCAAGAGCGCCAGCAACGGTATCATCGTCAAAGGCGAGAGCAACAGCGGCCTGCTGGTCCGTCTGGCGCATTGCTGCAATCCGGTGACGGGCGACGACATCGTCGGTTTCATCACGCGCGGTCGCGGCGTTTCGGTTCATCGCGCCAACTGCCCCAACGTCAAGGGTCTTATGGAGCATCCCGAGCGCATGATCGAAGTGGAGTGGGACGGCGCTGCCGACACCCTCTTCCAGGTCGAGATCGTGGTCGAGTGCCTGGATCGTATGGGCTTGCTCAAGGACGTCACCATCGCCATTGGCGATGCGGGCGGCAATATCCTTTCTGCCGCCACGTCGACCAACCGCGAGGGTATTGCAACCCTGCGCTTTATGGTCGAGATTTCGGACGCGAGTGGTCTGGATCCGCTGCTGGCCTCCATCAGCAGCGTTGACTCGGTCTACGACGCGCGCCGCCTGATGCCCGGCGAGGGTGGAGCCCAGCTTAAGCGCCGCGTTTAGTCGCGACGAACGTGCCACATTATCGATATTCGCTACACTCGAGGTATCGTTTGATGCCTCGAGTTCTATAGAGAGGAGGGGGACATGAGTGCTGTGTCCTTGGATTTAACTCCCAAGGGATCGGTCGAGATTGAGACGCTCGTAAACGGTCCCATTCAGACCAATAGCTATGCTGTTATTTCGGACAATGAGTGCGTGATTATCGACCCTGCGTGGGAAGGCGAGCGCCTGGTGGAGCATATTCGAGCCGAGCATCCCGGCGTACGCGTGCTTGGCGCCGTATGCACTCATGGCCATGCCGATCATGTTGGTGGTGTTGCCGGCGTGCGAACCACCGTTGGCGAGGGCTGCCGGTATGAGCTGTGCGCTAAGGATGTGGCGGTGCCGCATGCGAACATCGAGGAACAGCGAGCTATGTGGGGCATTGAGACGCCCGACCCCGGGGAGCCGACGCGCCTGCTCGCCGAGGGCGATGCTATCGAGGTGGGCGATATCTGCCTGCAGGTGATCGAGACACCAGGGCATACGCCGGGCGGGATCGTCTTGTTCGCCGCCACCGAGCAGGGGAACATTGCCTTTGTGGGCGACACGCTATTCCCGGGCAGCCACGGCCGCACCGATCTTGCCGGTGGCGACGAGGCGGCGATTCTGCGCTCGCTCTCCAAGCTCGCCCGGCTTCTCCCGCCCGATACCGTTTGCCTAACCGGCCATGGCGATTCGACCACCATGGCGCGCGAACTCATGCAGAACCCGTTCATGCAGGTATAGCTTGATAGTCGGCTTTTAAAGCACGAGAAGCGTCCAAACGTCAAGCTATTTTTCCCCAACGGGTCGATTCCGTAGGGCAAACGGTCAAAAAAAGTCTGTTTGGACGATATTCGTGAACAAACGAACGTTTATGCCCGGGTGCGCCGTGGTAAAATCTCAGGCGTTATCGGAGCAACCTTACAGGAGGTTTCTTTTATGCTCGTCAACGCAGCAGACATGCTCAAGAAGGCCGAGGCCGGCAAGTACGGTCTCGGTGCCTTCAACACTAACAACCTCGAGTGGACCCTGGCTATTCTCCAGGCCGCCGAGGAGGCCAAGTCTCCGCTGATCCTTCAGTGCACCGCTGGTGCCGCTAAGTGGATGGGCGGTTTCAAGGTCTGCGCCGACATGGTCAAGGCTGCCGTCGAGGCCACGGGCGTTACCGTTCCCGTCGCCCTTCACCTCGATCACGGTTCTTACGAGGACTGCTTCAAGTGCATCGAGGCCGGCTTCACGTCCATCATGTATGACGGCTCTCACGAGGAGACCTTCCAGCTTAACCTCGACCGCACCAAGGAGCTCGTTGAGCTTGCCCACTCCAAGGGCATGTCCATCGAGGCCGAGGTCGGCGGCATCGGCGGCACCGAGGACGGCGTGACCTCCAGCGGCGAGCTCGCTGATCCTGCTGAGTGCAAGCAGATCGCTGACCTGGGCGTCGACTTCCTCGCCTGCGGCATCGGCAACATCCACGGCGTGTATCCCGCCGACTGGGCTGGCCTTTCCTTCGAGCGCCTGGGCGAGATCAAGGCCCAGACCGGCGACCTGCCCCTCGTCCTGCACGGTGGCACCGGCATCCCCGAGGATCAGATCAAGAAGGCCATTTCCCTGGGCATCTCCAAGATCAACGTCAACACCGACCTGCAGCTCGTCTTCGCCAAGGGCGTCCGCGAGTACATCGAGGCTGGCAAGGATCAGCAGGGCAAGGGCTTTGACCCCCGCAAGCTCCTCAAGCCTGGTCGCGACAACATCGTTGCCCGCACCAAGGAGCTCATGGAGGAGTTTGGCTCCGTCAACAAGGCGTAAGCGTCGTTAAACTTCCCACCGGAAGCCCCGTCCCCCTACACTGTTTCCTTTGCGCTCACCTGGCTTTGCCAGAAGTCGCGCCAAGGAAACAGCTCCGGGGGACGGGGCTTCCTTCGTTTAACGCCGCAGGGTTACTGGGCTGAATTCATTTTTTATAGGCACCGTTTATCAGTGTTGGGGGCTCTCCTTAATTGGGGCTTTCTTTTTTATCTCGCTACAATGGGCTTCAAGCGTTCTAGTGACTTGGAGTTTTGGTATGGCTGTTATTAATGTGCTGCCTTCGGATGGGAAGGTTATTGACGAGGGTCCTGTTGGCTGCTCTGTTGATGTTTGCAGTGATGATTTTCGCCATCTCGATATTGGACTGCCACCCGAGATTCTTCGTCTTAAGGATGCCGGGTATTTGACGCAGGCTGTTGCTGCCTGCGATCGCCTTTTGGAGCAGAACCCCGAGCCTTCGCTGGCTGCTTGTGTTCGTGCGGAGCGGTATCGCATGCTCGAGACTCCGCTTCATTTTTCGGTGTCGCGTGATCGGGCCATTGCGATGATTCGCGAGGAGTGGCCAGAGTTTACCGAAGAGCAGTTTGATGACCTGATTAATCGTAAGCGTATTGACTGGCGCTTTATCGATGGCGAGCTGTTTGTTCTCGACAACTTCCTCGATTCGCTTCGCGTGTACCCCAAGGAGGTTCCGGGCCTGCGTCCCGATTCTACGGACGGCATAGCGCTGCGTAACCAGATGCTCAGGGAGATGGAGTCGCAAAACGGGTTGACTCGCGTCATCACGCTTAAGGCATCTGTGTCTGTCCCCGGGGCTCAGGAGGGAGAGGCTGTTCGCGCGTGGCTACCCGTTGCCGCCGCCTGTCGTCAACAGTCTCATATCGAGGTTCTCGATATGACGTCGGAGGGTACCGTTGCCTCTGAAAACGTTTCGGCTCGTACTGCCTCTTGGACATCTTCGACTGAACATTCATTCTCGGTGACCTATCGCTATCACATCGATGCCGCCTATTGTGATATCTATGGTGGTGCGCTCCCGTCGCATACGTGCATGGACACGCCGCTGCCCGAGGACACTTCCGAGGACCGTCCGCACATTGTGTTTACGCCGTACCTGCGACAGTTGACGGAGCGTGTTATTGGCGGGCTCGATGATCCGCTCGATCGCGCTCGTGCTATCTATGATTACCTGACACAGCATGTCGACTATCGCTATCAGCCACCGTACCTGCTTTTGGGATCTATTGCCGATGACTGTGTGCACTCGCTCCGCGGCGATTGCGGCGTTATGGCGCTCACGTTTATCACCATGTGCCGCATTGCGGGCGTTCCTGCCCGTTGGCAGAGCGGCCTGTATGTTGCGCCCGATTCGGTGGGGCCGCACGATTGGGCTGAGTTCTATACTCCACAGACCGGTTGGCTTAACGCCGACGTATCGTTTGGTTCCTCGGCACGCAGGATGGGGGAGGAGTGGCGTCGTCGTCACTACTTTGGCAATCTCGACCCGTGGCGCATGGTGGCCAATAATCGATTCCAGGCTGAATTTGTGCCTGCTTTCGACGGCATGCGCGAGGACCCTTACGATAACCAGATGGGTGAGGCTTCGGTCGACGGTCGCGGATGCCGTCGGCGCGAGATGCTCCGCTCGGTCGAACTCATCGAAATGCTTGAAGTTCCATTTTCGGACTAATCAACAGAAAGCTGTGATAAACTAACTCACGCATTACGTGCCCGAGTGGCGGAATTGGCAGACGCAGTGGACTCAAAATCCACCGTTGGCAACAACGTGCGAGTTCGAGTCTCGCCTCGGGCACCATACATGCGAGTGAGCGTTCAAGGGGGTCAAGGCCCCCTTTTTCGTGTACGTAATGTGATAACGCGCGGTACGTGTTATTATTCGCAAGGCGTTGTTCCCGCAATGCCTTAAAGAGGAACCCGAGGGCTCCCACCTTTTGGCGCCAATGAGCAGCTGACTGGTCATACAACTTAGATTCCCTTCCTCATATTGAGGATGTCTATGTGTACGACCTGGTTGCAAAGAAGCGCCGGGTTATTTTTTTATGAATGGAGGTAGGGAAAATAGCTAAGTCTGATGACACCCGCATCAACGACGAGATCACTGCATCTTCGTGCCGTTTGATTGGCGTCGATGGCTCTCAGCTCGGCCTGTTCGCCATCCGCGATGCCCAGCGCGTCGCCGACGATCAGGGTCTCGACCTGGTCGAGATCGCTCCCAACGCGGAGCCGCCGGTCTGCAAGGTCATGGACTACGGTAAGTTCAAGTACCAGCAGGCCATGAAGGCCAAGGCCGCTCGTAAGAACCAGTCCAAGGTCGAGGTCAAGGAAATGAAGTTCCGACCCAAGATCGACGTTGGCGACTACGAGACCAAGAAGGGTCACGTTCTGCGTTTCCTCAAGAAGGGCGCACGCGTTAAGATCACCATCATGTTCCGCGGCCGTGAGATGGCTCACCCGGAGCAGGGCCTTAACGTTCTCGAGCGTCTCGCCGAGGATCTCAAGCCCTACGCTACGGTCGAGTCCAAGCCTAAGATGGAAGGCCGTAACATGCTTATGCTGCTCGCCCCGATTAAGGGCGCCTTCGATGAGGATAAAGCGGCAAGCGATAGCAAGTAACTAGTGTTCTGTAACCGATTAAGGAGTATTTCATGCCTAAGATGAAGTCCCACAGCGGCACCAAGAAGCGTTTCCGCAAGACTGGTACCGGCAAGCTTATGCGCGCCAAGGCTTTCAAGAGCCACATCCTGAGCAAGAAGTCCACCAAGCGTAAGCGTGGCTTCCGTCAGGAGACCGAGATCGCCGCTGCCGACCGTAAGGTCATCAAGTCGCGTCTCGCCTAAGTTCGCGTTCCCGTTTTCGTTTTACCATCTAGGAGTTGATAGAACATGGCACGTATTAAGCGCGCTGTTGCCGCCAAGAAGAAGCGCCGTACCGTTATGCACCGTGCGAAGGGTTACTACGGTGCCGCTTCGCGTACTTACAAGCATGCTAAAGAGCAGGTCCAGCATTCCCTGCAGTATCAGTATCGTGATCGTCGCAACAAGAAGCGCGAGATCCGTTCTCTCTGGATCACTCGTATCAACGCTGCTGCTCGCCTGAACGATATTTCTTACTCTCAGTTCATGCACGGCCTGAAGGTTGCCGGCATCGAGCTCGACCGCAAGGTCCTGGCTCAGATGGCTTACGAGGACATCGAGTCCTTCAACGAGCTGGCTACCATCGCCAAGAAGGCTCTCGAGGCCTAATAGATTCTCTTGAATCGCTAGGGGAGTGTCGCGTTGTGCGCGGCGCTCCCTCTTTTTATCTGAAGCGCGGTTTACATTGCTAAAAGCGCGGGTAGATAAACACTTATAGGTGACCGATCTCTATATATTCCTGAACCAAAGGGTCATCATCTGATACGTGCGGAAGATCCGCACCAGTCTTTCTATTACCTATAGAAAGCAATATGTTGTGTAGGACTTGTGAAGAGTGGAATTGACGTCCCACAGGGCTTCGCGGTCTGGCAATATATCTCCTTGCCGCGCGGCCCGGTCGGACCGGATGAGCCGCAGAGCGTGCACCTTGAGAACCGGATACTGCGAGGATGGACACATTCAGTGTCGCATCC